>FWWL01000336.1_pt1 | contig 134614 bp, 97 predicted proteins | sample 2228331 | NCBI WGS metagenome assembly FWWL01 (sample SAMEA103939775, study PRJEB20133) | metagenome | reverse complement strand
ACCGACCCAGGGGGATCCTGTTATTCCAAGCCATGGCTTAAAATTCTGGAACGCCATAATAATCCCCGGCATAGGGGCGTATTTGAAGATGAGTGCAACTAACACTGCGGGCAGCAGCATGAGATGAAGCCTCCAGGTTTTGCGGAACGAACTTTTCTTTGTTTCTTTTACTCTTGCCGATGTTATAATGGCGGTATTCTTCATGTGGTTTCCTCCTCGTATGGCGTCATAAGTCATTTTAGGGTGGAAGCGTTTTTTTGTATAGAATACATATTAAAGGTGGCTGTCATTATCTTAAGCATATGCTTACGGAGCCAGTTTTTCTGGCGAAAAACTCTTAGGAGGTTGCGCAATGAAGCGGCACTGGCCTATATTCCTGAAAATCAACGGTGTAATCCTCATTCTATTGATTCCCATTGTCATTCTATTTGCTTATTTCAGCAGGACGAGCTTTCAGGTGATAGATTCGCAGATTACGGCCTATAATGAAAGCCAGCTGCAGTTTCTGAAAAATCAGATTGAAGCCAATGCGGAACGCCTCTCCCTTTCATCCAGTGTTCTAGTGCGGGATTCGTCCATACTGGAGCTTCAGATGAGCATTCTGACAAACGATTATTACGGGATGATCGACTTTCAGACACAAGTAAAAGAAAAGCTGTACCTTCAGAGCTTCTCCAGCAATTGGACCAATGATCTATCCATCTATTTGCCCGATACCCTACGAAGAATATCGACAAACCCGAATGACCGGTACGATCAGCGCGTCCTGGATACGGCTGACAACGGAAGCTGGCATTTCCGCGCGGGAGGCGCTCAAGAATCTCCTTATTATCAACTGTTTATATGGGACCCGTACTTATCTAAAAATAATCAGCAGACGGTAAATGCGGTCTATGAGGTGCGGTTTGGTCTGGATAATATTCGGAAAATGCTGCAGCATTACAAGCGGGAAAGTCCGGGGCACTCCTTTTTGCTGACAAGCACCGGCAAGGTGTTTTCGGTTTCTGAGTCTAGCGATGCGGATTTTGCGAGATTGGGAGAGAGCCTTCTTAGGGAGGGCTTGAGCGAAAGCGGGCATCGAAGCATACAGCTGGAGGAGCAGGTGGGGCAGAAAGCCTATTTAAGTTATACACATCTTCCAGTGCTCGATGCTTATTTGATCGATTACGTTCCTTTAAGCGCTTTTCACGCCCCTATCATTAAGAGCCGAAACTTGTTTTATTTAAGCATGTTCGTGCTGGTCATCCTTGGATTTGCCGCTTCTTATCTATTGTATCTTCATGTGCAAAAGCCGATTTCCTATATCATGAAAGGACTGAAGCATTTGGAGATGGGGGACTATTCGTTCCGAATCAATAGGCGCTTTCATAATGAATTTGATTACATGATGCTGCGTTTTAATGATATGGGAACGGAGATCCAACATTTGATCACGAATGTATACGAGGAACAAAACCGCTCCCGCCTGGCAACGTTAAAGCAGCTGCAATCGCAGATCAATCCGCATTTTTTGTACAACTGTCTGTCCTTCATCGCCGCTTGTGCAAAAGCAGGAAATACAGAGACCATCAAACAAATGAGCTATCACCTGGGGGATTATTATCGGTATACCACCCGGGTCGAGAATCAAATGCCGTTATTGAAAGAGGAGGTTGATTTGGTCAATCACTATTTGACCATCTATTCGTTCCGGCTTGAACGTATCGATTATCGCATTGATATTCCTTCGGACATGTTGGATGAACCCGTGATGAGGCTTATTCTCCAACCCGTAGTGGAAAATGCGATTGTACATGGGATTGAACCCAAACCGGGACGGGGAACCATCCTGATCTCCGGCCGTCGTGAGTCCGAGTGGAATGTTCTTGTCGTGGAAGACAGCGGCGAGGGGATGACGGATCTTGAGATCGGAGAATATGTACAGAGTCTGAATCAACCCATGGATGAACATACAGGCTGCGGACTTTGGAATGTCAATCAACGATTAATACAACGATTCGGTCCGGGGGCAGGTGTTTTCATGGAAGCTTCGAAACAGTTGTCCGGTCTTAGCGTATCCCTTCGTTGGAAGAGAGAATAAGGTAGGGAGGTGTGGTACCCATGATGCAACTTCTGCTTGTTGATGATGAACCGGTACTATTAAACAGTATGGTAGAGAATGATTGGGCATCTATCGGTGTCGGGTACGTGTTCCAGGCGGCGTCCGGGCTGGAGGCGGCCGAGGTTCTGAAGAAAACGCCAATCGATATCGTCGTGACGGATATCCGGATGCCGGGCATGGACGGACTGCAATTATGCAAATATATACAGGAACACTATCCCCGCACCAAATGCATCCTATTATCTGGTTACGGCGAGTTTGAGTACGCGCGACAGGCTATCATGTACGGTACGGTGAATTATTTGTTGAAGCCGATCAAGGATGAAGAGTTGATGGATGAAGTTTCCCGTGTCAAGATGCTAATTGAGCAGGAATGGGAGCATGTCGGTTCCATGGAACGGGCCCGGCAGACGCTTCATGTTCACCTGCCTTTATTAAGATCAAATTTATTAAATAACCTTCTGTCCGGGGGTTCCATGCGTGCTTCCACTTTGGTTGAGAGAATGAACGAGTACCGGCTTCCGTTTGAACCGGGATTGGATTGCTCTTTTATTTTAGTACGAATGGAAGGTGCGTTTGGAGATCCGGAGGCGGATGACTTTTTGTTGTTCGAATACGCCGTGCATAATATCGCTTGCGAAATCTTAGAGGTGGATTATGACGTCTGGTATTGCAAGGATTCGTTCGGCTATTTGTGTTTTTTGCTGCAAGATAAAGTTAAGGACGGGTCTGTAGATAAGGGTAACGATAATGCTTTGGAAAAAGCGGCCTATGAGCTCCAATTGAAAGTCTCCTCCTTCTTGAAGGGGCAAATATCAGTCTTGATAAGCGATTGGGGGATCTTTCCGGAAGAGCTCGCCCTGCATTACCGCAAATCGTTGAATGAATTCCGGAAGGTTCCCCGAAGCGACCGGGAAATCATGATCATGTCCGGGAAACCTCGCGGTCAATCGAAGTCTTTACAATCCTTATACAGCCCGCCAAGCATCCAACAGCTGTTGGAAGCCGGGCGGTGGGCAGATGCCCGTACTAAATTGAGCGATGTTTTGGAAGAAATGAGCTCCCGCAAAATGGATACTGAAGAACACATGATGGAAGTCATCTATACATTGATGAATGCTTTTCTGTATATCGCCCACCTGCAAGGAAAGACGTTAATTGAGGTATCTGGATGGGAGACGGACGTGATGACAGATCCACGAACGTTATACCGGAAGGATCGGGTCATGGAGTGGGCGGCAGGGATACTGGAAAGCATGGAATCCGGCAGTATCCGTGAATTCAAGGACAGCAAAAACCAGCTTATATCAAAGATTCATCGTTTTATCGAGACGCATATTGCCAAAGATGTTTCCCTGCAGACGATTGCGGATCATGTCAACCTGCACCCGGTTTATTTATCATCTCTGTACAAACAGGAAATGAAAGAAAACATCAGTGACTTTATCATGCGGTACCGGATGGAAAAAGCGGGTGTGCTTCTTGGTGCAACGGATATCAAAATATATGAGTTGGCCAGTCAACTGGGGTTTCAAAACCCGCCCTATTTCAGCAAACTGTTCAAAAATTATTACGGGGTAACGCCGCAGGAATACAGGGACCGCCATATATAACGATCTTAATAATTTCATATACCATCTTAAATCTTTATCTCTTACTCGGATGAAAGCGCTGTAATAAGATGAAGGGGCAACTTATTATGGCTTAAAGGGAGGATCTTGATAGAAAATGGGTAAAAAGCTATCTTTATTTGCACTTGCGATGGTCATGATGATCATTTTCGCAACAGCCTGTTCCAAAAGTACAAATGATGGAGACCAAGGAGCGGACTCGGGGGTGCCCGCTGACCAGAAGGGCGCCGCTGCCGAAGCGATCCAAAAGGGGACTCACAAGTTTGACCCGCCCGTGACCATCACGACGGTCAAAGCGACCGACGCCACTATGAAGTTCAAGAACGGGGAGACCATGGAAAACAACGTGCACACGAAATGGGCGCACGACCAACTGGGCGTCGATCTTAAAGTTTTGTGGCAAGTACCCGGTGAACAATTCAATACGAAACTCAGATTGATGCTGACAGCCAACGAATCGCTGCCTGACGTGCTGACCACGCAGGATATGACTTTGCTGGACGAATTGATCCAATCCGGCAAGTATAGAGATATCACAGCGGATTTCGAAAAATATGCGTCCTCCAAAATCAAAGGGATCTACAACTCGAACCCGCTCAATTGGAGCCAGGTCACATACGGCGGTAAAAAAATGGCCCTTCCGAACTTTGCCAATGCCGGGAATGACAACCCCGTCTTGTGGATCAGGCAGGATTGGCTGGACAAACTCGGCATGAAGGCCCCCAAGACATTTGAAGAGCTGGAAGCAGTGATGCAAGCTTTCCTGGACAAGAAACCGGGCGGCTCTGACAATGTTATCCCGCTCGGAGCAAGCTTAGGCTCAGGCGGATCTTCCCCCAATCCGTTCACCAGCTGGCTGGGAGAGACCTCATGGGTGTTCGGGGCTTACGGCACCGTACCGTACCAGTGGCTGGAGAGAGACGGCAAATTGATTCACGGATCGACAATTCCGGCGATGAAAGACGGATTGGCCCAATTGAGAGACTGGTTTAATAAAGGCTATATTTCGAAGGAAGCCGGCCTGCATGACGAGAATAAATTGGGCGAAATGATTGCACAAGGACGCGTAGGTATGGTGGTGGCCCCTTCCTGGATGTCCGGCTGGCCCAATACGGATATGCAAAAGAATGTGCCGGGGTCCATTATGAAGCCTTACCCGCTGCCGACGCTTAACGGCAAAATCCAGGCCCGCGACACGACCTACTTGAGGGGCGGGTTGCTGGTGAAGAAAGATTTCCAACACGTTGACGCCCTGTTCCTGTACCTGAATCGGATATTTGGCGCCGTAAACCCTGAAGCGGGAAGCGAGTTTGTGAATGGGTGGGCGAAAGATTACGATTATTCGGTCAAAGCGGACGGAAGCATTACCGTAGACGACAAAGAGATACCGGGCGGAAAGGTTGGAGTGGCAAAGTATCTTCTGATCGAACCGAAAGATCCATTCGTTGGGATGAAAATGAAAGCAAACCTGAGCAGAGGGGCAACACCGGTAACGCCAAGCGAGAAAAAAGCGGCGACAGGAAACGCCGATGGTCTCAAGGCTTCGGAATATGTCGATGACGGCTGGAAGGCGGGCATCTATATCCCTCAAGCCTACACCGGAGCGAATACGCCGACGATGCAATCTAAGGGCGGCATTCTGGTGAAATTGGAAGGCGATACGTTTATAAACATGATCTACGGCAAAAAACCCGTTGCTGATTTCGACAATTTCGTGAAAGAGTGGAAAAGTCTTGGCGGCGATGATATCACAAAAGAAGTAAACGAATGGTACCAAAAAATGAAGAAATAAGCTTATTCGGCCCGCTGGAAATCAGCGGGCCGATTGTTACCAACGATTGAAATGGGGAGAATGGCCCCCATGCCAACGGTGAAGGAGTTGTGGGTAAAATGGTGGATCAACGTAGGAATGAACGGGATGTTATCGGATTTGTTAGAGCGGAAGGAAGTAAGCTGGTTAACGGTGAAGGCCGGGAAATTTTACTGCGGGGCGTTGGTTTCGGCAACTGGTTGCTCCCGGAAGGGTATATGTGGAAATTTCCGAAAGAAGGAGACCGCCCGAGACGAATCGAGCGGATGATCGAGATTTTGATCGGTTCCGTGAAAGCCAAACGGTTCTGGGAGCTTTATTACGAACGTTATATTGCGGAGGCGGACATCGAACGGATTGCGGCAGAAGGCTTTAATTCCGTACGGGTTCCGATTAATGCGCGATTTCTTCTAGAGGAGGGGGATTCCCTTCGGATCAAAGATCATCACTTGGCGTATATCGATAGGTTGATAGGCTGGTGCAGAGACCACAGGTTGTATGTCATCCTGGATTTGCACGGCGCGCCGGGTGGGCAGACGGGTACGAATATCGACGATTCGGTGAATGATCATCCCGACCTATTTACGGATGAGAAAAACAAGCGGCTGACCGTCGAGTTGTGGCGGAAGCTTGCAGACCGGTACAAGGACGAATGGATTGTGGCGGGTTACGATTTATTGAATGAGCCGCTGCCTGATTGGTTCTCGATATATAATAACCAGATCATGCCGCTTTACAAGGCGATTGTCAAGGCCATCCGCGAGGTGGACACGCGCCATTTGATCATTCTCGAAGGCGTTCATTGGGCGACGGATTGGTCCATTTTTACCGAGAAGATCGACGATAACCTGATGCTCCAATTCCATAAATACTGGAGTAATCCCCATACGGAAAGTCTGCGCCCTTATTTGGAGAAGAGGGATGAGTGGTATGTGCCGATCTTTATGGGCGAAGGGGGCGAAAACAGTAAGGACTGGTATGTAGCAGCTTTTCAATTGTTCGAGGAGCACGGCATCTCATGGAATTTCTGGCCGTGGAAAAAATTGGACACCACGAATTCTCCATGCTCCATCAACATGCCGGACGATTGGCATTTGCTGGTCCGATATTTGGAAGGAGGGAACCGTCCGGATGCTGCTATAGCAGAGCGTATCTTATGGGAATACCTGGACAATATGTCTTTGGAGCGTTGCACTTATCATGAGGATATTGTCGAATCCCTATTCGCAAGATCTAACAAACCAGGGAGATGGGATGGACATGAAAGTCTTTGGAACAAGCAGAAATCAGCCAATCCGTGAATGGATATATGCCGGTCCATATGAGAAGAATGTATCAGATCTCTACATCACCAATTACGATGTCCCGGTTGTGCCCTATTTGCCTCTCATAGAAGAAGCGGGACGGGAAGTTCAGGAATGCCGGCCTTCAGAGGGGCAGCTGCTGGAACTGTTCGGACAAACCAAACATTGGGCTTACAAAAGAACCGAACCGTCCGAGACCAAGATCACATGGGCGCGTACCGGTGAATATGCCCGGTTTCTTGTTACTTATGCCTATAATCAAATCGTAGTGAGCCGTTCCGGCTTGTACCGTTTTCGGTTATGGGTTGTGGGCAGTGCGGTTGTGGCGATCAACGGCAAAGAAGTATTCCGGCATCAGAAGGTAGGACGGGTGGAAGGCGAATTCCGGTTCGAGGCGGAGCTGGCGCAAGGGGCGAATCCTTGTATGGTCATGCTGTCCAATGCGCATCTGCATTGTACGAATTCGTTCATGCTTGTTCTGGAAGAAGCTGAATTTCAAGCAGGATTGCCGCTGTTGATGGACGTCTCGGCCCGTGACCGGTTGGAAGCGGATTTTCATAAATTTTATATGCAGCAATATGTTTTATTGCGCGATGACAAGGTTGTCCTCAATCTGGATGAGCCTTTGGCGCATCCGGGCACATGGGTGTTCTCCATATTCGAAAGCAACAGCGGAGAAAAGCCGGCGGACCGTCCGGTGTGGGAGACCCGATTCGAGTTCCTTGAGGACCAAGTGGAAATCAAATTGTGTGGATGCAATGAATTAAAGGGACCGGGAAAATACTCGCTGCATATCGATTACGAGCAGGAAGACGGGAGGCGCATTGAAGGCCTGCGGTGGACGTTTCACCACGTAACATTCATCGATCGTCCTGTTGAAGGGGATTTCTTGCGTCGCAAGCAGTTCTTAATGAACCTGTATGCCGATTCACAACTTATGAAAAGAAGCAAGCGGAATGGCGTTTACTTCGAATTCATGAAATTGATGTCGGGTAAGGCGATCGACGTACAAGCGATCGAAGATACGATTCAATATATCAACAGCCGTTATGATTGTTCGGATTTTGCGATGCACGGGCTGTTGCGGATGTACTTCAGGTACCGGAGCAGCGAGGCTCTTCCGTTCCAACTGAAAGAGGCCATGAAGCAGTGTATCCTCGGATTCAAATATTGGGAGGACGAACCTGGGAAATCCATGATGTTTACCCGGTCGGAAAATCACGAAATCCTCTTTTTCAGCGCAGAATATTTGGCTGGATTGCTGTTTCCGGCAGAGCGGTTTACCAACAGTGATCAGAACGGTCTTTTTCATATCCAGAAGGGCAAACTGATGGCGGAACGTTGGATCAAGGAAAAGGGAACATACGGTTTCATGGAATGGCATTCAAACACTTACTACGAGGAAGATTTGCTGGCCTTGTTGAATCTTTACGACTTTGCCGAAGAAAACAGCTACATTCGAATTCTTGCCAAGAATCTGATCGACTTGATTTGCTTCATGATCGCGACCCATAGCTATAAGGGAGTCATGGGGACAACCCATGGAAGATGTTATGAAGATACGGTCATCCATCCGGAACTGGAGCCGATGAGCCACATCAACTGGCTGCTGTTCGGTGAGCCGAAATTATTGCGGGAGGACAAATTGTCGCTTGGCGCAGCCGTTTTATTGGACAGCGCCTATACCCTGGATGCGGCCTTGGAAACCATCGCGAATTCCGAAGATGAGTGGTATACATTGACCCGAATGGGGCTTTTTCCGCATGAAGGATTGGGCGGCGTGAATTGTGCGACATACCGGACGAAAGATTATATGGTCTCCGGTCTGGTCGAATCGAATAAAGGACGGCACGGACACCAGGTGCAAGCCGGTCAGGTGCTGTTGGACGGCAACGTACCGGTCTTCGTCACCTGTTTTGACAACAAATCCGAGACGACCCGACCCTCCTATTGGGGCGGACAATTCCGCATGCCGAAAACGATAACACACAAAAATGTACTCGCTTATATATACAAGATCGATGAAACGGCAGGTTATACGCACTGTTATTTTCCGGCCGGACAGTTTGATGAAACCTTTGAAGAAGGCAAATGGTTGTTCGGACGCAAGCGTAATGCTTATACAGCCGTCTATTCCTTAAAGCCTTATGAGAAGACGGTGACCGGAAAATATAAAAACAGAGAACTAGTATGCTTCGAGAAACACAATATTTGGCTCATCGAAACGGGAAATCAGGCGCAGTACGGCGGTTTTACGGCGTTTATTCAAGCAGTTTCGCGGGCCAGGATGAACGAGATGGGAGAGGATCTCGAATATACCTCCCCGTCTGTCGGAATGATGCGCCTAGGGTGGGACCAGACCTGCCTTATCGGCGGGAAACCTGCGCTTGAAACGAATTTTCCTCTGATCCGCAATGGTTTCGCAGAAGGAGAATACGGAAGCGGATTGACGTTTTTACAGCTGAATGGTCGGCCTAAGATATTAAATTTCAATATTTAGAAGATCGAAGATCTGAATCTTAACAATTCCCTATACCATCTTAAAACTTTATCTCTATCTCGGATGTAAGCGCTGTAATAAGATGAAGTTGGGGTGATCATGTTGAAGTTTAAAATGATGGTTGCAGCATTTCTGGCGATTTTCCCGATTGCCGGGGTCGTCCTATTGTATGGTTCAACGGGATCTATATCGGACCGGGCTCCTGTTGCGGAGGTGAACAGCAGCGTGATCACGGCACAGGAATTGGGGCGCGAGCTGGAGCAGCAAAGAGCTTCGGTAATCGACTATTTCTACCGGTCATACGGAGCGGAATATGGCGAAAATTTCTGGAAAACCGATTTCAATGGGGAGAATCCGGAAGATACGGCCAAGAAGAGGGCTTTACAAGAAATCATCAGACTCAAGATCGAACTGGAGCTTGCCGAACAGCACGGCCTGGTACAGGGGACTTCCTATGACGATTTGCTCCGTGAGATGGATAAAGAGAATAAACGAAGGCTGGCAGCCGTAAAAGCACGCGAGCCCATTTACGGTCCTGTCCAATTGGATGAAAGCACTTTTATGAACTACTACATAAGCAAGCTGCGGATTGAGCTGAAGGAAAAGCTGTCCGAGGATGAGCTGAGCATGGCCGAAGAGGATTTAAAGCAGCATTATGAGCTTGTCAAGGATACATTGTTCGCCATCGAGGATAGGATCAGGTTCCAAAAAATTTCCGTTTCCTATATGGAAGACGGGCGCAGCGGCAGCACAAACAATCTAAGGAAGCAAATGGCCAAGAAGCGGATAGATTCCATAAAACTTCTCTTGGATCAAGGGAAAGAGATGGATGAAGCGGTAAGAGAGCGGCAAGGCGAGAACGAAGCATTGGCGGTCCGATACATCGAAGAGGACTTTAACAACGATACGGCTGGCACTTACTTCAAGTCCCAGCCAGTCCTCTATTCTATACTTAGAGACAACTTGATTATCAATCCGATCAGCCCTGTATTCGATGAGACCATGCAGGGCGAATACGTCCTTATAAAGGTAACAGAGAGGGAAACGAGCGGGTATAAAAGCTTTGATGAGAATGAACGCAATGTGCGGAAAAATTATGTGGACACCACATATGGCGCCTATCTCGACAAACTCATTCGAGAAGCTAAAGTCGATATTAACGAAAGCAACTATAAAAGGATTCCAGTCCATTAATTTTAACAATGTTCTTGGAAGCGGTTACTTATAAGTACTGAAAGTGACCGTTTTTTAAGATAAACTTTAACCATACTAATTTTATGCGAATAGTAGGTTAAAAGAAACCTTTAATAAGGAGGCAAATGTGATGAAGAGAACGAAAGGGTCCAGGTTTTTAAGTCTGCTTCTGGGAGTAGTCATCGTGGCAGCATGCTTCATGCCTGTGGCCGCACCATCAACGGTTCATGCAGCAGGATCCGTCTATTATGTGGATTCGGTCGGCGGCGATGATGCGAATGCCGGAACAGCAACTGGATCAGCGTGGAAGACGCTGAGTAAAGTCAACGGCACCGTGTTTCAACCGGGCGACAAGATTCTGTTCAAGGCTGACGGGGTATGGACAGGTACGCTTTCTCCCCAAGGCTCGGGCTCTGAGGGGAACCCTATTACGATTGACAAATATGGCGAAGGCCGCAAGCCGCTGATTGCCGGGGCTGGCGCTGCAGCAGCCATATATTTCTACAATCAGGAGCAGTGGGAAGTCCGAAATCTGGAAATCACCAACAATGCGGCGACGAAGGCGGTACGCAGAGGCATCCATGTGGACGGCACCAGCGGCGGTTATAGCAATCCGAGAATATTTAAGCATTTTCTGTTTGAAAATTTGGAGATCCATCATGTAAAGGGAGATCCCGGCACAGATTATGCCCATAATGGCGGCATTATCGTATGGGGAACGAACTGGGATTATCACGTCTCGGATGTGGTGGTCAACAACAGCAAGATTTATTCGGTGGACAGTGTAGGCATTTACATCTACGGTGCGCAGAAGAGATATTCTTCCGGGTTCAAAGTGACCAATAACGTGATTTACGATGTGGGTGCAGACGGAGCCTTCATCCTGGATACGACCAATGGTTTGATCGAAAACAACATCGTCTATGACACTCATGTAAGAGCAAGCGGATATCATGTACCGTTATGGGTGTATTCCAGTAAAGATTCGGTGATTCAATTCAACGAGGTTTACAATACCGCTCCCGGCGGCGACGCCATGGCCTATGATGCGGATTACAAGAGCGATGGCACCATCATCCAATACAACTACAGCCATAACAATGCCGGCGGCTTCGTACTGGCGGTCAATAACGGTACGGTTGCGAGCAATACCAATACCAATACGACGATCCGCTATAACATAAGCCAGAATGACAGCGGCGCCGTGTTCAATTTTAGCGGAACGCCGGATACCACTTATGTGTATAACAATACCGTATATCTGCCTAGATACTCCAACGCCAAGGTGGTGGATCATACAAATTGGGGCGGTTATGCCAAGAACACCTACTTCTACAACAATATCATCCATAATCTAGGATCAGGCGGCTACAACTTTGCCGGCAGTACGAATAATGTGTTTGAACACAATCTGTTCTATGGAAATCATCCGGCGAGCGAACCGGCGGATCCTTATAAAATTACTGCGGATCCCATGCTTGCCTCCCCCGGTTCAGGTGGTATCGGCAAGGCTACGGTTACAGGATACCAGCTTCTCTCGACCTCTCCGGCAATCGGAGCCGGCAAGTTGATTTCAAGCAACGGAGGCCGGGATTACTTCGGCAATCCGGTGTCTGCTGTCGACACGCCGAATATTGGCGCCTACCAAGGTCCGGGACTGGATCCCAATAACCTTCCTCCGCTTCCGCAGCCTCCCGTAGAGGAGAATCTGTTGAAGAATCCGGATTTTGAAACAGGGGATTTCACCAATTGGCCGATCCATTACAACGGGGCGACTATCGACAGCAGCAATGCCCTTTCCGGAAATTATGCAGCCAAGCTTACGGGGGCTACTGCAGGGATGGAGCAGACCGTCAGCGGATTGTATCCGAATACGATTTACAAATTATATGCCAACGGCAAAAGCGCGGGCGGGGGCGATGCGGTATTCGGAGTAAAAAATTACGGCGGCAGCTCCAAAGATGCCCATATGACCTCAACCGGTTATACCAGGAAAGAGATTACCTTTACGACGGGCAGTTCCAATACGAGCGCTATTATATACTTGTATAAAGGCGGGGGCAGCGGGGACGTTTACTTTGACGACCTGGAATTGATCCAGTACAGCGCATCGCCGGGCGGGTCGACAGAACCGCCTCCAGTATATACGGTTGGTTCGGATGATGAGTTCAATTCAACCGAGTTGAATTCGCAATGGCGCTGGACCCGGGAGAACCCGGCGAACTGGTCGCTAAGCGCCAATCCGGGGCATATGCGAATCGTCAGTGAGAACGGTGATATCGCGGGCGGCAGTGCCGATGCGAAGAATATCCTTCTCACCGGTGCGCCTGAAGGGAATTGGGCCATTGAAACGAAGCTCGAAGGCAAGCCGAGCTCCCGGTGGTCGCAGGGCGGCTTGGTCGTATATGTAAATGATGATACGTATATCCGGATGACCCGGCTGTATGGGAGCGGCAATCAGTTCCAGTTGGATGCAAAGATCGCTGGGGTGCGTAATCATATAGAGGTACCTGATACGATCGACTCGCCGATATCCTATCTTCGACTTGTGAAGTACGGAAATAGTTATGCCGGGTATTATTCCGCAGACGGCGTCACTTACACCCAGGTAGGGAATACACAAACAGCCGAACTCGCCGATCCGAAAATCGGTCTGATTGTGTGTGCCGGAACGGGACTTACGGCGAATATTGACCATTTCCATATTATAACGGATGGAATAACGCCGCCACCTCCGCCGCCACCGCCGGCACCTGTCCCGGTATCCGGAGTCTCGCTGAATAAATCCGCATTGAGTCTAAAGGTCGGTGAGGTTGCCGCACTGACAGCCACCGTCGCGCCTTCCAATGCCGACAATAAAGCGGTGACATGGAGCTCGGATAATCCTGCCGTTGCGACTGTAGACGCCAATGGAACCGTAACTGCCGTAGGGGTAGGGACGGCTGCGGTCAAAGTAACCACGACGGACGGGGCCAAAACTGCCGTTTGTTCCGTACAGGTGGTGTCTACGGTCAATTTGTTGAACAATCCCGGATTTGAAACTGGGGATTTCACCGGCTGGCCAACGCACTTTAACCAGTCGGCCATTGTGAATACGAACGCCCATACGGGAACGTATGCAGCCAAATTGGCGACCGCGTACGGGGGCATAGAGCAAAAGGTAACCGGACTCACACCCAACACAGCCTATACGATATCTGCATGGACCAAGGGAATCAATGGGGAGTTCGGAGTGAGGAATTTCGGCAGCTACCAACGTCAGGTGTATGTAAGTTCGACGGATTATACGAGGAATGAATTTACGTTTACCACAGGAAGCACGAACACAACCGCGACCATATTCATGTACAAACGCGCAGCGGCGGGCGAGGTATACTTTGATGACTTTGAGCTTGTCCAGAAGAGCCCGCCGCCACCGTCATCTGTCCCGGTAACGGGGGTCACGCTTGATAAAACCGATTTGAGCTTGAACGTTGGAGAGGTTGCCACACTGTCGGCCGCCGTAGCACCTTCCAATGCCACCAATAAACAGGTGACCTGGAGCTCTGACAAACCTGCTGTGGCGACGGTAAACGGCAATGGAACCGTAACCGCCGTAGGCATAGGGATCGCTAAGATTACCGTGACGACAGCAGACGGATACAAAACCGTTGTTTGTACCGTGCAGGTGCTGCCCGTGCTGCAGCAAGTCACCTTGTCACCTGCCGCAACGGCGCTGAAATCAGGGAACACCGCTGTACTTGCAGTAACCGGCCGGATGAGTGACGGAACCGCGGCTGATTTAAGCCAGTCGAACATAATATATTCCAGTAATAACGAGCAGGTGGCCGTGTCGAACAGCAGCGGAATCGTGACCGCAATCGCTGAAGGTACGGCGACGATAAAAGCATCCGTGGAGCTGCGGGGTATCCGTATGGAAGGCAACTCAACGATCATTGTCGACGACACGCCCCCGTCAACATTGCTTTCAATGGATAGAACGCTTCATAACGGTTGGTACAATTCCGATGTGACGGTTACGTTAAGCGCATACGATAATCTGGCGGGAGTCGGAAAAACGGAATACAGAATCGGTGGCGAAGGGGGTTGGAACGGCTATTCGGTACCAATTGTACTTACGGGTGAAGATAATTTTCACTTGCAGTTCCGTTCGAGTGACAACGCTGGCAATACAGAGGAGTTGAAACAGCAATCCATCCCCATCGACCGGACGCCGCCATTATTCATGCTGAGCGCAAATGGCAATCCCTTAAGCGAAGGCGGTTCGTTCGATGTTAATGTACCTCTGATTTTCCAAGCAACGGATGCTCGATCAGGTGTAGCCTCCGCCCGGATTAAGATCAACGATGATATTTATCGGATCGAGCCTCAGGTCTCGTCTGTAAAAGAGATCGATTTCGCAGGTAACCCAGGGAGCTATACGGCGACGATATATGTTGAAGATCTGGCGGGCAATACCTTCGAGAAGACGTTTGCATTTTCCGTGACGACAAGCATCGATTCCATCAGGAAGTTGTTGGTTCGTTACATGGAATCCGGCAATACGGCAGGACCGTTGTACAACAACCTTGATCAAGCTCAGCACCATATGGATAAGGGCAATGAAGATCAGGCGGCCAAACATCTGCAGGATTTTGTCAAGCATCTTGACAATGCAGCTTTGGGCACAAATGTCGACGAAAAGGAAAAGCAGATTCTGCAAGCCAATGCGGACTCGTTAATTCGGATGTGGTCAGGAGCATAATCTTCCGTTCATAGCTATCACCAGGGACGCCGACTGCTATCGGCGTCCTTTCGCATTCTTGAATGCTGATGTAAACCAGGATGGCATTTTAAGATCGTTAATTGTACGAAACAATATCTTCCCCCTATTCGTGTTAAGGTTAGAAATATGATTATTGGGAGAGAGAAGCTTATGTACAATATTCAAATAGAAGGATTAAACAAATCCTATCGAGGCTTCCAAGCCTTAGAGGATATTCATCTGCAAATTGGAACAGGTTTATTCGGTCTTCTGGGACCCAATGGTGCAGGCAAGACGACTTTGATGAAAATTCTTAGTACGATCCTTCCTTATAAAGATGGGAAAGTTACGATATATGGTTGTGATTTAGCGGAGGAAGGAGACAAGGTTCGAGGGTTACTTGGGTATTTACCGCAACATTTCCATGCCCCTTTGCAATTCACAGGCAGAGAGTTTCTACATTATGTGGGGTCGATGAAAGGGTTGATGGATCATCAGGAAAGAGCCAAACAAGTGGAACGTGTGTTGGAGGAAGTCAATCTTCAGCCACAGGCTGATAAAAAAATAAAAAGCTTCTCTGGAGGAATGAAGAGACGGCTAGGAATTGCACAAGCGTTACTCGGAAATCCCAAGTTGATCATTCTGGATGAGCCGACTGCAGGACTTGATCCATCCGAACGAATTCGTTTCCGTAATGTGATCGAGAAGCTGAGTAAAGATTATTCCATCCTGCTATCCACCCACATTATTAGTGATATCGAATCTAGCTGTGAAAAGCTGGCGGTATTAAATAACGGCAAAGTTCTATATCATGGAACGACCGATGGCTTGGCGCAAAAAGCTGTAAATTATATCTGGGAGTTTCAAGTGCCATACGCTGAATATGACCATATTGAAAGGGAACACTTGATTATTTCCAGTAGAAGGGAAAGCAACCATGCAGTCTTCCGAGTGATTGCGAAAGAACCTCCGCATGTTCAGGCCGAGGCCGTACAACCGACAATTGAAGATGGTTATATGGCTGTGATTAATGGGGTGATTACATGAATAGGATCAAACTCATTTATCACAATGAAATGCGTCTATTATACCGCAATAAATATTTGGCTCTCCCACTTTTTATCATAATGATTTGTTGGGGTTATGTTATTTACTCGTACGAAAATCAACCTATTCATTATCAAGAGCTTGCGGGTGTTTTCTATAATAACTTTGTGTGGATATTGATGTTAACGCTGTTAATGGTGGGCTTATTTGCCGTCTATATGGCTCGAAAAGATCATGAAAGTGAATTCGAACTTCTAGTTGTGACCTATAAGGTGAGCAATATGGAGTGGGTTGTTGGAAAATGGTTAGTTACCCAAACCTATGGTCTTTGTATCACAATCATTACGTTGCTTATTCAAGGGGTATGGTTTTTAAGTGGAAGTATGGGGTTGGAACATTGGATCCAAAACCTGGTATACATCTTTTTTCAAGTGGGAGGGGCATTCTTTTTACTCATTTCATTCGGATTTGTGTTCGGGATTTGGATCCCCAATATGCTTGCTTATATGTGCATGCCAGCTTTATTGGGCGTAATGATCTTGCTTCAATCCAATAATTACGGGTTCGCCTATGTCATTCCTAGGGTAGGCTTATTATCCCTTTATGATTCTATGTTTATCGGTTCTCCATTTGAAGGGATATGGGGAATCCATGCTGTGTTCGAAGGCGCGATCCTGCACCAAATTGCCGTAATTATGCTAGGGATTATTGTGATCCTTGCAGCATTCCTGTTGTTTCGTCCCAATCGTAGATTGAAGATAGAAAAAAACATTGCCCTTTCTATGATCATCATTCTAATGATTCCTACTGGCGTATTGAGCGGAATTCGGTATGCATCCTATAATAGCGCACTTGAACAATTCGTTCATACCGGACAGCAGTATTTATTGGCAGGGGAGGACAGGTTTTTGCTTTACGGTCCACAATCCGATTACAAACAATATGATTTTTCAATGGAGCGTACGAATCTGAACGTTCAGTTTCCATCCGACAATCAGATTGAAGTCAATAGCCATTTATCGATTAAGTTTAACGGGAATGCACCGATTAACGAGGTCTATCTCACTTTACATCACCAGTTGAACATAACGGATTGCTCGAGCGATGGGGAGATTACTTGTTCCAGGGAAAAGGACTGGCTAGTTGTTCACTTTCAAGACGGGATTGAACCCCATGAGCAGTTCGACCTAAACCTGAATTATAACGGCAATATGAAGCAATATCGTCTCGATGGCCTGCTGCAGCATTCTTTTATCGAATCCGATCGGATCTACCTTCCTAAAGAGGCCGGTTGGTATCCGTTAATTGGCAAACGATATTTGGCGAAAAGTACAGACCTTATTCCCGGTAATCCATATGTGCAATTTGAGCTGAGGAATGGAGGACTTGTTGAGAATCATCCGACTGAATTTAGCGTGGAAATCTTGAACAAACAAGACCAAGTCCCCATTGCTTTGACTATACCTCGAGTACAAGATGGCTTATATAAAGGAATCTCTCAATACGGATTGTCCTTGATCGGAGGGAATTTCAAGGAAATAATGGTCGATCAGACAAGAGTAGTCGCTCATCCCGATGTTCTGAATGGGGCCCGAATTACGACTGAGACGTATCTGAAGTGGTGGAATTATATAGAAGAGTGGCTTGAAGTTCCAGCAGCGCCAGAAGTGATCTATATGCTGAATCATGATCATAAGTATCTTACGCAGTATACACCGAGTAGGGAGTTTAAAGCTTGGAGCGTCTATGATAACAAGGTGTATGTGGATGATCCGGTTATGGCCTATCGTTTAGTTTACGATCTTATCAATGAACATCCATCATTAGGCGAGGATGTGCATTTGCTGCAAAGGGCGATGACATGGATATTACTCAATCATTTTGAGGTTGAGACTGGATTTGATCGATTTGAGGACTGGTATGTTCAAGAATCCTTTCAATCTCAATCTGAATTGCCAATAGAATTAGCTGATCTAGTAGACATCCTGAATCGTTATGAGGAACAAGGTGAAGCACAATTCCAGCAAGTAGTTAAATACCTTTTTACACAATACGATCAACTAGAAGATAAAACTGAATATAACCTGGAAGCTGCACTGAATATGTACGTAGGAGAAAGAAGCCAATGAGCGGCTTGTCGATTAGACTAAGACTTTGGTTGAAGCTTTGGTTTACGTCCGTGCATGCCATTGTCGTGATGCTGCTCTTTCCGCTTGCCGTATATTTCATTTATAGTTCTCTTTCGGCTAGAATCGGTTCCTTAACAAGTATGATCTATGAACAAACAGCGACGCTTATCTTTGTGATTATTTTACAATGGTGCTTCTCTATTGATTTCGATTCTAAATTTTATGGCCAATTGATTACTTACCCTATTCCAAGATGGAAGCTAATTGTTGAAAGATTGCTAGTATCATCCCTCATCTTTATCGGTTTATTGTGCTTCGTCACGATGTTGTTGACGCCTTTTGCTGGCAGTTTTATTTGGAAAGGCCTTCTGTTCACTATCCCCGTTTATGTTGGGCTGGGTGGGATTGTAGTCCTGGCTACGGTAATTGGTTATCATTCTCTTGGCGGGCTTTTTGCTGGATTGGTTTTTTGGATGATATCATTAAATGGCGGTGTGTTATCGCTGTATGTAAGTCCGGTTTTACTAGAATTCCCCCATGTTGTTGAATATGTGAGCGGTAAAAGCAACTTATTGTTAATCGATAATCACTGGATTTTATATAATAGATTGTCGTATATCGGTCTAGGAGTGTTATTAGCTGTGTTAACTATTATACAATTCAATCGAAAGTCAGGATGACAACAGGGAGGGTACAGGAATGCAAGACGAAGAATATATGAGCCAGCTGTCCTTCGGCAATGACTCGGCTCTGGATGCACTTGTTTTCCGATATCATAAACCTCTGTATGGATATGTATACCGGTTACTACAGGATGAAAAATTAGCAGAAGACATTGTTCAGGAGACCTTTCTTAAAATTTATCAACAAGGAAAAAAAGGCTACGTCCCCGATCAGTTCAAACCATGGATGTACAAAATAGCTACAAATAGTTGCAAAGATTACTGGAAGAAAGCCTCTACACAACGGGAGTATTTCACGGATAAAAACGTAGAAGAAAAAGGGCAGATCCATCACATCATCGACCGCCAGCTTGAACGGAAATGGATGATAGAATCCTTGAACCAATTATCATTTGAATATCGCTCTGTTCTTTACTTGCGATTTTATCAAGATTTGAAGTATGCCGAGATTGCTTTGACATTAGATCTTCCAATCAATACTGTAAAAGTTCGGATATCGCGTGGATTGAAATATTTGGAAGGAATAATAGAAGAAGATGATAGAAAAGGGGTGGGGGTAAATGAGTGAAGACCAGGAGTTATCACGTTTGGAAAACGAGTGGAAAAACCGATTAAACCGTTTCACATCCCCAGAGCCAACTAGAGAGCAAACAATCCATTTGATTGAAAAAATTAAAGGGATTCATGAGATAAAACCAGTAGATTTACGCGCTGAGCTCGAAGCCAGTCAAGCTGCGCAATCTATGTCTTCAAAAATTGTGAATTTGGTCCTGTCCCAATGGAATTTTTACGGTACTAGCAGTTGGTTGCTAACAGGAATCGTCATGCTCCTATTGACCATTATGATCAGCGTGAGCACGGACAATGAAATGACTGGCTTCATGGCGTGGATGAAGTGGATTACACTCGTGATGATTGCTGTAATGAGCTACGCATTCCGCTCGAGGAATGAAGGGAATGACATCCTCGAAAAGTTAAGCTATTATTCCTTGGTTCACCAAATGTTTACTCGTTTTATTATCGTCATGGGTTTGCAAGTAGCGATGATGTTGCCACTCAGCTTTATGATTCTAGGGAAATCATATTCACTCTTGTATTTATCGGGTTCCTTTACGCCAATTTTCTTCTTTGGAGTGGTCGGATTTATAAGTACAATGTGGTTGGGACATAAGGCAGGTGTGATCCTCACCCTATTCGTCTGGTTTAGCCAAGTGTTATTCGATCAGCAGCTCCGATCAGCCTCTATGTTTCAGTTGCCTTGGAATGAACATTTCTTATGGATGAACGTTGTCATTTTGGGACTCTCCAGCTTATTGCTCAGCAGCTTATTATTAAGGAATTATGTAGCGAGGGACAAACAATGAGCTTGAGGATTACTTTAAACAACGTGGAATATACGCAAGATGCTGCCAAACTCATAAACGATATCACTTGTACGTTTACAACAGGAATTACGTATGTCGTCGGAAGAAATGGCGCGGGAAAAACTTCACTTTTAAAACTCGTTGCTACTGCAGTTAACCCGGATAAAGGAACCGTTACTTATACAAAATTAATAAAAGAAGATCGAGCAGGAATGTATCGGAAGCAGCTAAGTGTCGAGGAAGTTAGAACCATGATCGGATTCATGCCCCAGCACTTTACCGGTCATTCGGATATGACAATCGAACGGTACTTGACCTACATGGCCTTTCACAAAGGAATCCCTCACAACCTTGTAAAATCTATAATAGAGAAGTGGCTGAAGGAGAGCAGTTTGTATGAACTCAAAAGGAGAAAGCTGCGGACTCTCTCAGGGGGGCAATTGCAAAAGGTAGGCTTGATTCAAGCTCTCCTTAACCAGCCTCGGATTTGTATTCTGGATGAACCATTCGTAGGATTAGACAATCAAGAAAAGTCATTCTATAAACGAACCATCCATAGGCTTTCATTTCATAGCATTATCATAATGAGCACACATTTACTTGAAGAAATAGAGCAATCGGAAAGTGATAGCCTCTTGTATATAGAAGACGGGAAATTGTGTTTGTATGGCGGAGTGGATGAAGTTGATAAAATATTGGAATTATTCGAGGAGATTTAAAGCGGGTAAAAATCCCGCTTCTTTTTATGCCCTCATCTATGTTATCCTTATGTGTTACGACATAAATGGAAAAGCTACAAAGAGATGTTAAAAGTTACGTGATTAACAATATATGTATAGACAATGAAGGAGACAAAATGACATTTAATGATTTGAAACTTATACCCGTGATTTTAAAAGCTTTAAGCAAAGAGAACTATACTACGCCGACACCCATACAGGAACAGGCGATCCCAGCTGTGTTAGCCGGTAGAGATTTACTCGGCTGCGCTCAGACCGGAACAGGGAAGACGGCCGCATTTGCGTTACCGATTATCCAGCTATTAAGCGAACAGCAAACTAGACCCAACACGCAACGCCGTATTCGCTCCTTGATACTAACCCCGACAAGAGAACTGGCTCTTCAGATTTCGGATAACATGGAAGCGTATGGTCAGTACACGCAGTTGCGTTGTTCGGCTATCGTTGGCGGCGTTTCACAGAGTGCACAGGAGCGAGCGCTAAATCAAGGTACAGACATTCTTATTGCCACACCGGGCAGACTCATCGATTTAATGAATCAGAAGCTTATTAATTTACAACATGTCCAAATATTAGTGCTGGATGAAGCTGACAGGATGCTGGATATGGGCTTTATTAATGATGTGAAGAAAATAATTACCAAAATGCCGAGCAAGAGACAAACGCTGTTCTTCTCGGCAACGATGCCGCCTGAAATAACCCAAATGGTTAAGTCTATACTGGTTAATCCCGTGAAAGTGGAGATCACGCCGGTGTCTTCAACTGTGGATCGGATCAAGCAATCCATTTATTTGGTGGACAAGGCGAACAAGCAGAATTTGTTGAATCACCTTTTACAAGATAAATCCATTGCTTCGGCACTGGTGTTCACCCGTACGAAGCATGGCGCTGATCGCGTTGTGCGCGAACTGACCAAAGTAAAAATTGCCGCTCAAGCCATTCATGGGAACAAATCTCAAAATGCACGCCAGAATGCATTAAGCAATTTCAAGAGCGGCGTAACACGAGTGTTGGTAGCGACGGATATCGCAGCAAGAGGGATTGATATCGATGAGCTTTCTCATGTAATTAACTTCAACCTCCCCAATATTCCAGAAACCTACGTTCATCGAATTGGCCGTACTGGTAGAGCAGGACTAAGCGGAACTGCTATCTCCTTCTGCGAAGTGGAAGAAATCCCGTATCGCAAGGATATTGAGAAATTAATCAAAAAAACGATTCCCGAAGTGAAAGACCATCCCTATCCGATGCTGGGTACGACTCAGCCTGTAAAGGTGGAAACGTCATCGACTGCAGCAGCCTCCAAACCTGCAAAATCTAAAGCGAACCCGAAGCTCAAGCCCAGGTCCGAGTGGTTTACAAGAGGAAGCAATACAAGGAGATAATACGGAAGTTCGTCGAGGTAACAACAAAACCTTAGTTCGCAATATGACGCGAACCAAGGTTTTTTTCTTTGCTCCCTAATTTATTTCTAGACTAATATCCATTTATAAGTGATTCCTTGTTAGTCTAGATTCCCCCAAAATATTGGCACATACTATATTGGCATCAATCGACTTTTTGAAGGAGGTACAGGGATGAACCGTCTTCAAAGTATTCGGGACAAAATTAAGCAGTTTCAACCGTTCCAACCGGCAAGACGAGGCAACCCGGATATCAAAGTGGCGTGTATAATGGATCCTTTCAGCTATGAATGCTTTAAGTATGAATGCGATTTGGTCCAATTAAGGGTTGAATCTTGGAACAATACTTTAGTCGATGTAAAGCCTGATTTTTTATTAGTGGAGTCTGCCTGGAAGGGAGTCGACGGGAAATGGTATGAAGAGCTTGTTCAGACTCAGAAAGATCCCAAAAGCATTATTAGGCAAATGATAACGTTCTGTAAAGAGAATAAGATTGCAACAGTATTTTGGAATAAAGAGGATCCTCCCAATTACACTTATTTCATTCATACAGCGAAACTGTTCGACTATATATTTACTACAGACGAAGGTTGTGTGAAACGATATAAAAATGATGTGAAGCATGATCGAATATATACGCTGCCATTCGCTGCTCAGCCCGCCATTCATAATCCTATTCATTCTTCTTACAGGAATAAGGATAACGCTGCTTTTACCGGCTCGTGGCGAGGGGACAGATATCCTGATCGGCAAGCGGATATGCATATCGTGCTTCAGCCTACAATGGAATTTGGACTTACTATATTCGACAGAAACTACAATTCCAATAAGTCTGATTATACGTTCCCTAAGGAATATCAGCCTTTTGTGGCAGGTTCACTGAATTATTCTGAAATGGTCATGGCATACAAGTTGTTTAAAGTTTTTCTCAATGTAAATTCGGTATTTGATAGTTCCACCATGTTTTCAAGAAGAGTCTTCGAAATATTAGCATCCGGTTCGAATATTGTAAGCACGTATTCCAAAGGAATCGAATTGATGTTCAAAGGGATCGTACCGATTACCCAATCTGGGGAAGAAACGAGAGAATATGTATGCAGGCTCGTTCATGATCAAGAATACAGTGAGCGACTTAGCTTGCTGGGTGTAAGGGAAGTGTATTCGAAGCATTTATACAGGCATAGATTTGATTTCATACGCGAGAAAATCGGGATGAAGCATCAAGTAGATCAGCAAGAAGGAGTTTCCGTTATCGTCTATGCAAATACACGGCATTGTATGGATCGATTGTTTAGTCAATATAAGAATCAAAGCTGGGAAAACAAAGAATTAGTCATCATGGTAAATAATGATTCCGATCTACAATACGGCAAGGATAAAGTTAAAGCGAAACGTGTTGCTAATGTCACCGTGTACTTATTAAATAAGAGAGGAGTTTCATCGGGAAGGTCTGAAAATTTGGCTGTAGACATGGCGAAATATAACTATGTAACTTTTTTTGATGGAAGGCATTTCTATGCGCCCCACTTCATCACTGACTTAATGCATGCATTTGAATATTCTAACGCGGACATAGTTGGCAAGTCCTCTTACTTTGCTTACTCAAGCAGAAAGGATAAGGTAAAGCTCCAATTTCCGAACCAAGACCATCAATTTGTCGATTCATTAAACCATACAGCTATGATTGTAAAGAAAGAGGTTTTTTCCCGTGTTAAATTTACTGCTCGAGACCGGGGTCCAGGCATTAAATTTTGTGAAAATTGCCGTAATAAAGAAATGAAATTTTATTCAGCCGACAAATATAATTATTTGCAGAACGCTTCCATGAGTTCGAGTGATGACCATAGAAGGATTGTAACGGTATAAATAAGATTGTTAGCCATAGAAAGCACAGAAAAAACCTTAGATTTAAGGTTTTTTCTGTTCCTATTATAGGATTTGGAAATATGAACTCAGCTCTGCTGTTGTTGATTCAACCTCAATGACTAATGCATGAATGGGAATGCGTTGCTTATTCCATTCTCCCATAAACCAGCCCAGCAGGATCGGTTTGGTTTGGCCATAAATATGTTGAATCTTAAATGGTGAACTTGACGAAATAATTAATTCCATGACTTTTTTTTCGTGTCGAATAAGAGTTACTTTGTTCTTATTTATTTCAGGCGAAACACCTGCTGCCAAATGCCATAATAGTTTGTAATTATGTTTTTGTTTGGATTTCATTGTATCCGTGACTTGGATTTGATTATGATTTCTTGTATATATTACAGTTCTCGTATGTTCAACGCCATCGAAACGTTTATTTATACCGGTAGCAAAAGAACGATCCGTGCCCATTTTGTAATCTGACAAATACGTTTGTTTGAATTTTTTATCTCCCCGTTGAAGACTTTTATTATCGACGATAAGCGTATTATGGGCAAATGATGAGTAGGCGTACTGTGTATAAGGATTATCCATATCATAGCCGTTTGGACCGGATTCGCTTATGATATCACCGTTCGAATAGATCCATACGCTAAGATCGTCATTGTGTTTGTGGTAATTCACATGATAAGCCGCATTAAACAAAATATAAGTTCCCTGTTCGCCCGATGACCAAGAGTCGCGAAATATAGCGTAGCCTGCTTCGGGAAACACAATATCTGCAGCGGAGGGAGACAAGCCCTTTTGACCTTTGCATACTGCATACTGGTAGAAGAGGTTATTCTTCCACAACGACTTGGATGGTAGATTTCTTTTAAAAGTATCGGATATAAGGGGCCATTTCCCATCCGGTTTAATTACATGTGTTGCGTATAGGGCCATACGTTCATATAGCTTTGATAAATATGGACCCAAATCGTCGTGTTTACTCTGAAAGTAATTTTTTAAATTCAACATCATTTCAGCCACATATTGGTGATAGCTTGGAGAATGCTCCAGATGCACGCCTTCTTTGGAAATGATGAAGTCAAAGTAACTGATGATTCTCTTTTTTGCGAGATTCCGATACAGTTCACTATCAGAGAATTTATCGAAATATTCACTAAATACAAGTAAGCTTGCATCTTGATACATGCCATGATTAGTACGGGAGGAGTAGAATGAAGGGCTTGCAAGGAGCTTGGCGTGGGACACTATGTTAGTGTATAAGAGCTGCATGTCTTCGGTGGACAACACTTTCCTCGCTTGATCAAAAAATAGAATCCAAATCATTAATCTTTGAGCCGTAGTTTCATCATGCCAAGCCATAGGATTAGAAGGCTTTTTCGAGGGATTATTATCGATCCAATCCTTAATAATCCGATAACCGAATTGTATATATTTAATATCTTGGGTTTGGCGATAAGCTTCAGCTAAATCGGAAATAAAAAAATGTCCATGTAAAGAACGCATGTACGATCTAGTGTAGGACGGGTTAACCCTCCAATTTATATTTGATCCGTAATGATAGATGCCAAAAGGCATCATGTAATATTTACCTGAGAGCATATCGTTCGATGCTTGAATGCAGTTTTTATTTAACGGTTTCATACCGAACGGCTGAATATTAGGCATGATCATACTGGAATCTCTCTTAATATAGTAATCTATAGCAAACGCCCCCTGTGATACATTGCTGTGCCGCGGCATTTGTCATGACTTTGTAAACCAACTATCTACGCCGACGAATAGCAAAATGGCGGTACTGGATTGTTCTTGCAATAAAACGGCTGCCTCTTAGGACATCTTCGTCGCTTGCAGTCCATGTATGGCTATTTTTATTTTTTCTTCGAATCCCTACAAAATTATAAGGCGAAGTGGAGTATATTTTAATTCCCATTTGGCGACTTCTCCGCAAAAAGTCTGAATCTTCGCCGAGGGTAATGTTCCTAAAGCGAACAGCATTATATACGCGCCTCTTGAATAGTAGAGTACCCCCCGCTATAAACTTGACAAATTTATGCCTTTCCCTCGGGGAAGTAACGGCTATCACTCTTTTCCCCTCAAAGTATTTAAGATGGGCTGCTTTCCCGACTATGCCAGCGCCTGATTGGCGAAGAGCCCTCATTTGCTCGCTTAGATAATAGGGTGAATAATAATCATCGTCATCAAACTTGGCGATATACCGGTATTTAGTTTTACTAACCGCATAATTTAAACATCTACCTAATGTAATCTGCTCAGGTGCACTGTACACGGTAATGCTCGGAAAAAAACGAACCTTTTTGCGATAGTCGGATAGCCGCATACTATCCTTATTTAATATGATGATTAACTGTTTTCTTCTGTACCGCTGCCTTTGGTAATTATTGATTATTTTCTCAAAAAAATGAGGTCGATTCGTACAAGTTATAACAGAGACTCCGTTTTGCTTGCCTGAAGTAGTGCTCAAAGTAAATCTCCTCCACCTTAAAAATTAGATCGGATTACATATTTTTTGTAATTGTCAGTATGCGAAATAATTTTCGTTTGTGGATGTGCAAGAAACCCTCGGTCACTTTTTTTCCAAGTATGGCTATTAGGCTGTTTACGTCTCAAAGCACAGAAATTGTAGCGATCCCCAGCATACAGCTTGTAACCGTTCCGTCGGCAAGCACGGCAGAATTGAACATCCTCGCCGAGGGATAGGTTGGAAAACCTGACTTTTCTCCATACGCTTCGTTTATACACTAAAGTGCCCCCTGCGAGAATGGGGACGAAACGGTTTTGTGCATAAAACCGTTGAATGAGCATGTGCTTTCCGCTTAAATGAATAAAATACGCTCGTTTTCCTACAACATCTGCGTTCGATCTTTGAAATGCGAGCATCATACCGGTCAAATAGTTAGGAGCGTAGTATTCATCATCGTCCATCTTTGCGATATAAGGATGCTTGGCGCGGGCAGAGGCAAAGTTCAGGCAGTCTCCAAGTGTATTACGGGAGGGCAGCTGAAAAATACGTACATTTTTGTGCTGTGCGGCCATCCTTTTGTAACGTGTCAGATTCATCCCATCCATGTTTACGACGATGATCCATTCTTTATTTGCCCACTTTTGCCTCTGATAATTTTGAAGCATATGGGACAAAAAGTGAGGTCTGTTTGTACACGTGACGACACTAATTCCCGCGACGCGATTGGGCATTTCTTTGTGTACCTCCCGACATTAGAACACTCCTCGTATCGTATCCTCTATAAGCCACTAGCCACGCATGCGAAGAACTTGGAATGCCTCAGAAAACTCCTCGTGGACTTGATTCCCACGGAATTTCGCTTTATGCAGCAAGCTTTCCGGGTGAACGGGGTGCCGAATCGTTCCGATCTGGGTTTGATAAGCTTCCAAAGCCTTCATTTTCTTGCTCATCTCTTCCGCTGTAAGGGGAATGTATAGATTGGGGTGAAATGAAATTTCCCCGTCCGTTTCATAGATTAATATTGTGCCGTTCCAAAAGTAGGGACGTGTGGCGGCTACGGCTGACCGATGTAAGGCTTCATGATCCTGATGTTTGGTAATGGATGGGATATAGATGATAGAAGGTCCCAATTCCTCAATATGTCGTTCGATATGAGAAACAATTTCTGCTCGTGGGACTCGATCCAACTTACCGTCATACATTTGTTGTCCGCTTTGATCCGGGAAAATAATATGGTAATCCGTAACCCCGAGAAGAATCATGGCTTCCTTTAATTCTTCAATCCGGGTTTGTCCGCTATAGGAACCGTAGGAATTCATCTCTTTCTTATAACGTTTAGAGTCACTAAGCGTTAAGGAAGCAATGACAATTCTGACCTGGCTGCCGCTTTGGATATACTTTTGGATGACACCGCCGCAGCCAAGCGTCTCATCATCTGCATGGGGTGCTAAGACTAGTACACGTTGATTGGAATATAGGATACCTGACATTCGTCGTCTCACCACCTTTGTTAAGTTCCTTGTATCTCAACCACAATCTATGTGAGAAACATAGAATAGTTAATGTGGATGCCTATCATTCTGAAAATTAGTTGTCTGTCCAAAGATTGTCGCTCTTTCATTTCGTATATTACTTGAGTCTTGCAAAACCACAGGTCGACTAGCCCTATCCTTGAGGTAACGGTAGCCAGACTCGATGTCCAAGCATATATCATAATAATGCAGTACGTCTCCCGATTCTCCGTGTTAACGGAACAAAGATCAGTTAAAAAGAAAGTGGTGTTAGATAAGCCGTGAAGCCATTCATTCGAATTCTTCTGACGGGAGCTGGTTCTCCTGCTGCAGCCGGTGTCATTCGATCCCTCCGCTTAAGTAATGAGATTGACTTTTACGTTGTTGTCATGGACTGCAATCCTGACGCAGTTGGGTTTCACATGGCAGACCTGCATTTCATATGTCCTCGTGCATCGGAGGATGGGTTTATGCCGTTTGTCCAGAAAATTTGTTCGGAAGAGAGGATTGATCTACTATTCTCGCTCGTTACGGATGAGCTGATTCCATTGTCTGAGGCAGAACAAGAGCTTCTCAAGCTTGGTACTCGGTTGCTTAAATCTCCTGTGAATGCTCTCAAGAAGGTGATTAATAAAGGAAAATTATACGAGGAACTTCAACGATTAGGCATTCCGGTACCGGACTTTCGCATTGTCCGTACCTGCGATAGCCTGAAACAGGCCATTTATAATTTAGGCTACCCGGATCACCCGGTTTGTTTTAAGCCTACCGTCTCTGATGGAAGCAGAGGGTTTCATATATTGGATAACGACATGGACAGGTTTCAAATGCTTTTTAATGATAAGCCTAATTCAGCCCACATGACTAAGGAAGAACTATATCGAATTATAGAAGGGAAAAGCGAGCTTCCGGAGACGATTGTAATGGAGTTCATGCCTTTTGAGGAATTTAGTGTAGATCTTCTTGTGAACAAAGGCGAGGTAGTTGTGGCCGTTCCCAGGTTAAGGCAGGCTACAGTAAATGGGATAACCACGAAAAGTGTCATAGTAAAAGAGCAGGATATTATTGATTATGCGGTGATGGTCGTAGAAAAACTTCAATTAAATGGAATTATCGGAGTGCAGGTTAGAAGAGATCGGAATAGAATACCAAAAATTGTTGAAATCAATCCGAGAATACAAGGTACAATCGTTCATTGTACAGCGGCAGGAATCAACCTTCCGGTGCTTGCAGTGAAACAAGCTTTAGGAATTACTCCAGACGAAGCAGAACTGAATGTGAAATGGGGAACCCGAATGACAAGATATTGGGGGGAGGTATTTCACGATGCTCATGGATCTTCATATGCACTCTAAGTACTCAGATGGTAAGAATACCCCAGAAGAGATGATTGAAGCGGCAATCGATATTGGATATGAAGCGGTCGCTATTACAGATCATGTGTGGAAAACCAGCGCATGGGTTCCTGCATATGCCGCTCATCTGGAAACGCTAAAAAAGAAATATGAAAGTAAGATAAGGCTCTATTCGGGGATTGAAGCAAAAGTGATTTCATTACAAGGTGATATTGATGCCGATCCCTCTTTTGACGCTCATGTAGATCTCGTATTGGGTTCTATTCATCGCATACCCAATCAGGAGGGTTTCTTCTCAAAAGCAGACTTGGAGCGCGTACCCAAACAACAGATTGTTGAAAATTGGCTTGTCGCTTTTTATCGGATGCTTGAAAACCCTAGAGTAGATATTATCGCTCATCCGTTGTCTGAGTTAAAGGGATTCGGGGTGCGAGAAGATGAACTGCCCATGCGGGAAATCAGTGATCGAATAGCTAGCTCGAAAAAAATCATGGAATATAACGTCCGATACAACACAATGGATGAACAGGTAATCCAACAAACAAGAGATAGAGGGGTTCACTTCCTCATCTCTTCTGATAGCCACACCGTAAAGGATTTGATAGTCAATAGTAAGCTGGTAAAAGAGATAACGGGAAAAGGATTTCGAATCGTAAATATTCATCAATATATACTAGACAAGAAAAAATAAGTCCCTGAATGGAGCGGGTAAAATCTTGCTCCTTTTTTGCATTCATTTTTTATCCTCATGTGTTTATAAATATAGCAATCTATAAGAAACCGCGATTCATTTTTATGCTAATATTTATTTGAGAGAGTTTTTTCATAAACGGGAGGTGCAGCAGGAACCGGCGATCCATGAACGTATAGTTGCATCAACAATCAAACCGTTCAAATACTATGAAAAAGGAGCAAAACTATTATGCAAAAAATTAGCCCATTCTTGTGGTACGACGATAAGGCCGAAGAGGCGATAAATTTTTATACTTCTATTTTCAAAAATTCAAAGATAGAGAGTCTTATTCCTGGACCGAACGGATCGGTAATGTCCGGGACATTCCAACTCGAGGGACAGACATTTATGGCCATAAACGGCGGCCCTCATTTCAAATTCTCACCAGCCATATCGTTATTCGTAAACTGCGAGACGCAGCAAGAAGTAGACGAACTGTGGGAGAAACTATCCGAAGGTGGAGAGAAGCAAAGATGCGGCTGGCTTCAGGACAAATTTGGGGTGTCATGGCAGATCATTCCTACTGTATTGGGCGAGTTGCTGCATGACAAGGATGCTGAGAAATCAGGAAGAGTCATGAACGCCATGCTCCAAATGGATAAGATCGACATTGAAGTTCTAAAGCAAGCCTATAATGGATAGGGTAAAAGCACGTCGTCGAACGACAACAAGTTAGCACGAACGAAGTAGCACAAAACGACGATTTATGAAGAAGAAGCTTCACTCTAAGAGTGAGGCTTTTAACATTATAGAAATAATTACAATTCACCGACAGATAAGCCATGTTACTATTGTCTATTTGGGCCATTTCATTACTCAGGCACTAATTAGCCAATTTGACTATCCTTATTTCCGCATATTGAACCGATACTCCTCAAATCCTGCCCAATAACCAATAGTAAAACTTGCTATCTTAGAAAGAACCGTCTTTTCCGCACAAATAACCTATACTAGCGCTGGCTAACTGGTCTCCACGATACTAAGTAGTAACAGTAGATTAACAAATCACCTCCTCGCGACTAAATCGAAAAACAAAAGTGGATCAGAAGAGGGCAGAGGGAAGATGAAGTGGAACGCGCCTAACTGAACAAAACAACACGAATCTGGCCAAAAGGCTAGGTTTTCTTATATATAAACTGGCTCTGGAGCTGAGAAAATCCTTACAAAATCGCAACATGACGTAAATACGCCCTTAACAAATATTAACTATATTTATAGAGGGTTTATATGCTCATTCTCATAGAGGAGGAACACAATGAAGAAGATTCGGATTTCCGTGATTTCCATGATGATTCTAGTGATGGTTGTGGCGATGGCGCCGGCCGCGAGTGCAGCGGAGAGCAACAAGACTCTCGATTACGGCACATCGGACGAGCTCTCCATGAAATTGATCGGGCGTTACACAAGCGGTGCGGAATTCGCAGAGGGCGGCACAGAAATCGTCGCTTACGATGCGTTGCACCAAAGAATGTTTTCTGTAAATGGTGCTGAGAAGTCGCTCGATATCATTGACCTTTCAGAACTCGTAAGTAGCAGAAGCGTACAGACACTCCCGATTATGAAGCGAATCGCGCTCAATGAGCTGCACGCAAGCTTAACCAAGATTGATGACATTACAAGTGTGTCCAAGAGCCCTACTGAAGATTTCATTGCGATCACAGTAACGGCAGATCCGAAGCAGGATCCGGGTTATGTCGTGTTCCTCGATGTAAATGGGAATTATTTGAACCATATTCAAGTCGGCGCATTGCCTGACATGGTCACGTTCACGCCTGACGGCACGAAGGTACTCGTTGCGAACGAAGGCGAGCCGAGCGACGACTATACGAAAAACCCGGAAGGAAGCGTGTCGATTATTGACGTTTCCGGCGGCGCGAAGAACGCTGAGGCAACGTTGGTCGGCTTCAAGGACGTTCCGAGAACAGGCGCCGTCCGCAAATCGTATCCGGACCATACATATGAGCAAAACTACGAGCCGGAATACATCGTGGTTTCTCCGAATAGCCAAACGGCATATGTTGCGCTGCAAGAGAGCAACAGCATCGCTGTGCTAGATATCGAAGCTAAGCAATTCAAAGCCGTGAACGGACTCGGCTACAAGGATTGGTCAGCAGAAGGCAATATGCTGGACGCCTCGGATAAGGATGACAAAGTCAATATCAAGAAATGGCCAGTACTTGGTAATGCCCGACGGCATGACGCTGATTCAAGTAAACGGCAAAGATTACATCATCACGCCGAATGAAGGCGATGCCGCCGATTATGACGGCTACTCTGAGGAAGCGCGCGTGGAGGAGCTCGTCGACAAATACGCTTTGAACGCGGAAATGTACGAGGGCTATACACAGGCTGAGTTAGACGAGCTTGTGAAGAACGGCTTGTATAAAAAAGAGCAGTTGGGCCGCCTGAAGACGACCACCTCCGCTCCAAAGAACGCAGACGGCAAATATGAAGCGATCTACAGCTTCGGTGCACGTTCCTTCACGATCTGGAACGCGGATGATATGAGCATGGTATATGACAGCGGCAGCGATTTCGAGAAAATTACTGCTGATGCGGTGCCGAACTTCTATAATTCCGATAACGAAAAGAACAGTTTTGACGACCGCAGCGACGACAAAGGTCCGGAACCGGAAACCGCTACATCCGGGACAATCGGCGGCGTTCCCTATGCGTTTGTAGGCTTGGAGCGCACAGGTGGCATCATGGCTTACAACCTGACGGATCCTGCGGCGCCGAAGTTCGTGAAATATTTCTCCAGCCGTGACCTTTCTTCGAAAGAGGTAGGCGGGGACATAGCCCCGGAAGGCTTGACGTTTGTGCCGGCTGTCGACAGCCCAACAGGCAAAGCGCTCGTTCTTGCTGCGCATGAAATCAGTGGAACAATCGCAGTGTATGAGATTACACCCAAGAATACTACAATTCAGTTCATTCACGTTAATGATGTTCACTCCCGCGTATTCGAAGATCCTAATGCCGGTATGGGGTATGCGAAAATGGCGACGTTGGTGAAGGAATACCGCACGATGAATCCGAACACGCTGCTGCTTGATGCAGGCGATACGTTCCACGGTCAGACGTTCTCTACGCTTGTCCGCGGCGAGAGCATCGTAAGGATCATGAATATGATGGGCTTTGATGCGCAGGCATCGGGCAACCATGATTTCAACTACGGCACAGATCGCTTACTTGAACTTTCCGAAATGGCCGACTTCCCGATTCTTGGCGGCAATGTGGACAAGGGCGAGCAAGACGTGCTGCCTGCGAACGTGATCAAGGAGATCGATGGCATTCGTATCGGTATTTTTGGACTGGCGACACCGGAGACGGCCTACAAAACCCATCCGAAAAACGTTGAAGGTATCACCTTCGTTGACCCGGTTGTCGAGGCGCAGAAGCAAGTCGATTTCTTGAAAGATAAAGTAGACGTCATTATTGCAGTAGGTCACCTAGGCATGGATAAGTCCAGCACGCACACTAGCGACAAAGTTGCCGCGCAAGTGGACGGCATTGATGTCATTGTCGACGGCCACAGTCATCAGGTGATTACGCAAACGATTAACAATACGCTAGTCGTTCAAACGGGCGAATATTTGAAAAACGTAGGTGTTGTAACACTGACCTTCCAGAATGGCGGACTTACTGGGAAATCATCCAAGATGATAACCAAGGAAGACGTGGCTAAGGCCGTTCCGGATCCGCGGGTTGCGGGCTTAATCGATTCCATTAAAGCTTCTCAAGATTCTATATTAAATGGAGTGGTTGGCAAGGCAGGGGCTTTGATGGATGGAGAGCGCAAAACCGTACGCGCGAATGAGTCCAATCTGGGCAACTTGATTGCAGACGCCATGCTGATGTCGACCGGAGCGGATGTGGCGTTGACGAACGGTGGCGGCATACGTGCGACGATCGACGAAGGTGACATCACCACTGGCGAAGTAATTACGGTTCTTCCGTTCGGCAACTATATCGTCACGCTGAACGTTACCGGATCCGAGATCGTTGCTGCGCTACAACACGGTGCTGGAGATTATCCCGAGCTGAAAGGCGCATTCCCGCAAGTAGCAGGCCTGAGCTATGCGATAGACCCTGCAAAGCCGAAGGGAGAGAAGGTGCATTCCGTGAAAGTGAACGGAGCGCCAATCGACTTGAACAAAACCTACGTGCTAGCAACGAATGATTTCATGGCGGTAGGCGGCGACGAGTATACGATGTTCGCGGACAATCCGATTACCGGGCATTACCCTGCCCTGGATGAGGCGGTTATCGATTATATTCAATCAAAAGGCACGGTTGCGCCGAAAGTGGAAGGACGTATTGTAGAGAAAGCCGTTGCACCCGAAGCTTCTGCACCTTCGGAGGATGGTGCGTACATCGTGAAGGAAGGCGATACCTTGTTCGCAATTGGCAGAAAGTATGGCTTATCCTGGCAGCAGATTGCCAACCACAACAAACTGAACAATCCGAACCTGATCTACCCGAACCAAATGCTGATCATCCCAACGAACTAATTGGAAGAGGTGTCTCTAAGTCATCGCAGATGACTTAGAGACACCTCTTTTTCCTTGAGAGAGGGGTGGAACAATCGCTATAACGCGGAAAATCCGCTTTAGAGGTGACTGAGAACGGTGGACCGATCACTGTAGAACGGAAAATCCGCTTTAGAGGTGACTCAAAAGGTGAAAAGATCGCTGTAGAGCGGAAAATCCGCTTTACGACGAAACGGTTGATGAATAACTCAGGAATGCCAAAGGCTTTTGCTTGCTCACAAAAAAGCCGATCACCTTGCAGCGCATGCTGCAGAACGATCGGCGGTCGTAAACCATCCTCAATCACATATCCATTTTGCCCATATTGCCGTCTGGCATGGCCACCATCATCGTACCGCCGCTATTCACACCGGTGAAGGGCTCGTCGTTCAGCTCGACCGGCGTGCCGAACTTCGGTGCTGCAAACGGCAGCCGCGTCCGTCCACGGGCCAGAATATGCTGCCCATTGGCCGAATCGCCTTCATAAGCGGCTCCGTGATTCCACGGAACGAATGAATGGGCGTTGCAATAGTGGCATACGTATGCGCGCCGGGATCGGTCCAATGAATCGTTGCGGTAAGAGCGGTGAAGCAGGTGCGAATGGAAGAACAGCACATCGCCTGGATTGAGCACAACCGATACCTTCTCTCCGTACTTGGCCGCTACTTCAGAGAGCTTATTCACCTCATCATCCATGTTGCTAGCATCCTTGGCGGGGAACAATCCTTCAATATGCCGCTCATCGGCATGCGCGTATTGGGGTTGGCGCGTCTCCGGCGGATAGATCGGCTCGACATGCGAGCCTGGCGCAACCCATAGACAACCGTTGTCCTCGTCCGCCCGGTCGATCGCCATCCATGCCCCGATAAGTGAATCTGGCTGCGTTTGAATGTATAGCGAATCTTGGTGCCAGCCTTGACCGCCCTTGCCCGGCGGATTGAAGAACATCATCGTTTGCAGCGCCAGGACGTCCGGTCCGATCAAGGCCTCCAGCACGTCAACAACACGTGGATGGAGCAGACCGCGCTCGGCGGTTGCGTTATGCCGATGCGGCATGTGCAATCTGGATCCGGCGATACGTTCCTTCTTAGGTTCGTTCCCTTGCCACTTCGCTTCATGCGAGAGATGGTCCAAGTTGATATCTCCCCTGTAGACTCCGTCCATCCAGGCAGACAGCTCCTGAGTTTCATCTTTCGCCATAAGTCCTTTGACGATTAAATACCCTTGCCGGTGATAAAACGTATATTCATCCACGCTGACGCTATACCGTAGCCGCTGATTCAATGTCGTATCGGTCATGCTTCTCCCACCTTTTCACCTGTCTTGTCTCTCATTATCAGCCAGCTTCACGCGTGAATACAATATACGCATACAGACAAAGGATGGATAAACTTGATCTGCTACTCCTCGACGTCATTGTGAAATGTATAGTAATGATTGACCGGATAAAGACGTGCCCCGTCATCGGCAGGAACAAGCTCGCGAAGCCTGGGATCGCCATACCTTCGCCGATATTCGACGGCTGTCATGCCCATGTGGCGGCGAAACAAGCGGTGAAAGTAATATTCGTCGGCGAAGCCGATGCTGCGGGCGATTTGTTTCACCGTATCCGTCCGCCTAAGCAGGTGCTGCGCTCCAAGCTCTACGCGTCGTCTTGTCAACCATTCCTTGGGTGATTGCCCGAGATAGCGGTGGAACACGCGCGTGAAATGCTCATGCGACCAGCCGACCGAGAGCGCTACTTGCTCGATGGGGACCAGCTCCTGCAGCCGCGTCTCCATCATATGCAGCGCTTGTGCAAGCGGTGCCGGGAAGTCCTCCTCGTTAGCATCGCTTCCTGCCGGATCGAGCGCACTCTCAAGCTCCTCCAGTGCGACCAGAAGCAGCGCCTCCGCGTGCAGCCGCCACCTTGGCGGCTGCTTGTACAGGAACACGAACAGCTGCCTCATCATTTGCGGGATGAGCGATGTCACAGGCAGCTCCATAACCGGGGACACGGGACCGCCTGTCAGCAGCGGATATCGCGCAGCCATTACGTCCGAGTCAAATTGAAAATGCGCAAACATATGCCGCGTCGGATGCTCCGGATCAAACCGATAAGCATGGGGTTCGCCGGGACGGGTAACGATCGCGCTCGGCCGGAGAAGCGCAAAGTCCGTACCGGAAACAGAATAAAGCGTCCGTGATCCGGCCGGGAAACAAACGATCTCATAATCGTTGATGACCCGTTGGTCGATCCGGTGGCCTCCTTTGACGGTGAAGTCCCCTGCAGTACGAATGCGAAGCAGTGATTCCGGCATCATGAGGCTCCTCTCCACTAAGGTGTTCGGTTCCACTTTAGAAGTTCTCTGGTTGCTGCAACAAATTGAGCGGCAAAACAATTTCAACGGTTGTTCCCCGGCCCACTTCACTTGCAATTTGAATGGTTCCCTGATGCTCTTTAATAATTTTGTAGCAGATCATTAAACCTAGCCCTGTTCCTTTTTCCTTCAGAGTGTAAAAAGGTTCGCCAAGGTGGGGAATTCTGTCTTGCGGTATACCGGAACCGTGATCGTCGACTCGAACTGAAACTGAATCCTTGTTGTGTTTAATTATAATATCAATTTGTCCACCTTGCGGCATCGCTTCAATAGCATTCTTGATAACATTAATAAACACTTGCTTAATCTGATTTTCTTCGCATTCAATGAGCGGAGCCTCAGAATCCGACTTGATGGAAATCTGCACATTGTGCATGGTCGCAAGCGGATAAAGAAAAGAAGAAACTTGTCGGATTACAATCTCTAAGTTTTTCCTTTCGAACTTCAGTGCTTGCGGCTTGGCCACGGTCAGGAATTGGGTGGTAATCCATTCCATTTGCTCGATCTCGGATAACATGACTTCCAAGTACCAGCTGTCTTTATCCGTTGTTTGGGACTTCAGTAGGCTGAGGAACCCTTTGAGTGTCGTTAGCGGATTGCGAATATCGTGGGCAATCCCTGCTGCTAACTGACCGACAACGGCAAGCTTCTCCGTTTTTCGCAGCAATTCTTCCGTTTTTTTCAATTCCGTAATGTCACGTCCAATAACGGCAAGTCCTTTGCGTCTACCGTCCGTATGATAGATTGGAACTTTGATAATATCGCAAATCGAAAAGCTGCCGCTAGGATGCGGAATAATTTCTTGGACGCGAATCAGACTGCCCTTTTCCCAAGCCAATTGATCGGTAATCGAGCAATTTAAATAAGTGTCTCGATAAAACTCACTGGACGCAGCAAGCTCGTGATCTGTCATACCCTTGTAATTGGTATCCTCTAGCTGTAAAGAAGCAACTGCGTAATCGCTGGCTTCGATCCACCTTCCTTGAGCATCCTTGAATACAACGAAGTCAGGCATGGAATTAATCAGCGTTCGCAGCCGTTTCTCGCTTCCGAATAGCTCTTCACCCATTCGTTTGAGCTCTGTAATATCTCTTGAAATGAGCACATACGCGACGGGATTGCCTTTGCTATCAAAGAGCGGGGAGGCATAATTGCTGACATCAATCAAGCTGCCATCCTTGCGCTGTCTAACGGTTTCATAAGGAATGACATTCCGGGAATTCAACAAATTGTTGCGAATTTCTACAGCTTCCCATTTCAAGTGATCAGGAATTGTTGGAAGCTCTTTACCGAGCAGCTCCGGCTCCGTCCAACCATATATTCTTTCGAAAGATTGGTTGGCTTTTACGACATGAAGATTGGCGTCTACAACGAGAATCGCATCTTCAGTATTGCGGAAGTAGAACTCTAGCTGTTCTTTTGTAGATTTCAAGTCTTCGTATACTTGCTGATGATTCGATGTAATCTCCCTCACGGTTTCATAGATGCCAACGATTTCGTTTTCCACAATGATCGGAAAGATTTTTAACGAGACATGAATACTATGCCCCTGCTTATGCAGGAGAACGGAGTCATGCTCTTGCTGTATACCGCTTGCTGCATCAGTAAAAGCCCGTAACTTTCGTTCCTTGCAGTCCGGCAGAGTTAACTCTTGGCCCTTTATGTTCCTCAGTTCACTGGCGTCGTAGCCAAGCATTCTTTCAGCTGCCGGATTGGCGTCGAGGAGTGTTCCTTGCAAATCATAAGAGAAGATGGCGTCGGGATGATGATCGAACAGTGATTTGTAGAAGTGATCTTGTTGTGGAACTGTGCGGCTTTCAGCAGCTTCGACTTTGTTGAGGGGTGATAAGCCAATCTGTGTTTGGCCGAAAACGGGTAAATATTTGAACATGGCAATATCCGGGGGAAGGACATGTACAATCGATCCGATCGCTACTCCGCCGTAAAAGTAAGGGGAGAGTTCAAATAGCCACATCTTATTGTCATACTCCATTTCCCAGCTTGCTCTTGAAGGAAAAGATTGTTGTATGAGAGAAGAATTCTCCTTCCAATGCTTGGGTGAGATCCATCCTTTTTGATAGAGCAGTTGGGAAGCTTGAATGACCCGTCCTCCACGGTCTAAAACAGCAAGAGGCTGGGTCGTCTTTTTGGTGAGCTCAACAAAATACTGAGTCAGCCGGAAGCGCTCAAACTTCAATTGCGTGTATAGCATATTCTCGATATCGCGGGCCGCTCCCACAACGGCATCAAGCGATCTGGGATCATTCACCGTCCAAAAGCCGGTTAAATCGATAATACCGAGAACTTTGCCTGTAGCGGGGTCATGTATGGGAGCAGCGGAACATGTCCAACCATGAATCTCCTGGCAAAAATGCTCGCTGGCAAACACTTGAATCGGTACCCCGGTGACCAAGGCTGTCCCTATCGCATTCGTCCCTGCACTACCTTCGCTCCAATCGGAGCCGGGCGAGAAGTTAATGTCTTCCGCCTTTAACATTAGAGACATATCGCCGTCGTAGTAAATCATTTCGCCGGCCGCATTGGAATAGGTTACGAGATAGCCGGTATTCGCAGCAAGCCGCTTCAGCTTTTGTAGGAACGGTTCGACCATTCGGAATAACGGGTCAGACGTCACGTACTCTTGAATTTGATCCATACCCAAGTTATAGGACGCTTTAATGTGGAGTGGGTTGAGTCCTTGCTCCATGCAGCGCTGCCAGGAATGGTGCATGAAAGACCTGACATTAACCTGCGAGGATCTTCCGGACATGAATTTTTCCCACTCACGTTCAATTGTTGATTTATCACTTTTCGGAGAAATGCTATTACTGAAAGTGTTGAATCTGCTTTTTGCCATAACTGCCCCCCTAGCAAGTGATAAATTAATTATAGGGGGAATATTTTCCTGCATCAATACATAGAAAGCAAATTTGGTTCGGGAATACGTTGGGGAAATAGAAGTGATGGGTTTAATTCGGATATCAAAAAAGGAGATGCTCTTTTCGCGGATTCAAAGAAGGGTGAAAGGATAAAGGGTGCCGTTCATGCCAAAGGAAGCCTTACCTGTTTCTTCAGAAACTACAAGTACTAATGCATCCGTATGCTCGGACATCCCAATCGCTGCACGGTGGCGGGTGCCCATCTTTTGTTGGCCATACGTTTTGTCGGTGAGGGGGAGAATGTTAGCTGCAGACACAATGATATCGTAGCGGATCAAGACGGCCCCATCGTGCAAAGGGCTGCCCGGAACGAAGATAGATTCCACCAATGAACTGGAAATTTCTGCGGAAAGGGGAATGCCTGGTGTGATCCAGGCGTCTAAGGAATCTTCTCTTTGTATGACAATAAGAGCTCCTTGTCGTTTTGAACTCATACGGTAGATGGCCTGGGAGATTTCTTCATATTTATTCGTGTAGGGAGCCAAAAAGCAACTTAAATAATAAGTGGATGCCAGAGCCCCTATGTTCGAGAAAAGTTTAGAAATGCGGTCGATGTCATTAAGAAGGCATGCTTTCTCTTGATCGAGGTTGGAGATGATGTTGCCTATATTTTCGGATATGCCCATTAATTGATCTTTTAGTTCCAACTTCAAATAAGAGAAGTCGCATTCTTTATTTTCCATCATTCCAACCTTCCTTTCTTTACAATAGCGTTCCCGTTCATGAAAACTGTTATTCCAGTTATCTCCACATGGACTAGGAAATATTACCTGCATTCAAATAAGGGTTATCTTGCAAGTCGTTGAACGAACGGCTTGAGAGATAACCCTTTTTTCATGGCTGCACAATCTATATCTATCGATTAAGTGTTTATTTAAAGCTTGCGCGAATTTTCATCTTGCCCTTCATACCTGTCAGGTCAATCGTCTCTGTATCGAGATCGAGCTTGGCGTGCGGATGGCCATTCACTATGACGTTGGTCAACTGCTTGCCTGCGGGAACCCGGAGACGTAACTGAATACTCCCAATCTTCGTCCGGCTCGGCACTTCAAGATCAACCAATACCTCATCTTGCTCGATATTGGAGATCATAGTATAGGTAACCGGACCGAACAGGGTAGGCGCATCGTATACTTGGATTCTCTTGCCTTGTTCAAGCCAAGCTCTCGGTGTCGCAAATCCTAGCTGCAGAATTTGTGGCTCCCCTTTGTGATTGGTTACTTCATTTATGAGCATGAGCCGCAAGATCTGCAGGGAAAAAGCGTTATTGGCGCTGTTTGGCGACAGGTAGATCCCACGGTAATATTCATCCGGAGCCCAACCTTCCTCGAAGCTAGGAGGGGTGCAAGGAGCGCCGATTTCACAGGCACCGAATTGCAGTGGCCATTTGGATGCCAAAGGACCGACATTGGCCGATTCTCCAGAGATAAAGGTGTTTCGAGTCATGGCATGAGCCAAGTGACCATAAAAGCTGAGTATTAACTGATCGGGTTGGTCGTTATCAGCTAGGAACTTAGCATGTTTGACTGCATATACGTCGTTGATCGCGCCATCCCGTACTTTAATCTGCCCTAGCAGGCGGGAGCCGTGGTTGTAGAGATATTGGAGTGTGGCTTGGGCTTCCGGCGATCCGGGAGCGTAAAGATGAGCGGCATAAGCATAATGCGCAACCAGGTTCCAGTAGCTTCCCAGGTATGTAGCAGCCAGATGGGTATAAGGCTCTTCTTTGTCTAGCAGGGATACGGATGTGAACAGACTGCCATCAGGGAGAATCGTACTGGACTTAGCAACAGCCTCGTCATAATACTTTCGGAAATTCTCTGCAATAGGCCCATACTTATCGGCTAACTTATCCTCCCCGAGCTCCTTCCAGACAGACACTATGCTCTGCAAGCCATACACCGCGGTCCCGATCTGATGAAGCCCATATACCGAGCTCTTCACATCACTTGAATATTGCTGTCTTTCAAGCAGATGATTGGGGTCGTTGGCATGCTGGGTCGCCAAATCGTCAGCGAATGCTATGTGAGTCTCCATATTTTCCAGTATCAGACTCGCATCTCCAGTTAATCGGTAATAATCTGCAGCGTGGGTCAGCTTCTCACCGAATTCCCAACTGCGTCGGTTCGCCCCTTTGGACATAGGCAATAAGTCTTTCAGCGATTGTCTGTAAATGTCGGTGAAGCCATAGCGGCCAAGGATGGCCACCGTGCTGTTGCTCTCCGGCTGATAGAAAGCTTGATAGGCATTCCCCAGGCTGTAGCGCCAAGTCATCAGCAGGTCCTGTATGAGTAAATTGCGTTGAGCATCCATCACGAGGTTTTCCGGGACGTGGAACAGGTTCCCCTCCGCCAACCGGTTCTCCCAATAAGCCGTGGACTCGGCTCTTGCCCGCTGCTGTCCTTCTTGATCGGCATTAAGCTTAGGCGTATTCTGAGCAGGAGTGACCAGTCTCACCAAGTAGACCGTATGCGGCCCTTCATTGTCGAAATTAAACTTGTAAGTTAAATCCGTATTGTAGAACGTGCAGCCCGGACTGAAATAAATATAACTGCGGCCCTGATCGTCGAATAGCTGGTTGCCGTCTTGGCGGAGGTTGTTGTTATCACACACTTGGATGCGAATAGTAGTCGATTGAAGTCCGGACTGTCCAGGATCAGCTGTAATTTCCACAAAGCTGGCTAAAATGTCGGTTCCCGGCAAGTAGGTGGCGAGCGATTCCTGGTGGTACTGAACACCTTCATAGTCCCGGTAATTTAGCTCTAGAATAGGGAGGTATTCCTTATACAGCTCGGGGGTGCCGAGATTAGCCAAGCACGAGCCGAATAGCTCTTTTCCGTTGGCCCCTACGTAGATGCGAGTGCTGATGCCGCCGGTGCGGTTCGATATAATTTGGCTTCCATCCGCCACAGTGAGAGCTACATCACCCAGACCGGTTGGTGGCTTCGGCTGCCCGAACGGAATATAATACACGCCGGTATCCGTCATAAAGCTGCCATTATCGGCTCCATTTATGGCATACATAATAGGCGTAAAGTAATCCTTCATGTTGTCATACGTGGGACCTTCTGGTCTGTCGATAACTTGCTGGCCCCACACATCTTGAGGCGTTGCAAGCGCTTGGCATACCGAGCTTTTGTATTCTTCGGTAAGGATAGGACGCTCAGTACCCGGCGGGAATCCAATCGCGCTCGGGCGCAAGCCGATCCGCTTGGCCTGAGGTGGCTTCGAGTTATCTGGATTTGTCATTGGATCAATTTCACTCCTCAACTAGGATGGATGAAACTATTGAGTAACAATATAACATTATAATATATATTATAACAATACTATCGCAGGAAGTCAGCTTATTCTAATTACTTCGAATTCAGCAATCTGAAGTAAAGCGGAAAATCCGCGTTACGGCAGTGGCGACGCAGCAGCGCACTGCTCGAAAGCGGAAAATCCGCGTTACGGCAGTGGAGGCACAGCAGCGCAGCCCGAACTCTTTAGCTTAGATTGGAGTGACGGCCCCAATTAAGTATACTATTCATAAGAGGCGAGCAAGTTGGAGGAGAGCACCGTACGTGCATTCAAAGCCTTGGGCGAGAATGAACTCGAATAGGCGATCTTACGTGGGTTGGCAAAAGCCGAACCCTGCCACGATGAACAAACAATGGATGCACAATCTGCGCACACATGATTTGCGAAAGAGTATAAGGAGGAGCTTCTCAATGGATGTAGCTGAACTGTTAAAAAAGAAAGACCTCAAGGCAAAGGAAAAAACAGAGCTGTTGGCGGAGGCGCTTATGAGCGGCATTCTAGCCTTTCCGGACATAATCCAATTTGCCTCCACCGCGAAAGAGCCGGCAAAGGCCACTTGTATGGAAGCGTTGGAATATGCCACAAGTCAGAAACCAGAGATCGCAACGCCGGATGTCCTGGAATTCGCTGCAAGCCATCTCCAAGCGAAAGCTCCCCGTCTCAAATGGGAATCAGCGAAAGTCATCGGCAACATCGCGCATCTCTTCTCGGCACAACTCGACACAGCGGTTGTGGGTCTGCTGAATAATTCCAAAGACGATAGCACCGTCGTTCGCTGGAGCTCCGCCTATGCACTTACCCGAATCGTGAGCCTGCCCTCATACTCCAACGACCCATTTCAAAGCAAGCTGAGCACTAATCTGGAATCCGAGGACAAAGACAGCATCAAAAAAATGTACACAAAGGCGCTAAAATAACAATATTCACTAAGCGGCTTCTAGAAGCTCATCAACCTTTTTGCCTCGCTGGGAAAGGGTTCTTTGGTCTGCAGCTAGGGGCGAGCCAACAAATCGTGAACAATCCGGAAAACTGACTATTTCAATCTCTTGCAAAACCTCATACAATAATAGAAATGGCTATAATATAAAAAACTTTCACCTATGTGAATGAAAAGGAGGCAAAATGAACGTATATAGCTCCTACCTACCTATCGAAGGCGCTCTATTACAAGGGGAGAATCCGCTGCCGAAGTTCCGTAACCGGAATCATCATCGAGAGGTCCCGACCAACGGCAGTCTTTCGGACAAGAGTAAAGAACTGTTAGGTTACGAGACTGGGGAACGGTATTTGCCTTACCGGATGCAGGATCGATATTCACGGGATCGCAAGTTGATCCATTTGAAGACGATCGTTCTTGAGAATGAAGTGTTGAAAGCTATCTTTTTGCCCGATTACGGGGGACGACTATATTCGCTATATGATAAAAGGACTGAACGTGAGATTTTATATAAAAATCCGGTGTTTCAACCTGCTAATCTAGCTATTCTGAACGCGTGGTTCTCGGGTGGGATTGAGTGGAATATTGGGCAGCTTGGCCATACCTTCTCGACCTCCTCTCCGCTCCATGCCGCCAAGCTGCGTGATGATGAAGGGAATGAGTTTCTTAGACTGTATGAGTATGAACGCTGCAAGAATATGTTCTGGCATATTGATTTTCACCTGCCTAAGGGCGCTGAGCAGCTTCTCGTCTATGTGCGTATGATCAATGATAACCCAGACTCCATTCCTATGTATTGGTGGACGAATATTGCAGTAGAGGAGACAGAGAAGTCGAGGGTGTTCTCATCCACCAGTGAAGTCATCTATATCGATCATCACGTGAGAGGGTTTGGCGCAGATCACCTGCCTTATTTGCCTACTGTAGCTCATGAGGATGTCTCTTACCCGATGCGCTTCCCTTTTGCGAATGAATATTTTTTCCAGACGCCGGAATCTTGCAAGTCTCCTTGGGAGGCCGTTGTGTATGAGGATGGCAAGGTTTTCTATGAACGTTCTACCCCTCTGCTGCGATATCGTAAAATGTTTTGTTGGGGCAACCACGCAGGGGGCAGACGTTGGTGCGATTTTCTGGCCAAGCCGGGTCAAGGCAACTATATAGAGATTCAAGGCGGACTGGCGCCCACGCAGCTTCATGGTCTGGATATGCCGGCGAATACAGAATGGGACTTCACGCAGATGCTGGGTGTAACGGAAGCGGATACTGATCGGGCTTATCAGGAGAGCTGGAACGATGCACGGGAATACATACAGGAGCGGGTGGACGGCTGTCTCAGCGAAGCGGAAGTGAATGCTGCGCACCAAAAGCTCCGAGCCTATGCGGACAAGCAGCCAGAAGCGATTTTGAATGTCGGATCGGGTTGGGGAGCGCTAGAGAGAATACGTCGGGAGAAATTGGAGGGACGAGGCGTTCCGGCGGGACTTCCATTCGGGGAGGCAACCCTTACAGAGTCGCAACAGCCTTGGCTTGATTTGCTGCTTACCGGACAATTCCCTGAGCGGGCCGCCCAGGATATCCCGGTATCCTGGATGGTGCAGGAGGAATGGGTGGAGCTGCTTCGAGATAGCCTTATCTCCGCTGATAATCAGGCATCTTGGACAGCCTTTATGCACTACGGTGTTATGTTATACGAGCAAGGCTTGGAAGAGGAAGCCGTAGAAGCATGGGAGTCCTCACTAAGGCTGCAGCCATCAGCATGGGTGTACAGGAACTTGGCTGAGGTCATGAAGCGAAGAGGAGCCAAGGATTCTGCTTTGTCTTATTTGGAGCAAGCTTATGCTGTATCCGAGGGGTTCCCGGACAGGGCTTTTGCCGAAGAATATCTCGACCTGCTTATCCAGTATAAAGAGTACGAGAAGGCTTGGCGCATTTACGAGTCATTGCCTGAGGAATTTGCAGCGAGTGATCGAGTGCAGATTATTGTGGGAGCAGCCGCGCTTGAATTGAACAAGGAAGCCTTCCTAGGCAAGCTATTCGAGTCAGAATTTGCTGTGATCCGTGAAGGCGAGACCTTGATTGTGCAGCTGTGGTATCAATACAACGCCCGGAAGCTGGCGAGCGCTAGAAATGAACTGCTGACCCAGGAGCATCTGGAAGAAGCCAAGAAGAGCTTCCCCCCGCCAACCAATATAGATTTCAGAACGATAGAAACATAGGTCGCCTAAGCGCGGTAGTCAAGAGAGACTTGATTACCGCGTTCTTCTTGCTACAATAGGCTTAAGCTATGTAAGGGCGGAAAGGATAAGGGTGCGTTGAAACGATGTGACAAGACCAGATTCTATGAAATTATGGCCGAGATCTATACAGAAACTATGAACGATTGCGCGAAAAGAATGAGCGGGAAGAGCTTATACAGCTCTCCTTATATATTTCATAGATTTTTAGAAGAAGATCCCAGGCTGACGGATGAAAGCTTTCCATATATCCAGATAGAATTGAGCAACGGGAATATGAAAGACCAGATCAGGGAGCTTTACAGGAAAAGCATGGTCAAAGAAAAGCGAGCAGGCTATCCCAACGATTTGATCAAGCTGCTGAATACTTTTACAATCGATCAACTATTTGAGCAAGAAAGAATAACCTTCTATCAGTGGTCCTTTGAGCGTCAAAAGAATACAAACTTTCTGAATAACCAATTTGTTCATTATCGATGCTTTGAATTGCTTTATAACGATTACTCGGACAGAAGGAATAGTTTGTTCTCCGATAAGGTGGATCAGCTTAATCAATGTTATTCCGATCAGGGGATTGATTTACGACTAACAGATTCGCAATTTTTGAAGTATGGACTGCTATCTCTTGGGCGTGATATGGAATTATTGGCGATCGACAATCCAAGGATATATGATAAACGAGTGGATACAACCTTCTTTATTCGCAATGTTAACAGGGAGCTTGCTGAGCTACTGGAGAACTGGATTTCCAAGAACTATGTATCGGCTGTTTCTTTTCGTATGGATAATGAGTGGATGATAGAGAACAGATTTGATAAGCAAGTATTGCTCGAAGAAGTGGAGAGAGGGAAAGTATTTTCGTTCGAAGGACTCGGAAAGGTTAGTATTACTAAGTTATATTCTGTCTGGATGGATACATTATGGGTAACGATTGATGAGAGCAATATTACGTTTGAAGAGATTCCAATGGATTTCGACACTACGGAGGAACATATCGTAACTCAGGTTGTACATTTGGAATATGGGCAAGAAGGTGGAGAGTTCTATATCAATCACATCGACCATGAATATATTTTTTATACAGTTGAGGAATTTGCGATCAGACAAAGCAACCCCAAGCAAAAAGGGGAGGGAGCCAAGCGGCTCAAGAGCTTTAAGGTTGATGATTCGCGCATTCCATTCTACATAGAGGAACAGTTCACTTTATATCGAATTCTGGATCAATATTTCACTAATAAAGAGCTTCTGAAGGAATACTTCGAACAGGTTATTGACGCCTAGTATTAGACCTGATTAATGAAAGCGGCACTTAACTGTGCTATCTTTATGAACATACCGACTATTCCAAACTTATAAGGGAGACTATTAAATGACTATACAACAAGGTACAAAAGATAACCCGTGGAAGCTCAAGACGCCGCCTCAAACCTCCGAATATGAAATGTACAAAGACGAAAAAGACGGGAAAGAAATCATTGTCTGTACAGTGGGTAAGACGGTGCTGCATTATGACTATCGGTGTATTGCTGACCTGCACACTATGCTTCTGGAGCATGGGGACTGGATGGAGCTGGGCAGCGCAGATGAGCAGAAGCCGGCAAAAGAAGGAACCGTCGAAGCTTGGGGACGTTCGGCGGACAATCCAGTCGGCGGTTGGTATGGCCTTAAAAAAGGATTGCGCGGACGATTCGGAATGTATGTGCCGCCGTTGATGGAGGTATTAGGGCTTGCAGAGGTCGAGCACAATCCTAAGAATAATCGCATGAGGGCGTTATGACCAAGAAAATGGATCGATGTTGATTAAGATAGTGGTTAGCATACTGTTCGTGAAGTGATTAAAATGCACCTCTTAGAAGACATTGGAAAACCTATGGGTTTAGCCGGTGAATTCTAAGGGGTGCATTTTATATATGCCACATGTCCACTGGAAGTTGACACCGAATAGGAGAGAGGATATGATTTCTACAATCAGATATGAACTTGAACGTGAATCTTAAATAGATAAATACCAGATGTCGAGAGGAGCCGGAGCATGGACAAAGCCAGTCGGACCACCTTCAGAACAAGATTGGATAATATGGTCTCCAAGCTGAGAAATGATATTATCTCAGGCGCCATTGCCCCCGGTAAGTATCTGCCCTCGGAGACAGCGCTCGGGGAGCAATATCAGCTGAGCAAGAACTCGGTCCGCATCGGGCTGGACCTGTTGGTCGCCGAGAAGCTGATTGAGAAGGTGCCGCGAGTCGGTAACCGGATCCGTACCCCTGCATCCGAAGGAGTGGTTACGATCCGTATGGGATATCATCCACTGCTGGTTAAGGATATTCAACTGAACCAGCTGGTATCTGCGTTCCATTCCCGATATCCTCATATTCGGGTTCGATTGATCCCTCTTCCCTATGAGAATTATGCGGATACGGCGAGAGATGCTTTTATGGACGATGAGCTGGATGTCGTCTCCGTGAATCACCTGAACTTCTTACATTTGGTGGAGAACGGTGCGTTGAGCGCTATGGAACCTATCGAGCAGGACCCAGGTTTGTACTCCTTCTTAACCCAGGCTTTTACAGAGCAGGGGGTAACCTATGTGAAGCCAGTAACCTTCTCTCCGGTTATCTTATGTTATAACAAGCTGCATTTTATAGAGAATCATGTATCGGAGCCGGACAGCAGCTGGTCGTGGAAGGACCTGCAGGAGCAGGCTCGAGTACTTAGCGACGGCAATGATCGGTTCGGTTTCTACTTTCACCTCTTGTCCGACAATCGATGGCCGATCTTCATGCTGCAAAGCGGCGCACACTTCAGCGGGGATGAGCGCAATGGCATTTGCACACCTGAACTTAAGCAAGGTTTATCCGCCTGCCGTGATCTGGTCTATAACAAAGAGATATTCCCGACCTACCTGTCTGAGAATGATTCCGATGCCGAATCGTTGTTCCTGAAGGGTAAGGTATCCATGATTATGACGACGTATTTCAGTCTGAATGCTCTGCGGGAAGCTAAGTTTCCGTTTGAAATTGCGCCGCTGCCCTATTTGAATCAGGCAAAGACGTTGTTGCTGTCCATCGGACTCGGTGTTAGCAAGCAATCTAAGGCGAAGCAGGCTGTACAGGAGTTCGTGCAATATTTTGTCTCCTATGAAGCTCAGCTCTATATCAGGCAGCATACACTGAGCCTTCCAAGCATGAAACGAGCAGCTGAGTGGCAAGGGAAGGAGCTGTTCTATCGTCCCTCCAGATTCCATCTATACCGGGATATCATGCCGACTTTCGCATTGTTCTCCGAGCTTGGTCTAGGTGGACGGAAATACACAACGCTTAGCAGGGAGTTGAAGTTGTTCTGGTCCAGAATGGAGGAGCTAGAGGATGTATGCGCACGGCTTCAAGAGGGGTTGTAGGTTGTCTAATAGCTCAGTGTCAAAGACCGTCCGGTTCTACTTACACCGGACGGTCTTTTGAGTGAATCAATCACTTGTCGAACTTCATTAGATTGGTGCCTGACACGTAGTAGAGATCACCTGAGTTGTCTTGGGTCAGATGATTCACTCCGCTAGCCACAAGCAGCTCAACGACCTTCGTTGCAGTATCCATCCGATACAGCTTACCGCCGATGGCGACATAGATGAAGCCGTTATCTGCGATCTCCATCTTGGCGTCTCGCCATACATGACCGGCTCCGGCATAGCTCACGGGGAATTTGTCCGCGCTGTATATGACCGTTCGTGTAGTCGGATTGAAGATGAACAAGGTTCCCTCCGCTATCCCCCAGATGTTCCCGTCGCGACCATGCATCAGCACGGTTATGGCCCTTTTGCCCGGTACGGGTACGGTCTCGAACGCTTTGGTATTGGTTACCGTATCCCATACGAACAGTTTAGCTTCCGTAGCTGTAGGTGTGCTGCCGAGGCCGCCCCACACGGAGGTTCCGCCGAACACCTCGTTATTCTTGTGCGCGAGCGTTATGATGCTCTGGTTAGGAATCAGGTTGTTGTATACATTAAGCCCTGCAGTGCCAATGTCATATACGGCCAGAGCTCCGCCAAGCTTGCCGTAATCAGGTACGGTTCCAACGAATAACTTGTTCAGCGAGGATACGGCCAGCATTCCGAAGGGACGATCCTGCTGCCAGGCTTTCAGGCTGAACAGCGTTTGCGGTGCGCCGGGCGCGGTTACATCGTAGGATTGGATATTAGCTCCAGGGTAAATACCGGAGTATAGAATATTGCCCGATGACGTTATGTTCTCCGCTTGCCCGGGTCCCTTGAGCTGCGTACTGGTACCAGCAGCTGGATCATAAATCCCCATCCCTCCAAGGAGATAACCGAATGTATAGATTTTACCATCAGGACCGCTCTTGACGGATTGGATAGTCGTCGGCGATTCGGGAACGCTGATCGGGGTTTTGGACCAGGTGCCGGTTTGGAGATTGTATTTAAGAATATGGCCATCCCTTAGCCCAGCCAAGAGTGAAGTGCCGGGATAGCCGGGCTCGTTCAAGGTGAGGAACGTTGACCCGCTTATATTCGCCCCTACTGAGGCAAGGAACGTCTCCGACTTGGAGGTCAGGTCGTAGGAATACAAGTCGCCAGACTTGGTGTAGTACACTTTGTTTGCAACTGGGGACAGCTTGCTGACCCCAATGGAAGTAAGCCCGATAATTGTTTTTTCGACTTGGAGCGTCGTCTTGTCCATTACGATAGTTTCGTCTCCGGGCGATATTTTGACAAAAAGTTTGCTATTCACATAATTCGTGTAATAAGCAAATTCAGAAGCGGCATAAGCGGGAGGGAGGATGTTCGTCTTCACTCCGCTGTTGTTATCGTAACGGATCAAGTGTGCGTGCGAACCGATCCCCATGTATAGCTGATGGGCGCTTTCGTCATACGCGATGGACCGGACATATTGCTCGTCTGGTTCGATTTGCCCGCCAAATGCCGTTACTCCGACGCCTGGCTCATATTTGAACGCTTTACCGCCCGGGTATGTGCCTCCGTAGATTTTGCCATTCGTTCCAGGTGTGAGTTCCCAGATCGTCGTTTCTCCAGGAATGGCCACACCAAGATCACTGATGGTCGTCGAACCGGGAATATATCGGAAAAGCTTGCCGGAAGCGGTGCCCACGTAAACTGAATTATCGGTGGCTACAGCCATGCCCCAGACAGCAGATGCTCCAGGAAGGTCGAGCGAGCGGATGAATTGTCCGGTGATTGCGTTGAATACCACGAATTTCGAAGTGGACCCGCTTGAACCCACATAGAGATAGTCGTTCCCGTTGGTATCCTTACCGAATGCTGAGTAAGAGACAGAGCTGTTGGTCACTTGAACGCCAAGATTGATAATCTGAGGGGTCGTTAAGGTAATGGCATCAAAGTTAGCTGTAGAGACTGCGCCCACGGAGCTGTAGAGCAAGACGCTAACATTGGCTGTGCCGGTAGGAGCGATGTATGAGACAGCGGTGTGAGTCCATTGGGACAAGCTGCCGCTGAATGCTTTTGTCGCAGTGTGCAGCAGCACATTGTTGGCGTCCCAGAATCGCAAACTAAAGGTTACATTGCCGCTAGTTACATAGATTTGCGCAGAAGCATCGACCTGTTTCCCCGCGGTTACGGGTACCTTGGTGCTCTCAGCACCTATCGAACCGGCCGTGCTGCTGTCAACTAGCTTCAAGCTTTTGGTTCCGTCGCTTGCCCGTTCTGAGGTTACAGATATCCCTGTGGATCCGTATGTTTGTGACCAGCCTGGAATCGTTGAACCGGATAGAGGGGATTCAAAAGAGGGGTTAGCGAGATTAAGGTTCGATGGTGCTGCTTGGGCCTGTTGATGAGGCAAGTACGGCAACAGACTGAACAGGAGAAGCATACAGATCAATCGGCCAATCCAAATCGTAACGGTCTTTCTAAGCATCATCCTTCATTCTCCTTTACTCGTTTTTGTGATAACCGTGAGCAGAGCAGATTGTGCAGGGCTATACTGTAAAAGAAGTCCGAAACGCCTCCTTCGACCGTTAGTATATATCTGGACTATAGGTCATCTTAAGCGTATTTTATTTTGAAAACGCTGTCAATACATATTGACTAGGGATAATGGAATCCTTTATGAGACGTAAGTCCTCAAGAAATCCTTTTAAAATGCGGTTATTGTAATATAATGTCGGAGGGTGAGTCTGCGGAATCAATTTGGTTCCATTTCATTGACAGTCGATTCGGTATGTTATTAAGATTGAGTTGAATATGATTCAGATATGATCTAGAACTGAGGAGGATGACAATGAAGAGGAAGCTTATGGTTGGTTGTTTGGCGGCAGTCCTGACCGTTACGGGTTGGAGCGGGGCCGCTTCTGCTGTTGAGACCGACGGTAATACGGCTCGTTCTACGTTGGAGACTAGAACGTTCGCACAGCCGGAGGATCTGGGTACAGTTCTGCAAAGTATCTCCACAATTGATACCGCTTACGGAACGGAAAACGGCAAGCCTGTCATGTATACGAGCGCAAGCGGTACGCCGTCGACCTTCAATGTCATTGATCTCCAGTCCAACCAGCTGCTGCGTACATTCCCGTTGCCTGGGGTGGGCAGTGTTTGGACACATACAGTTGATGCTTCAGGAAATGTGTATATCGCCGGAGATGGCAAGCTGTACCGTTATTCACCGACGGCTCTAACCGTCATGGACATGGGAGCAGTTCCGGGCAGAGCTATTTATGGGCTAAGCACCGACGAAGCCGGTAACGTGTACGGGGGATCTTATCCAAATGCCAAGGTGTTCAAATATGACGTGGCCTCTAGTACCTTCCGCGATTACGGCACTGTGCAGGAGGGGCAGGACTATGTACGAGGCGCTGCTTATTATGGCGGATCTATCTATGCGGGCATCGGTTCAAAAGGATCACTGGTAAAAGTTGATGCCGAGACGGGTGCCAAAACACAAATTCCATTTCCGGAGAGACCGGATTACAATACAGCTAACTTCGGTTTCGTTTACGATCTGAACGTAGTCGGCAAATACTTATTCGTCCATTTGAGCACGGAGAGTTATATGTTCGTGTATGACCTTGAGTCGCAGCAATGGACCGATGTCTGGGTGAAGGGCTACCGAGGCTTGTATACATCGCCAGAGCTTGATGGGAAAACTTATTTTGTCGCTGGAGGCAAGCTGCAGTCTCTTAATCTTACTACACTAGTTGTTGAAGACACGGGAATTGCCTTTGGAACGTACCTGCGCCATTCAGAGTGGGTAGAAATTCCGGGTGATCCAGATCTGCCAGGTAAAAGCTTGGTAACGATCCAATTCGGCGGCGCGATCACGTATTTCAACCTGACCACGAAGAAAGTAAAGACAGTGGAGCCTGTTGTCCAAGGAAACCCCATTGAAATCCAGTCACTGGGTAAAGACGAGAGTGGCAAGCTGTACGCCAGCGGCTACATGGGAACAACCGCTGCTCAAGTGGATCCTGTTACAGGAAACAAGCTCATGTTCCCGTTGGGGCAAGCAGAAGGCATGGTGGCAGCCAACGGAAAAATGTACTTCGGTTTATACACGGGGGCTGTTCTACGAGAATTCGATCCTGCTCAACCCGTGGTTAATAATGTGAATCCGCGATTGCTCTACGATATCGCTGAGGATCAGGACCGTCCGTTCGCCATGTTAGCCGCAGCAGGCAAGCTGTTCGCTGGTACAATTCCGACATACGGACAACTCGGCGGCGCGGTGACCGTTGTCGATCAGACTGGGCCTAATGCTGCCAAAACTTATCGTAACGTTGTGCAAGATCAAAGTGTAATCGGACTCGCTTACCGGGATGGCAAGCTGTACGGGTCTACCTCCATTTGGGGCGGCCTCGGCATCGATCCCAGCCAGACGGAAGCGAAGCTGTTCGTCATGAACCCGGATACGGGCGAGAAGCTGAAGGAGGTAACGCCGCAGCTTCCTGGTGCAGTCAAACCAAAAGCAATCGGAGGTCTGTCATTCGGACCGGACGGCTTGTTGTGGGGAGCCGCATACGGGACGATCTTTGCAGCCAATCCTGACACGCTTGAGATCGTTAAAAGCAAGGAAATCAAAGCAACCGATTGGAACTTCAATCATTTGTGGCGTCCGACCTATCTGCATTGGGGTGACGATGGTCTTCTATACACGACGGTTGGCTACAACTTGACCGTAATCGATCCTTCCACGCTGGAGCATAAAGTGTTGGATACAACCGCTTTGATGGTAATCGGAGATGACGGTCATCTCTACTACACCAAAGGCTCCCGACTGGCGCGCATTCAGGTGAGCGATACTGACTTCACTGCACCTGCGGCACCAGTTGTGGTTAGTCCTCAGAAGCCGGAAAAGACTAACACACTGAGTCCTATCGTGAAGATATCCGCAGAAGCCGGCTCTACCATTCAGGTGTTAGACCGGGATGAGATTGTAGGTAGTACAATTGCTTCAGCAGACGGAGCTACGGATGTGGCGCTGACGTTGCCGAGTGCGGGTGTCTACAACAAGCTTACAGCTGTTGCAATTGATGCTGCTGGTAATCGAAGCGAGGCAGCCAAGCTGCCGAACTTGATTGTGAAGCTGGATAAGGACGATCGTGGCGGCGAGGATGACAATGAAGATGACGTCGACGCAGACGACGCCGCCGATGAATCGTGATGATTGGGATTAACTAATGATAAAGGGCAGCGCGTGCAGATTTATCTGCATGTCGCTGCCCTTTGTTCACTCCGTGAAACTAAACGGAGCACGGCTTTGCTCTAAGCGGAAAACCCGCACTACAGTTGGCTAAACGGAGCTTGGCCTTGCTCTAAAGCGAAAAAACCGCTTTACAGCACGCGAAACTTGAGCACGGCCTTGCTCTAAAGCGGAAAATCCGCTCTACTGCTCGCGAAACAGAGCAAAGAACCAACGAATAGGTGCCTCGCAGGAACCTAACGCTCCATTTCTCCACCTAAATTCCAGTAATCTGATTAGTTAAGTACCTCCCAAGCACCTATTCGACTATTCACCCACCACTTGGAGTCCAATAGGTACCTCGCAGGTACCTAACGCTCCATTTCCCCACCTAAATTCCAGTAATCTGATTAGTTAAGTACCTCCCAAGTACCTATTCGACGATTCACCCACCACTTGGTGTCCAATAGGTACCTCGCAGGTACCTAATGCTCCATTCCATCTCCTTCTTTCCACTAATTAAGGTCCCGATGTTAAAAAACATGCAAATGAACCAGTTCAAGCGGAGTCATAGCTTGAGCTGGTTCATTGTTGTTAGCGGATGCCCTAGTGATGCAATGAAACGATCGGCCTCACGTTATAGCATCAACTCTAACCACTGTTCCTTGGTCACCTGACCGCAATAATAGTGCAGATCAATATCCTCAAGCAGCGTGCTCAGAGCCTGTGTCTCGTAACGAACCCCGACAAACTTTGCCGCCAATTCGCTGCTGTCCCCTCGACCGAAGAAGTCCCCATATATAGTTGCGCCTGTGATAAGACCCTCTTCTACCTGTAGTCGAACATCGAACGTACCTGCACCTTCGATTCTTCGTGTCTGGCGCACGTTGAAGGCAGGTGAGCGGCCATAATTCCAATCCCAGCTGCGGTAACGCTCGTCCGCCAGCTTCCGCACCTCGGACCAGTCCTGCTCCGTGAGCTCATAGTAAGGAATCTTGTTCTCGCCTTCGAACAGTGCTTCCAGCAGGCTCTGTCTGAATTGCTCAATGGTCATCGGCTGTGCAAGAAATTCCGAAATATTCGCAACCCTGCTGCGAATCGACTTGGTTGATTTGGATACATATTTATCGGGGTTCACTCGCAGCGCCGAGACCACATTCTCAATCTCGGAATCGAAGAGAAGCGTACCGTGACTGAACATTTTACCCTTCGTAGAGTACTGTGCATTTCCGGATATTTTTCGTTCACCCACCTGCAGGTCATTGCGTCCGGTCATTTCGGCATCTACGCCGAGCTTGCGAAGAGCGCGAACAACAGGCTCGGTAAACTTCTTGAAGTTATGGAACGATTGGCCGTCGTCCTTCATAATGAAGCTGAAATTCAGATTGCCGAGATCATGATAGACAGCCCCGCCCCCCGAAAGCCTGCGAACGACATGGATGCCATTGCGCTCCACATATTCCGCGTTAATCTCTTCAACGGTGTTCTGGTTTCGGCCAATGATGATTGACGGCTCGTTGATGTAGAACAACAAGTAGTCGTCATGGTCAGGCATAGAACGCAATATATATTCCTCTAATGCCAGATTAAGCGACGGATCATTAATGTTGTTGTTGCTTATGAAACGCATGGGTCGTCTCCTCCAATTTGAGGTTTAATGGATCTAATGATAACACAATGGAGGGAGAATCTCCTTATGAGGCCATTCGGCGGCTGCTGTACCTGAACTTTGGTAGAACGCCTTAAACCTTTTAAGACGGTTTTTCCTTGTTATTTTGAATGATTTGCCTCGTATGGAGTTAATAAGAAGGAAAAACCTTCTTATTTTGCAAGTTTTCGCTTATTGGAGGAAAGTAACACGGGTTTTCCTGCTTATTTTGTAGCTCTCACATCGATTGACTGAAATAACACGGACTTTCGGTCATCCAGACAAGAGAAATCTCCTGACAAAATAAAAGCACCCTAGTCGGGTGCGGATTATATGTATTCCATCAAGTTAGTTTTCAATAACAATGCCGTTTAATTTGAGATTGACTTGGTTCGCAATGGTATCTCCGACGGGGCATGTCTGTTCCAAGAATTCCACGAATTGTTCGACCTGTTCTTTGGAGGCATCGGTTTTGATATGAAACGTATAACGAATTTCAGAATACCCAGGACGCACGTCAGATTTTTTAAAGAAGCCGTCCAAGTCAAGGTCTCCTTCAACCTCTACCCGGAAATCATCTAGACGAACATTAAACTTTTTGGCATATACTCTAGCCACGATTGATTGGCATGCTCCCAACGCACCAAGCACCGCTTCAACTGGATTCATGCCTGTATCCGTTCCGCCCAAACTTTTGGGTTCGTCAATCGTCAATTCGAAATTTCGGGAACGTACTTTGACAACTACGCCTTCTTGTAATTGTGCTGTAGCTTTAAATGTACTAATTGGCATTATTTCTCACTCCTAGGTTTGATATAAATTGAAACTATCATAACATACAATTCCGATAATGTTAATAGGGATTATTTCGGGTGGTAATGTATGCAAATTGCTCATCACATCAAGGAATTCGTTCAAGGATGGAGAATGATTACTAGTATACCGAAGAGGGAATGGGTTATCCCGTGCCCTTTTTACTATGAGAGGAGTACCCGAATGCTGTTCGTCTGGATCGCCTTATGGGGGATCGGGTTATTCCTGATCGTGAACGAGCCGCGCACGGCCTCGATCCGTTGGCTTGCGTTGGTTACTTTTTGCGGAGGTGCTGGGGCGCTCGCGGCTACGTTGGATGATCGTTTCATCCCAGCAGTCCAGCAATCCTTACGTTACGCCAGCTGGGAGCCCGCGCTCTATCGCCTTCAGGCGTCATCGTCGCTAGTTTCATATTACGGCGTTCCTTATGCTTTCTGTATGTATACGTTGGCATTCCGGCCGATCCGAATGCCGTCCAGCTTGCGCCGCTGGCTTCCAGTCTTATTACTTCTACCGGTAGTCGGCTTCCTGCTGTTCACTCCGCCCTATAATGAAGTGTATCCCATCACTTTTCGAATGGTAGTATGGTGGGCGGTGCCGCTTATCTTGTTCGGGGCGGTTAATATGATCGTGCAGCGTCCTCAGCATCCGGCCTATCTCGCAACCTATCGGGTTGCCAGCTTGGCGGTGCTGGTGCCTGTTCTTGTGTCGATGCTTCTCAACTATGTACTTCCAAGTATAGGCCTGCTCCGGATGTGGGTGTACAACACTTGGTTCGTTGGCACAGGGATATTGTTCTTCATCATTGGCCTTTCGACTTACGGCTTCATGGGGATTAGAGTGCTTATCGATCGGCGTAGGCTGGATTCCGCGTTCCGGGCTGTGACCAATGGGACTGTGCTGCTCAACCATTCCATGAAAAACGACGCGGCTAAGCTGCGATTGTTCGGTCATAAGATTCGGGAGCGGGCATCGTCTAGCGGGGATCAAGAGCTGCTTGCGGACATCGAGGTTATGCTGTCGGCTTCCCTGCATATGCAAGAGATGATAGCCCGCGTACATCGCAAAACAGAAGATTTGGTTCTGCGGCCGGCGGCAACCGATTCAGCCGTCATGATCCGTGAAGTACTCGACGCGCTAGCTCCGCAGATGGGCGGCATTGCGCTGCAGGTCTCGCTGATGGAAGGCTGGCAGTGTACAGTTGATAAAGCCCAGACGGCAGAGGCGATCGGGAATGTGTTGTCCAATGCCGTCGAGGCGCTGCGCGGACAAGGTAAAATGGCGGTCAAATGGAGCGAAGGCAAAAAAGAGCTGACGCTTGAAATAAGCGATAGCGGTCCAGGTATGGACGCATCACAAGTCAGGCTTGCGCTCGATCCGTTCTATACGACCAAATCGGGCAGCGGTACGAATTTCGGACTTGGCTTGCCCTACGCTTATCAGGTCATGCGCAAGCACGGCGGCTCTCTGCATATCCGCAGTAAGCCGGGAGTGGGCACGCGAGTTAGTCTGACCTTCCCAAAACGGAGCGTGAATGCAGTTCGCTTGAATCCATTGCACACAGCGGAGGGATTATAGATGGAGCCTATCAAGGTGTGGCTGATAGAAGATGATGCAGATTGGCTGAGGGGGTTGACGGAGTACCTGGGCAATCAGGCCGATCTTGCCCTGATGTTCACCTCAGGAGACCCGGCAGCGGTGCGTCTTAAGTTGACAGAGCCTGATGCAGCAGCCGATGTAGTCCTGATGGACATCATGCTGCACGGTGTGCCAGAAGGGATTGCCCTTGCGGAGGAGACAGTCGCCGTTACGGGTGCCAGGGTCATTATGCTGACCTCGATGGAGGAGCGCGACCTCATTCTCCGTTCATTTCAGGCTGGCGCGCTCGACTATCGGATCAAGGCGGACTTCGAGTCCCTCCCGGACGCGATCCGTCAAGCTGCGGGGAAGGTATCGGCCATCAGCCCAGTAGCGGCGGAGCGTATGCGAGAGGAATTCCGCCGGCTGAAGAAGCTGGAGCGGGAGTTCGAGGTCAACCGCATGAGTGACAAGATTACGCCCTCAGAGATGCAACTTCTCGACTTAATCGATCAAGGCTACTCCCAATCCCAGATCGCCGATAAGCGCTTTGTTTCGATTCGTACGATCAAGAACCAGATCAACTATTTACTCAAAAAACTGCAAACAACAAGCTCCCGGGAGGCTGCACGGCAGGTGAAGGCGCTTGGACTACTTGGGCGCAACCGAACGGAGAAGCGGGAAGAGGATGGTACCAGATAAAGATGGTACTATTTTTTTTGGCCATTTTTACTAGAATGAAGGCATGCAGTAAGAATCCCATACGAGGATTTGAGGAGGAAGAAGACTTATGTTGATACCGCTACTAAGGAAACATTGGACATCTTTTCTTGGTGTATTGTTCATCTTGGCTGCGTTCATTACGCTGTTCCGTTACACACTCGATCAGAATTGGCTCACAGATCCGATCAAGATCGGAGCCGGTCTCTTATGCGGAATCGGCCTTTCCATTGCAGGAGTCACCCTCTCCTTGAAACAGGGAAGAAAAGCAGTCGGTGACATCGTCATCGGATTAGGCGCTTGCATTCTGTATGCGACGTTCTCCTTCGCAGGCATCTACTTCGACCTATGGTCGCCGTTTACCGTAATGCTGAGTATGACCGCCGTAACTGTACTGCTGTCGATCTTGGCCTTCCGCTTCAATTCCCGGCTGGTTATGAACATTGCGCTTGTCGGAGGGTTATTGTCGCCTGTGCTTATGCGTCCGGAGACGGATCAAGTATTCACTCTGTTCCTCTACTTGCTGGTCATGAATGTAGTTTTCTTCATATTAAGCATTGCTCGACGATGGAGTGAGCTGCGTAGCGCATCTTTTATAGGGACGTGGCTCATCTATGCGGTCTATTTCGTGCAGTTCGATCCGCCGGTAGATGGCTTGTGGACGATGCCCGTTCGGTATGCAACCGCAGCATTCGTCTTCTACCTGATCGGATTCCTGTTCGCCTCTTGGCGAAACGGACGTTCATTCGACGGGTGGAACCTGTACCTGAGTCTGACTAATGGCGTCCTGTTCGGCTGCTGGGCCCTGTATTTGCTCGATGGGGATCTCCCGATGGGTGTGTTGCTAGCATTGATTGGGTTGGCCTATACGCTGACGGGTGCAGCCGTATTCCGGGCAGCTCCCAACGCTATCACGTTCTCTCTAAGCCATGGGCTGGGCGGGGTGCTCCTGATGCTCATTGCAGCAGGTCAGCTCGGAGACGGCTTGACATTCAAGCCCCTTCTCAACGTTTTTGTGTGGGGTGCCATTGCTGCTGCACTGACTGGTGTAGCACGACTGAAACATTGGAGAATAGCAGAGCTCGCCGCCATCGCCATCTGGGGGACCGTCGGAGCTTACTGGTATATAGTGACTTGGGATACGCCTCGCGGTGAATGGTTCGGAGTGTTCATTCCTTTTCTCAATTGGGGCGCGGTCTCATGGATGCTGCTTGCTGCACTCGGATTCTACTTCTCCCTGTATCGCAAGTTCCGTCTCACTGCCCATGTCGACCGTATGCTAACAAGCCTATATGCCTTGCTGGCGCATCTAATCGTAGGGGGACTCCTCACGGTGCAGATCGAGAGTGCCTTTGAAGAATATGGCTCCATCACCAATCATACCTCTTTGTCGCTGACCCTGTCTTGTGTTTGGGGGGTATATGCGCTGCTTCTCTTCCTGTGGGGCTCTTATTACAAACAAAAGCTGTTTCTTGGATTCGGTTCGTTCGTGCTCGTAGCCGTTGCGATCAAAGCCATCTTCCTCGACTTAAGCGGGGAGCAGGCCATCTATAAAATCTTGACACTGCTTGTCCTGGGCCTGCTATCGTTCGCGATCAGCATCATCCGCAACAAGTGGACGGTCGAAGCCGTGCGTGAGTCGGAAGGGTAAATAGAGCTTTCAAGCTACAAGTCTGCCTTAGCGTCAATAGTGCTGAAGCAGGCTTTTTCTTGCTCAAAAACTGCGGGGCGTAAAATTGGCTAAATGAAGAGAATACGATAAAATATGGATAGAAATAAGGGTTAAGAAGGATAAGAATCACCGAAGTGCTAATTCATAATTTCAAAATAAATGGAGGATCTATCATATGCTTGCTTTTGAAGGGAAAGTCGTGGGTATTACCGGAGCAGGAGCAGGGATCGGTCGTTCACTTGCACTCCATTACGCGGAGCAAGGGGCAGAGGTTGTGCTTCTGGATAAAGATGCGGATGGACTGCAGGAGACGAAGGAGCTTCTTCAAAATAATGGCTTCATTGCAGGCATGCACCAGGTGGATTTGAGCAACCCAAGTGAAATTGACCACGTGTTTGGACTGCTGAAGGAAGTGCCCGGGAGGATCGACGTTTGGATCAATAATGCAGGATTGGGTAAATGGAAATCTCCTTATGACCTGGCCGTTGATGAATGGGACTATGTAATGAATACGAATCTGAGAGCAACCTTCCTATGCTCCAGGGAAGCGGGCCGAATGATGAAAGAGCATGGCGGAGGCGCTATTGTGAATATTGCCTCGACACGAGCATTCATGTCGGAAGCGAACTCGGAGGTTTATGCAGCCAGCAAAGGAGGAATCTTGTCCTTGACCCATGCTCTAGCAGTTTCCCTCGGGCCCGATCGGATTACGGTCAATGCGATCAGTCCGGGGTGGATTGAAACAGGAGATTACGCCAAGCTGCGGGAGGAAGATCATAATCAGCATCCGTCCATGCGTGTAGGCAAACCAGATGATATCGCGCGTGCTTGTCTCTACCTCACGGATTCGGGCAATGATTTTGTAACCGGGATCAACATAACCGTAGATGGCGGGATGACCAAAAAGATGATTTATGTCGAATAAATCAAGAGAGGACTCTGAGGATTGTCCTAGAGACGTCGCGATGAGGCTGGATGATGAGGGCTGTCTTTAAGGGTATTTTTGACCTTTGGGACAGCCCTTTCCACTACTCCGAATATTGAAGCTGTTCTCCCGGCTCTTCTTGAGCGATAAGCAAGGCTGCTGGCATGGAGTCTGTCTCGCTCAATGTATTCGGTTTCTCCGCGATCACGGTATGAATCCAGTGAGTCATCACTTTATTAAGGTCAGCGGCCGCTTTCGTCGGAAGCTGGTGCTTTTCCTTTTGCAGGATGACCGTCTTGAATTGGCTTAGACCTTGCTGGAGTTTTTTGCGGTAACGTTTAAAGCCCCGGTCTTTCCCCCCGTATAGCAACAGGATAGGCGATGTGATCTGGGAAAGCTCTTCGGTACAATTGTAGTTCAGGCTGTACGAGTAATACTCATGAATATTCTGAGAATTACCGCTCCTCGAATCTCTCAGCAGATTACGGAAGGTTTGTGTACGGTCTGAATTTCCCCAACTAATGACAAGCTTAAGCAAATCAATTGTAGGCTTCCACCCGGATAATCCCATGGCCAAGCGAATCCGGTTCCTCAACATAAAATCACTAGCCTCAGACATAGCGCTAATCAGGATGCCTCCCTCAAAACGGTCCGGATAAGCCAGCATCGCTTCCAAAGCTATTGAGCCCCCGGTTGAATAACCAGCCACAAATGCTTTATCAATCTTAAGATGGTCCATCAAATGCTTAATATCCTCGGCTATCAGCTCATAGGTGACTGGCATTTCCGAAGGGTCGCTTTGTCCATGTCCTCGTATATCAAATGTGATTACTTGGAATTCATCGGATAGCTGCGCTTGCTGATACCTGAAATTAGCGCTTGTAAGGAGGGGAGGATGGATGAATACAATCGGTACTCCATCCCCGCGAGTCTCATAATGAAGCATAGTTCCGTTTATGTTTTCGAGCGGCAAAGGGTTCACTCCTCCAACTGGTCTACTTGGCATAAGCTGTCAATTAGCTTTTCCTGATCGGTCCATTTATATCCAGAAGGGGCGTAGGTTAAAACCGGCAAGCTGATTTATTCGGCAGGCAGGACACTTCTAACAATAGGTCGAAAGTATAGGCATAGCGAAGCTCCAAGAATTGAATCAAGCTTACATTGTCGTTTTCATACCCTGCGGAGGTGTAACAGCTCATGTCTGAAGAACAGTACGTGTATCCGGTATATGTGGTGAATGAACAAGAATCTGGGCGGGACATAAAGGTAGAAACCAAGTTTTACACCAGTCACTCGAATCAGACTTCGGAGCATGGGATCGAGTTTCGGATGTATACGCTTGCCGGGAACCTGCATATCAATGTGGGCTTCGATCGAGGTCTGTCTGAGTCAATCCATGAGCTCGTACTGATGTTCGACTCCGCTCATACAGGACGGAAGCCGCACAACGCTTTTCAGATCAAAATTATGAATGACGGGCAGCTGAAGGCTGAACGCTACGGTTACCTGTGGGAAGAAGCGCAAGATCAGGACAAGATTCATTCTAATCACCGCACCGAGGAGGGGCGCTCCGTCTATGAGTTGTCTTTTCCTGTTACAATGCTCGGTAACCTGAGCGAGAATCGTCGGGTGATCGGATTCAATATGATTCATCATGTCTTGGAGGGCGAAAAACGCTCCCAATATAGATGGTCAGGATTAACGGGAGACGTAGTACATAACGGGCAGGGTGCAGGCGATTTGTTGTTTGCATTTGGATTAACGGATGAAGAGGTTCGGGAATGGACGCAACGGGCTGCGAAAGAGAGCGAGACCGCTTTTACACAATGGAAGAAGCAGTCTTATCCGGAACAGCTGCTAGAGTGGATCACACCGAAAAAGCAAGGGTTCACCATACGAATTGGCCGGGAGGATGCCAAGAGGGCTCGCCATCAGGCGGAGCACACAGTATGGGGGAGAGCGATGAAAGAAGCGGTGCTGGAAGTAGCCGACTATTGGGCGGGTAAGAGCGATGCAGAGCTGTTGGAGTTAGTGCCGACTGGAAATCCACGTGCGCTGACCCCTGGCCAATATTTCGGTGATCCTCTGAATGAGGGGAACCGCACCGCCTTCCAAATGTGTCTGGAAAGGCCGTATGAGTATTACAATCCCACTACAGGAGTCTGGTGGCGGAGCGGCATGAGGCTTACCAATCCGGGCACTGGCGAAGAGCTAGAATTCAACGATGACGGCAGCGGGTTCATGGCTCCAGACGGATTCCCGAATCCGGGTGTTCGTTATATGTTCACTGCATCCTATCGACTATTTCTGCTGTCCATGCTGTTAGGAAGCCCTTATTGCCCTGTCCTGGAAGACAAGAGCGTGTGCCCGGAGGCGAGCGGCAAGAAATATGCGGGCGCGATCAATCATTTGGCGTACGCTTTCGTATTAACCGGACGCAGTGAGTATGCTTACAAAGCGCTTCTGCTGATCGGTCGGATTGCCGAGCTGCTTCCATATATGAACGGGAATTACGGGGATGGGACATTCTCGGATACCGTCAATATTGCGGAGCCTTCAACGACCGAATCAGCATGGATGTCGAACTTTTTCGAAGCTGTGGATATTCTGTATGAGGAAATCGACGGCTTGAGCCCAAGACTGCAGGAAAGCTTCGCTTCATGGCCTGGACCTGATTATGGCGTGAGGGACGAGCCGTTCTGCGTGAAAAAAGCGGTATACGAGATGATTCCCTACTTGCTGTATTCGTGCGAGCTGGAGAAAAGCAAGCGATCCGATTGGTCCATGCGGTATATTCATCTGCAGTTGATGATCGCAAGCTTCATGGGAAGCGGCCCTCTAATGCGCAATATTCTGTATGAAGGAAAATACAGCCTGCAGTCCAAGATAAGGAACAGCTTCTTCAGGGACGGCCGCTATGCCTATGATTCACCGGGTTATATTGGGCATATTTGCGAACAAATGCTGCTTATGGCTAACAATAACTACCGATTTACGGATGAAATCGCCTTTCCTGATGGAATCGACATGTTCGAGGACAGCAAATACGGCATCTATCAGATCGGTAAGCTGTATTTTCATCTTGAATCGGGCAGCCTGACTCCGATGTTTGGCGATACTATGGTCGACAACGAGGAGCCGATTGCGCAAAGACGCAGGGACGGAGTGATCGGCTACAGTCCCTCCATGGAAATCGCATTCACGCGTATGAGCTCAATGAGATCCGTCATCGGTCCGATCCTTGCCCAATTTAACGATGAGGAGCTGCAAGCCTACAGGATGAGGAGCGTTAAGCAAACAGGTCTCAATCAGGCTTTACTGCTTCTGTCGACCGCTTCCGAGCGGGCTGAATACGAATCCTACGGCTCGTCGCCTACTAGTGTCCAGCCGTCTTACTTGCTGCAGGATTCAGAGACGAGTATTCTGCGAGCAGGCACGAATGCGCATAACTGCAAGCACGTCGTCCTGTACGGCCAGCCTACGGCTCCGCATGTGCACGGGGACAAGCTCGGGCTATGGATCGGAGCATACGGCTACCATCTTCTCGCTTCTGCTGGCCGTTATCCTTTCACTTGGGCAAGTATCAAGTTCCCGTCATGGGAGGTGCATTCCGCCGCCTGTACCATTGTGGTCAAGGACGGCCAGAACCAGAAACCGTCCTATTCCAGGCTGAAATGCCATTACGAAGGAACATTGCTTCAAGGCTCTGGTATGGAGAACACTGTCGCTTATCCCGGTTCTCATATGGAGCGTTGGTGTTGGGTGGTGCTTGCTCCGAATGGCGAGGACGCCTACGTTGTAGACATCAACCATGCTAAGGGTGGACGAGTATTCGATTACAATACGGTCGGGCTTGATTTGTCAGCCGATGATGTAAGCTTCGAGGGTATCACCGACGAACAGTGGCAGCCGCTTGAAGGGACGTTGGCAGGACCAGATGTGCCGCTGTATAGCGAACCGGGATACGGCTGGATGAGAGCAATGAGGAAAGTGCAGCAGCCAGATCATTCATGTGCGTGGACGTTCGGTTACCGACAAGTGTCCTTGCGGATTCACGCTATACCGGATCAGGATGGATCGAATCGGGAGCTCCTATTCGCTCTTGGCGAACGCGGCGGGGAGGAAATGGGCAAATCCCAATGGCTTCCGTTCGTCATGTGGCGCGATAGCGCAGAGCAGGCCAACACCCATTCGGCCAGCTTCGTCTCAGTGTTGGAGCCGTTCGAATCCGGACGTTTCATCCGAGAAATTCGACCGCTGAGACGTATTACACCCGACCCGGCGTCAGGTTATTTCCGACCGGTTGGGATCGAGGTATTGTTCGAGGATGGTCGACGGGATATCGTAATCGCGAACCGCGAAGATACGGAGGCAGTCTGTTTTGCTGATTCGAAGGGTCTCACTTATGAGACAGATGCCCGTGCGCTGCTTATGCGCTATAACGGGGATGTGCTCGAACAGACAGAGGCAGTTGGCTTCAGCCTAGTGGAAGCAGGAGAGCACCGGATCGTTCACCCCGGCTCCTCGATCACAGGCACAGTTGTAGAGCTTGACTATGAAACGAGTCTGGTCTCTGTGGAATTGGATCCTGTCCATTCAATCACTGCGTCCGAGTTGGAGGGGAGAGTGGCCCTCATCGATGCGTCGGACTATGTGAAGCCTTCCTCTTATGTCTTGCACGATGTTCGCATGGAAGGTAATCGACTCACATTCCAATCGGAAGTATCGCTCCTTCTGTTGGACTCGCATTGGGAAGCCCCTGAGAAACGACACGGACTGGCGGGGAAGAAGTTGATCGAGAGCGATGGACAGCAGGTATATGTGGATTTGAAGCCAGGGGACCGCTTTTCGGTGTTTAGTAAGGTGTGGGTTGATAGTCGGTAGGGAGTAGATAGATGCGATAGTATAGAAATGGAATGATTCAGTACCTTTTTAAGATATTATCGCAGACTCTGTTATTTTATAGAAAGTTGAGCAATAGATAGACTCATGATATTCGTTGTTGTGTCGAAGAAACCTAGTGTGTAGCTGGACAAGGAATTGAAGGGGATCGCGTAGGACAGCAGCATACTAATTATTCTTTCATATTTGCATTTTGCTACACCACCGACATTGTAATTGTTAATAATTACAATATACCTCATTTTTCCAACTGTGCATTATGTTTAATAGAATTAAATCCAAATAAGTTAGGTGTGGAGTAGATAATTTACAACATTGAAAATAACATTCGTTATAATTGCCGGTCAAAGTATAAGTTTATTTATTAATTCAAATGGCTTACGCAGGTCTCCTTGTTACTTTTAGCGAAGTTCTTTCAAAGATTAATAAGTCAAGGTCCAATCCAAGGAAATAGGTGATTACCATAACTCTGCCTGCAGAATTGTCTAAGTTATTCGTTCAAACACAGAAATCATATAAAATGGTTCTCATACTAGCACTCCTCAGTGAAATGAGCGCAACTGGCATGAGGCAGATATCGCAACAAGATTTAAAGAAGCGATTCCTAGCGCTCCTTCAAGAACGAGAATCTAGTGGTTTGCGAGTAGATGAACCGCCCAGAGCATTAGGATCTAATTGGGCGAATGTGAGCCCTTCTCAAATACTGCCGGTTATTTCAACACCTATTCAAGCGTTATCTCACCTCTTTGAGCAAGACACCACTAAACAAACCATTGGGTTCAAGAAAGAACTATACGAGCAGTGGGACAACGATGTCCTCATAGAACTGTACGACCATGCAATAAGGGAGTTAAGCAATTATTACGAGCAATCCTTTGTTAATGTGATACCATTCTCTATCCAACATGCCTTATCCACGATAATGTCAAAATATCTAATTGCTAAGAAAGAGACGTTTGCAGGTCATTCTATAGGCACTTTTATGCGCCAAGAAATCCCTAATGGAATGAGCAAGCTACCTTTCATACATAATTATCTCAAGATACAAGGATCCGTAGGACAGGGGAATTGGGCTAACATCCCTTGGATTGCCATTATGGACAGACGAATTACTGAATCAACACAGCAAGGGGAGTATATCTGTTACCTTTTCACAGAGGATATGCGTTCGGTTTATCTGACCTTGGCTCAAGGAGTTACAATTCCTCTAAAGGATAAAGGGCGAACCGGTGGCTATCGCTATCTTGAAGAAAAGAGTCAGCAATTAAGAGAACTCTTACCATTTGAAGGCATGAAAAAGGACAGCCAAATCCATTTAACAACAATTGGTCTTGGACAAGATTATCAGGTATCAACCATTGCTTATTACAAGTATGAAGCCGATAATCTTCCAGACGACGGAACACTTATCTCTGACCTGAGTAATCTAGTGGACAACTATTCCCGCTATGTTCAATCCACTCAAAATGAAGACACTTCAACCCAAGGTGCATTTAGCTACACCATAGCTCATTTGCGTCTCGGTCAGGGAGTGGTAAATTTTTTGGGAGCTCATCATCCAGAAGAGAGAACTATGGATCACTTTCTTGATCAGCGCTCTAACGTACTATTCTCGGGAGATGACGTCAAGCATCCTAAAGAAAGAATTCAGCACTTATGTAGAGCATTCTCTGATCTAGGGGTTATTAATATACACAATAAAATGTACACATTAACCGACTTCGGCATTAAGTATTTTCAAGCTCGTGATATTTCCGATATCTGGGAAATAAGCCTTCAGCAATCGAATATGTTAAGGGAATATATAGACAACAACTCTCACTCCGATCTGATCATAGCAATACAAAACGCTGTTGAGGTTGTGGGTGAATTATCAGCTTTCACTTTACCAGCATTTACAGAAGCCTACATTCGGCGTCTAGGAACCAGCACTATTTGGGGAGAGGTAACCCAGTCCAACCGCTCCAGGTTTATGTTGAACTGGCTGCAAGAACTTCATTATGTTGAACGAAGAGGAGACCAGTTCGTGGCAACCCAATTACCGGTGACTCAATCAACTCCACGAGATACTCTACCCGTAGCTGAACGATTATCAGCTATCAAAAAGTATATTCAGCAAAAAGGGTTCGCCTATCCTGATTACCTGATCGAGAACTTTTATCTTTCATTAAAATCGAAACCATTCGTTATCTTAGCTGGTGTATCAGGAACTGGGAAAACGAAGCTTGTTAAGTTATTTGCGGAAGCACTCGGTGCAACGAACCAAAATAAGCAGTTTACTCTTATTCCTGTGCGTCCGGACTGGAGTGACCCGACAGATTTGTTGGGTTATAAGGATTTGTCCGGTTCGTTTCGTATAGGACCATTAACTTCAGTGCTTTTAGAAGCTAATCAACCTGGTAATCGACATAAGCCTTATTTCATTTGCTTAGATGAGATGAACTTAGCACGGGTGGAGCACTATTTTAGCGATTTGCTTAGCGTGTTAGAGACACAAGAATGGAAAGATACCACAATTGTAACTGAACCTTTAATTCGAGCAGAATCACTTGTTAATGAAGATGACCGTAAACGTCTAGATCAACTACATCTACCTGATAATGTTTATTTGATTGGGACAGTTAATATGGACGAGACTACACATCCTTTTAGCAAAAAGGTGCTTGATCGTGCAAATACGATAGAGTTTAACTACATTAATCTATCTCAATTTCCTCAAAATTTAGAGATTAACGATCAGCAGAGCCAAGTAGCGCCGAATATTTTCCTTCGGTCAGAGTACTTACAATTAACTGAGGTCTACGCTCAGTACCGTGAGCTTATTGAGCATACGACAACAAGATTAGTTCAAGTAAATGATATTCTTGAAAAAATCCATTCGCACGTAGGCTTCCGTATACGAGATGCGATATGTTTCTATCTGATTTATAATGAGCGATTTGGGCTTTTGGATGCAGATGCTGCTTTTGATCTACAATTCATTCAGAAAATCCTTCCTCGAATTCAGGGCAGTAGTCAATCGATAAGACGTGTATTGCTGCAGCTTCTAGAAATAGCTCTTGGGAAGCGTCTGGCCAAAGAGGAATATATGGACGACTTAACCGAATTATTCAAAGATCTAGATAAGACCCAAACGTCGGCGAAATACCCACAAAGTGCGAGAAAGCTAGCATTTATGCTACGGAGGTTAGATGAGGATGGCTTCACTTCCTATTGGCTCTCTTAGTAAACCTGTGGAATTGCTCCGTATTGTTACATCGCACTTTACGGTATATCTACAAGGACGACCCTTTCATCCGACGGTAGAATCATTGCAGTTGCATCGCCGAGAGGATCAAACTTGGATCGATGCGCATTTTTATCCGGTTTCGCTTATTAGTCATGTTCAAGTGCAGTCCGTTTTTGTGTATTCACATGAGCAAAAAGGTCTCGTACCCTGGGAACAGGGGGATGGATGTAGTCCGTTGTTTTATGAAACACAAGCATACGAGCTGGTAGTGGAAAAGGAGCCAGATGTTGCCCTGACTTTCTATCACGATAATGTGAATTTGCGAGACGCAGTGCTTCCGAAGGGCAATCGGCTGCTCTCTGGTATGTTGAATTTTCAGAACGAGGTTGGACATACAGAATTAGAGCTAAGGCTGCAAGGGGAGCCAGTTTTTCGTATGCAGTTGGAGATATTTCCATCCAAGATGGATTATAAGAGAGATTATCAATTAATTTTAAATGAAGTGAACGATCAAATATACAATCTTTCGTTTGATTTTCTACGTAAAACCTATAATTTAATGGGCTTAAAACAAACGCAAAACCAAAGTCTTACTGAATTTTTTGCAATTCTACAGCATGTGTTTGGACAGATGGTTCAGGCAGTCGAACGCATTCAAGCATCGCCTCACCACAAGCTCCAGACTGAGAATCGGTTGCTGGTAGCTGCCCGAATCAAGCAAGCAGGTAAAGAGAATCTCGCCTATTTGGTTAAACATCCTCACCTACTTGTTCCAGACCCCAAGACTGGAGTTGTCACGATTGGGGGCAAAAAGTTTAGCCCTACCCATATTCTTGAGACAAAGCGTCGGGTGGAATATAACACTCTTGAGAATCGTTTTGTTCGGTGGGTGCTCCTTAAGATACAGGAGAAGCTGAAACAATTGAAGCAATATATAAGCCAGAAAGATCGTGCAACCGATCCAAATCTAATTAGTAAAATGAGTCGAATGCAGATGGATTTACAAAGATTGTTAAAGTTGGATTTCCTTATAGTAGGCGAATTACGTCAGATGACGATTTCGCTTGTTCTTCAAATGGCTCCCGGATATCGAGATGTGTATCGTTACTACCTGATGCTAATGAAGGGATTGTCTATACAGAGTGATTTGTACCGTTTGTCCATGAAGGATCTCGCTCAACTATATGAATACTGGTGTTTCTTAAAGATTCATCAACTGCTGGGTCAGAAGTATGAGCTGATTCGGCAGAACTTCATTAAGCTAAACCGTGGAGGTTTATTTGTAACATTGGACCGAACGAAGGATGCCAAGATGGTATATAGAAACACCCGTACTGGAGAAGAGTTTACGTTATTTTATAATGCTTTACCGGAAGGGGACCGCAGTAAAACGATATCTCAGCGCCCAGATAATGTACTAACGTTAAAGAAGAAGGATGCGACCTTCGAGTACAAATACATTTTCGATGCAAAGTACAGAATTAATCCCTCATATGAGGGAACGTCCTACCATCGGGATTATAAAACACCCGGACCCCAAGAAGAAGATATCAACACCATGCACCGGTATCGGGATGCGATTGTGTATGAATCAGGGAATGTGAATTCCTATGAACGCAGCATGTTTGGAGCATATGTGTTATTCCCTTATCCAAACGAAGATGAGTTCCGCGAGCACCATTTCTATAAAAGTATTCAGCTGGTGAATGTTGGAGCTTTTCCTTTTCTACCGAATGCCACTTCGTTAGTTGAACAATTTCTAGATGAAATCATCCTAGATAGTCCGGAGAAAGCATATGAACGATCTCTACAACCTCGAGGCTCACAAGAGTATTATGTAAACAAGCTTGCGGGAAAATCAGTCTTGATTGGAGCGCTGAGTAGCGCGGATCAAATGAAAGATGCGCTAAAACATGGATTCTATCACACACCACTAACTAACATATCTAACAATCAAAGCTTGACACAACTGGAATATGTAGCGTTTTACCAATCGATAAACAAGTTTGGGCGTGAGCAAGCGGGAATTTATTGTTATGGCAAAATAAAAAAGTGGACCGTTGTACCGCGTTACGATATTATCGAGATTCCTTCCAGACGAGGAGCTACGAGTGATTTGTATGTGAAATTTACAGTGGAGGAATGGCTTACGAGAGATCGACCTATTCTGCCAGGTGGTCACGGGGTTAAAAGTATCTTATTCACTAGCAAGTACATCTTTGACAGGGCAGAAGAAGTTGCAGAATTGCGATTGGATACAGAGGAGGATCTACTGAACTGGCGAGAGAAGCGACGTGTTGGGAAAGTAAAGGTTAAGTGGGATCAGGAGGATGTGGATCGGGCGACTAGGATGGAGCGGTTGGATGTAGAAGGGTAAGTATTCACTGATACTATTTCTAAAGGATGTGCTGTTTTGGGTAGAAGACGGAAGAAGCAATCCATTTCAGAATTTCTTGTAAGTTTATTGGGATTTGGCTTAATGCTGGAGGTTGCTGTTTGGATTTTTGAAAATGTTCTAAATGATTCGAGTATGGGCACAGAGACTGAGATTTATGTCCCATGGCTTCACTATTCTATAGGCATCGTATTCCTCTTGCTGGTGCTGAGAGTCTGGTTTGTTCTCGGAACGAGACGGAAGACGTCTAGTATATCTAGCTCCAAAGCGAAAAGAGTTCAAGAAAAGACTCAACGCTACACCTCCCAATCGCTTCGTGTCCGTCCGGATGACGATCTATTACGTAGCTCATTTCAGGCATTGAATGGAGCAGAGTTCGAGCGTCTTTTGGCCCTATATTTCCGAGATCAGGGATTTACAGTGAAAAGACGGCAGTCCAGGCCAAATGTTATGCAGTACATAATCTTGTACCTGTGCAGACAGTTCGGGAGTTGGTAGCAGCCAAGAGGAATCATAATTGTATATTATCTTTAATCATAACCACTTCAGACTTAACGGCTCCAGCAAAGAAGGAGGCCGAGCAGTTCAAGGTGGATTATTGGCATGGCGCCTTTTTAGATCATAAGCTTCGCTCATGGGGCAAATGGCAGCCTACTGTAGATAACCCAAATGCACGGCTAGTTGTAAAGCAAGCTGGGGCAGTCGTGATAAGTACAACGAAAGAACAAGTAGCTGCCTCTTCTGGAGGGATGATTTGCGAATGCGGAGCATCAATGGTCAAACGAGTGAGTAGAACGGGAAACGCATTTTGGGGATGCAGCACCTTTCCGAAATGTAGGCATACACAGTCTGTGAAATGATCCTATTCTTGAAATAGGTAAAAGCATGTTACATAGAATGTTGTAATATTCGTTGGAGGGGAGAAACCGGATGGCAATAAAATATGTATCCACATCAGCGTTAGCGAAAGAGCTTAATATGCAAGCGAAAGACTTGTTTCAAAAATTGTTAGAAAAAGAGTTCATTTATCGGGAAAATGACAGTTGGGTTTTGACGGATCAAGGGAAAGAGGTTGGAGGTACTGTAAAAACACACCCTCAGCATGGATCTTATATAGCCTGGGATGAAAATATTAAGGCGACTTTGTACTCAATGGATGAGGAAGAAGACAAACTAGTAAATGCGACTAGACTAAGTAAGCATTTTAACATCTCGAAGTTCCGAATGAATCCTATCTTATCCGAGCTCGGAATGATTCAAAAATCAGTCAAAGGTTGGACCTTAACCAAGCTTGGGGAAAGTCTCGGTGGTAAGCAATTTGAATATGTTCAAACAGGAATCCCCTATGTTTGTTGGAATGAAAGTATATTGACGAATAAACGTCTTCTGGAAACTATGCAATCTGTACAAGGTGTAAGTGCCATGGAGGAGAAGGAGGTAAAAACTGCCGTTTCTTCAGTAAACTTTCGTGAAAAATTTGAAGCTAAGCATCGTGCTGCGGATGGCCACTATGTTCGTTCGAGAGCAGAAATGTTAATCGACAACTGGCTCTATATGTCCGAACTTGTGCATGCTTATGAAAGAAAGCTACCAATCGAAGAAGATTTGTACTGTGATTTTTATTTGCCAGTTGGAAAAGTGTACATAGAATATTGGGGCCTTGAGAATGACGAGAGATACATAGAGCGTAAGAAAGTTAAGCTGGATATATATAATAAATACGGGTTTAAATTAATTGAACTTGAGGATGCTGATATCCAGAACCTTGATGATGTATTACCCAAAAAACTCCTTAAGTTTGGTATTCAAGCATATTAATACAACAATGTAAAAGCTTTCTCGCACAAGTGTGGGAAAGCTTTTTTAAGCAACAAATTTCATTCCCCTGAACTTGGTGCTTCACTACTATCAGCTAAATCGATTATTTCACGAATATCACTTATCCCTAATGCATCCGCGATTCGTTCTACATGGGAGTAGTTTATATTCGCGCGTTTGCCGTTAGCCAGTTCACTCAACGCAGCATGTCTTACATCGGATAAACGGGATAATTCACGTAAAGAGATGCCTCGTTCCGCGATCAAATTAGCTATTTTGATAACAATCTTCTTAGACAAAATGAATCACTCCGAATCAAAATTGACTGTAAGCTGTAAGGTACCATATAATATAAAATGAATTGGTACGCAAATGCGTAACGAGCGGATAGTCAAGTATTGAAAAGGCTGAACCTGCTTCCATACAAATCTTGAAATCTCATGCTCCTAGACGATACTGCACATTGTTAATGTGTTCTATTGACTCCATTAGTAACCATTTATTAATAATTTTGACAAGGAGAGCACGATGCATATCTCAGGAATTACTTCCAATGGGGAAATGAAAGTCCTGAATCTGGAGCATGAAGTAATCTATCTGCAAACGAATGGTCAGGGCAGGATGCATGTTTATACTCATGAAGGTGAATACCGAACGGCAGAAAAGGTTGAGGATTGGATGAGCTTGACGGGACGAAGAGGGTTTCTGCGTGTGGCTCGAGGCATTATTGTGAATTTGAGTAAAATTATTGCCTTTGATCGTGTTCGGAGAGTGGTTCATATCGAGAGGTTGCAACAAATTCATTCACTCCCCATCACAGATCATGCAATGCGATTATTAAATAGGCGGCTTAGCGACCTTAACACGAACCCACACCCCCAACCGCCCCGGAGCATATAATGGACAACTCTGACAAGTAGGGGGTGATCATATGTCAGCCATTTCTAACTACAAGAAGTGTAAAATGTATATGGGTCGCACAGTGAAAATCAAAGCCAAGAATGGGCGCACCTACACGGGTAAAATCATGAGGGTAGACGGGAAAAAGGTTCATCTCAAGGTTTCTTCCGTTCATGATGGTAAGAAAGTGCATACATCCTTCTTTCCTTTCCTATTACCTCTCGTGCTATTTGATCTCCTGGTTATTGCTTTGTTGTTCTAATACAAATAGACCCGAATGTACCGCGCAGGGTTCATTCGGGTCTTATTTGTTGTCGTTAATGATTAATGTCCTGAAGCTTCGTGATCATTGGACAGCCTTGCGACCTCGAACAGCTTGAAAAGAAGGCTGAACACGATGGCCACTACGGTAGCTAGAGCCATGCCGGACAAAGAGAAATTGCCTGCGGTAACCTTCACGCCGCTGAGTCCAGTAACAAGCACGATCATCGTCAGGAACAGGTTGGTCGGCTTCCCGTAATCAACCTTGGATTCTACCAGCATCCGGAAGCCGGATGCGGCGATCACGCCGAACAGCAGCAAGGAGACGCCCCCCATGACGGGAACGGGAATGTTGGCGATCAGCGCCGAGAATTTGCCAAGGAACGAGAGCACAATCGCAATGACCGCCGCACCGCCGATAACGAATGTGGAATACACTCGTGTGATGGCTAACACGCCGATATTTTCCCCGTAAGTCGTATTCGGAGTGGAGCCGATGAAGCCAGACAACATCGTTGATATCCCGTTGCCCAGCAAGGAACGGTGAAGCCCGGGATCCTTGGACAAATCCTTCTTCACAATATTGCCAGTTACGATAAGATGTCCAATATGTTCCGCAAGGACAACTAGCGCAGCAGGTACGATTGTCAGAATGGCTGCCCACTCAAATGCTGGGAAGGTGAAGGTCGGCGCGTCTAACCAGGATTTCTCTGAGACTGGACTGAAATCTACGAGCCCCATAAAGCAGGCGATGACGTATCCTGTTATGATTCCGAACAGGATTGGAATGATCCGCATAAAGCCGCGGAATAACACAGAGCCCAGAATCGTCACGACCAACGTAACGGTTGAGAGGATGATGGCGGATGTGTCAGCAGACCAGTCGGCAGCACCTGCCGGTGCAATCCAGCCTGCCATATTGGCCGCGACTGGCACGAGCTCCAATCCGATGACTGCAATAATAGCGCCCATCGCAGCAGGTGGAAATATGATGTTAATCCACCGGGTACCGGCGACTTGGATGATCAGCGCCAGGATGGTGAATACCACGCCTGCGATTATGAATCCGCCGAGCGCTGCAGCATAGCCTTCACCTGTAGAGGCGTGATTGCCGATGACCGCGCCAGCCGGGGCGATGAAGGCGAAGCTGGATCCCAGATAGGCAGGGATTTGTCCTTTGCATATCCAGAGATACAGCAGGGTGCCGATTCCGTTCATCAGCAGGCAGATCGCTGGATCAACACCGAGCAGATTCGGGACTAGCACTGTTGCACCGAACATGGCGAACAGATGCTGCAAACTCAGCATCATGCTTTGCCCAAGGGGTGGTCTTTCGTGAACTCCAATTTCGCGTCTCATGTTGCAGCTTATCCTCCAATGGTTCACGTAGTCTTATTATTATATCCTTGTAGATTCTACATATTTCCTTGTTCGTTGACAAGCATTTTGTTTCCGTGCAGCTAGCACCGTATTAACTGTGCCCATGACGTAGTATTTGTGCGATACGTTCCCGCATAATGGTTTCATTGTTAAGCTTGGCCCAGAACAATCGGGCTTCTTTTATGATCGCTTCCAGTTCGGCCATACTGATGCGCATATCCGAAACCGACCTGTAAGTCTGGACAATATCCCTGTACAACGCATGATGAGGAGGGCGGTAAGACGTCTCCTCTCCGATCCATTCTGCTGCCTTTTGCACGACGGGAATGCTTAACGAATTTTGGCGAATGAGCAGCTGGGCATGTTCCGATACGAGAAAGTCGACTAATGTTCGTGCCGCTACTTTGGCTTTCGACTTTTTGCAAATAGCGAGACCTATTGTCATTAGCAACGTCTTATCCTCACGCAAGTGCGGTAAGGGTGCGAGATCGAAGCGGATATCAGAATCGCGCAGTCCGCTTAGAGCGAAGTAGGATGTAATCAGCATGGATATTTTGCCATTGAGGAACAACTCCTCAGCCACTGCATTGCTCTCCGACAGAAAGACCGGGAACGCATTGTCTGCATACAAAATGTCACGGCAAGCGCTCAGTCCTTCCATGATGCGTTCGGCGCATTCCTCTATATTGCTTCGATCTGGAAGTAACTCCACTCCACTTTGCAGCAAGAAGACTGGCCACCGGTTCGTTGATAGCAGGAAAAAGTAAAGACCGAACCGCTCATTCTCGACCGTTAGATTCATCGCAGCTGCAAGTAAGTCATTCCAGCTACCAGGGCGGAACGGCTCGGCAATCCCGCTTTCATGGAGATGGTCGCGATTGTAGCACAGAATCAGCGGAGAGAAAATAAACGGCTGAACAAAACGTACTCCTTCGTGGACGAACACCTCGTTCAAGAACGGGTACATGCGGGAATCCGGCTCGTAAGCTTCAAATAGGTTCAGGCTGTTGTTCGACTGGAAATTCAGGAAGTTGTTGTAGTTCATGGATACGACATCGATCAGGCCGGTTTCGATATATTCTCTGACGGTGCTGTAATAATCATGATAGGTAAGCGGTATCGGCTGAACAATGATATTCGGGTGAAGGCGATGAAACTCCGCGAGCAGGATGGCCATATCCGCTTCGTTATCCAAAGAGGTGTGATAGCCGAAGCGCAGGCTGATCGGATGGGCGTCGGAAGTTTCTGCGACCTTATTGCCGACGCGGGGAATTTTGACAACTAGCCCTTCAGAAACAAGCTGCTCCAAGGCGACACGAACCAATTTATTGCTGAGTTGGAATTGTCGGACAAGATCGCGTTCAGACGGCAGAAATTCACCGGGCTGGCGTTTTCCTGTTGCGATTTCCCCGCGCAAAATGGTGATCATTTCGTCCAATCGGACGCGGAACGTTTTTCGAATTTGTGGCTCAGACATATAATTAACACCTTTACTTAGTTTTGGCTTGGAAAGGGGATTGACCCCTTCATTTTACTAGTATAGACTAATGGTGAGTCAGATGTAAATCAGAGAACAAGGAGTTGATCCTCATTAATCGATTATTTTTACGTTCGGTCCGTTCTTGTTTGATCGCCAGTCTGATCATTTCCCTCCTCCCCACCGTTGCATCGGCCGCCGTAGGGAGTACGGCAACACCGGCAGCACCCCCCGTTGTCTCCAATGCGGGCTTTGAAACGTTCACATCGGAACCCACAATTCCTGGTTGGACGCAGGTGTTTGGTTCTGGAGAACCAAACGTCCATTTCGAGGTTTCACCGGATGCCCCCTTTGAAGGAGGCAAAAGCTTGCTCCTCGACGACAACAATCCATCAGTTGGGCTAGGTTTTGAAAGCGCTGCCTTTCGTGTTTCTTCGGGTGCAAAATATTCCGTTTCCGCGATGATGAATGTGGAACGCGGCGCGTTAGGGATGTACATCCGATTCTACGATACTGCTGGCGTTCAGATCGAAGAGAAAGGCGAATGGACGCCAGCAACGAGCGGAGAATGGGTGAAGAACGAAGTTTCCAACCTTGTGCCGGCCAATGCCTTTACGGCCAAGCTGCTTGTATATTCATCGGCTTCCGGCCAAGCACGCGGCAATGTCGATGCATTTCGTGTTGAGCTGGAATCCCCGGTAATGAATGCCGGATTTGAACAGAGTAAGGCTGGGGCGTTAATTCCGGGCTGGACGCAAGTATTCGGTGCAGGAGCGGCTAACATGTCTTATGATACATCATCGGCAGCTTCTTTTGAAGGAGGTCAGAGCCTGCTGTTGGATGACAATAACACGACCACCGCGCTTGGCTTTGAAAGCGCTCCCTATCCCGTAATTCCAGGCATCAACTATACTTTGTCTGTCATGACAAAGGTGGAACGCGGGACTCTCGGTTATTACGCACGGTACTATAACTCGGCAGGTGTCAAAATAGGAGAGACAGGAAGCTTTTTGACGGTCTCGAACAGTCAGTGGGAGAATAAGACGCTCTCCTTCACACCGCCTCCCAATACTTCAACGGCCACGGTTCTTATTTATTCCACTGGAACAGGCAGAGGTCGCGGATATGCAGACGCTGTTCGGGTTGTGCAGTCGACTCCTGCTATTTCCAATGAAGGCTTCGAGCAGGTGACAACCAAAACAATCCTTGCGGACTGGACACAGGTCTATGGAGCGGGGGAGCAGAATGTGGCCTACGAGCTATCTACGGCGGTGACGTACGAAGGTGCCAGAAGCTTGCTTTTGGACGATACTAACCCCAACGCCTTGCTTGGCTTCGAAAGCGCTCCGTTTCAGGTCGTTCCTGGCCTTAACTATGCAGTGTCCGCCATGATGAACATAGAACGCGGCGCCATGGGGCTATACATCCGGTTTTTCGACGGAGCAGGTGTCAAGGTTGCCGAGTCCGGTAATTTTCTAACTACAACGGATGGCCAATGGGTGAAGAATGCCACTTCCACTGTAGTGCCGATCAATGCGGTTACCGCCAAAATCCTTATTTATTCCACCGGTGTCGGTACGGCCCGAGGTTATTCGGACGCCGTCCGTATCGAGCTGAATCCCATTGGGACGTTCGAACGAATCGGCAGCGTAGTGGAAGGCATGATTAACGAAGATGGTGCTGTAGGGAACGAGAACGGAACAACAGTCATCTACACCCTGTTCAAAGGGCGGGGAGAGGTGCTCGCGACATTTGCCGTGATCGATGTGTTGACCCGGGAAGTGCTGCGGTCCTATCCGCTGCCTGGGGTAGAAGCCGCATGGGGCGTGAAGGTCGCCACAGACGGGCGCGTGTACATAGGCACGCATTACGACGGGGGCTTATACCGGTATACTCCGGGTGCCAACAGCTTTGAGTATCTCGGGCGCTTCGGCAGCGAGTCACACGTCTTCTCAATGGTTGCAGGACCGAACGGCAAAATGTATGTCGGGACGTATCCAGGAGGACGGCTCTATGAATTCGATCCTGTCAGCAGTCAAATCCGCGATATGGGACAGCCGGATCCGGAGCAGCGGTATGTCCGATCCTTAACCTACGACGCGAGTCGGGATGTTTTGTACGTAGGTGTAGGAGGGACGAAGAGCCGCATTTATAAAATGAACCTGGCGGACGGCACCAAGAAGGAACTGCTTGGGGAGCTTATTCCAGGTGGAGGAGATACGTACACATGGCCGTACGGATTATCCTTCGTCGATGATCGTCTGTTCGTTAAGTTCTCCAACGGAGATTTGTTAATTATTCGTGCCGAGGACGATGCCGTCGAGTATTACAACCCGACTGGCATGGATATTCATTCGGAGAGGGCGATCGCGATTCCCGGACAGCCGGGGCGGGCTCTGTTCTCTTATGCCTCCGATTATTATGTCTATGATTCCGCCAGTGTTTCATTTCAGAAGCTCACGAGCGTGGAGGATGGTACGAACTTTGCGGACGGCAAATTCGTCGATCTCGGGAGTCCGGAATGGCCCGGGCAGACATTTGTGGCGGTCGGCAGACACGGCAACATCGAATATTACAACCTGTCAACCGGCATCGCATATGCGAAGCCTGCTTATTACAGCGCTCCTACGCTCATTCAGAGTATCCATAATGGTCCGGACGGGAACATATATGTCGCCGGGTATATGTCCGGATTCACGGCTTATGACCCGACAGATGGCAGTATTTCCGATACGAGTACACTGGGACAGGTAGAATCATCGGCCATTCGCAACGGGCATATGCTGATCGGGGCCTATGCGGGTTCCCGGATTCTGGATTATGATCCTGCGCAGCCTTGGTCGGATTCGAATCCGGTTCAACTGTTCGACCTTCGCCCATTCGCTCAAGACCGTCCGTTCGCTATGGAATACGCAGCGGACAGGGATCAATTATTTGTCGGTAACGTTCCCGCGCCGAGCTCCCTGCAGGGTGCAATGGCCGTGTACGACTTCCCGACCGGGCAGCTGGAAGTATTCAACAATCTTATTCCCAATCAGAGCATCGTATCTCTGCTATACAAGGATGGGCTGGTGTATGGCGGCACGACGATTTTTGGCGGACTTGGAACGAGTGGACCTACGGAAACGGAAGGGAAGCTGTTCATCTTTGATCCGGCAACCAAAAAGATCGTATACCAGGCCGCTCCCGTTGCTGGACGCAAGGGCGTGACCGGGTTAACACTAGGTCCCGACGGCCTGATCTGGGGCGTTGCCGAGGACAACATATTCAAGTTTGACCCCAACACGCGGAAAGTCGTGTCCAAGATCGCCAAATTACGCCGATATAAAGAGGGCGGCACCGTCTGGACCTACGGATTTTTGCAGCCCGGTCTGGACGGCAACATGTACGGCACATCAAGAGGCCAGTTCTTCATGGTCAAGCCGGCCACGATGGAATTCATTCTGTTGAACGGGGCCTACGGCAATTATTTGAACCGCGACGATTACGGCACGTTCTATTTCTCAGACAACAGTGCCGACCTTTGGACATATACGCCTCCTTATGAAGAGCATTTGACGGAGCTTCTGGATGCGCTTCGTTCGGCCCGAAACAAACTGAACAAGACTCCGATTGGCGAGCAGCTGGGGCAGGTACCGCAGACCCAGTGGCAAATGCTGCAAAGTGCGAAGGATACAGCCGATGCAGTGAAAAACACGTTAAACGCAGATCGACAAACGGTAGAACAAGCCACGAACGCATTGGAGGCGGCTATCGCTCAATTTGACGGAGCGGTGGTCACTCTGCGGAGTATTACGCTGTATGCTGACGAAACGGAGTTGAAGCGCTTCGAAACCGTCACCATGTCGGTCTACGGCACGACGAGCTTGGGTACGGCAGCAGATTTGAGCTCAGCAACTATTCAGTATGTAAGCAGCAATAGTGCAGTTGTCAGCGTCGACGACCAAGGCCAGGTGACGGCTAATGGTGAAGGAACAGCTGTTATTCTTGTGCAGGTGAGCCATCCGACTGTCGGGTCCGTGTCTGCGCAGTTGGAGCTGCGGGTGAAGCCTGGACAAAAGAACGGTCATGATCCCGATAAGGAGCACGGTTCCGGCAAAGTGAAGTGAAAGAGCACTAGACAAAATAGTAACTTCCCTAATCCCATCTGATATGGTAATATAAGGGTAACTTATTTCGGTGGTGAAGAACACCCCTGGCAGGACGCTTATGAGCGTTCAGTCAGGGGTGTTTCTTGTTCCACAGAATAGTCCATAAGAGAGGATGTTTAATAATGATGCAGCAAGTACGTTTATATGAGAGCCCGCAGGAGTTCGCGGAGATGATGATTCGACACCTGAGCGATAGCTTACAAGTTCACATTCAGCAGGTAGAGGGGGAGCCCCTGCTATTGGAAGTTGCTATTGACGACAATACGAATAATGGGAAGCTGCAAGTGAGCTTGCATAATACGTTCCAGACGTACAAGGTAACGGGAGATCTGAACGCGGCCATCGATTATTTGAACGGGATCATCGCCTCTGCTGTGGGACTTCGGGCCAACAAAGGCATGGTCAAGATTGATCCGTCTTATATTTATCCAGCGATCAGGGAACGACGATACTTGGATACCGTAGGGAATAACATGTCCATCGTAAGTGACGAATACTTGCCAGGACTAAGTGTGATCTTCCTTGAGATCAAGGACACTTATTCCAAAATTATAAGTAAGGAACTGTTGAAGCAGCATCCGAGGCTAACAGAGGAAAAGGTCAAACAACTGGCCTATCACAATTTGCGTTCTAGCGGATGGACTCCGTCTCGAATGACAATGCAAAGCCCGTTCCGCGCATCCTGTTATGTAGAGGTGTACATGGATAATCCTTATCCTCCGGAATGTCAGTTCCTGCTTCCAGAAATGTCGCTGACCCAAATGCCGAGTAGTTCCTTCCTGATCGCCTACACCAACCGTAAGACTACTGTCCTTTTGCGCTCAAATGAGAGAATGGACTCCTTGTCAGAAGCGCTTCGTTTGGCGAAGAAGTCGAGGTTCAAGGAGGTTGTGAACCGGAGCTGCCGTGTTATGCCGAACCCTGTCTCCGACCAGATTTATTGGGTCAACAGAAGAGAAGCCAAGCTGCTGGAGAATGTGTAGGGATGCGAACAAATAACAGGGTTAAGGAGCTATCATGATGTATTGGTGGAGAATAACTCACAAGTTAGACTATCACGGGGAGGTGATCACGGAAGTTTCTTATATTCAAGCGAGAATTACGATAGATGCCCAGCACGTGCTAATGGCGTATACTCATCCCGCTAGAGTATTGTGTGATTTGCATAGCATTGAGATTTGTAAGGTTGAGGAGCATGAGGTGGTATGGGAACAATGCTTCTACGCGTCCCGCAATGAGGGAAAGTCTTTGCGCAACAGGCTTGTCTCGATGGCATTGGAGTGGGAGAATACCGTTGGCATTATTCCGCATATCACAACGGTAATTTCCGAATACGATGCGGCCTATTTGGTGGGGTGTTCATTTGCGGAGTACTCTGAACAGATCAAAACGATGACAGCCGTGCAGAAAGGCTATGACTTTATCCACGAGGGTGTTCGCTATCAAGTAAAGGCGTGCCGGCCTTCAGGGAAAAAGGGCAGTAAAATCACGATGGTTCCCAAAGCCACGAATTATCACTGGGATAAGTTAATCTGGATTCGGTATGACCGGGAGTTCATTATGGAAGAAGCCTGGGTATGGGATGTGGATGCGTACCGAATGGCTTTTCATGAGAAGAAACGGCTGAACCCGCTCGATATGCGTGCTGGTCAATGGATCCTTTATTAGCATCGCCCAACTCTCGAGGTCGCTTCGGGAGTTTTTGTGTTGGGACCCGGAACACTGGACGGAGAACGTAGAATGGAGAATGGAGAATGGAGAATGGAGAACGGAGAACGGAGAACGGAGAACGGAGAACGTAGAACGTAGAATGTAGAACGTAGAACGGAGAACGGAGAACGTAGAACGTAGAATGTAGAACGTAGAACGTAGAACGTAGAACGTAGAACGTAGAACGCCGAACCGGAACACCGAGCATCTAACACAGAAAGTAAAACTACTTAGGTCTTACCTCACCTTACTCAAACAAAATAATGCTGTTTTTCCTCCTACACTTCTGCTTATCGTGGCCAGTTTGGATTATAGTGACAAGCCGTTTACAGATAAGCCATTTTACTACTGGCTATTTGGACCAATTCATCACTCAGGCACTAATTAATCAATCTGACTATCCCCTATTTCCGTATCATGAACCAATTTTGCTCAGAACCAGACCAATAACCAGTAGTAAAATAGGCTATCCCAGAAAAAACGGTCTTCTCCACACAAATAACCTATATTAGCATGGCTATCGTTCTCTACAGGACCTAAGCTCAATAGTTTGATTATCTTAATCACCAAGGTTCTACCAATGAACCCCGGTCCTTTAGCGGACGAAAGTAGATGTCGAAGATTTATACACAGAGTGGCTATTTCTGCGAGTTTTCAAGTGTAGATGTATAAAATTTCGACATCTAAGTCCTATTTCGGCGAGTTTTGAGCTAATTGGGGGGTGTTTGGAGCTGTTTTAGGGTTTAGATGTATAATTCTTCGACATCTGAGTCATGAAATGGCCTATTTTTCGGGTTAGATGTCGAAATCTTGTACATCTACCCACCCAAAAATGAAGAAGAGAGGCCGGGGAGATAGAGTAGATTGCAGTATTGGTTGAAAATTGGTTTGGTGAAAAAATAGTTGGTTGAAATGCTAGTTGGTTGCACTATTGGTTGCACTATTGGTTGCACTATTGGTTGCATTACTGCAGGGTTGTAAACTTGTCGCAAATGTTGATCGCAATGATTGTTCGACGCAATGCTTGCTGATTGCAATACTTGCCGATTGCAACGCTAGTAATTGCAAAATGCTGGTTGGCTGCATCCAACCAACCAACATTGCAACACTCTCGCACTTACGGACGAAGCCTTTCGTAATCATCAACCCTTCACACTGCCCAAGATAATCCCTTTCATGAAAAACCGCTGCAGGAACGGATAAACGAGCAAGATAGGGAGCGCTCCGAGGAAAATTTGCGCGGCCCGAAAGGTCTTGTTCGAGATCTGCTTCAGCAGATCGTCGTTCGTGAGCGACTGCACGGCAAGATCCTGCATGATGACAACTGATTGCAGATAGCTCTGCAGCGGGTATTTGTCCGGCGAGTTCATGTAGATGATGCCGTCGAACCAAGCGTTCCAATGCCCTACCATCGAGAACAGCGTCAGTGTGGCAAGGGCGGGCAGGGATAGCGGTACGAACAGCTTCCAGAGCACCGTGAAGTGCCCAGCGCCGTCTATGAAAGCGGACTCCTCCAATTCCTTCGGCAAGCCGCGGAAGAAGTTCAGCAGCAGCACGACACTGAATACCGGTACTGCATTGGGAATAATCAACGCCCAGATCGTATTTAGCAGCCCGGTCTTTTGAATTACCATATAAGTCGGAATCAGTCCACCTCCGAAGAGAATGGTAATGAAGAAGATCCAGACGTAGACGGTTCTCAGCCGCAGTGTCTTGGTTTCTTTGGACAACGGGTACGCCGTTAAGATGATCATCAGCATGTTCACCAGTGTGCCCAGGCCAACGCGTTTGACCGAAATCATCAGAGCTTGCATAAATTCCTTCTTCTCCAGCACGTATTGGTAGGCGCTTGTATTGAACCCGATCGGCCACAGCTTGACTTGGCCCGCTCCGGCCGCAGTGCTGTTGCTGAGTGAAACGGCCAGCACGTGGACGAGAGGCAGAATGCAAACAAGCGAAAGTGCCGCTAACAGCGCATAATTGACGATGACAAACAACCTTCTGCCTATAGAAGGGTTCTCTACCATGGTAAGTCCCTCCTTAGAATATCCGGTAATTGGCGAAGCGGTAGGCAAGCCAGTAAGAGATCGTAATTAAGAACAAGGAAATGACGGATTTGAACAACCCGACCGCCGTAGCGAGGCTGTATTGGGACTGCTGTAGACCCATCCGGTACACCATGGTGTCAATAATGTCCCCCGTCTCATAGACCTGCGGACTGTACAAGATGAACACCTGCTCGAAGCCGGCGTTCAGAATGCTGCCCATGCTGAGCGTGGCGAGCAGCACGATGATAGGGCGCATGCCCGGCAGTGTAATGTGCCAGGTTTGGCGCAGGCGCCCCGCACCGTCGACGACGGCCGCCTCATAGAGAGTCGGGTCGATGCTCGTCAGAGCGGCGAGATAGACGATGGTGCTGAAGCCGAATTCTTTCCATTCATTCGAGAAGACGAGCACGTAGCGGAACCAGCTGTTGTCGCCGAGGAAATAGATCGATTCGATACCGAACCAGCCTAACATCTGATTCACGATTCCGTTAGCTGGTGACAAAATATCGATCAGAATGCCTCCGACAATGACCCACGATAAGAAATGGGGGAGGTAGACAAGCGTCTGTACGCTCCGTTGGAACCATTTCTTCGTGATTTCGTTCAGCAGCAGTGCCGTGACGATAGGCATGATCAGCCCCGCAATAATCTTCATGACGGCGATAATCAAGGTGTTCCAGAAGACGACTGCCGTATCGGGCAAGGCGAACAAATAAGTGAAGTTATCGAATCCGACCCAATCGGATTTCAAGATGCCTAATGTCGGCATGTAATTTTCAAAGGCCATTAAGATTCCGATCATCGGACCGTAATGATACACAATCATGATGAACAATCCTGGAATCAGCATGAGATGAAGCGGCAGCTCGGGCTTCCATTTTTTCAGCATAGTTCAGTCCTCCGGGTTCAGCATATCTAGCGCAAGTCACATGTGAAAAAGGAGAAGAGGGAGCAGAGCCTGATTCTATCCGATCCCCCTCTCGATCACCCTCTCGATCCCTTTCCGATCCCCCTACAATTCTCCTCCGATTATCTCTCGCCTTACTTGCTCTTGTACCACTCATTCACTTCTTTGGTAATGTCTTCGCCGCCGAGCTTTTTCCAATCACTTACGAACTGGTCGAACGTGTCGAGGGATGCGCCTAATATGATTTTGGTAAACGTCTCTAATTCCATTTTCTTCAGGTTAGCTTCTTTCTGAACCATGGCCGGCGTCGGAATCGTAATGAATAAATCTGGCTTGAACTGGTTGTTCTTCACATAGTTATTGACGATTTCTCCGGAGCCGCCCAATCCGCTTCTGGCATTGTTGTACCAATGTTCTACTTCTCCGTTCTTGAACTTCTGGATGTTCTGATATACTTCTCGCTCTTCGGGCGTTAGCTTAGCCAGATCGGCCGCTGTTGCAGGTTTGTCGCTTTTCAAAAGCGGCTCCAAATGTGTAGAGATTTGGGCATTCTTGAATGTCTTGTAGATTTTGATAGGTGCGTTCATCCAATTGGATACTTTGGAATCGAGGTCGTAATTGTACTGCTTGTAAATGTCATCGGACGTATTCTCATAGAAAAATTTCAGCCACAGCTCGGTGATCTTGAGAACGGCTTCCGGACGCGGGGCGCCCTTCTTGACGACCCAGATGCCGTTGTTGAACAAATTGAGCGGATGCTGCAAGAGCGCAGGACTGCTGTCAATGGAAGGAACAGGGTATGGGATCCATACCGTCTTGGGAGTCTGCGCAGATAAAGGCGCATTCGCGCTGCCGATCGAGCCGAACAGCATCCCGATCTTGCCGCTGCCGAAGCTTTCGTACACCTTAGGACCATCCTTGACGCCGAATTCCCGATCGAATTGGCCGTTCTTGAACATTTCCTGCATTTTGCCAAGGGCGGTCTTCATTTCCGGCTGGATGCTGCTGTAGGCAAGCTTGCCGTCCTTATCCTTGATCCAAATTCCCTTATAGGCATGGAATCCGTTCAAGAATCCGTTGATGTTGCTCAGATCCTTATCAAGCGCGAGCCCGAAGGTGTCGGCTTTCCCGTTGCCGTCTGGATCTTTGGTTGTAAACGCTTCCGAAATGGCCAACAAATCGCTCATCGATTTAGGTGCAGGCAAATTAACTTTTTTCAGCCAATCCTCTCGAATCCATAACACGGGTACCGATTCTTTGGCAACGCCCGTGAACGGGATGCCCATCAGCTTGCCGTTTACTGTGGCGGCCTCCAGCGGCTCAGAGCCTGCATCCTTAATGACTTGCTTGACGAGGTCAGGCGCATATTGCTCATACACCTTAGTCAAATCCTCGACCATGCCAGCCTTCACCAATTGGGCGAACTGCTTCGTATTGGCGAGGAAGAAGTCCGGGATGTCGCCGGAGGCGATCATCAGGTTCGTCTTCTGCTCTAGCTCTGCTGACGGGACTTCCCACAGCGTAGTCAGCTTGATCCCGAGTTTGTCCTTCAGGTAGCGGGTCCACGGGTTGTTGTTCATGTCGTCTCCCGCTCCGTACTTGGCCACGCCGTAGGTGAAGTTCACCGTCTTGAGCTCGACCATCGGATCGAATTTGTCCGGCATTCCTTTTGAAGCCGCTGGCGGCTCGGACGCTTTGGCAGTCGCGTTCGGCGTTGCCGTGCTCGTTGTTGTTCCTGACCCCGATGTACATCCGGCTAACGCAAACGTCATGGCTAAGCTCAGTAACAATCCAGTTTTGACTTGCTTCATCGATAAGCACACTCCCTTTTTTTATGAAATATGGTAAAGACGATTGCGGTTTCATCATGCCATGATTGCCAATAATCAGTACAGCTGTAGTTCCCGATGTTATGCACCTTTTTGGCAATCCAGCTAAAGATGAATAGGAAGAGGGAAATTGAATATTGATCTTATTACGGAATGTGCTACGATCAAAATGTCTGAGAATTACAGCGTAAGCTCCATTCTACTTTATCCCGTGGACTTCTGAGGAGGAGAGACCGAAAATGCGCGCCAGACTTCCCTTACCTTTTAAGAAAAATTCGTTGCTGATTAAACTGTTAGCCGCTTTTTGCGCTGTCATTCTCTTGCTCGTCTCTTTTAATTTAATCGCTTACAAGTTCTTCAGCAACAGGATGCAGCAAGAAATTATTCGATACAACAATCAAAACCTGAGAAACACAGTCGAGAGGTACGAGAATCATCTCCAGATTATTCAGGGTGCGGTGACGCGGCTCTTCTTCAATCAGAAGGTGCTGCTGCTGAACGAGCTTGGGAATGCGGAGCAGTTCGATCCCGTCAATCTGGTCGCGGAGGAAATTCGGGATATTCTTCGCAATGATCAGCTGTACCTCAATAACGTCGTGATTTTATTCGATAAGAACGGCTTCGTGGTAGAGAAGAACGGGCCTAGCGAGTTGAATCAAATGTTCAGCTCCTATTATGTCAGCTCGGATTACACTCCAGCATTCTGGCGCGATCAGCTTCAGCATACGTACAGGTCCAAGGTGTTTCCTCAAGCTGCATTCGAGCTGCCCCAAGCGAATTCAAGCGGCAATTTCATTCCAATCGTGTTCAAAAATAAAGTGAACCCCGACTTCTACATTGCGGTTTTGCTGGATGCCAAGCAGATCTTCAAAGCGTTCCACAATTCCGTGAACAACCGGTTCTACATCTCAGATGCTTCCGGCAGTGTGCTGTTCAATTCCGACAAAACTATAATCGAGCCGGATCTGCTCGCGCAGTTGAAGGGCGGCACCAACCTGCTTCAGCTGAATGACAACTACTATTTCTACTATAAAAGCGAGGCAAGCGGACTTACCTATATCAATGTGATCCCCAATACGAAGATTGCCGAGGGCATCACGAAGCTGAATCTGGTGCTGATCTCGCTTCTGCTCGGAGCTATTCTGATTAGCATAGGCGTATCGGTTGTGGTCAGCTTCAAGTTCAACAGTCCCATCCAGAAAATTATTTCCAGCATACGGCACACGACTCCGAACGGCTTTTTGCATAGTAAAATCGAGGAATACAACGTTCTGCACGATATGATCAACCAGATGGTGAAGACGAATCGGGACATTAAGCACGACCTGAACCAGAAAAATTCCGAATTAAAGCATCTGGGCTACATGAACAAGCTAAAGGACATTTATACGAGCTCGAACGGCCTTGTAGGCACGAACAAACCTTTCTACTTTGTGCTGTTCCATCTGACGATGACGCCGCAGTTCTCGGACCTGACCAGCGCGGAGCAAGCCAAGGCGGTCTACTTCCTGAAGGAATTCATTCATATCTCTCTCGAGGACATGTTCGGTGATACCGTTACCCTCCAAGTGGAGAAAAATCAAGTCCTGTCCCTGCTGTTCATGGAAGAGGAGAACGCAACTCTGATTCAGAATCTGCAGCGGTTCAAGCTGCTGTTCGACAGCGACAAAGCGCATTGCTACTGGACGATCGCGGTTCAGCCGGAGCTCTATGGCTTCGACGAGTTCGGAGAAGTCTACAAGCGGAGCAACGAGATGGTCAGGCAGCGCGAGCTGAACGGGGAGACACAGATTATTACCCAATGGAAGCCACAAAACGAGTTCATCTGGTTCCTGCCCTCCCAGGAGCAGGAGTTCGTAGCCAACCTGCAGGCAGGCCAAGGGGAGAGTGTCATCGCTCTGGTCACCAAGGTGCTGCTGCGGATGCAGAAGAAGGAAGCATGGTCTGGACAATATCTCGATTTCGCCTGTGAGGTTGTGGACAAAACAGTCAGGACGTTGGCGGCGCTCAACTTGGATATTCGTCCGCTATGCGGTGACAACTCGCCTCGCCGGACGATGGAGGGCTTTACTGATGTCGAGCAATACATCCGATTCTTCGAGCATTTTTTGACCGATGTCGTACAGGACATCAATCAAAAACGCGAGGATCGGGATTGGATCGTCGACTTCCTACAGGATTACGTCCAGCATCACTACAGTGAGGATCTATCGCTCGATCTCGTAGCCGATAAGCTGAATTTGTCATCTGGTTACGTGTCCAAATATTACAAGGAAAAGACTGGCGTCAACTTCTCCGACTTCCTGAATGAGTTCCGCATTCAGAAGGCGAAGGAGCTGCTGCAGCAATCGGACTATAGAATCCAGGATATTGCCGGTCACGTTGGATACTTCAATGTCAATTCGTTCATCCGCATGTTCCGTAAAGTGACCGGGATGCCCCCAGGAGAGTACAGGAGAATGCACACACTTCCCGACAGCGAGCCTTATGGGCCCTCCATCCAGCAGGATGCTTAATGGCCGGTTTCATCGCACCAAACCATATAGATTCATACCAGGGAATGGAAAGGGAGGAAGACAAGGATGGAGCAGCGTTACGCATTTCGCAAGCGGTTGGAGAGTGTGCACAAACCGGGCCGTCGAAGCGCGGGAGCCGTACCGGAGGCGAATGAAGTGCAGATTGACGAAAGCTGGCACATCGTGTTCGCGCAGGATGAAGATCCCGCGATCGTGCATGTTGCCAAGGATCTGCAGGATTATTTGTTTGTGAGCATGGGGGTATCTGTTCGGCTTCAGCTTACGAGTGATTTGGAGAAAGCCGCGGAGGAAACGATGAACGGCATCATCCTGACGACTAAGGAAGCGCTTCCCGAATGGGGAGCATCGCTCTCGGAACCCCGCAGCTACCGTATCACCGCGATGCCTAACCGAATAGTGGTATGCGGTTTCGATGCTAGAGGCGTCGGGCAGGGAAGCTTCTTCCTGGAGGACCTGATGAATCTGCGAGAGGCCCCATTCCTCGCGGTCCAGGATACGACGCGCAAGCCGATTTTCTCTCCAAGAATGAGTCATTCCGGTTATGGGCTCGATCAATATCCGAACGCCCACCTGAATGCGATGGCGCATGCCGGAATCGATGCGATTCTAGTATTCGTCGAGGATGTGGATAAGAGTCCGGATGGGTACCAGGACTTCAATAATCTGGTGGACCGAGCCGATCTGCATGGCCTTGACGTCTACATGTACAGTTATCTGAAGAGCCGCAAACATCCCGACGAGCCGGATGCAGAAGAGTATTACGACGGTACGTACGGAAAGATATTCAAGGCGTGTCCGAGATTCAAAGGCGTTATCTTCGTCGGCGAATCCTGTGAGTTCCCGAGTAAAGACCCGAACACGACCGGTGTGCTTCGATTGGACTGGCCTGCGGACAAGCCGCAGACTAAGCCGAGTCCGGGATGGTGGCCCTGCACCGATTATCCGCAATGGCTGAACATGCTGAAGAAGGTTATCCGCAAGCATAATACAGATGCTGATATTGTGTTCTGGACATATAACTGGGGTTGGGCGCCAGAGGAAGAACGGCTGAGATTAGTCCGTTCTATGCCGGAGGACATTACGCTGCAAGTTACCTTCGAGATGTTCGAGCAATTGAAGCATGAGCACGTTACTCATGTATGCGTCGATTACACGGCTTCCTTCGAAGGGCCGGGCCGCTATTTCAGCAGCGAAGCAGCAGCCGCCCATGAGCGAGGCTTGAAGCTGTACACGATGTGCAACACCGGGGGATTAACTTGGGATATCGGGGTCATTCCTTATCAGCCGATTCCGTACCAATGGGCGAGGAGGCATCAGGCGCTGATCAAGGCAAGGGAGGATTGGGGATTGTCGGGTCTGATGGAATCGCATCATTTTGGGTGGACGCCATCCTTCGTGAGTGAATTGACCAAATGGACGTACTGGCAGCCAAGTCCGCCTATCGAGAGCATTTATTCCGCTGTTGCGGCTCGGGATTTCAGCGCCGAAGCGGTTCCGCATGTTCTGCAGGCTTGGCATCATTGGAGCGATGCGAGCCGGCACTACATTCCAACGAATGAAGACCAGTATGGCCCATTCCGGGTCGGCCCGTCCTATCCGATGGTTTTCCGCAAAGGAGTGAAAATGCCTGCATCTTGGCACGCGATGTTCGGCAACGAAATCGTGAACACGAGCTACACCCCTGCGGAGAGCGCCCGCCAATCGCTAGGCAATGCGCGATTTGATGTAGAGATTCGCAGCCTGGAGCGGATGGCTGAGCTCTGGCGCCAAGGCAATCGCAGTCTCGAAGCGGCGATCGCGCTCACGCCAGAACGCAAGCACGCGGAAGCCGCGTTTCTCTTAGGCTTGAACGAATTTATCGTGACCGCTGTGCAGACTACAATTCATATGAAAAAGTGGTGGCTGCTTAAGCAGCGCCTGTTCAACGAGCCCAACCCGGAGCAGGCGAACCGGATCCTGGATGAGCTCGCCGCATTAGCAGAGTTGGAAATCGCGAATGCGCAATCAGCCATCCCGCTTGTAGAGCATGATTCGAGGCTGGGTTGGGAGCCTAGCATGGATTACATGACAGATAAGGAGCATCTGTTATGGAAGATTGCCCAAGTGAGGACGGTTCTCGACAGTGAAATGTCGGATTACCGCAAGGCGCTCTCCCTGACAGAAGCAAGTCCGGTCATTCTTTAAAATGCAGTGATTGAATCAAAACGATAACCCACCTTAGGCAGCAAGCTATGGGGTGGGTTTTTTGTTGATCTCTTATATGACGGACTGAATTCCAGAGCATATCGATGGTTGTATTGACATTCATTTATCCTAGTATTATGATAACTACAAATAGGATAACAGTAAAAGGAGGAATTAAACATGAATGTTCAAATAGTCGGTCCCGAGAATCAAGCGCGAGGAGAGTTCGATGGAGGGCGCATACAGGAACAGAAGCCGATCGGATTCCCTGGAGAAGGAGCGAGTATAGTAAGACTTGGGCCTCTCTTTTATTGGGCATGGGCACATGCAGGGGCAAAGGCGCTTCTTGGGATGCACCCTCACAAAGGGTTCGAAATTATGTCTTACGGTATTACGGGTCAGGGCTTGCACAAAGATACGTTGGGTAGCGAGAGCATCCTTCGAGAGGGTGATATTCAGCTGATGCAGACAGGCTCGGGAGTTTCACATTCCGAGGGTGTCGAGGAGGGTTACGAAGGGTTCCAAATTTGGTTTGAACCTCATTTCAGTGAAGCTGTGAAACGGGTACCGACCTATGCTTTGTTTAAGCATGAGGAGTTTCCTCAGACAGCAATCGATGGTGTGAACGTGAAGACAATACTGGGAAAGGGTTCCCCGGTGCATATAGTAACGGATGCGCAGATGTTCGACGTTGCGATTGAAGCAGGTCAAGCTTATGCACACCGGCTTTTGCCGAATCTAACGCTTGCCGGATTGGCGATTAGAGGCGATGGAGGTTCCCTTGCAACGGACGGTTCCGAAACCTTCTACTTTAAGAATAAGGATTTTGCGATTGTTCAATCCGAGCATGAGGGGGAAATTGTCATTCAAGCTGCGGGAGAGAAGCTTCGGATCGTGCTGATTGAAGTTCCGTCTCAAGTCGATTATCCATTGTATCAGAAAGCCAGATAAGGAGGATGAGGGATGACAGAGCGCGATTCAGAGGGTACAGCTCTTGATTTGAGGTTATTCCGCGTGATGAGGAACATGGTTAAGGCTCTGTACGAGAACATTGAACGAGACATCGACAGCTATGGGCTTAGCAGGGAAACCTTTCAGATCATGGAGCTTTTATATAGTAAAGGACCGCACCCGATTCAGAAAATAAGCGACACCCTTTCGATTCCTAGCGGGAGCATTACCTATGTGGTGGATAAGCTGGAAAATAAGGGGTTGGTGCAGCGGCGTCCTATCCCTGGCGACCGGCGCAAATCAAATGTTACACTGACTGAGGCCGGCCAAAGCTACTTTGATGACATCTTTCCTAAGCATGCTCGGACCATCTCAGACAATCTATCCTTCGTGACAGATGAGGAGAAGCTCCAATTGATTGCCTTGCTGAAGAAGATCGGATTCGGAATCAAGGATCGCTAGCTAGGTGCATGGACAATGGAAAGTAACCAAGAGGAGAACTATAATGCTGAATTTTGCTGATGTGTTGATATAGGAAGGAAGGAAAAAGAATAGTGTATTGGTTGTAGGGTTAGACCCTGATGTCAGCTTATTTCCTCAATTTTTAATGAAAAATATAGATTCCTCTTCTAGTGAAAGTATTGCAGATGCCATTTACGAGTTTAATAAAATCACTATAGATACAGTCGCTGACCATGTGATCGCTGTCAAACCCCAACTTGCTTATTACGAAGTGTATGGGAGTTGCGGCATCCAGGCATTGGAACAAACAATCCGTTATGCACGGGCAAAAGGATTAATTGTCATTAACGACGCCAAAAGAGGGGATATTGGCTCAACCTCAACCGCATATGCTCGTGCTTTTTTGGGAAATGGACCAATTTCGGGTGATATGGTCACCGTTAATCCCTTTTTAGGCAGTGATGGATATATGCCTTTTATTGAAGTGGCAAAGGAGAATAAGAAGGGGATATTCCTGTTATTGAAGACATCCAACCCTTCGTCATACGAAATACAAGACCTTAAGTTGGAGAATGGACAATTACTGTACTTCAGATTGGCGGAGCAAATTGAAAAGTTAGCCCATGAGACCATTGGAATCAACAATTACTCCTTTATTGGCGCAGTTGTTGGAGCTACTTACCCCGAGGAAGCGAAGAAAATCCGAGAAACGCTACCTCATTCGATATTCCTTGTTCCTGGGTTTGGCATACAGGGAGGAAAGGCAGAGGACTTACGCGTATTTTTTGATCACAATGGCGATGGCGCAATCGTATCTTCCTCAAGGGGGATCCTTTACTCTTACAGGAATGAACAAGTTGATTGGAACAAAATAACCGAAACGGATATGCGCACATCCATATTAGAGGCAGCAACAAAAGCAAAGGAACAGATCAATGCGGTCAGGTTCAACAAGGCGGATTAGTTAAATCCCGTCTAACAGCAGATGAAAGAAGCAACAATCTTGTCTACACTCAGTGAATTGATGGAGTATAACGAGCAATTCGTGGTGAACCGGAGAAATGTTGGTTCAACTGCTGCCCAAAGCGCTTAATTTGCGGAACGGCGATGCCAAAATTATCAAAAATGCGATGAAGGGCACTGCTTAGCGACCGTCTTATCTTTTAGCCAATCCCAGGACAAGTGTGATATTCTTAAGCTATGTACAACTACTTCTTATTAACAGGGGGTTAACCGACCATGGGCGAGAAGAAAATGATCAAGAAATTGAACAAGAAAGTCGATGCGCTAACGGAACAGCTGGAGCATATGCAGGAGATGATCACGAATCTGACGGTCCTGGTAAGTAACACCAACGGTATCAAGAAAGAAACGGCGGGCCAGGAAGCGGTTGGAACAACGCAAGAGGAGCTGACTGAGACACGGGAAGAGTCGTTGGAGTCACAGCTAGAGCATGAGCCTGAGTCAGAGGCTGCTGACGAGACGACTGCGGAGCTTGCTGAACTGCAGCAAGAGCCTGATGAAGCATCACAGCAGGATTCGGACAAGAAGCAAGATGAGGGTAACACAGCTGCAAGCGACTCTGCGGGCGAATCGGAAGAGCAGGATAGTGAAGAAAAGAAGAACAAGTAGATACGGGAACAATTACTTGGCAACGCTATATAAGATCATACAGCTAATCGCTAACCGTTTGCCTGAACTGGGCTTGCAGGAAGGCGATTTTTTATTTTGCATGCTAGAAATTCCAAAATCGGTTAGGGATTTAGCCTGTTTGGGCATACTTGCATGTGAATGAAAATGTTTCTATCTCTCATCAAATTGGTTAAAAGAATAGGTGGATGAATTGTCTATACAGGATATGAAAATAGTAGGTTTAGAACGGGAGGTTGGAGTATGAAACTAACGCCGGAGCAAAGCATCACGTTACATGGCTTTAATAATTTGACGAAGTCACTGAGCTTCAATTTCTATGACATTTGTTTCACCAAAACGAGAGCCGAGAGGGAAGCGTACATCCAGTATATCGATGAGCAGTATAATGCAGAAAGATTGACTGCGATACTGCGTAGTGTGGCGGAGATCATCGGTGCGAATGTATTAAATGTGGCCAAGCAAGACTACGATCCTCAAGGAGCCAGTGTGACTATGCTGGTCTCGGAAGGTCCAGTTGCAGAGGTTACGACGGAATCGTTGGAGGAATCGCCAGGTCCACTTCCAGAAACGGTGCTCATGCATCTGGATAAAAGTCACATAACGGTCCATACCTATCCTGAGTATCATCCGGATGAAGGGATTAGCACGTTCCGGGCAGACATTGATGTATCCACATGCGGGGAGATTTCTCCGCTCAAAGCGTTGAACTATCTGATTCGTTCCTTTGATACGGATATTATGACGATGGACTACCGAGTGCGGGGCTTCACACGCGATATTAGCGGACACAAGTTATTCATTGACCATGAGATTAGCTCCATCCAGAATTATATCCCTGATGACATCTCCGATATGTATCACATGATTGATGTGAATGTGTACCAGGAAAATATTTTCCATACCAAATGTAAGCTGAGGGAATTCGATCTGAACAATTATTTGTTCGGGTATACCAAAGATAAACTAAGCGCAGAGGAACAGGCGGATATAACCGAAAGCGTTAAGTGGGAAATGGACGAAATCTTTTACGGGAAAAATATTAGTATGGTTAATTAAAGTTCTGTTCTGCTGCAAAGTAAGTGGAGCCTGTTTCCTCATTGAGAGGATGCAGGCTCTTTAGGTTAAGGGATATAGGTGTGTTCGTGAATCTCTTTTAACTGCAAAAGCTGCAGTTAATTTTCTGAGATCGGGGCCTTTTACCAAATTAACTGCGTTTCGTACCGTTAATTTCATGATAATCGGCTCGTCTCAATAAAAGTCTAATCATTAGCTGCAGGTTTTACAGTTATCATTCAAATATGCTGATTTTGAGAGAAAGTAACTGCAGGTTTTGCAGTTACTTCTCACGCTGCTTAGCTAGATTCTTCATCTGGTCGCTTTTTCAAATAAGCCATGTTATTGCTGTCTATTTGGGCCATTTTATCGCTCAGGCACTAAGTAACCTATCTGACTATCCCTTATTTCCGCAATGTGAACCGATTTTCCTCAAACCAGGCCGAATAACCAGTAGTAAAACTTGCTATCTGAGCAAAAGCCGTCTATTCCACTCAAATAACCTATATTAGAAGTGTCTAAATGATCTCCACGGACCTAAACAGTAACATTTACCCTCACTATTGGCTAAGCTTCCCTCACTCAAAGAAACTCACTCCGTGTATCAAAGATGCCTGGCTGCAATTTACTCCAAGGCGTAAAAGTAGTGGTAAGCTCATAGCGCTTACCTGATTCCGCGGAGCGGTAGGCTCCGAACATAATCTCGTGAACGTGCAGCTGCTGTCTGCCCGTTTGGATAGGCTGTTCCCCGGAACGAAGGCAGCCGACGAAATGCGTCATGATATCCTCCTGCGGAATCAAGCTGATCTTGTCATGCGGGACATAACAATCCTTGACGCCGCGCCAAGTCACTTGTTCGGCATCAGGCAGAGCAAGTCCCGGAGAATGTACGACCAGCGGGAAGCCACTGTCGTTCAGAGCGACGGTACCCTTGCGACCATAAATTATCGTATTATTCTGGAGGAAGGACATTCCCCATAAGGTGCGGATGACGGCATGCTGTCCGCCTGCGAACTCAACGATTACGGTAACGTTGTCATCGACATCACTGTTCACTTGCTTGCCTTCGCCAACGATCCTTTTCGGAATCAACGTATTGGCCTCCGCCATAACGCTGACCGCAGGTCCGAGCAAGGCAACCAGACGGCTGACTGGATACACCATACAATCAAGAACCGCTCCGCCATGGGCGATGGATTTGTCATAATACCAGTTGTCCCTTGGAGGCCCTGGCAGGGAGAGCTGAGCTTCGGCACCTGTGATTTTGCCTATGTATTGTTCGTCAACAAACTCGGAAGCGGCCAGGAAAGCGGGATTCAGGTCATAAGGCAGATTCATGAAGATTCTGCCCTTCTCTTCGGCCAGCTCCACCATACGGGTACAGTCCTCGAAAGAAGTAGCCATCGGCTTCTCATTCAGCACATGAAGTCCTCTTTCAAGGGCAGCAAGCACGGGTTCGGTATGTACGGAATGGGGGGTCGTCACCACAACGGCATCCAGCTCTTCTTGATCCATCATTGTGTGATAATTATCATACCAACGGGGCACTCCATATAGGCCTGCCTTCTTTTCTGCGTTCTCCAACCGTCTTGCGCAAGTAGCAACGAAACGAACCCCTTCCAGCTTAGCGGCTTGCTCGAAGAAACGGTTGCTAATATCTCCGCTTCCTATCATCCCCAGGTTAATGGTTCTCATCTCAATTCCTCCCTATTCCATACTAGTAGGCTGTTACTGCTCATTTAATCATAGTTGGAAAAAAGAATGCAATGAAAAGATGCTGTCCTGGGTGTAAATGTTGTGGTTTTGGTCTGAATATAACGCCCCTTTGCTAGAATTTGTCGAAAACAAAACGATAATATAGGTATAATACAGGTGATGAATGGATACATAGTTTGATGTATTCTCCTAGTGAGTATGGTTAAATAACACTACGATCGTGAGCGAGGACGGATTCATTCTTCTGAAAGCCCTTACACCCCAAACCTGCGATCGATATCGATGGAGGTGGATAATGTTGCTGAGGAAGAGAAGGTTACGTGTGGCTGTCATTTGCTTGATCGTCTGGTCGATGCTGCTGGAGGGAGTTGTATGGGCGGCTGGGGACGAACAATCGAAAGACAAAGGAAAAGGACTTGTTGGACAAGCTCCAGGAGCTGAGGTGCAAAGCTATGCAGACCGATGGGGTGTTGTGCCGGAGTCCATAAACAGTCCTACTGTGGACGGCAATCTGGAATCCATATGGGAATCCGCCTTTCAAGCCGACGGGTTCCTGACTATGTTCGATAATCAACCTGCAGCCTCGGATACAGAGATTTCGCTTCTCCACGATGAAGACAATCTTTATATAGGCCTGAAAGGACACAAGGATCAGACAGCTCCTGCCCCCGAGACCGAGAAGGTCGAAGTGCTGCTTGCACCGGGAAGTGTAACGGACGCCGTATACCGTCTGAATATTCCTATTGTGTCAGGCAGTCGTACCATTAGTACGAATTGGGGAGGAGTAACGACGGATCTGACAGGAGCCGAGGTTCAAGTTATCCAGGGAAGCGATTCCTGGACGCTTGAGGCGAGAATTCCGATCGCATCACTTGGAGTGGACGCTGTAACAGCTGGTGATCAATGGATGTTCAACGTTTTGCGCTATTACGGCATTAATTCGCAGCCGTTCAGCTCTTGGGTGCCGATTCGTAATTCGTACATTTCCGATCAAGGAGGAACTTCCTACGCGCTAGTGTCGCATGTGCTGAATCAGGCTCGTATGGCGCCGATCTATTTCTCCAGTCTGCCTGCTCTGTCTGGTGTTGACGGCAGCCGTGCGAATGCCTGGAGTCCGAGCAATTGGAGTCTTGTCTACCAGGACTACCAAACCAAACAATTCCGTATGAAGGGCAGCGCCATTCATAGCGGGACGGAGATTCATTTATCCTGGGTGTCTCCAGATGGCGTGTCGACGAAATTAGAGGAGCCTGCAATTGAAAAACAGGATCAGGACACAGTCGTAACCTTCAGCCATCCAAAGCCGCTTGCTAGAGGGTTGTACCGACTTCAAGCCGGCTTCAGGCAAGGAAACGGTGTGTATCAATATTTCGAGCTCAGCTTTGACCGTGACGCACTTATCGCTGCGGGAGACTCGCTATCGACGGAGGTGACTCCTGCTGAGCAGAAGCAACCGGTAACCTCAGCTCCGGCTTCCCAGCAAGTGCAAAATGTGATGCAGCTCATTCCTGAGAATACCGGGTTCATCTTCACAGGATTGCCGGAGAATCCTGGGCTGCGCCCGTACCAACTGTACAACTGGAGCGTGAACAATCCCGACCAAATCGTATCCAAAACAACCGGAACGGTATATCCGAACGCGGCTTATCCAGAGACGCAGAAGCTGACGGTCACGAACCCTCTTGGTGAGACGGTGGATTATCCGTACTATGAGGATGAAGAAGGACGCAAATATTTCATCAGTGCCCACGTCTGGTATTTCCAGAAGGACTACGCCCTTAGGGAAACGGGTAAGCTTGCGGCAACGGATCCTCTTGGCGCAGCAAGGCTGCTTAACCGATGGGCGGACGTGTATGCAGGTTACATGCCGACGAATGATTATTATTGGACCAACTACCCGCTGATCAGCGGACCCCCTTACCACTATTGGGGCGGTGTCTGGTACCGTTGGTATACGGGTGAAATGACGAATATGAGTTATTTGATTAATGCATACCGTGATGTGCGCAAGACGAATGCCTTCGAGCTTCTCAGTCAGGAGATTGGCGAGGATGTGGAGAAAAAGCTTGTGGATAAAGTCTTCAAGCCTTCATTCGATTTCGTCCGTTCATTCCCTGTGCTGAATCACAATATGGAATATACGACTTGGCTTGGCCTCATCCGTATGGCCAAAGCATCCGGTGTGTCGTCTTATATGCATGAAGCTGTCGATCTGATGCAGGACTTCGCGGCCAACAACTTCTTATCAGATGGCTTCTGGAAAGAGGTAACGCTATCCTATCATAATCAATCGACCAATGGGCTCCTGCAAAGCATGAATGAGGCCAAAGGCTGGAGCGACCCGTCAGGTTATGTCTCACCGCGTAACGGCCAGCGTCTGGACAATCTGGATATGCAAGGGACTTATCCGGCCTTGAACAACGCCCAGACAATGAAAGACGTAGTAGCGTATCCGAATGGCAGCTATGTTCCGGTTATGGATACATGGGCGAATGAGAAGACGAATGCGCCAAGGACGGATTTGGGCTCGTATTTATTGCCTTTCTCGGGGATATCCCGATTAACACAGGGCGCAGGTTTGACTCAGCAGCAAATGTACCTGAATTTTGTACCGAAATATGGGCATAATCAATTCGATCCGTTAAACCTGACTTTGTTCGCCAAAGGACAGGAACTTCTACCTGATTTAGGATACACCCATACGTTCTTCAGAAAATGGACGGTTTCGACTATGGCGCACAATACTGTTGTTGTGGATGGTCAAGATATGACGTTGGATGGGGAAGGGAAGCACGGAGGGCAGATTCAATCCTTCATCAAATCCGATGACGGCGTCCAGATCGTGAAGGCTAGCCAGGATAGCGCGTATCCGGTAACGGATGAGTACAGCCGCGAGCCGTGGATGATTGGATTCGGCAACGAAGCAGATGCAAGCGACGGGTATGTCGTGGACATCTTCCGGGTATCCGGAGGGAATCGACACGAATACACGTTAGGCGGTGACGCTAACCGGGATGGCGAGTTCATTACGGACCTGCCGATGCAGCCTTATGGCGACTATTTGCTGCCGGAAGGCACGGATGTGATTATGCCGGAATCGGAGAATGATACGGGTTCGGCTGAGGGCCATTATTATGGATATATTTATGTGCAAGATGTGAAGCGTGCGGAAATCCCGGATGATACTTACAAGATCACCCTCGAAACCGAAGAGAACGGAACGGAAAAAGCCAAACTCAGTATCACAGGTTTCGTTGATGCAGGAGCAGGGAACGAGTTGTTTATTGGAAAGTCACCATCGCTCCGCGCAACCCGACTGTCCGGCACAGCCAAAGATATCAACACAGAGGCAGTCAAATATTGGATGCCTAAGCTTGTAGTACGCCGCAGCGGCACGGATCTATCCAGTACGTTCATCAATGTGATGGAGGCGTATGAAGGCTCTGGGCCGAAGATCGAAGCTGTGGAGAAGCTTACACCGGAGCAGGCGGTCGAAGGAGATGTAGCGCTGCAGATTCGTTACGGGACGACGACTGATATTATCCTTAGCTCAGCCAATCCTGACCGAACGCTGAAAGTCGGCGATATGGAGCTGGTCGGCAAATATGGGATGATCCGGATGGAGAATGGCATTGTAACGAAGATGATGCTATCCGAAGGCAGCCTTCTGCGTAAAGGGAATCAAACCGTGGTAGGAGAAGGAACCATTACGGGCACGATCACAGATGTCTTTCGTAAATTGGATGGCGATGCCGTAGATGCATTGGTCACCCAGACAACCGTACCTGCAGATCTGGTTGGCCGTACGGTTGTAGTTGATCATCCCGATGGCAAAACGCATGGCTATACAATTCAAGAAATCCGTCAAGATGGCGGCAACACTCTGATCGTTCTGAACAATATGGATCCAGGATGGGAGATCTTGTCTGATGGCAGCTCCCGAATGACGGCTTATCCTTCCATTGGTTGGAATGGTGCGCATACATTCCGAATCGGTAATGTGAATGCTAACTAGCTTTCACTGCGCTCGCTAGCAGTAAGTGTGTCAGTTGTAAATGGTGATTCCCCCTAAGCATACATGCCTAGGGGGAATTGCTCATTTACTATCTCGTCTGACATGAACATGCTTTTTTCTTAGAGGCAGACTTTCGTCTTCCAGAACTGTCTGCTGTTCAGTGGTAGGAAGGGATTCCAAATTCCATTCCGTATTTCCCAGCATGAGATCGCTTGGGAATTTGTCTCCGCGCTTCAGGAGCTCTTCACGGCCCCATTCCGTTGAATATACGCCATCCTCTTCAACCGTTTGACCGGACACTGGATTCATGTTTTTGTTATTCGCCACAGTTCTTCTCAACTCCTCGTAATTAAATACCTATATTAATTGCTTTCCATCTTAGTCCATTTACGATTATGGTTGGATGTGTTAGGAAACGTGTCGCCGGCTTTCATGCTGATTTTCTTAGGATTGTTAATGTGCATGATGTCATCATTCTCGCCAATTTCAATATAGTGAGCTGTATTAGGTGCTTCTTCTCCAGGACGAAATTCTGTTTTTTCTCCCATCTTGATGCCCTCCGGTATCCTCTGAATTATTTATTAGTGCTGTGCCGTTTATTAGACAACTGTTTTTCTGGGCTGCCTTTTCCTTGATGCTCTTTATTTTTCTCTTGTTTTTCCTGTGTCTCGTGCAATTTTTCTACAAATTCATGTGTGTTCTCCATAGCAATCCCCTCCTTGGTTAAGAGTACAACCATGCTGTTACTTTAACCATTTGTAATAAAGAGTATGTATAGGCAGGAATGAAATTGTTACTCAGCACCAGCGCAGAAAACCATGAAAGCAATAGGTACCTCGGAAGCACCTAATTCACGCAAAATGAGGATGTGAACTTACAATAGGTGCCTGGCGGGTACTTATCTCAATCAGATAAGGGGATGGAAGACGTTAAACGCAGCAATAGGTACCTCGGAAGCACCTAATTCACGCAAAATGGGGATGTGAACGTGTAATGGTGCCTGGCAGGTACTTAACTGATGCTGCAAATTGGAAGGAAGGCTTTGAAGCGCAATGGCTGAATTTGACGAGGAAGAGCGGATACTTTCGTAACCGACATAAGCCTTGCAATCATGCAAGAAAGAGCCATGATCCCTCATGGCTCTTTCTCGTGTACCTTTTATCTAGAGCGATATACACTCCCGTTCTCCAGGACAATCCACGACTGTCCCGCGCCTGCTCCGGAATGTACACCTTGAACAAAATCCTTGAATACATCCTTTACTACAACTTCGCCCTGCTCATTTAATCTGTATACACCGCCGTTGTCGGTTACAGCCATATACTGTACCCCGTTCGCGGTTTGGACCGCTTCCGCGCGCAAAACACGGTCATGGAGCGTCTTTTTCCACCGTACGCTCCCGTCTGCATTCAGCAGATATAGCTGGAAGCCATCTGAAGCTACGAGGATTTCAGTCGCTCCATCGCCATCGAAATCCCCGGCTTGAATATCGTTGACTTCTCCGCCTACGTTCCGGCTCCACAGCTCCTTGGGTGATGCTTTGTACTGGATCAGATGCACCTTGTTCTGTTTCGTTCCGTATGCAACCGCAGGTTGTGCACTGCCGCTCCATGTCTCAAGCGGTTCCACAACCTTGAAACCTGGTCCTGGTGCCTTTGTTCCACCGTATCGGGTCAGCTTGCTTTCATTCCAAATGGAGTAGTAATAATACTCCAAGCCTAGTACACCTTCGTCCTTGCCGTCCTGATCCAGATCAAGGAACTCCATATCCTCAATACCGTAGAAATAGGCGATATCCTCGTATTGCAGGCTTCCCTGGAGATCAAATCCGTACAAATAACGGAATTGGGTACCTACCATAATCCAAGGCTCCTGATCCTGACCGTTGACATGGGCAACACGAATGTTCGTTACACCGATCAAATTCCCTTTCTGCTCGCGGCGCTCAGGCGTGTTCGGGATCTCCGTGTGCCAACGCTCCGTTCCATTCGGATCAAGGACATGGACGAACCAATTCTCCGTAGCTATGAAGATGAGCGGTGCTCCATTTACTTCTTGTACGGTCACTTCGTTAACTCGTCCCAGGCTCTGGAACGTCCAGAGCGGCTGGCCGTTCGTTCCGATGGCCTGCACTTTGCCTTGGATGCCTCCAAGTACGAGCTCCGGATTCCCATCGCCATCCACGTCACCTGTTGTCGAGCTAGTAACGGCCTCCCCAAAGCTAAGCTCCTTGTGCCAATTGTCGTTCGGATTGGCATGCTCATCCTTCGGTTTCTTCCACTCGATCGACTTCTCTTTCTTTTTCAGCTCGTCCTTGAGATCACGAATGAGCTTTGGATCCGGAGTAACGGTTCCAGTATCAAGCGTCCCATCGGAGATGGGATTGCCGTTGTCATCGTAACGGGTCATCCCCTTAGTCAGACGGTACGCTTCCCAATTCCCTGTCGACGGCTTCAGCTTCAGCAGAACAGGTTCTGTGAACTGCAACGTTGAGTCTCCAATACGGACTTGGGTTGCCTCAGCTAAGAGCACTTCATCATCACCGACCAGAGAGAATTTACTGTTCGAAGCTAATTGTCCAGCAACCAATGGCCCCCAAGAGGCATACCACTCCTTGCCGTTCTCTTCAATGTGAACCGTGTCTTCGTTAAGCCGTTTGGTCTTAATTGCAGGATTGTTCTCGCCAGTGCTTGATAGCACGTTGATGAAATGGCTTGTGTCTCCTGCAGCGTATTCCTTCTCCTCCTTCACTTCGCGAAGCACATGCTCTTCATCCGCGTAAGGATAAGGGTAAATGGTCTTCCAGTATTTCACAAAGTGGCCATAGCGCTCATATTCACGCAGGTCCGAATCATCCAGGCTATGAATGCTCATCGTGACACCCTGCTGTTCTACATCGAACCGATCCTTTGCAACTTTCAAGTCGCCAAGCGTCTGCCATGTATTCTCCAAGGTGTAACGCCCGTTCTCTTTCATCACTATGTCATCATAAATCAGGTAAAAGCGGCCTCCCGGACTAATAATTGACCGATTCCAGTCGGTGCCATTGTAATTCGGCGTTTCACTCCGGCTCACGCCGATACCGTCAGCATCCGCAGCCCATTTCAAACGGGTCAGCGGCGGCTTGGCTTCCTGCACGCCATCCTTGATTACCAGCATCCCGGTGTGGTTCTTAGGAGCTTTCTCAATGTAATCCCGGTCGTCGATGAAGATGCGGCCATTAGCGCTGTATTTGATGATGGTGTTGCCGTCCATATGGCCATGTTTACCGGCGGAGAAACCGTCGAGCATCAAATAACTGTCATTCAAATCATAGCCTTCACGGAAGGCTAACTTGTGGAACGTCTCTTCAATCGGAACATCCAACGGTTCGGACGTATCTTTTTGTAATTCGTCATAAACACCCTGCTCGACCGGGTAGGACTGAACCATCGGATAAGTTCCATCCAGCTCGTCAGTGACCGTCTGATCGGTCAAGAAACGATGGTAGGGGAAGTCCAGATCACTCATGTTTTGGCCATCGAAGGGCCCGTTCTTCGTTCGTTCCAGCATGTATTGGTACAGCGGTTCTCCGAAGAACCAGGAGGCAGCATTCAGCACCTGTGAATGGTTCCAGGAGTAAGCGCTGCTTCGTCCGAACGGGTATACGTCGCCGCCGCCGGACATCGTTCCAAGGTTGTCAATCATCATTACGTTAAGATCCGCGCTAGGCCGCAAGCCTTTGGCTAGAAATCTGGTGTTGCCTGTCGCCATTGCGTATTCTAAAGTAACGCCCGGAACGTGCATCAAATAATCAGAGCCTTCATCCAGGTTGATGTTCGATGTATTACCCGTGAAGATCCGGTCGCCTAACTCATACCAGCTCTGCGATTCCGGGAAGGAGTAATACTTTTTGAAATAAGACGCGCCGAACATAATCGAGAGCGCCGGAAATACGTCATGATTGTAACGGGCTCCGGTAGCGGGAGCTTTGGTCAAGTACCCGTCACGGGTATTGGCTTCATAGGTCAAATAAAGCGCCGACGCAATCTGCTTACGATCAAGCTCGCTGAATACGGGTGAAGCCTCCATAACGGTATAACTACCTATCGTGGCGTACCCATTGGTCCACATATTCCTCACCGAGGTGAGCTGGGCTTGTGCTACTTGCGGGAACCGATTCAAGAAGGAAGCGTAGCCTTTCCAATAATGCCGATAAATCTGACCGTATTTGTCATGATTCGTTAGCTGAAATAACTTGCCGTAATACGTAACTTTGCCGAACAATTGCAGCAAGTAATTCGCATCAAGCTCATCGGTACTGGTAGGTACGAGCTTGGCAATCATCCCGTCCGCTTCAGCAATCGCCTGCTGAAAGTCAGATTCGGTCGGTTCTTTGCCTAAAGGCAGGGCTGCTGCTGCCTCATCTGACAACATAGCTTCCGACAACCAGGGGAGCATCGGAGAAGAGAGGGTCGCTATTGTGCTAGAAAGCCGATCCAATCCCGCAGTTAAGCCTGGAAGATCGGTGGCTCCAATCAGGAGCGTGTTGCCTCCCTTTCCGAAAGGGTTAACAAGGGTCTGCAGCTGGTACCCGCCTTTACCGGGGTGTACTGCATCCGAGTAGGACAAGTACAAGCCGTATAAGCGAGCCAAATGCGGATTGTTGCCCAAGTTGCCGAGAACGACCGCATTGCCTGCCCATCCATCGCCAATATTCTCGGTCTCGGAAGTCACCACAGAAGCATGAATATTCCACTTCGTCGCAAGCAACTGGGCAAACTGCTCACCAGCTTGCTTCCAGCTTGCATCGGCTGGAGTAAGAATCGTGAGTGCAGTAAGATCGGTTTCCTTCTGCAGCGCCCGAGGAGTGATTTGTTTGAAAGGCGGCGCTTCGCCTGGCCCGTACACAACGATGTTAGCCGATGTGGAATACACGCTATTCGTTACTGATACTGTTGTTTCTCCAGTGTTTACGGCCTGGATCATGCCGTTTGTATCCACGATAGCGACTTCGGGGTGGCTGGATGTAAATTGATTATTGTGCTGAATCATATTCACGCTCCCATCAGAGAACTGGCCTATTACTTGCATATACACAGCCTGTCCTACTGATAAGGTATAGTCCCGATCAACAAGGGAGATACCGGTCAATTGCGACATATCGCTCTGAATCCGATCATGGATGCGGATGTCATCGATATGGAAGGTCCCTACATCCGTACTGATCGTAGAGAACCGGATTCGGTTCAGTGTGGTAATTCCCGGGTCACGGAACGCTACACCTGTCTTGGTGAAGAGGGGACCGTTCTCATCCGAGATGATGATCGTCTTCGTATGGGTTGCCGCATCCAGCGACACCGTAAAGCGGTACCACTTATCCAACTGATAAGCAGGACCAGTATCAACCTTGGTTGGCCCGTCGTAGTAGACGAAATTGCCTGTGCTGTTGAAGCCCATCCATTCCGCCGTTAGGGTACCAGAGGAGCTGTAGCTTTGAATTTGGGTGATCAGTCTAGCCGTGGTATCCGTCTTCGCCCACCACTCCACAGTGCCTTGCGAAAGAGGAGTGAAATTTTTAAAAGGTCCAAAGGCTTTCGTCTTATCATCGTCATTGACTTGCACGGAGCGGGTCCCGCTATGACTATTTGTCGTGGTGACTGTCGTTTTGCTGTCAGCTGTCCAGCCTTGTTGTCCATTCAAGGGCCCCGTATTATAATTTTCAAAATCCATAGTAAGTTCCAGCGGTGCAGCAATAGCTCGAAGTTGTAGGGGGGTCCACGTTACGGAACTGAAAAGCAATGCAAGGATGAGTACCAGAGAAACACGAGAAGCCATTGTAGGAATGTAAGTCTTAGGGATCATCAAATTTCATTTCCTCCTTTTATATCATTTAACTCGATAAATTGAGGAAGCGTATCTAAGCTGCAGGTTCATATGGAGGCGCTTCCATTTGTTTGTCGAAAACCAGGATTCTGTAAGACCACCTCCTTGTCGATATATAGTTAACATTATAAAGTGGGTTACATATAATTTCCATTCATTGGCGAGAAATGGATCAAATTTACTAGTTTCGGGGAAATGATTGCCAAAATATGTCGTATGAATGTATAGTTAATATGTCGTCACGACATATGTTTACCGAATTGGAGGACCAACAGCTGCATGTATGAGTTGTTTATATTGGGACAGTTAATGGCGGAGAACAAACACGGGTATCTGCTTCAGGAGAGATTGAAGAATGTAGTCGGTCCGTATCGGCAGATCAGCTCAGGGACGTTGTATCCGCTGCTCTCTCGACTTGTGGAGAATGGATTGATCCAGCTTCTTCTTGAAGAACAACCAGAGGGTGGCAGGCCGCGCAAGATCTATGCATTAACGGAAGCGGGACGAACCCGATTCGAAGAGCTAATGGTTCAACCCTTGGAGCACGACATGGATTCAGAGCTTATTTTTCACTTTAAGATGGCTTACTTTGAGTATGTGACCCTGGACGTGCGCCTCCAATGCTTGGAGCAGTATATGAAATACCTGCAATACAACCTGGAGTACGTGAACTCGTTGTCCAGCATGCTTGCCAATAAACAGGAGTCAGATAACAAATTGCTGCATGTATTACGAATGTTAGATCACCGAAGACATGTCTGCTTAGCGGATATAGGGTGGATGGAAGAGGAGATCGAGCGAGTCCGAGGTGCGGATGTCTCGAGGTAGTACGCTGCGCTGGATAGGGGATGGCTGGTGGAACAGCTATTATGATGGGGAGTGAACGGGTAGCTTACCTATAGAAGGGAAGTATTACATATGGAGCGATTGTGGACGAAACCTTTTATTCTGATGACGTTGGGAATGCTGTTCCTATTTACAGGGTTTTACTTGCTTCTACCAACGATGCCGGTATTTATCAAGCAGCTAGGCGGCAGTGAATCACAGGTTGGAATGGCCGCGGGTGCGTTCACGCTATCTGCCGTCATATTCCGTCCGATTGTAGGAGGTTTGTTGGATCGATACGGCAGGAGGATATTTATTCTAATCGGGCTGTTGTTCTTCTGTTTGTCGATGTATTTGTACGACTGGGTTACCGTGATTGTGTTATTAATGGCATTGCGTATCGTGCATGGGGTAAGCTGGGCAGTTGCTACAACTGCTGTTGGGACAGCTATTACGGATGTTATCCCGGTGACTCGCCGCGGGGAGGGGATGGGATGGTTTGGAATGGCGATGACCGTAGCAATGGCGATAGGCCCGATGCTTGGCATTTGGATTATTCAGAATCAATCCTTCCATATCCTGTTTGTTACAGCAGCCGGCTTGTCTGTGATAGCACTGCTTTTTGCAATCATAACGAAAATACCATTTCAACGGAAAACGGGGGGAGGCCGAATCGAATTCTTTGATCCATCGGTATTGCCAGTAACCGTATCACTCTTTTTCCTGGCTGTCGCTTATGGTGGAATTACAACCTTTTTGCCGCTGTTTGCACAATCTATACAAGTCAATGCAGGTACATTCTTTCTCGTATTTGCCGTAGCGCTCACGTTGACCCGGCCTATTGCAGGGAAGCTATCCGATAGGTATGGCGAGAGCGTAATTATTGTACCGGCGCTTGCTGTTACAGCTGTGTCCTTAATGATATTAAGCTTCTCGCACGGGCTAGGCGGCGTAATTGCTGCAGCCATTCTGTATGGAATCGGTTTCGGTTCCGCACAGCCAGCTTTACAAGCCGCAACCCTTCGGATCGCTCATCCAGAACGAAGAGGGGTGGCCAATGCTTCCTTTTTCACTGCGTTCGACTTGGGAATCGGGCTTGGAGCAATTGTACTCGGCTTGGTGTCACAGTACACGAACTATCAGGTTTTGTTCACCGTATGTGCAGCTTCGGTGGCGGTCTCATTAATCATTTTTGCAAGTTTCGTAAGACGGTTGCTGGGGCAAAGGGTGTTAGGACAATAAAAGAAAGTTGCTTAGTTAAAAGGCTTGAGTACCTGATCAGAAGGTATTTAAGCCTTTTTTTTTGTTAATAATAAATAAAAAACTATATAGTGGTATTTACAATAGTGTGTGTAACACAGTATAATGAGTGCAGGAGTTGATAACATGAGCGAGACGAATGAAGTGATCAATGGGCTAATGCAGGAGTTACGGCGCGGGACGATTATTATCGGGGTGCTCAGTCAATTGTTCGAGCCGCAATACGGATACTCGTTGGTTTCGATTCTTAAGGACAAAGGCTTCGACATCGATGCCGGTACGTTATATCCGCTGCTGCGCCGATTGGAGAAGCAACAACTGCTCGAGAGCAGTTGGGATACGAATGAAGCTCGCCCCCGCAAATATTATTTGCTTAGCACGTTAGGGAAAGAAGTGTATGAACAATTATGTGTCGAGTGGAGAAGCATGGTCACCGGCTTGGAAGGCTTAATTGATCGCAAAGGAGACGGCTAGTATGGAAATGATCAATCGATATGTATATGCAGTGACTCACAAATTGCCTGAGAAGCAAAGAGCGGATATCGAGAAGGAAGTGCGCGGATTAATTGAAGATATGCTCGATGAACGTGTTCCGGACGGAGAGGTTATTACGCAGCAGCATGTGGAGGATATTCTTCATGAGTTAGGCGATCCTTATGACCTGGCTGTCAAGTACAGAGGCGTTAAGCGGTATTTGATCAGTCCCGAGATATTCGATATGTATCTCACCGTTCTGAAGGTTGTGGCTTACTCCATTTGGATCGGGTTAAGTGTTGTGTTCGCGATTGAATTCATCTTGAATCCTATGAACGTGATTGAGCAGTTCACGAGTTATCTCGTTTCTTTAATTTCAGTCAGCATTCAAGGATTTGCTTGGGTTACAATCATCTTTGCCTTAATGGAGTATGCCGGCGTTAATGTGGCTCAGATTGGAAATGCAGCCAAAGCAACATGGAAACCCTCTCAGCTGCAGCCGATCCCTAACCCCAAGACGCAGATTAAATCGAGTGAAGCTATCACGGGAATCATCTTTGCCGTTTTGTTTATGGTGCTGTTTATTTTCTCGAGGGATTTGCTCGGAATCCATAGGTTAGCAGAAGGTGAGAGGACGTTTGTCCCTTTTCTGAATGAAGCGGTATTTAAGCAATATTTGCCGTTTGTGTATGTGTGGCTTGGGATTGGCCTTTTGAGAGAATGTTTGAAGCTGGTTACTAAAAAATGGTCGATAAAGCTTTCGGCGTACTTTGTTCTATTCAATATCATCTCCTTTGTAATAGCACTTATCGTATTTCAGGATCAAGCGGTGTGGAATCCTGATTTTATGAACGAAATGGTTCAATCGGGTCTAATCGTTGCTAACAGCGATGGATTTGAAACGGTAAACAACATATGGAGCAGCATAACGGAAGGCATCGTGTATTTGATTGCAGCGCTACTTATCATCGATAGTGTGCATGTGCTTTTTAAGGGAGTTCAGGCTAAAAAGTAAGCTGGCGGAGTTGAGCTCGGGCTCGGGCTCGCGCAGCGACGCCTGGCCTAGCGCTAAAGCGGAAAATCCGCTTTCCAGCCCGCGCAGCGACGCCTGGCCTCGCGCTAAAGCGGAAAATCCGCTTTACAGCCCGCGCAGCGACGCCTGGCTTAGTGCTAAAGCGGAAAATCCGCTTTACAGCCCGCGCAGCGACGCCCGGCCTAGTGCTAAAGCGGAAAATCCGCTTTCCAGCCCGCGCAGCGGAGCCCGGCCTAGCGCTAAAGCGGAAAATCCGCTTTATAGCCCGCGCAGCGACGCCAGGCCTAGCGCTAAAGCGGAAAATCCGCTTTATAGCCCGCGCAGCGACGCCTGGCCAAGCGCTAAAGCGGAAAATCCGCTTTACAGCCCGCGCAGCGGCGCCTGGCCTAGCGCTAAAGCACAATAACAAAAAAAGCTACATCCCGAGGGATTAGCTGTTCAGCTTCCATATAAATTTGTTTATGTCCACTCGGATGACACTCGAGGCGGTCTCAGCCGATCAGCTGCTTCAGTTCTTTATATAATTCATCGGCAGTCATTGCGCACAGAACCTTTTTCTTCTTACCGACCATGACGAAGCATTGCTTGGAACACATCTTGCAATTGCCCAAGCAATCTTTCTTCTTCTGTTTGATCTCGGGAAATTCGTTCTTAATCGATTTGTAGATGTCCTGAGAGCCGTGTTTGAAGTTGCGGCAGCAATACTTGATCTTGGGCATCCGAACCTGACCTCTTTTCGAAGTGGTTTTTTGCGCTGTCATCTTGATGATAATAGTTCTCATTATCAGTGTCAAGGGTTCTCTTGACAATAATTATCTTAGACGCCTTTATCTTATGTCGATGACGTAATAAAAATACCCCCTCCGAAAACTCGGAAGGGGTATTTGTCAATTACAATGTCGGCGGAGTGAAAGTGCGCTGAGCGAACTCAGCATCCATCATGAAGAATGCGTTGCTATCGCTTTCGATTCGCTTCAGCTTGTTGATGATCGTATCGAACATGGCTTCCTCTTCCACCTGCTCGTCGATGAACCATTTCAGGAACTGAATCGTAGCATGCTCACGGTCATTCATCGCGAGGTCAGATAGATGATAAATCCGTTTGGTCACAATCTCTTCATGCTGGAATGCATGCTTGAATGCATCCAGAATCGACTCGTAGGTGTTCTGCGGAGTATCCATGCCAACCAGATTGACTCTTTTCCCGCGGTCGTTCAAATATTTGTAAATTTTCATGGCATGGAAACGTTCTTCCTCGGCTTGCACGATAAAGAAATTGGCAAAGCCATCTAGACTCTCTCCAGAACAATAACCGGCAATGGCCAGATACACATGAGCGGAGTAGAATTCGAAGTTCATTTGATCGTTAAGAGCATCGCTTAAAGATTGATTCATCATAGGCCGCACCATCCCATCTTCATTATTAACTCATTCTCTGTTTTACACCTGCTATCAGTATAACATTGTACCCCAGAGTGAGTCGAATAATTGCTTTAGCTCATTAAATAACGGATGGTGGATGTATTTACCCTTTAACAGCCCCCGCTGTCATGCCCTTCATAATCTGCTCTTGGAACATCAGGAACACGACAATGGTAGGGATAACTGCAATGGTCATAGCGGCCATCGTCAGCTTATAGTCCGTAGAATACCCTGTTGCGAACACCGACAAACTTAGCGGGACTGTCTTCAAGGCTGGTTTGCTAATAAAAATGAGCGAGAAGGCAAAATCATTCCAGAATCGCAGGAACCCAAGAATCGCGACTGTGGAAAGCGCGGGTAAGCTTAAAGGAAGCATCATACGGAAGAAGATTCCCCAGTATCCGGTGCCGTCGATCAGAGCCGCTTCTTCGATTTCCTTAGGAATGGCTGTTAAATATGCTGCGGTAACAAAGATAGCAAGAGGGAGCTCGAATGCCGTATATGGGAGGACGAGCGCCCAGTAAGTATCCAGCAGCCCAATCTTTTTCATCATAATGAATAAAGGGACGAGCGTACTGTGAATGGGGATCAGCATTCCGAGAAGGAATAATCCCATGAAAAAAGCTTTAAGACGGAAGGTAAAGCGGGCTAGCACATAGGCGGCCAAGGCCCCAAGTGTAAGCGTAAAGATTAAGGATAGTACGGTTACGATCGTCGAGTTGATGAGTGAAGTACCCATTGCGGAGACATCCCAGGCTCGAACAAGATTGTCCCATTGCCACACTTTGGGCAGGTAGAAGGGACGGGAGTCGAACTCTTCGTTCGTCTTGAACGCACTGGTGAATAACCAGAACAACGGATACAACGTAACGATGGCGTAAAGCGCAAGGATAATATTGATGATGCTTTGTTTCCAAGTCAGCTTCGGATTAGGGCTTCCCAGAGATGAGGCGCGTCTGTTCTTAGATAACGTTTGTCCCATGTGTAGATTCTCCTTCCTCTAACGATAATCCCGTTTCATTAAATACTGGCTGCCTGCGATCAGAAGTAAGCTTAGGATAATGATCGCGGTGGAGATGGCGCTGCCGAATCCGAACCGGTATACATTGAACGTACTGTTGTACATATAGGAAGCGAGGAGCTCCGTCGTATGAGCAGGTCCTCCCCCAGTCATTACGTAGATCAGGTCGAATGCCTTCAAGCTGCCTGATATACAGAGAACGATAACGACTTTGATCGTGTCCCAGATCATAGGCAAGGTGATGGTGAACAGCTTGCGTGCGGGCCCGACTCCATCAATTTGAGCAGCATCATTAATCTCAGGAGAGATGTTCTGAAGGGCTGCTATAAATATAATCATGTAAGGTCCGATATAGTTCCATATAATCGGCACCATGAGCGCGTACATGGATACACTCGGCTCCGATAACCAAGCTTTCTTCAACATATCCAGCCCGGCAGCATCGAGAATGAAGTTCAGTATCCCGATTTGGGGGTGATAAATATATCCCCAGATGATCCCGACTACCACGGAGGAGAGCACCATCGGCATGAAGACGGAGGCGCGGATTGCTCGTTGGAAAAGGGTACTGCGTGTTAACAAGAGCGCCAGAATCATTGCGATTGGCACTTGACCGAATACCGAGGCGGCAACGACCAGCATATTGTTTTTAAAAGAAAGCCAGAAGATAGGATCTTGAATGACTTCCTTATAGTTGTCTAATCCGATAAACTTAGCGGCGCCAATGCCTTTCCAATCGAAGAAACCGTAATAAGCGGACCAGAAGATCGGCACAATCACGAAAAACAAATACAACAATAGGGCCGGGATAAGACCGATTACAATAAACCCTCTAATGCGCGCCGAAGTTGTCATGGGGACCCTCCTAAAACTTTTCGTAGAAAAGTACTTCGAAAGCATAAGCTTAAAACTTGAGCTTCTTGAAAAATGAGATTATAAAAAGCCGATTCCAGCCCGAGTAGATGACTGGAATCGGATGGTCATGCTTCATTATTTGCCAAGTGCCTTGGCGTTAGCATCCTGAATTTTCTTGGCAATGTCTTCCGGTTTGCCGCCCATCAGCAGCTCCTGCAAGCCATTGTTGACCACATCGGCAACGGCTGAGCTAAGCTTACCGTCATATACCGGAGTTGTTTTTACAGTACCGAGCAATTTATAGACCTCTGCGAAGATGGATGTTACTTTGGTAGGATCGAGCTCTACTTTATAGCTTACCAACTGGTTTCCTTCAAGTGTCTTCTTCTGAGTTTCGGGACTTGCAAGTGCGTAGATCAGCTTATGAGCAGCTTCTTTGCGAGCACCTTCAACCTTCTTGCTGAGACCAAGTCCAGTTCCGACTACGCCGGACAAAGAGTTCGGATCGCCTTTACCATTAGGTACGGAAGGAAGAACAGTTACACGCATACCGTCTAGTGCTTCTTTGCTTGCATTGGCTGCCAGGTTCGTGAGCGCCCAGCCTCCGTCGATCATCATAGCTGCTTTGCCTTGGGCGAACATTTGCTCCATTTGGGTGTTATCGATGCTGTTGAATCCATCCTGGAACGCGCCTGCCTTGCTAAGCTGTTGCAAATAAGTCAGAGCTTGCACGAATTCGGGATCCGTGAATTTCGCGCCTTCGCCTGCAGCAGCTTTGAGGAACCAGTCTGTACCTGTTACGCGGTCACCCAAGGAGCTAAGGATGCTGGATTGTGCAACCCATGCTGCTTTGTTGCCAAGTGCAATGGGAGTAATTTTTTCTTTTTTGAACGTTTCAACCAGAGTCATAAGGTCTGCCCAAGTTTTAGGCGGTTGTACATTGTATTTGTCGAACAAGGTTTTATTGTAGAAAAGCAAGGATGTTGGCGAAAGCGCCATTGGGGCACTGTATACTTTACCGTCGATCGTAAATTCGCTGAAGGAGTTCGGCATGAATCCGTTCTTCCATTCGGGCTTGCTGTCGAGCAGGTCATTGATCGGCTGGAGAAGATCGCCGCCAACGAATTCTTTGGTCATAACACCCGGCCACATAACGAAAAGATCAGGCATTTCGTTAGCAGCGGCTACCGTTTTCAAGCGCGCTCTGTAACCGTCCGGAGGAATCGCTTGAATGTCTAACTCTATGTTCGGATTGTCTTTCTTGAATGTATCGAGGGTCTCTCTCATCGTCTTGGCGCGCATATCGTCGCCTGTATAGTTATGCCAGAGAGACAGCTTTACTTTCTCACCAGGCTTGGCTGCGCTTCCGCCTTGTGCAGAATCGGTGGATTCTTTCGTTGCACACCCGATAATGGTCAACAGAAGCACCATTACTAATGCAATCGTCAATGTCTTTTTCATAAGGCTCTTGACCTCCTAATGTCTGATGTTTACCTCTTTAGTATAGGGGACAGCTCCCGGATGAGTAACGGGAGAGACTTCGGAGCAAGGGGGGTCATTCTTCAGTATTTCGGATGGACGCACGATATTCAGAAGGGGTTTGCCCCGTATGTTTCTTGAATTGCTGGGTGAAATACTTGATGTCCTCATATCCGACACGTCTAGCCACCTCACTAACTTTACTCTCCGTGCTGGTCAGTATTTCCACAGCTTTACGCATCCGCTCTTGAGTGACGAACTCGAGATAGGTACAGCCCGTCTCACGTTTGAACACCTCGCTGAAATGGTTGGGATTCAAGTGCACGAACTTGGCCACTTGCAGTAAAGACAAATTTTGATCGAGATTGTCCTTGATGTAGGCGATCGCCTTATGGATATAGGAGAAACGGCTCTGACTGATCGTATGATGGTAAGCGGACATGACAGCAGACAGCAGCTTGAATACTTCATCCTCCGGACGGCCTTCAAGCTCAAAGTTCCTTTCAACGAGCGCCGATATTCCAAGGGCAGGATTATCTTGTGCGGATGCGTGGCGTTCGATCCAACGATACCCGGAGATGACGATGGAATGAAGGAACCCTTGCAGGGTGGCAGGAATAGCCGCTGGATCCTCGATTTGGGCTCGCACGGTCTGGTTGACCCAGTGCCTCAGATCGGTGGCATTATTGCTCATGAGTATGGCAGCTAATTCGGCTTCTTCTTTCTCAGTGCACAACGTGCGTCCGCCGCTGCGTTCTTTAATATCGTTAATTGTGAATAAGCCTTCCGATTCGATAAGACCTTTGTACGAATACACAGCTTGCGCTTCTTGATAAGACAATTGTAAGTGTTCATAGCGGGTGACCATGCGTCCAAGTGCTGCGTACACGGTGCATTTGAGCGTCCTCTCTACCCGTTTTAGCGTTTGAATGAGTCCATTGCGGTCGGTTAATCCCTCTTCATGACGCATCACGAGAAGTACGCGATCTTTGCTGAGCACGGAAATACTAGGCAATAACTCGGTCAAAATATTCTCAGCCGCGCCCTGCAGCAATTCCACGAAAGGCTTCTCGCCCCAGCCGGCAGCCGACAGAAGCATTACTTGCATAGGAACTAGCTCAGCGTTTCCTTTGTCGACATCACGCTTGCGAAACCATTGCCGGATTTGTTCCAGCGCATGTGCATCTTCACCCAGGCCGGTCGTTAACAGCCGCTCCAACAGTTGTTTGCGCAATGCAGCTTGCTTGAGGTTGTCTTGAGCCGACAACTCCCATTTCTCCATAATGTTCTGCTTCGCTTTCATAGCGGCCTTAATAATTTCTTCCGGACGGCTGGTCTTAAGCAGATAGTCCGTTACCCCTTCGCGAAGCGCCTGCTGCGCAAAAGCGAAGTCATCGTAACCTGTAAGAATGAGGATCTCGGTTTCGGGGAACATCTCATTCACTTCTCTAGCCAGCTCAATACCGGTTTTACCGGACATACGGATATCTGTTAGCACAATATGGGGCCGTTCCGTCGGTATACGTTCAAGTGCTTCCTCAGCGGAGGAAGCGGGAGGTAGCAGCTCTAACCCAAGCTCCTTCCAGTCAATGACGGTACATAGCCCGTTGCGAATAATCACTTCGTCGTCTACGATCATAATCTTCATAATGGATTCTCCCCAACCTCTAGCGGAATGTTGAATGATATGCGGGTGCCAACACCGGCTTCGCTGTCTATCGATAAGCCCGATTCTGGTCCGTAGTGGAGCTGGAGCCGTTGATGAACGTTCAACAGCCCGTAGCTGCTAGTGCCCGCCGGTTTGGCGTAATCGCTGCTCATGCTTCTCACCTGCTGTTGTTGCGAGTCTGCATACGCGGCAGAAGCGGAAGTTAACAATCGGCGTATTTCCGTAAGCTTTCCTTCTTCAATACCGATTCCTGTATCTTCTACGACGAATCTCATCGAGTTCTCGAAACGTTCTCCGTGGACGTAGACTTTGCCCTTTTCTTTCTTTCGCTGAATGCCGTGAATCAGGCTGTTCTCAATTAGCGGTTGAAGCAGCAGCTTCAGCATGGGCGTCTGCAGCATGGCCGGATCGATGAAGAACTCGATCTCGAACTGATCAGGGAAACGGATGGCCTGGATATGCGCATAATTCTGGACGTGGGCAATTTCCTGCTGCACGGAGCAATATTCCTCGCCTTTGTTCAGGCTGAAGCGTAAGAAATCACTAAGTGCTCCGACCATCTCCGCAATCTGCTTATCCTTGTTCATGAGAGCCATCCAATGGATAGAAGACAAAGTATTATATAGAAAATGCGGGTTAATCTGCGCCTGCAGGGCTTGAATGTCGGCTTCCTTTTTCTTAGCTTCATTCAGCTGAACTTGACTCTTAAGTCTCCCAATTCGATCGCTGAGCTTATTGTAGCTATGAACGAGCAGTCCTACCTCGTCGGAGCTCCTTACCTCATAGGTCGGAATCTTGTCGTCCGGATTCAGGTCCTTCAAGTATTGCGTGAGCTTCGTTAGCGGGCGGGTCACCCATTGCAGAAAATACAGCATAAGTCCGATCGCCAACACCAGTGCAATTCCTGTTGCAAAAGCCGTTACGGTTAGAACATACGTATTTTGTGCGGTATATACCCGGGTAGGAATGAAACCTACGAGCTTCCAATCGAGGCCAGGGATCGTATTGTAAAGAATGGTCTCCTGGTCATTACCGCGGCCGTAACTCAAGATGCCGTTATCTCCGTCCATAGCTCCAATCTGAGGATAATATTCCCGCAGCGAATGACTTATCCAATTCGGATTGCCGCTGCTCGATATGATCTGGTTGTTTTTGTCGAGAAGAAGCACATGACCGCTTGGTTCCCATCCCGCTTCTTTAATAAAATGTTCCATTTCTGTCTGATCCAAGCTAATCGAGAGTCTGCCATTCTCTTGGAACGTATAGAAATTACGCACAGGTCGAACAAGCGATATCACACGCTTCACTCCCTCGGTCGTCTTATTCTCGTAGAGGGAAGACCACCACCTTGGCTTGCTGCGGTACACTTCCTCATTTTGCTCGAGAAGGGGGAGCAGACCGGATTCCAGAATGGTGGAGTTCGATAGCTCCGGGTTGCCGTTCTTGGGGGTGATCGTGATGTTGGAAATGTATTTTTTAGAAAAAGCCAGGTTCGTCAAAGTACCGATAATTAAGGAATATCGCGCGACATCCTCCACTTCATTGCTGAGATAGAGCTGAATATCCTTCTCCCCGATGAGGAAAATCGACATATTCTCGACATCCTGAATAACGAATGCAAGCTTGTCCTTAATCTGCTTCAGCGTGTTCATCCCTGCTTGCTTCGCTTTCTCCTCAGTGACCGACGTTGCGATCTGATAGGAAATCACTCCTGTTCCCAAAAGCGGCAGAAGCAGCACGAACAGCAGGAACAAGGTTAATTTGCGCTTTAATGATTTGCCTAGCCAGCGTCTCATGTTGAAAACTCCTTAATAGGCGAATAAATAGCCATGCATATTTTGAACATATAGTAACATAGGTATTTCAGTAATCAAACTTTTTTTCTGGCTAACAAACTTTTAGTTTGAAAGTCATTTCGTATGTGTTAGACTTTTTGTCATGTAGTACTTTTGGCAGAGAGGTGGGAAGCTATGGAGTCGGTAAAGGATGAATCGGAATTTCTGCGTGACTTGGTCAAAGGGCTTGCCGCTCAGTTCGGCTCCAACTGCGAGGTTGTGCTTCACGATCTGAATCGACCTTACGAAAGCACGATTGTGGCAATTGAGAATGGGCATATTACGGGCCGCAAGGTCGGTGATCCAGGGACGAACCTCGGTCTGGAGCTATTGCGCGGGACACAGGTGAATGGCAATAAATTCAATTATGTGACCCAAACCAAGGAAGGCCGAATGCTTCGCTCGAGCTCGTTTTATATGAAGAACAGCAAGGGTGAACCGATTGGTTCGTTATGTATCAACTACGATATTACGGAGCTGTTAATGGCTGAGAAGACGCTGCAGTCTCTCATCCGGGATGGGCAAACCGCCGAAGTCAAAGAATCGTTCGTCAGCAACGTGAGCGATCTGCTGGATGCTTTGATTCAGGAGGCGCAGGAGCATGTAGGGAAACCGGTTGCCGTCATGCAGAAGGAAGACAAGATGCGTATGATTGAACTGCTCGATCGGAAGGGCGCCTTGTTGGTGAAAAAAGGCGGAGAGAAAATATGCCAGTACCTGAACATCTCCAAATATACTTTGTACAGCTATCTGGAGGAGATTAAATCCTCAGATGAAAGGAGCCGTGCGGAATAATGAGCCTATCGGATAAAAACGAGCAAAACCAGGCAGAGTTGCAGAACCAAGTTGAGCAGCAGAATCAGTTAGTACAAGCCGTCGAGACTCCTTGTGTAGTGATTGATTCGAGCAAAATGGAGCGCAATATTGAGCGAATGGCTAGTGTCGCTCGCGATCATCAGGTGAAGCTGCGGCCCCACACGAAGACTCATAAAATGCCTCGTATTGCACATTTGCAATTGCAGGCTGGGTCATCCGGTATTACGGTGGCGAAAGTTTCGGAAGCTGAAGTGATGGCTGAGCATGGCATCTCCAATATTTTTATTGCCTATCCCTTAATTAGTGTTAGCAAGATTGAGAGAGCTATCCGTCTGAGTGAACGGATCGAGCTAATCTTAGGTGTGGACAGCTTCGAGGGGGCAACCCGACTGAATGATACGGCGGCTAAACATAATCATGTGCTGCAGGTCAGACTCGAGATCGACACAGGGCTGCGCAGAACCGGTGTCTTGTATGAGAATGCGCTCGAGTTAGCTCGTCGCATCAAAGCGTTGCCGCATCTGTGGCTGACCGGGATTTACACTTTCAGAGGTGCGATGCTGCAAGGCAAATCGACGCTTGATTTGCAAGCGGCTGGCTTGGAAGAAGGGACGCTGATGGTGGATCTGGCTGAGCGGCTTCGCGCCGACGGCATCGCCATCGAGGACGTGAGCGTCGGCTCGACGCCTACATCCGCTTATGCTGCCGCGGTGAATGGTGTAACCGAGATTCGGCCAGGCACATATGTGTTCCACGATTGGATGCAGACTAAGTTAGGCGTGTGTGAGCTCGACGAGTGCGCCGGTTCGGTCGTGGTTACAGTCGTTAGCCGACCAACGCCTGATCTGGCGATTATCGATGGCGGCAGCAAAACCTTCGCCACGGATGTGCAGCCGAATATAGCTCCGCTTCAGCTAGTCGGCTTCGGCCATGTGGTCGGGCTCGAGGATGCCGTGTTCGAGCGGATGTCTGAGGAGCACGGCATGCTGAAGCTCGGTCCTGCGGCGCAGGCGGCAGATTTGAAGGTGGGGGATCGCTTGTCGATCATCCCGAATCACATCTGCAGCACCATTAATCTGCACAACTCTGTTGTGCTGCAGGCGCCAGATGGCTCGCTTGAGCGCACAATTGTGCTCGGACGAGGAAAGCTGGAGTAGAGGGCTGGCGCAAGTTGGCTATAGTGCGGAAAACCCGCCTTAGAGGCGCGAACGGGACGCGAAGGTTGGCTGTAGCGCGGAAAACCCGCTTATTTACAACTGTCACTATGTTAGGAGGCTTTGGATACGGTGCTGGATATGATCCTGAAGAATGGAAGAGTAGTGGATGGTACGGGAAATCCGTGGTTGTTCGGGGATGTCGGGATAAAAGATGGGCTTATTGCTGCAGTCGGCCAAATCGATGTGGAAGCTCATCAGGTAATTGATGTACAGGGCCAAGTCATCTCGCCTGGCTTCATCGATGGACATTGTCACTCGGACTTGATGATTCTTGACCATCCGCTCAGCGAAATCAAGATGCAGCAAGGGGTTACGACCGAAGTCGTCGGCAACTGCGGACTTGCTCCAGCGCCTTATGTCCGAAGCAAGGGAGAACTGCTGCAAAGCTACGTTCAGCCCGTACTAGGGAAGCCGCAGTGGGAGTGGCCGTGGGAGTCCGTGGAACAATACATGGACACGGTTGCCCGGTCCAGTCCGTCTGAGAATCTCGCTACTTACGTTGCTCACGGGGCGCTTCGCATTTCTGTGATGGGCTTCGCCAATAGACCGGCCACGTCAGCCGAGCTGGAGCAGATGAAACAGCTGCTCGAGGAAGGGATGAAAGCCGGAGCTATAGGCTTGTCCATCGGGTTATTGTACGCGCCAGGCAGCTATACGTCCAGAGAAGAAATAGCTGAATTGTGCTCCGTTCTTCCGAAGTACAATGGCCTGTTCTCCACCCACATTCGAGGCGAAGGCAATAACCTGCTCCCTTCGGTTCGCGAAGTGATCTGGATCGCCGAGAAAGCAGGCGTATCGCTGCATGTCAGCCACTTGAAAGCGGCAGGAAAACGCAATTGGGGCCAAGTTCTGAACGCCTTGGAGCTGATCGAGGATGGCAGAGCCCGCGGGATGGATATTACTTGCGATGTATATCCGTATAATGCGGGGTCTACGACATTGACGACGATATTACCGCCATGGGTACTGGAAGGCGGGATTGGTGGAGCGCTGGAGGTGTTCAAGGATCCGCAGCTGCGCGCCAGAATACGCGATGAGCTTGGACAAGAGCAGCAGGATTGGGATAATCTCGTCTGCTCGACGGGTTGGGACGCTGTGTATATATCGGCGGTGAACTCGGAAGCTAATCTGGGGTTGGAAGGCAAGCATCTCGCGGAGATCAGCGAAGCTCGTGGTCAGCATCCCGTTGATTGCATGTTAGATTTGCTGCTGGAAGAAGAAGGGCGAATCTCTATCATCTTCTTCCACATGTCAGATGAGGATGTGAAGCAGGTCATCGGGTATGAGAAGTCGCTGATCGCCTCAGATAGTCTTACTTGTGAGACTGGAAAGCCGCATCCGCGGTTGTATGGCACGTTCCCTCGCGTATTCGCGAAGTATGTGCGTGAGCAGAAGGTGTTGTCGCTTGAGCAAGCCGTTCGCAAGCTGACGTCTTTTCCAGTGCAGAGATTCAAGTTAGGGAAGCGCGGACTCCTGGTTCCTGGTTATATTGCTGATGTGACCGTATTCAATCCGAATACGATCCAGGATCTTGCCTCCTTCGAGGAGCCTCGTCAATATCCCGAAGGGATCTCCCATGTGCTCGTGAATGGGAAGCTTACTCTCCATGACAAGCAGCATACTCATGCAAGAGAAGGAATCCTCATTCGTGCCCAGCATTGCTGTCATCATCATTAATATAATCATTCATTCCATGGAGGTGCTATAAATGGCACAGATAGAAAAAAGACTAGAAGAGTTGGGGATCATTCTACCCCCGTCTCCGGAACCGAGGTTCACTTATGTTCCATGTACACGAACGGGTAATCTGATCTACTTGTCCGGTCAAGACTGCCGGGATAGCAATGGCAAGCTGATTTATGAAGGCAAGATCGGAAGTGACTTGACGATCGAACAAGGTCAAGAAGCAGCTCGTCAGACGATTCTGAACTGTATAGCGGTTATGAAAGGATATTTGGGCGACCTCGACCGCGTTGTAAGCATTGTCAAGCTGCTTGGTTTCGTCAACAGCGCACCTGGCTTCGCCAACCATCCTCTAGTCATCAACGGAGCGTCCAACCTGCTCGTCGATATATTCGGTGAGGCAGGCAAGCATGCACGCTCCGCGATTGGGACGAGTGATCTGCCTTTCCATACGCCGGTTGAGATTGAGGTTATCGCAGAAATTCGCGATTGAGACTAAATACAACAAGAACCGTCCTGTTGGGACGGTTCTTTTGTGATCTAGCAATTATAAATCTGATCAGTTGGAAACGTGAGAGGGCAGGAAGATGGAGTGGAAAAGCGTCAGCGTCCGCCTTTGTATCTTGAATACTCACCCAAAAAAATATAATCAAAGAATTCAAGTACAACAGCGGTTGGAGCCCATCTTTTTGCCCTCTTGGAGCCCATCTTTCTGCCCTCTCGCTCGTTTTTTTCTGCAAAGATCGCCCGTACACTCTATTAAAAGTAAACGACATAAATAATCACAGCCAACACAATGCGGTAAATAGCGAACGGAATCAGCTTAATCCGATTAATAAGCTTCAGGAAGAAGCGAATGGACACTAACGCAAATACAAAAGCACTAATAAATCCAACAATAAAGAACGGCAGTGCGTCCATCGTGAAGTACTCCCAGTTCTTCACCAAGGAGATGAGGCTCGCCCCGCACATAATCGGAACCGCCATAATGAAGGTGAAATCCGCGGCCGCACGGTGACTGAGACCTAGCAGAACACCGCCGGATATGGTGGAGCCTGAACGAGAGAAGCCGGGCCATAGCGAGAAGCATTGGATTAATCCGATCGACAACGCTTGTACATAAGTAATTTGGTCCACGGTCTGAACTTTGGGTTGTTTGGACCGGAACAGATCAGCAAGGATCATAAGGATCGCTCCAAGTACTAAACCGATTAGCACCGTCTTCGTTGAGAATAAGTGCTCGTCGATGTAGTCCTCTGTAAATACGCCCAGCAGTCCTGCCGGGATTAACCCTACGATAACATGAGTCAGCTTCAGACGGCCCTGTGGGCTGGCATTTGCAACAGATTCCTGACCACGACGCCTTAGACCGAGCAGATCCATGAATCGTTTCCAGAATATAATTACAACCGCCAGAATGGATCCTAGCTGAATCACGACTTTGAACGTATTGGCTACATACTTGGTCAAAAACTGCTCCGACTGGAGCCACATGTCATCCACAATAACCATATGACCGGTTGAAGATACGGGAGCAAATTCGGTTATACCTTCAACGAGTCCTAATAGGAGTGCTTTTAATAGTTCTATCATCGGTGTTTCCCTCCGTCAAATCATCAAATCAAAGCTTTCTTCAAATTCCCCAGGTACCGATGACGAATGAAGAAGAAGTAAACCGTCTGTGCGATCAGGAAGCTGATCAGAACAACCCCTAGCGGCGCTGCAATAGGGATGTAGAACAAGCTCTGCAGGGCAACAAACGCGAACACACTATGCACAATCGCTACCCCGATCGGGACGAAGAATAGCAGGGAGACCTGACGTGTTACGATTGTGTTTAACTCCTGCTCGGTCAGTCCAACCCTGGCAATCGTCTTGTACATCCGCTGATCGTATTCCAGGTCGGCATAGAGGCGGAAGTAAAGGAAGCTTCCTGCTGCAATGAAGAATACAGTACCCACTAACAGAGCAGTGAACAACATGATACTGAACAACTGCTTTTGCAGCCCGTATAAGGTCCCGCTAACCGCCATTGCATAGGAGGAGCCTTCCTTCTCATAACGGGAGACACCATCCTTAATTAACGGCTCCGCGATACCGGACGTATCCTCGAAGTTCTCTACGTAGAAACCGGTATAACGATCGGTCCGTGCCGGGGTGCTAACCTGATTGAACACCGAGTCACTCACGACAAGCCCTCCGAAGATGCCATCGAACTCAGCTATCAGATAATCCGGCATCGCTACATGCTCGGTCATCCCAATCTCTTCCACCTGCAGTCCGTTCTCCTGTAAGGTGTAGCTGGCGAGCTCTCTTGCCGAAACCAGATTAATATCCCTAAGCTGCGCAAGCATGATTAACGCCTCACTGCCCGTCAAAGGCTGTTCATGGAACGGGAACCCCGCCATCTCAATAGCCTGTTTATAGGAAGAGAACGACATGATCGGCAATTGCTGACGCATTAATTCCTTCTTCTGTGAAGTGGAAGCAACAGGTGCATATTTGATCGGGATCGTGACCATCCGATAAGCAATCCCTTTGGCTTCTAACTCTGCCTTGGTCGCATCCAGATGCTCGGTCTCTACCTGACTGCCGTGTTTGGCCATATAGCCGATAGCTGCCGGATAATCGGCCATCATATGCCTGGATAAGGAATTCATAGAGGCGAATGAGCCAACCGCACAGAAAGCTACGGTCGAAATGATCGTAACCATGAAGAACATACGTGCATTGTCTTTGATCCGATAAGCCAGACTGGAGAAGGTTAGCAGATTCGTTCTTTTCCAGAATAACAGTCGATTGCGCTGCAAGAGTCGGATGATGAAGATGCTGAGCTGGGTGTAAAAGAAATAAGTCCCGACAATCGTCATCCCGATAACCGGTAGCATCCGGAGCAGAACGGTAGACTCGGAAGACGTTACAGCCAAGTAGTAGCTGGCGATTAATAGAATGGCTGCTAATAGCGACAGGAAGATCGAAGCCTTCGGTTCGGTTTTGGGCTTCAGCCCAGATTGGAACAGCTCAATTAACCGGTTCGTGCGCACTAAGAATGATGTGCAGATCGAGATCAGCAGGAATAAAAGGACAAACGCGCCAATCGTAAGAAATAACGCCTTCATAGACAGATAGAACGGCAACGATTCAATACCTAGAAAGTTAGCCCCAATCATCAGGAACAGCTTGCCCGTTAACAGTCCGGCTCCAATCCCTGCAACAATGGAGCCTAATCCGATGATCATATTCTCGAGAAAAACCATTCCGTTCAACTGACCTCTTGTCATCCCGTGCATGATCAGTATGCCGAATTCCCGCTTTCGCGTCTTCAGGAACGAGCTGACTGAGTACAGAACGAAGAAGAACGAGAAGATGTACATAATGATTTCGGCGGACAACAACGCTTGCAGAGCAACGGCAAATATAATTCCTTTTTGTAAATGCGGGTTGAAAATAAAGAGTGCCACAACGAAGAATATCATAACAGAGAATGCGCTGCTCAGGAAGTAGGCGGCATAGGTTCGCTTATTGCGAACGACGTTCCTATAAGCGAATTGTCGAAAGGTCATGATGATCACCTCCGAGCAACGACAACATATCAAGAATTTTCTGGAAAAAAGCTTGTCGGCTGTTCCCCTTGTAGATCTCGTTGTAGAACTTGCCGTCCTTGATAAAAATAACCCGATTGCAGTAGCTGGCCGCTACAGCATCATGCGTAACCATGAAGACGGTCACGCCATCCTGCCCATTGATCGTCTCGAACATGCCCATCACATCTTTGGCTGCCTTGGAATCCAGATTCCCGGTCGGTTCATCGGCCAATATGAGCGAGGGCTGATGGATAATGGCTCTGGCAATGGCTGTACGCTGCATCTGGCCTCCGGATATTTCATACGTCCGATTGCGCAGAATGTGTTCAATGCCAAGCTTCCTTGTCACTTCGACTGCTCTGCGCTCCATCTCCTTAACCGGTGTCCCGCTAAGCGTTAATGGCAGTACGATATTCTCTTCCACCGTTAATGTCTCTAGCAAATTATAATGCTGGAATACAAAGCCTAGTTCATGGCGGCGAAATAATGCTTTGTCCTTCTTGTTCAGCACATGAGGATTCTTTCCGTTGATCGTGATTTGTCCGGAGGTGGGCTCGTCTATGGTGGCGATCACATTAAGCAAGGTTGTTTTACCGCTGCCTGAAGGACCCATAACGCCTACGAACTCGCCTTTTTCGACTGAGAATTGAACATTGTCTAATGCTTTATAAGATACTTTGCCTGCATACACCTTGGATAATTGATTGACCTGCAAAATAGACATAAATAACGACTCCTTGTTGTTCTGGATGTCTACATTATAGGAAGGATCGCAGCCTGCTTGCTATCGATCAAGCTTACTCCAGCTTACAGTTTTGTAAGAGAGCTAGAACGCCAACCGAACGACTGTGCCTTGGCCTACCGTTGATTCCAGTTCAACCTGAGTCCCTAGCTTCTCACAAATATGTTTGACCAGATACAGTCCCATCCCCGTAGATTCCTGAAAACTGCGGCCATTTTCTCCCGTAAAATAAGGCTCGAACACTCGCGGCAAGTCACTCTTAGGAATGCCCACCCCTTCATCCTGAATCTCCAGGATCTGACGAGGACCTCTGCTGTATCCGCGAAAATAGATCTTCCGACCTTCATCCACCGTATAACGGACCGCATTTGTAATAAGCTGGGTGAGGACAAAAGAAAGCCATTTCTCATCGGAAACAATGTTGATTCGACCCTCTATCTGGACTGCAGGGAAGACACCGCTGCGAATGAAGAGCCGCTTTTGACTGGAGATTACGGAGCGAACTATGGTTTCCATATCTAATGTTTCTATATAGAGGTCATGCTCGAATTCGTCCAGGCGAGCCGAGTACAGCACCATCTCGAGCCCCTTCTTCAATCGGTCCAGCTCGTCTCCTATCGCGATGTAAGTAGGCTCATCCTTATCTTGAACCATTAGGTGAATAACTGATAAGGGCAGTTTCATCTGATGAACCCATTGGTTAATAAATTGGATATGGTCTCCGATTCGACGCTGATAATGAAGCAGATCGGATTGATAGAGAAGATACTGGCTCTGCATCAGTTGGTGAAGGCTTTCGGATAACGGTGAAGGGTGGGAGTCGTTAGTGAATTCATCGAGGGAGGCAACAGGGCTCTCCAGACGATGGTAGAACGCTCGATTCTTCGTGTAGCGATGCACAAGATACCCAACGAGCAGACAGGTGCTGAGTAAGGCGGCATACAAAGTAATAGTAATGTGATGAGGACCGTCGAGCCAGTAGATCAAGGTAATGACAGCCAATTGAATGATGTAGATGACGAGCAGCGGAGTTTGTTCGCGAAGGAAGAGTCTCATTTCACTTCTCCCTCTCCCAATTGGGGTATAACCGGTAGCCTTGCCCGCGAATCGTCAAGATGGCCTCGTGAACATCGAGCTCCTGTAACTTCTTGCGGACCCGATTCACATACACATTCAAGGTATTGTCATCCACGAAGGCCTGATCGTCCCAGATTTTCTCCAGCAAGCGATCTCGGCTGACGATCTGTTCCGACTTGCGCATCAATTCATCGAGAATCTTGGCCTCGGTATGGCTTAGCTCTATCTTGTCCTCATTCAGGGAGAGCGTAAGCCGCCCGACGTCGAGCGTCATTCCGTCAACAGTAACCGTCCGCTCCTGCTGTACACTTGCATAGGTGCCATAAGCTCGGCGAAGCTGGCTATTGATCTTGGCTAATACAATTTCGTAGTCGAACGGCTTGGTCATATAGTCATCCGCGCCGTTCTCAAGCGCCATGACCTGATCCATCTTGCCGTCACGCGCCGAGATGAACAAGATCGGACAGGTAGACACACTGCGGATTTGTCGGCACCAATAATACCCATCGAACTTCGGCAAATTGACGTCCAATAGAACGAGGTGAGGTGTGAACTGCTCGAATTCAGTTCGGACTGCTTCGAAATTCACAACAGACCGGGTCTCGTAGCCGAATTTATGTAAATGCTCTTCGAGCAAACTGACTATGCGTCTATCATCCTCAACAATGAATATTCGAAACATAGGTATGAGGTCTCCTTAACTATCGAATCAATTAACCAACTTTATTTTATCATGTGTGTCCATCACGCTATAATAGAACTATAGCGGAATCACGAAGATATACCAAATCGGAGGGATCATCAATGAATACGGAACGCGATCAGTATATTAAGGTACAAGCGGATACAATGAGAGAGTTGGTTACTGAGCTTGCGCAGAAGGCGGGTATGCCGGAGGATAAAGCGCGTTTTCTGGCTGAGCTGTTGGTAACCAATGACCTGCGCGGCGTGTTCAGCCATGGATCCAAGCAAATAGCCGATTATGCTCGCCTTATCCGAGACGGACTTATCAATCCCGATCCGCAGATTTCGGTTACGAACGAGGCTCCTTCTACGGTAGTTGTAAATGGTGACGGCGGACTCGGTTATTATGCTGCCTATCGAGGCGTACAGGAGGCTGTCAGCCGCTGCCGGGAACAAGGCATTGCCGCTGTTGTCACGCGTAATCACGGACACATTGGCGCTGCAGGGATCTACTCCAGAATGCTCGCAGAGCATGATCTGGTTGGCTATGTAACATCGGGACATCAGCTGGACTTGAAGTCTGAAGATTCCATCATGATAGCTGCCGGCGGTTCGCCGATGTCATTCGCGGTGCCTTCCGGTCAAGAGGTGCCCATGGTGCTGGATTTTGGAGCGATGCATGATCTGTACGCGGGTTCACCGCATGTCAGCGAGTTATTCAAGCTTGCTCCAGGACTTGTGTTCCGGAGCATGGGACTAGGGTTCATGTGTCAAGCCTTAGGGGGGTTCCTGGCGGGTGTTCCGCTGCATGAGGAGAGAGCAGTTGGGCGCCGTTATGAAGGAGCGGGTCAAGGTTCTTTAATTATAGCGCTGGATATTAACCGTTTCCTCCCCCTTGATCAGTTCAAATCGGAAATGGACGCTTACATGCGAACCACCCGCTCGATGCAGCCTATGCCTGGGTATGAGGAAGCGACGTTGCCAGGGGTTCTGGAGGTACGGCGTGAGCAGGAATACAGCTTGTCAGGAATTCCTGTAGATGAGGGGCACCGACAGAAGCTAGCCGAGGTGGCAGCTGAATTTGATGTGAAACTACCGTTCTAGAGGAGCAGCTCATTATGCCTAAGAATATCCCTTTATTATTCGGCCCATACGGGAGTGCTAACCTGCCCGTTAATGTTCGTGATTATGGAGTCAATGCAGTATGGTTTCATGGATTTAATGAGCAGGCTTTCGCGGATTGTGAGCAGCGAGGCCTGGAGGCTTGCGTGGAATTCAAAACCTTCCGCGCAGACTTCCATACACACCCGGAGTTAATTCCGATCGGTATGGACGGCAAGCCTATTCGCTATGGCCGATTGGTACAAGGAATTTGTTTGTCGCGCCAAGACTATTTGGCTGAGATCCAGGAGCATTTGATCAGCGGATTACAGAAGTTCAGTCCGAGAGGCATATGGTTGGATTATTTAACCTATGCGGGATGGTTCGAGACGCCGGAGCCTGACTTGCAGGAAAGCTGCTTTTGCTCCGCTTGTGTGGAAGATTTCTGTCGCAGTGAAGCTGTGGATGCTGCAACACCAGAGGAGATTCTTAGCGCCTATGCAGAGCAATGGAAGGCTCACAAATGTCGGAAGATCGCAGGTTACGCCCGTCTTTATGCGACATTGATCAAGGAGAAGCTTCCGGATTGTATCTTCGGCGCCTACATGTGTCCATGGATGCCAGAGCAGTTCGACGGGGCTTTGACCCGAATATTCGCCCAGGATTATAAGCTGCTCGGTGACTCCATCGATGTATTCACCCCGCTAATCTATGATAAGAAAAGCGGGCGGGATGCCGATTGGGGAAGGGAGTGGCTGACTCGTTCACCTGAATTCGTTCCGCCAACCAGCAAGGTTCAGCTTATCCTGGATGCGATGGATTACCCGGACAGTCTTGTGGAGACCTCAGCATCAGCGGTTCCGTCATGGGGTATTCAGATGTTTGCTGGAGCGCCGCTATTCGAGAATCCAGATCAGGCTAATCTTTTCCGTCAATCCGTAGAAGCTATCCGCAGCACAATTGAAGCATAATCAGACGATAGGAGGAAGGTGCGGTCATGATACGGTCCAAAGGGAAGCTATTCCTCTTAATCTTGTTACTGATATCTCTTACAGGCTGTAATTTGATCAATCAGAATAAATGCGGCTGCGTGGATTCGGTAGATGAGCCTGTTAAGCAAGAGAGGCACGTAGAGTAAGTTTTGATTCAAGTGAGCTCTTTCAATTAGAAGGAGCTTTTTCTTGAGAGTATAGAAAGTATAAGTTTTGGGTGTGGAACCGAAGGTTCCCCCTATTTAAACGGATAAGAAAGTTTAAGTTCTTTACCGTACTGAAGCATCCGGGTAGCGCCCCTTCTTAGTATATCTTTCTTGTTCATAGGCTTAGCAAAGGAGTTTGCTGGTCAAAGATTTTCTAGCTAAGAGTTCAAATCCAGTCCGCATCCAGAGATAGGGAACAAAATGTCCCTTATCTCTACGAGACGCTAGGAATAGACTGGAATAGGGGACCTGAGATCCCTAATCATCGAGAA
>FWWL01000335.1_pt1 | contig 135438 bp, 125 predicted proteins | sample 2228331 | NCBI WGS metagenome assembly FWWL01 (sample SAMEA103939775, study PRJEB20133) | metagenome | reverse complement strand
GCAGAATTCTCCCAGTACAGCGACCTCTATGGTCCTGTCCCTATGGTAATCCTTGATGCCGATGGTGGGAATGTGAGAGAGGCAACAACTAAATTATTATTCAATATCGCTGGGAAAAATTTTGGAGGAGTAATTGCTTCATACTCTGATTTACGCAGAGTCTATCCTAATTTGTTTAATGCAGCAAGCTTAGAGTGGGATTTTGCTTGGAAAAATGTTGAGCCCAGGCGGGGAGAGCTGACATTTCACAACCCAGCAGTCTGGGCCTTTGCAGATGAAAAGCTACAATTTGCGAGAAGAAATGGAATGGATAATTATATATTTGCAATGCTGTTTTATCCTATTTATTATCCAGATTGGTTAAAAGAGGGGAATTTTACCAACGAGGAGTTAACTGATATAGCAATCTCTCACATTAGAGATGTTGTTGGTCGCTTTGCTGGTGAGATTGATGGTTGGATTATATTAAACGAATATTATCCATTGGAATGGCGCGTTAGACCAGATATTCTAAAAGAGAGGCTGTGATACAATAATTTTCTAACACTTGTAGCAACAGAAGTACAAAGGGTAGATCCAAACGCCACAATAATCATAAATGCTGATGACAATGAGGTAATTGGAACACCAACTTATTACAATACTTTGAACATTTTGAGGATATTGCAAGAGAGAGGTGTTAATAATTTAGCTGTAGGTATGCAGATGCATATAGATGGAGAGAACCCACCAACTGAACAACAAGTTATTGAAGCCATGAGAAGTTGCGGCGTTCCTGTTATGGTGACCGAAATGGATGTTAATTTAAGATACGTTCACGGGAATGATAGATTCTTAATTCAGGCAGAGATATATAGAAACATGGTAAGGGCCTGTTTAAATTCTGGAGTTTGTGACTCTTTCTTTGTGTATGGTGCCGGAGACCAATATTCATGGTTAGAGACAACAAATGCTGATAAAAGGTCCCCTAACGCAGATGCAACCATTTTGGATGACTATCTCCAACCAAAACCCGCCTATTATGCTATATTAAATGCAGTGTTTGAGTACATTGTTAGCAATCAATAAATGCTCTGTTGAGAACATCGCCATGCGGTGAGGGAAACCGGGCGAGCATCCTTTCAACAGGGCAGGAACTGTTCGGTAGGCCTTAAGAATGCGAGGGATGTTCGGGCGTTTGGCGCGGTAGAGAGAATTACAACCAGATCGCGATCAAGGCGCGCTGACCTCCGGCGTAGAAGCCGGAGGTTATTCTTTCCGCCTTGCCTACCCTCCCCGCCCTTGCGAGTATAATGGGAGGGGATATATCTGTCAGGGGGCAAGCAGTGGACGAGTGGGACCGCGCCGTAGATAAGATCATCCGTCAGGCCATGGAAGAAGGCCGCTTTGATAACCTGCCCGGTAAGGGCCGCCCTCTTGACCTCGGCGATGAGGATGAGGATGAGATGTGGGCCGCCAATCACATCCTCAAGAACGCTGACCTCGCGCCGGCCTGGATTGAGGAGCGCCGTGAGATCGTGGCCCTCATTGCACAGGCGCAGGGACGGCTGATGCGCTCGTGGCGGTGGCGCACAGAGGCACTCACCTGTGGAGAGCCCTACGCCTTCGTGGCCGATGAGTGGCAGCGCGCTCTCTCACGTTTCCGTGAGGCGGTAGAGGAGATCAACCGGCGCATCCGCACCTACAACCTTAAGGCGCCCACACCGCTCGTCCATCTGCACGTGCTGGACGTGGAACGAGAGGTCAGACGCGTGCAATCAAGCACTGCAGCCTGATCCTTTACCTGCACCACACAAGGAGGCGATCCCCATGCGCGAGGTCTTTATCCTCTCAGCCGTGCGCACGGCCATCGGCAAGCGGGAAGGTATGTTTAAGGATACTCATCCGGTGCATCTGGCTGCGCCGGTGCTGTGTGAGGCCGTGCGCCGCGCCGGTATAGAGCCGCCGATGGTTGAAGACGTCATTCTGGGCTGTGTCTCGCCCATTGGTGAGCAGGGGGCTAACATCGGGCGCACGGCGGCGCTGCACGCGGGTTTTCCGGTGCATGTGCCGGGCGTGCAGATCAACCGCATGTGCGGCTCCAGCCAGCAGGCCATCCACTTTGCCGCGCAGGCCATCTTGGCGGGCGATATGGACATCGTGCTGGCGGGCGGCGTGGAGCACATGACCCGCGTCCCGATGGGGTCAGACTGGCCGCCGGAGGGCATCCCAGGGTGGCCCTATGCGTGGATGCATCAGGGCGTCTCGGCGGAGATGGTCGCCGAGCGGTGGGAATTGAACCGCGAGGAGCTGGACGATTTTGCCTACCACTCGCACCTTAAGGCAGCGGCAGCCACCCGCGCCGGCTACTTTGAGCGCGAAATCCTGCCCCTCACCGTTATGCTGGATGGCCAGCAGGTGGAGGCCAAAGTAGATGAGGGCATCCGCTTTAATCCCGACCGTGAGAAGATGGCGGCGCTCAAACCGGTGTTTAAGGAGGATGGCGTCATCACGGCGGGCAACTCCTCACAGATCAGCGATGGTGCAGCGGCGCTGATTCTCGCTTCGGACGAGGCCGTGCGGCGTTACAACCTCAAGCCGCGTGCGCGCATCGTGGCGCGGGTGGTGGTGGCCGATGATCCGGTCATCATGCTCACGGCCCCCATTCCGGCCACGCGGAAGGTGCTCGCCAAAGCGGGGTTGAAGCTGGAGGACATGGACCTCATTGAGATCAACGAGGCCTTCGCCTCGGTGGTGCTGGCGTGGGCGAAGGAGTTACAGCCCGATATGAGCCGCGTCAACGTCAACGGCGGGGCTATCGCCAATGGGCATCCGCTAGGGGCAACGGGGGCCAAGTTGATGACCACCTTGCTGCACGAGTTGGAGCGGCGCGGTGGGCGCTATGGCCTGCAAACGATGTGCATTGGGCATGGGCAGGCCACGGCAACGATCATTGAGCGTGTGTGAGGCGGCACGATACGTGCTTCAGGTCTCACCCTGCGGCGACTTGGTGCTGCTGCCAAAATGGCGTATGATGGGGGCAAGACGGATCGTTACAGTGTGGAGGAGAGGAAGAAATGCCCCTAGAAAAGCGCTACATTGCCAAGAACACGGTATGTAAAGCGACTTTCATCCTGCCGCAGGGAATTGCCGCACGCTCAGCCCATGTGGTCGGCGATTTCAACGGTTGGGATGAACAAGCCACGCCCATGACACAGCTGAAGAGCGGTGTGTGGAAGGCGCAGGTGCGGCTAGAGGCCGGAAGGTCGTACCAGTACCGCTATCTGGTCAACGGCAGCGAGTGGCACAACGACAGCGCCGCTGACCGCTACGTGCCTAACCCCTACGGTGGGGATAACTCGGTGATTGACGCTTAAGCACAGTCGCTAAGCCTCTGCCAGCGCCAGGACCGTATGCAGCAGCACGTTCCCCGCGTGGAGGCAATCTTCCTCGCGCGTGAGCTCACGCGGGGAGTGGCTAGCTCCGCCCACTGAAGGCACAAAGAACATCCCGGCGCGTGTCACCGTAGCCATCACCTGTGTATCGTGCCCTGCGTAGGAGGCCAGGCGTGTGGACGGCAGCCCCAGCCCCTCGCAGGCGCGCTCTATGGCTGCGATCACGTCACGGTGCGTTGGCGCGGGGGCGTGGATGCCCACTTGCTCCACCTCCAGCTGCAACCCCTCTACTTCCACCACGTGCAGGGCCAGGCTGAGCAATGCTTCGCGCATGGCTTCCAGTTTGGCCGCGTCGTGGTGGCGGAACTCCAGCGCCAATCGGGCACGCTCCGGCACGATGTTGAAGGCGCCCGGCCACACCTCCACCGCGCCGCAGTTCATCACGCCTTGTGGAAAGCGGTTGGTGACCAGCTCGCGGGATTGACGCACGAACTCGGCCACGCCGCGCAGGGCATCCAGACGGCGCTCCAGCGGCGTCGTTCCGGCGTGGTCGGCACGCCCGATGAAGGTCAGCCAGTAGGAGGCGATGCCCACAATAGCGGTCACCACGCCGATGGGGAGGTGGGCTTCCTCCAAACGTGAGCCCTGCTCCACGTGCACCTCCACCCATGCCTTGATGGTGGCAGGATCGCGGCGGGCGGCCAGCGCACCTTCGGGGGTCAGGCCGGCGGCGGCCAGCCGTGCACGGAAAGCCTCGCGCCCTCCTCGTGCCATCTCAAAATCCTCCGCGCTCAGCAGGCCTGCCAGCGCCCGGCTGCCAAAGAGCGGACTCCACGTCCCCTCTTCGTCGGTGAAGTTCACCGCCTCCAGATGCACCGGCAGGCGCAGCCCAGCCTCCCGGAGGGTGCGCAGGACCTCCAGCGCGGCCACCACCCCCAGCGATCCGTCAAAGCGCCCGCCGTAGGGCACGCTGTCCAGATGCGAGCCGCACATTATCGTTGGCGCGGCAGGGTCATCGGCGGGCAGCACGGCGCTGAGGTTGCCCGCCCCATCCTGGTGCACCGCCAGTCCTGCCGCCTCGGCCCGCGCGCGGAACCACGCCCGCGCCTCCAGGTCGGCCTCCGAGAGGGCAGGGCGGTGCACGCCGCCCTCCGGCGTGGCGCCGATGCGCGCCAGATCGACCAGGTCAGCCAGCAGGCGCCCGGCATTGATGCGCAGCTCGGCGATGCGCGGTCCGCTGGAGCGGGATTGTTCGGTGCTCATAGCGTGATCTCCCTGTGTGTCTTCGGTGGCTTCATTGTAGCGATCCTCTGCAAAAGACAAAATCGGCGATATGCGCAGTATCCGCCCTATACATGGCAGGTTGGGATCTGTTGCGCAAGGAGGTTTCTGCCCACTTCGTGATGAAGTTCACAAAACCTGTGATCTCTGTCTATAGGGGAAGTGATGGATAGCAGTCTGGAATGAGCCGCAGAGCGTGTACACTTCTGGTGGAGTCCGTTGAACAGCTTTGGGTGCTCTGCTTACCTTGCCCCCGCTATCCTTTCCCCTGTGGAGAAGGGATGTCCGAGCACAGCGGGGGCAGGGGTAAGGTGGAAAGGCAACGGTCTTTTCAACAGAGCAGCTTCAGGCGACCAAGTAGCATCACGGGAGCACGGTTTACATGAGCTTCAAAATCCTGCCCAAATCGGCGTTGGCGGAGTGGATCGCCCGACTGCTGGAGACCTACCGCGTTGTGGGGCCGCAGCCCCTTCATGACCGCTTCATCTTTGAGGAGGTCACCTCGCCGCAGGAGGTGCATCTGGCTTACCCCACCACCCTGCTGCCGCCGAAAAAATACCTCTTGCCCCAACGCGAGGAACTGCTGCGCTTCAACCTTGAGGAGGGGACTCTTGAGCCGGTGCTGGATGCCCGGCCCACCGTCCTGCTGGGCGTGCACACCTGCGACCTGCACGCCATCCAGCTGTTGGATAAGGTCTTCAACAACACCTATGTGGACCAGCACTACAACGCTCGCCGCGAGGCGCTGGCCATCGTCAGCATAGAGTGCCTGACCCCCTGCACCGAGTTCTCCTTCTGCAAGAGCATGGGCACGCTCAGCGTGACGGAAGGTTACGACCTGCACCTGACCGACGTCGGGGAAGACTATGCTGTAGATGTGGGGACGGAGAAAGGTGCCGCCCTGCTGGAGGGCCTGGAGGCCGTGCGCGATGCCACCTCCGCCGATTACGAGCGGCTGAACCGCACCCTCAGTGAGAAGTGGCCGCGTTTCCCCTACCGGCTGGAAGCCGATGTGAGCGATCTGGCCAGCCTGCTCTCCGTCAGCTACGACAGCGACCTGTGGGAGGAACTGGGCCAGCGCTGCCTCGGGTGCGGCTCGTGCACGATGGTATGCCCCACCTGCTACTGCTTCAATGTGGTGGATGAGGTGGATTTCACCCTTCAGGCAGGGAAGCGCTACCGCCACTGGGACGGCTGCCCGCTGCAGGAGTTCGCCGTCGTCGCGGGAGGGCACAACTTCCGCAAGACCAACGCCGCCCGCCAGCGGCATCGCTTCTTCCGCAAAGGCAAATATCAGATGGATGCGCACGGGCTGGTGGGCTGTGTGGGCTGTGGCCGCTGCGGTGAGGTGTGCCTGGTGCACATCAACCCGGTGGATACCTTCAACGAATTGGCCCGCCGCCGCGTTCCAGTCACCCGCCGCCATCAGGAGGCGCTGACATGAGCACTCTGCTAAGAGAAACCCTGCATCAAACCTCCCTTTTCCTGCCCACCCCCGCCGAGATCGTCGCCGTGCGCGACCTGACGGCGCTGGAGAAGCTTTACACGCTGACCCTGCCCGGCGGAATGTCGTTAGGCCATGAGCCGGGGCAGTTTGTGGAGGTCTCCGTTCTGGGCGTGGGGGAGGCTCCCATCAGCATCTCCTCCTCGCCCAGCCGCAGCAACGGGACCTTTGAGCTGTGCGTGCGCCGCGTCGGCGACCTGACGAGCGTGTTGCACCGCCTCGGCCCCGGCGATCGGGTGGGCATTCGTGGGCCATTTGGCCGCCCCTTCCCCATGAAGCGCTTTCAAGGCAAGGACCTGCTCTTTGCCATCGGTGGGCTGGGGTTAGCGCCGGCGCGCTCGGTGATCAATCAGGTGCTGGATGAGCGCGGCAAGTACGGCAAGGTGATCGTGCTCTACGGGGCGCGCACGCCCGGCGACCTGCTCTTTAAAGACGAGCTGGAAGCGTGGGGGCAACGCTCCGACCTGGAACTGCACGTCACCGTTGACCGCGGCGATGAGCGCTGGACGGGCAACATCGGCGTGATCACCACGCTGTTCCCCAAGGTGCAAGTGTACGCCCGCAATACGGTCGCCATCGTCATTGGCCCGCCGGTGATGTACCGCTTCGTGTTGATGGAGGTGCTGGGCAAGGGCGTGCCGGAGGGCAACATCTGGTTCAGCTTTGAGCGCCGCATGAAGTGCGGCGTCGGCAAGTGTGGCCACTGTCAGATCAACCACATTTATACCTGTAAGGATGGCCCGTCCTTCGCCTATAGCGAGATCAAGCATCTGGAGGAGGCGCTCAAATGACAGCCCCCAACGGCAAACCCCGCCCCAAAGTTGCCTTCTTTGACTTTACCAGTTGCGAGGGCTGCCAGCTGACGGTGGTGGATTCCTTGCAGACCCATCCGGAGCTGCTGGAAGCCGTGGAGATCGTCAATTTCCGCGAAGCCATGAGCGAGCGCGGCGAGGACTACACTATCGCCTTCATTGAAGGCTCGTGCTCGCGCCCGGCGGATGAGGAGCGCCTGCGGCACATCCGCGAGCGCGCCTCGCTGGTGGTGGCGCTGGGCGCCTGTGCCCACCTCGGCGGTGTGAACGCCATCCGCAACCGTCAGGACTTGGAGGATGTGCGCCGCTACGTTTACGGGGATAAGGCGGAGTGGTACGATACCTACGCCGTGCGCCCCATCAGCGCGGTGATCCGCGTGGATGCCACCATCCCCGGTTGCCCCATTGACCGCGAGGAGTTCGTACGCACCGTTAAGATGCTCCTGCAGGGGCGTCTTCCCAAGCTGCCGGAAACGCCGCTGTGCGTGGAGTGTAAGCTCAAGGAAAACATCTGTGTTTACTGGCACGGCAGGGTGTGCTTGGGGCCTATCATCCGCGCCGGATGCGGCGCTATCTGCCCCACCTACGGCGATGGCTGCGAGGGCTGTCGGGGCCTGCTTTCCGAGCCGAACATGGACTCGCTCAGGCAGGTGATGGCCGAGCATGGCATGGCCGATGCCGATATAGAGGCGCAGATGAGCCTCTTCCTCACCTACGAGATGGCGCAGTTGCAAAGCGAGGGAAAGTGAGATGAGCACAGCCTCCGCACCCAGTTTCAAGATAGACATCCACCACATCACGCGTGTGGAAGGGCATGGTAACATCGTGGTGGACGTGAAGAACGGCAGGTTGGTGCAGTGCGATCTGGAGATCGTGGAAGCGCCGCGCTTCTTTGAGGCCATGCTGCGCGGGCGCCCCTACCAGCAGGCTTCGCACCTCACCTCGCGCATCTGCGGCATCTGCGCAGTGGGGCATGCCACCACCTCCCTGCGCGCTACCGAGACCGCCCTCGGCGTGCAGCTGAGCGAGCAGACCAGATTGCTGCGTCAGCTCAACTTCTACGGTGAAATACTGGACAGCCACATCCTGCACGTCTACATGCTCGTCGCCCCCGATTTTCTGGGCGTGGGCAGCATCATTCCGCTGGCCAGCCGTGCGCCGGAGGTCGTGCTGCGCGCCCTGCGCATGAAGCAGCTCGCGGGCGACCTGTGTGCGGCCATCGGTGGGCGGCACACGCACCCCATCGCCATGACGGTGGGCGGCTTCACGCACTTCCCCAGTCACGATGACCTCTACCGCCTGCGCGAGCGGCTGGAGGCCATGCGTACTGATGTGGACGCCACGGTGGAACTCTTCCAGACGCTCAAGATACCCATCTTTGAGCGCCAGACGGAGTACATTGCGCTGCACAAGCCCGATGAATACGCCTGGATTGACGGCGTGATCCGCAGCAGCGACGGCGGCGAGTGGCCGCTTGTGGATTACCGCAAGGTCACCAATGAATACCTTGTGCCGCACTCCAGCGCCAAGCGCACCAAGAACCAGCGCGACTCGTACATGGTGGGGGCACTGGCGCGCTTCAACCTCAACTATGGCCACCTGCATCCCCGTGCCAAGGCTGCTGCCGCTGCATTGGGCCTTAAGCCCGTGTGCCACAACCCGTACATGATCACAGTGGCGCAGGTGGTGGAGATTGTCCACGCTGTAGAGCACGCCATTGCTCTGACCGATACGCTGCTGCAGCGCGGCATTGAGTGGGAGGAACCGGCCCAGCCCACGCGCCTCTCAGGCGAGGGTGTGGGGGCGTGTGAGGTGCCACGTGGCCTTCTCTTCCATCACTATGCGATTGAGAACGGCATTATCACCGGCGCCAACTGCATCATCCCCACAGGGCAGAACCTGCAGAACATTGAGAACGACATGCGGGCGCTGGTGCCGACCCTGCTGGATCGCCCACGGGAGAACATCGCGCACGCGCTGGAGATGCTGGTGCGCGCCTATGACCCTTGCATCTCCTGTTCCACGCACCTGTTGGATGTGCGCTTTGTGGGGGCAGATGAGGAGTAAGGCGGGCAACACCACTTCCCCAGCCCCTCTTTCCACCACTGGAGGCGAGAGGGCTGATGAGCGCCGTGAGACAAGGGGCGAGGCTCACACCCTCGTCCTTGCGCTGGGCAATCCCCTGCGCGGCGATGATGGCATAGGGGCAGCAGTGCTGGCGGCCCTGCGCGAGGCCGATCTGCCTGAGGGCGTGGCACTGGTGGATGGTGGCACGGCGGGGCTGGAGAGCATCCTGTTGATGCAGGGCTACCAACGGGCCATCGTGGTGGATGCCACGCAGATGGGCCTTGAGGCCGGAGCATGGAGGCGCTTTGACCTGCGCGAGGTCGCCTTGCAAGCAGGTGACCTTTCTCAGATGGGCACGCTGCACGCTGCCGGGTTGAGCGAAGCGCTGGCGCTGGGGGAAGCGCTGGGCGTGCTGCCGCCGCAGATCGTTATCTTTGGTGTGCAGCCGCAGGAAGTGGGCTGGGAGGCAGGTCTCAGTGCGAGCGTGCAGGCGGCGCTCCCCGCGCTCGTTGCGGCGATCCGTGACGAACTACACAGAGGATGTGCACGAGATGGCGAAAATACTGATCATTGACGATGATCCGGATATGGTGCTGGCGGCCCGCCTGTGCTTGGAGAAAGCAGGGCACGAGGTCATCGCCGCTAGCAGCGGACGGGAAGGCCTGGAGAAGGTCAAGGCAGAACGGCCCGACCTGATCATCCTGGATGTGATGATGGACACCACTACCGAAGGCTTTCAGGTCTCGCTGCAGCTGCGTAGCCCTGACCCGCGTTCGGAGTACGCCGACTATCGGGACATCCCCATCATCATGCTGACGGCCATCCACAGCACCGCGCCGGTGCGCTTCGGCCCCGATGAGGACTATCTGCCGGTGGATGCCTTTATTGACAAGCCCATTGATCCTGACGAACTGGTGAAGCAGGTGGAGGCCCTGCTGGCGAAGAAGGGTGGCGCACCTGTGTAATCCCCCGCCGATGGGGTGAGGCAGGGGGGTACAGCCATGGCCAATCTGCCTGAACCTGCGCCGAGGGCTAGGCAGGCCGAACAGACCTACCTGAACAGCCCGCTGGAGGCGCTTGTGCTTGCCGATGTGACGGGCAACAGCGAGCGCCTCATCCGCACGCGCTGGGTGGCCGCCGCTGCCGTGGTGGTAGCGACGGCCTTCTGCGTCCACGTGCTGCGCCTGCCCCTACCAGAACTGCCCCTCTACATCGTTGGCCTTGCCATCGCCCTTTACAATGGCCTGCTTACCCTGCTCATGCGCCTCGTCAATCGCGATAGGGAAGACCGCGCGCGGCTGCTGCTGCGTGTGCGCCGCGTGGTGGTGTTACAGGTGGCGTTGGACTGGCTGAGCATGGCGGTCTTCCTGCACCTGACGGGTGGCATCGGCAGCCCCGCCATCCCCTTCTTCCTCATCCACATGTTGATGGTCACCATCCTGCTGCCGGGACAGTCGCCCTATATCTACGTGGTGCTGGCCATCGGCGTGCTGACGGCCATCGCTGTACTGGAGCGGGCGGGCGTTCTGCCGCACTATCACGTCATCCCCGGCCTGCCTCCCGCCCTGCACCGTGACGTTATCTACATTGGCGCCCAGCTGGCTTTTATCGCCACCACCGCCTTTGCCACCGTCTTCCTCACCCACACGGTGATGCAGCGCCTGCGCCAGCGTGAACGCCAGATCGCAGCGCTGTTTGCCGCCACACAGGCCGTTTCCTCCACGTTGAGCCTGCCGGAGGTGATGGAGCGGCTGGCGCAGAGCGCCGCCGAGGCGCTGGGCGAGCGCCGCGCTTCCATCCGCCTGCTGGATGAGAGCGGCGAGCACCTCACGATGATGGCCGCCTACGGCCTCAGCGAGCGCTACCTCAACAAGGGGCCAGTGGACCTATCGGGCAACCAGTTGGCACAGGAAGCCCTGCGCGGGCAGCCGGTCGTCGTCAGCGATGCGGTCAACGATCCCCGTGTGCAATACCGCCGCGCCGTCGCCGAGGAGGGCATCCGCAGTATGCTGGTGGTGCCAATCATGGGGCGCACAAGGCCGCTAGGGGTGCTGCGCGTCTATTCCACACAGTTGGACCGCTTTAATCAAGAGGATGCGGCCTTCGCTATGGCCATCGCTCGCCAAGGGGCAGCGGCGCTGGAGAACGCTCTGGCGCACGATGCTCTGCGGCGCGCCGACGAGGAACGCGCCCAGTTTGTGCGCACTGTGACGCACGAACTGCGCGCGCCGGTGAGCGGGGCGCAGAGCCTGCTGCGCACCATGCTGCGCGGCCTTGCTGGTGAATTGACCGAGCAACAGCAGGACATCTTGGCGCGGCTGGAGCGGCGGCTGGAGACGCTGATGGAGCTGATCAACGACCTGCTGGCGCTGGCGGCCAGCAAGACGCCCACCTTACAGGAACCGCCGCGCCCGCTGGCGCTGCAGCCGATCCTGCGTCAGGTGGTGGATCGCCTGACGGCGCAGGCCGAGGAGAAGCAGGTTGCTCTATACTTTGAGGCCCCGGCGAAGGACTTGACCGTCTGCGCCACTGAGGAGGGCCTTGCCCGCATTTTTGACAACCTCATCGGCAACGCTGTCAAATACACCCCATCCGGCGGCAGCGTGCGCGTGACGGTGACGCGCGGCCCTGTGCACGCCGTGATCACAGTGGCCGACACAGGTATCGGCATCCCTGCCGAGGACCTGCCCAGACTGTGGAGCGAGTTCTTCCGCGCTCGCAATGTGCGAGCAGCAGGCATTGCCGGCACCGGCCTCGGGCTGGCCATTGCCCGCCAGCTCATTGACCGCTTCGGCGGCTCGGTGAGCGTGCACAGCGTGGAAGGGCAGGGCACAACCTTCACCGTGCGTCTGCCGCTGGCCTGCCCCGCCTGAGCGATTTCTGCCAGTGGACGCTTGAAGATAAAACGCCTGGACCTGACTAGCGCTCCCCCTCCACGCAATCACCGGAAGGAGGGGCAGGGTGCAGAGAGGCCGTGAGCGTTGCCTCGCGGCGCGGTAGGGAGACCAGCGCCACGCCAAGGATGATGGCCCCTGCGCCTACCATCTGCCAGCTGTCTAGCCGCTCTCCCAGCACGAGATAGGAGGTCAACGCGGCAAAAGGCACCTCGGTGGTGGCGGTGATGGAGGCGATGCTGGCCGGTAGGCGGCGCAGGCCGGAAAGGTAGAGGGCAAAGCCGAGGATCGTCACCCCCAGCACCAGCGCCGCAAAAGCCCCCGCCACAGCAGGCCTGATCGGCCAGGGACGAGGGGCGCCCCATTGGAACGGCAACAGCGCCAGCGATGCAAAGGCGAAGGTGTAGGTCAGGCTGGTCCAGGCACCGGTGCGCCCGTCCAGCCGCTTGCCGAAGAGGCTGAACGATCCATAAGCCACCGCCCCCGCCAGTGCGATGATCAGCCCCGTTGGGGTGATGGTCATCGCGGCGGGATGGTCCAGGCGGGCGATGAGCAGCGTGCCCGCCAGTGCCAGCGCCATGGCGGCTATCTTGTGCCACGTGAGCGGCTCGCGCCAGAGCAGCCAGGCCATCACACTGACGAAGATGGGCGCGTTGGACTGCACAACGGTAGTCACCGAGACGCCGATGGTGGTCACCGAGAGGTTCCAGAAGATATGGAAGAAAGCCACACAGCCGCCCATCGCAGCCAGCCATTTGAGGTCGCTGTGCCGCACGCGTAGCAGGGAGGGGCGCATCAAGCGCAGGCCCAGCGCCAATGCGATAAAGGTCACAAGGTCGCGCCAGAAAGCCAGCGCGATGGGCGTGAGGGGGCTGTGATCCACAATGAGGTTGATGAGCACGCCGGAGAACGACCAGCAAGCCGTGGCGGCGATGACCATCAGCAGCCCTTTGAGGTAGGTGGAAGGAGATTCAGCCATAGGCACAGAGGAGAGGGGATGGCAGTAGTGCCAACGCTGCCTTGACGACTCGGCGAAGGCCAGTGAAAAAAGGCATCTGCGGCTATCCTTTGACGTAAGAGAGTTTCTCGCAGATAAGGCCATCCTTCACACGGAACAGGTCCACGCCGCGGACGTGCCCTGCTTTCCCCGTCGCATCCACCCAATCATAGCGCCAGCGCATCACACAACGCATACCAAGGCCGAAAAGCTCCTCAATCTCTATGTGGGCATGGGGCGATTGGCGGAAGAAGTCCTGCCAAAAGCGGGTTATCGCTTCCTTCCCCACGTATGCCGTGCCGTCAGGAGGCGGATAGGTGTTCTCAAAGACGCAGTCATCGCTCACAAGCCGCATCATGGCAGCGACATCATGACGGTTGAAGGCCTCGTTGAACTCAAGGACAACGCGCAGGGCCGATTCTACCCGCGACAGCTTCATGGCAATAGCGCCCCCTCTATGTGCAGAAAGCCAATGGCCACTGCTAGCAAAATGCTGCGCACGGAGAAATCCCGGCGCAGCAGCTGGGATCGCCTACAGCGGGGATGGATGGGAGTCGAACCCACCGAGGCTTGCTCCGCAACCCTCCAACGGTTTTGAAGACCGCGCGGCCCACCGGGACCGAACCACCCCCAGCCCCTGCGCTAAAGGATAGCCTGAGCGGCGCGGATCGTCAACCCCGATCTCAGTTCGTGGCCATCGTCTTGATTCCACCCGCGAGCCACCTGCGGTATAATGGAAGGGTCTTCGGCGGGGAAAGGAGTGAAGGGCGGCTGCCGCCCACCGCATGAGCCGACTGATCAGCGCCTCCGATTTCGCCACGCTGGCCGCGTGCGACCGCCGGGTGTACCTCAACCATCACGGTGACCCCGCCCTGCGGCTTGCCCCTTCGGCCTATGAGCGCCTGCTGATGCAGCAAGGACGCGCTTTTGAGGCGCAAGTTGTGGAGGGGTTGGATTTCGTTGCCCCGCCCTACCTCCCTAGCGATCTGGAACAGGGTTTCCGCCTCACCCTTGACCTTATGCGCAGCGGTGCGCCGCTGATCTATCAGGGCGTGCTGATGGCCGAGGACCTCGTTGGCATCCCTGACCTGCTGGAACGTGTGGAAGGGGCCTCGGCACTGGGCCATCACTACTACCAGCCGGTGGACATCAAGCTGGCGAGCGAAGCCCGCCCCGATCACCGCCTGCAGATGATGGCTTACATTGCCCTGTTGGAGGCCATTCAGGGCGTGCGTCCAACAGGGCGGCTGATCCTGCGCCCCCCGCCCGCCCAGCGCAACGGCCCGCCCTATCGTGAGGAAAGGGTGACCCTTGACGAGGAGTGCTTCCCTAAGAAGCGGGACGAGCTGCGCACCCTCGCCGCAGGGCATGAGCCAAAGCCCTTCATCTCCTCGGAATGTACCTCTTGCCCCTGGCGCGAGGTGTGCCTGCCCCTTGCTGAACGAAGCCGCGACGTCTCGCTCATCCCTGGGCTCAGGCGCAAGGTGTGGGAAAGTCTCCATGCCCGTGGGCTGGGCCGCCTGCCCGACCTTGCCGCAGCGAGCGCTGAGGAGGTCGCCCGGATCAAAGGGGTGAGCAAGGAGGGCGCGGTGCAGATCATTCAACAGGCACGTGCCCTCGCCGAGGGGCGCCACATCGTGCTTGACCACCCCGCTCTGCCCCCACCCACCGATGGAGAGGTCTTTTTTGATGTGGAGAGCGTGCCGCTGGAGGGCTTTACCTACCTGCTGGGCACGCTGACGCGGCATGGCGACGGCTACCACTATACGTGCGATCTGGCGCGCGCCCCGCAGGACGAGGCTGCCATGTGGCAGAGCTTCCTGCAACGCATGGACGGGCACACTGCGCCCATCTATCATTATGGCAGTTTTGAGCGCACGACGATTAATCAGCTTATGAAGCGCTACGGCGAGGATGGGCGGGCGCAGGCGCTGCTGGGGCGCATGGTAGACCTCAACAAGGTGCTCAAGGCGAGCGCCGTCCTGCCGCTGCGGGGCTACTCGCTGAAAGAGGTAGCCCCTTGGCTGGGGTTCAAATGGTCGGGTGAGACACAGGCGGCGGATGAGTCTATGGTGGAATACTACCGCTGGCTGGAGACGGGCGAGGAGCGCCATCTGGAGAACATCCAGCGTTACAACGAGGACGATCTACGCGCCACGCTGAGGGTGCGCGATTGGCTGTTGACGCTTACGCAAGAGTAGGCGAGGGGTTACCTCTTCCCTCTCGCCGTGCGGCACCCCTTCCCCCGCCATGGTGGGGTAGGGTGGTATGGTCCCACTTATGAGCGTTCACGACAGGCATCCTATCATGGAGGCACCATGCGCAAAGAGGTTATCCTGATCACCGGTGCAGCAGGCGAGATGGGCCAGGCGCTCATCCAGCACTTTGCCCAGCAGGGCATCCGCAACATTCTGGCTATTGACGTCAAGCCGCTGCCCAAGCCCTTGCGGGCACTGGTGGAAGTGTCCATCATGGGTGACATTTTGGACGAGGCGCTCTTCGGGCGGCTGGTGGCGGAGTATGCCATCCCCACCATCTACCATCTGGCGGCGCTGCTTTCCACCCGTGCCGAGTTCACGCCGGAGGCTGCCCACCGCGTCAACGTGGATGGCACATTGCAACTGCTCAAGCTGGCCGTTGATCAGGCCGGCTGGTTGGGGCATCCTGTCAAGTTCGTCTTCCCCAGCTCCATCGCTGTTTATGGCCTGCCCGATCTGGAGACTAAGGCCCGCGTGGGGGCGGTGAAGGAGCATGAGTGGCTGGAACCTACCACCATGTACGGCTGCAATAAGCTCTACGGTGAGCATCTGGGGCGCTACTACGCTCGCCACTACCGCCAGCTCGCTGCTGAGCCACAGAGCGGGCGGGTGGATTTCCGCGCTATTCGCTTTCCGGGGCTGATCAGTGCCTTCACCACGCCCACTGGCGGCACAAGCGACTATGGCCCGGAGATGTTGCACGCCGCGGCGCAAGGCAAACCCTACGCCTGCTTCGTGCGCCCCGATACCCGTATGCCCTTTATGGCCATGCCAGATGCCATCAAGGCGCTGCTGCAATTGGCACAGGCTCCCGCTGAACGGTTGACCTCGCACGTGTACAACGTCACCAGTTTCAACCCTTCGGCGCAGGAGATTTACGAACTGGTGCGGGCGGCTTTCCCCGAGGCGCAGATCACCTTCCAGCCCGACCTCAAGCGGCAGGCGATCGTGGATAGCTGGCCAGTGGATCAGGATGACAGCCGCGCCCGCCGCGATTGGGGTTGGCAGCCCGATTACGACATGCAGCGCGCCTTTGAGGAGTACCTCATCCCCAACATCCGGGCGCGCTACATGCAGACGGTTTAATTGCGGAGGGGGAGACAGGCCCTGAATAGGGGCAAAAAAGCGAGATGCAATCTCGTCTGTGTGAGGGGGAGCGAGATGAGCAAACCGAGCATCTTTGCGGGGGCGCTCGTCGGTGGGATGCTGGCCGCCCCGCTGACGGCGCTCTTTTTCCTTGCCGATCGGCTGGCTGGGCTGCCGCTGGCGCCCTATGACGTGCTGGACTGGCTGGCGCGCACCCTGCCCGGTGGCCTCATCCGCCTGGGCATTGATGTCCTCGTTGCCATGCTCACGATGCTGGGCCTCAGTGTGCGTGGCAGCGCCAAAACCGCCGAGCAGATCATGGCCGTCGGCGGGTTGATCCTTACAGCAGCAGCCCTCAGCGCGGCACTGTTTGCCTTCCTGCGGGCAGGATGGAACAGCGGGGAGCCTAAGCCCCTTGCTTCGTGCGTGGGTCTCGGCGCAGCGGTGGGACTGGCCTTTGGCGCGGCGGTGGCGCTGATGAGCCTCTCCCTCAACCGCACGGCGGGCGTGGGGTCGTTCATCGGTGCACTGTGGGTGATCAGCCTCTTCACGGCTTGGGGCGCAAGCTGCGCATGGGCTTACCGCCGTCTGGTCGTCTCATCCGTTCCTTCAGCTCAGGCTGAGATTGCTGCGGGCCCCGCGGTGGAGATGCTGGAACGCCGCCGCTTCCTCATCCGTCTGGGGAGCGGGGCAGCGGCGATTACCGTCATCGGTGCGGGGGTGACGGCTACCCTTGCCACACGCCGCGAGGAAGTGGTCGGCGCGGCAACGCCTTCTCCCACCGAGGCGGGACGGCCTTTCATCAACCTACCCAACGCTGATGACCCGCTCATCCCTGCGCCGGGCACACGGGCGGAGTACACGCCGCTTGAGGAGCACTACCGCATTGACATCAACGCCCGCCCGCCGCGGGTTGACGGCGAGACGTGGCGGCTGGCCGTCAGTGGGCTGGTGGAGCGCCCGCTCACCCTCTCGCTGGAAGAGATCGCCAGCCGCTACGTGCCCATCCACCGCTTTGTGACGCTCTCCTGCATCTCCAACGAGATCGCAGGCGATCTCATCTCCACCACGCTGTGGACGGGAGCGAGCCTGCAGGAGGTGCTGGCCGATGCTGGTCCGCGCCCTGAAGCGCAGTACCTCACCATCCTCGCGGCGGATGGTTTCCACGAGGCGCTGGCGCTGGAGATGGTGCGCAACGACGCACGCATTATGCTTACCTACCGCTGGGATGGGCAGCCGCTCCCGGCACAACATGGCTTCCCGCTGCGCCTCTACATCCCTGACCGTTACGGGATGAAGCAGCCCAAGTGGATCACCGAGATCATCGTAACGGATACCTACGAGCCGGGCTACTGGGTGGTGCGCAACTGGGATGAGACGGCACGGGTGCAGGCTACCTCGGTGATTGACACCGTGGCGGTAGAAGCCGCCTATGAACGCGGCGGGCAGACCTACATCCCCATCGGCGGGATAGCCTATGCGGGCGCGCGGGGCATCTCCCGTGTAGAGGTCAAGGTGGATGAGGGGGAGTGGGTTGCTGCGGCACTGCGTACCCCTCTTTCCGCTACCACGTGGGTGATCTGGCGCTACGACTGGCCCTTTGAGGCGGGCGAGCACACCTTCAGCGTGCGCTGCCGCGAGGGCGATGGCACGCCGCAGATAGAACGCCGTGCTCCTACCTTCCCCAGCGGCGCTACTGGCCTGCACCGCCTACAACGGCGGGTGTAAGCGTGGAGCGGTAAAGTTCTCGCCACAGAGAGCGCACGGAGAAAACCTCTGTGCGCTCCTGTGTCTTGCGGGGTTCAAGAGTCGGGGTTTTGTGTGGTGGACATGCGAACAGAGTATGGTTTCTGGCGTGACGCAAATGCTGTATACTGGGAGCGCAGCCCTGAACATCAGAAAGGAAGCGGCATGGAAGTTCAAACGGCGACCTATCCGATTGAGATCCTCACCGCCTCATACCAGATCACGGGTGAGTTCACCCCACGCGGTAACCCGGCCCTGTTCATCAACGATCCGCAAGTGGCCTCCTTCCACATCCAAAAGGGAACGTTCATCCCCTTGATGCTCGGCGCCCGCGTTGGTGAGATGGCGGTTCACACGCTGTACGTCCCCCGCGATGAGGCGCAGATCGTGGTGATCGGCAATCTGGAAGCAGCAGCGGCGGCGCTGCTGCCGCGCCCGGTAACCCTCGTCTGCCTCACCGATACTTACGCTGTGCGGGCCACCTTCCACATCGGCCAAGAGATGCCGACAGGCGAACTGGTGGCTGCGAGCGGCCCTTTCCTGCCCGCCACCAACGCCGAAATCTTTGCCCTGCGCCCCTTGATGGCGGACATTGGTGGGGAGGCCCCTCTCATCTTCGTCCATAAGAGGGCCATCAAGACCTTCTACGAAGCAACGGAGTAAAAGCGATGCAGGGCCTGCGCGTGGTCGTCACCAGTTACGCGGTGGACATCCTCACTGCCCATTACCGCGTTTATGGGGAACTGCGCACACGCGGTGACCCCACCATCTTCCTCAACGATGCGACGGTTGGCGCGCTGACCGTTTACGATGCCATCCTCACGCCGTTGCGCGCCGATGTGCGCATTGAACCGATGGCGGTGGATGTGCTGCATATCCCCAAAACAGAGCCTCAGATCATCACCTTGGGCGATTTTAAGCCGCAGATTCCCCCCTTACCCAAAGCGGTGCACATGGTGTGCATCACCGATACCTACGTGCTGCGTGGCAACGTCCACATGGCCCCCGATACCCAGCCGCAGGATGCCTTCTACGTCCACAGTGGGCCGTTCTTTTATGTCACCAAACTGGACATCATGTCGCTGTACCCGCTGGGGATTCAGGTTGCGGCGCACTCCGAGCTGGGCTACATCCGCGGATCGGCGGTGCGCGCCTTCTACGAGCTGCCCGCTGGAGAGACGCAAGGGAGCGGATGAGTGTCATCCGAGAGGTAGGAAGTTTGCCACTGTCGGCGGGCGGGGGAAGTGGGCTATGCTCAAAGTGCATGCGCATCGTGTTCCACTGCCAACAGCACCGTGCGCCGCACGGCTGACGGGAGCCAGCCCAGCGGCGCCGTATACCCAGGTAGGATAGCCTCTACACGGATCAGCCTTGCTTCTACCCACGCTCTACTTTTTCACCATGCCTGCGAGATGATGCACATAGACCATTGCACAACAAGGAGAGGTGTCTATCATGGCCGTAACCGAAAAGCCCAGGGCGAAGCCTGCTGGCAAGGCGGGGAACGCCACGCCAGCGCGGGTGACGCCCGAAGAGCTGCTCGCCAAAGCCAAGAAACCCGCTGCCGACGCCATGCGCCTGCACCCTTACTATCGGGGCAAGATACAGACGGCGCTGCGGGCGCGGGTAGACGACTTTGAGGATTTTGCCATCTGGTACACGCCCGGTGTGGCCGCCCCCTGCCGCGCCATCGCCGAGAACCCCGATCTGGTTTACGAGCATACCAGCAAGTGGAACACCGTCGCCGTGATCTCGGACGGCACGCGCGTGCTGGGTTTGGGGGACATCGGCCCTAAGGCGGGCCTGCCCGTGATGGAGGGCAAGGCGCTGCTGTTCAAGTATCTGGGCGGGGTGGATGCTGTGCCTATCATGCTGGACACCAAAGACCCCGACAAGATCATTGAGGCCGTGCTGATGCTGCAACCGGCCTTTGGCGGGGTGAATCTGGAGGACATCAGCCAGCCCAAGTGCTTCCGCATCTTAGACACCCTGCGCGAGAAGGCTGAGATCCCCGTGTGGCATGACGACCAGCAAGGCACCGCTGCCGTGACGTTGGCCGCGCTCATCAATGCCCTGAAGGTAGTGGGCAAGAGGATTGAGGACGTGCGCATCACCTTCATCGGTGCGGGGGCGGCGGGAGTGGCCTGCGCCCGTCTCATCTTTGCCTACGGCGCCGACCCCGCCAACTGCCTGATGGTGGATGTGGACGGTATCCTCGGCAAGTTCCGCGAGGACTACTACCGGCGGCGCACGGAGTTTGTGGCGCAGTGGCGCTTGTGCCAGATCACCAACCGCGAGGAGATTCGGGGGCACATCCCCGAGGCCATGAAGGGCGCCGATGTGGTGATCGCCCTCTCTAAGCCCGGCCCGGGGACGATCCTGCCGGAGTGGGTGAAGACCATGGCCCGCGACCCCATCATCTTCGCAATGGCCAACCCCATCCCTGAAATCTGGCCCTGGGAGGCGGAAGAGGCAGGTGCGGCGGTGGTTGCCACAGGGCGCAGCGACTTCCCCAATCAGGTCAACAACTCGCTGGGGTTCCCGGCCATCTTTCGTGGTACACTGGATGTGCGGGCACGCACCATCACCGATGAGATGGCCATCGCTGCGGCGGAGGCCATGGCGCAAATGGCCGAGGAGAAGGGCCTCAGTGCGCAGTACATCCTGCCGCGCATGGATGAGTGGGAGGTCTTCCCGCGGCAGGCGGCAGCGGTGGCCGTCAAGGCGGTAGAGCAGGGCATTGCCCGCCTGCCCACCACCTACGAGGAAGAGCTGGAGCGCGCCACGCAGATTATCCGCACCGCGCACGAGATGACGGAAGTGCTGCAACGCGAGGGGTTCATCCCCCCCAAGCCGAAGGAAGAGGAGTGAGGCCCTATGCATGACCTGATTGTGCTGGGCGGCGGTCCGGCTGGGCTGACCGCCACCATGTACGCCATTCAAAAACGCCTGGATGTGCTCCTCATCACCCGCGACCTGGGCGGCAAGACCAACCTGCACCTGCAACTGCCGTTCGTGGAGCGGCACATGGTGATCAACGGCGATGAGGTTATCAACCGCTTCACCCGTGAGATTGAGTACCTGGACTTCGTGCTCAAGATGGACAACGCCGAGCGCGTGGAACCGATTGAAGGCGGCTTCCGGGTCCACCTCTCCAGCGGTGGGGCGGAAGAGGCGCGTGCCCTCATCGTGGCGACGGGTGCCAAGGGGCAGCTGCTCAACGTGCCCGGCGAGCGCGAGTTCATGATGCGCGGGCTGTGCTACAGCGCCGTGAGCTATGCCCAGCTCTTCATTGACCGCACGGCGGCAGTGGTGGGTTGCGGCGATCTGGCTCTGCGCGCCACCGCCGAGCTGGCGCACGTGGCGCGCCGTGTGACGCTCATCGCCGAGGAGTGCGAGATGCCCGATGCGCCGCTGATGCGCAAGCTGCGCACCATGCCCCACGTGGAATTCCTGCTGGGCTACCGCGTTAAAGAGGTCAAAGGTGATGTCTACGCCCGCAGCGTGGTTGTCTCCAGCGCGGATGTGGACCGTGAGATTGAGGCAGACGCTATCTTTGTGGAACTGGACCTCATCCCGCGCTCGCAGGTGGTAGCGCATCTGGTGGAGCTGGACGAGAAGGGGCGTATCAAGGTCAACGCCCGCAACGAGACCAGCCGACCGGGCATCTTCGCCGCTGGCGACGTGACCGATAGCTACGCCGAGCAGGTGCTGATTGCCATCGGCGAAGGAGCTAAGGCGGCGCTGAGTGCCTACGAGTACTTGCTCAAGCTGGAGGCGGAGGAAGCGTTTAGCCGCTAGCGATTAGCCGTTGGCGGTTAGCGGAAGAAACTAGGCCGGGGACTTGTGCCCCGGCTTTTTGCCTGCTCCCTGTTGCGATAGGCATGTCATTGATCTGGCTGCGGCACGACCAAACGCTTGCCCTCAATCCGCGCCACCAGTTCTTCAAAAGTGTAGTCCGCAGGTTCGGGCCCCTCATAGTGGTAGAGCCCGTCGTCGCCATATTTGAGATAAGAGATGTTGGGAGCAGTCATAAACATGATGGCAGGCCGGGCGCCTCCCCCCCGCCAGGCCAACTCCCCTTGCCTGACGAACATGATGGCCCGATCGCCGACCTGCAGATCATGCTCTACGTCGTCGCTACTGGCAGCGTCAAGAGGGCTTGCGCCCAGCACGGTTAAGGTGGTGGTCTCGCCAAGCCCGAGGGTATCAACGATGGTGCGGATGACCTGTACCTCTACGTAGTGCAGCGGGAGGGGACAATTGCCTAGCGGTTCGCAAGGGTAATACTCTCCGCTGTCCTGATTCCAACGCGTAGGGGAGAATCCAACAACCGTTCCTACAAAGATCGCATCCGCCTGAGCGATCATCTCGTCCTGGCTCAAGAACAGGTATGTAGTTTCAAAGGCCCAGGGTTCCGGGGGGCGTGCAGAACTGCGCGGCGCAAATAATTCAACTGCCGCGATGGCCACGCCTGCTGTGATCCCAAGAGCCGCAACGACCAGTACCCATTTCTTCATTGTCAGCACTCCAATCCCAGCCCTGGTGGACGGGTCACGGTGGGTACAGGGCCGAGACTCCGTTTTTGTCGTCATCTTCAAGGGTGCGTGGCGTGATTGCTCCCAAGAGGTAGGCACCACACATTGTTGCCCACGTGTTGTGGGCACCGGTGCAATATGTTGACTGGGTATGGCCCAGCCCGAGCGCGTGCCCGAACTCGTGGGCTGCTATGGACTCAAGATCAACCTGGTTGCTCGCGGGAATGTCGGCACCTGTGTACCAGTTCTCAGATCTGTCATATGTTATCGTGAAGTTGGTGATAGGGTTACCATATCTAAACGTCTGACCTAATATACCTCCCCGGCCATCAATGTTGCCGTAATGTATCCAATTTAGGCTGGTTGCATTCTTGATCCACACCCAACTGGATCTCTTCACTTTGGTCCACCGGTAGGCTCCTCTGTCAGTGCCGTTCTGGAACGCCTGGGGCAGATAATAGCTGTAGGTGTATGTGGCGCTGTTCAGGGGCCACCTGGCTTGAATGACGTAAGCCCTGGCCACGCGCCACGTGGCGAACGCCGCGAGAGTCGCTACTGCCAGGGCGGTCAGGACTCTGACCAAAGCTGGCTTCACAATGCCACCCCCCTGCCGGGCACAATGTCTTATATTACAATTTTGTTTGTCTTGTCAAGGATCGGTCTACTTTCTGCTTCTATTAAGCAGTCGGCGGGTCAGCTAGTCAGCGGCGGGACAAAGAGCGAGCCGGGGGCTTCACGAGGAAATCCCCAGCTTTTTGCCACCCTCAGCGCGCGGCGTCTACCACGCCACATGGGTGACGATGGTATCGCCCTCGTACCACTTCACGCTGCCGGACCGGTGTATAATGGAGGTGAAGCAACCGCGCAGGCGCTCCCCACGTCGGGAGGGGGGACACACACCACCGCTGCCTGAAGACAAAGCAAGCGGTTAGCCATCGGCGATTAGCAGGAAGAAGCAAGGCCGGAGGCACAGGTCTCCGGCCTTTGCTGATCTAAGGGCCTGCTTCATCGCATCTGATTACAGGTTCATTACACTTCCCTCTGGGGAAGGCTTCGCGGCCCTCGGATGTTTTATAATGATGCGTGAGCTGTCCGCCTTAAGGAGGGACGGAGTTGACCGAGCCGCGCACCAAAACCATGCCCAACGAGACGTCCGACGACTACGAAGCTTTTGAGATGTCGCCTCACGTCGCGCCACAACACACTGAACTGCACTATCACATTGTGCCCCAAGAGGATGCTCGTCGTGGGGATGGGAGTACCGTGTGGCGTGTCATTCTGGCACCGGTGGGTATCTCCGCTGAACCTCTGGCGCTGGAGGTGCACGGCGATGTGGTGATCGGCTCGGATGAGAATGATGAGAGCGGCGTGGACGTCAACCTCTCAGGCTGGCAGGGGTATCAGCACGGTGTGAGCCGCCGCCACCTTATGCTGCGCCCCAGCCGCAACAAGTTGTTCCTTATGGACCTGCGCAGCACCAACGGGACGCAGATCAACGGGTTGCCGTTGGGCGTGGGCTGGGCCTACGCCCTGCAGGACGGCGATCTGGTGAGCTTGGGGCGGTTGCACCTGCGCATCCACATCGCCGCGCGTCCTATCTCCTCGTAGATTTCCTCGCCGCTTGCGCTTGCCCCTGCCTCCTTCCGCTCCTATAATCTAAATGTGATTTGACGGTGCCGAGGAGGACCGCTCCACTGGTCCCCCGCTCGTTTCCTCTTAACGTCACCGCTTGGTTTTTGCCGTCCTTAAGGAGAGTGCGCTGCCATGATCAGCAAATCCCTCAACGATGCGCTAAACGCCGAAATAGGGCTGGAGTTCTTCGCACACCATCAGTACGTGGCGATGGCTGTGTACTTCGCCTCGCGCAGCCTGGATAGGCTGGCCGATTTCTTCTACAGGCAGGCGGAGGAAGAGAAGGAACACGGGCTTAAGATCATCAACTACCTTGTGGAGGTGGGCGGTACGGTGGTCATCCCCGCCGTTCCCCAGCCCAAGCAGGATTTCACCTCCGCTGAGGAGTTGGCGCAGGCGTTTCTGGATCAAGAGAAGCACGTCACCGAGCAGTTCCGCAAGATGGATGCGCAGGCCCTGCAGGAGGGCGATTACATCACCCATGAGTTCCTGCAGTGGTTCCACGCCGAGCAGCGTGAGGAGATGGCCACTGCTGCCAAACTGCTGGACCTCATCCGCCTGGCGCAGGGCAACCTGCTGCTGGTTGAGGCGGCAATGGGGAGCCTCTTTGAAGCGCAGGCCGGCGGTGCGGATTAAAGCACTGCGGGTTTATCTTGGCGCCACAGAGGGCACAGAGACGCACAGGGTGTGCGGGCGTTGTGTCCTCCGTGAGGAGAAATGCCCATCGCTTCGGACTTCAAGAGGCACTCTCTCACTACCCACATGACAAAGGGAGGATGCAAACGTGAAAGGCAACGATCGGATGATCGCGGTGCTGAACCAGCTGCTGGCTGATGAGCTCACCGCTATCAACCAGTACATGGTGCACTCTGAAATGTGCGCCAATTGGGGCTACGAGAAGCTGCACGAGGCAATTGAGCATCAGGCCATGGACGAAATGCACCACGCCGAGTGGCTTATCCGCCGCATCATCTTTCTGGAAGGCACGCCCATCGTCTCGCAGCTGAACCCCATGAAGATTGGCCAAACAGTGGAACAGATGATCGCCTACGATTACGAGGCCGAGCTGGGGGCCGTGCGCGCCTACAATGAGGCTATCCGCCTGGCGCATGAGGTGGACGATCAGGGCACGGTGGACCTGCTGACCGAAATCCTGAAGATGGAGGAAGGGCACGTAGATTGGGCCGAGATGCAGCAGGCGCAGATTGAGCAGATGGGCCTGCAGAACTACCTCAACAACCAGACAGATGGCGCCACTGCAGACTAGGCCACCGGGCTTTGAACCCCGAAAGCCACCGAGAGCACAAAGGGGCGACCCCTTCGGTCGCCCCTTTGCTTCTGTGCCTTGGGCGCTAGGGGATGCTTCCCTCGTAGATGCCCATGATGGTATCCAAGAACTTGACGGCCTCATCCCAGGGGCGCTGGAAGCTGTTGCGTCCGATGATGGAGCCGAAGCCGCCGCCGTCGCGGATGGCGCGGATCTCATCAAAGACCGCGGCGTCGTCTTTGGCTGGGCCACCGGAGTTGATCACGATGCGCTTGCCGTTGAAGGCCGACTGGATGATGTAGCGCACGCGGTCAGCCAGCGTGTCAATGGGGATGTTGTACTTCTGGATGAGCTCCGCCGACTTCTTATCCCAGATGTGGGCACTGGGCAGCTTGACCTTGATGATGTGCGCCCCCAGCTGTGCCGCCAGATGCGCCGCATAGGCCACCACATCCAACGCCGTCTCGTCCTCCGATTTCATGGAGCCACCGCGGGGATACGACCACAGCACCACCAGCAGGCCGTTCTCCTTCGCCTCCTCGGCAATGGCGCGGAATTGCTCATACTGCAGGCGGCGGTCCTTGGTACCCGGGTAGATGGTGTAGCCAATGCCCACGCAGCCCAGGCGCAGGGCGTCCTTCACCGAAGCGGTCTGCCCACCCAGTGGGTCCACCTCATCCTGCAGGATGTCGTGGCTGTTGAGCTTGAGGATGAGCGGCACCTTGCCAGCGTACTGAGCCGCCCCGGCCTCCAGAAAGCCCAGCGGTGCGGCGTAGGCGCTGCAGCCTGTCTCCACCGCCAGCCGGAAGTGATAGAGGGGGTCATAGGCGGCGGGGTTAGGCGCAAAGCTGCGCGTGGGGCCGTGCTCAAATCCCTGGTCAACAGGCAGGATAACCAGCTTGCCCGTGCCGCCCAGCCGACCGTGCATGAGGACACGGTACAGGTTGGTCAGCACGCCGGGGTTTTGCCCCTCGTACCAGCTCATGATTTCCTCAACCGTGCGAGTTGGTGCAGCAACTTTGTTTACCATAAGGGTATCCTCCATCCCTCTTGCAGTTCAGCGGGGTTGCGATCAAAGCAAGTATACCCCACCCCTTCGGCAGAGGGAAGGACATTCGGCCTGCGCACAGCGAGCAATGTCACGATCTGAAACTTCACCCCCACCGCAAGCACGGTGGGGGTGAAGTCAGGGACGGCTTCAGGGCGCCGTGCCCACCAGCTCCACGGCGTCAATCTCGCACCAATCATTAGCGGCGCTCTGATCCAGATAGAGGATCACCGCCTGCACGGGGAAATCAATCCCGCTCACCTCAACAGAGAAGACACGGGGGCATATCTCCACCACGCTGGCCACCCCCTCGTACACAACGTGGGGGTTGCCGTTAAGGTCTACCACCTCCACGCGATACACTGCGCCCGGATTGTACGACTCCACGATGTTGATCTGGGTGGGGATGACAGGCGTGAGGTAATTGAGCTGCAGCCACTCCATAGAGCCACCGCTGCTGCTGGCCCAGGCTTTGGGATCATCGCCACAGGCTGCCACATCTGGCGCACCCGTAGCGCGTGTGGCGCTCCACGAATCGCTGCTGTACTCCGTGCTGGCGAAGGCGGTGAAGGCCCATTGACGTACCTCCGTGCCGCTGGGCTGGGCGCCTGCTTCCATCACGTTGACGGTGATGGTGTAGGAGCCTTCATCCCAGGTGTCCACGCGGACGGTGTAGAGGCCGTCTGCGGGCAGCGTGTAGACAATCCAGGGGTTGTATTCGCGGGTGTCGTCTTCCTCAGTAAGCACCTGACCGTTGGGATCGAGCAGCTTGGCGTGGGTGTCGGTCCCTTCGGTCCCGCCGTTGATGACGATCTCCACGGTACGCCCAGCCTGACCCTCAAAGAGCCAGTTGTGGGCCTCAAAGAGGTCGCTGAAAGTCGCTGAACCCGTCTCGCCAAAATTAAGGCGCTGCACGAGCGTCGTCTCATAGCCATCATCAGCGGTGAAGACGGGCAGGCTGGGGTCAATGCGCTCCCCGCTGGGGGGCGGAGCCTGCTCCAGGGTTGGCACGACGACAGGGCCTTGCTGCGTGAGCTGCGCCTCCAACGTGGGCAACCCTTGTCCAATCTCAGTGGCCGCTGCCTCAAGGGTGGCTCGTGCACCGGTCAAGGTGCTCAGCGGGCCGCAGGTGCAGGCCAGCGCGGCCAGCATCAGTGCCCCTATCCCTGCCATACCTAGCGTCGGACGTGATGCAAACATTGTTCCTCCTATCCTGCAATGATCTGAAACAGTGTCCGAAACAAAGAACGGGGTTGCCCTTCTCCATCCCCATCCCTACCGTACCACGATGCTGTACTCCCCCGGCACGAACATATTTACACGGGCGGTGTACACGCCACTCAGTGGCAGGGTCAAGGCGATCTCCGCACTGAGGCCGCCTTCTGCCGCATTGTCGTTCTCAGCGATGACGTTGCCCTGTGGGTCAATCAGCCGCAAGCGGGGATCGCTGCCTCCCACAGCATTGACGCGGATGGTCACCTGCTGCCCGGCCACTCCCTCAAAGAGCCAGCTGTGCGCCGAGTAGAGGTCCTGCAGGGATGCTGTGCGCGTCTCACCGAGGGCGAGGTAGGCGATGAGCGTCGTCTGCAGGCCGTCGCCACCGTCATAGACGGGCGGCTGCAGCGTGCCGACCTGTCTCATGATGGCGGCAGCGGTGGCCGCTGCGGCGGTTTCCATGGCGATCGCTGTGGGGCCGAAGCGCGTCGCGGCCTCGGCGATCTGGGTGGCCTCCGCTGCGACCGTAGGGCCGAGCTGGGTGAGCTGCCCTTCCAGCGTCGGATAGTACTCCCCCACTGTGCCGCCGAGGGCGCCCAGCGTGCCAGCCGCAGCGCCTAGCGTGGCTTGCACATTGGTCAGACGGCTCAAGGGGCCGCAGGTGCAGGCCAGCGCGGCCAGCAATAGCGCGGCGGTGATAGCAGCGAGCATTCCTCCCCTATGCTGCATAGGTTGCTCCCTGTCCGTCGGCTACTGCAAAGTGATCTGGTAATCGCCAGCGGTGTAGACGTCAATGCGAATGGTGTACGTCCCGTCGGTGGGGAGCGTGGCGATGATGAGCGAGTTCCAGCCGCCGCCGCTGTCATCATCCTCGGCGATGACGTTGCCGCTGGGGTCAATCAGCTTGATGCGCGGGTCGGTCTCCCCCACACCGATGGCGGTGATGGTCACCGTCTGCCCGCTGGTGCCGTTGAAGACCCAGTTGTGTGCCTCAAAGAGGCTGTCTAGCCTGCCGCTGACACTGCCACCTACAGCGATGGAGCCGCCGCCGGTCGTATCCAACCCATCTCCGCCATCAAAGGTGTTAGGAGCGCCACCTCCGCCGCCTGAGCCGGGCAAGAGGTTGCCCAACGGCCCGCAGGTGCAGGCCAGCGCGGCCAGCGCCAACACCGCCACGGTGATACCCATGAAACGCGCGCGATGATCTGCCAACATTTCTCTTCTCCTCTGTGGTTGGTCCACTGTCAATTGCTGCCCGCTGTGGGCGCGCTACACTTGTGCATTGTAGTGATTTCTGCAAAAAGGGCTAGTGGCCGCGCTGTGACTTGAGAGAGGTACTGACTATGGCTGTCCTACCGCTCCCGCCTGAACTTGACCGTGCTGCGCTGGAGGACGTGCTGCACACCCTGCACGCAGGCTCAGATTACGCACGCGGCGTGCTGGACCTGCTGCGCCTGCTGGGATTGATCAGCGGGCGCGATGCCCCCGCCGATGAGGTGGCAGCGATGTTCATGGAAAGCCTGCGCGCCCATCTGCTGGACGGCGTGGTGGTGGGCCTGCGTTGGGGCGATCTGGAGGCGCAGGGGGTGCGTGGAGTGGACATCCTGCGCGCTGTTGAAGCGGCGCGGGCGGCGGCAGTAGCCTCTCCCACGCCTGCCCGCAATGTGCGCGTGGTACAGGCGGTGATCAAAGCGCGGCGTGGCGGTGAGGATTTCTACCTCATGCAGTATGATGCCCACGCTGGTTGTTATCAGCCCCTCGGCGGGAAGCAAGAGGCGGGCGATGCCGACTCCGCCGCTGCCCTGCGCCGCGAGCTCATGGAGGAGCTGGGGCTGGCGGCTCCCCCCGGCCCCGACCGCTGTACGCTCACCCTCATCCGTGCCGCCTGGCAGAAGACGGCGCTCAGCGCCACCTACGGCGTCCTCACCCGCTACACGATGGACTTCTACGCCGTAAGCGAGGTGCGCTTTCCGCTCACCCCTGGCGAGGGGACACGCTGGCTCTCGCGGGCGGAGATCGCCGCCCGTTGCGCTGCTGATGGGCGGGCTATCACGCCCATCTATGAAGAAGCATTGGGGCTGGATGCACTGGATGCCCTGCCCCCCGCGGTTGAGGGCGTGGGTGCCGCTTAGCTGCTGGCGCAGTGCCTTGTGGCGGCGTGCCCCGCGCCCGGTGGCAAAGGCGAAGTTTGGGACCTACCATTTATGGTAGCACATCTTTCGGCAACAACGGAAGCAGAGGGGGAAAGAAAGGGGAGTTGGCTTGCCGCGTACTTATGCTACAATGCTGGCAACAGGGAACATGTCAACCCTGCGCACCTTGTAAGGGAGGGATGAGCCATGCGCCTGCCTCGCAGCGCCCTTGTCCTTATCGCCGTTGTGATTGTCTCCCTTGTGGGAATGGCCTCCGCTGTGCGCGTCTCCGCCGCACAGGATGCCTTTTGTGCCGCCGATCCGCTGGCCGCCGGTTGCGGCGATGGTATCTGCGACCCCTACATGGGGGAGAATGCTCAAACCTGCCCGCAGGATTGCGCCACACCCAGCCCGCCGCCTCCTGCCACCGCTGCCCCGCCGCCTGCCGGTGCACCCACCAGCACAGCGACCTTTACCTCTACGCCCACCAGCACGGTGACCTTCACCTCCACGCCTACCACCACTGGCACGCCACCGCCTTCACCTACGCTCGGCGGCCCGCCCACCGAGACGCCCCCACCGCCCTCCGTCGCTACTCCCACTCCCTCTGCTGAGGGCGGCGCGGTGGGCCAATGCCGCTACGAACGCTACGAGGCCATGCCCTACCTGTGGCGCGTGGGTTACGATCAGTTTGCCCCGCAGAGCTACAAGTTTCCCACCCGTCTGGATGAGCGCGAGGTGCTCATCTGCGATGTGCCGCCCGCTTTCCGCCTCTGCCTGCCCATTCTGGAAGGGGTGATGCGCGCTGCCCAGGGCCGTGAGGAGTGGGTGGTGCTGGTGGATTGCGGCGACAGCGAGACATGCCGCGTGGTGGAAGGAGCGCAACTGAGCGACGATCAATTCTGCTTTGACATCACGCCGGAAGACCGCATCACCTGTGCCTCGGGCTGTGCGTTGGGCATCCGCCCGCGCGGCATCTTTGCCCGCCTGCTGGGGCCTGAAGTGGCTTCTTCGCCGGCGCTCATCCCACTCTGCGGCTTGTTGGCCCTGCTGGGGTTGCTCATCCTGCTGCTCTTCATCCTGCTCCTGGTGCGCCGTCGCCGCACCGAGCAGGAAGAGCCCGCCGAGGGTGACCTCTGGCAGGGGCAAAGTAGTGGGGGATGACGACGCGGCGTCTCTTCTCGCAGGAGCCATCCACGCCCGATGGGGTGCAGGCTCTGCAACACCCCGACCGCGCTGTACGTTGTGCGGCGGCTTATCGTTTGGGCCGCAGCGGCGATCCCTCCGCCGTTCCAGCGCTGATCGCTGCCCTGCGCGATCCGGATGCGGGGGTACGCCGCGCCGCTGCTGAGGCGCTGGGTTACCTCGGCGATCCGCGCGCTATCCCTGCCCTTTGTGAGGCGCTCTCCGCAGTGGATGTGTACCTGCGGCAGGCAGCGGAGCGAGCGCTGCTGCGCATTGAGTACCTCTCGCGCCTGCCGCCCTCTGTGCCTGCGCCGCCCCCTCCACCCGTGCCCGTGCTGCGGGTGCCCATCCCTGTTGCAGAGGAAGCAGTGCCATCCTCGCCCCCCGTGCGCGGCGCCCTCATACTGTTTGTGGCGCTTGCCTTGCTGGCCGTGTTGGCGCTTACGGCGGGCTGGCTGTGGAACCGCCCGCTGGGGCCACACCTCACGGCACAGGCGGCTGAGTTGCTTCCCCTCCCCGCCGCTGAAGCGCTCCCCACGCCGCAGGCCGAGCGATCCGCTGCCGCGCCGCTGTGCGGTGGCCCCCCTATGATGCGCATTTTGGTCGTCGGGCTGGATGCAACAGACCCCACTTATAGCGGCTTCGGTGGCTTTGCCGATGTGATCCGCATCGCCCGTGTGGATTTCACCACGCCCGCTGTCACGGTGCTGGCCATCCCCCGCGACCTGTGGGTGCCGATCCCGGGCATGGAGCAGTACGGCGTGGAAGCCAATCGCCTTAAGACGGCCTATCCCTATGGCAACCGCTACGGCCTCCCCGGCGGGGGTGTGGGTCTCTTGATGGCCACGCTGGCCACCAACTTCGGTGTGGAAGCAGATCGTTACGTGGTGATGGACAAAGAAGCCTTCCGCAACAGCATTGACGCCATCGGTGGGGTAGATATCTACCTCTCTGCCCCGATCGGGGGGACGCAGCCGGGTGAGCCTTACTTTGGGGCGGGCTGGCATCATTTAGATGGGCACGCCGCACTGGCCTTCGCCAGCCTGCGCCCTGACAACACCAGCGACCTCTACCGCATCCAGCGTCAGGACTTGCTTATTGAGGCCGTCCGCGCCAAGCTGCTCAGCCCACAGACTCTGCCCCTCCTGCCGCGCCTGATTGGCGAACTGCGCGGTTCGGTGAGTACCGACCTCAGTGCGGCAGAGATCAACCGCCTTGTCTGCTTGGGCCGCGTGTTGGGTGAGGAAAACCTGCACACTATAACGCTTGACCCCGCGCTGATGACCCCTGTGGTGGATGAGTACGGCTACGAGCGCCTGCTGCCCGATGCACAGGCCATCGCCCGTTTTGTGGCTGCTTTTAACGCAGGTGAGGTTCCTGCGAATGAGGCGGGGCGATCACCTTAAGCGCCCGATGCAGGACCCGAATTTCCACAGGGGTTTGCCCAACAATATCCCCATCGCAGGTGATGGGTTGGGGTGGGTCGGCGTGCAGCACAAGATGCTGGGTGCGCCAGCGCGGCAACGGTGCGGCTAAATCCTCCAATCCGGCGGCGGTAGCGGCCAACGCCAGCACAGTCTGGATGTCGCTGGCGGGGAAGAGCACCACATCCAGGATGCCATCGCTGATGTCTGTTCCGGGCAACGCCGTGACGCCGCTGATGCCGAAATTGGCCGTGTTGGAAACGAGACAGGCCACCCCTTCACCGTGTGCATCTGTGCCGTTAAAGGAAAGGCGATAGGCGGCGGGCTGGGGGTCTATTATCTTGCGCAGGCCAGCGATGAGGTAGGCAGCGTAGCCCAGCCGCTCCTTCATCTCTCGGTCGGCTTCGCGCATGGTGTTGGCAATGATGCCGGTGGCAGTGGCCACCAGGAACGGCTCATCGGCTGCCATACCCACGTCCACTGAGCGCACGGTGTGTGGCCCCACGATAAGGTGTGCCGCCCATCGCAAATTGCGTGGGATGCCCAGCTCGGTGGCGAAGACGTTGCCCGTGCCGCCGGGCAAGATCGCCAGCGGGACGTCGCTGCCAATAAGGGCGCCTGCCGTCTCGCGCAGGGTGCCATCGCCGCCGTAGGCTGCCACGACATCAACCCCTGCCTCCCGCGCCGCCCGGGCGATCTCGGTGGCGTGGCCCGGCCAGCGCGTCATCTGCATATCCCACTCTACGCCGGCCTTGGAGAAGGTGTCATAAAGCGCGCGCAGGTAAAGGTTGCCGCGCCCCGCTGCTGGGTTGACAATGACCTGCACCCGCTTCACCATGTGCTGTTGTGCCCTCCCTGTGGTGCGTCTTAATTGATGATTTGATTATGCGGCCTCGGGGCGCTTTGTCAAACAAGAGTTGCATTGTAGGAGTGGATAAGAAACTGGGTACAGGTAAAATAAGGGCATGAAAACATGTCCCCATTGCCAAAGTACAGCGCGACAGGTGAAAGTCGGGCGCAACCCATCGGGCAGCCAGCGGTATCTATGTCGTGGGTGCGGGCGGAAGTACACGCCGGAGCCAAAGCCGCGGGGGTATGATGAAGCCACCCGGCGGCAAGCCCTCCAGATGTATGTAGACGGGCTGAACTTCCGGCGGATCGGGCGAATGCTGGGGGTAGCGCACCGGACGGTGATCAACTGGGTGAATGCGTATGCAGCCAGCCTGCCAGATGAACCACCCGTGCCCGGCGAGGGGCAGGAGGTGCACGAGCTGGATGAGCTGTTCACCTTTGTCGGTCGAAAAAAAACGAAGTCTACATCGTCACCCAGGTAGACCGCGCCACTCATTGCATTGTTGGCTGGGATGTCGTTGTGGAGCGCAGCTACGAAACCCTGCAACCCATTCTGGACCGCTCCCCGCAGGCTCAGCGCTATTACTCGGATGACCTTGCGGTCTACGACACGCTGGTCTATTACCCCGGTCATCATCTCACCGCCCCGGGCAAGTCTCAGACCTATTCTGTCGAAGCGGATAACTCGGTGCTGCGCCATTACCTCGCCCGTCTCGTGCGCCGTTCGCGCTGTTTCTCGCGCTGTCTGCGTGCTCTCTGGACCGCCATCAAGCTCTTCGTCTTTGCCTGGAACCGCCGCCAGATGTACAAGCGCCGTTACCCAACCTATCCTGCCCATGTCAAGGATTTCGTGTACCCGTGATGTTATCCACTCCCTTTTTTGACCATCCTGCGGCTTGGGCGCTATAATATTCTTTTGTCGCTTACTCTTATTGTCCAACAGCAAATACCCCCGACCGGCGTCCATGCCGGTCGGTTGTTGAGAGCGAAAGGAACCCATCGATCTTGGAGAGGAGGCAGGCGCGGAGGCCACTTAGGGAGGTCATATCCGCGCCGTTGAACGGCCATGGATGAGCTTTTGAGAGCATTTGATGCGCCAGATAACCCCAACATCCCCGAGCTGCGCCCCGGCGATAACGTTCGTGTCCATCTGCGTATCGTGGAAGGTGACCGCGAGCGCATTCAGATCGTCCCCGGCACGGTGATCAGCATCCGCGGTAGCGGCAACAACCGCATGTTCACTGTGCGGCGCACAGCGGCCCACGGCGTGGGCGTGGAACGCACCTTCCTCATGCGCTCGCCGCGCATTGAGAAGGTGGAAGTGGTAAGCCACTCGCGGGTGCGGCGCGCGAAGCTCTACTTCCTGCGCAAACGCACGGGGCGGCGTGCCGTCCTTAAGGAAAAGCGCTAGGCGCAACGGGCCACCCTCTTATGTCAGCAGATGCTCCACTGATCGGCATCTCGGTTGGTGCGCTGCACATGTCTCCTTCCAGCGCACTCTATCTGGCGGTGCGCCCCACCTACTCCCATGCCGTTGAGATGGCCGGCGGCGCGCCGATCCTGATCCCGCTACAGGTGGGGCAGGCGAGCTTGCGGCGCATCTACGAGCAGCTGGACGGCCTCATTTTCTCCGGCGGCGGTGACGTGGACCCCACACGCTACGGCGCTCCAACGCTCTCTCCCCACACAACAGAGATTGACCCCGCCCGCGACGAGGTGGAAATCCAACTTGCGCGCTGGGCGGTTGAGGACAATAAGCCCCTCCTGGCGATCTGCCGAGGGGTGCAAGTGCTGAACGTAGCATTGGGCGGCACGCTGATCCAGCACATCCCCGATGAAGTGCCTCATGCTCTGCCGCATGAAGCTCATTCGGATGAGGCTTTTCAGCGCCTCGCCCATGAGGTCACTGTAACACCCGGCAGCAAACTTCACATTGCGTTGGGCCTCAACGGCGACCGCTTGAGCGTCAACAGCCTGCATCATCAGGCACTGGCTGAGATCGGGCGCGGCCTGCGCGTGGTCGCCCGCGCAGGCGATGGCATCGTAGAGGGAGTGGAGATTCCTGATAGGCGCTTCATCGTGGGTGTGCAATGGCATCCGGAGGCCCTTGTGGACACGGTGCCACCTATGCGTCACTTGTTTGAGTCGCTGGTTAACGCAGCGCGAGGTTGAATGAGAAGGGGCTGAGTGGCCCCTTTTTGCGTTCACGTGCTACGGAGGCGATCCATGGTAGCGGATACGCGCCCTATCGCTCTGCTGGATTCAGGCGTGGGCGGCCTTTCCATCCTGCGCGAAGTGCGCCGCGAGCTGCCACACGAGGATGTGCTCTACCTCGCTGATCAGGCTCACGTACCCTATGGCCCCCGCCCCCTCTCGGAAATCCAGCGCTTCGCACGTGGCATCACACGCTTCTTCTTAGCGCAGGGCGCCAAAGCCATTGTGCTCGCCTGCAACGCAGCTTCAGCGGCCAGCCTGCACCATCTGAGGGAAACCTTTCCCCATGTTCCCTTTGTGGGCATGGAGCCAGCCGTGAAGCCCGCCGCCCAAAACACGCGCACGGGTGTGGTCGGCGTGATCACCACCAAAGCCACCTATCAAGGCGAACTTTTCGCCAGTGTGATTGACCGCTTTGCCAAAGGCATCACCGTCGTCACGCAGGTTTGCCCGGATTTCGTCACGCTCGTGGAGCGCGGAGAGCTGGACACGCCGCCGGTGCGGGAGGCGGCGCAAGCCTATTTGACCCCTCTGTTGGAGGCCGGCATAGATCAGTTGGTGCTGGGATGCACGCACTTCCCTTTCCTCAAACCGGTGCTGGCTGAGGTCGTCGGCCCGGGGGTGACCATCGTGGACCCCAGCCCGGCCATCGCCCGCCAGACGGCCCGCGTGATTGACACCCAGCAGAACGCGGCAACACACATTGGCCACGTCACTTGCTTCACCAGCGGCGACCCCGAGGCTTTCTATCGGCTGGCTGTGCGGCTGGTGGAGGAGCCGCTAGAACGTGGGCAGGTGCGGGCGGTGCGCTGGCAGGGGGATGACCTTGTCCTCGCCGATGGATAACGCGCATATCGGAGGGCTTTGATGCGCGCACTGGTGTTGGGAGCAACCGGTTTTATCGGCGGGCAGATCGCCCGTGCTGCCTACATGGCAGGGATGGAAGTGCACGGCCTGCGGCGACGCCCCGGTTCGGTCGGGGCAGTAGGCGACGTGCCCATCATCTGGCATGAAGGGGACATCAACCGCCCGGAAACCCTCTATGAGGCCATGCAAGGCATGGATGTGCTGTTCCACGCGGCGGCCTACTATCCGGAGGCGGAGCGCAACGTGAGGCGGGCTGTGCAGCGTGGCGTGTGCGAAATGCGCCTTGTGCTGGATGCCGCCCGCCAGGCCGCGGTGGGGCGTGTGGTGTACACCAGCACGTTGAGCACCATCGGCGCCCCGCCGCCGGGAGCGGAACGGCTGGCCGATGAGCGTGATGCCTATCTACCCGGCTCAACGTGGAACGCTTACTACGAGGCCAAGTGGCTTATGGAGCTGGAGGCCGTGCGCGCCACACAGGATGGGCAGCCTGTTGTCATCCTGTGCCCGACGGCGGTATTCGGCCCAGGGGATGTGAAGCCAACCACGGGCAGGTTGTTGCTGATGCTGGCCAAAGGGCAGATGCCGCTGGCAGTAGACACAGTGGTCAACGTGGTGGACGGGCGCGATGTGGCGCTGGCGCACGTCCGGGCGGCCACGCTGGGCACGCCCGGCGAACGCTACATCATTGGCGGACACAACGTGAACATCGCTGAGGCGCTGCGCGAGGCTGCTTACGTCATCGGCGTCAGGCCGCCAGCCCTCACGTTGAGCGTGCGCACGGCCAGCACGTTGATGCGCCTTGCTGGGGCGCTGGGCCTGCCCCTCACCGCTACCATGCGTGCCCTTCCCCATTGGCAGCCGCTCAATCCGCTGAAAGGTTGGCAGACTTTCAACTTGGTGCCCCGCCCCTTTGCCGAGACCGTGCGCGATACGGTGGAGTGGTTCCGCGAGCATCGCTATTTGTAGCTGCAAGCCGCTTCAAGAAGCAGCAGCCTGCCCGCTTTGCCTTACTACCCCCAGAACGTCAGGTAGATGGTGCGCAGGCTGAGCACGACGATCAGCACTCCCACCATGATCATGAGCGTTTTGGCGGGCAACCTCTTACACACATAGGCTGCCAGTGGCGCAGCGACTACACCGCCGGCCAGCAGGCCAACGATGGCCGGCCAATTCTCCTGCAGCAAGAGGGGAATGGCAACGAAGAAAGTGATGGCCTCCGAAGTGGTGACCAGAAACTCGGCGGTGTTGACCGAACCGATCATGAAGCGCGGCTCATGCCCCCGCGCGACCAGTGTGGTAGTGACGATCGGCCCCCAGCCGCCTCCACCGACGGCATCCAGAAAACCGCCCACCAATGCCAGCAGGATGGGGCGGGGCGTTCCATCCGCTGTTTGAGGCTTGCGGAAAGCCTTGCGGAGGATCACGGCTCCCATCACCAGCAGGTAGGCCGAGACGATGGGTTTGATGATACCTGCGGGGACCTCGGTGAGGATGTAGGCGCCGGTGACCCCGCCAATCACGCCCGGCACGATCAACGAGAGCACAAGGTCCTTATTCACGTTGCCCAAACGGAGATGCGAAAGCCCCGATGCGGCGGTGGTGAACATCTCCGCGGTGTGCACACAGGCACTGGCGATGCGCGGAGGCAGGCCGAGGCTGAGCAGGAGCGTGTTGGAGCTCACGCCATAGGCCATGCCCAGTGCACCGTCAATCATCTGGGCGATGAACCCCACCAGCGCGAAGAGCAACACATTCACAGCGAGCGGAAGGTCGTTTGCAACCACGGGAAGGCTTCTCCTTGTTGGCAAGCGCTCAGGTTAAAAGCTCAATAATCTATAATGTCTATTATTTTAATAGACATTAGCAGGCGCCGAAAATAGCCCCTGTTGCTGGCTTCCGAGCGCGACCAGCGGCGAGGGTTACCTGCTGCGGCGTACCTGTTCTATGCGTGCGCTTACATCGGCCAAAGTGGTGTGATCCAGAATGTTAGCGATGGCGTTGCGCACATCCAGCATGACCAGACGCAGGCCGCAGGTCTGCTCATCGGGGCAGCCGCAGGGTTCGTAGGCCATCTGACTGACGCAGCGGATGGGCGCCAGAGGACCATCCAACACGCGCACGATCTGCCCCAACGAGATCTCCTGCGGGGGCCGTGCCAGATAATATCCTCCGCCGACTCCCATCTTGCTGTTAAGCAGGCCCGCGTTCTTCAGCGTGAGCAGAATCTGCTCCAAGAACTTGGCTGGGATTTGCTGGCGCCTGGCGAGTTCCCGGATCTGCATAACCCCGTTCTCTTCCTCGCAGGAGGCCAGCTCTATCATCGCCCTTAAGCCGTATTCGCCTCTCTTAGAGAGCCGCATGGTGTTACCGGTCTAAAAGCCTATAATTCCTATAGAACTTCATGTAGGCTCAGTGTATCACCACATGGTGGGGTTGTCAAGAAGCGCCCATAGTGCCGGCAACAGAAAGCAGCAAGGCCCGGCTAGGCCAGCGCCGGGCCTTGGCTGGGAGCGTGACGGTGCTTACTTGTTGTAGCTCAGCGCGGGCGGAATCTTATACACATCGTTCGGATCGTAGTGGACTTCAATGTCGCCCGTACCGGTCGTTTCCACCATGTAACAGATAAACTGAGCCTCCAGCACCAGCGTAGCACCGTTGCCGGTGATGGTGCACTTGTTAACCGGCGCGTAGATCGTCCCCACAAACTGGCTGCCACTGCCGCCGGTAATCTCCACCCCGCCCTGCGGATAGGGGAAGTTGTTGCGGTCCACCCAGATCATGAGGCCTTGCCAATCGCAGGTGTCATAGGCCTGGCAGTCAGGATAAGTGGGTGCGCTGAAGGAGTGATTGCCGTTACCGGAGAGGGAGAAGACGCCGCTCTTGATGTAGATCACCACTCCATTGGCGATGATGGTGCCGCCAGTGGAGACAAACCCCTTGTTCTGCGCGCCGCTGTCAATGCAGTAGACGCCGGGGTTGAGCGTCAACGTGCCGTTGGTGAGTTTGATCTCGCTGTAGTAGCCGGGGTTGATCGTCCCCGCCCCTTGATGGCTTATCTTGCTCCCCCGGCAGGCTTCATCGGGCGGCGGCACGTCGGCCAGCGGGTCGCTGAGTGGTGCGGCGCATTGGGTGCCGCTGGCGCCATCTATGCAGCCACTTGCTCCGATGCCCGGGTCATCAATATCAATGTCGCTGCTGCCGCGCACGCGGATGGCATCGCACGAGGTGTTGTTGGCGCAAGGGCCGCTCTTGCACTTATCGGAATTGGAGAAAATGCCCCCGTCAACGGTAACCATCATGCCATCGCCGCCGATGTCAATGGCCGCGCACTCGTTGCCCAGCGCCACGATGGCCTGGCTGGGGAAGGGGTTGGTCTCTGGGCGGCACTGACCTACCGCATCGGCGGAGACCTCTGTCGCGCCGCTGTAAACCATGTGGATGAGGTAGGTGGGTGAGTCGGCCCAGATGAGCACACGGACGTAGTCCGACTTATCACCGCTAAAGCCCGGGGGGAAGACCTCATTGGGGATCTCGGTTCCGATCTGCACAGTGACGCTGGTGGTAGCATCCCCCTCAAGGCCGAAGCCGTTGGCCTGTGCAGCGGCCAGCGCAGCAGCGTCAACCATCTCGTCGCGGTTGGCGGCACCGTAGTTGGTGCACATGGCGTACACCGCCGCCAGCACAGCAGCATCAGCAGCATTGCGGGCGTTGCGTTGGTAGAAGTAGAGTGTGCCGCCGTCCACCGCCAAGCCGATGAATCCCAGAAACACCACCATCAACAGGGCGATGAGCAAGACCGCCTGAGCAGGTGTGGCCTTACGCTGCAGGGGATGATAGTGTTGCTGATTAGTGCCTTTCTCTCGCCTCTCGTTGATGTCCATGTAAGCACACTCCTTTGCTTGCATTACCCGCCCAAGGCTGCCTATCCTACGGCTTGCACTGGAAGGAGAGGAAAGGTGCCTCATCCAGCGGGCCGATGGTAGTGCCGCCGTTGCGGTAGGGCACGACGATGTAGGTCACGGCTTGGGGTTGATTGGGTTGCCACGTGCCCGGGCTAAGGTTGTAACAGCCGTTTGCGCCGCTCACGCTGTAGCCACAGAAGGTGGTTCCTCCACCACTGGCCCGCCCGACCTGTGTGCTGCTCGCATAGATGAAGTACCCTTCAGCATAGGCATTGCCTGCCCATGTCAGCCCCATGTAGCGATCGTTCTGTTTATTGGTGTTACAGTAACGGATCTGACCGGGGCCGTCCGGCGTGCCTACCTGCAGGTTCGTGACGTTGAACACACACTGGTAGGATGTAGAACCTCGCGAGGCCGTGCCGATGGCGTTGTAAGCCTCCGCTTCGTAGAGAATCACCTTAGAGACGTTGTTGGCCCAGAAGGTATCCGCTCCGGCGGCATTGTAGCAGCTGGTAGCGCTGTAGCCGCAGGTCACTGGATCAGAGGGGTTAGCAGGCGGCGGGAAGGTGCCGATCAGCGTGCGTGACCCGCCCGCAGGCGTGGCATAGAGGCGGTAGCCCTGCACCGGAAAGGCCGGGTCAGGACTGGCGACCTGTGACCACGTCAGGCCGATGTAGCGGTTGGCCTTGATGTCAGCGCAGTGCGTGCCACCATCCTCGGGGAGCACAGCGAGCACACTGCCCGGCAAGGAAGGCGAGGAGGGGTTGTTGGGGTCATAGCCACCCGTTTCCTCGCACTCGTTGCTGCATAGGTCACCGTCAGGGTTGCCCGTACCGGTCTGGTTGCCGTTGCCGAAGTTGCTGCACTCCCAATAATCATCCAGGCCGTCGCTATCGGCGTCCGTACCAGGGGAAGGGGGTGGCGGGCCGCAGTTGACGCCCCCACCGCCTCCGCCGCCACCACCGCCTCCGCCGCCGCCACCACCGCCACCGTCGCCGCCGCTGCCGGTGTGGGGCAGCTCAATGTCCTTGACCAGCGTGCGCTGGCCCTCAATGACGAGCGGCAGGCTCTGGATGAAGAACGGCGTGATGAGGTCAATTGTCCCCTCCACACGGACGTGCAGGACATCGCCGTTCTCAATCTGCTCGTCCAGCACATCAGGATCTGAGCCCGCACTGCAGGGGATAGGCGCATCAATGGAGCCGTCGGCAAGATCCGCAGCGGTGACGTACTCCACGGTGACGTTGTCCGTGCGTGAGAAGAGCAAGTTGCTGGCCAGGTTGATCATCGCATCGCAGTTGAGGTAGTTGGGTGTCTGGCCGCTGCCGGTGAAGCCCAAGATCACGCCGTAGCGCAGCGCATTGCGCACCGCTGCCGAGGCCTGTGCGTAGCTCAGCAGGATGCGACCGAAGTCAATGATGCCCATGAAGATAAACAGCAGGATCGGCAGCGCCAGCGCAAACTCCGCCAGCGACTGACCGCGCCACCTTCCTTTTTTCGTTCCCATCGTCCGATCTCGCATGGCACTCACCCCCGCCTCACTGGTGCATCAGTCCTCTTTCACGATGAACTGAACGGCCTCACCCCTCAACGGAATGGGATTGACCCCCGCAATCTGCGGGATGATGGGCGTCAACAGCGGGAACTGGTAAGTGATCGTCACCCTGACGGTATCGCCCACTAAGCTATCGTCCCCGCTGGTATTGATGATGCTCACATCAATATCGTCATCGGAGATGGTGGACCAATCCACAAAGCTGCCCGTGTTGGCGCCACCTGCGAACTTGGCCCGCCAGAGGGCATTATTGGGGTTAGCACATTGTGGGCCATCGCTGGGCAGCACACAGTGGGGATTGATGGAGAGGAACAGCGCCGCCTCGCCGGCGCCGTCCTCTAGTGCCACGTGGACGAAATACGTGCGGCCCAAATCCAACAGCCCGGAGACCAGCAGTGTCAATACAAAGAAGCTGATCGCCAGCTCGGCCAAGCTTTGGCCGCGTTGGCGCCGTCCCATACGCACTCCGCCTCGCAAGACAGACATCTCACTCTCTCCCGATAAGCCATGTGGGAGGGGTGGCCTTTTCTATACAACGAGCATAAACGCACTTTGTTACCTTGCCAACCCCCCCTATGTCCCATTCGGTACTAGCGTACTAGGTTTTCCCATTCTAGACTCTGATCGCTGGTTTGGCGAGTTTGCCGCCCCTTTCTTAAAAAACACACCCCCAACAGAACCGCCGAGCGCGCAGCACAAAGGGCCGGGATACTCGGACGCCAATCGTGGTATAGTCAATGAAGCAGGCAGTAGGCGCCCGGCAGGGAAAGTTGGCAAGGCAAACGTTCATGGCATATGGAGATTACCCCGCTTACCGCGTCCGCAGGCAGCGCAGGCACCGCCCCTTGCGCCTGGAATGGCGCCTTATTCCCCTCATCTTGTTCGGCGCGGGGTTGGGGGCGCTGAGTTTCGGACTGGTGGCTGCCACCGCTGCCCTCACCGTGACGGTAGCTGTGCAAGGGTCGGAGCGCATCCTGCCGGGCGTGACAGCGGCAGGTGAGCCGCTCGGTGGCCTGACACCGCAGGAGGCCACTCAGGTGCTTGAGGTGGCGTGGCAAGGCAATGAGGCAACGGTAGCGCTGAGTGATGGCGAGCGCCTATGGCCCGCCTCGCCCGCTGCATGGGGCTTTGCCATAGACGCTCAGGCCACCGCCGAGCGCGCTCGTCGCGTGGGGCGTGGCAAAAGCCTGCTGGACGAGATGGCCGAGATCTACGTGGCGACAGTGCGTACTTATGCGGTGATGCCCGTCGTCACGCTGGAGGCACAGGTCGCCCGAGCCGCGCTGGAAGCCCATGCTGAAACGTTCAGCGTGCCGCCGCAGGATGCCACGCTGCGCTTTGAAGGCGGGCAGGTGATCGCCGTGGCAGGTGTGGCAGGGCGCTCGCTAGATGTGGAAGCGACGCTTGCAGCATGGGCCGCTGACCCTGCGCTGCTGCTACAGTCGGGCACCCTGCCGCTGGTGATGCGCCCTGTTGCGCCACGCATCGCCGATGCTTCCGGTGCGGTGGCCGAAGCACAGGCCCTGCTTGCCACACCGCTCGCGGTGCGCGCCTACGACCCCATCAGCGATACTTACACCGAGTGGATGGTCACGCCGGAGGAAATCGCCACGTGGCTGGCCGTTGAGACGGACGGGGAAACGTTGCGTGTCACGGTGGATGCGCAGCGGGTGCAGGCCTACCTCGCCACCCGCGAGGCCGAGCTGGGCGGTGGGCGTACTCTTGACAGGGAGCACAGCACTGAGGCGCTCCTTGCCGCCCTGCGTGAGCACACCCCCGCCACCCTGATCGTCATTCATCCGCCAACAACCTACACTGTGCAGCCCGGCGACACACTGATCCGCATCGCCTGGCAGCTGGGGATGCCAATGTGGCGCATCCTGGAAGCCAATCCCGGACTCAATCCCGATGCGCTCACCGTTGGGCAGGCGCTGAACATCCCCTCCAAGAGCGACCTGCTGCCGCTGCCGGTAGTGCCGAACAAGCGGCTGGTGGTAAGCATTGACCAACAGCGGTTGTGGGTCTATGAGAATGGGGAGCTCCTGCACGAGTTTGTCATCAGCACTGGCATTGACCGCTCGCCCACCCAGCCGGGCGTCTTTCAGGTGCAGACGCATGAACCGAACGCCTACGCCTCGGTGTGGGACCTGTGGATGCCATACTTCCTAGGCATCTATGAAGCCTGGCCAGGCTTTATGAACGGCTTTCATGGGTTGCCCTCACGCAACGGTGGGCAGATTCTGTGGGCCAACTCGCTGGGACGGCGTACTTCCTTTGGCTGCATCATCCTTGACCTGCCCGATGCCGAATGGCTCTACAACTGGGCTGAGGATGGGGTGGTGGTGGAGATCGTGGAGTGATTATCCTCACCCTCGCCCTCTCCACCGCGGCCATTACTCCGGATAGATATTGGCAAAATGCGCGGGGCGCAGTAAAACAGTAGCCACAAGGGAGCAAAACACGGTTTGCCCCCCAAAGTGGAGAGAATACTCCTGTACCTCTGTCGCGAGCACGACAGTCCCCTTAATGCCGGTGCGCCGGGTGACCAGCCCGGCGACATTTACCACTGGAGGAAAACCTATGGCCATCATCCAGACCGAGAACCTCACCAAGTACTACGGCAAGGCACGCGGGGTAATAGACCTGAACTTGAGTGTGGAGAAGGGCGAGGTCTTCGGCTACCTCGGTCCCAACGGCGCGGGAAAGACGACCACCATCCGCCTCTTGCTGGGCTACCTGCGCCCCACAAGCGGGCGAGCAAGCGTTTTTGGCCTTGATTCGTTCCACGATGCGGTGGCCATCAAGCGGCGGGTTGGGCACCTGCCCGGCGAGTTTGCCCTCTACCCACGCCTCACCGGTGAGCAGCTGCTGCGCTACTTTGCCCATCTGCGCGGCGGTGTGGACTGGAACTACGTGCGGGCGCTGGCCGAGCGGCTGGACATAGACCTCACGCGGCGTATCGGGCAGCTCTCACACGGCAACCGGCAGAAGGTCGGTTTGCTGCAGGCCTTCATGAACCGCCCAGAGCTGCTCATTCTGGACGAGCCGACCAGCGGACTTGATCCGCTGGTGCAGCAAACCTTCTACGAGCTTGTGGATGAGGCACGGGCCAATGGTCAGACCATCTTCATCTCCTCCCACATCCTGCCAGAGGTAGAGCGGCTGTGCGACCGCGTGGGGATCATCCGCGAGGGGCGGTTGGTGACGGTGGAGATGGTCGCGGCGCTGAAGGCGCGGGCCTTGAGGCGGCTGGAGATCACCTTTGATGCACCTGTACCCGCCGAGCAGTTCACCAAACTGCCGGGCGTGCAAGATGTCACAGTGGCCGATCGCCACCTGCGCTGCACGGTGGTTGGCTCACTGGATGCAGTGGTGAAAGCCGCTGCGCAGTACACCGTCGTCAACATCCGCAGCGAAGAGCCTAGTCTAGAGGAAGTGTTCCTCACCTTCTACGGCAGACAGGCCAACAACACCACCAAGGAGGCACACCATGCTGCGTAACGTCTTCCTCAAGACCCTGCGCGATATGCGCGGCGCGCTGGCCTGGTGGGCCATCGGGCTGGGCCTGATGTGCCTTTGGTTCGTTACCTTCTTCCCCGCCATCTCCGGCGCGAGTGGTTTGCAGGAGTACATGGAGTCGCTGCCCGAGTCGTTCCTCGCCGTGTTTGGCGTCTCTGAGACAATGATCATCACCACGCTGGCGGGCTTCCTCACGCTGGAGTTGATGAGCGCCTGGCTACCCGGCCTGACGGTCGCCTTCGGTATTGCCTTTGGTGCCGGTTTGCTCAGCCGTGAGGAGGACGAAGGTTCGCTGGATCTGTTGCTGGCCAACCCCGTGCCGCGCTGGCGCGTGGCGTTGGAGAAGTTCGCCGCACTGGTGGTTTTCACCGCGATCGTGGCGCTGGCCTGCTGGGTGGGGCTGCTGCTTGGCGTGGTCGCGATAGATGTGGAGGCTGGCGACGTGCGCCTGCTGGATGGAATGGTGAGCCTTGCCGCACTCACGCTCTTCTTCGCCGCGTTGACGTACTGCCTGACCTGCCTCAAGCGCGGGCGCGGGCTGGCGACGGGTGTGGGCGCTGGGCTGGCGGTGGTGACCTTCTTCACCAATAACCTCGCCGATCTGGCCAACCTGCCGCAGTGGTCGCGGCGGCTCTCCCCGTGGTACTACTACGGGGGCAACACCATCCTGGCGGATGGCCTCAACTGGGGTCATTTCGGGCTGCTCGTTGGCCTGACCGTGCTGCTTGTCGCCCTCGGCGTGTGGGGCTTCAGCCAGCGCGATCTGGGTACCTAATTCCCCCTCTCGGCGGGCCAAAGCCGAGCGGAGAGAACGATGTTCAGGAGCGTCTTCACCAAAACCTTGTACGATGTCCGCCTGCCGCTGCTGTTCTGGAGCGCGGGCATGGCGGCGCTGTGCGTGTGGTTCGTGAGCCTCTATCCGGCGGTGGGGGCCAGCACGGACTCCGCCCTGCTCACCACGCTGATGGAAAATCTCCCCGATTCGATCAAGCTGCTGATCGGCAGCCCAGAGTTTATCACCTCCTTTGAGGGCTTCCTTGCCACCAAGCTGATGAACATGATGCTGCCACTGCTGGGCATCGGCTTTGGGCTGTCCTTCGGCGGAGGGATGATCGGCGGAGAGGAGGATGAACACTCGCTGGACCTGCTGCTGGCCAACCCCGTGCCACGCTGGCGGGTGATCGTAGAGAAGTATGCGGTGCTGGTCCTGTTCACCGCGATCGTCTACGCGGCATGCTATGCTGCCCTTGTCCTCACCGCTGCCGTCATCGGCGTGGAAACCGATGCAGGTCGCTTGTTGGCGGGCACGCTGAACCTCACCTTGTTGGTGGCCTTCTTCGCCACGCTGACATTGTGCATCAGTGCCTTGCGGCGTGGGCGCGGGCTGGCGACCGGCGTGAGTCTGGCCTATGCCGCCGTCACCTTCCTCACCAACAATCTGCGCGCCATCGTTGAGATGCCTGATTGGTTGACCTACCTCTCACCGTGGTATTACTACGACATCCAACAGGTGCTCTTTGAGGGCATAAACTGGGGACACGTAGGCGTATTGGGTGGGCTAACCCTCCTGCTGGCTGTGCTGGGCGTGTGGGGCTTCAGCCAGCGCGATGTAGGCACGTGAGGCCAACGCCATGGAGGCATGGAAGCGGCGTGCGCGGGCGCTGCAGGCCGAGACCTATGCGCTGTACCTAGCCTACCGCGATCCGCGCACGCCATGGTATGCCAAGGTCTTCGCCGCGCTGGTGGTAGGGTACGCCTTCAGCCCCATTGACTTCATCCCCGATTTTGTGCCGTTGTTGGGATATGTGGACGATCTGATATTGGTGCCGTCAGGTGTGGCATTGGCACTGAAGCTGATCCCCGCACCGGTGATGGCCGAGGCCCGCCTGCGGGCGCAGGAATCCTTGCAGGAGGGCAGGCCTGTCAGCCGTACCGCCGCCGTGGCGATCGTCCTCCTCTGGCTGGCACTGGCAGCGGCAGCGGTTTACTGGGCCGTGCGGATAGCCTCAGCACGGCTGCGCTAAGGGCTGGTGAAATAAAAGGGCTGGCCTAACTAACTGCAACAGGCCAGCCCTTTCTGTCTGTCGGAGAAAGGATCAGCTGCCCAGCGCCAGCACAGCCACCCGCGCCAGCTGGAAAAGCGGCGTGGGGATGATGCCGAGGATGAAGGTGCCCAGCGCTGTCACCCAGAGCGCCGCGGTGAGTGCAGGCGGCAGGGCAGCCTCACCGGCACCATCGCGCATATACATCATGAGGATCACACGGATATAGTAGAATGCGCTGATGACGCTGGTCACCACACCCACGATGGCTGCTGCCAGCATCCAGCCGCTCTGCGTGGCAGCCAACACAGCCGCCTGAAAGACGAAGAACTTGCCCACCAATCCCGCGCTGATGGGCAGGCCGGTGAGCGAGAGCATGAACAACGTCATGGAGAGCGCCAGCCAAGGATGCGTTTTGCCCAAGCCGGCGAAGTCCTCAATCTGGTTGCCGCTGCCGTCCGCCCGCTCCACGGCGATGACCACTGCGAAGGCCCCCAGATTGGTGAAGGTGTAGGTCAGCAGGTAGAAAATCGCTGCGCTGACGGCCAGCGGAGCCGTTTCAGGGTGCTGAGCCGCTGCGATAGCCACCAACACATAGCCCGCATGGGCGATGCTGGAGTAGGCCAGCATGCGTTTGATGTTGCTTTGGGCGATGGCCACCACATTGCCCACGATCATGGTCAGTATGGCGATAATAGCCAGCAGGGTACCCCACTGCTCGGCCAGTGCAGGCATGGCGGCCACCAGCAGGCGGATCATGGGGGCGAAGCCGCCTGCTTTGGCCCCCACCGACATGAAGGCCGTGGTGGGCGTCGGCGCCCCCTGATAGACGTCCGGCGTCCACATGTGGAAGGGCACTGCCGCTACCTTGAAGCCCAGCCCAGCCAGAATCAGCGACATGCCAGCAATGGCCAGCGGCACACTGACAGCCTCACCGGCCAGTGCCGCACGCATGGCAGCCAGCGAAGTCGCACCGGTGCCACCATAGACCAGTGCCACACCAAAAGTGAGGAAGCTGCTGGCAAAGGCTCCCAGCAGGAAATATTTCATGGCCGCTTCTTCTGATTCCAGGCGCGGGCGGGCAAAACCGGAAAGGATATAAAGTGGGATGGTGAGCAACTCCAGCGCGATGAAGATCACCACCAGGTCGGCGGCCAGCGCCATGAGCATCATGCCGCCCGTGGAGAAGAGCATCAGCGTATAGTACTCCCCACGCTCAATGCCGTGCCGAGGCAAGTATTCCAGCGCCAGCAGGATGCCGATCACGGCGGAAAGAACGAAGACGATCTGCAGGAAGACGGCGAATCCATCCACGATTAGCATCCCACCGAACGAGTCGGCGGGCAGGCGGGGGCCGAAGCGCCCTACTGCTTGCAGGATAAGCATGCCCAGCACGGCCAGCAGGCCTGCGACGGAAAGCCACGCTGTCCAGTATTTGCGCCCACTGGGGATGGCCAAGTCAATGAGCAGGACGATCAGCGCCCAGCCCATCACCGCCAGAACCGGCGCGCTGACCTCCAGATTGAGCGAAGCAAGGGTCGGAAGCTCCATAGGTGGTTCCCTTCGCGCCTTGGTGATCAGAAGGGCAGCACGCTGGCCACCGCTGGGATGCTATCCAGCAGGGCCTGCACGGAAGGTGCCATCAGGTTGAAGAAGGGCTGCGCATACAGGCCGATCCAGAAGATGAAGATCAGCAGCGGCACAGCGCACAGTATCTCGCGCAGGTTCACATCCTGCAGCTTCTTGTTCTCCTCCTTATCCAGCGGGCCGAGGAAGACGCGCTGGAACATCCACAACAGGTAGATGGCCGCCAGAATGACACCAGAGGCAGCAAAAGCGGTGAAGATCCAGGGGCGCGCCCCCAACGCCGCCGAATTGAACGACCCCATCAGGATGGTAAACTCGCCTACAAAGCCGTTCAACCCGGGCAGGCCCATGGAGGAGAGGGTAACGATAAGCATGATGGCGCTATAGACAGGCATTACCCGCCAGATACCGCCAAAGGCGCTGAACTGACGCGTATGGCGACGCTCATAGAGCATTCCCACAAGGAGGAACAAAGCGCCTGTGCTCAGCCCATGGTTGATCATCTGCAGGATGGCACCCTGCAACCCGATGGCATTGAGCGAGAAGATGCCCAGCATCACAAAGCCGAGGTGGCTGACTGATGAGAAGGCAACCAGCCGCTTGACGTCCGTTTGGGCGTAGCTCACCCATGCACCGTAGATGATCCCGATCACCGCCAGCGCAGCGATATAGGGCGCAAAAAAGGCTGAGGCTTCGGGGAAGAGCGGCAAGTTGAAGCGCACGAAGCCGTAGGTGCCCATCTTAAGCAGGATAGCCGCCAGGATGATCGAGCCGGCAGTGGGCGCTTCGGTGTGAGCGTCAGGCAACCAGGAGTGCAGCGGCCACACCGGCACCTTGATAGCAAAGGCAATGGCAAAGGCAAGGAACAGCCAGCGCGCCGTCTGTACGGGGATGTCCAGCCCGATCAAGTCGGGCAGGTAGAACGTCCCGCCGGTGATGCCCAGATACAGGATCGCCAGCAGCATGAGGAGTGAGCCGGCCATGGTGTAGAGGAAGAATTTGACCGCCGCATAAGTGCGATGCTCGCCGCCCCAGATGCCGATGAGGAAGTACATGGGCACCAGCGTGAACTCCCAGAAGATGTAGAAGAGGAAGAGGTCTAGGGCAACGAAGACGCCGATCATGCCCGTCTCAAGGATGAGCATAAAGGCGTAGTATTCCTTGACCCTATCAGTGATGGCCGACCACGAAGAGAGGATGGCTATGGGCGTGATCAGCGTGGTGAGCAGCACCAACAGGATGCTGATGCCATCCACACCGAGGGCGTAGCTAATACCTGCGCTGGGAATCCAATCCACCCGTCCCGTCCATTGCATCCCACTGTTGCGCGTAAAATCCGCCGAGAGCAGAAACAGCGAGACGACAAAGGTGAGCGTGGAGAAGATCAGCGAGGCCCAGCGGATGAAATCCTCGTTCTTGCGCGGCGTCAGCAAGACGACCAGAAAGCCCGCTACCGGCAGGGCCAAGATCAGCGTCAGGAAGGTTGGGAACTCCGACATAGGTGCTCCTTACGGGTGCCTCGGGTTGTCTCCCCTTTAGCGGGGTGCAACCTCACTCCCCTCCGGCCCTCCCCCTCTGCACTGACGGAGAGGGGAAAAGAGAAGTGAGGTCAGCTCAAAAAGCGCCATGCAATGTATCCCAACAGCAGCACCACGCCCAACGCCACGGCCAGCGCATAGTTGCGCACGTAGCCGGTTTGGGTGCGGCGCAGTTGGTAAGATGATCCATACACCAGTTTGCCGATGCCATTGACCGCGCCATCTACAATGCCCGTGTCAATCGGCCTGTTCAGAACGTCCGAAAAGAGGTTGAAACCCTGCGTGAGGATGCTGTCGTGCACAAAGTTGTGCCAGAAGCGCCAGTCCACCGCCTCCGAGAGGAATTCTCCAATCTTGTTGTAGGGCGTGACGAAAATGAGGCCGTACAGCTCATCCCAGTACCACTTGCGGTTGAGGAAAGTGAACACCGGCCCGGTAGTGCGCAGGGGGTCCTCCTCGCCCGCCGCAAGCGGCTTGCGCCCGTAGAGCAGGTAACTCACGGCAATGGCAATCAACGCCAGCGCGGTGGAGATGCCCGCCACGGTTGGGTTGAAACCGCCAATGTGGGCGTTGGCAACGCTCTCTTCTAGCCAACGTCCCAAATGATGGAAGCCCTCAAAGGGCAGGTTCATTGTTCCACCGACCACAACCAGCGCGGCGAGGATGACAAGCGGCACGGTCATCACGGGGCCGCTCTCCACAGCGTGGCGGGCGGCCTCAGTACGCCCCTGGCCAAAGAAGACCATAAAGACCTGCCGCGCTGAGTAGAAGGCAGTGAAGAAAGCGGCAGCAGTCAGCAGCACATAGACCAGCGTGCTATTCAGGCTGGCGTCCAGCAGAATCTCGTCTTTGCTCCAGAAGCCCGCCAGTGGCGGGATGCCCGCCAACCCCAGCGCCCCAATGATATAGACCCACGTAGTGAGCGGCATCCGCTCGCGCAGGCCGCCCATGTTGCGCATATCCTGTGGATCAAAGGCCTCTTCGTGTCCGTGCGCGGCATGGTGACCGCCATGATGCTCCTCGGCATGGTGATGGCCATGCTCCATGCCATGGATCACCGACCCGGCGCTCAAAAACAGCAGCGCCTTGAAGAAGGCGTGGGTAACAAGGTGGAAAATGCCGGCGATGTAGCCGCCCAGCCCTACAGCTGCCACCATAAAACCAAGCTGGCTAATGGTGGAGTAGGCCAGCACGCGCTTGATGTCAAATTGGGCGACGGCGATGGTGGCCGCCACAAAAGCTGTCGCCGCGCCGACGATAGCCACAACCGTTCCGCTCAGGGGTGCCATGGCAAACAACACGTTGCTGCGCGTGATCATGTAAATCCCCGCTGTGACCATCGTGGCAGCGTGAATGAGGGCACTAACGGGCGTTGGCCCAGCCATGGCGTCAGGCAGCCACACAAAGAGCGGAATCTGGGCGCTTTTGCCCGTTGCGCCCAACAACAGCAGCAGCGTGATGAGGGTCACCACTGTACCCAGCGGCACGGCGAGCGCCCCCAGTTCAATGGGCGTGGTAAGAGGGCCAGCTGCTCCGTGAGCGGCCTCTGTCCCGTGCTCGCCTTCAGCCGCTGCTTCTTCGCCCCTCTCCGCTGCGCTGAGATACAAGCACTCGGTTTGCGGCGCGCTTTGCATACATTCGGCGCGGGCGAACACATCGTCAAATTGCAGGGTGCCGAAGGTCCAGAAGATGAGCATAAGGGCGATGATCATGCCAAAGTCGCCCACGCGGTTGACGATAAAGGCTTTCTTGCCCGCACCAGAGTTGTAAAGGCCCGCCACCGGATCGTCAAACCAGAAGCCGATGAGCAGGTACGAGCACAGCCCTACCAGCTCCCAGCCAACGAACATCATGAGGTAGTTGTTGGCAGTGACGAGCACCAACATGGAGCCGAGGAAGAGGTTGAAGTAGGTGAAGAAGCGCGCATAACGGCGGCGTTTAAAATCCAGCGCCTCCTCGCCCCAGAGCACACGCTTGCGGATTTGCTCCTCTATATCGCCCTGCATGTAGCCAATGGCGTAGATGTGGATCAGCGTGCCCACGCCGGTCACTACCAACATCATCACCGTGGAGAGCGTGTCTATCTTGAACGTCCAGGGGACGTACAGGGTACGCTCGCCGACGGAAATGCTGAACCACGTGAAGAAGGGCACTTCGGCACCCTGTGGATGCGCCAGCAAGGCAATAGCCATCAGTACAGCGATGACGAACGAAGCTCCCGCCAGGAGCGAGGCGATTACGCCCGGGGCGATGCTCTCCCGCGAGGGCATCAACCGCCGCCCAAAGAAGGCGTTGATCACCACACCAGCGAGAGGGAAGAGCACGATCAGCGGCACCAGCGAGAATAAACCATCCATACAGGTTCTTCCTGTGCTAGGGTTAGAGGGTCGGTCACAAACCCTCCTGCGGCAGCCTGCGACCGCCGCAGGATGAGGGCATCATCCCTCCATCTCATGCAGTTCGTCAATGTCAATGCTCTGCTTGGTGCGAAAGATGGCGACGATCAGCGCCAGGCCCACCGCCACCTCTGCCGCCGCCACCGTCATGACAAAGAAGACCACCACCTGCCCGCCCTGATCCAAAAAGGCGCGGGAGAAAGCCACAAAGGCCAGGTTGGCCGCGTTGAGCATCAGCTCTACCGACATGAAGATGAGGATGGCGTTGCGGCGCACCAGCACACCCGCCATGCCAATAGCAAACAGCACAGAGGCCAGCACCACATAGTAGCTTGTCGGCACCAGAAAAGCGGTTTCTTCAAACATAGGACGCGCTTCCCTTTACTCCTTGCTGCGCCGACGGAACGGCTCATCGGCCAGCGTGATGCCGCCGGGCTTGCGTGGCCTCTCGCCTTTGGCCAGCACCACGGCCCCGATCATGGCCACCAACAGCAGCAGGCCCACCATCTGCAAGGGCAGCATGTAGGTCGTGAACAGCAGTTCGCCGACCTTGTGCGGGCTGCCGAAGCCCTCACGTGCTACCCCCAGCTCGCCCAGTGGCTGGGGATTGAGCAGCGTCACACCGACACGAGGGCTGAGCAGGATGAAGGCCGTCACGGCAAGCAAGGCCGCCACCAGCACCGCCGCCAGAGGCGTCTGCCAGCGCAGGCGCGAAGAGAGCGGCACACGCTCGGCCCCCAGCAGCATGATCACGAACAGGAAGAGCACCATGATGGCGCCGGCGTACACGGTGACCTGCACCATGGCCAAGAAGGGGGCGTTTAGCCCCAAGAAGAAGAGCGCAATGCAGAGCATGGTGATCACCAGGAACAGCGCGGCATAGACCGCATTAGTGCTGGTCAACATGCCGATCGCTGAAGCCAGCGCAATGGCGGCGACAATGGCGAACAAGATGGTTCCGATCATAGAAAACCGCCTCTGCTATCAGCGTTGGCCCCTACATAAGGGAGGGATCAACGTGGGTCCTGCATCTCCGGAATGGCACGGTTGAAGGTCCCGGGCGCCACTTTCTGGGGGGTGCCGGGCACCCCCGGGGGCGGCGGGACGAGCAACATCTCTTTAGTATAGATGGCACTACGCCGATCGTAGAACGAGAGCTGGTAGTGGTGCTCCAGCACGATCGCCTCGGTAGGGCAGGCGTCCTCGCAGTAGCCGCAGAAGATGCAGCGCAGCATGTTGATCTCATAGGTCTTGGCGTAGCGCTCGCCCGGCGAGTAGCGTTCCTCGTCGGTGTTCTCCGCCGCCTCCACCCATATCGCATCGGCAGGGCAGGCCGCTGCACACAGCGCACAGCCAATGCACTTCTCTAGACCGTTGTCGTAGCGCTTCAGCTCATGACGGCCTTTGAAGCGCTCGGCGAAGGGCTTGATCTCCTCCGGATACTGGACGGTGACCGGCTTCTCCAGCGTGTGCTTGAAGACCGTCGCCAGCCCCTCCAGCAGAGCTACCCCGTTGCGGATCATGTTACCAATCATGCTTCAATCCCTCATCCTCACAAAAACGGCCGTGTACTCATCCACTCAGGCGAACGTGGGGAAGACGCCGAGCACGGCCAGCGTTGCCGTCAGCGCCGCGTTGGCCAGCGAGACGGGGAGCAGGATTTTCCATCCCAGCCCCATCAGCTGGTCATAGCGGAAGCGTGGCAGCGTGGCGCGCAGCCAGATCATGAACAGCAGCGAGGCCACCACCTTGGCCAGCAGGACGATAGGCGCCATCCAGCCGCCCAGCCAGTTGTGCACGTCTGCATAAGGAGCGGGCAGGAAGGGCAGCGTGAGCCGATAGCCACCCAAGAAGAGCGCGGCAAAGATGGCGCTTTCGGCGATCATCTTGATGTACTCGGCCATGAAGAAGGCAGCGAACTTCATACCGCTGTACTCGGTGTGATAGCCCGCTGTCAGCTCCTGCTCAGCTTCCGGCAAGTCAAAGGGTGAACGGTTGGTCTCCGCCAGCGCTGTGATGTAGAAGATGACCGCCGCGACAGGCTGCAGGAAGATGAACCACACATCTTTCTGCGCGTTAATCACATCGCCCACGCTCATGGAACCGGCCAAGATCAGCACGGCCATGACCGAAAGACCCATGGCAAGCTCGTAGCTAATCATCTGCGCGGTGGAGCGCAGCCCGCCCAGCATGGCGTATTTGTTGCCTGAAGACCACCCTGCCAGCACGATCCCATAGACCGAGATGGACGTGACGGCCAAGATGTACAGCACGCCAACGTTAATATCCGTCAGCCCCAGTGTGGTGACATGCCCAAAGAGGTTGATCTGCTCCCCAACGGGCACCACCGCCAGGATGATAAGGGCTGGGATCGCTGTGACGGCGGGAGCCAGCACAAAAGTCACCTTGAAGGCGGCGGCGGGGATGATGTCCTCTTTGAAGAAGAGCTTCAAGCCATCCGCTACGGGCTGAAGCAACCCCGCCGGACCGGCGCGGTTCGGCCCCAAACGCGATTGCAGCCGCGCAATGAAGCGCCGCTCCAGCCATGTGGTGTAGGCAAAGCCCCCTAGCAGGAGGGCGATGATGATCGCCGATTTGACGGTGGCATCTATGACGAAGATGGCAAAGTCACTCATGCTTGCACCTTTTCCGCCCTGGCAACCTGCGCCACAACCGCTGCCTGCGGCGCGCCCTGCCGCTGGAGAGCACGCGGCAGGGTTACCACTCCTTGAGGGATGCGCTCATCCAGATAGGCAGCCGCATGGACCTGTCGCTCGCCGATGGTCACGTTCAACAGATCGCCTGCTGCCACACCCAGCCGGGCAGCATCCGCCGGGTGGAGGCCCACATGGGGCGCTGGGATGCGCGGATGCAAGAGCGCGCTGCGGTAGGTGATGGGATCGGCATCGTAAAGCAACCGCACAGGGACGGCCACCCACTCCTCTTTACCGGCAACGAGAGGCGGGGCCGCAGGTTGCGCCGGCGCCACACGCAGAGGGATGCTGGGGTCCTCAGCAGCGGCAGGCCACTGCACGCCCAATCCATGCCGATTCTGGAAGGCCGTCCCGCCGTAGTAGAGATCCTCACCGCCCACATCGGGGAACTGCGGTTCCACCCGCGCCAGTGCCGTGTAGGTGATGCCCCTATACTGGGGCACGCTCTGGGCGATCTCGGCAAACAGCGCTGCTGCCGAGGGGGCAGGTTCGCCCATGCCCAGCCGTGCGCCAATGCGCTGCACGATCTGCCAATCAGGGAGGCTCTCGCCTTGGGGGTCAACCGCCGGATAGAAACGCTGCACGCGGCGCTCGCCGCTGGTATAAGTGCCGTCGCGCTCGGCGGTGCTGCATGTAGGGAGTACTACATCGGCCAGCCTGGCCGTCTCAGTGAGGAACATATCCTGCACCACGATAAAGGCCTTGCTCTGGCGCAGGGCCTGTTCAGCGGCGGGGTCGTCAAAAACTGGATCAGCCCCCGCGATGTACAGCACCCTGATTCCGTTGTGTGCCAGCGCCTCCAGCAGGCCATCGTAGGACCTGCCAGGCGTCTCCAACGGCACATAGCCAGGGCCGAAGGTCGGGGCAAAGCCCATATCTGCCGCACCCTGCCCATTGGCCACAGGCCAAACGATGATGAGGCCGTTATTCTCACGCCCCACATGGCCAGTAGCTGCCAGCAGGTTGCTTGCAGCCTGCAGCAGGCTGTGGCTGGCGGCCGCCGTTAGCCCCTCGTCACCAGCGAAGATCACGGCGTTGCGGGCGGAAGCGAAGGCGGAAGCCGCAGCTTTGACCTCGGCGCTGGCCTTGAAGCCTTTGGCATGCTTGAGGGCCTCCGGTAGCCCCTCTACCTCGCGTCTGGGGCGTACTTCTTCCTTGCCAAGGCTGCCCAGCATGGCGTTCAGCGTGGCGACTTCATCGCCATAAGCATAGCGGATGGCGTGCGCGGCGTATTTGTCCAAGCGCGTGCCGCGCCCATTGACGACGATGAGCGTAGCCCCGCGCTTGACTGCTGCAATCACGCGCAGCCACCAGATGGGCGCCTCTTCGTGCAGGTCGCTGGCAACAACCATAATGGCATCGCCCGCACCCAGCGCGGAGAGGTTGGTTCCCGTCCCCACCCCATACCACGCCGCGAACTCACCGCCGCTCACGTAGGGAGGATAGAGCGCCAGATCGTTGCTTCCCTGTGTGCGGATCAACTTTTGGAGGGCGAAGAAATCTTCGTTGCTCAAACGGCCGCCCGCGATGGCTGCCACATCCGCGCCTGCCGCACCAAGCTGCGCTGCCACCTCGCCGATGGCCTCTTCCCAAGTGGCCTCCACCAGTCTGCCACCTTTGCGCACCAACGGCTTTTGCAGGCGTTCTGCGTGCTCCATGTAGTGATGGACAAAGCGCCCCTTGTCACAAAGCCAAATCTCGTTGACGCGCTCGTTCTGGCGCGGCATGACGCGCTTGATGGTCGTGCGCCCACCAGCCAAGCGGTCAGGGCGCGTGTCAAAGCTCATGTTGCAGCCCACCGGACAGTGCGCGCAGACCGTCGCCACCTGCACCATCTCCCAGGGGCGGGCGTTGAAGCGGAAATCGGCGGTGGTTAGCGCTCCCACCGGGCAGATGTCAGTGGTGTTGCCGGAGAAGATGCTATCAAAAGGCGGATCGCTGTGGCTGATGATGCGTGCCCGCCGCCCACGCTCGTCAAAATCCAGCACAGGATCGTCAGCGATGTTGCGCTGGAAGCGGATGCAGCGGGCACAGAAGATGCAACGCTCCTGATCGAGGTAGATGAGGTCGCCCAGCGGGATCTGCTTGCCCAGCCGCATCTTGTCTTCCCAGTACATACGGTTGGTGCCCGGGCCATGCCGCATGGTCAGGTTTTGCAGGGGACACTCGCCGCCCTTATCGCAGATGGGGCAGTCCAGCGGGTGACTGGAGAGCAGAAATTCCAGAATAGCCCGCCGTCCCTCGGCGACCTTCTCCGTGGTGGTGCGGATGGCCATCCCCTGGGTGGTGCGCTGGGTGCAAGCCGTCTGCAGGGTGGGGAACCAGGCAAGCTCCATCTCGCCGGTCTGGGGGTTTTTGCGTGGCAGGGCCAGTTCAACCAGACACATGCGGCAGTTGCCATCGTGCCCCAGTTTGGGGTGATAGCAAAAGACGGGGATGTCCACGCCACACATCTTGGCGGCGTCAATCAGGTTCATGCCCGCCGGCACTTCGTATTCCACGTCGTCAATGGTGATCTTTACAGTGTCCGCCATGTAGCATCCCTGTAGAGCGGGTATTTATCCTTGTCCCTACCCCTGGCCCTTTCCCCTCACCACTGTTGGGGAGGGCAAGGGGAGAACGTTGTTCTTGGCCTCTCACTCCGCAGCAGCGACCTCTTCGGTGGGTACGCCTGCCGCCTGTTCCTGCCAGCGGCGGACGGCACGCCGATAATCCTCCGGAAAGTGGCGGATGGTCGCCCGCACAGGATTGACGGCAAACTCACCCAGTGCACAGATGCATTTGCCCTGCATTTGTGCGGCCACGCTGTCCATCTTCTGCACGTCGCCTTCATCAGCCAGGCCGGCCTCAACGCGCTCGTAGAGCCGCCGCAGCCAGTAGGTCCCCTCACGGCAGGGGGTACACTGCCCACATGACTCGTGCGAGAAGAAGTGGATCATCTTGGAAGCGGCCCATACCATGTCCACCGTCTCATCCAGCACGATGACCGAGGCCGAGCCAATGTCGGTACCCCACTGCTTAAAGCTGCCATAGGCGATGGGGGTATCCAGCACTTCGTCGGTGGCGGGCAGGATGGCCGCACTTGCCCCAGCAGGCAGGATGCCCTTCACCTGCCTGCCGCCGGGCACGCCGCCACCCAATTCAAAGATCAGCTTGCGGAAAGTCGTATCCCCGCCGAAGGGCAGCTCATAGTTGCCGGGGCGGTTGACGTGCCCGCTCAAGCAGAAGATTTTGACGCCCGGGCTATCCTGTGTGCCGAACTGGCGGTAGCCTTCCGCACCGTGCACCAGAATATAGGGCACGTTAGCGAGCGTCTCCACGTTGTTGATCACAGTGGGCTTGCCGTACAGCCCCACACTGGCCGGGAAGGGCGGGCGGATGCGCGGGTTGCCACGTTTGCCTTCCAACGACTCCAGCAGGGCCGTTTCCTCACCGCAGATGTAAGCCCCCGCCCCACGATGGGTGTAAATCTCACAGTTCCAGCCCGAGCCGAGGATGTCCTTCCCCACAAAGCCCGCTGCCCGCGCCTCCTCTATCTTCTTATCCAGCCAATCGGCGATGTCCCAGTACTCGCCGCGGATGTAGATATAGATCGTGCTGGCCTGAATGGCGTAGGCAGCGATGAGCGCCCCTTCTAGCACCTGATGGGGGTTCTTCTCCATCAGCTGGCGGTCCTTGAAGGTGCCCGGCTCGCTCTCATCGGCGTTGACGCACACATACTTGGGGAAAACGTCCTTGGGCACAAAGCTCCACTTGACGCCGGTGGGGAAGCCCGCTCCTCCGCGTCCACGCAGGCCGGAAGCCTTGACGATCTCTATCACCTCATCGGGCGTGTGTTGGCCGAGGGCTTTGCGCAAGCCCTCATAGCCGCCATTGGCGAGATAGACGCGCAGGTCATGAATATCGGGAATATCCAAGTCCCTGAGCAGAATGTGTGCCACAGTCTCTCCCCTTGTTCTTGGGCCAAACGGTCAGCCCTATACGTCCTCCCGATCGCGCTTGCTCACGTAATGGATGCCGGGCCAATCCACGTAGCCCGCCGACGCAAAGACTGCCAGCGAGGCCTCGTTGCCCGGCTCAATCAGCGCGGCAAAGATGTCAATCCCCTGCTCCCGCAGCCACTCCTCGGCAGCGCGGATAAGCGCCGTGCCGATGCCGCGCCGCCGAAAATCCGGATGTACTGCCAGCCGGTTGATCCAGCCCTTGCGCTCGTCGTGGGTGGCCAGCACCACGCCGACCAGCCTGCCATCTTCTGTGTAAGCGCCAAAGGCAGCCATGTTGCCCTCTAGCTGACGGGCAAACGCCTCGCGGGAGTCACGGCCAGCGGGCTTGTAGGGCAGCCCCGCCGCCTCCCACAAGGCGATGATGGCGTCATACTCACTCTTCCCGATAGGGACGGGTGGCTTCGTGTTCACGGCGCAGAGCCTCAAGCAGTTCGTCGGCCTTTTGCTCGTCCATGTGCTCGTGGAACTTGAAGTTGACCTGCATCACCGGCGCACGGTCACAGGCGCCGATGCACATCACGTGCTCTACGGTGAACAGCCCATCAGGGGTTGTTTCGCCCGGGCGGACGCCCAACCGCCGACAGACATGCTCGCTGAACTGCTCCGCGCCACGCAGTGCGCAGGGCAGGTCGGTGCAGATGTAGAGCAGGTATTTGCCCTTGGGCTGATCGTAGTACATGGTGTAGAAGCCGACCAGCCCGCGAATGTGCGTCTCGTCCAGGCCCACGATCTCAGCGATTTCCGCTATGGCCTTCTCAGTGATGTAGCCGTATTCCTCTTGGGCAATGTACAGCAACGGCATCACTGCCGAGCGTCTATCGGGGTACTTAGCCAGATGGCGTTGGATGTCTTCTGCGCGCTTTTCCAGCAGGCTCATGCTCGCCCCTTTGCGGTGGATGAGTAACCAGAACGATGCACTAGTCCTTTCGCTCTGCCGATTCAGTCAGGCGCTGCATCTCAGTGAGCTTCTTCTTGTAGCCAGCGATCTCGCTGCTGCGCCGCACGATCCCCGGCAGGACGGCCAGCAGGGCTACCATCACGCCCAGCACAAAGGTCAGCAGCAGGATGAGCGCCAGCGACCCCTTGAACTGCCACAGCAGGAAGGTCACCGTCACCGGCGCGGCGTTCTGCACGGCAAAGACGATGGCCAGCACAGCGATCAGCAGCGACATAATCAACAGAAGGATCATAGGGCGTCCCTTCTTGCATCAGCGGTCGCAGTCGCCCAGCACGATGTCAATGCTGCCAATGATGCCGACCAAATCGGACACCATGTAGCCTTTGGCGATCCAGCTCAGCGACTGCAGGTTGATGAACGACGGTGTGCGGAAACGCACACGCCAGGGCTTGGTCCCGCCGTTGCTTACCAGATAGACCCCCAGTTCGCCCTTGGGCGATTCCACACGCACGTACACCTCACCCGGCGGCGCGTGGAAGCCCTCCGTCCACAGTTTAAAGTGGTGGATCACCGCCTCCATGCTGTGGCCCAGCTCCGAGCGCGGCGGGGGCACATATTTGCGGTTATTGCTGCGCCAGGGGCCACTGGGCAGGCGCTCAAAGGCCTGCTGGATGATGCGCAGGGACTGGCGCATCTCCTGAATGCGTACCATATAACGGTCGTAGATGTCGCCATTGGTGCCCAGTGGTACGTCAAACTCAAAGTGGTCGTAGCTAGAGTAGGGCATCGCCTTGCGGATGTCAAAGTTGATGCCCGAGCCGCGCAGCGAGGGGCCGGTAATGCTCCACTGGATGGCCTTCTCCGGCGGGATGATGCCGATATTCTTGGTGCGCTCAAGGAAGATGGGGTTGCGATCCAGAATGCGCTCGTAGTCGTCAATCTTGCGCGGCATGTACCACAGAAAGCGCTTGAGCATGTCAGGGAACTCAGGGGTAAGGTCGCGCCACACGCCACCCGGACGGATGTAGTTGCCCATCATGCGCTGGCCAGAGAGCGACTCAAACATGTCCAGGATGTACTCGCGCTCACGGAAGGTGTAGAGGAAGAGGCTGGTCGCGCCGAGGTCCAGCACATGCGTGCCCAGCCACACCAGATGGCTGGCAATGCGCTGCAGCTCAGCCATGATGACACGGATGTATTGGGCGCGAGGTGGCACGTCCAGCTCGCACAGCTTCTCTATCGCCAGGCAGTAGACGAGGTTATTGCCGAGGTTGTTGAGGTAGTCTATGCGGTCAGTCATGACCAAGGCCTTCTCAAAGGTCTTGGCCTCCATGTTTTTCTCAATGCCTGTGTGCAGGTAGCCGATGTCCGGCACGCAGCTCACGATAGTCTCGCCATCCAGCTCCAGCAACAGGCGCAGCACGCCATGGGTGCTGGGATGCTGGGGCCCCATGTTGAGCAGAACCGTATCGCCGGTGAAAGCCTCCGGCGAGACGAGGTTCTTGAGCTGCTGCAGAGCGACCTCTATGGTCTGCTTATCGGTCTCTATTTGCGTGGCGGCAGTTGGGTCATATCCGTAGAACGTCATCGCCTTTGCACCCTGTTGCTAAAAGCCTGCCTTCCGTCCCGTCGTCTTTCTCCCTCCACCAGCGGAGAGGTGGGAAGGGCATCACTCACCTTTGGTAGGATGAGGTTTATTGGCCTGCACGCGCTCGTAGTTGAAGCTAAACTGCACCTCTTCGTAACCCAGCGGATAGTCCTTGCGCAGGGGATGCCCCGTCCAGTCGTAAGGCATAAGGATGCGCCGCAGGTCGGGATGGCCCTCAAAGCGCACGCCGAACATGTCAAAGACCTCGCGCTCCGGCCATTCGGCACCTGCCCACACGCTTGTGACGCTGGGCACAACGGGATCGCTGCCGGGGATGAAGGTCTTGAGCCAAAGGGTATGGTTGCGCGGCAACGAGTACAGGATGTAGTTCACAGCAAAACGCGGCTCATCGGGCCAGTAGTCCACGCCGGAAAGGTCGGAGAGCATGTTGAACTCCAGCCCTTTGGTGTCACGGCAGAAGCGGGCCACCTCCACGATCATCTTGCGGTCCACCACCACCGTAACATCACCACGGAACTCGCGGATCTCGTGTACCGCTTCGGGGAAGCGTTCTTTGATGCGTTCGGCAATGGCCAGCATGTCGCTCATGTCAGAGATGCTCTCCTCACTCTACCACGATGGCGTCCTGCTTCTTGCGGCTCTGGCCCCACGTCGCCCAATCGGAGATTTTCTCTTTCATCACCTTCTCATGCAGAGTCAGGATGCCGTGCATGAGCTGCTCTGGGCGAGGCGGGCAGCCCGCGATGTACACGTCCACCGGCACGATCTCGTCCACGCCTTGCAGAATGGCATAGTTGTTGAAGACACCGCCGCAGCTGGCACAGTCCCCCATGGCGATCACCCACTTGGGGGCGGGCATCTGATCGTAAAGGCGGCGCACCACAGGGGCCATCTTGCGGCTGACACGCCCAGCGACGATCATGAGGTCGGATTGGCGCGGCGAAGCGCGCATGAGCTCCATGCCAAAGCGCGACATGTCGTAGCGCGAGGCCTGTGTGCTCATCATCTCAATGGCGCAGCAGGCCAGCCCAAAGAGCATCGGCCACATGGCACGGGTGCGCGCCCAGTTGACAGCCTGCTCCAACGTCATGGTGGCAATGCCCAGCGCACCCGACTTTCCTTCGGGATTGCCTACTCCCATTCCAGTCCTCCCTTAACCCACTCGTAAGCCAACCCGATCGTGAGGATGACAGTGAACACTCCCGCCACGATTAAGCCGTACAGCCCCAGCCGCTTGAGCACCATGGCGTAGGGCAACAGAAAGATGATCTCCACATCAAAAAGGATGAAGAGCACTGCGACCAGATAGAACTTGACCGGCAGGCGGCGCACTGCCGGCCCGATGGGTGTCATGCCCGATTCGTAAGGTGTCAATTTTTTAGGCGTTGGCCGCCGCGGCCCTAGAATGGAGGAAGCAAAGACCACGATGAAGGCCAGGGCAGTGGAGAGGACAAGCAGGATCGCAATGGGCAGGTATTGCTGGAATAACACGTGGCGCTCTCCTGATAGGGCAACAGTACCGTGCGTCCGCGAGCGAAATATCCCCTTTGATGATGTGCGTGGTCACCTGTTGGCCACAGCCTCGGGGAAACCGAGGGCATCCTTGGGCTAAAAAGCCCATGCTGTTGTGGCGAATGTCACAAACTCACCCCTTATGCTACCGTAAGGCACGCCCTTTTTCAAATAATGACCTTCTTTATTGGATGGGTGACCCACACCACTCTGTGCTGTATCTACTGAGGAACATCTTGCATTGTGCCGAACAATCGCCAAAATGTCAATGCTTTTAGTGACTTTTTTCACAAATTGGCCCTGCCGCCGAGGACAAAGGTTTGGGTTATAATGGCTTCCTATGCGGAAACGAATGCTCCTCACCATGCTGTTGCTGACCATCACAGCGCTGGGCGTGGCGGGTTATGCGACGCAGGGGCAATGGTACAGCTGGGGCTTCTCCCTCACCGGTGAAGAGGAGCCGCTGGCGCAACTGCGCGGTATAGCGCAACTGGCCCTCAATCTCACCCATCCGCCGCTGGCGCTGGAGCCTTACGCCGAAATCAATTACAACGGCGTTAACCCTTTCGGCATCAACACCTTCCTGCATCTGGAGGTAGAGCCGCAGAAGCGGGAGGAGACCCTGCGCCTTATCGCTGCGGCGGGCTTTCGCTGGATCCGGCAAGAGTTCCCCTGGGAGGACATTGAGATTCACGGGCGCGGTGACTTTGTGGATCGCCGCAACGATCCCAACGGCATAGACGCCTGGGCCAAGTACGACCAAATTGTGACGCTCGCCGAGCGCTACAACATCCAGATTATCGCCCGCCTCAGCAACCCTCCCGCTTGGAGCCGCGCCGTCGGCGACGCCAACGGCTCTTTTGCTCCGCCTGATGACCTTGACGACTTCGCCCGTTTCGCCGCTACCGTCGCCGCCCGCTACCGGGGGCGCATCCGCTTCTATCAGGTATGGAACGAACCCAACATCTATCCGGAGTGGGGCGAGCAGCCCGTTGATCCCGAAGCCTACACCGACCTGCTGTGCCGCGCCTATCGCGCCATCAAAGCCGCCGACCCTGAGGCAGTGGTGCTGAGCGGCCCTCTTGCTCCCACCGTGGAGCTTTCTGGGCGCAACCTCAGCGATTACATCTTCCTGCAGCGCATGTACGACGCCGGAGCCGCCGCCTGCTTTGACATCCTCTCTGTGCAAGGCTACGGCCTGTGGTCAGGCCCCACCGATCGCCGCACGCGCCCCTTCGTCGTCAACTACGCCCGCCCCCTGCTCCTGCGCGACATCATGGTGCGTAACGGCGATGCCCACAAAGCGATGTGGATCAGCGAGATGAACTGGAACGCCGCCCCGCCTGACGTGGAGCCTCGCTATGGGCGTGTGACGCTGGAGCGGCAAGCCGACTACGCCCGCTTGGCCTATCAGCGGGCACAGGAGGAATGGCCTTGGGTGGGCGTGATCGCTTTTTGGTACTTTAAGCGCCCTGATGACGAATGGCTGCGCGAGCGCCGTCCGGAAGCCTACTTCCAGATGGCCGACCATGACTTCAACCTGATGCCGGTGTACTACGTCATGAGCGAGTATGCCAACCAACCGCCTGTGATGTATAAGGGCAACCACTGGGCCGATCACTGGGCAGTGAGTTACGGCGAAGGCTGGTCCCCATGGCCAGATAGACTGGGCCGAGCGCGGCAGGCTGTCCGTGGCGCAGGGTTGGCGACTTTCACCTTCGCAGGCACCTCCCTCCAGATCGTTGGGCAGGCGTTGGAGGTAAGCGTGGACGGCGCCACCATAGGGGATTGCCATACCGGGTGCACCTGGCGGGGCGGCTATGGGCAGCACAAGGTGGTGATCCAGCCGCAAGCAGGCGCACGCATTGAGCATTTCATGGTGCGGAATGAGGTGCCGCTGCGGCTTTGGGTACTAGTGGGAACGGCTCTGCTCACTGGCAGTGGGTTGGCTATCTACTGCCTGCACCGCCCTCGTCCCTGAGATCGTGGATAGAGATTGGGAGCATCAGGGCAACCTCACCCCCACCACGTCTGTGGCGTGTCACTCCCTCCCCAATGGGAGAAGGAGCCGGGGGTAAGGTCTCAAGGAGGCAGCAACCATGAACCGACGGCAATTTTGCCGCAGAGCGGCCTTGTTAGGCGGCGCGGTGATGCTCTCGCCGCTTATGGGGGCTTGTGCGCGCGCAACCCCTATGCTGCCTACCGCTTTCCCCATCCCAACGGATACTCCCTCTCCGTCACCGCCCACCAAGACGGCCACCACCTCGCCATCTGTCACGCCATCCCCTACTGAGGAGACCGCTATGCCCACAACCTCCATCGCCCTCGTCAAGACCAACGACCGCGCCGAAGGCGTGCGCCGTGCGCTGGCCCTGTTGGGCACCAATCCCGCTAGCGGCAAGCGTGTGCTGCTCAAGCCAAACTTCAACAGCGCCGACCCCACCCCCGGCTCCACGCATCCTGATGTGCTGCGGACGCTCGTCACCGCGCTGTACGATATGGGCGCGCAGACTATCACTGTGGGTGATCGCAGTGGCATGGGCGATACTAAAGCGGTGATGCGCCGCCTCGGCGTCTATGACATGGCTGCCGAATTGGGGTTCGGCGTGGTGCAGTTTGATGCACTGGAAGAATCCGCCTACGCTTTCATCCAGAGCGGGGATCTTCACTGGTCGCGGGGGTTTGCCGTGCCTAAGATGCTGCTGGAAGCGGAGTGCGTAGTACAGACCTGCTGCCTTAAAACACACCGCTATGGAGGGCATTTTACCCTTTCGCTCAAGAATTCAGTGGGGTTGGTCGCCAAGACGGTGCCGGGCAGCGGCTATAACTACATGACTGAACTGCACAACTCTCCCTACCAGCGCCTCATGATTGCCGAGATCAACATAGCCTACTCCCCAGCGCTGATCGTGCTGGACGGCGTGGAAGCTTTTGTGGATGGCGGCCCGGATAGGGGTACCAAAGTCCAATCGCAAGTGGTGTTGGCCGGCACAGACCGCGTGGCGATAGATGCGGTGGGCGTGGCCATCCTGCGCCTCTTGGGCACGACGCCGGAGGTCAGCCGGGGCCGCATCTTTGAGCAAGAGCAGATCGCACGGGCCGTGGAACTAGGCCTCGGCGTGAGCGACCCCATGCAGATCACTTTCCTCACCGATGACGCCGAGAGCGCAGCCTATGCCGATCGGATCAAAGCAGTGTTGGTAGCATGAAGCCCGAGGCGCCCTCCGCTCCCCCACATACGCGCCAGCGACCTGCCCAAGCAGGTGGGCTGCTCTTTATAGCGCTCATCCTGCTCCTTGCGGCAGGCCTGCGCTTCTGGCGCATAGAAGCCCAATCGCTGTGGTACGATGAGGGCAACTCGGCCTATGCCGCAACACAATCCGCTCTCCAGATCATCGCCGCCGCCGCCCGCGACATCCATCCACCTGCCTACTACCTTCTGCTGGCAGGCTGGGAAGACCTCACCGGCCGCAGCGAGCTGGCGCTGCGGATGCTCTCGGCGCTGGCAAGCGTGCTGACGGTGGCGCTGGTATACGCCCTCGGGGCGCGCCTTTTTGAGCGCCCCACCGGCGCGCTGGCGGCGTTTCTGGTGGCCATTAACCCTTTCCAGGTGTGGTATGCTCAGGAAGCCCGTATGTATGCCTTGTTGGGGCTGCTCAGCGCCGCATCGGTATGGCTCACTGCTCTCGTGCTCACCCTCCCTGCCGAGATAGCCGCTGGGCGCTTCCGCCCGCGCCGTGCTGCGCTCATCCTTACTGCTTATGTGCTGGTCAATGCGGTGGGGCTTTACACCCACTACACCTTTCCTTTCGTGCTGCTCGCCGAGTCGCTTGTCTTCCTGATATGGTTAGCGGGGCGCCAGCGTCGCCTGCACGGCCTGCTGACGTGGTCCGCCTTGCAGATCGCTGCGCTGGTGCTCTATACGCCATGGCTACCCACTGCCATCCGTCAGGTGACCACATGGCCGCGTGTCCCTGCGCCGTTGGTGGGGGTGGAGCAGATCGGTGCGGCCATCGCCTACGGCCTCACAACGCCCCTTGATGCGGCACGCAGCGGCCTTATCCCCCTGCTGTTGTTGGCGATCGTGGGGTTGTTCCCCCCACCCGATGAGCCACGCCGCCCCCTGCACTTCGGCGAGCGCCTGGGGCTGGTGGTGCTATGGCTGCTTGTGCCGGTGGCCATCCCGCTGGCGTTGGGGGTGGTGCGTGAGGCGTTCCTCAAGTTCTTCCTGCCTGCTGGGCTGGCCTTCTGGTTGCTGATAGCGCGCGGCGTGGTGATGGGCTTCCGCCTTGGCAGGCCAGTACCTGGCGTGGGTGGCCTCAGCGGGGCTATGACGCGCCTCGCGGCGGTGGTCCTGCTGGCGGTGGGGTTACTGCCCGTCTATGGTGGTCTGCACAATCTGTACTTTGATGCGGCTTACGCCCGTGATGACTACCGCGCCATCGCCCAGCGCATCCTCACTGAAGCAGGGCCGCAGGCGGCGGTCGTCTTGGATGCCCCCAATCAGGCCCAGGTGTTTGGCTATTATTTCCCCCTTGGCCCCAATGTGGCGTCCCTACCGGATGCTCACACCGAGGAGACGTTGGAGCACCTGCTGGAGGGCCACAGCCGCATCTACGCCCTTTACTACGGCGAGGCGGAGCAGGACCCGCAGCACATTGTGGAGCAGCTGCTTGCTATGCGGGCGTTTGTGGCCGCCACGCAGTGGTACGGTGACGTGCGGTTGGTGATCTACATCGCCCCTGCCCAGGCAGCGGTAGAGCAGCCCAGCGGCGCGCGCTTTGGCGATGCTATTGTGCTGGAGGGCTACACTCTCAGCGCCAAGGCCCTCGCCCCGGGCGAGGCGCTGGCCGTGACGCTCTTCTGGCACAGCGAGATCCCTCTCAGCGCACGCTACAAGGTTTTCGTACACCTTTACGGGCCGGATGGGAACATCGCTGCGCAACATGACGGCGAACCGGTGGGCGGTCTGCGCCCTACCGACACATGGCCACCTGGCGAGCGCATCGTCGATCGACACGGTCTGCTGCTGTCGGATGCCGCGCCGGGGATATATACCCTCGCGGTGGGGTTATACGATGCTACAGGCAACCGTCTGCCCGTCGCCAATGCGCACGTCCTGCCCGACAACCGCCTCTGGCTCGCCGATCTGAGCGTGGCTCCGCCCAGCAGAAGCGAGACGATCCCCTAACAACCCTCAACCCATAAGACAAGAGGAGGGGAACAGCCTCTGCCGTTCCCCTCCCACCCTGTAGAAACCACCCTAACGGCTGGACCTTGGGCGCGCTTCCAACGTCACTTCTACATCCCTGCGTTCTCCATCACGCAGGATGCCCAACGTGACCTTCGTGCCCACCTGCTGGGAGTCAATGAAGGCAACGAGGTCCTCCATGGTATTGATGGCCTTGCCGTTAGCACTGAAGATGACATCGCCGCCGACCAGTACGCGTTGGCCGTCAATCCGCACCTGACGGCTCCCGCCGCGCAGGCCTGCCTTGTCTGCCGGGCTGCCAGCTACCACTTCCACAATCAGCACACCCTGCTGATCGGCCTCTAAGTTCATGGCCTCCCGTAGCGGCGAGTTCAGGCTGGTGCCGGAGATGCCCAGCCACGGGTGTTCATAGTAACCCTTCTCAATCAGCACCGGCACGATCTGCTTGACAAGGTTGGAAGGCACGGCAAAGCCCACCCCGCTGTACTGGCGCACGCTGGACTCAATGGCCGTGTTGACGCCGATCACCTCACCGGAGAGGTTGAGCAGAGGGCCGCCGGAGTTACCCGGGTTGATGGCCGCATCGGTCTGGATCACGTTGGGGATGCTGAAGGCCTGCCCGTCAAACGTGCGCGCCTGTGAAGGCAAGGTGCGCCCCAACGCGCTGATGATGCCGGTGGTCATCGTGCCGGAGAGGCCGAAGGGATTGCCGATGGCTGCTACCAGTTGCCCAACGCGCAGCTTGTCCGAGTCGCCGAGGGGCAGCGGGTGAAGCCTCTCAGCGGGAACATCCACCTTGATCACAGCCAGATCGCTGTCGGGGTCCCCACCCACCAGCTCAGCGGAGGTGCTATAGCCATCCCAAAAGACTACGGTGATGCTATCGGCCTCGCCTGCCACGTGGTAGTTGGTCACAATATGCCCATTGTTGTCATACACAAAGCCCGATCCCTGCCCATAGGCATAGGGCTGCGTCTCGGGCTGGTTGGGGAAATAAGGGAAGGGAAAGATAAACGGGCTTTGCCCCATGCTGAGGCGCTGGGTCACCTGCACACTGACCACGCCTGGGTTGGCGCTGTCATACAGGTCGCCCAGGCGATCCTCTAGATCGGTGGTCACAATCTGGGCGACAGGGGGCGCTGCTGCGCTTTCGGGTGCGGGCGTCTGCTCTATTGAAGGGGCAGGCAGCAGATCGCGCACCTGATCGGTGAGTGCTTGAGCGCCCGGCAGCACAATGGGTCCGCAGGCCGCGGTGAGTAGCACCGTCACCAGTGCGAACACCGTTATGGCTATTGTGCGCTTGCTGAACATCGCTACCACCTCCCAAAATAAGCTTCCATCACGGCGGAATGCCACGCCGATTGATCAGCATAGCGCACAAATGTAAGTATTCCGTGAGAAAGATGTGTAGAGTCTGTGTAGCGGCGCTATGCAATCCCCCTCCAGATTCGCTATACTGACCATGCCATGAGAGCCTCCCTACGTTGTGCCCTTGCCCTCTGTGCCCTCGGTGTGGCGGCGCTGGCCTGCGGGCTCGGAGCGCCGACTCCCGGCCCCACGCCTGCCGCTTCCTTCGCTACGGTAACCCCCGGCGGACGCATCTCTGTTTCTCTGTTGGAGTCCGCCCCACCCGCCGAGATCATGGCGGCGGGGCCGGGCACGCCTATGGGACCGGTAGGTACAGCCACGGCGGCAGCAGCGGTGGTTTTTACCCAGACGGCGGCAGCGCTCACGGCCGGGCCGACCTACCCGGGCATCTTTACTAAACCCGCCTTGTGTCCCTTGCCCGGCACGCCTGCCCTGCCGGAGGAACCACCGCCTTTCAGCCGCTACGCCGAGACAATGGCCCAGTACCTCTCAGCAGGGGGAGCGACCACTGTATTGGAGGCGCAGCTGCGCAGTTGGGGCGCCATCGTGGACTATGGCGGGCTGGTGCTGGTGGACCGCGACTTCACTGGCGATGGCGTGCCAGAGGTGCTGGTGATAGCTCTAGACCCCCAGCGAGCGGCCTTTCCCTATCCGGGCGAACTGTTTATCTTCGGCTGTGATGAGGGCGCCTACCGTTTACTCTATCAGAGCGGCTCGGCCAACACGCGCAGCGCCCCCCTCCTCTACCGCGCCGACGATATCAACGGTGACTATCTCAACGAGGTGGTGTACGCCACGCAGGACTGCTCCGGTGTCTTGTGCATGACGGAGCTACAGATCATTGGGTGGAACCTGACGTTGGGCAATTTTGAGCGCTTGCTGGCGGAGGACGTGCGCGCTCCGCTGGCCGAGGTACAGATGACCGATCTGGAGGGAGATGGCCGCTTGGAGGTGACCGTCACCAGCGGCACGTTGGAGGCTCCCGACGCGGGGCCACAGCGCATTTTCACTACCATCCTGTACTGGGACGGCGCGCGGTACGCGGTGGCCTCTGTGGAGGCTGCCCCTTCACCTTACCGCATCCACGTGATCCACGACGCTGACAGCGCCTTCCGTGCCGGCGATTACACCACGGCGATCGATCTCTATCGGCGGGCTATACGCGATGAATCCCTGCTTAGCTGGGCTTACCCGGACGAAGCCCAGTACCTTGCGGCCTACGCCCGTTACCGCATCATGCTGGCGCGGGTGGCGCAAGGGGATTTGGCCGCCGCACAGCGTGTGCGCGATGATCTGGTAGAAGAGTACAGCACCTCACCCGGGGCGCCCGGCTACACTTTCGCTGAGATGGCACGCTTATTCTGGCACGATTTCGCCATCAATCGCAATGCAGGGAGCGCCTGCCGCATCGTGATTGGCTATGCGCGCGCTCTGCCCATCTCCTACGAGGTGTTGAACAGCTTCGGCAGCGCCAATCCAACCTACGCGCCAGAGGATCTGTGCCCTCTGGGGGGTTAGCGCAGAGCCATCTGGCACTGCCCACACCAAGCGACAGGGAACAAGGATGACCGACCATCTGCGCGATTACTTCAACGCCCAAATGGATGACCTCATCGCTCTTACCCGCGATCTGGTAGCCCTTGAATCGCCTACCGACGACAAGACCGCTGTGGATCGCATGGGGGCGCGTGTGGCTGAGGAACTGGACGAACTAGGCGCCGAGATCATCGTGCACCCGCGCAGCGAGGTGGGGGATATCCTTGAAGCGCGCTGGCAAGCGGATCGCCCTGGCAGACCGCTGTTGTTGGTGTGTCATATGGACACCGTCCATCCCATCGGGGCGCTGGCGCAGAACCCGCTCCGTGTGGAGGATGGGCGGCTCTACGGGCCGGGGAGCTACGATATGAAAGCCGGCATCGCCAGCACGCTGATAGCTCTGCGTGGCCTGCGCGATCTGCGCCTTCTTCCCCCACGCCCTATCATCGCCCTGATGACCAGCGATGAGGAAACCGGCAGCTTCCACTCCCGCAATCTGATCCAGCAGCGGGCAGAGGGCGCTGCGTTGGCGTTGATCATGGAGGCCGCCCTGCCCGATGGCGCACTCAAAACAGCGCGCAAGAGCGTGGCGCACTTTGTGGTGCGTACCTACGGCGTGGCTGCCCATGCGGGCGGCGCTCATGAGAACGGCGTGAACGCCATTGAGGAGATGTCTCATCAGATTTTGGCGCTACAGCGCCTCACCGACTATACCAAAGGAACCACCCTTAACGTGGGGGTAATCAGCGGGGGCACACGCGCCAACGTGGTGCCCGCCCAATGCGAGGTGCAAGTGGACGTGCGCGCCGCCACACAAGCGGAGATGGAGCGAGTTGAGGCGGCCATCCGAGGGTTGAAGCCCGTGCTCCCCGGCGCCCGTGTGGAAATAGAAGGCAGCTTTGACCGCCCACCTATGGAGCGCGATCACCTCATGGCCAAGACTTTCCGGCAAGCACAGGCCATCGCCGCCCGCTATGGCCTGATCCTGCGCGAGAGCAGCACCGGCGGCGCCTCGGATGGCAACTACACGGCAGCTATTGGCACTCCCACGCTGGATGGGCTAGGCCCCTATGGTGATGGTGCTCACTCCGAGCGCGAGTACGTGCGCCTTGAGGCGCTGGCGTGGAGCGCCACACTGGTTGCAGCACTCCTGCGCGACTGGCCGCTGGATGCGTCCTAGTCGGCAGTATCGCCCTTTCTTTTGCTCACTCCTTAGGGCAGGCGATTCCCTCAACAAGGACTACCTTCCTAGCCCTGCCAGCGGGCTGTGATGTATACTGATCGCCACATCCGCACCGCATGTGAGGGGCATTGAGCCTTGCCGCTGAACAAGAACCTATCTCCAAACGGACTCTCTATCCGTCCATTGACTTTCATGCAGACTTATCTCTCCGCCGAGGCGGTGCTCTCGGCGCTGCTGGAACATGACCTCACCACGCAGCGTTGGCTGGGAACCTCGCCTGCGCTGCGCGCTCTGGGTCGCTACCTTGCCCTGCCGCTTTACCTCCATTGGGCAACCTCTGGCTACGGTGCCTTTGCCGATGAGCAGTTGGTCGGCTGGCTGTACTTACGGGGATGGTATCAGGTGCTCTACATAGAGACGCTTGCCGTGCGACCCGATTGGCGGCGGCGCGGTGTGGGCAAAGCTCTGCTGCGCTTCGCCGAGCAGCAGGCCCGTGAGCAACGCCGCGAGTGGCTGGGGTTAACGACCACCCTCGCCAACGCAGCAGCGCTCAGGCTTTATGAAGCACAGGGATTTGAACGCGGCCACTGGCGCATCCTGCGCGCCGGCAGCGATGCGCTGAGGGAGGTTCAGGTCGGGGGTGCGGTGCGCCTGCTCCCCCTGGTTGGATACGCCGCCCGCCACGCTTTTCGCCGTTTTGCCCGCTTAGATGTCTCTGCTGGCGACGCTGCTGACAAGGTTACGCTCACCCGTTTCCTCACCCGCGATCCCTACCATCAACAGGGAAAGCACTGGCTGGTTATTTATGAAGGGAGACCGGTGGCTTATCTCAACCGGCACGGCGACCCGCAACATCCCATTCTCTATCTGGCCAGCATGCCCGCCTGGTGGGGGCACGCTGCCTCGCTGGAGGCGCTGAAAGCCGCCCTGCAAGGGGTAAGCACTCCACCGGCCAGCGTGGACGTGCGGCTGGCCAGCAGCGGCCATCATGAGGCTCTGCGCCCCTTGTTAGAGGCCCAGGGTTTTGTGGAGTGCCCGGCGACCATCGTGCGCATGTTCAAACATCTTGTGGACACCCACGCCAGCCTATCAAGTGAAGGGAGAGGGCAAGCATGACGGAGGAGATGGTTTTCATCGGCATTGACCCTACGGCAGGCGTGCGCCCCATCACCTATGCGGTGCTGGACGAGCGACTGCGCATCAAGGCGCTGCGCACAGCGCCGCTGGAGGAGGTGCTGGCAGACGTGCTGAGCTATCCGCTGGCCGTGTGCGGTATAGATGCACCGGCGGGGCGCAACAAGGGCCTGCTGGCCGATCGCGAGGTCCGTGCCCGCATGGGTCTTCCTCCCGATCGCGATACCTACAACCGTTACCGCCTCTGCGAGTATGAGCTGCGGCGGCGTGGTATCCACGTGTATAGCACCCCACCCGATGAGCAGCGCGTTCCGCGCTGGATGCGCGTGGGCTGGGAACTCTACGACAGGTTGCGGGCGGCGGGCTTTGTGGATTTTCCTCTGCAAGGGGCGCGCCGTGTGTTTGAAACTTATCCTCACGCCGCCTACACGGTGCTGATCAACAAACGGCCCTACGCCAAGACCAGCGTAGAGGGCCTGCTCCAGCGTCAGCTAGTGCTCTACGATGAGGGGGTTGACGTCCCTGATCCCATGCGTGCCTTGGAGGAGTGGACGCGCCATCGCCTGCGCACGGGCCAGCTAGACCTGCGCGCTATCCACAGCCACGACGAGCTGGACGCCCTGATGGCAGCTTACACTGCCTACATGGTGGAGCGCGAGCCGCACCACACAACGGCCCTCGGCGACCCATCCGAGGGGGTGATCGTGCTCCCTACGGCCAACCTGCAGGATGCCTACTGACAGCGCGCCGAACGCTTCTTAACTTTATGAGCGCCCGTAGCCCAGAAAGCCGCGCCACACGCTGCGCGCCTCACCCACAGCCACAAAGGCCTTGGGGTCCACGGCGTTGATGATGGAGACCACGCGGGGCACATCGCGCCGCCGTGCTACTACCCACACCATCCCCACACTGCCCGTTGTGCCTTCTCCTGAGGTGCGCGTGGCCCCGAAACCGGCCTCGCGGATGGCCTCGGCCAGTTGGATGGACTTGCCCGTGGAGATGACGCTGATACTGGCAAAGCCATGCCCCATGCGGTCCTCTATGATCATCCCCACCCACGTGCCGGCGGCAAAACCAGCGCAGTAGGCAGCCAGATACCACAGATTGGTCAGATCGGCAGCCACTGCGCCAAAGGTGAGGGCGAAGGTCAGCGCCTCCACAAAGGCCAGGCCTGATACAAGCCCGCGGTTGGCACGCCCCATGATGAGCAGGCGGATGGTGGATAGGGTGATGCTGAACACCCGCACCACAAAAATCAGCAATGCTCCCAAAATGACATTACGCGGCAACATGTTCGCTTCTACCCATGACGGCGCATAAAGCGGGCAATGCGCTCCAGCGCCTCTTCAATCTTCTCATAGGATGTAGCATACGAGGCCCGCACGAAACCCGCCCCGCTGGCACCGAAGGCCGTGCCGGGCACAACAGCCACGCGCTCTTCTTGAAGCAGCGCCTCGGCGAAGGTGTTCTCGTCCATGCCCGAGGCCGTGATGGAGGGAAAGGCGTAGAACGCCCCAAGCGGTTCAAAGGTCGGCAGGCCCAGCTCATTAAGGCCGTTCACGATCAGCCGACGGCGGCGATCGTACTCTGCTACCATCTCCTTGACAAACGGCTCGCCTTCCTTGAGGGCTGCCAGCGCTGCCACCTGCGCCATCGTTGGCGCTGACATGATGGTGTACTGATGAATCTTGCGCATGGCGGCCAGAATGTCAGCAGGGGCTGCTGCATAGCCAATGCGCCAGCCGGTCATGGCGTAGTCCTTGGAGAAGCCACCCAGCGTGATGGTCCGCTCGCGCATCCCCGGCAGGCTGGCAAAACAAACGTGCTCTACCCCGTAGACCAGCCGATCGTAAATCTCATCGGAGAGCACCAGCAGGTCATGCTTTTCGGCCACTTTGGCGATCTCCAGCAGCCGCTCGCGTGACATTACTGCACCGGTGGGGTTGTTGGGGTAGCTGAGCAGGAGCGCTTTAGTGCGCGGCGTGATGGCCGCACCGATAGCCGCTGCCGTCACCTGAAAGTGATGCTCCACATGGGTGGCGATGGTCACCGCTTTGCCGCCCGCCAGCACTACCTCTGGCACGTAGGACACAAAACACGGTTCCGGCACGATGACCTCGTCACCCGGGTCCAGGATGGCATTGAGCGCGAGGTACAGTGCCTCTGAGACGCCTACCGTGATCAGGATTTCCTTCTCCGCATCGTAATGCACGCCATACAGCCGATTGAGATGCTCGCTGAGCGCCTCACGCAGCTCTATGAGGCCGGAGTTGGAGGTGTAGTGTGTTTGTCCCGCCTCCAACGAGGCGATCCCCGCCCGCAGCAGCGGCTCGGGGGTCACGAAGTCGGGTTCGCCGATGCCCAGCGAGATCACATCGTCCATCGTGGCGGCGATGTCAAAGAAACGGCGGATGCCCGAAGGGGGGATGCTCTGCACCCGCTGAGAGACAAAATTGCGCATGGGGAGCAACTCCTCACTAGCTGAAATCTACGGAAGACGCATCGCCCACGTTGAGCGTAAAGAAGCGCCCCACAACCTGCGCCTCGCGTCCAATGAGCGACTGGTCAAGGATAGCGTTGCGCACATGGGCGCCCTCCTCAACGATGGAATCGCGGATGATGCTGGTGCTGATCTGGCACCCTGCCGCGATGGTAGCATAGGGGCCGATGATGGCATACTCTAGTTTGGTCTCAGGGTGGATGTGCACAGGCGGGATGACTGTTACCCCGGGGCGGCTGACCTCAGCGCTGTTATCATGGCCGTGCGCCAGCAGATAACGGTTGGTCTCCAGCACCGTCTCCGGCTTGCCGCAGTCCAGCCATACATCCACACGCTGGGTGCGGAAGACAGCGCCATCGTCAATCATCACCTGAAAGGCATCCGCTAAGTAGAACTCGCCTTTGGTCATCTGTTTGCGTGCCATCTGCTTCTCAATGGCGCGCAGCATAGCCTGCGCATCGCGAACGTAATAGAGGCCGATCACGGCATTGCGGTTCTCCATGCTGTCCGGCTTCTCAGTGAAGCGCGTCACACGCCCCTCGGCATCCAATTCCACCACCCCAAAGCGGCGCGGGTCTTCCACCTCCTTCACAAAGGCAATAGCGTCGGCGTCGGTGGTATGGATGATACTCAGGTCAGCCTCAAACAGCGTATCGGCAAAGAGCACAACCACCGGCCCGTCCAGATGCTCACGGGCCAGGTAGATGGCATGCGCCTGCCCGATCAGCTCTTCTTGAACAACGAAGGTGGCTTTGAAATCGTAGGTAGAACGGATGTAGGCCTCAATCTGATCCCCGAGGTAGCCCACGATGAAGATGTACTCTTCAATATCCAGCGGGCGCAGGGAGTCAATAAGGTGCTTGAGCATGGGCTGGCCGGCAACGGTAATGAGCGGCTTGGGGCGGCTGTAGGTATGGGGACGCATGCGCGTGCCCAACCCTGCCATGGGAATGACGGCTTTCATCCTTATCTCTTTCTCCCCTGTCCTTTTTAGCATTTGGCAGAGATGCCTCAACGGCCCTGTTGCTGTGGTATAATGCGCCCAATCTCATTGATAGCCTCTAGGGAGCCGTTGGCAGATGCTCAATGAACTGACCGATGTGGAGCGCGTAATCCAGCACACCAAGGGCCACCTGGAGCGCCTCTTGTTCGTGGTAGCCGGGCCGTCTGGCGTGGGTAAGAATACCATTATCAACGAACTGCTCGCAAACCATCCGCAGATGGGGCGCGTGCGTACCTACACCACCCGCGAGCGGCGTGAGGACGAGGTAGAAGGGGAGCAGTATCACTTCGTCACGCCCGAGCAGTTCCGCGAGCTGGCGCTGGCCGGCAAGCTAATGGAAGCCGATGCCACCACCATTGGCCATGATGTCTATGGTCTGGGCAAGGTTTACAGCATGCCTGCTGACCTGTTTGAGGAAATCCCGCCCGATAAGCACCTGGTGATTGCCGAGGTGGATGTGGTAGGGGCACGGCGCCTGCGCGAACGCTACCCGGGCTGCGTCACCATCTTCATCACCGCACCACCTGCTGACCTCATCCACCGCATCCACGAGCGCCGTGACGAGACCATGGACGCTGAGTCGCTGGCGCAGCGCATGCGCACCGCCCGCGAGCAAATCCGTGCGGCCAAAGAGTTTGATTACGTGGTCTTCAACCGCGAGGGCGACCTGCGCCGCACGGTTGAGGCCATAGAACACATCATCCATGCTGAGCGTATGCGTGTGCGGGCAGGTTTTGACCTTGAGGCTGTGCTACCTCCCGACGCCTTTGACGTCATCCCACCGGAAGATGAGCCCAACCCTGAGGCCCCATGACCCTTGCCACCGCTGATGCTGTCACGCTGGAAATCTTCAAGCATCTGTTTGCCTCCGTGGCCGAGGAGATGGGCGTCACGCTGGGACGCACAGGCTACTCGCCCAACATCAAGGAGCGGCGTGATTATTCGTGTGCCGTCTTCCTTGGCGATGGGCGCATGTTGGCGCAGGCGGCGCATATTCCAGTGCATCTGGGCGCTATGCCCGCATCAGTGCAGGCAGCCATTGCCCACACGGCGCCCTTTGTGCCGGGCGATCTGATCGCCCTCAACGATCCGTATCTGGGTGGCACCCATCTGCCCGACATCACGCTGGTCTCGCCAATCTTCATCCCCGAGGGAGGACAAACGCCACCGGGGATGCCGGATTTCTTTGTCGCCTCGCGCGCCCACCATGCCGACGTAGGGGGTATGTCGCCTGGCTCCATGCCGCTGGCGACTGAACTGTATCAGGAGGGCCTCATCATTCCCCCCATCCGCCTGGCCGAGGGCGGGCGTCTCAATCAGGCCGCGCTGGACCTCATTGTGCGTAACTCGCGCACGCCCGATGAGCGGCGCGGCGATCTGGCCGCCCAGCGCGCTGCCCATGAGATCGGCACCCGCCGCTTACTGGAGATCGTGGCCCGCTACGGCCTGGAGGAGGTCAGGCGGCAGGCCGAGGCGCTCATCGCCTACGCCGAACGGCTGACCCGCGCCACGCTGGCCATGCTCCCCGAGGGCGTCTACACCTTTGAGGATGCGCTGGACGATGACGGCATCAGTGAAGAGCCGGTGCCCATCCGTGTGGCGATCACCATTGAGCAGGGGGAGATGACCGTGGATTTCACGGGGTCAGCGCCAGCGGTGCACGGCTCGGTGAACGCCGTGAGCGCCATCGTCCACTCGGCAGTGAGCTACGTGGTGCGCTGTGTGGTAGGGGCCAATCTGCCCATGAACCACGGTGTGCTGGTGCCGCTCAAGGTCATCATCCCGCCCGGCAGCGTGCTGGATCCCGGCCCACCACATGCTGTGGCAGGTGGCAATGTGGAGACCTCTCAGCGTATTGTGGATGTGCTCTACGGTGCGCTGGCGCAGGCCCTTCCCGATCTCATCCCAGCAGCCAGCCAGGGGACGATGAACAACCTTTCCTTCGGCGGCGTAGACCCACGCAGCGGCGCACCTTTCGCCTATTATGAGACAATGGGTGGCGGCGCCGGTGCCGGCCCACAGGGTGACGGTGCCAGCGGTATCCACTGCCACATGAGCAACACGCTTAACACCCCTATTGAGGCGCTGGAGTTCGCCTTGCCCGTCCGGGTGAGGCGCTACGCCCTGCGGTATGGGTCGGGCGGCGCAGGCAGGCATCGCGGCGGGGATGGCTTGATCCGTGAGATAGAGTTCCTGGCCCCTGCCCGCGTGACGATCCTCTCAGAGCGGCGCAAGCGCGCCCCCTATGGCTTGGCGGGCGGGTCACCCGGGCAACCTGGCGCGAATATCCTTATCCCCGGCGATGGCTCGCCACCGCGCTCTCTGCCCGGCAAGGTCAGCCTGGACGTGCAGGCAGGCGATGTGTTGCGTATAGAGACACCCGGCGGTGGAGGATGGGGGGCTATTCTCCCGGAGGATCAGCCCAGCGGCACGCTATAATGCGTCCGCCAACGCCGGAGGTAAGCTGCTTCTTCCTCCTGCCAACGAGCGTCATCCCAGCCTAGTTCTTCCTGCACCAGCGCCCGCACGCGCGGCAGATAGCTTGCTCCACCTTGAGGGGCCAGCAGGCCGATGCGCACGCGGCGCAGCAGCAGGTCATCCAGATGACGCACTGCCTCATGACGCACCGCCCAGCGTAGCTCCAGCCAGTGCACCGGCAGCCTGCCGATGCGTGCGCGTTCATCCACCGGGCACTGGCGGGCGAAGTCCAGCACCTCCACACCGCAGCGAGCGGCCAGCCGCAGCGCCTCAGAAGGAGTGAGGCCGGGAGGCGGTTCATCCACCTGAGGGGCAGGATCAAGGGCACTGAGGTGCTCATCAAAGGCCCCCATGTGTGGAAGCCGTCCGCGCAGCGCCCGCAACACATCCAGCGCAATGCAGCGGAAAGTGGTCAGCTTGCCGCCGGTGACGGTCAGCAGGCCTGCCTCATCCCATAGCACGTGCTCGCGGCTCTCTTTGGAGGGCGCCACCTCGCGCTGGCTGCGCACTACAGGCCGCACACCCGCAAAGGAGGCAAGGATATCACGTTCGCTCAACCCAAGGGCAGGGAAATGCGCCTGTGCCGCCCGCAGGAGATAAGCCACCTCCTGCGGGGCGATGGCCGGTTCGCGGTCAAGGTCCTCATCGTGATCCAGATCGGTCGTGCCCAGCAGGGCCACGCCTTCCCAGGGGAAGACGAAGACGGGACGCCCATCGTCGGGATGAGGAAAGGTGATAGCTTGAAAGACCGGAAAACGACGAAGGGGAAAGATGAGGTGGCTGCCGCGCAGCGGACGAATGCGCGGCTCTGCGCCGACCTCCCCACGCAGGCGGTCTACCCATGCGCCTGTGGCATTGATGACGGCCGCAGCGCGGGCCTCGGTGGTGCGCCCACTTTCTACATCACGCACCATTACACCGACTACACGCCCTTGCTCATCGCGCAGCAGGCGCTCGGCGCGGACGTAGTTAAGCGCCACCGCCCGCCCTGTTGCCACACCCTCACGGATGAGGCGCAGCACCAGCCGCGCATCGTCCGTTTGTGCATCGTAGAAGCGCAGGCCTCCTTTGAGGTGTTCGCCGGAAAGACCCGGGGCCATCATCTGCGTCTCCAGCGCATCAAGCCGCTCGTGAACGCGCCAGCGCCCTCCCATCCAACCGTAGAGCCGCAGGCCGACCTCCATCATCCACAGAGGGAACTTATCGTGCTCATAGGCGGGGAAGAGGAAGGACTGCCGCTCAACCAACCCCGGTCCTTCGCGCAGTAACGTCTCGCGCTCACGTACGGATCGGTAGGTCAGGCGAAATTGGAGGTTGTAGAGGTAGCGCAGGCCGCCATGCACCATCTTAGAGGAACGGCTGGAGGTGCCGGAGGCAAAATCGCCTTGTTCCACCAGCAGCACGCGCAGACCCACGCGCACGCCCTCGCGCAGAATGCCCGCGCCGGTGATGCCGCCCCCTACCACGATCAGATCCCAAGGGCCGCATAGGCTCCGCCAGGCCGCTTCGCGGTCAGGTGCGCCGTAGAGCATGGTGGTCTCCTTCTCCCGCCTCATCTGCGGTGTCAAATAACTTGCCCGGGTTGAGGATGCCATGGGGGTCGCACTGCTGCGCCACGCTGCGGATAAGCGCCATCCCCAGCGGCCCTTTCTCCGCCACAAGGTAGGGAGCGTGATCGGTCCCCACACCGTGCTGGTGGCTGATCGTCCCACCATACGCCACAACGGCCTCGCTGCCGGCGCGCTTAAGGCGCTGCCAGTGTTCCAATGTCTGGTCGGGGTCGGGCATCACGCGGAAGATGAACGTCACATAAATGCTGGCGCCAGTGGGATAGAGATGCGAGAGATGCGCAAAAACGTAAACCCGCTCGCCGACGGCTTCCAGCGCGCCGCGTAAGGCGCTGATGATAGCCTCTGCTGTAGGCAGCACCTCCACCCAAGGGACGATGGTCTCCAGCGTGTCCAGCGCGTAGCCATGTTCCCATAGCGAGTTGCGCAGGTAAGGGGAAAGGAAGCGGCTTTTGCGCCACTGGCGGCCCATGTAGGGACCAGTCGGCAGGCCGCCGTGCCGTCGGGCGATGCCCGCCGCCTCGCGCAAGGCGCGGCGCACCACGCCCGCCCGGCCTGTTGCAGCGAGAATCAACATGCACTTCTCATGACGATGGTAACCCAGCGCGCTCAGCCCCCGGTGGGCGTAGGCGACCAGACGTTCGTGCCCGGCCAACACCAGCGTGGCTTCGGTCTCAGCAGCGTTGCTCAAGCGCAGCATAGAGAGTGGCAGATGCGCCTGTACCATCTCGCGCACGGCCTCCACGCCCTGCTCCCAAGTGCGGAAGAAGATGCCGTGAAACTGCTCGGCCTCTGGCAGCGGCGAGATGCGCACCACCGCACGGCTGAGGATGCCCATGCGCCCTTCTGAGCCGAGCACCATCTGGCGCACGTCCAGTCCGGCGGCGCTGGCCGGATAGGGATTCATGCGCAGATCGCCTGCGGGGGTGACAAGCAACCCACCTGCGAAGAGGTGCTCAATACGCCCGTAGTAAAGCGACTGCTGGCCACTGGAGCGTGTTGCCACCCAGCCACCCAGCGTGGAGTATTCAAACGACTGGGGGAAATGCCCCAGCGTGTAGCCATGTGCGCGCAGGGCGGCCTCAAGGTGCGGCCCGCGCACACCCGCTCCGAAGACGGCGAGGCGGCTGAGCTCGTCTAGATGCAGCAGATCGCTCATGCGCGAAAGGTCAACGGTCACCGCAGGGGGGCCACCGGGCTGGGGGTTGATGTGCCCCACTACGCTCGTTCCCCCACCATAGGGAATGAGCACCGCGCCGCTCTGGCGGGCATAGGCGAACAGCGCACGGATGTCCTCCTCGCTTTCGGGGTAGGCTACCCCTGCCGGAAAGGCGCCAATGCGCCCGCTGCGCAGCGCTACCCAATCGGGGAGCGACTGGCCGCGGGCGTGCCGCAGCCGTTCGGCTGCATCGGTGTCAACAAGCGGATGTTCGGGCAAGGGTGATGGTGGGACACCGCGCAGCGCCTGCTCAAAGGTCACGTCCTGCGGCGGGGTGGGAGGGCCAACCTGTTCAGTCAGCCACGCCAGCGCCCCCATTGGGACGGGGTACTGCACTGTATCATCTCCCCAGCCGTTCCAGCGCCGCATGACCAAACCTCTCTAGCGCTCTTAACCGGCCTTTTGGGCTGCCTTGTTCCACAGGGTGATGCTGTGCTGCATCACCCTGTCGGCGATGGCACGCGCCGCTTCGGCGTCCCCTCTAGCAGCAGCTTCACGCAGGTCGGTGTAGAACTGGCGCGAACTGCTACGCGACTCCGGCAGGCTGAAATAGATGCGTGCCATATCCTCGTAGAAGCCGGCAAAGCCGTTGAGCATGAGCGTATAGACGGGGTTAGTGGAGAGCACCGTCAGGCGGTGGTGGAGCATCCAGTCGGTGCAGGCAAATGAAGCAGGGGTATCTTCCAGTTCAGCGAGAAGGGCATCTATAAGGCTCACTACTTGTGCTGCATTGTGCCGCACTGCCGCGCCAATGTACACAGGTGCCAGCGCGCCGCGCACCTCCAGCAGCTGCGGGACAAAAGTGGCTGGCAGCACAGCCTGATGCTCTACCAGGCGCGCCAGCACGTTCAGGTTGCCCTCGGTCCAGATGTCACGCACGCGGGTACGCTTGCCATGCTGAATCTCAATCCAGCCGTCGGCAGCCAGCCGCTGCAGTGCCTCACGCAGGGTGGGACGTGTGACGCCCAACATCTCGGCCAGTTGCCGCTCGGCGGGCAGGGTGCTGTTGGCGGGAAAAGTGCCATCTAGAATGGCCTCAATGAGGCGGCGGATGGTCCATTCGGCGGGTTTGGTAGGGGCAGTCCACGCTGGCCGATCGTTCATTATACTCCCCTCGTGAACTGGTCAGTGGTCTGACCAGTTGATCTCATTGTAGAACGAATAAAGAGCGGCGTCAAGAGGCAGGCGGAAAAATCCCGCTTCATCCGCCCCGATTGCGGCAGCCTTGGGGATCATGTATACTGACCTCGCTTGCTCTTCCCCTGCGGTGTCAGTCCTGACCGTTTGAAGATGGGGACGCGGATGTATGCCGGACTCTGATGCCTACCAAGCAGCCATGCGGGAGGCGGCCAGCGCCGCATGGGATAAAGACTGGCCACGTGCGATCCAAGCCTATCAGCAAGCGCTGCGGCTTGCCCCTGATGATCCGCAGGCGCTGATCGGCCTTGCCCTCTCGCTGATGGAGACACATCAACACACGGAGGCCCTGCGCCTCTTGGGGAGGGTCAGCCAGCTGGTGCCCGGTGACCCTCTGCCACATGAGAAGATGGCTGAAATCTACCGGCTGGCAGGCGATATGGAGGCAGCGGCGAGCGAATATCTGGCCGCCGGCGAGATTTATCTGGCCCGCAAGGACCTGCAGCGCGCCGTCCCTAACTGGGAGCAGGCGGTGCAATTGGATCCTTCTCTGGCCAAGGCACGTATGCGATTGGCGCTGGCTTATGAGCGTGATAGTGCCACCCATCGGCAGGCTGTTCTGGAATACCTGCACCTGGCCCGTCTGTTTCAGGACGAGGGGCAGATCGCCCGCGCCGAGAAGTCCCTGCAACGCGCTTTGGACATTGACCCCATCAACCCAGAGGTGCGCAACGCCCTGGATGACCTCAAGCGCAACAAACCGATACAGGTTCCCCTTGGGCTGGAGCTCATCCCGCCACCCGAGCGGTCTACAGCAGCCAGCAGGCCTGTCATTGTAGATCGGCAAGAGGAAGATCAACTATTGGAAGCGGTGGATGAGGCCCAGCAGGGGCGTACCCCAGCGGACGAGGCCGCGCGCTACGCCATGGAGCGGCTGGCCGATAGCATCTGGAACGGCAATGTGCCCAGCAGCGCACAGACCTCCTTGCTGAGGGCACTGGATGCACATCAAGTAGGCGATGCAGAGACAGCCATAGAGGGCTATCAGCAGGCGCTGCAGGCTGGCGTGGCCGACCCCGGGCTGCGCTTCTGCCTGGGGGTGCTGTACGCCCACACTCTACAGTTTGATCGGGCCATTGAGCTGCTCAACGCGGCAGTGCATCAGCCGGAGTATGCACTGGCAGGCCACCTCATGCTGGGTGAGGCGTACTTTGCCCGCGGCGATGTGTTGGAGGCAGCTCAACACTTGCTGAAGACCCTGCAACTGGCTGACCGGCAGGTCAGCGAAGTGGGTGACGAAAGCGGCTACGAGCGTGCGCTGGCCAGCCTCCCTGAGCAGCCCCCCGAGCACCTGAGCGACCTGGCCCGTTCGCTGGCGTACTATCTGGACGATCCCTCATGGCGTGCCAAGCTCCAGCAGACGTTGGCCAGCTACGCCGCACAAGGCAAAACAAGCTACGTACAAGACCTGCTGGAGATGATCGTGGAGGGTGGGCGCCCCGAGATCGCCGAGATCATGCGGCGCATTGACCTCTACCTGGAGCGCGGCATGATAGACCTGGCCAGCGATGAGGCGCACTACGCCATTGAGCGCTCCCCCGACTACCTCCCTGCCCACCGCCGCCTGGCCGATATCCTGCTCAAGAGCGGACGCACACAGGATGCTGCCGCCAAACTCAACCTCATCGCGGAAACGTACCTTATCCGTGGCAATGCGGACAAAGCCACCGACCTCTTCGTGCAGGCGATCGATCTCTGGCCGGCGGACACCAGCGCCCGTCGGCGTGTGATTGACATGATGCGCAACCAGGGGCGTGTCGCCGAGGCGTTGCACCATTACAAGGAACTAGCCGAGCTGTCCCATCGTGTCACCGCCGATCCCGATCAGACCATCGCGATCTATCAGGAGGCGCTAGATTACGCCCAACGCAACGGCGTAGAGCCAAAGCAGTTGATCCCCATCCTGCGCGCGCTAGCCGATCTGGAAAGCCAACGCCTGAATTGGCGCAAGGCGCTGGGGTATTTTGAGCACATTTTGGAAGCTGACCCTGACCTTGAAGAGGCAGCGCTAGCCACCGTGGACCTACACTTCCAGTTGGGGGATACAGCGGGCGGTGTGGCTACGCTGGACCGTTACCTGCGGCGCTGTGTCAGCGTGGGGAAGGCCGAGCGCATTGTGCCGGTGCTTCAGGATCAGGTGCGTAAACATCCCAACGTCATCCCCCTGCGCCAGCGCCTCGCCGAGGTGTACCGCCAGCAAGGGCGCGTACAGGAGGCCGTTGCCCAGCTGGACACCATTGGCGATCAGCTCCTTGAGGCAGGGCGTTTGGAGGATGCGATAGCCGTCATCCGCCGTATCATTGCGCTGAGGCCGCCAGGAGTGGAGGGCTATATCCAACTGTTGCAACAGTTGGAGAGCGGCAGGCGCTGAGGGTCGGCGCTGCTCCTGCTTTCACTTCCCCGCCAGGGGATGATGAGGAGGAGGTGAGTAGGGGCGGTTGCGATGCTACGCATCGTGCGAACCGCCCCTACGCCGTAAGGCAGAACAAGGGGGAACATCCCATTGGGCTTGCGAGAGATTCTGTGGGCCATTGAAAACCTGCTAGGCAGTTGGCAAAATATCCTTGATGTCCTGCTGGTAGCGGCCATCTTCTTCTCAATCCTGCAGATGGTGCGCGGCACCCGTGCGGCCACGCTCCTGCGCGGCATTGCGGTAGTGCTGCTCATCCTGTGGATGCTCTCCTTTCTGCTTAGCCTGCGCGCTTTCTCGTGGCTGCTCAGCCGCGCCCTCACAGCGCTCTCTATCGCCCTGCCGGTGATCTTCCAAGAGGAGCTGCGCCGCTGGTTGGATCGCGTAGGGCGTTCCCTTCCTTTCTTCGGCGAGGAGGCCATCCGCCAGGATGAGCGTGAGGCACTCATTGCGGAGATCGTTGAGGCGGCGCGGCATCTGTCGCGCCAGCGGCACGGCGCGCTGATCGTATTGGAGCGTGAGACGGGGCTGCAGGAGTACATTGAGTCGGGTGTGATGATCGATTCGCGGGTGACAAGCGAACTGCTACAAACCATCTTTTTCCCCAACACTGCCCTGCACGACGGCGCGGTTATCATCCGCCACAACCGGGCCGTCGCAGCGGCCTGCACGCTGCCCATCTCTGCCGCGCGCTACATGCCCGAGCCGCAGATGGGCCTGCGCCACCGCGCCGCTCTCGGCATTACCGAGGTGAGTGACGCCGTGGCGGTCGTCGTTTCGGAAGAGACAGGGCGCATCTCGGTCGTGGTCGGTGGGCGCTTCATCCGGGGTATTGATGCTGAACGGCTGACGATGATCCTGAACGAGTACGTCAGGCAGCGGCATCCTCAGCGGCGCATCGCCGCTTGGCTGCAGCCGCGCCGCCGCCGAGCATGAGGCAGGAGAGAGTCGGACGTGGCATCTATGGCTGAGCGAGTGTTTCATTGGCTGGAGTCTAACCTGATCTCCATGGTACTGGCCATCCTGCTGGCGCTGACGGTGTGGATCGTCGCCACGCAGGAGGTCAATCCGGTGGAACAGGCCGAGTTTGCCTCTCCCATCCCCATTGAGCTAGAGGGGTTGGGGGCAGGGTTGACCATCACCAACAAGCCGGTAGAGATGGCAACAGTGGAGGTACGGGCGCCACGCAGCACCATGCGCTCCCTCTCTGCCGAGGACATCGTCATCACCGCCGATTTGAGCGCGCTCGGCCCAGGCACGCACGAAGTGCCCCTTAAGGTGATCATCTCAGGGCAGGCAGTGGTGGTGAATGTCCGTCCGGCGCGCATTCGCGTGGACATTGAGGAGACAGGGGAGCGCGAGCTGCCTATCCAGCTGCGATTGGAAGGGCAACTGCCGGTAGGTTACCGCACTTCTACCCCTGTTATGCAGCCGACTGTTGCCCGCATCAGCGGGGCTAAGTCGCGTGTGGCGCTGGTGAGCGAGGTGCGCGCTGTGGCCCCATTAAGCGGCCTGCGCGATACCTTTCGCGGGGCATTGCCCCTGCGCGCTTACGACAGCGATGGCAACCTTATTGAGGACGTCCACATTACGCCGGCCACCACCAACGTGACGATTCCCATCAGCCAAGAGGAGGATTTCCGCGAGGTAGCCGTGCGCGTCAATGCCAATGTGCTGCCCGCACGCGGCTATTATGTCGCCCGCATCACGGCGGAGCCACCGTTGGTGCCGGTGCGCGGTGATCCCGACGTCTTGCGCAACCTGACGGCCATTGAGACGCAGCTCATCAGCCTGCAGGGGTTGACGGAGGACACGGACATCGTGGCCCAGCTCCAGCCGCCCGAAGGAGTGACGCTGGAAGGCATCCGGACGGTTGAGGTACATATCAGTGTGCAGGCGCAGCCGGACTTCCGCGTGATTGAAGTGCCCATTCAGGTCACTGGCCTGGCTGATGGGCTGGAGGCCACCATCCTACCCAGCAGTGCGGTGGTTTCCATCTCTGGGCCGCTGCCCGTGCTTGACCGCCTCAACGAGCAACAAGACATCCTCATCACGGTAGACCTCTCCGGGCTGAGGCCAGGCCGCTACCAGCGGGCGCTGAAGGTGGAGATTGTCAGCGGCGAGATCCCTGCTGCCGACCTGCAAAAGGTGGTGATTGAGTCCGTCCTGCCCACGCTGGTTGAGGTGGAGATCGTCATCGCCGGAGGGCGCTAACCCATGAGCGATTACCCTCTGGTGGCGCTAGTTGGACGCCCCAATGTGGGCAAGTCCACGCTGTTCAACCGTATTGTGGGGCAACGGCTGGCTGTTGTCCACGACCGCCCCGGCACCACCCGCGACCGTCAACAGGCCGACGCCGAATGGCGCGGCGTGGCCTTTACGTTAGTGGATACTGGCGGCATTGAGGCACTGGATGACGTTTTCAAGGGCTTGGCTGCACCGCTGGCCGAAGATTCGGCGCAGTTCTTACGCGAGATCCGCGCGCAGGCCGAACTTGCCATCTCAGCAGCGGACGTGATCGTCCATGTGGTAGACGTCACAGCGGGCATCACCCCCGCCGATCAAGAGGTGGCCGACATCCTGCGTCGCTGTGGTAAGCCGGTGGTGATAGCCGCCAACAAAAGCGACAACTCCGAGCTACGCGCACTGGCTCCTGAGTTCTACGCACTGGGGATAGGTGAGGTCTATCCTATCTCGGCGCTGCACGGTTCCGGCACAGGCGATCTGCTGGATGCTGTGGTAGACCTGCTCCCCCGCAAGCCCCCCGAAAGCGAGGAAGAGGACACCTCGCTCAAGATCGCCATCGTCGGGCGGCCTAACGTGGGCAAATCCTCGCTGCTTAACCGCCTGCTGGGGGAAGAGCGCGCCATTGTCAGCCCTGTGCCGGGCACCACGCGTGACGCCATAGACACACGTTTGACCTACTACGGCGAGCCGATCACCCTCATAGACACGGCGGGCATCCGCCGCCGCGGGCGTATTGACCCCACTGTTGAGCGCTGGAGCGTGCTGCGGGCGCTGCGCGCCATCAAACGCGCCGATGTGGTGCTGTTGTTGATAGACGCTACCGAGGGCGTGACGGCGCAGGACACGCATATCGGCGGCTATGTGTTGGATGAGCTAAAGAGCGTCATTATTCTGGTCAACAAGTGGGATGCCGTGCCCAAGGACGCCCACACCATCAACGTTTATACCGAGCAGGTACGCGAGGCCTTCAAGTTCCTACCCTATGCGCCGCTGCTGTTCATCTCCGCGTTGGAAGGGCAACGCGTTCACAAGATCATCCCACTGGCGCAGCAGGTCTGGCGAGAGCGCTTCTACCGCCTCCCCACTTCAGAGGTCAACCGCATTGTGCAGGAGGCAGTGGCCCAACAAGCCCCGCCGATCAAGGCGGGTAAGCGGCTGAAAATTCGCTACGCCAGCCAGGTGGCCGTCAACCCGCCCAAGTTCCTCTTCCACGTCAACGATCCCGATCTGGTGCACTTCTCCTACGAGCGCTATCTGGAGAACCGCATCCGCGAAGCCTATCCCTTCACTGGCACACCGATTTTGATGAACTTCCGCCGCAGCTCGGGAGAGCGGCGCAGCAGGCGGAAGAGATAATCCCGGTCAGGGGGTGTGTGTGCCCAGCCGTGCGCGGGCCAATGCCGCCGCACCGTATAGCCCTACATCCTCACCCAATTCAGCGGGCACAATGGGCGTGCGCTCCCAGTAGCGGGGATGCAGGACATACTCACGCATGGCCTCCTTCATCGGCTCAAAGAGCAGATCGTCCAGCCGTGTGACACCCCCACCCAGCACAAACCGATCGGGGTTGAGCAGCATTGCCAGCGAGGCGATGGCGATACCAATGTAATGCCCCGCCTGCTGGACGATGGAAAGCGCCAGCGCATCGCCCTGACGGGCCGCCTGCCCCACGAGCTTCGCATCTATCTGGGTGAGGTTCTCTCCAACCCACTCACGCAGTAGCGAAGGTTCTCCTGCCTCCAGCCGCTCACGGGCGATGCGGGCAATGGCGCGCCCAGAGGCGAGTGCTTCCAAATGGCCACGCCTGCCGCACCCACACAATGGCCCCTCCGGTTCCACAACCATATGCCCCACCTCGCCGGCCTGTCCCTGCCCGGTGTAAAGGTCGCCGTTGAGCACCAGCCCGCCCCCGATGCCGGTGCTGATGGTCATGTAGATCATGCTATGCGTGCCACGTCCGGCGCCGAGGTGGTACTCAGCCAGCGCGGCCAGATCGGCATCGTTGCCCGCAAACACTGCGCCGCCCAGCGCTTCTTGCACGATGCGGACGATGGGGGTGTCCTCAAAGGGCAGGTTGGCAGCCTTGATAATCACGCCCCTGGTAGGGTCCAGGGGGCCGGGCACGCCCAACCCAATAGCAGCCCACTGCTGCGGCGGCTTGGGCAGCACCTGCTGGATGGTCTCAATGAGGCGCTCAATCACCGCTGCGCTGCCCTCACCGGCGCGGATGGGCTGCTCCGTGCGCTCCAGCAGCTCAAGGTCCGGCGTGAAGCGGGCCGCCCGCACCAGCGTACCCCCGAGGTCCACACCGATGATGGTCTCCATACTCAACCCTCCCCTGCAGAGGTTTATGGCTCAGCGGTGGCCGTTCGCGGGGCAGTAGAGCTATTGCAGAATGAGAATGGTGCTTATCAGCCCAGCAGGCGCAGGCGCTCCAGCCCCATTGCCGCATAGACAGCCAGCGCGCTGAGCAGCGTCACCTGATGCTCGTTGAGCGGCTCGGCCAATGTGGTGATGATCAGTGCTCCCAGCGTCTCACCGACATTCAGCGGCACAGCCAGCGGCACGGTAAAGGCCCCCAGCGCCTCATCATACTGCGCCCCGCCCAAGCGTGGCTCGTTGCTGCGGATGACCTCGTCGGCCAGCGCATCATCAACCAGCTCGCTGACCAGCTCCACACCCCGATCGGGCCGCGCCCGTGCCACACACATCAGCGTCTGCCTGTTGAAACGGAGCAGCAGGGAGGCCTCCAACGGGGCAATGAGGCGCATCACGGCCTCTAGCAGGAGGGTGATCAGCGTCGTTGCATCCGGTGCAGCAACAATCTGACGGCCTGTTTCGTAGAGCATGCGCAAGTCGCTGACCTGCCGCGCCAGACTCTCATTGACGGCCATCAGCTGTTCCGTCAGGTGATTATGCTCGCGGCGCAGGCGCGTCTCGCCCAACGCCCGTTCCAGCGCGCCGAGCAGTTCATCCTCGGTAAAGGGCTTGATAATATAGTCGCGGGCGCCCAGCCGGAAAACCTCTATGGCGATCTCCTCCGAGCCATACATGGTCATGAGGACGACGGGGACAGAGAGGCCTTCATCGCGCAGGCGGCGCAGCACCTCCAACCCATCCATGCGCGGCATCTGCAGGTCCAGCAGGATGAGGTCAACCGGCTGGGTGCGCAAGATAGCTAACGCCTCTAGGCCATCTTTAGCCTCTAGGTAATCGTAGGCGTTGGGCTTCAGGATGTACTGCGTGATGGTATAGCGCACATCATCGCCATCATCCACCACGAGGATGCGCTCGCCGGTCATTGCAGGACGCCTCGCCGACGGTGAGACAGGCGGCACAACAACTGCTATCAGTATAGCACCGCCGTCGTGCAGCGGCCTAGATGACAATGGTCATGGTTGGCTTCCCTACGCCCTCAGCGTGGCGCCGAAGCGCTCTCCCAACGCCTTGACGATCTTGCCGCGCACGCGGTCAGCGTCCACATCGCGTAGGGTGCGGTCAGGCGCCTGAAAGGTCAAGGCATAAGCGAGGCTCTTTTTGCCCGCGCCGATCTGCTCACCGCGATAAACATCAAAGAGGCGCACACTGCGCAGCAGCCAGCCCCCTGCCTCACGGATGGCCTCCTCCACGGCGGCAGCCGGCACGGATTCGTCCACTACCACCGCAATATCCTGATAAATGGCGGGGTAGTTGGAGATCGGCTCCACACGCGGCGCCTCATCCACTGCCTCCAGCAGCACCTCAAGGTCTATTTCGGCGGCCAGCACAGGTTGGGCAGGTAAGTCAAAGGCCTCGCGCACCTGTGGATGTAGCTCACCCAACACACCGGCATCCCGGCCGCCGATCACCAAGCGTGCGGCTCGCCCGGGGAAGAAGGTGCTATGTTGGGTGGCTTCAAAGCGCGCCCCCCACACATGCAGGCCCTCCAACAGGGTTTCCACCATGCCTTTGAGGTCAAAGTAATCCATCAGCGGCGGCTCGGCGTCTGGGGCATCCTGCCAAACGGGCAGATGGCGCTCACCAGTGAGGGCAATACACAGATGGCGCGGTTCCTGCGGCAAGCGCTCGCCCTCCACAGGGAGGTAAACTGGCCCGATCTCAAACAGCGCCTGCCGTGTGCGCCAGCGAGCGTTGGCGGCCATCACGCCGAGCACGCTGGCCAGCAGCGTGTGGCGCATGACGGTCTGATCGCGGCTGATAGGGTTGGCAAGGGTCACGTAGGGGCAAGCAGGCCAACCAGAGGGCATCCCCGGCGGCGTGAGCAGCGCCTCGCGCTCCGGCGTGGTAAGACGGTAGGTGATGACCTCCTGAAGGCCTGCCCGCACCAACACATCGCGCGCCATCTCCTCACGCTCCAGCGCGGGATTGTTGCGCTGGGGGGGCAGCTCGTCGGCCAGCAGGGTGGTGGGGATGCGGTCGTAGCCGTAGATGCGGGCGATCTCCTCCAGCAGGTCGGCCTGTGCGATGACATCAGCGATGTCGGCGTGGGAGGGATCATTGAGGAAGCCGATGTCCAGACGGTGATCGGGCACGGTGACGCGCACGGCTTCCTCACCCTGCACTTCCACCTTGAACTCCAGCGCCTCCAGAATATCGCGTACCTGTTGGGGCGTCATGTGGATGCCCAGCACGCGCTCCACCTCGTGCATGGGTAGCTCAACGGTGAGGGTGGGGGCAGGCAGGGGATAGACATCCAAGAAGCCCTGTGCTACCTTGCCTCCTGCCAGCTGACGCATGAGCTCAATGGCGCGCCGCAGGGCTACCTCGGCCAGCGCCGGGTGTACCCCACGGCTGAAGCGCGCCGCTGCCTCGGAGGCGATCTCATGACCACGCTCACGCTGGGCACTGAGCGTGCGGCGGATGTTGATGAAGTTCCAGCTGGCCGACTCCAACAGGACGTTGACCGTGCCCTCCTGCACCTCGGACTCCTCGCCGCCAATAATGCCCGCCAGGCTCAAAGGCCCTGCTGTGTCGCACACCAGCTCGGTGAAATCATCCAATTTGCGCTCTACGCCGTCCAGCGTCTTGAGCCGCTCGCCCGGATGGGCGCGGCGCGTGATGATGGTCGGCGGTTTGCCGCCCGCACGCCGCACCAGCACATCGTAATCAAAGGCGTGCAGGGGTTGACCGAACTCCAGCATCACATAGTTGGTGACATCCACGATGTTGTTGATGGGACGCATGCCGGCCATGCGCAGGCGGCGTTGCATCCACCCCGGCGAGGGGGCCAGCGTCACGCCCTCAATGAGGGCCAGCATGAAGCGCGGGTTCAGCTCCGGCTCGGTGATCTCAATGCGTGCTCGCCCTTCAATGGGTGGGCCAGCGGCTTCCACCTCCAGCGCAGGATAGCGCACCTTCTGGCCGGTGAGGGCGGCCACCTCACGGGCGATGCCAATGACGGCGTTGCAGCGCGCAAAGTTAGGCGTGATCTGGATGTCCAGAATCACATCCCCCAGCACATCCTGCAGTGGCGTGCCAGGCGGGGCGTCCACCCAAGGGAGCAAGAGGATGCCCTCGTGGTCATCGGAGAGGCCCAGCTCCTTCTCCGAGCAGACCATAGAGCGGTTCTCAATGCCGCGCAGCACCCTCGGCTTAAGGATGAGACGCGAGCCGTCATCCTTATGGCCGTCAATCAGCTCCGCCCCTTCACGGGCATAGACGGCCACCAGCGGCGGCTGAAGTGGCCCCTGGTCTTTGTAGGGGAACAAGTTGGGCGCACCCGTGACGCAAGTCTCCGGCTCGCCCAAGCCGGAATCCACCACCGCCAGCACCAGCCGATCGGCGTTGGGATGGCTCTTGACCTCCAGAATATGGCCGATGACGATTTTCTCACGGTCCCACACCAGATGGTCAGAGCGCACACCTTCGCCCGCCGGCACGCCGATATACTCCATCGCCTCTACCTCTAGCCCAGCCAGCGTCAGGCGGTGTGCCAGCTCCTCCACAGGGATGGTGATATCCACATATTCCCTCAGCCATGAGAGCGGTACGCGCATGGTTTACTTCTCCTGCTGTTGCTTCCCTACGAGATAACCTAGAACTGCTCCAAGAAACGCAGATCGTTGGCCCAGAAGGCACGGATGTCCTCAATGCCGTACTTCAGCATAGTCATCCGCTCTGGGCCGATGCCGAAGGCAAAACCGGAAAAGACACGCGGGTCATAGCCGCCATTCTTGAGCACTACCGGATGCACCATGCCCGCCCCGCCGATCTCCAGCCAGCCATCGCCCCACTCAATATCCACCTCCACGCTCGGCTCGGTGAAGGGGAAGTGTGAGCAGCGGAAGCGCACACGGCGGTCGGCGCCGTACATACGCTGTGCAAAGGCGATCATGGTGCCTTTGAGGTCGGTCATGCGCACGTTGCGACCTATCACCAGCCCTTCCACCTGATGGAATTGCATCTCGTGGGTAGCGTCCACCTGCTCGTAGCGATAGACCATGCCCGGCAGGACGATGCGGATGGGTTGGGGGGCATACTCACGCATGGCACGGATTTGGCCGGGTGAGGTGTGTGTGCGCAACAACACGCCGGGCGTCGTGGTGTAGAGCGTATCCCACATATCACGGGCTGGGTGGTGTGGTGGGATATTGAGCAATGTGAAGTTCAGGTCATCTTCTTCCACATCGCGGCTGCGGTAGACCTGAAAGCCCATCTCACGCCAGATGTCAAAAATCTGGCGCAAAGTGCGGGTGGAAGGATGCAACCTGCCGATGGGTGCCCGCCGCCCCGGCAGGGTCACATCCAGTGCGCCCTCGGCCATGCTGCGCGCCAGTTCGCGCTCTTTCAGGACGTTCTCACGGGCAGCGAAGGCGGCTTCCAGCTCGGCGCTCACCTCGTTGGCGAGCTGGCCGACAGCGGGCCGCTCCTCCGGCGGGAGTTGGCCAATGCCCCGCTTGATGAGCGTAACCTCACCCTTGCGGCCCAGCGTGGCACTGTACAGTTGGCGCAGGGCCTCCAACGTCTCGGCAGCCTCAATTTGCTGCAGCGTGCGTTCACGGATCGCCCTCAGTCTCTCCAGCATAGCCCCTCCCCGAACAGGCATTGCTTGTTCACATATACCTTTGCGGTTCATAACGAAAAACTCCCATCCCTCCGATCAGGGACGGGAGCCAAGGCTCGCGCGGTACCACCCTGCTTGGCTGCTGCTTCCCGCAGCAACCCACTCTGCCGCCAACGGCACAGCGGAACTCCTCCGCTGGCGATTGGCTGCCCGTATAACGGCGGGCCACCCGGAGAGAGCTACTAGGCAGGTTGCATGCCTCGCCGTTCACCCTTCGGCTCCGGAGGGAACGTCTGCGGCCAGCGATCGAATCGGGCTTGCAGTCTAAGGCCCGATCTCCCTGGCGACGCCTTACGCCGCAGACCCGTCTCCTTCACAGCCGTTGCCAGCGCTTATTTTGTGGGCGCGATTATGCCATTCATGCAGCGGATTGTCAACCTTGCGTCGCGCCTTGTGACTGTTACACACAGCCCCGCTTGCTCATTTACCGCACCAGACCAGAGGGCACTTCGCTCTCTTCCCTCATCGCCGCTACAATGGAAGGTGTATAAGGAGGAATGGTGCTTTGCCTGATGCCAAAGATCGCCGTGCGCCCCTACGGGTGCTGATGATCTCCAAAGCCTGCCTGGTGGGCACCTACCAGCGTAAGCTGGAAGCCATCGCTGCCCATGACGACATCGCACTGACAGTGGTGGTACCGCCGTTCTGGAAGGAGCGGGGGCGCACCCTCCATCTGGAGCGTACCCATACCAGCGGCTACAGGCTTCTTGTTGAGCCGCTGCGTTTTAACGGCAACTTTCACCTGCACTACTACCCCGGCCTGAGGCGCCATATCTTTGCCTTGCGCCCTGACGTGGTGCACATAGACGAAGAACCGTACAACCTGGCGACCTATCACGCCCTGCGGCTGGCGCGGCGCGTGGGAGCTAAGAGCCTCTTTTTCACATGGCAGAACATCTACCGGCGTTATCCACCGCCCTTTGCCCAGATGGAGCGTTGGGTGCTGCGCCATGCAGATTATGGTATCGCTGGTAATGATGAGGCGGTTGGCGTGTGGCGGCGCAAGGGCTACGGCGGGCCATTGGAGGTCATCCCGCAGTTCGGCGTGGACCCCTACATATTCTCGCCTGATCCGACCCCCCACGAACGAGAACATTTTGTCATCGGCTATGCGGGGCGCCTGGTGGAGGAGAAAGGGGTAGACCTGCTTATCCGCGCCGCGATGAAGCTGCCCGGCAGGTGGGTACTGCGCATCTTGGGTGATGGCCCCCAGCGTGAGGCGCTGCGCATTCTGGCTGGCGTGTACGACCTTTCCGGCAGCGTGATCTTTGAGCCGCCTGTTCCCTCAACCGAGATGCCTCAGTTTTACCGGGGGTTGGATGTGCTGGTGCTTCCCTCACGCACACGGCCCCATTGGAAAGAGCAGTTTGGGCGTGTGCTGATTGAGGCGATGGCCTGTGGTGTGCCAGTGGTGGGGGCACGCTCGGGGGCTATCCCAGAGGTGATCGGCAATGCTGGCTTGCTCTTCCCCGAAGATGACGCCGATGCGCTGGCCGCCTGCCTGCTGGCGCTGATGCAGCGCCCGCGCCTGCGCCAACAATTGGCGCAGGAGGGGCGCGCCCGCGTGCTGGAACGCTTCACGCAGGAGCACATTGCGGAGCGGACGGTAGCGGTTTACCGCAGGTTGGCCGGGCGCGATCAGCCCTCTGGTTCCTCATCCTGCTGCGGAGGATAATAGGGGTTCGTACCAGCGGCGTGGTGGGTGACATCCACCACAGCGCGGATCTCAGGGATGGCCTCCTTAAGGGCACGCTCCACCCCTAACGTCAGTGTGGCGCTGGCCATCCCACACCCCTGACACCCGCCGAACATGCGCACGTACACCACACCATCGCGCACATCCACCGGCAGGACAGCCCCACCGTGGGCGGCAATGCTGGGGTTGACCTGCTCTATGAGCACCTCGGCCACGCGGCGGCCCAGATCATCCTCCCACACCGGATTGGGGTTGTCAATCTGGAAGGCGGCAGCAGCAGCGTCAAAGTTGAGGGTAGCTTCTTCCAGCAAGGGGGCGCTTTCGGCATCCAGAAAAACCTTGAAGGGGCCGGTATCAATGACCAAATCACCCTCGCGCTGCATCTCTAAAGGGATAGAGTGAATATCGTAGGCAAAACGGTCAATGCCGCGCCCTAGGATGCGCACGCGGATAGCCCATCCCTCCTGCCCGTGTGTGCGCAGGATCTCCACAATCTTGCTTTGGGCGCTTTCACTGACGGTGAACATATCAGCCCCTCCAATGCTATGGGATGCTGCCCCCATTGTAGCCCGCCTCGCCGTCTCTGTCTGGTGACTTTCGTCCCCCCTTGAGGTGACGGATGGGCCGATCAGCGTGCCAGCGGCGATTGTCCCGCCTGCCCTGCGCGGTAATAGGGCGTTTGCCCTTCTTCATGGCGGGTTACGTCCATCACGGCAACGATCTCAGGCACCTGCTGCTTGATCTGGCGCTCAATCCCCTGGCGTAACGTCACACCAGCCAGCCCACACCCCTGACAGCCACCCTGCATGCGGATATAGGCCACGTTGTCCTTTACATCCACCAGCGTCACACTGCCGCTATGCACGGCCAGCGCAGGGTTGATCTGTTCGGCAATGACGGCAGCGACGCGGCGCGCTGTATCGTCAGTCCACACCGGATTAGGGTTATCAATACGGAAGCTGCCGCTGCCCAACCCCCCGAAATCCACCACTGCGCCCTCAAGGTGGGGAGCGCTCTCAGCATCCACAAAGACCTTGAACCCCTCGCACTGGACGACAAGGTCATCAGGGCGGCGGGTGGCTTCTTCCACCGTGCGGAACTCATAGAGGAAATTTTCGGCATCGCGCCCCCTGATGCGCAGGCGGACGGCAAAGCCCTCCTGTCCCTTGTTACGCAGGATGGTGCGGATGCGCTCTTGAGCAGCTTCGGTAAAGGTCAGCATTCCTTTCTCCTCTGGCTCACTTATCTGCCTAGATTGTACAGTATCGTGGGCGAAATATCCCGCCTGAGAGAGGGGCTAGCCACACAGCCTTTGGCCTCCCTGAGGCGGCATGATACAATCACGCCCGAACGCCCACCTGGAGAGAATCGCTTTGAGCACATCCATTCTGGACGGGCTGAACGAACAGCAACGCATTGCCGTCACCGCGCCCGATGGGCCGGTGTTGGTGCTGGCTGGGCCGGGCAGCGGCAAGACGCGCGTGCTGGCGCACCGTATCGCCTGGCTGGTGCGCGAACGCGGCGTGCCCCCCTGGCGCATCGTGGCAATGACGTTTACCAACAAGGCCGCCCGTGAAATGCGCCAGCGTGTGGAGAAGCTCCTGGGAAACGAGATACAGGGCATCCGCCTGGGCACTTTCCATGCCATTTGTGCGCGCATCCTGCGCGATCAGGCTGACCACCTGCCCATCACCCGCGATTATGTGATCTTTGATACGCCCGATCAGCGTGCCCTCATCCGCTCAGTCATTGCGGACGACCTTGGCTTAGATGAGAAGCGCTATCCGCCAGAGCGCATTCTGGCGGCTATTTCGCAAGCCAAGAACGACCTCATCACCCCGCAGGATTATCAGCCCACCACGTACTTTGAGGAGATCGTCAAGCGAGCCTACCAACGTTATCAGGAGCGGCTGCTTGCCAACAACGCGGTGGATTTTGACGACTTACTGATGCACACCGCCTTGCTCTTTGCCCAGTACCCTCAGGTATTGAGGGCTTACCACCGCCTTATTGACCATATCCTGGTGGATGAGTTTCAGGATACCAACGGCGCCCAATACGCATTGCTCAAGCAACTGGCGGAGGCACGCCGTAACCTCTTCTGCGTGGGCGATGAGGATCAATCCATCTACCGCTGGCGTGGGGCCGATTACCGCAACCTGACCCGCCTGCGCACTGACTTCCCCGATCTGCTTACGGTGCTGCTGGAGCAAAACTACCGCTCCACGCAGATCATTCTGGATGCCGCGCAGGCGGTGATCAATAAGAATCCCTACCGCACCCCCAAGCGGCTCTTCACCCTGCGGCAGGGTGGACCAGCGATTGTGATTTATGAGGCTTACGACGAAGAGCGCGAGGCGCAGTTCGTGGTGGATACTATTGCTGCGCTGGTGGCGCAGGGGGAAGTGGAGCCGCGTGAATGCGCCGTGATGTACCGCACCAACGCCCAATCCCGCGCGCTGGAGGATGCCTTTGTGCGCGCCAATTTGCCCTACCGCCTAGTGGGCGCCACACACTTCTATGCCCGCCGTGAGATCAAGGACATCATCGCCTACCTGCGCCTGATCCACAACCCCGAGGACACGGTGAGCTTGCGGCGGGTGATCAATACCCCACCGCGGGGCATCGGCGAGAAGACGCTGGAAGGATTGGAGAGATGGGCACAGGAGCAGGGCCTCTCACTTGGTGCGGCGCTCATGCGCCTCTCCGAGGAGGGGGAAAAAGGGGTGCTGGAAGCACGCTCTTACCGCGCGCTGGCCGCCTTTGCCCACCGCCTTGACGAGTGGCGCAGGGTAAGCGCTCACTTCTCGGTCGGCACTCTGCTCAAGATGGTGCTGGACGAGACGGGCTATCTGGATTACCTCAACGATGGCACTGAGCAGGGCGAGGAGCGGGTGGCGAACGTCCGCGAATTGGTCAACGTCACCGCCGGATATGAGGACGTGCCCCTCTCCGCCTTTCTGGAGGAAGTGGCGCTTGTCTCCGATGTGGACGGGATGGATGAAGCCGTCAACGCTCCTTCCCTCATGACGCTGCACACTGCCAAGGGGCTGGAGTTTGACGTGGTGTTTCTCGTGGGGTTGGAAGAGGGACTGCTGCCCCATCAGCGCTCTTTTGACGATCCCGAGGAGATGGCCGAAGAGCGGCGCTTGATGTACGTGGGCATGACACGAGCACGCAGGCGGCTTTACCTCGTCTATGCCTTTCGGCGCAGGGCATGGGGTGAGAGCGCCGTCACACAGCGCTCGCGCTTCATTGACGATATTCCTCCCAGCTTGCTCGCCTCTGGCGCGGGCCTCACCGAGGGGGGATATGCCGCGCCGCGGCGCATCCGTGCCGCCCAACCGCCCCGCTGGACTGCAGGGGACAAGCCAGCGCCGGCGCCCCGACGCTCTTTCAAGACGGGGCAGCGGGTGGTGCATCCCCAGTTTGGGAGTGGGTTGGTGATTGAGGTGCGTCCCAGCGGTAACGACGAGGAAATCCGCGTGGCTTTTGATCGGGCGGGGGTGAAGCGCTTGCTGGGCAGCTACGCCGATCTCAAGCTGCTAGAGGATGGCTAATCCCCAGCGACAGGCAAGCGCGCCGTGATGCGCGTCCCCTTGCCGGGCTGGGACTCCGTGATCAGCTCCCCACCGACTGAGCGCGCCCGCAGCTGCATGTTGGACAATCCATGCCCCAGGCGGTGGTTGGACTCTTTGACTTCAAAGCCACGCCCATTGTCGCGCACCATGACCACCAGCTGGCCATCCTGAAGGTCCAGGCTTACGTTCACCTGTGTAGCGGCTGCGTGTTTGGCCGCGTTGGCCAGCGCCTCCTGCACGATGTGGAACGCCGCCACCGCCACCTGCTCGTTGAGATGCTGATCCACCGCCGGGTTGCAGGTGAGGCGCACCTCCGCCAGGGTGTTGGCGCTGAACTCGCGCACCAGCATCCCTAAGGCTGCGGAGAGGTTGGTGCCCTCAAAGCGGGCAGGGCGCAGGTCCAGGATGTAATTGCGGATGTCTTTGATGATGGTGTTAAGGCCGCCGATGGCCTCGCGCAGGCGCTCTTTGGCAGCGGCAAGGTTGTTCTCATCCAACAGAAAACTTGTGTGCTCCAGCATAAGGCCGACAGCGTAGATGGACTGGATGATGCCATCGTGCAGGTCCATGCCGATGCGATCGCGCTCCTCCAGAATAGCCAGCCGCTGCACCTGCTGATAGAGGCGGGCGTTCTCAATAGCGACAGCGGCATAACCGGCCAGCGTCTCAATGACCTTCTGGTCTTCCTCGCTGAATTCCTCGGCGTCTATCTTGTCCGTCAGGTAAAGGTTGCCCAGCAAGCGTCCGCGCGAGCGGATGGGCACGCCGAGAAAGCTTTCCATCACAGGGTGGTGTTCGGGGAAGCCCACCGCCCGCGGATCGTCCAAGACGCGGCGCAGGCGGATGCTTTGAGCGCCCGGCTCCAGCAAGGCACCCAGCAGCCCTCGGCCTGTCGGCAGTTTGCCGATGCGTTGCTTCTCCTCCTCACTGAGGCCAGAGGTGATGAACTGCACCAGATGACGCCCCTGGGGATCGGGGATGCCAAGAGCAGCATAGCGGGCATGGACCAGCTCCCGCGCCAGTTCCACGACGCGATTCAGCACTGCCGGCAGGGAAAGCTCCGAGGTAATGGTGATCGCTGCTTCGTGGATGGCATCCAGAGCGCTGGCCGGAAGGCTCCTAAGCGGCGACTCTGGCATGAGGCTGTGCCCCCCTCATCCAAGGAAACGGTGTCAGTTGATGAACAGTAGAATAACAACGCGCGTGCTGCAACATGCCACCTCAAGTTTACCACAAATCTGGTGAGGAACGCCCACTTTTGTATGGCCTCTGTTACCCTGCCGGGGCTATAATGCCACATATGGACCTCTTGGCGGAGTTTGAGCGCACCCTGAAAACCCTAGGGGTGTTGCTGCGCGGCGATAGGGTCGTGGTGGGCGTCTCCGGTGGGCCGGATTCGCTGGCGCTACTGCACTTGTTTAAACGGGCAGAGGCGTCGCTGGGCGTGCACCCTTACGCCGTGCACGTCAACCATCAGATACGCGGTGAGGACGCCGATGCTGACGCCCGCTTCGTGGCCGAAGTCGCTGCAGGGTGGGGCATCCCCTGCCATGTGGAGCGTGTGGACGTGCCAGCATTGGCCGCCGAACGCAAACTCTCGTTAGAGGAAGCCGCCCGACAGGCACGTTATACGGTGTTGGCCCATCAGGCAGCAGCGCAGGGTGCACCGGCTATCGCCGTAGGGCACAACGCTGATGATCAGGCCGAGACGGTGTTGATGCACCTCTTGCGCGGGGCAGGGTTGGCCGGTCTGCGCGGCATGTTGCCGGTGACCAACCTTGGCGAATACCACCTGCTGGAACCGCTCAAAGCACAGCCTTGGCTCATCCGTCCCCTGTTGAACATCCCACGTGCGGCCATTGAAGCCTACTGCGCCGAGTGGGGCCTCAGGCCGCGTTTTGACCGTTCTAACCTGGACACGACCTACTTCCGCAATCGTCTGCGCCACGAGGTGATGCCTCTGCTCCAGCGCATCAACCCCAACATCCGCACCATACTCACCCGCACAGCAGCGGTTCTAGCTGCCGACTACGAGGTGCTCCAGGCGCAGGCCGATGCGGCCTGGGAGCGCATCACCCGCGAGGCGGATGAAACGCACATCTGCTTTGATCTGCGAGGTTGGCGGGCGCTGCCGCTGGCCCTGCAACGGGCGACGATCCGGCGCGCAACATGGTGCCTGCGCCCCTTCCTGCGCGATGTGAGCTACCAACACGTTGAGGATGCCGCCCGTGTGGCGCAACACGGTGAGACAGGCGCTCAAGCCACTTTGCCCGCCGGCCTTGTGCTGCGCGTGGACTACGATGCACTGGTCATCGCATCAGTGGGAGGGCTGCCCTCGTCTCCCGATTGGCCATTGCTTACGCCGGAGAGCGTGCTCCACTTGAGTGGGCTGGGGGAGTACCCTCTGCCGGCGTCGCCGTGGCGCTTCATCTTGGAGGAATACACAGGGCCGCGCAGCGGCTCATCATGGGAGCGCTTGCTGGCCGATCCTTGGGCTGCACCTCTTGCAGCGGATGCGCTCAGGGCCTCCCTTATGCTGCGTACGCGCCGTCCGGGCGACCGCTTCCGTCCATCGGGTGTGGGCGGCACACAGAAAGTAAGCGCCTTTATGATCAACGAAAAGATACCGGCCCTCTGGCGCGACCGCTTGCCGCTGTTAGTGGACGGCGAGGCGATCGTCTGGGTATGCGGTTGGCGCGTGGATGAGCGCTTTACGGTGCATGAGGGAACGCGCCGCGTGTGGCTGGCACGCTTTGAGCGCACCCTCTAGGGACAAAAAAGGGGCTGCAGCGATGCTGCGCCCCTCTGCCATACCTTCTGTACGGGGTCCTACTTCTTGGGCGTTTCCTCACCCTCCAGGGGGGTGAAGCTGCTCGCCATGCGATCAAGTGCGGCGCTCAAGCTGCGCAGGCCGGTCACGAGCGCACGGCGCACTTCCTCGCCCACCTTGCCGGAACGCACTTCCTCGGCGGCTTGCTGCACACCGCTCTGCACCTTCTGCCCCACTTCCGATTCGCGCAGCTCTTTGACGGCCTTATCCACCTCTTCTACAAAGCGGTCCAGTCCCTCTTTGATGTCCTCTTGCAATTTCTGGCGCTCCTGACTATACCACGCAGCTTGAATGGCCTCGGCAAACTTCCTGCCCAGCGCGGCGAACTCGGCGGCGATGTCCGCCGCTTCCTCCTGAGGCCTCTCATTCTCGGGGATGCCGCTTCCAGCGGCCTTGTTGTCTGCCATTTCCGTAACTCCTTATCACCCTGCTCTGGGATGTGCTACCAATCTATACGCACATTCCTGTTGCAAGGTTGCGGGGTAGAAGGGGATTCAGCCCCCGCAAGTGGAGAGAAAAGGGCAAGCTTCAACCGATGGCTTGTTTGACTTCGGCGATGAGGCGCGTCACCGGAATGCCGCGCGGGCAGGCGCCAGTGCAGTTGAAGATGGTGCGGCAGCGCCAGACGCCGTTCCCCTCAGCAAGGATGGCCAGACGCTCAGCGGTGGCACGGTCGCGGCTGTCAAAGATGAAACGGTGCGCTTGCACAATCGCCGCCGGGCCGACATATGCGCCGTTGGCCCAGAAAGAAGGGCACGAGGTGGTACAAGCCGCGCAGAGGATGCACTTGGTGCCTTCCTCATAACGGGCGCGCTCCTGCGGCGATTGCAGGCGCTCGCGCTCGGGTAGCGGCTCATCGTTGATGAGGTAGGGCCTCACCGAGCGATAGTGTGCCATGAATGGCTCCATATCCACGATGAGGTCTTTGATGACGCGCAGGCCGAGGATTGGCTCAACCTGAATGCGCCCCTTCTCACCCTTGATCAGAGTCTTCACCACCGCCTTGCAGGCCAGCATGTTGACGCCGTTGATGCGCATGGCATCCGAGCCGCACACGCCGTGCCCACACGAGCGACGCAGCGCCAGCGTGCCATCTACCTGCCATTTGACGCGGTGCAGCAGGTCCAGCACGCGCTCGGATGGCTCCACATCTTGAAGGGTGTACTCGGCCCAGTAGGGCCTGGCGTCAACCTCAGGATTGTAGCGGCGAATGCGCAGGGTGACTTCCATCAGTACACGCGCTCCTTGGGCTGATACTTGGTGATGACCACCGGTTTGTAGGTAATACGATATTCTCCATCCGGCTGGCGGGTGATCAGCGTGTGTTTGAGGAACTCCTCATCGTTGCGCTGGGGATAATCCTCCCGCGAGTGGGCACCGCGGCTCTCACGGCGTGCCAGTGCGGAGAGGGCGGTTGCCTCGGCAAGGTCCAGCAGGCCGCCTAGCTCCCAAGCCTCCAGCAGGTCTTGGTTGAAGACGTGGCCCACATCGTCCACGTGCAGGTCGGTGCGGTAGCGCTCCTTCAGCTCACGCAGGCTCTCAACCGCCCGTTGCAGGCCTTCTTCGGTGCGGAACACACCCACGTGGTCAAACATCAGCCGTTGCATCTCCGCCCGCAGCTGCGCCACCCGCGAGCCGCCCCGCGCCCGCCGCAGGCGTTCTATCTCAGCCTCAGCCTCGGCGGCAGGGTGAGACGGCAGGGGGACAAAGTCGGCTTGCTGGCAGTACTCGGCCATAGCGATCCCTCCCCGCTTGCCGAATACCACCAAATCCACCAGCGAGTTGGTGCCGAGACGGTTGGCGCCGTGCACGGAGACACAGGCGCACTCCCCCGCCGCGTACAGGCCGGGCAGCACCGTGCCCTGTTCATCTATCACCACTTCGGCGTGGACGTTGGTAGGGATGCCGCCCATCGCATAGTGAGCGGTAGGTTGAACAGGGATCGGCTCACTGACGGGGTCAATGCCCAGATAGGTACGACAGAAGTCCAGAATGTCGGGCAGTTTGCTCTCAATGGTGGCGCGATCCACGCGGCGCGTTTCGCCCGCCTCGGCCAGATAGCGGTTGACCGTCTCAGGCCTCACGTCAAGATGCACGTAGCGCCCGCCGTTGATCCCACGCCCTTCGCGGATCTCCAGATAGATAGCACGGGAGACAACATCGCGGCTGGCAAGGTCTTTGATGTGAGGGGCGTAACGCTCCATGAAGCGCTCACCAAGGCCGTTGAGCAGCACGCCGCCCTCGCCGCGCACCCCTTCGGTGATCAGAATCCCCAGCCGATAGATGCCGGTAGGGTGGAACTGGTAGAACTCCAGGTCCTCCTGTGGGATGCCGCGCCTCAGCAGGACGGCGTTCCCGTCGCCGGTGAGGGTGAAGGCATTGGAGGTGATCTCCCACACCTTACCCCAGCCGCCGGTGGCAAACAGCACCGCCTTAGCGTGGAAGATGTGCACCTCACCTGTGCCGATCTCCACGGCGACAACGCCCGCCGGTTTGCCATCATTCAGGATGAGGTCCACCACGTGGAACTCGTCAAAGAAGGTGACGTTGTTCTTGATGCACTGCTGGTAGAGCGTCTGCAGGATCATGTGGCCGGTGCGGTCGGCGGCGTGGCAGGCGCGGCGCACGGGCTTGCCAGTGAGGTTGTTGGTGTGGCCGCCAAAACGCCGCTGGGCGATCTTGCCCTCTGGTGTGCGGTCAAAGGGCAGGCCCATGTGTTCCAGTTCAATCACAGCGTCAATGGCCTCGCGGCACATGATCTCCACCGCATCCTGATCGGCCAGATAATCCGAGCCTTTGATGGTGTCAAAGGCGTGCCACTCCCAGCGGTCCTCTTCCTCGTTGCCCAACGCTGCACCAATACCGCCTTGCGCGGCGCCAGTGTGCGAGCGGGTGGGGTAAAGCTTGCTGATCACAGCGGTCTTCACGCGGCGGGAGGCATACAAGGCGGCCATCAGGCCCGCCCCACCCGCTCCTACCACGATGGCGTCAAATTGATGGACGGGCATACCTCTCTGCCCCCTCCTCAGATCACCATGCGCAGGAAAGCCTGCGCGCCACCCTCAACTGGCTCCTGCGGGGCCAGCAGGAGGGCCGCTGTACCGAGGGCGAAGAGTGCAATCAGCAGGCCGATGAGCGCCACTTTGAGGGCGCGGTTGAGCGGGGGATGGTGGATGTAGTCGTTGATGACGGTGCGCAGGCCGTTGAAGCCATGCAGGCCGGCAAACCAGAGCAGAAAAGCATCGTAGAGGCGCCATCCTAGCAAGGCCCAGCGCTTCTCAATCACCCACTGATAGTCAATCACATAGACACTGTTGATGACATGCATGATCGCCAGATGCCCAAAGGCCAGCGGGATGAGCAGCACACCTGACCAGCGCATGTACTTCCACGCCAGCACTTCAAAGCGGCTGCCCTGCGGCGCAAGGGCATCGGAGCGGCTGGCCATAAGCGACCTCCCCTCAAAACAGATGGATGCCGTAAAGGTTTTGCAGCGCGTGGCTCCCCATGATGACGAACACAGGGAGGTACAGGAGGGCCGTGAGGACGAATGTCCCCAACGTCAGCTCCCGCTGATAGTTCCACAGCGCAGGCCGCCAGTCCATCAGTGCCACGCGCAGGCCGTTGACGCCGTGATAGATCACGGCCAGCAGGAGGATCATCTCGCCGATCTGGAAGGGCAAAGCGCGGTAAAGGGCAATGGCGTGCTCGTAAAGGCGGGGGGCAAAGGTGACGAAGGAGGTATCCACCACGTGGATGATGAAGAAAAGCAGCGTGCCTAATCCGGCCAGCCGGTGGCCAACCCAAGCGAGCTGGCCTTCCCCGCCCCGATAGCGCAGCACCTCGCGGACGGTGGTAACGAGTGTGGCCATGGGGACCTTCCTCAAGCCTTGAGAGGCGGTATCTGCCAAATAGGACGTTTTGCACCCATTATATCCTTTCGTGAAGAGAAGGGCAAAGCAAAGGGCGCACGTTGTGACTATTACCTGCACGGCGGGTGAACTTGCCCCTGCCTCGCCCCCGTCGCAGTTCGGCATTCCCCACCCCGAGCGCCATTCTGTGGTAGAATGCAAGCATGGTCATCGGAACAAGCGTGATTGAGCTACACCTGCCGGGTGTGCACTCCTTGAAGGAGAAGCGCAGCGCCGTCAAGAGCCTGGCGGTACGCATCCGCAGGGAGTTCAATGCCTCGTGCAGCGAGATCGATCATAACGACGTGTGGCACTCCTCGGCGTTGGGGGTAGCGGTGGTTTCCACTTCCGCCGCCCACGCTCAAACGATGCTGGACAACATTGTGGCCTGGATTGAGCTTAACCGGCCTGATGTGCTGGTTGTGGGCCACAGCGTGGAGATCATCCACCGCTGAGTTTACGGTCAGGAACGGAAAAAACATGGGAGAAAACAACGAGACCCCAAGGCCGCACCGTGGCCCCTCGCACCTGTTAGGCACCATCATTGTGCTGGCGCTGCTGCTGGCCATTGCCATCGTGGGCTATCTGATCGTGAATGGCCTCTTGCAGCTGCAACGGCCGTTTGTGGAGATGCCCGAAGCGGTTGGCACGCAGCTCCAGCAGATGCTCAACCCCACCCCTACGCTCATTGCCAGCCCCCAAACCATTGTCCATGAGGTGCAAACGTTGGCGCGGCTGGAGACAGCTTCCTACACCATTGAGAAAGTCATCGCCGCCGAGAGCGGCGAGGGGCCGCTGGGCTTTCTCTTCCGCGATAAGCTGTTACTAGTCGCGCAGGGGCAGGTGATCGCCGGTGTGGACCTCACCCGTGTGACGGTTAACGATGTGCAAGTCGTGGGGACAACGGTCTACATGACGCTGCCGGCCTCCGAGATTTTCGTCGCTACACTGGATAATGAAAACACCTACGTTTATGACCGCCAGACGGCGCTTTTCGGCCAGCAGGTTGATTTGGAAACGCTGGCCCGTCAGGAAGCCGAGCGGGTTATCCTGCAGGCCGCGCTGGAGGATGGTATTCTGGACATGGCACAGAAGAACGCTGAGCTGTACGTGGGCAGCCTGATCCGTGCCCTGGGTTTTGAGGAGGTAGTTTTTGTGCGGGGCACCCCCGCCCCTGGCCAGAACCGAGGCGAGAACAGGTGAGAGGATGGCCGCCAAAACACCCGCTGAACGCGCCGCCGAACTGCGCGAACTGCTGAACTATCATGCCTACCGCTACTATGTGCTGGATGCGCCCATCATTACTGACGCTGAATACGATGCGCTGTTTAACGAACTCAAGCGGCTGGAAGCCGAGCATCCCGAACTGATCACGCCGGACTCACCCACCCAACGTGTGGGAGGCATACCACGTGACGACCTGCCCAAAGTACGCCACGTGGCGCCCGTGCTGAGCCTCTCCAATGCCTTCAACGATGGGGATGTGCTGGCCTGGCACACGCGCATCAGCAAGTTGCTGCCCCCAGATACGAAGCTGGATTACGTGGTAGAACCCAAACTGGACGGCCTTTCGGTGGTGCTGACGTATGAGAACGGCATCTTTGTGCAGGGCGCCACACGGGGCGACGGGGAGATCGGCGAAGATGTGACGCCCAACTTGCGCACCATCAAGAAGCTGCCTCTACGTATCCCCGCCGATCCCGACGGACCGCCACCCCCACTGCGCCTTGTGGTGCGCGGCGAGGCTTTCTTCCGCCTGCCCATCTTTGAGGCCCTCAACCGCCGCCGTGTGGAAGAGGGCGAGCCGCCATTCATGAACCCGCGTAATGCCGCTGCGGGCACCGTGCGCCAGCTGGACCCCAACATCACCGCCAGCCGCCCCCTTGATCTGGCCTGCTACCAAATCCTCAGCGGCGAGGGCGACCTGCCCACCACTCAGTGGGATGCGCTGCACTACCTGGCCGCGTTGGGCTTCCCGGTGATGCTGGCTCACTCCCAGTACCATAAGGACCTAGAGAGTGCCCTCGCTTACATCCACACATGGGAGAAGCGGCGGCACGAGCTGGATTTTGAGACGGACGGCATGGTGATCAAGATCAACGATCTGGCCATCGTTGAGGAATTGGGCGTGGTGGGCAAAGACCCACGCGGCATGATCGCCTACAAGTTCCCCGCCGAAGAGCGCACCACGAAGCTGATCGGTGTGGGGATCAATGTGGGGCGCACGGGTGTGCTGGCGCCTTATGCCATTCTGGAGCCGGTTGAGGTGGGCGGTGTGACCGTCAAACATGCTACGCTACACAACTTTGACGACATCGCCGCCAAAGACATCCGCCTGGGCGATACGGTGGTCATCAAGCGCTCCGGTGAGGTAATCCCCTATGTAGTGGGACCCGTGGCCGACCTGCGCGACGGCAGCGAGCAACCCATCATGCCGCCGCAGCGTTGTCCCTTCTGCGGTGCGCCGGTAGTGCGCGAGGAGGGCGAGGTTGCTTACTACTGCTCCAACCGCGACTGTCCGGAGCGCACAGTGCGCACCATTGAATACTGGGTCTCACGCGGGGCGATGGATATTGAGGGGCTGGGGGAGCGCATCGTGCGCCAGCTGGTGAATGAGGGCTTGGTGCGCGATGTGGCCGATCTCTACTTCCTCACCTTTGAGGACCTCATCCGGCTGGAGGGCTTTGCGGAAAAGAAGGCCGAGAACCTGCTGCAGGCCATTGACGCCAGCCGCAATAGGCCGCTGGCGCGCGTGCTCACTGCGCTGGGCATCAAAGGGGTGGGGAGCATTGTGGCCGAACTGTTGCTCAACCACTTCCCTACGTTGGATGAGCTGATGAACGCCACACAGGAAGAGCTGCAGACGATCCCCGGCATCGGGCCGCTCATCGCCCAATCGGTAGTGGCGTACTTCTCCGATCCGCGCAACCGTGTGCTGATTGAGAAACTGCGCCGCGGTGGCGTGCGGCTGGAGGCTGAAGTGCGTGCGCCCACTTCCGATAAGCTGGCCGGCCTGACCTTTGTGCTCACTGGGACTCTACCCACTCTCACGCGGGAGGAGGCCACCGCGTTGATTGAAGCACATGGTGGCAAGGTCAGCGGATCGGTAAGCCGCAAGACAAGCTACGTCGTGGCGGGCGAGTCACCGGGCAGCAAGCTGGACAAGGCGCGTGAGTTGGGTATCCCCGTGATTGACGAGGCAGGCCTGCGAGCGCTGATCGGAGAAGCGTAGGGGGAAGAGATGGCCAGCTGCTCGGAGCATATGGAACGGATTAAGGGTAATGGTCAAAAGCGGCATTGTTATCCTCAAACCAGGGCGCGAAAAATCTGTCCTGCAGTTTCACCCCTGGGTCTTTTCGGGTGCCATTGACCCCGAGCGTACCAACCTTGACGGCGTGGAGCCGGGCGCCATCGTGGATGTGCGTGACCAGCAGGGCGGCTTTCTGGCACGTGGCTACTATAATCCCCACTCGCAGATCCGCATTCGCCTGCTCACCTGGGATCAAACCGAGGCACTTGGTCCGGCGTGGTGGCGCATCCGACTGGCACAGGCCATCGCTGCCCGCGCTGATCTGGCTGCCCGCCCCGATCTAGACGCTTACCGATTGGTCAACGCCGAGAGCGACGGCCTGCCCGGCCTGATCGTGGATCGCTACGGCGATTACCTTGTGGTGCAGGTGCTCACGCTGGGTGTGGAGGTGGTCAAGGACCATATCGTCCAAGCGCTGGTCGACCTGCTCCATCCGGCAGGCATCTACGAGCGCAGTGATGAGGAGGTGCGCCACAAGGAGGGACTACCTCCCTCAAGTGGCCTGCTATGGGGGGAAGCACCACCCAATCCGCTTATCATTACCGAGCATGGTATCAGGCATCCTGTTGATATTTACAGCGGGCACAAAACCGGCTTCTACCTTGACCAGCGCGAGAGCCGCCGCTGGCTACTCACTCATCCTGCCATTGCTGGGCGTGAGGTGCTCAACTGCTTCTCTTATACGGGCGGCTTTGCCGCGTGTGCTGCCCTGAACGGCGCACGGGCGGTGATCAACGTGGACTCTTCGCAAACGGCCCTTGAGCTGGCACAGCAGACGATGGCGCTCAACGGGCTGGAAGGTTTCCCTGCCGAATACGTCAACGCGGATGTGTTTGAGCAGCTGCGCGCCTACCGCGAGGCCGACCGCCGCTTTGACCTTATTATCCTGGACCCGCCCAAGTTTGCCTCCAGCGCCAAGGATGTAGAACGAGCCGCGCGGGGCTATAAGGACATCAATTGGCTGGCGTTCCAGCTGCTCAATGCGGGCGGCCTGCTCATGACTTTCTCCTGTTCGGCCTTGATAGATGCCGACCTGTTCCAAAAGATCGTCTTCAGCGCCAGCGCCGACGCTGAGGTACAGGCACAGATCATCGGTTGGCTGGCCCAACCCGCCGATCATCCGGTGCTACTGGCCTTCCCCGAGGGGCGCTATCTCAAGGGGCTGATCTGCCGCGTGACGGCGTTTTAGCAGGGGCGACTTACAGACTGCCCCTACCGCCCAAAGGCCTCAGCCAATTGCGCCAACTTGACGAGTGTCTCACGCCACGAGATGCGGCTCAGGCCCAGCTTCTGGCGCAGCGATTCTTCATCCATGCCGGCCAGATAATCCCGCACAGCGCAGGTCCAGCGCAGCGACTCAAAGGACAATTTACTGCGCCGCACGCCCACTGCGGCGGCCACATCGCGCAGTACGTACTCCAGATTGCGCGCTGTGCACTCAAAAAGGCGGCGCTGTGGCTTACGCTGAGCCAGATACTCATCTAACACTTCCAGCCATGCTGGATCAACAGGGATTTTACGCTCTTTGTAGCGCAGGCGAGGGTTGGCATAGCGCACCCAGACAAAAGGCGCCTCGGGATTACGACGATCTATATCGTTGAGGCGCAACGCCATGCATTCCCCCTTCTTGATCCCTGTTTGCAGCAGCAGGGTGATAAGCAGCAAAGGGCGGGCATCAGGTCGCTGGCGATCCAAACGTAGGCGGTAGGCAAAGGCTAACACGCGCTCCAGTTCGCTTGCGTAGAGGATTTCGGGCAGCGCGCTGCGCGCTGGATGCTGGATGAGAGCCAGCGAAGGGTCAAAGGGGATGGCGTCCTCGTTGTGCAGATAGCCAAAGAAGTTTTTCAGCGCTGTGACGCGCCGCGCATAGGTCTTAGGGCTGCATGGCTTATCGCGCTCGGTGAGCATCCAGTGCAGGAAGGCGTTCAGGTCGGCGGTGGCAAAGGCGCCGATGGGGTAGTCCGATCCAGCCCACTCGGCCAGCAGGCGCAGGTCGCTGCGGAAAGCTTTGACCGTGTGCAGCGAGGCGCCTCCCAACCGCAGCGCCACCAGATAGACCGCCATTGCCTCCTCCAGCGGGGTATTGGCGTTTAGGCGCCGCTTGGGAGGAGCAGCAGCTTCCTCCTCTTCGCCACCAAACATAGGAAGCTGCTCGTAGACGCTCATCGCAGCGCCCCTCCGCTCGCCCCCTGCCCTACTGAATCCAGAAGACCTCGTGCAGCAGGGGGCCGATACGCTCGCGGTCAGGGATAAGTACCTGCGCCCCCTGATTGGTGATGTAATCCCGCGTGTAGTTAGCGTCAATCACGCCGGTGCGGATGTTCTCACGGGGGATGTCCTGCGCCAGCAGAGCAAGGCTGATCATCTGGTCAAGCGTCATGTTGGTCTCAATGCTGTCGCTGAGGGTGGTGTAGAGGGTAGGCGCCTTCTGCACCAATGTAGGCAGCATGTTGAGGCTCAGCACACGCTCGCGGATGGCAAAGAGCACATCCTGCTGGCGCTGGGCACGGCCAAAATCGCTGTCGCTGTGACGTGTGCGCACGTACTTGAGCGCCGTCGCACCATCCATGTGGTGTTGCCCAGCAGTGATGTAGAAGGGATCGTATCCATAGGCCATGTCGGGGTAGGTCGGGTCATAGATGGTATAGGGCACGTAGACGTCAATGCCGCCGATCTCATCAATGAGCGTGGTGAAAGCGTTAAACTCCACCAGCACGTAGTAGTTGACCCTGACCCCCAGATTGTACTGAACGGTCTCCATCGCCAGATCACCACCGCCCCACACATAGGCAGTGTTGATGCGGTTCAAGCCGTAGCCCGGGATATCCACCCACAGGTCACGGGGGATGGAGAGCACGCCGGCCACCTTAAGCTGTGGGTCCACCATGAGCAGCATCATGCTGTCTGTGCGGGGGCGGGCGCTGCCGCGTTCGGAAGGGCGTGTATCAGCCCCCAGAAGCAACACGGTGACACGGTCGGTGCCCTGCCAGATGGGAGCGTTGCCCACGTCCAGCGTGGGGGCCATGAACTCCGGGTTGGGCGTGGCGTTGGGTGTGGCCGTGGGGAGGTTGCTGCTCGCTTCGGCACGGAAGGGATTGAGCGCATCGCTGACGATCAGCACACGCAGGATGAGGGCCACGATGAGGCTCAGCGCCAGCGTGCCGGCGAACAGTCCGGCCACGGCCAGCACAGTGCCCGCCGGCCCCAACGTGGGGAGTTTCTCCAGCCAACCCCATATCACATCAATGAAGGTCTCATGGCTGGCGTTACCGCTGCGTGCGGCGGAGCTGCTTGCCGCCCGGCGAGCCTTGTGGCGGCGATAGTCGGTTTGGGTCATAGGACTACGGCTCTTTCCTTCCTGCACTTTCCACTTCTCGCTTTTTCACTCTAACAACCTTTTCTGCTCAGTCACCGTGCCATTGTACCCGCAGGGGGCGCTTTATCACAATGCGGCTTAAGGATATAATCCAGATGTAGCCTAGCATTGGGTCCCCCTGTGGATTGACGAACGGGAAAGGATTAAGGAAACATGGAGCTTTTTGGAGGGCTGCTCTGCCTTATCATCGGCGCAGTCGTGGTGGGCGTTTCGTTGCTCCTCTCGGCTGTGCGTATCGTGCAAGAATACGAGCGAGGTGTGATCTTCCGCCTCGGCCGGCTGGTGGGAGCAAAGGGGCCGGGCCTTTTCTTCATCATCCCCATCATTGACCGCATGGTGAAGATGGACCTGCGCACCGTGACGCTTGACGTTCCCACACAAGAAGCCATCACCAACGACAACGTCACTGTCAAGGTCAACGCGGTGGCCTACTTCCGTGTGATTGATCCGGAGCGCGCCGTGGTGCAGGTGGAGGATTACCGCCGTGCTACCTACCAGATCGCACAGACCAGCCTGCGCAGCGTGATCGGTCAGGCCGAGCTGGATGAGCTGCTGGCGCACCGCGACCGCATCAACGCCCAACTGGCGCAGATCATTGATGAAGCCACCGAGCCATGGGGCGTGAAGGTCAGCCTGGTGGAGATCAAAGACGTGGAGCTGCCGGCCACCATGCAGCGCGCGATGGCGCGGCAGGCCGAGGCGGAGCGTGAGAAGCGAGCCAAGATCATCCACGCCGAAGGGGAGTATCAGGCTGCCCAGCAACTGCGCGAGGCGGCCCTGACCATCGCCGATGAGCCGACGGCGCTACAGCTGCGCTACTTGCAGACGCTGACCGAGATCGCAGCGGAGAAGAACAGCACGCTTATCTTCCCTGTGCCGATTGACACCCTCGCCTCTTTCACCGAGATGGCGCGTGCCTTCGCCAAGATGGCCGAACGGCAGGCCAGCAGCAGCGGCGAATAAGCACATCTTACTCCTAGGGGCGGCCAAGGCCGCCCCTAGGAGTGATCTGCCAGCCAACTTAATGCCATCTCCGCCCGCTGGCGGTGGATGTCGCGCTGGGCGATGAGGTCCTGAGCCAGCGCGAAGCCGTGCGGCTGCCCAGCAGCCTCCTGCTGAACCAACCACTCAGAGATAGCCCACTGCTGGAGCGAGGCCACAGCATTGTAAAGTGGCGGCCCTTCAAAGCGGCGCTTACTATGCGCCAGATAGGCGTTGAGGAACGCATCGGCTGCATCTGCCGCGCCGAAGTCCACTAACTGCATGTAGGCGTTTGCCACATCCCAGCGTGGATCTCCCAGCGCGCTGAACTCCCAATCCACCACCCCCGCGATCTGTTCATCAGCCAGCAACACGTTGAGGAAGTGATAATCGCCGTGTAACAACACCGGCCCTACCTCCTGCACATCATAGGCGCGCGCCATGAGACGCTCAGTAGCCTCGCGCAGGTCCTCCTGCCCGATCTGATAAGCAATGGCGATCAGGTTGGCCAAAGCGCCCGGTAGTGTGACCTGTGGCACCACACGGCGCACGGCATCCGGCGGGCGCTGGCTATGCAGAGAGGCCAGCAGATGGGCCAGTGGCTCAACATAAGGTTCAACGGCCTCGCGCAGGGGGCGGCCTGTCAGAGCGAGGGCCTGGCCGGGCAGGCGCTCAAAGAGCACAATGTCGCCGTGCAGGCCGAACTCGCGAGCGTAGGTGACAGGAACGGGGAAACCACGCCCGCGCAGCCAGCGGCAGACGGTCATCTCACGCTGGGCTTTGCCTCGATCGTCGGGGCGCCACCAGCTCAGCGTGCTCACGTAGCGGCGCACGATGAGGCTCTCGCGGTGAGGGATGCCCTCCGATTCCCACCACAGTTCAAAGGCGGTCATCTCGTGTTGGCGGCTAGGGAGCGGCTGCACCTGCTGCACCACCTGCCCCACCCGTTCGGGGAAGACGCGGGCACATAGAGCGGCGAGGTCTTCGGGGATAAGAGAGGGAACGCGAGCCATTGGCTTTCAGCGCAGCAGCTTTTCTTTCACTTGGCTGGGCAGTTCGGCCATCAGCGGTTGACGCACTGGAGCGCCCGGTTTTGGCGGGATGCGGCTCATGGCGTATTCTGCCAGCGCGGTGATGGTCAAGCTGGGGTTAATACCCGGATTAGCGGGCATGATGGAGCCATCCACCACATAGAGGCCGGGATAGTTGTGCACCTCGCAGTTCAGATCGATCACCCCTTCATCGGCATCGCGCCCAAAGGGCACCCCACCCAGCATGTGCGCCGTGACGGGGATGCGCAGCAAGCTCTCAGTGAACGCACCCTGCGGCACAGCGTTGGTGCGGGCGGCAAACTCGCGGGTGACGCGATGGCCAATGGGAATCTCGGCGGGGATGGGGTGCTCGGGGTCGTGTTCCATCACCAAACCGCGCCGAAAGAGCGTGAACAGGTTGCGCCCCAAGCGCATACGCCCCAGATTGTCCTCGGTCTGCATCACCAGCAGGATGGTGGTGCGCTTAGCCCAACGGGCAAAGAACTTGGCATAAAGGAAGTCAAAAGGATGGCGGACGATCTCCCACAGCGACTTGAGCAACCGCACCACCACGCCGCTTTCACCTGCCTCAATAAGCGGCGCCGCCAGCAGCCGCATGAACGAGGAGCGGTCAGGGTAGCGCACCGGCTCAATAGCCGTCACCGCATCAGCCTGAAAGACAGAGGTAATAGCGATCCCTTGTGAATAGTCCACCCGCCCATCACGGGATGTGACACCCAGCAGGGCCTCGCTGTTGGTGCGCACCCGTTCGCCGAGGCGCGGCGAGAGGCGAGGTAGCGAACGCGTCACATCGCGACAGCGGAAGAGCAATCCCAGCGTACCCAGTGTCCCCGCGGCAAAAACCACATTGCGCGTCCGCACTGAGCGGCGAGGCCTGAAGAGCCACGCCGTAGTGCGCTCGTAGATGACCTCATAACGGGCGCCGTCCGGCTGATCGGCGGGCAACGGGCGCACATCGGTCACGCTGGCCTCAGCGCGGATCTCGGCGCCCCACTTTTCAGCAAAGTAGAGGTAGTTCTTGACGAGTGTGTTCTTGGCATTGTAGCGGCAGCCCACCATACAGCCGCCGCAGTGGATGCAGCTTCGGCGCTCCGGCCCCAAGCCCCCAAAATAGGGATCGGGCACAGACTCTCCTTCGCGGCCTTTTTCACCGAAGAGCACAGCCACCTGTGTAGGGCGGAACGTTTCCGCCATTCCCATCTCTTGGGCGATATCCTTCAGCACATGATCGGCAGGCCATAGGCAGGGATTAGTCGTCACGCCCAACATCCGTTTGGCCGTCTCATAGTGGGGGCGCAGCAGGGTCTTCCAATCGGCAAGGTGCCGCCATGCAGGAGCCTCAAACATGACGTCGCTCGGCTCCATGAGCACGTTGGCGTACACCAAACTCCCCCCACCGACACCGCTGCCGTGCAACACCAGCACGCCATTAAGCAGGGTGAGGTTCTGAATGCCAAAGCAGCGCAGGATGGGGAACCACAGGTATTTGAAGATGTTCCAGTTGGTACGGGGGAAGTCCTCATCGCGGAAGCGCTTGCCACGCTCCAGCACCAGCACGCGGTAACCCTTCTCCACCAGACGCATCGCCGCAACGCTACCGCCAAATCCAGAGCCGATCACGACGAAGTCAAAGCATTGCTCATCACCTGGATCGGGCAACTGATGTGTGGTCATCTCTGCTCTCCCCTGCAACCTGTACACAGGTGAGCCGACTTTGGCAGGAAGGAAAGGCCATGCTTAGTCTAACTGCAGAGGGCGATCTTGTCTAGCGCGGCAGTTTTCACAAAACGAGCGGAGAGCGGTTATAGTTGGATAGAAAGCATAACATTCAGGTACGGTTGCCACACGGTGGCGGAGAGACCCGATCATGCACTTTGAGACGCTCATAGAACACTACCACGACGAGATTTACCGCTACCTGTGGCGACTGCTGAGCGGCAGCGCGGACGGTGCGCTCAGCGCTGAGGACCTGACACAGGAGGTCTTTCTACGGGCCTACCGCGCTTTTGAGCGCTTACCCGCCGAGAGCAACTACCGCGCCTGGTTGTACCGCGTCGCCACGAACTGTGCCTATACCGCCCTCAAGCGCGGGCGCCGCCTCGCTCAGCATACTTCGGCCTGGGATGTGGCTTCTCTGGCTGACACAGCCCCCTCGCCCTATCAGCAGGCCGCCATCAACGAGACCCTAGGAGCGCTACGCGGGGCCATCGCCCGACTGCCGCCCAAGCAGCAGGCCGCGCTGATCCTGCGCTACCTGCAGGAATTGCCCTATGCTGACATTGCCCAAGCGCTGGGCTGTTCCGAAGAGAGCGCCCGCGCCCATGTGTATCAGGCCCTACAACGCCTACGCCACGATCTGACAGAGGAGGAAGAAGATGAAAGAGCGGGTTAAGCAGCAGTTGAAGGAGGCGCTGGGTGAGCCACCTGAGGCGGCTGTGAAGCGTTCGCGCCGCCGTGTGCAGCACTGGTTTGAGCAGACAGCCCCTCTCATCCGCTGGGATGTATTCAACTCACCGCTGGGGCCGTTCTATGTAGCCGCCAGTGAGGCAGGATTGGTACAGATCGCTTTTGGCGAGAGGCGCGAAGACTTCCTCAGTCGCTTTGACCCTCGCATGCGCCTCATGCACGATGCGGCAGCGCTGGCACCTGTCACGGCTCGCCTGCGGGCCTATTTTGAGAATCCAGCCATCCCCCTTGACTTGCCGGTTGATTTGAGCGGTGTTCCACCCTTCCAGCGCCGCGTCCTTCAAACGATCCGGCGCATCCCAGCGGGGGCGGTATGGAGCTACCGGCAGGTTGCCGAGGCAGTGGGCAAGCCTGCCGCCAGCCGAGCGGTGGGGCAAGCGCTAGCGCACAACCCTGTGCCCATTGTGATCCCCTGCCACCGTGTGGTAGGCAGCAACGGTTCACTGACCGGCTACGGGGGCAGCGGGGGCATTACTACCAAGCGCTGGCTGCTCCAGCGTGAAGGGGCACTGTGACGATATAGGCACCGCGAAGGTCGTTGTGGGCGCAAAGGGGGAAAACTTTGCGCCCCTGACACGCCTGGCAGTTCAAATCTTCCTGGATTTCATTCCGCCGTCTGAATCGTGGCCTCAGCGGGCATGCCGGCTTTAAGCCGCCCATCGTGGTTGTCCAAACGCACTTCCACAGCAAAAACGAGGTCCACACGCTCCTCTTCGGTCTGCACATTGCGCGGTGTGAACTCCGCTTCGCGCCCGATGCGCACCACCTCACCCTGGAAACGCTCACCGGGGTAAGCATCTACGGTGACTGTTACTGGAGCGCCCAGCCGCACGCGCCCGATCTGCGTCTCAGGGATGTAGATCACGAGCTTCAAGGTGCGCAGGTCGGCGATGGTCAGCAGTGGCACACCTGCTGTTGCCGTCTCGCCGGCGGCAACAGCGCGCGCCGTCACCACGCCATCTAGAGGGGCGCGCAACGCCAGACGCTCAATCTGGGCATCAATGAGCGCCACCTGGGCTTCAGCCAAATCCACCTGTGCACGGGCCATGGCGATCTCCTGCGGGCGGGGCGGGGCTACCAGCACATCGTACTGCGCCTGTGCCAGTGCCAGTTGCGCCTCAGCCACCGCGATCTGCGCATCCGCCCGATGGGCCTCCGCAATGAGAGCTAGCGGTCGTCTGTATTGTTCCTGAAGCAGGCTCTGCTTCCGGACGGCGCCATCGTAGAGCGCCTGCGCTGCCGCGATCTGCGCCCGCAGCAGCTCCATCTCGTAGCGCAGGAACTCAATGCGCGTCTCATCCTGCGGCTCATCGTCCCAGATGAGCTCCATCTCCTTCTGCCTCTCAGCAAGCTGGGCTTGGAGACCATCCAGCTGCTGGCGGTACTGATCCGCCTCCAACTGTGCCGCAGCAATCTGCACGGCGATCTCGCGGGGGTTGCGGGCAGCGCTCCAGGCCTGCGCTGCGGCACGCTTAGCGCCTTCCAGTGTGGCCTGCGCCTCATCAACAGCCGCCTGCGCCGCGGCGATCTCCTCCTCGGTGGGGCCAGCCAGCAACTTATTGAGGTTAGCCTCGGCTACTTTTACGGCAGCCAACGCCTGCAGGCGCTGCGCTTGCAGAAGGCCATCATCTAACTGCACCACCACTTGCCCCGCCGTGACGGTATCCGCTTCGTCCACCAGCACGGCCTCCACGCGCCCGCTCACCTCCGCCACCACGCTTACCTCTTCGGCTTCCAGAAAGCCGCTGGCTGTCAGCGGGGTAGGAGCTTCCCCATCCGCAGCGCTGGGGATTTGCGGCGCTATCGCTGAGCAGGCCGCAAGGAGCAGGCTAGCTACAAACAGGTTCAGCAACAGGATGGAGGGTGATTTTATCTTGATCATGACGTTGCGCCTCTCATCGCCCGAAGCGCGCATCAGCGGGCATGCCGGGCTTCAGGGCGTGATCGGGGTTGGGGATGCGGATGCGCACTGCGTAGACCAAGTTGACACGCTCTTCACGGGTGAGGACATTACGCGGCGTGAACTCCGCCTCATCCGAGATGAAGACCACCGTGCCCTCAAACGTCCGTCCGGGGAACGAGTCCACGCTGATCGCCACACGTTGGTGGAGGGAGACATGCCCCAGCTGTTGGGCGGTGACGTACACCGTCAGCCGTACCTCGTCCAGATCGGCCAGCGTGACCAGCGGCACGCCCGAGATGGCCAGCTCGCCTACGTGGATGGGCTGCTCCAGCACCACACCGCCAATAGGGGCGTAGAGCGCCATACGCTCAATCTGCGCCTCTATGGCGCTCAAAGAGGCCTGCGCTTCTTCCACCTGTGCCTCGGCCATCTGGAGGTCGGACTCAGTGGGACCAGCGCGCAGCTGGTCTAACCGCGCTTGCGCCCCTTCCAGCGTTGCCTGAGCAGTATCCAGCGCTGTCTGGGCTTCCACCACTTTGGCCCGCAGCTGCTGGGGGTCGCTCTGTAAAGCACGCAGCGCGGCAAGCAGGCTCTGGGCGCTGTTCAGCGCGGCCTGCGCATCAGCCAGATTGGTGAGCGCGGCCTCATAGCGCTGGGGGGAAAGCACGGCGTCCAGCGTAAAAGCAGGAACCGGCACATTGTCGCCGTACATGGAGCGGAGGCGCTCAATCTGGGCACCGGTGTCCTCATAAATCTCCTTGGAGCGTTGGGCGATGACCACCTGCACTTCAGCAGCATGGAGCTGCGCCTGTGCTGCAGCGACCCGCGCCTCAGCCTCGGCCACCTGTGCTGCCACATCCTGCGGATTGGCAGCCAGGCTCTGTACATCGGCCAGAGCGACTTCCGCCGCCTCTAGCAAGGCCTGCATGACCGCCACCTGCGCCTCGGCTTGGCGGATCACTTCCTCACGGGCGCCCGCCCGTAGCAGGTCGCGTTGGGCAACAGCGATAGCGAGTTGCGCCACTGCCGCATCGCGCTGCGCCTCCAGCAGGGAGGTATCCAGCTGCACCAGCTTATCGCCGGCGCGGACCTCATCCCCCTCCTCAAACGGGAGGGCTACCACACGCCCACCCAATTCGGCAGCGATCTGCACCTCCTCTGCTTCAATAAAGCCCGAGGCTACCAGTTCGCCGCCAAGCGGTGCCGGTCCGGCGCCCAGGCGCGCCAAGAGGCGCTCACGGGCGCGGGCGTTGGCGGCCAGCACGATGGCCGCTGCCACCCCCGCCACCAGCGCCACACCGACCACTGCTGCAACGATAATACGCTTACGTCTTTCCATGCTGTTCCCTGTTCTGAGGGTTAGTTCACTCCTCGCGGCGCACGCAGGAGATAAAGACATCCTCCAACGAGGGGGCGATCACAGTCAGTGGGCCGGGAGTAACCCTCTCGCGCCGCAAGAGGTTCTCTATCGCACCGATGTGTTGCTCCAGCTGCGGCCCGATGAGGTGTATCTGCATCCCATAGAGCGCTACCTCTTCCAGCGGCAACAGGCCTTCCTGCTGGGCGCGTCGCAGCACGGCCACGGCACGTGCCGCATCGTCTGGCGTCAGCTCAAGCACCTGCCCCCGCATCATGGTCTCCTTGATGTGCTGTGGCGACCCACGAGCGATGATGCGCCCTTCATGGATAAAAGCCAGCTGCTCGCAGTTCTCGGCCTCGTCCATGTAGTGGGTAGTCACGAAGATCGTCACCCCCTGCGCGCTGATCTCATAGAGCAGGTCCCAGAAGGCGCGTCGCGAGACAGGGTCCACGCCCGCTGTTGGTTCGTCCAGAAAAACGAGGTCGGGCTGGTGCAAGATAGCTGTGCCCAATGCCAGCCGTTGCCGCCATCCGCCAGAGAGATTACGTGTGCGTTCGCGCTCGCGGCCTTTCAGGTTGGCCATCTCCACGGCAAAGGCGATCCGCTCGCGCAGACGCTCGCCGCGCAAACCGTAAGTGCGCCCGTAGAAGCGCAGATTTTCTATCACCGTCAGGTCATCGTAAAGGCTGAAGCGCTGCGACATATACCCCAGTCGGGGCCGTATGCGCTCCGGATGGCGGGTTACATCGCAGCCCAGCACCAACGCCCGCCCTGCTGTGGGACGCAGTAGCCCCAGCAACATGCGGATGGTGGTTGTCTTGCCCGAGCCATTCGGACCTAAGAAGCCAAAAATTTGGCCGCGCGGCACGTTGAACGTAATGTGATCCACCGCTCGGAAATTGCCGAAGTCTTTGGTTAGACCCTCAACCACGATAGCGTGCTCGTTGCCTGTGGGAGAGGGCACGCTGCGCGAGTACTCAAGCGCTTGCATTCCCTCCTCCTTCGGCACTGGAAAGGCGCCGCCGGATCAACGAGATAAATGCCTCCTCCACACGCGGTTCCACTTGCCGCATCCATTCCACGCGCACACCGCTGCGTTCCAGCACCTCGCGGATGAGGCGTTGACCGCGTTCCACCTCATCCACGAAGACGTGCAACAACGGCCCGTAGGACTGCACCTCATTGATTCCCGCCGTGCGGCGCAAGATATCCCGTGCCTTGAGGCGATGATCGGTGAGCACCTGAATCACCTTACCCGGTACCAGCCGACGGATGGCTGCCGGTGTGTCGCACTCTATGAGGCGCCCCTGATACATCAGCCCGATGCGTGAGCAGCGCTCAGCCTCGTCCATGTAGGGCGTGCTGACCACAATGGTCACGCCGCGTATGTGCAGGCTGGCGAGGATATCCCAGAACTCGCGGCGCGAGACGGGGTCCACGCCCGTGGTCGGCTCATCCAGATAGAGGATCTCCGGCTCATGGATCAACGTGCAGGCCAGTCCTAGCTTCTTCTGCATCCCACCCGAGAGTTGCCCAGCGCGGCGGTGGCGGAATTGCGTCAGGCGGGCGAACTCCAGCAAGCGCTCGGTGCGCTCATGCCGCACCGAGCGCGGCACGCCGAACACATCGGCGAAGAAGGCAAGGTTCTCCTCCACCGAGAGGTCGCGGTAGAGGCTGAAGGTCTGCGCCATGTAGCCGATATGCGCCTTGATGGCCTCGGCGTTGTGCCGCGTATCATAACCAGCCACCCGTGCCCAGCCTTCGCTAGGGTCCATAATGGCCGCCAACATGCGTAAGGTGGTTGTCTTGCCCGCTCCATCCGGCCCCACCAGCCCGAAAACCTCGCCCCGGTAGATGGTCATATCCAGGCCGTCCACCGCCACTGTCTTGCCGAAGAGGCGGCGCAGCCCTCTGGTCTCAATGATTGGCTGGTTGGAGTCGTTGCGCCGTTCCATATGTGCTCAATCCAGACTCTTGCGGAAGCGCACGGAGGCCACTGTCAGTGTGACAAGGCTAAAGATCGCCAGCGAGATGACCTCTGGCCAAATGACCGACAGCCCCACGCCCTTGAGCACAATCCCTCGGATGACGATCAGCATGTAGCGCAGCGGCACAAGGTAGCTCAGCATGCGCAGCGCCCAGGGCATGGCTTCCAGCGGGAAGAAGAACCCCGACAGGAAAATGGAGGGCATCAGGATGAGGAAGCTCAGCAACATGGCTTCCTGCTGGGTGCTGGCAGCCGTGGAGATGAGTATTCCCACCGCCAGCGACCCCAATAAGAATAGCGCTGCCAGCCCCAACAGCAACCCTATATCCCCGTGGATGGGCACGCCGAACCAGAGCACGCCGATCACCAACACCTCCAGTAGATCAAAGAAGGCCAGCAGGATATAGGGGATGGTCTTGCCCAGCACAAGCTCCGCTGGGCGGATGGGGGAGACGATCAGTTGCTCCATAGTGCCATATTCCCGCTCGCGCACGATGGCCATAGAAGTAATGAGCGTAGCCATAAACTGCAGGATGAGGCCCATAAGTGCGGGGATCATGTAGTTGACGCTTTTGAGGCCCGGGTTGTACCAAACAGTAGGGCGAACATCAACGCCCCCCAAGCTTGCCGCCCTGCCAACGCGTCCCAGTGCTGTCCATTGGGCCTGTCCAGTCTGCAGGGCAGCAGCCAACACATTGCCCGCCACTGTTGGATCAGAGCCATCCACGATGAAACCTACCTCCACGCGCCGACCAGCCAGCAAGTCGCGTCCGTAGGCCGCCGGAATGATCAACGCCGCCCGCACTCTCCCTCTGTCTAGCAGGTGTGAGACCTCTGCCTCGTCTTCTACGTAGTAGGCCACGCGAAAGTAGCCGGTGGCTTCATAAGCGCGGACCAGGGCGCGGCTCTGGGCGCTGCGGTCACTGTCCAGCACGGCCAGGTGGATGTTTCTAATGTCGGTGGTAGCCGCGTAACCCAGGAGGATCATCTGCACAAAGGGAATGAAGAAGACTAACGCCAGCGTGCGGGGGTCGCGCACGATGTGCAGGAACTCCTTGCGAATGATGGCCAACGTGCGCGGGATCACCGCACATCCTCCTGTGAGGCTATGCCTTCCAACAGCAACCTCATCAGGTGGTGGCGCGCCTCAATACTGCTGGGCAGTCCGGGCAGGAGCGGCTCATTGCCTGCATAGCCTACCAGATCGGTGACCAAGAAGCCGATGGTCAGGCTGACGAGCAAGCGCATCAGGATGGGAGGGTCTACATCTTCACGCAGGCCGCCCGCTGCCTGCGCACGGACGAGGAAACGCATGTATTGCGGGATCACCTTGCGCACCAGCTCGCGGATAGTGCGCCCCTGGAACTCACGCATATCCGTTAGGGCCAGGGGGAAGAAATCCATGTACTCGCGGGCGATGGCCTGTACACGGTTGAAAGCTTCCGCCAGCATCTGAGGGCCGCTGGTGGCGGGGATCTCCTCTAGCGCAGCGATGAAGCGCGGATAGGGCATGTGCTCTTGTAGCAGCGCGCGGAAGATGTCCTCTTTGCTGGCAAAGTGGTTATAAATGCCACTTAGCGCAATGCCCGCCCTACGGGCGATGCGGCGCATACTTGTGCCGTTGTATCCGTACTGGATGAACAGCGCCTGCGCAGCGTCAAGGATGGCCTGCCGCGTCTGCTCGCCGCGGGGGCGTTTGGTGCTGTGCATTTGCACCCATCCATCTTCCTGCTTCCCAAACGAACGACCGTTCATATTGTACGGTTATTTGAGGGATGACGTCAAGGCGCGAAGGCATTGGCCTCACGTTTGCATCCCCCTGTGCAGTGCGGCTATAATCCCGCCCCGTGAGTACCTTTCACCGCCTTCATAGCCTGCCGATCCTGCTCCTCTTCTTGCTCAGTGCGTCGGGCTGCGAGAAGCTACAGCGCGGCTACTACCTGACCCCAGAGCACTACCCCACCCGCCCCGCGCAGCAACAGCCCGTGGAGGAAACCGCACCGCCCTCACCGACGGTCACGCCACCCTCAACAGTGAACGCCATCCCCACCCTCACGCCCACCCTGCTCTTCACAACGCCCCCGCCTCTCACCGCCACGCCGACACCGCTTCCCTGCACCGAAACGCAGGGCACGATCATCCACGATGCGCTGATGAGCCAGATTACAGGCCGTCCCTTCCGCTACCGCATCTACCTGCCGCCCTGCTATGCCCAAAGCGGGCGGCGCTACCCCTACCTCATCATGCTACATGGTCTGGTACCCGGCACGGATATCATGAACGATTCGCAGTGGGATCAACTGGGGCTGGATGAAGCCGCCGATCAGGGTTATGCGCAGGGTGCCTTGCCCCCGCTGGTGATCGTGATGCCCAACGGCAACGATGCCGACTATGCCTACGATGCCGGCCCACTGCCGGAAGTTATCGTGGAGGAACTGATCCCCGCTGTAGAGAGCCGCTACTGCCTGTGGAGCGATGCTGCCCACCGCGCCATCGGGGGCCTTTCACGTGGGGGATACTGGGCCTATTGGATTGCTTTCAGCCACCCCGACCTCTTCACCCGTGTGGGCGGCCATAGCCCCTTCTTCTACGAGGCCACCTCCCCCGCCGAGAAAAACCCCAACAACCTTGTGGACAGCACTCCCGGCCTTGAGCAGTTGACGATGTACCTGGATCATGGCCGGCAGGACTACGTGGACGTCAACGTGCGCGATTTCGTCAGCCGCCTGGAGCGGCGCGACATCACGCCACAGTATGTAGTCAATGCGGTGGGCAGCCATAACGAGGAGTATTGGGCGGCGCACGTGGCCGACTACCTGCTCTTCTACACTGCCGACTGGCCGCGCCATGTAGAAGACTTTCCCCTTTGCGATGGGAACGGGCAGCCATGATCGAGCGGCTTTACTACGATGACGCCTACCTCACCGAGTTCAGCGCGCGGATCGTCCAGCGCCTGACAGTAGGCGGACGGCCCGCCGTGGTGTTGGATCGCACCGCCTTTTATCCCACTGGCGGCGGCCAACCCCATGATACGGGCGTCATCGGTGGGGCCGCCGTGCTGGACGTCTTCACCCGCGAAGAAGACGCCGCTGTGGTGCACGTGCTGGCGGAAGAGGTCGGTGAGGATGTGGTAACCTGCCGTCTGGATTGGGCACGCCGCTTTGACCATATGCAGCACCACACCGGTCAGCACATCCTCACGCGGGCCTTTGAACAGGTAGCCGCTGCACACACCGTAGGCTTTCACCTCAGCGATGAGAGCGTGACCATTGACCTAGATGCGCCTGCCATCCCACCCACATTGGCTGAGCAGGCCGAAGACCTTGCCAACCGCATCGTGTGGGAGGATCGCCCTGTGGTGGTGCGGCTGGTCCCTCGCGATGAGGCTGCCGGCGTGCGCGTGCGCCTTATGCCTGACCACCTCCTTACCCCCGGCCTGCGGGTAGTTGACATCGCAGGATTTGATCAAACTGCCTGTGGCGGCACCCATGTCGCCCGCACCGGTGAGATCGGCATCATCAAGGTCCTACGCCTGGAGAAGCGCGGCGCCGAGACACGGGTGGAGTTCTGCTGCGGAGGCCGCGCCCTACGTGATTACCGTGAGAAGCACCTCATCCTCAGCCAACTGGCTGCCGACCTCACCTGTAGCCACCGCGAGGTGGGGGAAGCACTGGCCCGCCTGCGCGCCGATGTGAAAGCTGCCCAGCGAGCGCTGAAAGCCGCCACCGCGCAGCTCATCACTTACCAGGCAGAGCACCTGCTGGCCCAGGCAGTGGTGGCGGGGAAAGCACGCATCATTAAAGCGGCTTTTGAGGGTCGCGAGGTGGGCGAGGTACGAGCACTGGCCAGCCGCCTGATTGAGGCGCCGGGCGTGGTGGCCCTGTTGGGCATAGCGGGCGAGAAGGCGCAAGTGATCCTCGCCCGCAGCGCCGATCTGCCCTACGACCTGAATACAGTGCTTCAGCAAGCGCTGGCTATGCTGGGAGAAGCGCGCGGGGGTGGCAGGCCTGATTTCGTGCAGGGCGGTGGTGTCCCGGCCAGTCTGGAGCAGGTTACCGCTGCGCTGGACACTGCGGAGCGTGTCCTGCTTGCAGGATCGTGAGTCGACGCGCCATAATGGAATTCAAAGCACAAGCCCTCGGATTAAGAAGTGTATGCCAACCCCATGAAGCAGATAGCCCCTCACGTTTACGTTAACACAGAGTGCGATCTGGTCACTGTGGGCGCTATCCTGACGAGTGCCGGATGGATATGCATTGATGCCCCGCCCCGTCCCCGCGATGTTCAAAACTGGCTGGCCACCCTGCAGGAGGTCAGTCCGGCTCCCATCTGCTATCTCATTAACACCGATGCCCACCGCGATCGTGTGGTGGGCAATGCGTGGTTCAAAGCGCCGTTGGTAGCACATCAGGTTGCTGCTGCGCAGATGGCAGCCCTCTGCACCAGCTACATCGCCCAGGCCGCTGAGGAGTTGAGCGAGGACGGCCATGAGATGATGCAGATGGCCAGCTTGAAACCAGTCATGCCGCAAATCTCTTTCAGCCAGACGCTCACGCTCTACTGCGGCGAACATACGGTTGAACTGGTCAGCAAGCCAAGCGCCACGTTGGGCAACCTGTGGGTGTTATTGAAGGACGAGAAGGTCGTTTTTGGCGGGGATGCGGTGGTCACAGGGCAGCATCCTTACATCAGCGACGGCGCCTCCAAGGCTTGGCTGGAGGCGCTGCGCCTGCTGCGCCTGAGCCGCCACAGCGACTGGATCGTCGTCCCCGGGCGCGGGGATGTATGTTCGCCTGCCGATACCGCGCCACTGGCTGAATACCTGCGTGTGGTGCGGCGGCGCATCGCCAGCCTCATCCGTACCGGGCGTCAGCGTGGGGATGTGGTGCAGCTGATTCCGGAACTCTTGGACTTCTTCCCCTATCCGGCAGAGAGGCGTGAGCAGGTGCAGCGCCGCATTAAGGTCGGCCTAGAGGCAATCTACGACGAGATGCGCGCCGCTGGCGATGACAGTATAGAGGACGTGTGACCCTCGCCCTCCTCTTTTGCAGCAAAGTCTTACCTTAGTTTCCCTCTCCCCTGTTCTTAGGTACAATGCTGGGCAGCACATCTCTAACCTCGCAGCGGACGAGGAGCTATGACCGACGCCGAACTTGAAGCGCTGGTAGGTCACCTCTTTATTGTGGGAGGGCGTTCTATCCGCAGTGCCTCGCCGGGCGCGGTGGCCATGCCACCGCCGCGCCGCACCGCACGAGGCCGCGACCATGACACCTTCTTTGGCCTGCTCTCGCTGAGTCAGGAACAGCGCCAGCCTGCCGCCTTCTACGAGGGACTGACCCGCCGCCTCTCCAGCACTTTTTTCAGCGTGAGTGGCAGCGTTACGGCAGCGATGCGTCAGGCCATCGCTGCCACTAATACGGAGCTACTGACCATCAACCGCCAGCGCCCCGATGCGCTCAGCGTGGGGTTGGCCTGTGCCGTCCTGCGCGAGCAGGAAGTTTATGTTGCCGTAGCAGGCGGTGCACGTTGCTTCATCATCCACGAGGGAGAGGTAGAGCGCCTGCCTCCCGACGACGATCTGGAGTTCAACACTGCTGGGCTGGGCGTTGAGGCTGACCCCGCGGTGCGCTTTTATCACCGCGCCGTGCGCGCCAGTGATTTTGTCGTGCTGGCCGATGCCTCGCTCAACCACCTGCGCGATGCCACGCTCCTGCACGCTGTGGAGAGCGGCGAGGTGGATACGGCGCTCAATAATCTGGCCGCTGTGGCCGGGCAGTTCAGCACGGCACTGGTGATCAAGTTCGTGGCGCCGCTGGCAGAAGGTGCCGAAGAAGCGCCACCTCCGCCTACCCGCCAACCTATCATCCCCCCGCCACTTGATTACAGCGCCACAGGCCGCCAGCTGCCTACATCGGCGCCCGCTCCGCCGGTAGCGGAAGCACCCACTGAGGGTAACGTGCACGGCCTGGCACAGGAGGCCGCCCTTAGGCTGGCCCGCTTTGTGGGCCGTGCGCGCACCGCTTTGGAGCGGGTGTGGCCCGCTGGAGAGGCGGAGGAAGCCGCCCCTCGGCCCAGGGAGCTCTCCCTCCCCATGCAGATCGGTGTGGTACTGGCGGTGACGCTGCTGGTCACGCTGCTCACAGCAACGGTCTATCGCTTTCGCGGGCAGACCTCACAGTACGCCCAGCTGGTGCGCGAGGCGCAGCGCGAGATAGAACTGGCCCGCGCAGCGGGGAACAATCAGGCTGAGGCACGCCCGCATTGGGAAACCGCCCTCTTCCTGCTGGACCGCGCCGCTGCCATTCGTCGCCCGGGGGCCGAAGTTGGCGGTCTGCGCGCCGAGGCGTTAGCTGTGCTGGACTCTTACGACCACGTCACCCGTGTCACGCCGACGTTACTGCGCACCTATGAGCCGGGGGCTTATCTGCGTGGGCCGGTTGCACAGGGGCTAAACATCTACCTTATTGACACCACCCAAGACATCCTCTACCGCGAGGATTTAGACGAGAGCGGTACACGGCTGGTGACCTCAGCCCCTCAGATCATCACGCGCCAGGGGGAGCTGATAGGCAATCAGGTAGTGGGGGGACTAATAGACCTCGTTTGGATGGAGGAGAGCGGGCTGCCCCAGCGCAATATGCTGGGCGTGCTCTCGCGCAATGGGCTGCTCATCACCTACTCCCCCAGCGCGGGCCTCTCCGTGACACTGCTCCCCGGCTTTGAAGCATGGAACGATCCCCGTGCCGTTGCCCTCTACGAGCGTGATCTCTACATCCTTGACGCCGGTGCGGGGGAAATCTGGCGCTATGAGGCCAAGGGCGGCGGGTACACCAGCACTCCACAACGCTACTTCACCGACGTGACGCCCGACCTCTACGACGCTGTGGACATGGAGATGGACACCAACGGCAACGTGTACATCCTGCACGGCAACGGGCGCATCAGCAAGTTTTTCTTTGGGCGACCTGAAACCTTCGCCTTTGAGGGATTACCCCAGCCGCTCGTACACGCAACGGCCATGTTCCTCAGCCTTAGCCCCTATGACCGCACACTTTTCATCGCCGATGCGGGCGGCGGAAGGCTGTATGCTACCGCGCCGAGCGGAACCTTCATCGCCAATTATAAGGACGTGGAAGACACCATCTTTGATGCTCTCTCGGGAGTGTACGCTCAGGACCGCCCGTCTTACGTATATGTCACGGCGGGGAATCGGCTCTACTATTTTCCGCGCCCCTAGGGGGCGCGCTATAATCCCGCCCAAGCGGAATCTAATCTTAAGGGGTCAGGTTAGCGGATCCTCTATGCGTCCACACAAGCCGCAGCACGTTCACCGACGCCGACCCAGCCTGAGGCTGCCGGACGGAGCCATCTATGCGCTGATGGTCCTCTTTGTCCTTGCTGTGATCGGCCTGGCCTATCTCACCTTCAACGGTGTGAAGAACCTCGTCGCTGGGGCGCCGCTCGGCGTCGGGGGAGGTTTCAGCACAGGCGAGGGTGCAGCAGACCTTGCCGACGCTACCGCGCAGGCCCAAGGCAGCGGTGCGGAGATGGTCACCTGGACGAAGGGACGGGTGACACTTCTCCTCATGGGTATTGATGAGCGTGAGTTTGAGCAAGGCCCCTGGCGCACCGATACCATGATCGTGCTTACACTGGACCCTGCCACGCAGACGGCGGGGATGCTCTCCATCCCCCGCGACCTGTGGGTGGAAATCCCTGATTACGGCGTGTACGACCGCATCAACACTGCCCACTTCCGTGGCGACGCCGACCACTACCCGGGTGGTGGCGGCCCGGCGCTGGCCATGAAGACCGTGCAGCAGAACTTCGGCCTGACCATCAACTACTACGCTGTAGTGAACTTCCACGCCTTTGTCACCATCATTGACCGCCTGGGATGCATCCCTATCACGGTGCAGGAGACGATCAACGACCCCACTTACCCCGCTGCCACAGGCTATGGTTATGACCCGTTCTATATTGAAGCGGGCGACTACTGCATGAGCGGCGAGACGCTGCTCAAATATGCCCGCACCCGCGCCACCTTCGGCGGCGACTTTGACCGCGCCCGCCGCCAGCAGCAAGTGCTCTACGCCATCCGCGACCACGTGCTGAGCACCAACCAGCTCCCCAATCTCATCGCACAGGCGCCGGAGATCTACGCCACATTGCGGGACAGCGTGCGCACCAACCTCACCGAGGGGGAGATCATCGCCCTCATGAGGGCAGCGGCCAGCGTGCCAGAGGAACGCATTTGCTCCGCCGTGATCAGCGGGGAATACGTGGACCGTCTGGAAACCTTGCCCGACGGCAGCCAAGTGGTGATCCCTAACCGGACAGCCATCCGCCAACTGGTGCTGGATATGCTCACCGGCACAGGCCGCTGTGACCCTGCTGCCCACAACTATCAGGCGGAGGCGCTAGCCGAGCACGCCACCATCAGCGTGCTGAACGGCACGCGGATAGAAGGCCGTGCCACACAAACGGCGGAAGTCCTCACCGCGCTGGGGCTGAACGTGATCGCGGTGGGCAACGCCGACCGCTTTGACTACGCCAGCACCATCATCTACAACTACACGGGCAAGGATGCTACCGCCCGTTACCTCGCCGCCGTGCTGCACGTTCCTGAATCGGCTATTGTGGTCACCAGCAGCCCCAGCGGCCTGTATGATATTGAGATCGTCCTCGGCGCGGATTACACCCCCTAATCAGCGGCGTTTCTCCCGCAGGCGCTGATAGTGGTCACATTCATCCTGTAGAGGGCAAATCTCACACTTAGGATTGCGGGCATGGCATATCTCACGCCCATGCTGAATCACCTGCAGGTGAAAGGCGTAGAAATCCTCCGGCGGGACGAGTTGCTCCAGCTCAGCATGGGCCTTCTCACGCCCCGTGCGTGAGTCAATCAACCCCAGCCGCCGCGTGACACGGTGGACGTGCGTATCCACTGGGAAGGCAGGCCGCCCCATAGCAAAGAGCAGGATAATGGCCGCTGTCTTAGGGCCGATGCCGTTGATGCGCGTCAGCCACGCTTTGGCTTCCTCAAGTGGCATGTCCCGTAGGTGATCCAGCGTGATGCGCCCCTGTGTCTCTGTTAGATAGCGCAGGGCGGCCTGAATGCGCGGCCCTTTCTGATTGGCCAATCCAGCCACGCGGATCGTCTCTATCAACTCCTGCGGGTCGGCATCGCGCACGGCCTCCCAGGTGGGGTAACGTACCCGCAGGGCCTCAAAGGCGCGGTCGCGGTTGGTGTCGTTGGTGTTCTGTGAAAGGATAGTGCTTACTAACTCGTCCACTGGTGGGAGGTGCTGCCGCCAGCGCGGCGTGCCGTAGGTCTCCGCCAGCACGCGGGCGATGCGTTGGTACTTCTCCCTGAGGACCTGCGGGGTGTCGTTCATGGTGGGTTCGCAACTCCTCCTTGTCCCTGCTATGCTCAGTGGGGAGTATAGCGTGAGAGTCTGCTTAGGCGCAGGTGATAAAAGTGCAAGGTAAGGACGACGGTCCATCAGGCTCCACCTCCCATAGCCCTGCTGCTCGCTTCTCCCTCTCTATGCATGAAGAAGAGTCGGGGGGTGAGGCTGTTAGCATCGCCATCATGGCCGGTGGGCAGAGCTCCCGCTTGGGGACTAACAAAGCCCTTGTTGAAGTGGGAGGACAGCGCATCATTGAGCGCATCCTGGCCCGTGTGCGCGGCCTCGGCGATGAGGTCCTTCTCGTCACCAACACCCCCGCCGAGTACGCCTATCTGGGCCTGCCCTCTTTCCCCGATTTACTGCCGGGCAAGGGGCCGTTGGGCGGTCTTTATACAGCCCTTTCCTGTGCGAAGAACGAGTACATCTTGGCGCTCAGCTGCGATCAGCCTTTTCTCAACCGCAACCTGCTGGCTTATCTGCTCAGCCTGCGGCACGGCTACGATGTGGTGGTGCCCCTCAACCGCGAGGGATATCCGCAGAGTATGCACGCCGTCTACGGCAAGGGCTGCCTTGAGCCGATCCGCCGCTCTCTGGAAGCCGGGCGTCTCAAAGTGATAGGCTTCTTCTCCGATGTGCGCGTGCGCGAGGTGACAGGCGCCGAAATAGACCGCTTTGATCCCCAACGGCTGAGCTTCCTCAACGTCAATACGCCGGAGGATCTGGCCGAGGCGCGGCGGCTGGCGCAGGTGTTGGGTTAAATAAAGAGGGGAGGCACGGGCACATCCATGCCTCCCCTGTGAAAGGATGGGCTCTCTATCAGAAGAGGCCGACGATCCTCCCTGTCTCCAGGTCAATGTCAATGTCCATGTAGGCCGGATGGGTGGCCAAGCCGGGCATGGTGCTCATCCTGCCGATCAGTGGGTAGATGAAGCCGGCGCCCACGCTAGCACGCACCTCACGCACAGGGAGGTCAAAGCCGCTAGGCGCACCCTTGATGTTCGGATCGGCAGTGAAGCTCAGGTGAGTCTTGGCCATGCAAATAGGCAGGTTGCCAAAACCAGCGCGCTCGTAAGCGGCGATCTGCTCCTCGGCCAGCGGCGTGTAGCTTACGCTACCCGCGCCATAGATGGTGGTGGCGATGTGCTCAATCTTCTTCTTGATGGGCCACTCCAGCGGGTAGAGAAACTGGAAGTTGCTGGGCTTCTCGCAGGCCGCCACCACCGCCTCAGCCAGCGCAGCGGCACCCTTGCCGCCATCGGCCCAGTGCGTGCACAGGACGGCATCCTCGGCTCCCTGCGAAACAGCGTACTGGCGCACCATTTCCATCTCGGCAGGTGTGTCAGTGGCGAAGCCATTGACGGCTACCACTACCGGAATGCCAAAGCGCAGCGCATTCCTGATGTGCGCGCCAAGGTTGGGCAGGCCGGCCTCCAGCAGCTGCAGGTTCTCCTTAGTGTAGGCCTCATCCAGCGGCTTGCCCGGGGTGACCTTGGGACCGCCGCCGTGCATCTTCAGTGCGCGCACCGTCGCCACGAGCACCACGCAGTTGGGGATCAGGCCAGAATAGCGGCACTTGATGTCAAAGAACTTCTCCATGCCGATATCCGCGCCAAAGCCGCTCTCGGTGACCACATAATCCGCCAGTTTCAGCGCGATCTGGTCAGCCACAATGGAAGAGTTACCGTGTGCGATGTTGGCGAATGGCCCAGCGTGGACAAAGGCGGGCTGGCCCTCCAGCGTCTGCATGAGGTTGGGCATGAGGGCGTCCTTGAGCAGCACCGTCAC
>FWWL01000334.1_pt1 | contig 135482 bp, 148 predicted proteins | sample 2228331 | NCBI WGS metagenome assembly FWWL01 (sample SAMEA103939775, study PRJEB20133) | metagenome | reverse complement strand
GTGAAGGACTCGGGGCTTGGCCGGGAGGGCGTCAGGTTTGCGATGGAGGACATGACGGAAATTCGCAATCTCGTCATCCGTCGCCGCTGAGGGCGATCCACGGGAGCGTAGGCGGCAGCACCGGCAGTCGATTGGGGTGCCCGGCCTCGCCGTGTCGACGGGGTAGCAAAATCACTCGCTCACTCCGCCGCCATCGGGGCTGGCCGTGCGGCATCCGCAGTAGGTTCCCACCCGGCTCTCCACGGGTTCCCAGATTGCGGCTTTGGCGAAGATGTCACCCATCACGAATGATGAGTCGTGACTCGTTGGCGACCTTGAAAAGGTCCGCTCCTAGCTCAGAAGTCACCTGGCCGCTGTTGGGGCTCGAAAAGGCGGCGGCGAAGTGGGCAAGCCGCGAGGAGCTTCCCGGTCCTTATCCTGGTCCCTTCGGATCAGGCGGCGGCGGAGGCGCTGGAAGCGGTGGTGGGGGCGGCGAACGCGAGGCCCTACCGGGGCATCGTCCTTTGGCGGAGTCCCGGCGGCGCTGTCAGTCTAACGGCAAACTGTCTCCGCTACGGGCCGCTGGCCCAGTTGCCGGAGCCCGTCTTTGCACAAGCCCTTGTCGTTCAAGCGCCATCGCTTCCCTGCGGACGTGATCCGCCAGGCGGTGTGGTTGTACTTCCGGTTCAAGCTCAGCCTGCGCGACGTTGAGGAGCTGCTCGCTCAGCGCGGGATCGAAGTGAGCTACGAGACGGTGCGCTGCTGGATCGTGAAGTTTGGTCCAACGATCGCAGCAAACCTGCGCCGACGCCGATCGCCGCCGACCGGCCGGTGGCATCTGGACGAGATGTTCGTGCGGATCGGCGGACGGAAGATGTGGCTTTGGCGCGCCGTCGATGACGAGGGCGAAGTGCTCGACGTCCTCGTCCAGAAACGGCGGAACAGGCACGCCGCGCTAAAGCTGCTGAGAAAGCTGCTCCGGAACCAGGGTGTCCATCCCGAGACGATCACCACGGACAAGCTGCCGTCGTATGGTGCGGCCGTCCGAGCTCTCGGTCTAAGCGGATGCCACCGTCCTGGCGGGATGCGGGAGAACAATCGGGCGGAGAATTCGCACCTGGCGATCCGACGACGGGAGCGAAAGCAGCAGAAGTTCAAATCCCAGGGCTCAGCCCAACGGTTCCTCGCCACTCACGGTCCGATCTACAACACCTTCAACCTTCAACCCCACCTCGTCCGCCGATCGACCCTCCGAAGGCCCATCGTGAGTGGGCGGCGGCGACCGCCGCGGCCTGATCATCAGGTCGGGAAGGGTTCTTCACGGCCTGGGCGGGTTAACGTGACAACACCCTCAAATTGGGGGGTCAATTGGTGGGTTTGAACTGAAATTCGGTAAAAAAGTCAGCTTTATCAATATGTATTGGCGGTGAGAGAGGGATTCGAACCCTCGATAGAGTTTCCCCTATACACGCGTTCCAGGCGTGCGCCTTCAACCACTCGGCCACCTCACCACGCCGCGGCGGGGGGCGGGCCCCCGAGCGGAAGGCGGGCATATACCGTCAGGTGGGCTTTGGGGGCAAGCGGCGGTTCGCCGCCGCCTTGAGGCGGGCCGGGTTGAACAGGGACGCCGCCTCGCGTGCGGTCAGCGCGGCTTCCAGGCGCCGGGAGTGGCGGAGCCAGCGGGCGAGGTCGGTAGAGGCGTCGGCGCGACCCTCGCGCATGGCCTGTTGCAGGGCGGTCAGGCGGGTGTCGGCGGCGCGCAGGCGGGCGACCTCGGCCGGCAATGCCTTGTAGCGTTCGTCGATCAGGCCCAGGCGGGCGCGGGCGGCCGCGACCATCAGGATGGCGGTGGGGCGATCGCCTGCGGCATAGGCCCGATCGGCGGCGGTCAGGGCGCGGCGGGCGTCGGCGAGCAGGGTTGCCGGGCGCAACGGCGCACGGGCCTCGGCTGGGCAGGCCCCGGGCGAGAGGGCGCGGACATAGGCGGCGAGGCCCGCCAGCACGGCGGGCGGCGGCTCCCGCCCGTCGAACTCCTCGACGATGAGGCCGCGGATGAAGGCCGGGAGCTGATCGGGGGCCACTTTCAGCCGGTCGCGCGGACCCGAAAGGTCCGGGATTGGCCGCGGGTCGTGGACGCCATTGCCTCGATGACTGGAGAACAGCGACAGGGTGACGTCGGCGGTCCCCGGCGCGCCGGACGCGCCGGGGAACTGGAACTCAGGATTGCCGCGTCCCGAGCGGTGGCAACTCTCGCAGGTGAGGCTGACGCGGGCGGCCTGGCCGCCCAGCAGCAGCGGCGTGCGGAATGCAGCGCGCCCCACCTCCACGGCCTGGGCGGCGGCGGGGTCGGCGGGTGTGTGGAGACACTCGGTGGGCTGCGACGCGAAGGTCGCCACGGGGTCGGCGTCCGGCGTCACCCAATGCAGGGCCTGGAGCGGCTGAGCGACCTCGGCGGCGGTCGCGGCGGCGAGGAAGCCCGCGGCGGCGAGCGCCAGCCCGGCTAGAGCCCCGGTTCGCCGCCGGCGTCGATCCAACGGCGCAGCTCCTCGGCTTCGGCGCACCCGTAGGCACAGGACGCGTCCAGTTTCGCCAGCATCTGCCGGGCGCCGGTCATGTCGCCGCGCTCGACCTTGAGCTCGCCGTAATACTCGGTGGCGCCGCGGTGGTCCGGCGCGATGGCCAGGGCCTGCCTGTAGTAGCCCTCGGCCCGGTCGAACTGGCCCTTCTTGCGCCAAGTGTAGCCCTGGTAGGTCAGGATGTCGGGGTGTGGGCCGAAGGCGGCGCGGGCGGCGTCCAGCGAGGCCAGGGCCTCGTCGTAGCGCTTCTCGTTGATCAGGCCGACCGCCTGGACATAGGCCCGGTCGCCGGCGTCGGCCGAGAAGATCAGGCCGCTATGCTCGAGCGCGGCGCTTGCGCCGGTCGCGCCGGCGGGCGTCATGGCCTTCTCGACGTCGGCGGCCAGGCTTCTCAACGTGGCGCAGTTCGACGTGCAGCTGGCCGCGCGGGCCTTCAGCCAGTCGAGTTGCTCCTGGGCCTTGGCGTCCTGCAGCTTGGCCAGCGCGAGGCCCAGGCCGCCGCGGACGGTTTCGTCCTCGGGCGCCAGCTTGAAGGCCCTCTCGTAGGCCCGTTTGGCGCCCTTCCAGTTTTCGGCGCCGGCCTGGGCCACGCCCAGCAGCTTCCAGCCGTCGAGGCTCTTTGGCGCGGCGTCGGCCACGCGCTGGGCCGAGCGGGCGGCGGCCTTGTAGTCCTTTTCCTGGATGGCCCGGATGGCCTTGGCGTATTCCTCGGCCGGATCATAGCGGGGGCCGGTGTCAGAGGGCATGCTGCTCATGCCGCCCCCACCGCCGCCGCCGGCGGCCATCGCCCCGGTGATCGAAGCCCCGGCGATCACGCCGGCCAGGAGCACGATTTTCAGAACGCGCATCGGACATCCTCCTCGCGAGCCATCGGGCGTATATTCCCACAAACGGCCTGCCGGTTCAGTTAGGCTGATCACGACATGCAAAACAACGCTCGCACACCTACATACGGGCCGACCCATCCTCCCGGAGGCGCATGATGTTCTTCGCCAAGAAATCCCTCGACCTGCCGACCGCCGACACGGCCCTGGCCGGACGCCCGCACGCGCTGCCGACCGCGGAGACCCACTTCGTCAACGGCCGCCCGCTCAAGGGGCCCTATCCTGAGGGGCTTGAGGTCGCCTATTTCGCCATGGGCTGCTTCTGGGGCGTCGAGCGCATCTTCTGGCAGGTGCCGGGCGTCTACGTGACGGCCGTCGGCTATCAGCAGGGGATCACGCCGAACGCGACCTATGAGGAAGTCTGCTCGGGGCGGACCGGTCATACCGAGTCGGTCCTGGTGGTCTTCGATCCCAAGCTGGTCAGCTATGGCGACCTCCTGAAGACGTTCTGGGAGAACCACGACCCCACCCAGGGCATGCGCCAGGGCAACGACATCGGCACCCAGTACCGCTCGGGCATCTACGTCACGAACGACGCCCAGGCGGCTGAAGCCGCGGCGTCGCGCGACGCCTATCAGGTGGAGCTGTCCAAGCAGGGCTATGGCCGAATCACCAGCGAGCTCCAGCCTGCCGGGCCGTTCTTCTTCGCGGAGGACTATCACCAGCAGTATCTGGCGAAGAATCCGAACGGCTACTGCGGGATCGGCGGCACCGGGGTGGTCTGCCCGATCGGCGTGGGCGTCCGGGCCTAGGTGCGCCCGTTTGACGAAGGACGAACTGCACGCCGCGGCCATGGCGCTGCCGGGGGCGATGCTCGACATCAAGTGGGGCGACGACCACTGCTACTGCGTGGGCGGCAAGATGTTCGCCGCCACTGACCGCGCCTATTCGAACCTTTCGTTCAAGGCCTCGGAGATCGCTTTCGACGTCCTGACCGGAACAGGCCGGGCCGAACCATCGAAATATCTGGCTCGGGCCAGGTGGGTGAGCCTGAAGGACCTCCGGAGCCAGGATGCCGCCGAGGTAGCAGATTGGGTGACGGCGGCGCACGGCCTGGTAGCCGCCAAGCTGCCGAAGAAGCTCAAGGTCGAGCTGGGGATCGCGTGATCAGCCGCGAGGAGATCCAGGCGTTCGCGCTGGGACTCCCGGCTGCGACCATGGTCGTCCAGTGGGGCGGGTCCGACGTCTACAAGGTGGGCGGCAAGGTGTTCGCCGTCGTAGGCTTCGATAACGGCCTGGCCTTCAAGGTCAGCGAGATCGGTTTCGAGGTGCTGACCTCCGACGGCGGGCCGGGCCGCCAGGCGCCCTATTTCGCCAAGGGCGGCTGGGTCGTGGTGGATCTGGATTCCGTGGCGATGGGCGAAGCCTCCGGCTGGCTGGAGGCCGCCCATCAGATCGTTGCCAGCAAGCTCACGAAGAAGGCCCGGGCGGAGTTGGGTCTTTAGCCTCCAGCAACAGCCGGAAATCGTGGATCGCGACCGCGGCCGGTGAGCTGCGTTGGCGCCAGATCAGCAGGGTCAGAGCGCCCAGCGTGGCGGCGATGAATGCCCAGGGGCCGAACAACCAGGCCGCCGCCGCCAGCGCGAAATAGTAGCCGCGGACGCCCGAGTTGAACGATCCCAGCGCCGGGTTCAGCATCCGGGCCAACACGTCGCCATAGGCCTGGCGCTCGGCTTCAGGCAGCGGCTCGGGCGTCGCGCCCATGGCGGCCAGGCAGTAGTTGAGCTGGCGGATCGACCAGATGAAGTCGAGCAGGCCGCGGGCCAGCGCGATCAGCACCAGCCCCAGCTGCATCTCGAACAGCAGGCGCGAAGAGGTGCGCACGATGTCGAGCGCCGAGACCGAGCGGAACGTGGAGTCGCCGCCGAACAGCGCGCCCGCCGCCGCCGCGATCAGCAGCAGATTGGACGAGGCGAAGAACGAGGCCGAGTTGAGCGCATGGCCCAGCAGCTGGCCGTCCATCAGCCGCACCTCGCGCCCCGTCATGGTGCGCATCCAGGCCGTGCGGATCACGGTCATGTCGGTGTTCAGCAGGCCGCCGCGCCGCTTTCCGAACGCCGCCAGCAGCGGCTGATAGAACACCCACGCCAGGACGAAGACGGTGAGCGCCAGGGCGTCGTAGGGGTGCACTCAGTCCTCGAGGATCAGGCTGTGCTTGCGGTTGTCGGGCAGGAAGAACACGACGACGAACGACAGCGCCATCAGCGCCGACACATAGACGAAGAAGCCCATCTCGGCGCCGGCCTGCTTGAAGGCGAGGGCGATCGGCTCGGCGGTGCCGCCGAACGCGGCGGCGGCCAGGCCGTAGGGCAGGGCGACGCCCAGCGCGCGGACATTAGCCGGGAACAGCTCGGCCTTCACCACGGCGCTGACGGCGTTGTAGCCCGACATGAGGAACACCATCACCGACACGAGGGCGAAGGCGATCCAGGCGCTGTCCTGCCCTGCGAGCGTGTGCATCAAGGGATAGGAGAGCACGGCGCCCCCTCCGAACGCGATCCAGAGCGTCGCCTTGCGACCCAGGTGGTCGCTGATCCAGCCGAACAGCGGCAGGGCGAGCAGATAGACCACCAGGGCCCCTGCCGTGATCGCCGTGGCCGTCGGCGCGGCGAAGCCGGCCGTCCCGGTGAGGAACTTCGGCATGTAGGTCGTGAACGCATAGAAGGCCAGTGAGCCGCCGGCGGTGAACAGGAAGATGATCAGCGTCTGCCGCGGATAGCGCGTGAACAGCATCATGGTGCGGGCGCGTTCCTCGCCGGCGGCCTGGGCGTTCTCGTAGCTTTGGCTTTCGTCCATCCGACCGCGGATCCAGAACACCACCACCGCCATCGCCGCGCCGATGAAGAACGGGATGCGCCAGCCCCAACTCTCAAGGTCGGCCTTGTCCATGGTGGTCTGCATCAGCGCCAGCAGGCCCAGGGCGATCAGCTGGCCCATGACCATGGTCACGAACTGGAAGCTGGACCAGAAGCCGCGGCGGCGCTTCCCGGCCATCTCGGAGAGGTAGGTGGCGCTGGCGCCGTACTCGCCGCCCACCGACAGGCCCTGCAGGATCCTCGCGAACACCAGCAGTATGGGGGCGGCGACGCCGATGGTCTCGTAACTGGGCAGGACGGCGATGATCAGCGAGCCGCCGCACATTAGGCTGACGGCCGCCGTCAGCGCGGTTTTCCGCCCGGCGCGGTCGGCGTAGAGGCCCATCAGCCAGGCGCCCAGGGGGCGGGCGAAGAAGCCCACCGCGAAGACCGCCATGGTCTTCAGGAGCCCGGCCAGTTCGTCCCCGCCCGGAAAGAAGTGGTTCGAGAAATAGACCGCGAAGGCCGAGTAGACGAACCAGTCGTACCACTCGACGAGGTTGCCGGCCGATCCCCCCAGGATCGCCTTGAACCGCTGTCCCGCCGTGACGCCAGGCGCCAAGAGGGCCGCCGGAACTTGGGCGTCGGCCCCGGTTTCCGTTGCGGTCATGCATCCTCCCCATCCATCCTGGATGGGATGCTAGGGGCGTTGCGCGCCTGCGCCTAGAGCGGTCGACGGATCAGCGGACCCATCGACCGCGCGGAGCTTCCACCCGGCGGCGTCAGATCCGACCGAGAAGGACCAGGATAACCACGATGACGAGCACGAGGCCGAGACCCCCGCTTGGCAAATAGCCCCAGCTGCGCGAGTGCCCCCACGTGGGCAGCGCGCCCAGCAGGAGCAGAATCAGAATGATGATCAGGATGGTCCCAAGGGACATGCAGGCTCTCCTCCACAGTCCCCCGACCGCGCAAGGCAACGCTCGCGCAGAGGTCGGGTTCCAGACGCAAGGGCCCGGCTAACGCTAGTCGGCGACGTCGGCGGTGTGGAGTTTGGCGTCGCGGTCGGTGACCTGGAGGGAATACATCAGGCCGATCCAGCCGCCCTTGATGCGCGGCAGGGCGCTGAGGGTCACCGCCGTGAGGCCCGCCAACAGGATCGGGAGGGAGACGTACGCCGGACTCTCCCAGACAATCGGGAAGATCAGCAGCGGCGCGATGATCAGGTGGCCGATCAGGAGGATCGTCAGGTAGGCCGGGCCATCATCGGCGGGGTAGCGCTGGAGCGGGTGCTCGCACGCGGCGCAACGCGGCTGGACTTTCAGGTAGCGACCGTAGAGGCGGCCCTTGCCGCAGGCCGGGCACTGGTGCGCCAAGCCGCGTCCGATGGAACGGAACAGGGGGTATGCGATCTCGGCCATGCCGGCCATATGCGCCCGATGGCGGCCGGAAGAAAGGCCGCGCGGCGCTTTGGCCGCAGCCTCGCCGACTATTTCTTCGCGTTTTCAGCCGCCCCGGTGACGGCGCGTCCGGCGGCCTGCGCATCCTTGCCCAGGCCCGAGACGGTGTTGCACGCGGAAACCAGGAGCGCGGCGGCGGCCGCGGTGAGAACGATCAGCTTGCGCATGGCGAACCTCTTTGGGCGAAGCCCCTTGACGGTGACGCTTAGGTCTTATGCGCCGGCCTATGCCGTCAAGCTTGCGGCGGCATTGCGGCGCCGCCGGCGCGTCCCATAGGTCGAACGGCGTTCCGGCCTTCAGGCCCATCCCGGGGCGCCGGCGCCTGTTCCGGAGGCGTTGGCCGCTCTTTCGCAGAGAACGCCGTCATCGCAGTGCAACATCGCTTGCGGTATGATTGCTGCAGTGCGAAGAGCCGGCGCGTGGCCTCTGGCCCATCCTGGAGCAGTCTGATGATCGAGTTGCGTACCTTCCCCGGTCTCTTCGTTGGCCGCCGAACCGTGCTCCAGGCCGATGAGGCCCCCCGCGATGGCGAAGGCTCGTCCTTCGCGTGCGGGGCCTGCGGCGAAGAACTGCTCCGCGCCGATCGCAGCTTCCTGGCCGACGTGGTCGTGAAGTGCCGCTGCGGCGAGTTCAACCAGCTCTAGCGCGGTCCCGCACCCTCGCTCTCCGCTCGGTTTGATGCGCTCCAGGGGCTGATGCGTTCGATGGGGGACGCGCGCACACTGAGGTCATGAATTTCGCCCTCGGCCAGCTTGTGCTGGCCGCCCACGTCGCTGTCATCGTCTTCAATGTCGCGGGCCTGGTGGTCATTCCGCTGGGCGCGGCCAGAGGCTGGCGGTTCGTGCGGCGGCGCGGGCTGCGGCTTCTGCACCTGGGATCACTTGCGGTCGTCGCGGCGCAGGCGGCGCTCGGCCGGGCCTGCTTCCTCACCGACTGGCAGGCCGCCCTGACCGGCGAAGGCGCCCACGATCCGCTGATCATGCGCTGGATCAACGGTCTCATCTACTGGCCGCTGCCGATGTGGGTGTTCTCGACGATGTACCTCGCCGTTCTCGCCTACGTGGTGGCGCTGTGGTGGTGGGTGAGACCGGAAGCGCGCATACTCCGCTGAACGACCGATCCTGGGGAGGACGAGATGGCGGCTTCGACCCTGCGCCTGGCGGCGGCGCTGTTGATGGCTGCGGCCGTGGCGGCCCCGGCGGCGGCCGGCGGCTACAAGGCCCCGCGCAACGGCTTCGGCCAGCCCGACTTCTCCGGCACCTGGACCAACGCCTCGGTGACCCAGCTGGAGCGTCCGGCGCAGTTCAAGGACCTGGTGATCTCGGAGGCGCAGGCCAAGGCCCTGGAGCAGGGCTATGCGAGGATGCGCTCGTCCGACGCGCGCGACACGGATCCCAACGCCCCCGCGCCCAAGGCGGGCCAGGACGTAGGCGGCTACAACGCCTTCTGGATCGACCCCGGCACACGGGTCGGCGAGATCGCTGGCGAGCGGCGCTCGTCGTGGATCGTCGACCCGGCCGACGGCAAGCTGCCCTACAGCGCCGAGGGCCGGAAGAAGTTCATGGCCGAGGTGGTGAAAATCCAGACCAACTTCGACGGCCCGGAGGCCAGGCAGGTGGCCGAGCGCTGCCTGATGGGCTTCGGCTCGACGGCCGGGCCGCCGATGATGAACGTCCTCTACAACAACACCTACCAGATCCAGCAGGCCAAGGATCACGTGGTCATCGTGGTCGAGATGAACCACGACGCCCGGATCATCCGACTGGCCGACAAGACCCGGCCGCCGGCGCATGTTCGCCTCTGGATGGGCGACAGCGTGGGCCACTGGGAGGGCGACACCCTGGTGGTCGAGACCACCCACTTCAACCCGGGCGAACAGCTGCGGCCAGGCATCCCGACGACCTTCTTCGTCTCGAAGGACGCCAAGGTGACCGAGCGCTTCACCCGCATCTCGGACAGCCAGATTCTCTACCAGTTCACCGTCGACGATCCGTCGGTCTACACGCAGCCCTGGCGGGGCGAGATGCCGCTGAACACGGCCAAGGGTCCAGTCTACGAGTACGCCTGCCACGAGGGGAACTACGCCCTGCCCGGCATCCTGGGCGGCGCGCGCCAGGCCGAGCGAGAAGGCAAGGCGCCCGAGAAGGTCGACGTCGGCGAATAACGGAGGGCGTCAGAACCCGAAGATCCAGCCGGGCGTGAGCGTGCTGAGCTGCACCCCCACCAGGATCATCTGGCCGCCGCCGGTCATGCTGATCACCGTGTCGGCGCCAACCTGGGCCAGGGTGTACTGGGTGCCGGGGTCGAGCTGGACGCGGTCGCCCTGGGCCAGGCTGAAGTCGGTGACGCGGTCGACGCCGGCCTCGCCGAAGCTGTGGAAGATGTCGGCGCCGGCGTCGCCGGTCATGGTGTCGTCGCCGCGGTCGCCCGAGACGTAGTCGTCGCCGTCGCCGCCGCGGACCACGTCGTTGTCCTGGCCGCCGCGGATGATGTCGTTGCCCTCGCCGCCGTCGCAGGTGTCGGCGCCGAGATTGCCGTAGACGAGGTCATAGTCGGTGCCGCCGGAGAGGCTGTCATTGTCCTTGCCGCCGACGACCCAGTCCTGGCCCAGGCCGCCCTGGGCGGTGTCATTGCCCATGTTGCCGTTGATGTCGTCGAAGCCCGAACCTCCCGTGATGACGTCGTCGCCGTCTTCGCCCCGCAGATAGTTGGCGCCGCCGGGGTCGCTGATGACGTCGCCGCCGGGGCCTCCATAGATCCGGTTGTCGGCTTCATTGCCGCGTAACAGATCATCGAAGCTGCTTCCCCGAAGACCCTCGATGCTGCGCAGTGTGTCGATGCTCGCCCCGGCCACCATCGGGCCTGAAAGGGGCAGTGTCAGGTCCATGGCGTGGGGCGCGACTTCGTAGCTGGCAACATCGAACCCTTCGCCGCCGTCCAGAAGGTCGTCGCCAGGGCCGCCGCTCAAGGTGTCGTTGCCCTCGCCGCCCATCAGGGTGTCGTTTCCGCTGCCTTCCAGCAGCCTGTCGTCGCCGCCGAGACCCCAGAGGATGTCGTTGCGGTTCAGACTGTGGCCGGGGTCGGTGTCGAGAACATCGTCCCCGGCCGTTCCGAAGAACTCAGCCATGGCCGGTTACGCGACCTGAGCCGCGAGGAAGCGCCGCTGGCGGAGGGCTCCGCCACAAGCCGCGAAGCCCAGGATCATGAGGCCCCATGCCGCGGGCTCCGGCACGGTCGCGCTGAACGTGGTGCTCCCGGGGGCGAAGTCCGCCACCAGGGCGTTCGAGCCCGGTCCGCTGCGTGTCCAGGCCACATAGGTGTAGTCGGCCGCGGCGAACCCGGTGGTCGGCAGCATCGAGAGCGGCACGAGGCCCGTGATCGTGTCGCCTGACACGCTTATCGAGCCGGGGGCCAGGCTGGTGAACGTCAGCGCGCCGCCGGCTCCGATCAGGACGACCGTACCTGTCAGGTTGGGCCGCAGCAGCACCACGGCGTCATGCAGCGCATGTGCTCCGATCTTCGGCGCATTCAGCTGGAACAGTCCCGCCGTGCCGGCGCCGCGGTTCACCCCGAAGGCCACAAACGCCCCCGCCGTGGTTCCGACGTCCCCGTTGAGAACCGCGCGGAAACCGACCTCGGACGCCCCGAGCGCGGCGTCAACCTCGAGCAGGTCCAGGTCGCCGGCCTGGGGGCCCGTGTAAGTGGCGAGATAATCACCGGCCGCGTCGGTGACGGCGGCGTGGGCTGGCAATGGGACGCCGGCGAACGCTGCAAGTGCGGTCAGGGCGGCGAGCTTGGTGCGGGCGGCAGGCATGTCGATACGAACTCCGCTTGGCGATACGAAACGCCGCATGCTTGCGGGCCGGGTTGCGAGCAGGCCATGATGGAGACCTGAGGATTTGCCGACGAAGGCCCGACGGGGGGAGCCGGGGTTGCTCGATAGACGGCAAACGGAACGGCTTACGGTCGCTGAACTTGCGGGTCGCCAGGACTTCCCGCTCGGCTCCGCGCAGGTCAGTCCCTCTACGCGCGTCGTCCGGGGGCCAGGCGGCGTCGCCGCCCTCGAGCCGCGCACCATGCAGGTCCTGCTGGCCCTGTCGGACGCGGACGGCGCAGTGGTCACCCGGCAGGACATCTTCCAGCGCTGTTGGGGCGATGCGGTGGTGGGCGACGACAGCCTGAATCGCGCTGTCGCCGACATCCGCCGGGTCGCCCGCAATGTCGCGGCCGAGAGCTTCACGATCGAGACCGTGCCGCGAACCGGCTATCGATTGGTGTCGTCCGCGCCGCAGACGGCGGCGGTCCAGGGCCGCGTCGCCGGCGCCCGGTCACGACGCCTCGTCCTGGGCGGCGCCGGGGCTGTGCTCGCGGCCGGCGCGCTGAGCTGGCTGGCGATCGATAGGCGTGGAGCCGACGCCGCGCGTCAGGACCTCATCGCCCGTAGCGAAGAAGCTGCGCGCATGAGGACTCCCGAGGCTTCGGCGCGCGCGGTGCAACTACTGGAGCAGGCGGTGGCCCTGGCGCCCCGCGACGCCACCGCCTGGGGCCGCCTGGCTCTGGCGAATGTCACCCTCGTTGACGCCTCGCCGCCCGGTCAGGCCCCCGCTGCGCTGGCCGCGGTGCAGAACGCCGCGCGCCGCGCGCTCGCGCTCGATCCACGCCAGATCGACGCGCTGTCCGCGCTGGCGATTGTCCCTCCGTACTTCGGCGACTGGCTGGCGGCCGAACAACGGATGCGCGAGGTGCTGAAGGTCGCGCCAGACCACCTCCCGACGCTTGACGAATTGGCCTTCCTGCTGGTCGCGGTCGGGCGCGTGGGCGAAAGCGTTCGTATGCGGCTGGCGTTCTCCCCCCGCGAGCCGCTGCATGTCGGTGTCCAGTACCGCCTGATCTATGCCTACTGGATCCTCGGGCGCGTGGAAGAGGCCGACCGGGCGGCCGATCGAGCCATGCAGCTATGGCCCAAGCATCCGGCGGTGTGGTTCGCGCGCCTGTGGACGTTGGCCTTCACGGGCCGGCCCGAGCGGGCGCTGGCGCATGTCCGAGACGCCGCCGGGCGACCCCCTCTGCCGGACTGGATGGTCCAGACGCTGGAGTTGGCCACCGCCGCGATTGGCAGCGGTCGCCGGGCCGAGGTCGACGCCGCGGTGAGCCGACTGCTGGGCGAGGTGGTGCGCGGCCCTAGCAATTCGATCAACGCGTTGCTGCTGCTCAGCGGCCTGGGCGCGGTGGACCGGGCGTACGACGTCGCACAGGCCTATCTGTTGGAGGAGGGGCCGCTGATGGCCAGTGTTCGCTGGCGCCCGGGACAGGTGGTCGTCGACGACCAGCGCCGCCGCAAGACGCATATGCTGTTCGTGCCGGTCACCGGGGTGCTGCGCAGCGACCCCCGATTTGGCGATCTGGTCCGGCGTATCGGCCTTGCGGACTATTGGCGGGCCGTGGGCAAGACGCCCGACTTCCAGCGAACGGCCTGAGCCGATTTCGGGGAGCCCCTCAGGCGAGGTCGGCCAGGCAACGGGCCAGGGTCGCGTTGAGGATCTCGTCGGCCAGGGGGTGGTCGTCGGGGACGCCGCGGGACAGCATCACGCCACCGACCATCTGCGACAGCAGCACCGTGGCGCGGGCGCGGGCGTCGGGTCCGCCGATCTGAGCGGCGAAACTCTCGATCATGCCTTCGACGCCGTCGGCGAAGACCTCGCGCACGGGCGCGGGCTGGCGCCCCACGTCTCCGGCCAGCGCGGCGGCGGGGCAGCTCTTTCCTGGCGTCCGCCGCGCGGCCCGGGAGAGATAGCCCCTCAGCATCTCGGCCATGTCGGCCGCCTTGGCGCGCACGGTGGCCATGTCGTCGAAGGCGCGGCCCAGCGCTTCGGCCGACAGTGCCTCCTTGGTCGGGAAGTGGTTGTAAAAGCCGCCGTGGGTGAACCCCGCCGCGCGCATCAGGTCGGCCACGGCCACGCCGTCGAAGCCGCGCTCGCGGAACAGGCCTGAGGCCGCCTCGACCACCCGCTCGCGGTTCTCCGCCGCCTGTTCCTTGCTGATCCGCATCGGCTCCATCCGACAGTTATGCGTACGGTCGTCATTATTGCCGTTGACAGGCGCTCTGTCCATTATGATGATGAATGTCATCAAATTAAAGAAGGGGAACGGCGATGCCGCTCTGGAAAATCTATCACCCGGTCGGCGCCTTCACGGCCGACGAGAAGCAGCAACTCTCCGAGCGGATCACGGCCCTCTACTCGCGCCTGCCCAAGTTCTACGTGGGGGTGGTGTTCCAGGAGGTCGCCGCCGACTCGTTCTTCGTGGGCGGCCAGCCGGCGACCAACTTCGTGCGCATCTGGGTGGACCATATCGCCCGAACACTGCCGACCGCCGAGGCGCGAACCTGGTGGATCGGCCAGTGCGACGAGGCGCTGGCGCCCTTCATCCGCGACAAGGGTTTCGACTGGGAGTTCCACATCGACGAGACGTCGTTCGAGCTGTGGTCGATCCAGGGCATTCGGCCGCCGATGGCCGGCACGGAGGACGAAAAGCGCTGGATCGCAGAGAACCGGCCGACGCCGCTGACAGGGCGCTGATGTCCGTGGATCGGAGGGCGCCGGCCCTCCGATCCCGGCTCAGGGTCACCAGTACAGCTTTGCTTGCGCAGAGCGTGATTTGATTGAGATTTCCTCGATATCGCTTCGGGTCTGGAAGTTTCTTCCATATATTCCTTGCTTAAAGTCCGGATCGGGTGCATCTCTATCCGGTCAAATATCGCTATGGCTCGGCGACATGCACGCGGAATTCATTGAATTCAGCGCAATGTTTGCCTTCGATCCTCTTCGAAAATTTGATCTTCAAGCCCATTTCGGGCGCGAAAACTCATGATCGAGGAGATCATTATGCAAACTGGTGTCGTGAAATGGTTCAACGGCCAAAAGGGCTTCGGCTTCATCCAGCCCGATGACGGCGGCAACGACGTCTTCGTGCACATCTCGGCGCTGGAACGCGCGGGCATGTCGTCGCTGAACGAAGGCCAGAAGATCAGCTTCGAACTCGAGCAGGACCGCAAGAGCGGCAAGATGGCCGCCGGCCAGCTCCAGGCCTGACGCCAACGTCTGCGCCCTGGAGGCGACCAAACGTGGCGATCCACTACGACACGAGACGCGACCCCCAGGGCTGGACGGTGTTCGACCGATGGACGGGCGAGGCGGTGGTGCTTGCCGGCGCCGAGCAGGCCGGAATGGCCTGGCTCGACGCCGACGACCTGATCCAGCGCCTCAACCGCCGCCTCGCGAAGGGCGACAGGAGCATCCTGCAATGAGCCCCGAACAGCAGCACCGATGCACGGTGCAGATCCGCGAGGACGGCGCCCCCTATCTGGCCTTCGAGCCGACCCATGGTCAGCCCTCCTCGTACAGCAATTCCCTGTTCACCCTGGATCTGCGGCCGGGCGTCACGCGCGCCGAGGCCGAAGACCTTGCCGGGGACATAAACCGGCGCCTCTGGGGCGTTTCCACCACCGTCTTTTAGGTTCAGGAGCCGGCCGTTGATCCGCAAGAAACTGCCCGTCGTCCACGGCGTGGGATCCATTCGTTTCCTGGGCCACACAGGCGTCGCCGACTATGCGATCGAGGGCGACCCCACGCGCCTGCGCCTGGGCGTCAACCGGCTTCGGGGCTCCATCACCATTGATCCCGAACTGGCCCTGCAGGCCTTCCAGGCCGGCGAAGGCGTGCTGGTGCTCGAAGGTGGCGAAGAGGTCCGCCTGACGATGGTGGGCCATTCCACCGGCGGCGGCGAAGTCTTCGTGGACGTCAGGTTCTGATCGTGCGCGCCCTGACCGAAGGCGAGCTGCTCGCGCTACGAAACCTCTCCGAGAAGCACGCTGGCAACGTCACCCCGTTCCTGCGCATCGCCGACGCCCAGCAACTGGTCGAGCTGGGGTTGGCCAGCCGTAGCCGGCAGGGTTGGGATATCACCGCGGCGGGCTCGGCCTTCCTCGTGCGCCAGGGTGGCGACCGCATCCTCTGACCGGCCGCGTTCGCCGGTCGTCGCTATCGCGCTTCGAGCTGGCGGATGCACGCGCGCAGCAGCAACGCCCGCGCCGAGCTGATCCCCGGGTCTTTCAGTTCACGCCGGGCGCCTTCGAGGGGCTCGCCGCGATGGGCGTTGCCCAGCCGCCAGATTTCCGAGCGCACCGCCGCGTCGTCTTCACGCAGGCTGCCCAGCCAGGATCGCAGGCCCACGGCTCAGGCCTTCCGCTGGGCAACGCCCAGTACGCGCACGACCTCGGCTGGTTTCGGCGCCGGCTGCTTGGGCTTGCGGAGTTCCTTGCTGGACCGCTTCTGACCCTTCGCCATGTGTTGTCTCCAAGATTTCGGGCCGTATAGCGGCGAAGGTATGAAATATCCAAGATGTCGAGAAGCATATCACGCCCATGCATCAATCGTCGGGCGTTAAATCCCAAGTCGCAAAAATGATTCTTAGACTGGCAGGAAATTTCGAGGAATTCGTGATTCTAAGCTTCAGGTCTGGAAAATGTGTCGGGTCATACATATATTAAGCAGGTGGGCGCGGCGATCGACTTGCCGCGCATTGCGAAGGAGCCTGCGTGACCCAGTATCCGATTCGGTCTGAAGAGTACCGCGCCCGCGCGTTGGCCGAAGTGACGGCCGGGGCCGCGACGCCGCTGGCTCAGGTGCGCGCCAAGCACGAGCAGGCCGCCCGCGTCTGGAGCGTCCTGGCCGAACAGGAAGAGGCGCGCGCCGTAGACCGCGCCGCCCGCTATGCGAAGGCCACAGCCGCCTGATCTGAGAACAACTTGCTCCCGGCCCGGGAGTCGGAAAGCCTCCGGCATTCGTTGGCTGGGGGAGTTTCGCATGGGCTGGAGAACGGCGCTGATCGGCGTCGCATTGGCCTTGGCCGGGATCGCGGCGGCGCACGCCGCGCCCCAATACGTCCGCGCCGGCCACCTCGTGGACGTCGCGCACGGAGAGGTTCAACCCGATCGGTTGTTGACGATTGTCGACGGGCGGATCGCGGCGGTCGGCCCCTGGACGGGCCCGCCCGCCGACGGCCCGATCCTCGACTGGTCGCGCTACACCGTCCTTCCCGGCCTGATCGACCTGCACACCCATGTGGCCGACGGCTTCGGGCAATCCAACGACCCGGCTGAGCCCCTGAAGCACGGACCTGCCGAGACAGCGCTCAAGGGCGCTGAGACGGCGGGCGTCATGCTGCGCTCAGGCTTCACCACCGTACGGGACGTGGGCGCCTACCGGGGCCTGTCGGACGTGACCCTGCGCGACGCCATCGCCCGGGGATGGGTCGACGGGCCGCGGATGATCGTGGCGGGCGGCTACATCACCACGCCCGGCGGCGGCGGGGCGGTGACGGGCCTCAAGACGGGCCAGATCGCGCCGCCGGAGTTCCGGATGGGCGAGGTGCGGGGTCTGGCCCAGGCGCGCGCCGCCGTGCGCCGACTGATCGGCGGCGGGGCCGATTTCATCAAGATCATCGCCACCGGCGCGGTGCTGGCCGTGGGCAGCGAGCCCGGCGCGCTGGAACTCACCGAGGCCGAGATCAAGGCCGCCTGCGACGAGGCCAAGGCGCTGGGGAAATACTGCATCGCCCACGCCCACGGCGCCGAGGGCGTGAAGGCCGCGATCCGCGCCGGCGCCCGCACCATCGAGCACGCCAGCCTGATCGACGACGAGGGCATCGCGCTGGCCAAGGCCCGCGGCGTCTGGCTCGACATGGACATCTACAACGGCGACTGGATCGAGGAGTTCGGCACGAAAGAAGGCTGGCCGGCCGAATACCTGCGCAAGAACCGCGAGACCACCGACGTCCAGCGCGAGGGCTTCCGGAAGGCCGTGGCGGCGGGCGTGAAGCTCAGCTTCGGCACCGACGCCGGAGTCTACCCCTACGGCCTGGGCGCGCGGCAGTTCGCCTACATGGTGCGCTACGGCATGACCCCGGCCCAGGCGATCCGGGCGGCCACCCTGGAATCGGCCGCGGCGCTGGGGATGGAGCGCGACCTCGGCCAGGCCGCGCCGGGCTTCGCCGCCGACCTCGTCGCCGTCGAGGGCGATCCGCTGGCCGACGTGCGCGTGCTGGAGCGCGTAGCCGGGGTGTTGAAGGGCGGCCGGCTGGTGGCGCCCTAAGGACCGGCCGTCAGACCTTGCGGACGAACTCGGCCCGCAGGACCAGGCCCCTGATGCTCTCGTGCCGGCAATCGATCTCCTGCGGGTCGCCGGTCAGCCGAATTGACCGGATCACCGTGCCGCGCTTCAGCGTCATGCCCGCGCCCTTGACCGGCAGATCCTTGACCAGGGTGACCTTGTCGCCATCCGCCAGCAGATTGCCGACGGCGTCGCGCACCTCGACCTGCGAGGCGGCCGCCGCCTGAGTGGCGGCCTCGGCGGCGCTGATCCACTCGCCGGTGGCCTCGTCGTAGACGAATTCGTCGCTGCTCATGTGGCCCCCGTTGCCTTGGCCGGGTCATAGAGGGTCAGTCCCGTTCGCGCCAATCTTGAGTGGCTTTCGGCGGCAGGCAGAATGCTAGCCATGAGATCAAGGGCCTGGAGTATCCGTATTGGGTAGGTTGAGAGAAACGGCTGCGTCGCTTCGTTTCTTCGGGGATGACCTCGATCCTCAGGAAATCACCTTGAGGATAGGCGCCCCACCGACCATCGGCGTGCGGAAGGGCGGCGTCTGGCTCACGTCCCGCGGCGTCGAGAAGATTGCTCGAACAGGCAGTTGGAGGCTCCAGGTCGATCGCCGACAGCCCGGCGATCTGGACGGCCAGATCCTTGAGCTATTGAGCCGTCTGACCTCCGACCTTGAGACATGGAGGGAACTGTCGGCGCGGTATCGCGGCGACATATTCTGCGGCCTCTTCCTTGAATCCGGCAACGACGGCAGCACCCTGTCGCCCGCGACACTGGCAGCAATCGGGCTACGAGGCCTTGAACTCGACCTGGATATCTACGCGCCGCTCGATGACTAGGGTCGCTCTCTAGTCCGCATCCATCTTCAGGGCGGCGATGAAGGCTTCCTGCGGGATCTCGACCTTGCCGAACTGGCGCATGCGCTTCTTGCCGGCCTTCTGCTTGTCGAGCAGCTTGCGCTTGCGGCTGGCGTCGCCGCCGTAGCACTTGGCCGTGACGTCCTTGCGCAGCGCGCGGACGGTTTCCCGAGCGATGATCCGGCCGCCGATCGCCGCCTGGATCGGGATCTGGAACATGTGCGGGTTGATGAGGTCCTTCATCTTCTCGACCATGCCGCGCCCACGGGCCTCGGCGCGGTCGCGGTGGACCAGCATCGACAGGGCGTCCACCGGCTCGGAGTTCACCAGGATCGACATCTTCACCAGGTCGCCGACCTTGTAGTCCTCGATCTGGTAGTCGAACGACGCATAGCCCTTCGAGATCGACTTCAGGCGGTCGTAGAAGTCGAACACCACCTCGTTCAGCGGCAGGTCGTAGACCACCAGGGCGCGGGAGCCCACGTAGCTCAGCTCGCGCTGGCTGCCACGGCGGTCCTGACAGAGCTTGATCACCGAGCCCAGGTACTCGTCGGGCGTCAGGATCGTGGCCTTGATCCAGGGCTCGGCGATGGTGGCGATCTTCACCGGGTCGGGCAGGTCGGCCGGGTTGTGCAGCTCGATCTCTTCGCCGTTGGTGAGGCCGATCTTATAGACCACCGACGGCGCGGTCGCGATCAGGTCCAGGTCGAACTCGCGGGACAGGCGCTCCTGGATGATCTCCAGGTGCAGCAGCCCTAAGAACCCGCAGCGGAAGCCGAAGCCCAGGGCGGCGCTGGTCTCCATCTCGTAGGTGAAGCTGGCGTCGTTCAGGCGCAGGCGGCCGATGGCGGCGCGCAGGTCCTCGAACTTCGCTGCATCGACCGGGAAGAGGCCGCAGAACACCACCGACTGGACTTCGCGGAAGCCCGGCAGGGCCTGGGCCGCGGGCCGCTTTTCGTCGGTGATCGTGTCGCCGACGGCGGCGTGGGCGACTTCCTTGATCTGGGCGGTGATGAAACCGATCTCGCCTGGCCCCAGCGACTCCAGGTCGGTCCGCTTGGGCTTGAAGACGCCGATGCGGTCGATCAGGTGGGTGGAGCCCTGCTGCATCATGCGGATGCGCTGGCCGGCGCGCAGCGTGCCGTCGATCACCCGCACCAGCACGATCACGCCCAGATAGGCGTCATACCAGGCGTCGACCAGCAGCGCCTTCAGCGGCGCGTCGGGGTCGCCCTTGGGCGGCGGCAGGCGCTTCACGACGGCTTCCAGCACGTCGTGGATGCCCAGGCCGGTCTTCGCCGAGCATTCGACGGCGTCCGAGGCGTCCAGCCCGATCACGTCCTCGATCTGCTGGCGCACCCGGTCGGGCTCGGCGGCCGGCAGGTCGATCTTGTTCAGGACCGGCACGATCTCGTGGTTGTTGTCGATGGCCTGATAGACGTTGGCCAGCGTCTGGGCCTCGACGCCCTGCGAGGCGTCCACGACCAGGATCGAGCCCTCGCAGGCGGCGAGCGAGCGGCTGACCTCATAGGCGAAGTCGACGTGCCCGGGCGTGTCCATCAGGTTGAGGATGTAGGTCTCGCCGTCGTCGGCCTTGTATTCAAGGCGGACGGTCTGGGCCTTGATGGTGATCCCGCGCTCGCGTTCGATCTCCATGTTGTCGAGCACCTGCTCGGTCATCTCGCGCAGGGTCAGCGCGCCGGTCTCCTGGATGAGCCGGTCCGACAGCGTGGATTTGCCGTGGTCGATGTGCGCGACGATCGAGAAGTTGCGGATGTGGGACAGAGGCGTGGTCATCTTGCGCGCCCCTCTACCACATTCGCAGGCGCAACATAGCGGCCGGGCTGTCGCGGCGGCCTCAGTGCTCGCGGATCACCTTGGGCGCGCCCGGCGCGTGGGCCAGATTGAGCTCAAGCTCGATCCCGCGCGACGGGATCCAGACCCCCACCGTGAAGCCGCCCCAGCATGTGAAGCTCAGGTGCGCCGCCCCATCGCGAAGCGGTCTGCGCATGATCGGCGTCGGGAAGGTCTCGTGCAGGTGGAATTCCACCGCTTCGCCGGGCCGCAGGTCGGCGACGGCGCCGTCCGCAGTGACGGCCAGGTTCACGGTCGCCCAGTCGCCGCCGCCCTCGAAGGAAGCGCTCAGGCGAAAGCCGCCGGCGTGGTCGGTCCCGCCGAAACGGCCGCTGTTCTTGTCGTCCGGATCGAGGACCGGCCGGCTCTTGTGAGGGGCTTCCAGCTTTGGCGCGGGGGCGCCGGCGGTCAGGCGCCGGGACGTGGGGGCGGCGCTCTGTTGGCCGCAGCATTCGTCGACCTTGATTTCCAGCTCGCCGACCTTGGCGGTCAGCCGCTGTACGTCGGCGTTGATGGCGCTGTTGAAGTTCAGCTCCAGGCCGTCCTTGCCCCACTTCAGCGACTCGATCAGCGGTCCGATGTTGGCCAGCAGAAGGAACAGCGCGCCTGCGCCGCCGATGATCAGCAGGTCGTTGCCGATCGGTTCGTCGACAACGTCAAAGACGTTGAGGCCATAGAGCAGCAGGGCCGCGGCGATCAGCACAAAGCCGACAGTCCCGAACTTCGAGAAGTCCGGTCGGCTCTCGCCTGCGGCGGGTGGCGTTCCCTTGGCCATAACCGTCACCATGAGTGGAAAACCATCGTTACGCAATCTGGAAGCGTTCCGCGGCCCGCTGACGAACGTGGTTAATCGGCCGTTAAGGCGACGTCGGCCATCCAAGACCCCTGGGCGGGACATGATTCTGACTTAGGTGGAGGCGAAAGACGCGCCCATGGATCGTCGCAAACTGATCGTTTCTGGCCTGGTGACGCTGAGCGCCCCGACGCTCGCCCGGGCCCAGACCGTTTCGTCGCAGCCGCTGCCGCCGGCCGAAGCTCCGCCGCCTCCGAACTCGACCCCGGCGTACCCCTCGGCCGGCCCCTCCGGCGCCCCGGCAGGCGAGGCGGGCACCTACAGCCAGGACGAAATCGTCCGGAACGTCTCGGACTTTCTGGGCGTCACCGCCGAGGCGGCGGGCGCGGCGGTGGAGCGGCTGTTCGCCAAGAACGGCCGGCCCACGGCCTACATCGCCGGCGAAGAGGGCTCGGGCTCGTTCGTCCTGGGTCTGCGCTACGGCCGCGGCCTGTTGTACATGAAGGACAAGACCCCGATGGAGGTCTTCTGGCAGGGCCCGTCGGTGGGCTGGGACTGGGGCGGCAACGCCAGCCGGGTCTTCACCCTCTGCTACAACCTGCATGTGCCCGAGGCGATCTTCCAGCGCTTCCCGGGCGTCGAGGGCACCGCCTATCTGGTGGGCGGCCTGGGCGTGAACTACCAGCGCGCCGAGGATGTCACCCTGGCTCCCATCCGCGCCGGCGTCGGCCTGCGCCTGGGCGCCAACGTGGGTTACCTGGCCTATACCCGGAAGCGGAGCGTCATCCCGTTCTAGCGCTCGGCGGGGACGTCACGATTTATGGGTCTTGCCGACCAGCCAATCCATCAGGGCCAGCAGAACGCCGGACACCACGAACACGACGTGGATTCCGACCAGCCACGCCAGATGGCGGTCGGAAATGTCCTTGCCTTCCGCGAGCTCCATGAACGCCTTCAGCAGCGCGATGGCGCTGATCGCGACGATCGACGCCACGAGCTTCAGCTTCAGGCCGGAGAAGTCCACCGTGCCCATCCATCCCGGACGATCCTCGTCGTCGCCGGTGTCGATCTTTGAGACGAAGTTCTCGTAGCCCGAGAAGATCACGATCAGCAGCAGATTGCCGGCAAGGGACAGGTCGATGAGCGTCAGGGCCATCAGGATGGCCGCTTCCGGCGACATGTCGCCCAGATGCGAGAGGTCCTTGATCGCCGCTTGGACGAATACGACGAACAGCGCGGCGAGCGCGAACACCAAGCCCACGTAGAACGGCGCCATCAGCCAGCGGGCCCGGAACAGCCAGAGCTCCAGGAGGAGCTCCGCCGACGGTTTGCGCTTCGCCATGCGGGCGGACGGTTCGAGCTTGTCCATGGGCCTACCTGATCGCGCTTGTGGCGCGCGCGCAAGGCGGCGGGCGTCGGCCTGCGTCTGCGGCCCCAGCATCATCCTGGATGAAGCTGTCCTCTGGGGGGAGGGCTTAGCGCCCGTCCAGCGACGCCCCGACCCGCTGCGTTTCCGTGTCGAACAGCCCGCGACCCGGCACGTGGTTGAGTTCCAATCGGATGCCGTCGGGGTCTTCGAACAGCACGGCGTAGTAGCCGGGCGCCCAGGGCTCGTCCTGCGGCGGATGGACGATCCTGGTGCCTATCGACTGCAGGAAGACGTACAGCGCGTCCACGTCGGCCTTCTCGCGGGCGCGCCAGCAGTGGTGATGCAGACCCACCCGGAACTGCACGAACCGGGCGCCGGCGTGCTCGGGATCGGGGCGACGGATGCCGAAGCCGGTTCGGCCGCCGACGCAGTAGTAAGTGTCGGCGCTGTCGGCCACCTCGCGCATGCCCAGGAACGGCAGCAGTTGCCGGTAGAAGGCGACCGACCTCTCGAAATCGCCCGCCGTGATGAAGGTATGTGCGACGCCGTTGACTTCCATGGGGTGCGATCAGGCCATTGTGACCTGCGCGGAAGTCAACGGCGCGCGCTCATCGACGGATGCCGGAGCTTATGTGCCCGGCTCGTCCGCGGGGTCAGGCCGCGCAGGCCGCCTGTTTGCGTCGGCGACATGCGGCGCCCGCCAGGCCGAAGCCCAGGATCATCATCGCCCAGGTCGATGGTTCCGGAATGGCGCCGGTGGACGGCACGGTGCGGAGTTGGAAGGCCGACAGCAGCTGGTATCGGGTCACGCCTTCCGTGCGGATCGCGTACTCGGTGACCCCGTCCGCATCGAACTCCACCTTCACCCACTGCGGCATCGTGCGTCCCGGGTAGTTCGGGCCGCCGGCCAGCGCGCCGCCGGCCTGGACCGGCGCCGAAAAGACGCCGTTGAGCGAGAAGGCTGTCGCCCAGTTGGCGTCCCACTGGGGCAGGAACAGCTGCATCATGTACTTCCCCGCCGCCAGCGTTCCGAGCTGCAGCTCGACCTGCGTGGGCAGCACGAAGTACGCCGTCGACGCCAACAGGGTGCGGTACTCCGGATCCCAGTCCGACGAGAACTGTCCGTAGTTGGACAGGACGCCATAGTTCGATGTGTTCGGGACGCCGAGCCCGATGTTCTGGAAAGTCACGCCGTTGACAGTCGTCGTGGCGCCGAAGGTCCCCGCGTCGAGCAACTCGCCGGTGTTGATCACGTCGCTGCTCTTGCCGGTGCTGTCCACCGGGGCGAACCAGGTGATGGCCGCCGTCGCCGGTCCTGCGCTGAGCAAGGCGCCCGCCGACAGGGCCGCGAAGCTCAAGCGAAGCTTGGCCGAAGTCAGGGAAGTTTCCAAAGCGCACCCTCCTCGAGATGAGGCGCTCAGGTAGTGCGCTCATGTCGCAGCCATCAATTGGACTCCGGTCGTATGCCGGCCATACGACCCGACGCCTGGCTGGGCTGGACCACGCGTCGGGCGCCATGAGTCCGTCCCGCGGCCGGATCACTGCCTGATGGCGACGGACTTGGCGACCAGGGACCGACTGCGCCGCAGATGCCGGACCAGGTCCATGCCGCACCACCAGCATAGGCGGTGCAGCTCAGGCCGAGAACGCCGCGACGGCGACAGACGTATCCATGAAGTCGCGGAACCGCAGCCACTTCTCGCCGCGAACCGTGATCACGTGGGCGAAGTCGGACTCGATTTCACCGCCCGTGGACCGTGCCGTCAGACGCAGGTGACCCGTCACCGTCACCTTGTCCCCCTCCCCGAAGAAGTCGAGAGGATCGAACTGATGGATATCGACCGACGACAGCACGGTCTCGAAGAAGCGCCGAGCCTCCGCCTTGCCGCGATAGTGACCCGCGTACGGAATGATCGAAGGCCCGTAGAATTCGATTTCGATATCGGGGTCCAGGAGGGCGACGAGATAGCCCCAGGGCCTCAACTTCCTGGCCCGTGTCAGTGAGATTTCGGCGGGCCTGGACTAAGGCGAAGTCGCCCTATCCCCGCAGCTTGGCTCCGACCGCCTTCTCGACCGCCCCCACAATCCGGCCCGACAGCGCCTCGATCTCGCCGTCGGTGAGCGTCTTCTCGCGGGGCTGGACCACCACCTCGACGGCGACCGACTTCTGGCCCTCCGGCACGCCGGTTCCGGCGTAGACGTCGAACACCCGCGCGTCGGCGATCAGCGCCTTGTCGGCGCCGAGGATCGGGCGGACCAGGTCGCCGGCCGGCGTGTCGGCCCCCACCAGGAACGCGAAGTCGCGCGTCAGCGGCATCAGCGGCGACCGCTCCAGCGCCGCCTTGGTCTTCACGCCCTTCTTCTTGGGCTCGGGGATCGCATCCAGGCTGAGTTCGAAGGCCAGCATCGGACCCTCGGCGTCCAGCGCCTTCAGGATGCGCGGGTGCAGCTCGCCGAACTCGGCGATCACCACCTTCGGGCCCAGCTGCAGGCGGGCCGAGCGGCCCGGGTGCCACCAACCCGCGTTCTGGCCCTGGACCACCTGCAGCTGCGGCGCGCCCAGTTCGTCGAGAAGCGCCAGCAGGTCGGCCTTCAGGGCGAACAGCCGATCGCCGCCGGCTTTCGCCCAGTGCTTGGGCGAGTGCGGCGCCAGCAGCGCGGTGACCGCCGTCCACTGGTCGGCCGGCTGGTCGCCGCGGAAGTTGGGGCCCACCTCGAACAGGGCCGCATCGGGAAAGCCCTTGCGGGCGTTGCGGGCGGCGGCGTCGATCAGATTGCCCAGCGCGGTGGGCCGCATGGTCGACAGGTCGGAGGCGATCGGGTTGGTCAGCACCAGCTTCGGGTCGCCGCCGCCGAACATCTCGGCCCACTCCTGGCGCATGAAGCTCCAGGTGATGGCCTCGGCATAACCGCGGGCGGCGAGCGCGCGGCGGGCGTCGCGCATGCGCCGCTGGCGGATCGTCAGCACGCCGCCGGCGGGGCGCGCGATCTCGGGCAGGGGTTCGGCCGGCAGGGCGTCGAAGCCCTCGATGCGGGCCACTTCCTCGACAAGATCGGCCTTGCCTTCCACGTCGCGGCGCCAGCTGGGCGGGGTCACCGCGTCGCCGTCCACCGCGAAGCCCAGCTTGGTCAGGATGTCGTCGATCCGGGACGGCGGGACGTTGAGGCCCGACAGCTTCTTCACATAGCCGCGGTCAAAGGCGATGGCCTTGGGCGGGGCGGGCGCATGGCCGGCCACGCGCACCTCGGACGGCTCGCCGCCGCAGAGCTGCAGGATCAGCTGGGTCGCGAGTTCCAGGCCGGGGACCGGGGACTCCGGATCGACGCCGCGGGCGAAGCGGTACTGGGCGTCGGAGTTGATCCCCAGGGTGCGGCCCGTCTGGGCCGTGCGGATCGGGTCGAACCAGGCGCATTCCAGGAACACGTCGGTGGTCTCGTCCGAGCAGCCCGAGTCCTGGCCGCCGATCACGCCGCCCAGGCAGACAGGGCCAGAGGCGTCGGCGATGACGCAGATCTCGGGGCCGACCGCATAGGTCTTGCCATCCAGCGCCAGGATGCTCTCGCCCTCACGGCCCAGGCGGGCCTCGATGACCGGGCCCTTGAGCTTGGCCGCGTCATAGACGTGCGCCGGCCGGCAGCGGTCCTGCGAGACCAGGTTGGTCACGTCCACCAGGGCGTTGATGGGGCGCAGGCCCACGCTGACCAGCTTCTGCTGCAGCCAGGCCGGCGAGGGGCCGTTCTTCACGCCCCGGATCAGGCGGCCGGCGAACACCGGGCAGGCGTCGCCGTCGACCCGGATCTCGATGGGGCAGGGGAAGCTTCCTTTCACCGGCGCGGTCGTATCGGGCTTCAGCGTCCCCAGGCCGGCGGCGGCCAGGTCGCGGGCGATGCCGCGGACGCCCAGCCAGTCGGGCCGGTTGGGCGTCACCTCGAAGTCGATCGCCGCCTCCAGGCCGAACGCCTCGACGGCGCTGGCGCCCACGGGCAGGTCGTCCGACAGTTCGACGATGCCGTCGGACTCCTCGGAGATCTCCAGCTCGCGCGCCGAACACAGCATGCCGTTGGAGACCACGCCGCGGACCGGGCGCGCTTCCAGCGTCACGCCCGAGCCGGGCACATAGGCGCCGATCGGGGCGTAGATGGTGGTCAGGCCCGCGCGCGCGTTCGGCGCGCCGCAGACGATCTCGAGGCGGCCATCCTTGGTGTCGACCTGGCAGACCCGCAGCTTATCGGCATTGGGGTGCTGCACGGCCTCGACGATCTTGGCGACCGTGAAGGCGGCCAGTCTCTTGCCGGGGTCTTCCACATGCTCGACCTCGAGACCGGCCATGGTCATGGCCTCGACCACAGCGCCGACGTCGGCCGTGGTGTCGAGGTGCTCTTTGAGCCAGGAGAGCGTGAACTTCATCGGTCGGCTCCTTCGCCGAGAATCTCAACCAGCCGAAAGCGCTCGCAGTAGAGCAGCATGTCCGGCGCGAACCCGCCGTTGCGGGTGAAATAGGCGCGGTGGCCGTCGCGCCAGTCCTCAAGGCAGGTGTCGCCTTCGCCCTCGGCGTGGGCAAAGGTCCAGCCGACCTCGTTGAAGCGCAGCTTTTCCAGCGACACGGTCTCGATGACCGCGCGCGGGACGCCAGCGCCATCCTTGGCGACCATCCGCTTGCCCACGTGGGTCAGCTCGCCGTCGCGGGCCGCCCAGCAGGTGGCGGTCTTCGCGCCCGAGAGCACGAAGCCCAGCAGCCGGTCGGCCATCTCGGGGCTGTCGCCGAACGCGAAAGTCTCCAGGGACCGCCAGTCCTGTGCCGTGGCTTCCGTCACCGCGCGGCTCCCTCAAGCTGCCGTGCCAGGCGATAGAGCTGCGCATGGTCAACCTCGACGTCGAAATCGAGGTGCCCTTCCATTTGGAACGGCCATCCCAGCACATGGACGTCGGCAGTCACCTGACCCCTGCTACCTGCCTTGAACGTGACGGCGAAGGAATCGGTGTCACCGAGCCAAGCCTCGCCTTTGAGCGTCTCATGCAGGGTCGAAAGGCGTCGCGCGGCTTGCTGTAGGTCGACCGGCTCCGTCCGCCAGGCGCCGGTGAGCCCTCGACCTCGAAGCTCGAGGTCTAGCCGATCTCCAGCGGTGGCGATGGCCAGCCAGCACTCGCCTATGCCGATCTGGACGGATTCGGTCATGACAGCCCCGTCGCGGGGTTCGGCGCCTGGAAGGCCGAGAAGCCGTAGTGGTCCAGCCAGCGGGTGTCGCCGGCGAACATGTCGCGCAGGTCGGGCATGCCGTACTTCAGCATCCCCAGCCGGTCGACGCCGAAGCCGAACGCGAAGCCCTGCCACTGGTCGGGGTCGAGGCCGCAGTTGCGGAGCACGTTGGGGTGCACCATCCCGCAGCCGACGATCTCCATCCAGTCGTTGCCCTGGCCGATCTTCACGTCGCCGCCCGAGCGGTCGCACTTCACGTCCATCTCGGCGCTGGGCTCGGTGAACGGGAAGTGGTGCGGGCGGAAGCGCGACTCGACCATCGGCGTCTCGAAGTAGCGCGCGATGAACTGGTCCAGCGTCCACTTGAGGTGGCCCATGTGGATGTCGCGGTCGATGACCAGGCCTTCCAGCTGATGGAACATCGGCGTGTGGGTGGCGTCGGAGTCCGAACGGTAAGTGCGGCCCGGCACGATCACGCGGATCGGCGGCTCCTGCCCGTTGGCGATCCACGACGGCAGCTTCTCGTTGAGACGCTGCATGGTGCGGATCTGCACCGGGCTGGTGTGGGTGCGCAGCACCTTGCGCTCACCGCGCTCGTCCTCGGGCAGCCAGAAGGTGTCGTGCATCTCCCGCGCCGGATGTTTGGGCGGGAAGTTGAGCGCGGTGAAGTTGTGGAAGTCGTCCTCGATGTCCGGACCTTCAGCCAGGCTGAAGCCCATGTCGGCGAAGACGGCGATCATCTCGTCCAGCACCTGCATGGTGGGGTGGACGCGGCCGCGGCGTTCGGGCGGCGGCGGCAGCGAGAGGTCGACGCGCTCGGCGGCCAGCTTGGCGTCGAGGGCGGCGGTCTCCAGCGCGTCCTTCCGGGCGGCGATGGCGGCCTGCACGGCGTCGCGCAGGCCATTGATCTTCGGTCCCTGCTCGCGGCGCTCTTCGGGCGTGAGCTTACCCAGCGTCTTCAACAGCTCGGAGATCGAGCCGGTCTTGCCCAGCGCTTCCACGCGGATGGCTTCCAGGGCGGCGAGATCTGCGGCGGCGGCGACGCGCGCCGACAGCTCGGCTTCCATTTGGGTCAGGTCAGTCATGAGGCGGTCTGCTCTAGAGGAGGAGTGTCTTGAGCGGAAGGCAGCAAAAAGCCCTCCGGCGGTTCGGCCGGAGGGCTTCTTGAAAGCGTCAGGTCTTTGAGAGACCCAGGCCTTAAGCCAGCGCGGCGCGAACCTTGTCGGCGATGGCCTTGAAAGCAACCGGATCGGCGCCGGCGACGTCGGCGAGGACCTTGCGGTCCATTTCGATCCCGGCCTTCTCAAGGCCGTGAATAAACTGCGAGTAGGTGAAACCCTCGGTCCGGGCCGCGGCGTTGATCCGTTGGATCCACAGCGAGCGGAACATGCGCTTACGGACCTTACGGTCGCGGTAGGCGTACTGGCCGGCCTTGTCCACGGCCGCCTTGGCGGTGCGGATGGTGTTCTTGCGGCGCCCGTAGAAGCCCTTGGCCTGCTCGAGAACCTTCTTGTGCTTGGCGTGGGCGGTAACGCCCCTTTTCACGCGTGCCATCTGTCAGATTCTCCTAGAGGCCGTACGGGAGCCAAAGCTTGATGATCTTGGTATCAGCTTCGCTCATCACCTTGGTGCCGCGGTTCTGACGGATGTACTTGGCGTTGTGGCTGATCAGGCGGTGGCGCTTGCCGGCGACGCCGGCCTTCAGCTTTCCAGACGCCGTCATCCGAAAGCGCTTCTTCACGCCGGACTTGGTCTTCAGTTTGGGCATTTCACGTCGGGGTCCGAAGATCCCGTCCTCTGGTCGTGTTGATGAACCGCCCTGGCATGCCTTGGGGCCAGGCGGTTCCGAAGGGGCGGGCTAGTAGCGGAAGGATGGGTGCGGCGCAACGCTTTTCGCCGCTCTGCGGCAGGTTGGCGCCAGGGATTCAGACCATACTGGGGCCTCCCGACATAACGTTCAGGCAGGCTGCACGCACTTTTTCTCCGCGTTAACGGCAACGCTTAAGCGCCGGTTTTCCGCAATGGGCTATTGCGTGATCGCCTGCCGCGGACTGCGGCGCTGGAGACCAGCATGTCGAGCACCTCTTCCGTTGGGTCCGTCGCCGCGCAACCGCCGGTCAATTTCCGACCGCCCGTGGACAACGACAAGGCCCAGGCCGCCAAGGCCGCCGATGACAAGGCCAAGGCCGACGAAGAAGCCGTGAAGGCCAAGGCCGGCCGGGAGCCCGGCAAGGGCCAGGTGCTGGACATCCAGGCTTAAGGCAGAGCGCCTCGGCGCGGTCAGCACTCGATCCCGTTAAGCCGCGCCGTTCTCCGGGTCATTCGATGACCTGAGCGGTCTGATCGCGTCGCCATGCCTGCGCGCGCCGGCCAGCGGCCAGCGCGATGAGGATCGTCGGCGCGACGGCGATGGCGCCCAGGACGTAGGGCGCATGGATGCTGACGTGGGCGAAGCCCAGGTTGGAGAACATCGGACCCACCACGCGCGCCAGGGCGCCCATGGCGTTGTTGAGGCCCAGGATCTGGCCCTGCCGGTGCGGGTCGGCGGTCTCGGAGATCAGGGCGCTCACGTTCGGCCAGGCGACCGACTGCCCCACCGCGCTGAGCGTGAGCAGGGCAATGGTCATCGGCCCGTTCACCGACAGGGGTTGCAGCGCCATGCAGAGCATGGTGACGCCCATGCCGATGGCCAGCATGCGGCCCTGTCCGTACCGCTCGGACAGAGGACCGGTCACGAAGATCTGGGTGATCGCCGAGGCGACCCCGACAACGGCGAAGGCCCAGCCGATCTCCTGCGGCCCCCATCCGTAGCGGGCCAGGGTCCAGAGGCCGAAGATCGACTCGATGCCGGTGAAGGCGAAGCCGACCAGGAATGTGAGCAGCATCAACGGACCGATCACGGGATGCCGCGCGGCCTCGCCCGTGGCGGCCCAGCGGTTCGGGCGGTGGCTGTTCGAGAGGTCGCGTTCGCGGCTCTCGCGGATGAACAGGAGGATGAAGACCGCTGACACCAGGAAGAAGCTGGCCGAGATGAACAGCGGCAGCTGGAAGCCGATGGGTCCGGCGCTGGGCCGTGCGAACACCCCGCCCATGAACGGCCCCACGATCAGGCCCACGTTCCAGCCGGCGCTCATGTAGCTCATCGTGCGTGTGCGCCGCTCGGGCGGCGTCACGTCGGCGATGTAGCCCTGTATGATTGAGCCGTTGCCGCTGAACAGCCCGCCCAGCAGGCGAATCCCGAACGCGGCCATGGCCGTGGGCGCGAAGGCCAGCGCCAGGTAGCAGAGGCCGTTCGCCGCGATCGTCATGATCAGCAGGGGTTTGCGGCCGTACTTGTCCGAAAGGCGGCCCCAGAACGGTTCGCCGAAGAAGGTGCCGATCGAGAAGCCCGAGAAGATCAGGGCGATCTCCATCGGCGAGGCGTCGAACGACTTGGCGTAGAAGGGCAGCAACGGGACGATGATCCCGAAGCCCAGCATGTTCAGGAAGATGATGCCGATGAGCGACAACGCGGCCCACGGAGGCGGCGTCGCCCCCCGCGGCGGCGTGTCGGACATGCAAGGGTGTTAGGACGGCCCGCCGGGACGGGCAAGCTTGGACGCTACGTTATCCGGGTTGCACGACGCCCGTAGGCGTCGGCGGCTAAGGGTTCTGCTTCTTCAGCTCGGCGCGGAAGGCGGCTTCCTGGCCTGCGTAGAAGGTCTTGCAGCCCGCGGGATCGACGAAGGCGTCGGCCTTGCCGGCCTCGAGGGCCTTCGCCTTGGCCGGCATGCCGAAGAAGCGGCCATGCGAGCCCAGGAAGACCTCGCAGGGCAGGGCCTTCCAGGTGGCGAAGCTCTTTTCGAATGCCGCGGTGATCCCCGGATACGTCTCGGCCTTGCCCAGCTTGTAGCCGGGCAGGACGCTGGACGAGCAGTGGACCAGACCCTGGCGGATCTTGCCGGCCACGGTGACCGGGAAGGTCCAGGTGGTGCACCCGGCGGTGTGGCCGCCGGTGATGTGCGCGGTCAGGGTCCAGCCGCCCAGCGTGACCTTTTCCCCGTCCTTGATCGTCTTCGCGACCGGCACGGGCTCGTACTCGTAGGCCTTGCCCTTCAGGAAGGGGTCGCCCTTGCCGCCGGCGGCGATGATCGGCCCGTCGGCGGCGCTGGCGTAGAGCCTGGCGTTCGGCGCGGCCTTGCGGATCTCGGCGAGTCCGGCGGCGTGATCGAAGTGCTGGTGGGTGTTCAGCAGGATCTTCACCTGCGCCGGGTCGAAGCCCAGGGCGCGGATGTTGGCCACGACCTGGCGGCCGGTGGCCGCCTCGCCGCCGTCGAGAACAATCAGGCCCGCCTTCGAGACGAAGAGGAAGGCCGTGAGGTCCGAGGAGCCGACGTAGTAGAGGTTGTCGCCGATCTTGAACGGTTTGACCGGGGTGGCCCAGTCATCCGGGGTCTGCGCGGCGGCGGCGGCGGAGACGAAAACGGCCGCTGCGAAAGCGGCCGTTCCTGCAACTCGGGTCAGGGCCTGAGGCACTAGCGGGGCGCCAGGATCATGATCATCTGGCGGCCTTCCATGCGCGGCTCGTACTCGACCTTGGCGATGGGCTCGAAGTCGGCTTTCACCTTCTGGAGCAGCTTCATCCCAAGTTCCGGGTGGGCCAGTTCGCGACCGCGGAAGCGCAGGGTGATCTTCACCTTGTCGCCTTCTTCGAAGAAGCGATGCATCGACCGCGACTTCACTTCATAGTCATGGATGTCGATGTTCGGCCGGAGCTTGATTTCCTTGAGCTCCACCACCTTCTGCTTTTTCCGCGCCTCGTTCTTCTTCTTCTGCTCCTGGAACTTGAACTTGCCGTAGTCCAGGATCTTGCAGACGGGCGGGTCCGCGTTCGGCACGATCTCGACCAGGTCGAGGCCGGCCTCTTCGGCGGCTTCGATGGCGGCCGAGGTCGGCATCACCCCTTGTTTCTCACCGTGCTGGTCGATGAGGAGAACGCGGGGGACGCGGATATCTTCGTTCATGCGCGGCCCTTCTTTGACGGGCGGCGCTTGCATGGGGCGGCGAATAGGCAGTGCTCCGGACTGTTGAAACGCAAAAAACGCCGGCGCGCGCGAAGCGATCCGGTCGTCGGGCCAGTATATGACGCGCAGGGGCCCCAGTATCAAGGCGCGCGCTAGGTCAGAGGGACCAAAGATCCCGCGGCCTGCGCCACCTGGGCCACCGGCAGGTCGGCCAAGTTGTCGGCGCGCAGGATCGCCACGCGGCCCCGGGGGGCCGAGAGCGCCGGATCGGAAGCCTTGGAGAACAGCACGATGGTGGGCGCCCCGCCGGCGGCGGCCAGGTGCAGGGGCCCGGTGTCGTTGCCGACGGCCAGGGCGGCCTTCTGGCCCAGCAGCGCGACGCTGGCGAAGTCGGTGCGGCCGGTGAGGTCGCGGGCGCGCGGCACGCTGCGCTGGATGGCATGCGCCAGCTCGGTCTCGGCCGGGCCGCCCACCACCACGATGTCCAGGCCGCGACCGTACAGGATGCGCGCCAGCTCGGAGTACTTCTCGACCGGCCAGCGCTTGTCCATGCGGTGGGCCGAACCGCCCGGCACGAAGATCGCGTAGGGCCGGGGCTTGTTGGCGCCTGGCACCGGCCGTTCGGGCGGCCGCGCCTTGGCGATCCACGACAGGTCGGGCGGCGGGGCCGAGCCGGGCTCGGTGGGGGCGTCGGGCCAGATGCCGGCGGATTTCAGCTGGTCGGCCTGTCGCTCCAGGGTGTGCATGCCGTTGCGCAGCGGATTCTTGTGCGGCAGCGAGCAGCCGAAGGCGATGCCCGACCAGGCCGGCGGGCCGGGCCGCAACAGCTGGAATATCCGGTTCGACTGGGCCGAGGTCTGCAGATCGTAGACCCGCGCGTAGCCGGCCGCCTTGATTCGGCTGCGCAGCGCCATCCACTGCGCGAACGTCTCGGGCCGACCGCCAGTGTCGACGGCGTTGAAGTAGGGGCAGATCTTCCCCAGCGCCTCGAATGGCGGGGTGGTGAGCAGGGTGATGTGGGCCTTGGGATGGGCCTTGCGGATCTGCTTCATCGCCGCCAGCGCCAGGACGAAGTCGCCCAGGGCCGACAGCTTGATCACCAGGATGCGCTCGACGTTGCGGGCCATCAGCGGCGCGCCTCCAGCACGCGCTCGTAGGCGGCCAGGGTCTGAGCGCACATGGCGTCGGCCGAGTAGAGCTGACGGGCGCGGTTGCGGCCGACTTCGCCCATTTCCCTGCGGCGGGTGGGGCCGATATCGATGGCCCGGCCAAGGGCGGCGGCCCAGGCCCCGGGGTCCTCGACGGGCGCCAGCCAGCCGGTCGTTCCGTCGACGATCGTCTCGGTGACGCCGCCGTGGTTCGAGGCGATCACCGTGCGGCCCATGGCCTGGGGTTCGACGGCGGCGCGGCCGAAGGATTCCGGCACGTTGGTGGGCAGGATGGCCAGGTCGGCCAGCAGGTAGGCGGCCGGCATGTCGTCGCAGTGTCCGACGATTCTGATGGCGCCCGACAGCCCGGCCGCATCGATGGCCGCCTGCACCTCGGCGGCGTAGCCCGTGCGGCCTTGATCATCGCCGGCGAAGAGGATCAGGAAGTCGTCGCGCCCGGCCTCGGCCATCCGGCGCGCGGCCTCGACGATCATCAGGTGGCCCTTGATGCGGGTCAGCCGGCCGGCCAGCAGGATGCGCGTGCGGTGGTCGTCGGCCGAGATCCCCCAGGCGGCGCGCAGGGCCTCGACGCGGGCGGGCGCCACGAAGGCGGGGTCGAAGCGACCCAGGTCGACGCCGCGCGGGATGGTGACCAGCTTGCCGGGGTCGATGCCGTGCTCACTCAGGACGTGGTCGCGGGTGTAGTCCGAGTTGGCGATGACCAGGTCGCCGCGGGTCATGATCGCGTTGTACCAGCGCTTGAGCCCGGACTGGGCCTTGTAGACGCCGTGATAGGTGGCGACGAACGGCGTGCCGGTCGCGTGCGCCGCCCACAGCGCCGAGAACGCCGGCGCCCGGCTGCGGGCGTGGACGATGGACACCTTTTCCTGACGGATCAGGCTGACCAGGCGCGCCGCGTTGCCCAGCATCGTCAGCGGGTTCTTGGTCTGCACCGGCATCTGGGCCAGCCGGCCGCCGTCAGCCTCCAGCCGCGCTGTCATGCGCCCGCCGCGCGTGGCCACCAGGGCGGCGCCGCCGGCCTGAACCACGGCGTGGGCGACGTCGATCGTGCTCTGCTCAGCCCCGCCCGTCTCCAGCTCGGGGACCACCTGCAGCAGCGTGAAATCGGGGGGTAAGGGCACGGGGCTTTGTCTAGACTGTTTCGCAGGCGCACAGAACACCGGCGAGCGGGGTGACGAATGGAATCGAGCGGACTCCTCGAACGGCCAGATGGCGAGCGTGTGGCGTGGATGAAGGTTGCCGGCGAGGGGCCGACCGTCGTGTGGCTGGGCGGCTTCATGTCGGACATGACCGGGACCAAGGCCCAGGCGCTGGCCGACTGGGCGATCGCCAACCGGCGCGCCTATGTGCGCTTCGACTACTTCGGCCACGGCGCCTCCACCGGGGATTTCGCGGCGGGCACGATCAGCCGCTGGCGGCGTGACGCGCTGGCGGTGATCGCCGAGCTGACCGAGGGCGAACTTGTGCTGGTGGGCTCGTCGATGGGCGGCTGGATCGCCTGCCTGGCCGCGATGGTCGTTCCCGAGCGGATCGCCGGCATGGTGCTGGTGGCGCCCGCGCCCGACTTCACCGAGAAGCTGATGACGCCCGAGATCCCGCCCGAGGGCCACGCGGCGCTGGCCGCCGACGGGGTCTGGCTGCGGCCCAGCGAATATGGCGACCCCTATCCGATCAGCCGCGGCCTGCTGGAGGACGGCGCCCGCTGGTCGATCCTGGGCGGTGAGCCGATCCCGCTGACCATGCCGATCCGCATCCTGCAGGGCGGCGAGGACCCCGACGTGCCGTGGCGCCACGCGCTGGAACTGGCGCAGGGGCTGAAGGGGAAGGACGTCGTGTTCTCGCTCATCAAGGACGGCGACCACCGGCTGTCGCGCCCGCAGGACATCGCGCGGCTGATCGCGGCGGTGGAGGAGCACTAGGCCCTCCAACGCCCGGAGGAGGTGGCGCGAAGAGCCGGACGTGGCTTCGTCAACGGCGACGCCGCAGCGGAAGCCCCCTCCGCTTCGCGGTCCCCCTCAAGGGGGTGGTGATCGCGGGGTGAGCGACAGTTTTGACTCAGCAAGCCCCAGGGCTTGGCAACGCCGGCGATCGAGGTCGGGGTCGACGCCTCGAACCTGGCGAAGATGCTGAGTGAGAGAGGGCGGTTTCGGCCGCGACCAGACTGCGCTTGAGTGGGGGCGAAGGCATAGCGCCCGACGCCGTCGTCGGGTTTGCTTCAGCTTCTCGCTGTGGGCAGGCCTGGATCGGCATGTCGGGAATGGCAAATTTCCGGCGCCGATCCAACGGGGAGAAGCCAAGCGAAGCGGACCTATTCAGGATTTGCCGCCGGAGCCGTCCCCTCTGCCGCTGCAATACCGTCCAGGAACAGCTGGCGTCCACTACGGGTCGAAATGTTCTCGCGGGCCATTTCCTCGAGGGCCTGGGGTGACAGGGCGCGGCAACGCGCCAGGGCCAACTGGGCTTCCCGAGTCTTTCCGAGATGCCCAAGGCACGATGCGAACAGAGCGTGCCAGTATGGATACTCGGCCTCTTGGACGGCTTCTCCCAAGAGGCCGGCCGCCTCGTCGTAGAGGCCCTGCCAGAAGCGAACTTGGCCCATGGTTCCGATCTGGCCCGTCCGGCCCGTCGGATTGAGCCGTATCGCCTCCTGCGCATGTTCGAAGGCGGCTTCGGGCCGCCAGGCGGCTAGCCTGGTGACGCCGCTCAAGGTCCAGACCGCAGCTGACCCAGGGTTCAGGGCGATGGCGCGGTCCGCCAGGTCGCAGGCTCCGTCCCCATCTTCACCCAACAACGCGCGAACCGCGGCAACCGTAACGAGCACCTCAGCATCGTCTGTGGCTGCCTTCAGGGCCCGTTCTGCCAGGGAGAGAGCCTGTCGCCGGTGGTCTTCGGCGTCCCCCGGGGATCCGCTCGTAAGAATCTGACGGTGGCAGAATGCCGCCAGGGCCAGCGCCTGGCCAAAATCCGGATCCAGCGCGATGGCCCGGTTCAAGAGATCGAGCGCTTCCAAGTGACGGCCCCCGACGAAGGCGTGAAACAAGGCTGAGGCGCGCAGGTAGAGGTCATAGGCGCCCAGGTTCGTCGTCGGCTGGCTCGCCCCCCGCCGGACCTCGACAGACTGCACCGTCGGCTCGATTCTGCCCGCGACAGCCAACGCCACACTGTCCTGAAGGGCAAAGACATCGTCCAGAGCGCTCTCGAAGCGCTCACACCAGATCTGCGCGCCATCGGACCCATCGACAAGTTGGACGTTTATGCGAAGCCGGCTCCCGGCTCTTCGGACGCTCCCTTCGAGCAGATAGCGAACCCCCAACTGAAGGGCCGCCTCCCGAGCATCTATGTACTTGCCGTTGAAGATCAGGGTGGAGCTGCTGGCGATGACCAAGAGCGACTTGAAGCGGCTAAGGGCGTTGGTGATTTCCACAATCATGCCCTCGGCGAAATACGCCTGGTCAGGGTCGCCTGAGAGATTCGCAAACGGCATCACGGCGATGGAGGGCTTAATGGGAGCGGCAAGCGCCGGCTTGGCGAACGGCAGCGCGGACTCGTCCAGGCGGTAGCCGACCCGCGGTATCGTAGTCACCGCGAAGCCGCCGTGCGCCTCGGCCCGTTTGCGGATCGCCTGAGTGCAGCGGTTGATGGCGTCCTCGCCCACCGCACGACCACCCCAGCAGGCCTGGATCAGATCGTCGCGGGAGACCACCTGGCCGCGCACTCGGGCCAGGGCCACCAGCACCTGCATCACCCGAGGCTCCAGCACCTCGGACTGGCCGCCGGCGACCAGCTCGCGCGTCGACGGACGCACCTCCAGCCCGCCTAGGGCGAACCGGCGCTCGTGCGCCAGGTCGATCGCGCCAGGAGTCTGCAACCCGCTCATCGGCGATTCATCGGCGAATCATCGGTTCCAGCCCGTGTCCGCCGGGTCTCGCAGCGCGTCTCATGTGCTCCGCGACGCACCTGCGTCGCGACAGCCGGAGAGCAACCCGCCGACACCCGCGCCCTTGGCAAATTCTCGCCTCCCCCCCGGAAACGGTCCGCGGCAGCACTCGGACCTGAGAGCGCGACCGGGACAGGGAAGGTTAGCGCAGATCGCAGTGCCGACAAACCGCTGTTCCCGAAACAGAAAACCGAGAGGCGCCCATGAGAATCATCGTCGCACTGACCCTGCTCTCGACCCTTGCCGCAGCCGCGCCCGCTTCAGCGGAATCCTTCACGGGGGTGTTCAAGAATGACCCCGCCATCGAGCTGGTGATGCCCGCCGTCGGACCCAATGGCCCTATTCAGGCCGGCCACCTCAAGGGGACGGCCACGACCCAGACCCGCAGCGGCGCGACTGCAACCTCGACCTACGAGTGCATATTCTGGTCGACGCCGGGCGCGGAGACGCCAAGCGCGGGCATCTGCCAAGTGGTCGAGAACGGAAAGGACCGTCTCTCACAACAGCTCGTCTGCGGTGCGCCGGATCCCAAGGACCAGGTCGCGCCGTGCTGGGGCGCCATGGTGGGCACCGGCGGCAAGTACGTCGGCAAGGTCGGCAATTTCTCGCAGATGGGCACACTCGTCGCCGGAACCCTCCAGGGCGCCTGGAAGGACTGACGCGGCCCGGCGGCGCCCTCCCCGGCGCCGCCGGAACTTCCAGAATGACCTGAGGACCTCCCGATGCTCACCTATTCCATGATCGTGCGCGTCACGGGTTCGCCCGGACGTGCCGCGTCGTGGGCCCATGAGGCGGCCCAGCTGATACGTGAGAAGACGGGCGTGACCGTCAACGTCTCGGCGCGGCTGGGCGGCCCGCAGGAGATCATCTGGATCAGCCAGTACGACGACCTGCCCGCTTTCCAGGCGTCGCAGGCCAGGCTCAACGCTGATCCCGACTACGCCCGGCTGCTTCAGGCGGCGCGGGACGAGGACCTCTTCGACAATCCCAGCATCGACACCGCGTTCTGGCTGCCGATCTGAGGTCAAGGCCGGTGCGGGTCGATCACGATTTCGCGCCACATCTCATCACCCAAGGAGACCATCATGCCGACAGTCCTGAGCGTAACCACGGTCCGCGCCCACAACGGCAAGGCGGACGAAACCGTCGCCCTGCTGAGCAAGGTGAAAAAGGTGTTCGAACGTGTGGGGGTCAAGGCTCGCATCGTTCAGCAGATGTATGGCGCGACGCCGGCGACCCTCAGCCTCGTCACCGAGCACCCCAGTTGGGCGGACTTCGGTGCGACGCAGGACAAGCTGGCGTCGGACAGCGAGATGCAGGGCATCCTGGCGGCCGCGCGAGCCAACCCGGTCTCCGACATCGTCCTTCGTCAGATCTCGGTCGAGATGGACATCTGACGTCTGGCAGAAATCCACCATTCTAATTTTCCACAATTACTTTGGAAATGTGAAACAGCGCAGAATTAATGCGCTTAAGTCGGGGTAGGAAACATGAATATACTCAAATACAATATGAAATGTATTGCTGTGTTTGGCGGCTTGGCGATCGCTGCGGCGGCGCCAAGTGCGGTCTTAGCGCAGCAGCCTGCGGCGCCCCAGGTCATGGAAGTCACGCTCGTGCACGTGAAGCCCGGCCAGGAACAGGCGTACCAGGACTGGCAAAAGAGCACAGCCAATCCCGTGCGGATCAAAGGCGGGGTCAAGGAACGCGGGGCCTGGTCGACGAGCCTGGGTCCAGGTGGCGAGTACTACTTCGTCAGCCCGATTACGGGGCTCTCAAGCTACGACACGCCTCCAAGCAATCAGGCGGAGGCCGCAGCGGTCTTTGAGAAGTCGCGATCGATGGTCGCGGACGCGCGCATTTACCTGATCACGGCGCGGCCGGAACTCAGCGTCGCACCGAAGCCGGGCTATCAGGCCAAGGTGGCGGTCCTCTCGACCCAGAACGTCTCACCGGGCCGCGTCTCGGCCTACACGGCCAACCTGAAGGCGCTCACGGCGGTTGTCGCGAAGACCAACGCCAAGGGCGTGCTGGTGTCACAGAGCGGCCTGGGCGGCGATCCCAACGAGTTCAATGTCCTGGTGATGTTCGACTCCTTCGCCGACCTGGACCGTTTCCCGGCGGAGTTCGCCAAAGCCTCGACCGCGGCGAAGCTGCCGCCCGAAGCCGCCGGCATCGTGGGGCGCACGAACTATCGGGTCCTTCGCTATCGGCCGGACCTGAGCATAGTTCCGGCGCGATAGGCGTAGTCGCGTTGGCCTGACAGACACGCGCCGCCGGTCGCAGGATCGGCGGCGTTTCTGTGTCTGGGTGGCCCCCGTTCCCAGACGTTGGGAGAGCCCACTCCCGGGCAGTTCGGAACGACGTAAGGCGCTGGTCACGAGCGTCGCTCGTTTCCGCGATCACCATAACCCCCTCCCCCCTTCGGGGGAGGACCTAGGTTTCTGCGGCCAGGATCGCCGCCAGCCCTTCGCGGTAGGTCGGATAGGCGGGTCGCCAGCCGAGTTCGGCCTTGGCGCGGGCGTTCGAGACGCGCTTGCTCTCGTCGTAGAAGCGCATGGCGGCGGGCGAGAGGTTGGCGTCGGCGAGGGCGACTTCGGGCGGAACGTCCATCCCGAGCAGTCGGGCGGCGTAGGCGATGACCTCGCTGTTCGGGGCGGGCTCGTCGTCGCACAGATTGTAGATGCCGCCGGCGCGAGGGCGGACGATCGAGGCTTCGAGGCCGGCGGCAAGGTCGTCGACGTGGATGCGTGAGAAGACCTGGCCCGGGGCGGCGATGCGGCGGGCTCGGCCCTCGCGCAGGCGGTCGAAGGCCGAGCGGCCGGGGCCGTAGATGCCGGGCAGGCGGAAGATCGTGACGGTGAGGCCCATGCCGCGGCCCACGTCCAGCCAGTCGCGTTCGGCGCCGACCCGGCGCGCGCCCTCGACCGACTGGGCGGCCAGCCGGCTGTCCTCGGTCACCCAGCCGCCGTGGCGGTCGCCGTAAACCCCGGTGGTCGAGAGGTAGCCGGCCCAGTCCGGGAAGGCGTTCGCCTCGGCCATCGGGCCCACGAGGTTGTTGAGCGCGGGGCACCCTTGCGACCCGGGCGGCGCCGTGGCGAGCAGCGCCCGGGCCTCGCCCAGCGCATCGGTGATGGCGTCGCGGTCGCCGAGGTCGATGGGCGTGTGGCCGTCGGCGGCGATCTGCGCCGCGGTCGCGTCGTTGCGGTAGGTGGCGCTGACCGTCCAGCCCTTGGCCGCAAGTCTGCGCGCCAGGGCCCGCCCGGAAAAGCCGTAGCCGAAGAGGAAGAGGTTGCTCACGCCTGTTGTTTAGCGCGGCCTGCGCCCGCCATCACCCTGAAGAAGCGCCTCGCCAATCCGCAGTCGGCGGTATCCGCGCGAAGCGCCGTCTTTTGAACCACGAACCACACGAACCACACGAACGCCAACGGGCTACCTCGGAGTGCGCCGCTGCGTGTTCGTGTGGTTCGTGGTTGAATAGGACAGCGCCTGCGGCGCGCGGGGGCTCGCCGGTAAGCCCTGTCGGTGTCCTTCCGCGTTTTCCGTGGTTCAATGTCGGCAAGGGTCTGTTCGGGGGGAGTATCGGAATGCGTCTTGTGGTTCTGGCGGGTGCGTTCGCGCTGGCCGCGTCGGCGGCTCAGGCCCAGCCCGCCGGCCTCGACGCCCTGTTCGCCCGCTACACCTCTCAGACCCCGGGCTGCGCCCTGGGCGTTCAGGAGAAGGGCAAGGCGCCGACGCTGCGCGGCTACGGGTCTGCCGACCTGGAGCATGGCGTCGCCACCACGCCCGACACGGTGTTCGAGGCCGGTTCGGTCTCGAAGCAGTTCACCGCCGCGGCCATCCTGCTGCTGGTCGAGGACGGCAAGATCGCGCTGAGCGACGACATCCGGAAATACCTCCCGGAGATGCCCGACTACGGCAAGCCGATCACCATCGACATGCTCTTGTCCCACACCAGCGGCCTGCGCGACTGGGGCTCGGTGATGGAGCTGGCCGGTTGGCCGCGGACCAGCCGGGTCTACACGCCGGTCGAGGTGCTGCAGATCACGGCGCGCCAGAAGGCGCTGAACTACACGCCGGGCGAGGCCTATTCCTACACCAACACCGGCTACAATCTGGCCGCCTGGATCGTCCTGCGGGTCTCGGGCTACAGCCTGGCCGACTTCACCAAGCTCAGGATCTTCGAGCCGCTGGGCATGGGTCACACCTCTTGGCGCGACAATTTCCGGCGTATCGTGCCCGGTCGCGCCGTCGCCTACGGCGGTAACCCGGGCGGCGGCTTCTTCCAGGACATGCCGTTCGAGAACACCTACGGCCACGGCGGACTGCTGACGACGGTGGGCGACCTCCTGATCTGGAACGACGCCCTGACCCAGGGCCGGCTGGGCAAGACGGTCAGCGCGAAGATGCAGGAGCAGGCGGTACTGACCGGCGGGCGCAGGATCGCCTATGGCCGGGGCCTGGTGACCCAGTCGTTCAAGGGCCAGACCGAGATCGCTCACTCGGGCGCCACGGCCGGCTACCGCGCCTGGCTGGCCCGCTTCCCGGCCCAGGGCCTGTCGGTGGCGCTGCTGTGCAATGCGGCGGCGGTGAACCCGAACCAGACCGGCCGCAAGGTGGCCGAGCTCTATCTGCCCGCGGCCCCCCCGGCGGCGGCGTCCGTAGCCCAACCCGCCGACGAACTCGCGAGCCTGCCGGGCGTCTACGTCGACGAGCGGGCGGGTGGCGTCCTTCGGCTGGCGGCGGAGAACGGCGCGCTCAGCGTGCGGGGCGGCGGGACCCTGACGCCGATGGGCAAGGGCCGCTATCGGGCCGCCGAGATGGACTGGACGTTCGGCCCCGGCCGCCTGGAGCGACGTCAGAACGACGGTGAGGCGATGATCTATCGCCGCGTCGAGCCGGTGACGCCCACCGAGGCCGAGCTGGCTGAGCTGGCGGGCGCCTATTCCAGCCTCGAGGCCGGATCGGTGCTGCTGGCCTCGATTCGTGGCGGCGCGCTGGTAATCACGCCGGCCGACCGCCCCAGCGCGCCGATGATGGCGCGGCCGCTCTACAAGGACGCCTTCCAGGCGGAGGGGACGCTGGTCCGGGTCGTCCGTGACGAGGTCGGCAAACCGGTGGGGCTCAAGTTCACCGAGGGCCGGGTCTACGCGCTGGAGTTCCGCCGCGTGGCGGGCTCCTGAGCTTTCCCTCCCTTAATGGGGAGGGTGGCGAGCGGGGCGAGACGGGTGGGGAAGGGTGGGCCGGAGTGCTGCGGTCGGTGAGGATCGTGACTTCCCCACCCTGCTCGCCTGCGGCGAGCTGTCCCTCCCCATTAAGGGAGGGATGCTCGCAACATCGCCCGCTCGTCCTATATTGGGCCCCATGCCTGACACCCCTATTCCCGACGACGTCGTCGGCGCGTTCCAGATCGAAGGCGAGCCCGTGCGCGGCCGCATCGCGCGGCTGGGCCCCTCGATCGACGCGATCCTGCGCGGTCACGACTATCCCGAGCCGGTCGCCAACCTTCTGGGCGAGGCCTGTGCGCTGGCCGCGCTGGTGGGCTCCAACCTGAAGTTCGACGGCCGGCTGATCGTCGAGGCCCGGGGCTCGGGCCCGGTGCGCTATGTGGTGGCCGACTATGACACCTCGGGCGGCCTGCGCGGCTATTGCCGGTTCGACGCCGAGGAAGTGGCGGCCGTGTCAGGCGGTTTCCAGCGGCCGGGCGCCAAGACCCTGTTGGGCGACGGCGTCTTCATGATGACGGTCGACCAGGGCCCGGACATGGACCGCTACCAGGGCATGACCGACATCCAGGGCGAGACCCTGGCCCTGTGCGCCGAGCAGTATTTCGCGCAGTCGGAACAGACGCCGACCCGCGTGCGTCTGGCGGTCGGCCAGTCCGGCGGCGGCGCGCGGGCGGGGGGCTTCCTCATCCAGTACATCGCCGCCGACGAAACCCGCGGCGAGACGATCGAGGCCTGGAACCGCACGCAGGCGTTCTTCGAGACCCTGGGCGAGGACGAGTTGGTTGACGGCGAGCTGTCGTCGAACGGGCTGCTGTTCCGTCTCTTCCACGAGGACGGCGTGCGCGTGTTCGGCTCGCAGCCGCTGCGGGCCTTCTGCCGCTGCAGCGAGGAGCGGATCGTCACCGTGCTGAAGTCGTTCGACGCGGCCGAGCGCGAGGACATGGTCGAGCCCGACGGCAAGATCCATGTCACCTGCGAGTATTGCAGCCGGGTGTATGCCGTGGCGCCCGAGGAGCTGGCGACGGTCTAGCCGGGGTCCCTGCGCGCCGCAGGGATCTCCAGCAGCGCCCGCAGGCCTTCGGCGAAGCGGACCACCGCCGCCTCGCCGCCCAGGGCTGCGGTGATCTCGGCGTTCATGGCGTCGAGGCTGACGCGGAAGGTCTCCAGCGCCGTCGTCCCCGCGGGTGTCAGCGACACCGTCCAGGCCCGGCCGTCGGTGGCGCTGGGCGCGCGGTCCACGAAGCCGGCCTCCATCAGCCGCCCCACCATGGCGGTCACCGCGCTCTCGTTCAGCTTCAGCTGCTCGGCCACGCGGCGCTGGGTGGCGCCGCCCTCGCGCTGGATCACGAACATGACCGCCGCCTGGGCCGCGCTGATCCCGGCCACGCCCTGGCTGTCGCGGTCGGCGCGGGTCTTCAGCCGGTGCGCGGCGGTCTGCAGCAGGTGGTAGAGCCGCTCGCGGCCGGCAGGATCCATGGGCGCAACGCTAGCCCGCGTTGACACGGCGGCTCAATGACCGCATTTACTTCACATGTGAAGTTAATCGGGAGCGACCGCGATGGGCGTCATCGACGTCTGGGCCCAGCAGCCCAACGCCCTGTTCCAGTCCCAGCCGTGGCTGGCGACGCTCAACCGCTGGACCGGCAAGACCGGCGACGAGCCGCTGGTCACCACAGCCCGCACCCTGGCGGCCATGGACGACGGCGGCGTCGACATCACGATTCTGTCGGCCTGGTGCGGCCCGCGCGGCTGGCTGATCACCAATGAGGAAGTGGCCGCCGCCTGCGCCGAGGCGCCCGACCGGCTGCGGGGTCTGCTCTCGGTGGACCTGAACGACCCCATGGGCTGCGTGCGCACCATCCGCGAGCAGGCGCAGAACCCGGCGTTCGTCGGCGTACGCGTCGTGCCATGGCTGTGGGACCTGCCGCCGAACGACCGGCGCTACTATCCGGTCTATGTGGCGTGCGTGGAGGCGGGGCTGCCGTTCTGCACCCAGATCGGCCACACCGGCCCGCTGTGCCGCTCGGAACCCGGCCGCCCGATCCCCTACCTGGACGACGTGCTGCTCGATTTCCCGGAGCTGAAGGTCGTGGGCGGCCACGTGGGCTATCCCTGGATGGACGAGGTGTTCTCGCTGGCCCGGAAGTATCCGAACTTCTACGTCGACACCTCGGCCTACACCGTGAAGCGCCTGCCGCCGGTGCTGGTGGAGTTCATGAAGGGGCAGGGCGCCGGCCGCGTGCTGTTCGGCACCAACTGGCCGATGATCTCGCCCAAGCATGCGCTGGCGTCGCTGGACGACCTGGGTCTCGACGAGCGGGCGCGCGGGCTGTTCCTGGAAGGCGCGGCGCGCAAGGTGTTCCGGCTCGCGGCCTAAGCCGCGTCCAGCGCCCGGCTGACGTCGCGGAGCAGGTCGTTCGCGCCTTCAAGTCCCACGCTCATCCGCACCCAGCCCTCGGTGAGCCCGATCTCCAGCCGCTCGGCCTCGGGCATCGAGCGGTGGGTGGTGGTGCAGGGGTGGGTGGCCATCGACTTGGCGTCGCCCAGGTTGTTCGAGATGTCGACGATCTGCAGCGCGTCCAGGAAGCGCCAGGCGGCCTCGCGGCTGCCCAGGTCGAAGGCCACGACATTGCCGCCGCCGGTCATCTGATTGGCGATGATCGCGGCCTGCGGGTGGTCGGGGCGGCCGGGGTAGATGGTCTTCAGCGCCTTGGAATGGGCCGCGATCGCGTCGGCGACCTTGCCGCAGTTCTCGGTCTGCTTGCGCACGCGCAGCTCCAGGGTCTCGAGCCCCTTGAGCAGCACCCAGGAATTGAAGGGCGAGAGCGCCGGGCCCGTGTGCCGGTGCATGTCCTTGTACGCCTCGGTCAGCAGGTCGGCGGCGCCCAGGATCGCCCCGCCCAGCACCCGGCCCTGGCCGTCGATGTGCTTGGTGGCCGAATAGACGACGACGTCGGCGCCCAGCGCCAGCGGCTTCTGGAAGATCGGCGTGGCGAACACGTTGTCGACCACCAGCCTGGCGCCGGCCGCGTGGGCGATGTCGGCCACCGCGCCGATGGCGGTGACCTCCAGCAGCGGGTTGGCGGGGCTTTCGACCAGGAAGGCCTTGGTGTTGGGCCGCACCGCGTTCTTCCAGGCGTCGAGGTCGGTAGCGTCGACGTAGGTGGTCTCGACACCGAAGCGCGGCAGCAGCTCCGAGACGATCCAGCGGCACGACCCGAACAGGGCGCGGCCCGCCACCAGGTGGTCGCCCGCGCGCAGCAGGCCCATCAGCGAGAGCTGAATCGCGGACATGCCCGAGGCGGTGGCCTTGCAGGCCTCGGCGCCCTCGATCAGGGCCAGCCGGTCCTCGAACATCTGCGTCGTAGGGTTGCCGAAGCGCTGGTAGATGAAGCCCGGCGCATTGCCGGCGAACCGGGCGTCGGCCGCCGCGGCGCTCTCGTAGGCGAAGCTCTGGTTCAGGAAGAGGGCTTCCGAGATCTCGCCGTGCTCGGTCCGCATGAGGCCGCCGCGCACCGCTCGGGTCTCGATATCCCAATCGCGCGGGTCTTCCGCCATAACGGCCTCCAGCTCAAAACTGCGGGCCTTGAACGCCCTGGCGCCCCGCCGCGTCAAGGTCCGCTTTCGATGCTGCGGCCACTCTCCTCTCCCCCGAGCGGAGCGAGAGAGGGAGAGGGCAGGGAGAGGGTGGCGCTCGACGCGCCGCATCCACGGTGGTTCCTAGACCGACCGCACCGTCACCCAGCCGCCCTCTCCCTACCCTCTCCCTCTCCCTCTCCGTTCCGCTTCGCTTCACGGGCGGAGAGGAGTCTAAGCCTTGCGCGCCCGCCGTTCTGCGCTAAGGCTTCGCCGCCCATGAGCGACTTACATGTCCCGGGCATCCTGCCCTGCCAGTCCATCGAAGCCCTGATCGCCACAGGCGCGATCACGTCGACGACGCCGTTCGACGCCGATCAGGTGCAGCCGGCCAGCCTCGACCTGCGGCTGGCCGGACGCGCGTGGCGGGTGCGGGCCTCGTTCCTGCCGCGCCACGGCAAGGTGCGCGACCGCATCCGCGAAGTGGCGATGCACGAGCTGGACCTCACCAAGGGCGCCGTGCTGGAGCGGGGCTGCGTCTACATCGCCGAGCTGCAGGAGGCCGTGAAGCTGCCCAGGGGCGTGTCGGCGCGCGCCAATCCCAAGAGCTCCACCGGACGCGTCGACGTGTTCGTGCGGGTGATCACCGACTATGGCCACGCGTTCGACGACGTGGACGAGGGCTATGACGGGCCGCTCTACATGGAGATCGCGCCGCAGACCTTCTCGGTGCTGGTGCGGTCCGGCACGCGGCTGAACCAGCTGCGGCTGAAGGCGGGCGTGCCCGAGCGGCTGCGCACCGAGAGCGTCGGCGTCGACCTGACGGGCGAGATCGCCGGGTTCCGCGGCCGCCGCCACGCTGGCGTCGTCGACCTGGATCACGAGGACGGCCACGACCCCCGCGACTTCTGGGAGCCGCTGATCCCGCGGAACGGCCAGCTGCTGCTGGATCCCGGCGAGTTCTACATCCTGGCGTCGAAGGGCGCGGTGGAGATCCCGGTGATGGAGGCGGCCGAGATGACGCCGATCGATCCGTCGGTGGGGGAATTCCGCGTCCACTACGCCGGCTTCTTCGACCCCGGCTTCGGCACCGACGAGGCGCACGGCAAGGGGTCAAAGGGCGTGCTGGAAGTGCGCAGCCACGAGACCCCGTTCATCCTGGAAGACGGCCAGACCGTCGCGCGCCTGGTCTACGAGCCCCTGACCGAGCGGCCCACGCGGCTCTACGGCGAGAGCGGATCCCACTACCAGCGCCAGGGCCTGAAGCTTTCCAAGCACTTCCGCATCTGGGGGGAATAGCATTCCCAAGAAGTCGGGAGGGCAGGCCTTTCGGCCCACCCTCCCGCAGCTGGGAGACTATCGGGCGCCTGACAGCTGGGCCTTGACCTGCAGCCTGCGGCGCTCCAGCGCCTGCAGGGTGCAGCGGTTGGGGCGCGGCTTGCGCCGTTCGTCGCCAAGCCGCTGCTCGAGCAGCCGGTACAGATTGCGAAGCTTGGAAATGGGGTGGTCACGCATGAGCTCCTCCTGAGGGAGGCGCGCCCGGAGTCCGGGGGGCGAGGGGGGAGAGGCGCTGACCGCCGGGCCCCAGGCGCACCTGTGCGGTCCGACATCACGATCAACCCTGATCGTCAGAGGGGCCCGGTCCCGCCAGATAGACATTGGGACTGATCGCCTCCGCCGCCAGGGGCGCCTGCGAAATTTTTCCTGAGACAAGCTAAGGCGACATTTTGTCTAGTGTGCTTGACAGATCCGTTCTGTCATGTTTCCTTGTCACTCAGACAAGGAGACCTTACTCGTGACTCTGGAACAACGTCGCCGCGCCGTATGGGGCGGACTGATCTTGCTGGGGATGATCACCGGCTTCATTGCCTCGGCTCAGCACTTTGCGGGCTTCCGCCTGCCGGCGTGGGGCGCGCTGGCCCTGGTGGTCCTCGCCGTCCCCGCTGCGGGCTACCTCACGCTGCGTTGGTGGCGGCTGTTGGATGAGGTGGCCCAGGAAGCCCACAAGTTCGCCTGGTACTGGGGCGGCTCGGCCGGGATCATGGTCGCCTGCCTGGTGATGATGCTGGTCGAGCGCGAAGTCATCCAGGCGCCTTTGATCATGGGGCCGTCCGCGTCCGACGCGTTCAGCGCCGGCGCTGTGACCGTGCTGATGTCGCAGCTTGCGGGATACCTCGTGGCCTGGGCCGGCTGGTGGTGGAGCCGTCGATGAGCTCGCCGATGAACTCCGCCCTCCTATTGCTGCTCTCCACCGCGCTGGTCGTGAGCTTCTGCGTCGGCCGCCTCGTCCAGTGGGTGCTCGGATGAAGAACCGCCTGAAAGTGCTGCGCGCCGAGCGCGACTGGAGCCAGGGCGACCTCGCCGAGCGCCTGGGCGTCTCGCGCCAGAGCGTCAACGCCCTGGAGACCGGCAAGTACGATCCCAGCCTGCCGCTGGCCTTCAAGATCGCCCGGCTGTTCGGCCTCTCGATCGAAGAGATTTTTCAAGACGAGGCGGTCTAGACCCCTCTCGACGCATTCGGAGCAAACTGTGCTGACCAAGCTTACCCATCGCGCCCGCCGCGCCCTGGCCGCGTGCGCCCTCGCCCTGACCGCGCTGGCGGCGCCGGCCGCCGCCGCGCCCGCCCTCTGGGCGATCAAGGACCACGACTCGACCATCTACATCCTGGGCTCGATCCACATCCTGCGACCCGGAACCGAGTGGCGCTCGCCCAAGATCGACAGGGCGTTCGCCGCCAGCCAGGACCTGGTGCTGGAGGTGGTCGGGGCCGATGACGTGGCCGCCATGCAGGCGATCCTGCCCAAGTACGGCATCGACCTGACCACCAAGCTGTCCACCCGCCTCGAGCCCGTGGACCGCGAGCGCCTGGCCGCCGCAGTCGCGGCCACCGGCACGCCGCCCCAGGCGGTGGAGGTGATGCGCCCCTGGCTGGCCTCGATGAGCCTTTCCACGTTGCCGCTGGTGAAGGCGGGCTTCGACCCCAAGGCGGGCGTCGAACTCAGCCTCACTGCCCAGGCCAAGGCCGCGGGCAAGCCGATCAGCGGCCTGGAGACCCTGGAGCAGCAGATCCGCTTCCTGGCCGACCTGCCGCCTGCCGTCGAGCTGGCGATGCTCAAGGCGACGCTGGAGGACTTCGACAAGTCCGTGCCGATGACCGAGCAGATGCTGGCCGCCTGGCTGGCCGCCGATCAGGAGCGACTGGCCGCCGTGTTCCTGGCTGAGGGCGGCCTCGACGACCCGGCGGTCTATGAGGCCATGCTGGCCCGCCGCAACCGCGACTGGGCCGGACAGCTCAAGGCCAAGCTGGCCGGATCTGGCACCTCGTTCGTCACGGTGGGCGCGGGCCACCTGGTGGGCCCCGACAGCCTGCAGGTCGAACTCGCCAAGCTGGGCGTCACCGCCGAGCGGCAGTAGCCGCTCTAGCGGCGCCCCGCGCAGGCGCCGCGCTGCTCTTCCTTCCAGCGGACGGTGGCGTAATCCTGGCCGTTCCACCGCATCACGGGGAAGCAGAACCCCGGCCCGCCGTTGACGATGTCGGGCCAGCCGCCGGCGCCGCGGGTGGGCAGGAACTCGGGGACGCCGCTGGTCTCGTACAGCTTGCGCCAGGCGCCTGAGGCCTCCTTGGTCACCAGCACATAGCCCTGGCCGGTATTGCCGAAGCACTCGAGGCCGAAGTTGGTGACCACGGCGTCGGTCCGACCGTCGCCGTTCAGGTCGCGGATCTCGATCTCGAGTTCCTGGCGCGGGTCGCAGGCCGGGTACCTGCCGCGGGTAGCGGCGAAGCCGGCCGCCCGGAACGCCGCGGCCCGGTCGGCGGGATTGCCGGCCGGCGGGGCCGGGGCCGCCGCAGGGCGCCCACCGCCGTCGCTTGGGCAGGGCGTCAGCGAGACGTAGCCCTGGCCCGGCTGGAACGTCCACGTCCGCTGGCAGCCGGCCCCATCCAGGGTCCAGTCGCGCCAGCCGTTGGTGCGGGTGTCGAGAAGCTTGAGGCGGCCCCGGCCCGCGCCGACCAGCGCCCATTGGGCCGGCCCCTGCCGCTGGATCACCCAGAACGCCTCGCCCGTCCCGCCGTAGCAGGCGGGATCGACGTCGATGATGATGGCCTCGGGGCGGCCGTCGCCGTTCAGGTCGGCGGCCGCGGGCCGGGGCCGCACCGAGCGGCCGCAGCTGTTGAGAATATCCTCGCCGCGCCGCTGGAACGTGGCGGCGTTCAGCATCGCCTCGCCCTCGCGGGCGCGCTCCTCGGGCGAGATCGGCCGTTGGGCTTGCGGCGGCGGCTGGGCCAGCGCCGAGCCGGCCAGGGCCATGGCGGTCAGCAGCGCCGGCAGTCCGATCCCGCGCGCCAAGGCCTCAGGCCGCGGCGGGCTTGCGGTAGATCGAGTGCTTCGGGACGTCCATCACCCGCCGCATCATCGGCACGAAGGCGTCCAGCGGCATGGAGTCGTAGGCCGGATCGAACGAGTTCTGGTCGTACAGGTGGCAGAACTGGGCCGTGTATTCGAAGTCGGGATGGCCGCGGAACTGCTCGCGCATGTCGCGGTCCAGACCCAGGTGCTGGAAGAAGTAGTAGCCCTGGAAGATGCCGTGGTGCTCCAGCATCCAGTGGTTCCGCTCCGAGATGTAGGGCTTCAGGATCGCCGCCCCCAGCTCGGCGTGGCTGGCCGGCAGCAGGATGTCGCCGATGTCGTGCAGCAGGGCGCAGACCACATATTCCTCGTCCTGGCCCGCCCGGTGCGCCCGCGTGGCGGTCTGCAGCGAATGCTCCAGCCGATCGACCGAGAAGCCGCCGTAGTCGTTGTCCAGCAGCTTCAGGTGGCTGACGATCCGGTCCACGTGCTCGCCCCGGTGGGCCTGGCTGGCCCGGCCGATGGCGGCCCAGTCCTCGGCGGTGCCCTCGGTCATCGCCGTGAACTTCGCCCGGTCCAGGGCCTCCTTGGCCATCGCCGCATCGTCCGCCATCGAAGCCTCCCATTATCGTTGTTCAGGAACGATCGTGCGGCTGAGGGGCTCGCAGGTCAATGTCGGGCCTTGGCGCAGGCAGGCCCCGCCGCTATGAAGGCGCCTCTGCGATGCGGCCGTAGTTCAGAGGTAGAACGTCAGCTTCCCAAGCTGAATGTCGGGGGTTCGATTCCCCCCGGCCGCTCCAGTATTCCCCTTCAGACGCTTCTACGCGGCCCGGCCGTCTGCGTGCGCATCGCCAGACCTCGGCTATCGGCTAGGTGCGGGGTGTTTCAGTAAAGGGACGGAGGGCTTCCCCGAGCTGCTTAAGCAGGCGGCGGGCGGCCCAGTCCTCGTTCAACTGCTCGGAGTTCGTGAACTTCGACGCGCCTTGGACATAGCCCCAGTTGTAATGGGTGTAAGTCGATTGGATCCGGTTGGGATACAGGCTGCTGTTGGCGGCGTCCTTCACATAGACGGCCGTAAAGTCGTTCATCAGCCCGGCCAGCTGCTTGCCCGTGAAGCTCTCCAGCAGGTCTGCGTTGACCCCGTTGCGGCGCGCCCAGTTGCGCAGCGCCATGCCGCTGTCGGGATAGAAGCGCCAGCAATCGACGGGATAGCGGTGCACGGCGGCGTTGGCCGGCACGGTAATGAACAGCAGGCCGCTGGGCTTCAGGATCCTCAGCATTTCCATGAAGGTGACCCAGAAGAACTCCGAGTGCTCCAGGCAGTTTGAGCACACCGCGACATCGAAAGTCCCATCCTCGAACGGGAATTTGTAGGGGTCGGTCAGGACGACATCGACGCCCTTGCCCTCCGCGAAATCGATGCCGGTGTAGGTGTTTCCGGGCGGCGCCACCGAGCGGAGCGAACCGTTCACATCCTGTGCGCCGACGTCGACGATCGACTGGCCCTTCGCACCGGCCATGTAGGTCTCGAAGAAGGCGCGGCCGATGAGCATTGCAGTGTCGTGCATGCGGCGGACGTCTCCACATTGCGCCGCGCGCCGTCAACTCGCGCGGATCAAACGCTGACAAAAAATCCGGTCGGTTCCTGCCCGGTCGTGCGTCCGTTGCGGCGTGCGGATCGCGCGCCCGAGCCCTGTTGACAGCCGCCGCCCGTCGCCTAAGGACTGGCGCACGCGCCGCTGCCGACAGCCTGGGCAAAGGGCCCACGCGGGCGGCCTTGCGCGAGCCCCGGGGCCGGACTCAGCGACGTGGATAGCCGCACCTTCGAGACGCCGTTCGGCCCCATTGTGCTGGTCGGCGAGGCCGCCGCGTTCGAGGGAACGCGGCCCCTGCTGGTCACCATCGCCGGCGCGTTTGCGATCGCCCGGGGTCCGCTGTTCAACCTGGCGCCCCACATCGGCGACTGCGACGTGGTCTCGGGTCACCTGCCGGGCAACCACTGCCCGACGCTGATCTCGGCGTCGGTGGGGGTGTACGCCTCGGCCTATTCGCACGTGATCGCGAATGCGTTCGCGGGCCGCACGGTGATCGGGTGCGGGGCCTCGATCGGCGGGCTGGTGGCCCTGGGCCTGCGCGCGCCGCAGGTGCGCAACCTGCTGGTCATCGAACCGCCCCTGGTGATGAGCAAGGTGTGGCCGATGTGGCCGACGCTGCGCCACAAGCTGGCCGCCGGCCCCGATGACAAGGCGCAGCGCGACTTCATCGTCAACGTCTTCGGCGTGACCGAGACCGCCGTGGCCGAACGGCGCTACGATGGCCTGCTGGAAGCCCTGCGAAAGCCTGCGCGTGTCCTGGTCGGCGACCGTCCGCTGTTCCCCGAAGCGCCGTTCGAGAAGCTGCCCAGCCTGGTCGACGAACCCGAGCGCGCCCTGATGGCCGCCCACCCGATGATCCGGCTCAGCGTCGCCCCCGGCGCCGGCCATAACGTCCTCCAGGAATCTCAGGCCGTCTTCCTGGCCGCCCTGCGCCAGGCCATCGCGGGATAGCGCCCGGTCTCGGATTGAAGGCTAGGCCTCGAACCGCCTGAACAGCGCGGCGTTGAGTTCGTCGCGGCGGGCCCAGAGATCGCGGTACCAGTTGTGGCGGTCGCGGATCTGGTCCGCAAACATGCGCGCGCCGGCGATGTAGTCCCAGGCGTTGCGGGCCATGACGCGGCTGGCGTCCTCGTCCCGGAGGGCCTGCGCCAGCAGCGGCGCCCAGTTGGCCACGGTCTCGGCGATCAGGCCGTTGCGGCCATGGCGCATCACGCCCGAATAGATCGTGGGCGAGGCGATGGTCAGCACCCCGCGGGCGGCGCCGTCCAGGTACTTGGCGTCGCTCTTGGTCTCCTGGTGCTCGCTGCCTTCGATGGGCGACAGCGACACGGCGCAGGTTCCCATCAATTGCAGGTATTCGTCGTACGGCATGTAGCCGCGCAGCTGCTTGCGCTGGGTGGGCAGGGCGTCGAACACCGCCTGATCGCCCACGACAACGAACTCGACGTCGGGGAACTCCTCGATCACCGGCCCCAGGGTGGCGGCCACCCCCGCCGCGAACGGGCCGCGGGACACCGCGCCGTAGAAAACGCGCCGCGGCAGGCGTTCGGGGAATGGCTCCAGGCGGAACACCGCGTTGGGCAGCATCCGGACCTCGGGATTGTACTGCCCGAACAGCTTCAGCAGGGGCGGAGTCGAGGTCTGCACGGCGTGGACGTGGGCGAAGCGAAGCCAGTCCTCGGGGCCCAAGGTGCGGTTGCGCACGCGGGCCACCAGCTCTGGATGGTCGTCATACTCCAGCACGACGATCCAGCCGGCCCTCGCCCGGGCGGTGATGGCGTCGCGCCAGGCCTTGGGCTCCATGGTCGCGGGCCGCTGGAGCACCGAGATCTTGGGTTCGTCCACCGGCAGAGCCGGCATCGGCGCCGGCACCTTCTCGTGGGTGACGATCAGATCGGACTCGGTCCGCATCGCTTCGGCAGGAAGCCGCGTGCGGATGTCCATCAGGGTCGGCGCGAAGGTGATCAGGCGCAGGTGCAGCGGCGGGCGGCCGCCCGCGCGGACCGCCACGACCACCAGCGTCTCGATGCTGGCGTCGGCGGGCAGGGCGCCGGCGCGCCAGGCAGGCGCCAGGTTGGTCGCGCGATCGTCGAAGTATCCGCGTTGGGCGTCGGACGGCTGCAGCTCGACAATCTCGAACCCCTGGTCGGCAAGCGCCCTGAGCCGTCGATCCAGCGCGTCGGCGCCAGCCGGCGGCACGGCGGCCACCACGGTGTCGCAGGCGGCCAGCAGGGCGTCAGCGTCCGGGTGGCTGAGCAGCCGGTCGATGTCGTCCGCGGCCATAACCTCGACCGCCGAGCGGTCGGCCGGATCGCTGGCCAGGTCGGTCTTTGGGTTGCGTGCGAGATGGGCCGCGCCGAACGGCGCGGGGTCGTCGGCGAGGTAGCGCAACCGCGTGGCCGCGATCGGCGTTCGCGTCAGCACCGCCGTTTCCCGTCCGTCCAGGGCCCTCAGCGGGGCCGCGTCTGCGCCGTGCATCGACACCTCCGATCCGAGGGCCTGCCTAGCCGGTTCGCGGGAACAGGGGAACCGCCCGGGTCGACGGGGCGGCGCCTGGGGCTCTAAGAGAGCGGGGATGAGTAACGTCGCCACGTCCGGGACCGCGCCGCGCGGCCGCTTGGCCATCCTGCACCCGCCGGGGCGCATGGGGCTGGGGGCCAACCCCTTCGGCAAGGACGTCGCGAACCTGCAGCTCTGGCAGGCGCTGGCCCGGCATGGCGGCTACGAGCGCCTCGACGTCCTGAGCGTCCAGCCGGCCGAGCTCGCCGAGCTGAGGGCCGCGCTGTTCGAGAACCACGCGCCGTCGACCGAGATCGCGACCGCGCCGCTCGCCCAGAGCCGCGCGCCTGAGGAAGCGGGCGTGCTGCTGCGCGGGCAGCCTGAGCTGTACGACCTCGCCTGGATGCGCCGTCGACTCGTGTCGGATCGCGCCTACAGCCTGGTCGGACTGATCCACACCCTTGGGCCGCCTGCGATGCGCCAGATCATCGCCATGACCGCGGCCGGGCCCATGCATCCCTGGGACGCGCTGATCTGCACCTCGCCGAGCGTGCGCGACAACCTCAGCGCCATGTTCGCCGGCTGGGGCGAGCATCTGGCCGAGCGGACCGGCGGGCGGCCACCGCCACAGCCGGCGCTGCCGGTCATCCCGCTGGGCGTGGACGCGCCCGCCTTCGCCGCGCTGGCGGACCGACCGGACGCGCGGGCCCGCGCGCGGGCGCAGTTCGCGCTGTCGCCCGACGACATCCTGGTCCTGTGGGTGGGGCGGCTGTCGTACTACGAGAAGGCCTTTCCACAGCCCATGTTCCAGGCCGTGGAACAGGCCCGCGCTCGCACCGGGGCCAAGGTGGTGTTCGCCATGGCCGGCTGGTTCCCCGCCGAGCCGGACCGCGGCCACTACCAGGCGGCCGCCCGCGCGCATGCGCCCGGTGTCGATGTGCGCTTTCTCGACGGCAACGACCGGGCTCTGCTGGGCGACCTCTGGGCCGGTGCTGACATCTTCCTGACGCTGGTCGACAACATCCAGGAGACCTTCGGCATCACCCCGCTGGAGGCCATGGCGGCCGGGCTGCCGGTGGTGGCCAGCGACTGGGACGGCTATCGCTCGACCGTGCGCCACGGAACCGAGGGCTTCCTGATCCCGACCCTGCTGGGCCCCGCCGGCGGCGGCCTGGGCGCCCGGATGGTCGAGCGGCACACCATCGAGGCCCAGACGTACCAGGCCTACGTCGGCGGCGTGGCCCAGCATACAGCGGTTCACATAGGCAAGGCGGCCGACGCCCTGGCCCAGCTGATCGCCTCGCCCGATCTGCGCCGGACGATGGGCGCGGCCGGCCGCAGGCGGGTGGCCGAGGCGTTCGACTGGCCTGTCGTCGCGCGCCAGATCCACGACCTGACCGACGAGCTGGCGCAGGTGCGGGCGGCATCCGCCGATCCCATTCCGCGTCCGCCGTCCGATCCGGTGAAGGGCGATCCGTTCCGTGACTTCGCCGGCTTCGCCACCACGACGCTGACTCTCGAAACGAGGCTCTCGCCCGCGCCCGGCGTCACTCGCGAGGCGGTGCTGGCGGAGGGTTCGATGCCGCTGGACATGGCCTTCCCGGCATTCCGGGCGCCGCCCGAACTTTGCGCGCGGGCCTTCGACGTCATCGCGGCCCAGCCGGGGACAACCGTGCGCGACGTGCTGCTGGCTTTGGAGCTGCCCCAGCGCCGCGCCGTCGAGCTGGGTCTGGCCTGGATGGCCAAGTACGGGCTCATCGACTGGCTGGCTTAGGCCAGGCTAGACGGCCAGCAGCTCGTCCAGGCGGCGGATGTCCATGACCTCGGACGCGATGCCGCCTTCCAGCTTCATGACCTTGTTGCAGTAGAGCTTGAGCAGCGGGGCCTCGTGCGTGGCCAGCACCAGGATCCCGGCCCGCTCGACCAGCTTCAGCAGCCGCTTGTGGGCCAGCTTCTGGAACTCGGCGTCGCCCACGGCGATCCACTCGTCCATCAGCAGGACGTCGGCCTCGAGCGCCGTGGCCGCGGCGAAGGCGAGCCGGCCCTGCATGCCCGCCGAGTAAGTCTTCACCGGCATCGAGAGGAACGGGCCCAGGCCGGTGAACTCGGCGATCTCGTCCATCCGCTCGTCGATCTCACGCGTCGACAGGCCGGCGATGCGGCCCCGCAGGCGGATGTTCTCGTAGCCCGTGGCGGTCGAATCGATCCCCAGCGACAGGTCCAAGAGGGCCGCGATCCGGCCGTGGACATCGATGGTGCCCTCGTCCGGCTCGTAGGCGCCCGACAGCGCCCGCAGCAGCGTGGTTTTGCCCGAGCCGTTGTGGCCGATCAGCCCCAGCCGGTCGCCGGCCTTGAGCTGCAGGTTCACATTGGCCAGCGCTGTCACGTCGGTGACGCCGGCGTGGCGGCCCAGCGCGCCGCCGACGCTGACCGCCCGGGCCAGCGCCTTCTTCAGCGACTTGGCGTCCGCCCCATAGACCGGGAAGCGGATCGTCAGGTCCGAGACGGTGATCGAGGCTTTCGTCATAGGTAGTGGACGATCCGGCGGCGGGTGCGGGCGAAGACGAGGAAGGTGACCAGCCAGCCGACCACCGCCATCGTCACCAGCACCACGTACGAGTGACCCGACACGGTCTGGCCCAGCAAGGGCGCCCGGACCGACTGGAGCAGGTGGTAGAACGGGTTGAAGTCGAGGAACACTTGGTGCTTTCCGAAGCGGTCGGGCAGCCAGAACACCGGGGTCATGAAGATCGCGAACTGCATGACCGAGATCACGATCTGCGGGATGTCGCGGAAGCGGGCCGAGGCGATCCCCGCCAGCAGCGACGCCCAGCTGGCGTTCAGCAGCATCAGGAAGATGCCCAGCAGCGCCAGCGGCACGTTCGCCACCTTCCACTGGCCGTAGAAGGCCAGCATGCCCACCACGATCACCAGGTGGTGCGCCAGGTTGATCAGGTTTCGGAACACCACCCGCCACACGAAGGTGAACATCGGCAGCGAGGTCTGCGACAGCATACTGGCGGCGTGCACGAAGGTGTCGCAGCCCTCGTTGATGATGCCGGTCATCACGCCGAAGAACACGATGCCGAGCGCCACGTAGGGCAGGAACTGGTCCAGGGCCAGGTTGAAGAGGCTGGCGTAGAGGAAACCGATCCCCAGCACCATCAGCCCCATCGACAGGGTGATCCAGAACGGGCCCAGCACCGAACCCCGATAGCGCGAACCCACGTCGTGGGTGGCCAGCGACCACGCCAGTCCGATCCTCGCGAACGAGTTCTGCAGGTCCCTCAGCGCCATCTGCAACTGGAACAGCGCGCCGCGCCGACCGGTCCGCAGCATGTGGGTGGCGGAGTCCATGGCCTCTCCCGACAGAAGGCGTGCGAGGTAACAGCCGGGGTACCCTGGCGCAAGGACGGCGCCCGATGGCATTTCATGGAGACGGCGTGCAGGGCGGCGCTTTGCCACGGCGCAGGCTTCCGTGTTAGCCGGACGCGTGTCCCGCAACGCGCCCCCGCCCGTCGTCGATCGCGCCGCCCCGGCGCTCCCGATGCCGTCGCTGGAAGGCGCCGGCGTCTGGCTGGTCGTGCCCTGCTACAAGGTCAAGGCGCACATCCTACGGGTGATCGCCAAGACGCCGGCATGGTTCGAGGGGATCGTCTGCGTCGACGACGCCTGCCCCGAGGGCTCGGGCGACTTCATCGAGGCCGAGAACAAGGACCCGCGGGTCGTGGTCGTCCGGCTGGCCAGGAACCAGGGCGTCGGCGGCGCCACGATGGCCGGCTACGCCGAGGCCGTGAAGCGCGGCGCCCGCGTGATGGTCAAGGTCGATGGCGACGACCAGATGGACCTGAGCCATGCCGCCCATCTGGTGGCGCCGATCCTGTTGGGCGAGGCCGACTACGCCAAGGGCAACCGCTTCACCTCGATTAGCCACCTGACCACCATGCCGACCGTGCGGGTGCTGGGGAACGCGATGCTCAGCTTCGCGGCCAAGCTGTCGACCGGCTACTGGAACATCTTCGACCCCACCAACGGCTACACCGCCATGGAGGCCACGGTCGGGCGGCTGGTTATGGAGAAGCGGGTCTCGCGCCGGTTCTTCTTCGAGACCGATCTCCTCTACCACCTGGGCACGCTGCGGGCCGTGGTGCGCGACGTGCCCATGCCGGCCCGCTATGCCGACGAGGTCTCGAACATCCGCATCGGCCAGATCGTCGGCCCCTTCGCGCTGAAGCACATGCGCAACTTCGCTCAGCGGGTGGTCGGCCAGTACTTCGTCCGCGACTTCAACGCCGCCAGCCTGGAGCTGGTTTTCGGCCTGTTCTCGCTGCTATTCGGCGTCGGCTATGCGCTGAGCTATCTGGCCAACCGCGTGCCGGGCCAGGCGGCCTCGGCCGGCGTGGTCATGCTGGCCGCGCTGCCGGTGATCCTGGGCGCCCAGTTCCTGCTGCAGGCCATGAACTTCGACGTGCTGAACGTCCCCAATCGCCCGATCCACCCCTATCTGCGGGCGATCCAGGAGATGGCGGCCCGCGCCGACGCCTGACCCCGCGCGCTTGACCACTTGGGCGGGCGCGGGTGTATCCACAACGCAATGCTCTTCTCGAACACCGTGAAATCCCGCCGCGCGGCGCTGCGCACCCAGTTCGACGTCCGTCGGGAGTTCGAGACGCTGGAGGAGAGCTGCGTGCCCTCCTACGTACACCGCAACCCGCTGGCCGCCTGGACCGCCTGGAGCCGGCTGACCGCCGCGGCCCGCCTGTACGCCCGCTTCGCGCCCGCCGGCCCGGTGCTGGATTTCGGCTCGGCTACGGGGGAACTGCGTCAGGTTCTGGAGCCGATCCGCGGCGACTACCACTTCGTCGAGCAGAACGAGGTGCTGGTGGGCGCGCTGAAGAGGAACATCCCCGAAGCGCGGCGCGAGGACGGCGCCCAACTGGGGGAAGGCCGGTTCGCCGCCGTGTTCGCCCTCGACAGCCTCGAGCATAACGAAGAGATCGGCCCGATCCTGGAGACCATCGCCCGGTCGCTGCGGCCCGACGGCGTGTTCATCCTCTCGGGCCCCACCGAGAACGCGCTCTACCGTCTCGGCCGCCGGCTCGCGGGCTTCGACGGGCACTATCACGTGCAGACCATCTACGACATCGAGCGCCAGGCGAAGGCCTGCTTCCGGCGCGAGGCGCGCAGTCTGCAGCCGGCCGGCATCCCGCTGTTCGCGCTCAGCGCCTGGCGGGCGAAGCGGCCGTGAACGCCCAGCCCGGACTCTGGTGGGGACTGCTGGCGCCGCTCACGTGCGTGGCGGTGATCTCGACCGGCCAGCTGCTCTTCAAGATCGCCTCGGCCAGCGTCGACTTCCGCCGACCGCTGGACGCGCCCAAGGGCCTGCTGGTGCTGGGCGTCGCGCTCGCGCTGTACGCGGCGGCGACCCTGCTCTGGGTGGCGGCGCTGAAGCATGCGCCCCTGGGCCGGGTCTATCCGCTGATGGCGCTCAGCTTCGTGCTGGTCCCGCTGGGCAGCTTCGTGCTGCTGCGTGAGACGGTGTCGCCCAGCTACTGGGCCGGCGTCGCCCTGATCGTGGCGGGCCTGGCGGTGATCGGGCGGTCCTGGTCGTGAGCCTGAACGCCGCGCGACTCGTCTATGTGCTGATCCTGGCGGCCGGGCTCGGCCTGATGCTGCGGCTGAACCTGCCGGGTCACCTCTCGGTCGACTCGGTGCTGGGCCTGCACGAGGGGCGGTTCGGCGTCCGCGAGACCTGGAACCCGGCGATCTACGGCTGGCTGCTGGGTCTCGGCGACCGGATCACGCCCGGGGCCGCCGCCATCGTTGTGCTGAACGGCGTGCTGCTGTTCGGGGCCTGGATGGGGCTGGCGCGGCTGCGGCCTCAGGTCTCCTGGCTCGGCCCCGTCGCGGCGCTCTGCGCCATCGCGCTGCCCCAGGCCATGATCTATCCGGCCATCGTCTGGAAGGACGTCCTGTTCGCCACCGCGACCATCGCCGGCTTCGTCACCCTCGCGGTGGCCGCCCGCACCCGCCTCGAGCGGCCCTGGCTCGCGCTGGCGCTGTCGGCGCTGCTGTTCGCCGCCGCCGGACTGTTCCGGCAGAACGGTCTGATCCTGGCGGTCTTCGCCGGCCTCTCCATCGCCGTGGTCGCCTGGCCCGCCGGGCGCGTCCGGGCGCTGGGCCTTGGCGCAGGCTGGCTGGGCGGCGTCGCCGCGCTGACCTTCGTGCTCTCGATCGTGGCCCAGCCCACGGGCGTCGGCCCGCCCGACAGCGCCGGCGGCCGCGGCCTGCGCATCCTGCAGACCTACGACCTGGTGGGCGCCGCCGCCCTCGATCCCGGCCGTCAGATGCCGGAGCTGGACCGCGTCCGTCCCGACCTGGACGACGTGATCCGCCAGCAGGCGCCGTCGATCTACACCCCCGTCCGCGCCGACCCGATCGTCGGCGACTCCGTGCTGGGGCCCGTGATCAAGCAGGCCGAGCGCGGCGACATACGGGCCGAGTGGCTGCGCCTCGTCACCGAGGACCCCGGCCTCTATCTGCGCCTGCGGGCCGACGTCTTCCGCTGGGTGTTCGCCACGCCCGACATCGACCGCTGCCTGCCCGTGCACCTGGGCGTCGAGGGGCCGGCCGCCGCGCTGGCCGACCTGAAGATGCCGCCCCGCCGCGACCGCGACGACGGCCGGCTCTACAACTACGTCACCTGGTTCCTGGACACCCCGGCCATGAGCCACGTGGCTTTCGCCGGGCTGGCCCTGGTGATCGGCGTCGTCCTGCTGATCCGTCGCGACCCGGCCGATCTGATGATCGCTGGGCTCCTGGCCGGCGCGCTGGCGTTCACGGCGAGCTTCTTCGTCATCTCGCTGGCCTGCGACTACCGCTACCTCTACGTCCTGGACGTCGCCGCCATCACCGGCGCCCTCTACCTCGCCCTGGACCCGAGGCTGCGCCGGTCGACCTGACGCGCCACGGCGTTCGGGACTATCCCCCCGTCAGCGCCTCGTTCACGGCGATCTCGACCTGTTCCAGCACCGCCTGGTTCCAGGTGAGTTCCTCCTGGGCCTTGGCCAGGCGGGCGAGGTCGGCGCGCCAGCCGTCTTCGAGATAGCGGCGCTGCTTGGCCATCTCGGCCTGCAGCTCGGCGCGGAAGGTCTCAGATGCGGTCAGCTCGTCGCGGGTGCGGGCCAGCTCGGCGCGCGCGGCGGCCAGGTCGCGGGCGGCCGGCGACACCAGCATCCCGATCTCGGCCTGACGCGCGGCCAGCTTGTCGGCGGCGATCTGTAGCGCCTTGTCGCTGGGCGATTTGCCGGCCGCCCTGGTCGCGAACCAGTCGTAGACCGACCCTGCGATCTCGCCTGCCCAGCCCAGCTTCGACAGCCCGTCCTCGCCGGCGTTGTGGCGCAGGTCGGCCGTGAGGAAGCCATCGATCTCCCTGGCCTTCGCCGGCGTCAGGCCTGGAAGCGGCGCGCCGTGCGCCGCCTCGATGCGGGCGACCTCGCCCCGCCAGTCCGAGAGCAGCGCGTCGTAGCCTACGAAGGCCCGCGGCAGGTCTCGAGTGTAGGCCTCGGCGGCCAGCATGTAGGCGCTCCAGACCAGCACCGACTTCTCAGGAGGAAAGCCGTCGCGGCGGGCCAGTGAGCCGGCCACCGCCAGCGGGTGGCGCACCGGGATCACGCAACGCATCGTCACGCCCCGCTCGGCCAGCACCGCCCGCCAGAACGGCAGCAGCACCGTGGCGCGCGGGTCCTTCATCAGGGGCCAGGTCGCCCGGCCGAACTCCTCGTCGAACATGGCGAGCGCCCGGTCAATCCACCCGCGCTCCTCGTCCGGCGGCAGGGGGCGAAACGGAAAGGCGAACGGGTCGTCCCAGGCCGAGCCGGCGGCGCGCAGCCGCTCGTCGTCGAAGATCGCGATCTTCCAGGGTTCGAAGTAGCCCTTCGCGTTGTGTTCGTCGCCCGGCATCACGTTGGCGGGCAGGCTGGCGCCGGCCAGCGCCAGCAGCTGGGTCACGGCCGAGGTGCCGGACCGATGCATCCCCAGCACGAGATAGGCGATGCGCTGGGTCTGTGACGCGCGGGCGCGCCGAGCGGGCTTGGGGGCGGGGGCTTTGCTCATTCCTGCCCCGGTGGTACGGGCCGCCGCGCTGCGCCGCAAGGCTATCGGCGAGGTTGAACGCCTGGGGCAACTGTTGCACACCAGCCCGCGCACCCCCTCAGGACCCCGGAGTTCCATGGCCGCGCCGGCCCCCGTCGAAGATCGAATCCTGGCCGAGGCTGACCTTCGGGCGATCTCGACCGCGTTCGATCCCGACTTCTATCGGGCCGTCTACACCGATCTTCCGGCCGAGATGGACGCGCTTTGGCACTATCGCGTGGCCGGATGGCTCGAGGCCCGCGATCCGGCGACCTGGTTCTCCACGGCCCGCTACCTGGAAGAAAACCCCGACGTCGCCGCCGCCGGAATCGAGCCGTTCTCCCACTATCTGCGACGCGGCCATCGCGAGGGACGTGACGTGCGTCCGTCGCGCCTGATGAGCGCCTACTACGGTCAAGTCGGGTGGGGCGCGCACGAATGGGGACACCCCGCGTTCGACGGCGCGCCGGGCCTCGCGCCTCCTCGCCGGAGCCGGGCCGCGGGCGGCGCCCTTCTGCTCACCGACGAGCACCGCGCCGCCATCGCCGCCGAGTTCGACGCTCACTACTATCTGGCGGTCAATCCCGACGTGGCGCAGTCAGGCATGGACCCGCTGGACCATTTCCTGGCCGCCGGCTGGATCGAGGGCCGCGACCCCAACGCGCGGTTCTCGGTGCGCGACTACCTGGCCGACAATCCCGACGTGGCGGCCACCGGCGTCCATCCGTTCGCCCACTACCTGTTGACCGGCCGCGCCGAGGGCCGGGCGGCGAAGAGCCAGCTGGGCTTTCGCTACGACGTGATTGCGCGCCTGAAGCCGGTCGAGGACCGCCTGGCCGACGCCCTGGCCGCCGCGCAGCGCGTGCGCCTGGACCCGCCCGAACGGCTCGCGCCGCTGGCCGACCTCGGCGATCTGCACATGACGTTCAGCCACGACGACTACACCGCCCATTCCGGCGGCCTGCAGATGTGCGTGCGGCGCGAGAGCGAGCGCTTCATGGCCCGCGGCGTCGACCACCTGCACCTGTTTCCGGCGGCGTTCTCGCCCATGGTCCGCCTGGCCGACGAGCCGGGACCGCTGGGCGTGGTGCTGAACGGCCACCGCCTGGGCGCCCACGGCGCCGCGGCGGTGCAGGCGGCGCTGACGCCCGGTTCTGTCGGCGCGCGGCGCAGCTTCGCGATCCATAGCCTGCTGGGACACGATCCCGACGCCACCGCCGACATCCTGGCCGCGGCCGGACTGTCGGCAGGCTTCTTCTGGCTGCACGACTTCGCCAGCGTTTGCGCGGGGTTCCATCTGCTGCGCAATGACGTCGAGGACTGCGCCGCGCCGCCGCGCGACAGCGCCGCGTGCGGCGTGTGCGCCTACGGGCCGTTCCGGGCGCGGCAGGAAGCCGGCCACCGCCGCCTGTTCGACCGCTTGGCGCTGACGGTGGTCGCCCCCTCGCAGGTCACGCTGGACTTCTGGCGCGCCCACACGGACCTCCCCGCGCGCGGCGCCGTGGCCTTGCCGCACGCGACGCTCAAGCCGCGCGGGCCGGCGCCCCAAACGGCCGCCGACCGGCCGTTGCGGGTGGCCTATCTCGGCATGCCGACCGTGCTGAAGGGCTGGCCGGTGTTCCGCGACCTGGCGATCCGCCTGGCGGAGGACCCCCGCTACGCGTTTCTGCACCTCGGCGGCCAGCCCGACCCTTCGGCGCCGGCGGCCTTCCACGCGGTGGTCGCGACCGGCGACCGGCCCCGGGCCATGCAGGAAGCCATCGAGGCGCTCGAGGTCGACGTGGCGCTGCTCTGGCCTCTCTGCCGCGAAACATTCTCGTTCACCGCCTACGAGGCCGCGGCCGGCGGCGCGGCGGTGATCACAGGTCCGGACAGCGGCAATGTGGCGGCGTTCGCCTCCAACCCCGCGATCGGCCGCGTTCTGGCCGACGAGGCCACGCTGCTGCAGGCCTTCCAGGGCGGCGAGATCGTGGCGCTGAGCCGCCGCAAGCGGAAGGCCAGAGTGTTCGATCAGGTCTACAGCGGGCTCAGCGCCGATCTGGTGACGCCATGAGGCGGCGGCTCGTCCAGGTCCTGCCGCCGCGCCTGCGCGACGCGCTGTCGAGCCGGCTCAAGCCGCTGCATCCCGACCAGGTGATCGCCGCCCGGGCGTTCGACCGCGCCTTCTACCTCAAGGCCAACCCGGACGTGGCCGCCAGCGATCAGGATCCGCTGGAGCACTTCCTGCGATTCGGCTGGCTGGAGGGCCGCGATCCTACGGCCGAATTCTCGGTTCGCGCCTACCTCGAAGCGTACCCCGATGTCGCCGACTCCGGCGTCAATCCGTTCGTTCACTACCTGACCAACGGCCGTCCCAGGATTCGTGCGCCGCAGTCGCCTTATGGCTTCCGCTACGAGGTGATCGAGCGGCTGACGCCTATGGAGAACCGCCTACCGAATGGCCCGCCGCCGCCGGCGGCCGCAGATGACATCCTGACGTCAGCGCTGGCGGTGTCGCGTGGCGGCCTGGCCAGCCTGCACATCACCTTCAGCCACGACGACTACACCGTCCATCTGGGCGGCCTTCAGACGTCGGTCCGCCGCGAGGCCGAACGGCTGGCCGAGCGGGGTCGCGATCATCTGCATCTCTACCCTGCGCGCCCCTGGCAGGTGGTGCGCGCGCCCGGAGAGGCCGAGCCGCTGGGTGTGGTCTGGAACGGCCGCGCCGTGGGCCTGTTCGACGCCGCCACGGTCGCGCGCGTGCTGTCCCGGGTGTGCGCCGCGGACGCCTCGGGGCGCAGCTTCGCGATCCACAGCCTGCTGGGTCACGAGCCCGACCAGACCGCCGACATCCTCGCCGCCGCGGGGCTTTCGGCGGGCGTGTTCTGGCTGCACGACTTCGCCAGCCTCTGCGCGGGCTTTCACCTGCTGCGCAACGACGTCGAGGACTGCTCGGCCCCGCCCGCCGACAGCGCCGGCTGCGGCATCTGTATCTACGGCCCCTGGCGCGCGCGCCACGTCGACGCGCACGCCCGCCTGTTCGAGCGCCTCCGCCTCACCGTCGCGGCGCCTTCGCACACGACGCTGGACCTCTGGACCGCGAGGGCGACCTTTCCCGTGGCCGGGACGATTGTCCTGCCGCACGCCGGACTGACGCCCAAGGCGCCGGCGCCCGTGGCCGGCAGCCGCCCGTTCCGGCTGGCCTATGCGGGCTTGCCGACCGCGCACAAGGGCTGGCCGATCTTCCGGGCGCTCGCGCTGAAGTTCGAGAACGATCCGCGCTACGAGTTTCTGCATCTGGGCGCGCGCGGCGACGCGACGCTGCCGATGACCTTCCAGGCGGTCACCTCCGGCATGGCCGAGGCGCTCACCGCGGCGCAGCCCGACGCCGTCCTCGTCTGGCCTCTCTGCCGCGAGACCTTCTCCTTCGTCGCCTACGAGGCCGTGGCGGCGGGCGCCGCGGTGATCACCGGCCCCGACAGCGGCAACGTCCAGGCGTTCGTGACCGAAACCGGCCATGGCCGGGTGCTGCTCAGCGAGGATGCGCTCGTGTCGGCCTTCACCTCCGGCGAAATCCTGGAGCTCAGCCGCGCGCAGCGCCGCCCGATGCTCTATGACCTGCGCTACAGCGCCCTCTCGCTCGACCTGCCCGACGCATGAAGATCCTCTGCTACACCAGCTTCACGTTCTCGTACCTGAACCGGGCCCGGGTCCTGTTCCAGACGCTGCGCCAGCATCGTCCCGACTGGGAACTGGCGGCCCTGATCACCGACAAGCCGCCCGAGGGCTTCGTCTTCGACCCCGCGAGCGAGCCGTTCGACCGGCTGGTCTGGGCCAGCGACCTGGGCATCCCCAACTTCCAGAGCTGGCTCTTCAAGCACGATGTGGTCGAGGTCTGCACGGCGGTGAAGGGTCCCTTCCTGCATCAGGCCTGCGACTGGGGCTTCGACGCGGTCATCTACATGGATCCCGACACCGCCGCGCTCTCGACCCTGGAGCCGCTGGAGCAGTGGCTGTCCGAGCATGATATCCTGCTCACGCCTCACCTGATCGATCCCAACGACGACCACGCCGCGATCCTCGACAACGACCTGTCGGCCTCGCGCACCGGCATCTTCAACCTGGGCTTCGTGGCGATCCGCACCACGGGGGAGGGCGCCCGCTTCGCGAGGTGGTGGAACGACCGTCTGCTCAACTACTGCTACGACGACATGCCCAACGGCCTCTTCGTCGACCAGCGCTGGTGCGACCATGTCCCGGCTCTGTTCGACAATGTGAAGATCATCCGCGACCCCGGCTACAACGTCGCCAGCTGGAACCTCTCGACCCGCAAGGTCAGCGTGGAGAAGGACGGTCGCATCCTCGTCAACGGCGCGCCTCTGCGGTTCTGGCACTTCACGAAGCTGGGCGCGGTCGGCGATTCGATGACCAAGCGCTACGCGGGCCAGAACTATCCCGTCTATGAGATCTGGAGCTGGTACCGCCGCCTCGTGACCGCCGCCACAGACCCGGCCATCCCCGAGCGCTGGTGGGCCTTCGGCGCCTATGACGACGGCCGCCCCATCGCCAAGCAGGACCGCGTGCTCTATCGCGAGCGCACAGACCTGCAGCAGGCCTTCCCCAACCCCTTCGCTTCCGGACGCGGCAGTTTCCAAGAATGGCTCGAACACGAAGGCGCGTGACCGAGGCCGCGGCGCCCCCCGCCGCGCCCCGGATCGTCACCGCACCCGTCCTGGACAAGGTTCGCGCGCTCGCCGCTCAGGTGGGCGGGCTGAAGGCGCTGGCCCACGAGGCGCAGGTTCGCGAGGCGCTGACCCGCACCGAACTGACGCTGGCGCTGCACGAGTCGCTGGCCGCCCGGGCGGCGTTGCAGGCCAGCCTGCGCGACCAGGCGCTGGCCGCCTATCGCGCGCGGCGGCCGTCGACGAACCGCCGGTCAGGCCGCCCGGCCCAGATGCTGGATCGTCTGCTGCTCCGTCTTGGCTCGCTGGGCCAGGCCTGTGTGATCGCCCGCAGCGGCGTCTGGCGCGGGACGGGCCGCCCCCTGCATGACTTTCGGCACATGGCGGCGTACGCGCGGCGCGGCGCGAACCCGGCGGTGGCGCCGCTCGCGCCATTCGACCAGGCCTGGTACCTCGCGGCCTATCCCGACGTGGCCGCCCGCGGGACCGCGCCGCTGGTCCACTACCTCGTGTCGGGTGGCCGCGAGGGCCGTGCGCCCTCGGCGCTCTTCGAGCCCGCCTGGTACGCCCGGGAGCACGCCGTCGCGTTGGCCGCCACCAGCGTCACGCCGCTGGAACACTACGTCCGCACAGGGGCGGGCGGGCAGGGCGCGCCGCATCCCCTGTTCGACGTGGGCCACTACCTGGCCCAGTCAGGCCCCCTGGCGGCCGGGGACGACGCCCTGTCGCACTATCTGCGGGAAGGCTGGGCGCTGGGTCTCAGCCCGCACCCGCTGTTCGACCCGGCCTGGTACCGGCGCCAGGTCCAGACGACCGAGCCGCCGCTTTCGCACTACCTCACCACCGGCTGGCGGGAGGGCCTGTCACCGCATCCGCTGTTCGACGGTCGCTGGTACCTGGAGCAGAATCCCGAGGTCGCCGCCTCGGGCGTCGAACCGCTGACACACTTCCTGGCCGAGGGCGGTCGGCTGGGCCGTTCGCCGAGCCCCTGGTTCGACGCCGCGCACTACATCGAGGCGCGGGGCGATGGGCTGGCGCCCGGGGTGAACCCCTTGGTGGACTATCTGCAGGGCGGCGCCTGGGCGATCGCGGAGGCGAGGCCGGGATTCCCGACGGCGGCCTATCTGGCCAAACAGCCGGGCCTCGCCCGCGACGGCGTCACGCCGCTGGAACACTGGGCGCGTCAGGGCGCTCCCTAGGAAACGCCTCGGCCAGTCCCAGCTGATCCAGCTGTCGCCGCACCTCGTCGTAGTACTCGGGCACATAGTGGAACGGGCTGAGGCCCCAGCGATGCGCCGTGTCGGCCACGCGGTGGTGGCCCGCGTCGATGCGGGCCATCGGCGGCATCACGGACCGGAAGGCCGCCTCCTGCCGCTCAAGCAGGGCGTTGTAGGGCGCAATTTCGGCCGGCTGCCCGCCCACGATCTCGACACCGGTGATCGGCGACAGACTTCCGTCCGGCGCACGCTGATGCGTCGCCCAGCGGGCTTCGTGATGGATCAGCATCGCCTCCTGCAGGGGCGTGGCGCGCACAACGGCGGCGAACTCGGCCACGCCGTCCATCCACAGCCGCTCGCACGCCGGCGACAGCCGCGACAGGCGCCGACCGGCCGCCAGCGCCGGTTGCGCCATATAGCCGCTGCGGACCATCTCGCCGCTGACGTTGGCCAGCGCGCCGTCGGCGGCCAGCAGGTCGAAGCGCTCGTCGATGAAATCGAAGATCAGGTGGGTCGGCCGGTAGGCCACCAGCTTCGCCAGCGCCGTCTTGCGCAGGTCGGCCACCAGGGCGGCGTGCTCGTGCTGGTGCAGGTCGCCGGGCAGCCCGTCGTCGGGCGTGAAGCCGGCCAGCGCAGGGCTGAACAGGCTGGGGAAGCTGGTCCGCGAGATATACAGCAGAAACTCCGCGCCGCCGCCACGGATCGGCCACAGGTCGCGGGTAATGCAGCTGCCCAGAATGGCGATGCGCGGCTTCATCCGCCGGTGCATAGCACGGGTGGGGCGACAGTCCGGAACATTGACAAGCGATGGCGGCCTGCGCATCAACGCGCCCTTTCGGCGCGAGACGGTCAGAATGGCGTATCGTGAGGCGCGTTCACCCTTTTCGTCGAAGTATGGTGTATCAGCCCTGTTAGGGTCTGACGGGACAGTTTGCGCGCTATGAAATTCCTGACCTTCCTGACGGACCTCCCGGACAACGTCCTGGGACGCGCGCTGCGCGAGGGCTACAAGCCTGCGGCCGTCGCGTTCGGGTTCAGCCTCGTCTCGAACATCCTCTACATGGCCCTGCCGCTCTACACCTACCAGGTCTACGGCCGGGTGATGACGAGCCAGAACCAGGCCACCTTGTGGACCCTGACGGTCGTCACGCTGTTCGTCTTCGCGATTTCCAGCGTCATCGACGACATCCGCGCCCGCGTGCTGATCAACTTTGGCGTCGCGCTGGACCAGCGCACGTCGGGGCGTGTGTTCACCAGCCTGTTCGACGCGGCTGTCCGCGGCGAGCCGGGCGCACGCGCCCAGGCGCTGCGCGACCTGGATCAGTTCCGCCAGTCGCTCACTGGCATCGCAGCGGCCGCCTTCTTCGACGTGCCGTGGATTCCCGTCTACCTGGGCGTCCTCTTCATCATCGATCCGCTGGTGGGCGTCGTAACGCTGGTGGGGGCGATCATCCTGGTGTTGCTGGCCATCGTCCAGGCGCGGGCGGTGCAGAACTCGTTGAAGGACGCCAACGAAGCGGCGCTCCGCAGCTATGGCTTCACCGACGCGGCGCTCCGCAACGGCGAGGTGGTGCGCGCGATGGGCATGCTGCCCACGCTGGGCAAGGCCTGGGCCCGTCACCGGGCGATCACCATCGAGCGCGGCGCGGCCGCCGCCGAGGCGTCCAACTTCTACAACGACCTCATCAAGTTCGTGCGTATGGGCATGCAGGTGCTCATCGTGGCCCTGGGCGCCTACCTCATCCTCGAGGGCAAGATCCACCCCGGGATGCTGTTCGCCAACATGATCCTGGCCAGCCGCGCCCTGCAGCCGATCGAGAAGATCGTGGGCTCGTGGGATCCCCTCAACAACATGTACCGGGCGTTCCAGCGCCTCAACCAGTTGCTGAAGACCGCCGAGCCGCCGTCGTCGGCCACGTCGCTGCCCCGCCCGCTGGGCAAGCTGTCGGTCGAGGGCGTGAACTTCGCGCCGCCCGGCGTGCAGCGGCTGGTGCTGGGCAACGTCAACTTCGCCATCGACCCCAATGAGGTGCTGGGCGTGATCGGTCCCTCGGGCGCCGGCAAGTCGACCCTCGCGCGCCTGCTGGTTGGCATCTGGAAGCCGGTCAACGGCGTGGTGCGCCTGGACGGCGCCGACGTGTTCACCTGGGATCGCGCCGACTTCGGCCGCTATGTGGGCTACCTGCCGCAGGATACCGAGCTGTTCGCCGGCACGGTGCGCAACAACATCGCGCGCTTCCGCGAGGGCGTGACGGACGAGGAGGTGGTGGCCGCCGCCCAGCTTGCCGGCGTCCACGACCTGATCCTGCGGATGCCCAAAGGCTACGACACGGACGTGGGAGAGGGCGGCGTCGTGCTCTCCGCCGGCCAGCGCCAGCGCGTCGGCCTGGCCCGCTGCCTCTTGGGCAACCCTTCGTTCGTCGTGCTGGATGAACCCAACGCCAACCTCGACGCCGAGGGCGAAGAGGCGTTGATGCGCGCCATCGACGCGATGAAGGCCAACGGCGCCACCGTGGTGATCATTTCGCACAAGCCGGGCGTCTTCCGCTCGGCCGACAAGATGCTGGTGCTGCGCGACGGGCGCGTCGAGCTCTTTGGCCCGCGCGACCAGGTGATGGCGCGCCTGGTCAAGCCGGCGCAACAGCCTGAAGTCCGCGCCGTGGAGGCGGGTCGTTGAAGCTGGATCTGAAATCGCTTTCGCGGCTGCCGGCCAAGCAGGACTACGTCCTCCCCACGTTCGGGGGCGATGAGTCCGAGACCATGGCGCCCCAGCTCCAGGAGCGCCTGCGCCGGCCGATGATCATGGGCGCCGTGGTGATCGTGGTGTTCGTGTTCGGCGTGGGTCTTTGGGCCTCCCTGGACCAGCTGGCGTCCGGGATCACAGCGCCGGCCGAGGTGCGCGTCGATTCGCAGCGCAAGACGCTGCGGGCCAAGGACGCCGGGGTCGTGAAGCAGATCCTGGCTCGCGAAGGCCAGCTGGTGAAGCCCGGTCAGCCGCTCCTGCTGTTCAACGACGTCGAACAGCGCGCCATGGTCGATGTGCTGCAGAACCAGTACGACACCCTGGTCGCCCAGAGTGGGCGCTTCAGCGCCGAGGCCACCAACCGCAGCACTCTGGTGCTGCCGGCCGAATTGACCGCGCGCATGGCCGAGCCGGGCGTGGCCCAGCTCATCCGTGACCAGGAATTCCTGTTCATGACCCGCCAACAGCTGTTCCAGAGCCAGTCGTCGGTCCTGGCTCAGCGCGTCGAGCAGCTGCAGACCCAGGTTCAGGGCCAGCAGGCCCAGCTCGAGTCGATCCTCGAACAGCAGCGGCTGACCGAGGAGGAACTGTCCGGCTATCGCAAGCTCAACGAACAGGGGTTTGCGCCCAAGACGCTGATTCTGCGCTACGAGCGCACTTTGGCCGAACTGGGCGGGCGTCGTGGCCAGCTGCTGTCCGAGATCGCCCGCCTGCGTCAGGCGATGGGCGAGACGCGCATGCAGCTGTCGTCGCTGCAGAATGAACGCTCCAGCCAGGCCGCTGAAGGTCTCCGCGACAGCCAGACCAGGCTCGCGGATGTCATCCCGCGGCTGACCGCCGCACGCCAGAACTTGGCCGCCACGATCGTGCGCTCGCCGGTCGAGGGCTACGTGTTCAACTTGACCCAGTTCACCGTCGGCGGCGTGGTCGGCGGCGGCGAGGTGATGATGGACGTCGTGCCGGTGGCCACGCCCCTCACGGTCACCGCGATGATCAAGCCCGAGGATGTGGACGAGGTCCGCGCCGGCATGCCGGCCAAGGTCAAGCTGACCGGGCTGAACCAGCGGTTCAGCGACTCGCTGGACGCCACCGTCGCGGTCGTCTCGGCCGACCGGATCACCAATGAAAAGAGCGGGGTGTCCTACTATCGGGTGGACCTGCGAATCCCGCCTAGCCAGCTGTCGAAGCTGAAGAAGGGCGTGCAACTGACGCCCGGGATGCCCGCCCAGGCCCTCATCAAGACGGGCGACAGGTCGATCATGAGCTTCCTCATTTCACCCATTACGGACACCCTGGAAGACGCCTTCCGCGAGGAGTAGCGGCGTCTGTGCAACACCCTTGGACGCTGAGATTCCGGAGAGTTTTTCAGGTTGCGCAATTGGCAGGCTTCCGATACGTCTGCCCTTGGGCTCGTCTAACCTACGCCGCAGCCATGCTATGGCGCTTGGGGTAATGGACCGCTGGGACTGCTTCACTTCGGTGGGGGTCAAGCGTGCCAGGGGTCCGTGTGACACTGACTGGAGAGAATAATGGCGACTTATTTCTTTGAGACGATCACGGACGCGCAAGCCGCGGCCTACACGACGGCGGATAACCTCGTGTTCGGTCAGACGGGCGAAGTGGCTGCCCGGACGACGGTGATCTTCAACGCGGCGACGGCGACCTCGGGTCCGACCGTGACCGTGATCTCGGGCCTGACCGGCAAGGCGGTGACGTTCAATGCGAACTTCATCCTCGAAACCCCGATCTTCCCCGACGGTTCGGTCCTGTACATTGGTGATACCAATGCCACGACCGGCACGGGCGCTGGCACGGCGGACGGCCTTTACGGCAACGCCGGCAACGACTCGCTGGTCGGCGCCGGCGCCGGCGACTTGCTGCAAGGCAATGCGGGCGATGACACGCTGGACGGCGGCTCGGGCGGCGACACGCTGTACGGCGGCCGCGGCAACGACAGCATCGCCACGGGCGGTACGGCCGACTTCGCGCAGGGCAACCTGGGCGATGACACCATCAACGGCGCCGGTGCGACCTCGACGGGCACCCTGCTCGGCGGTCAAGGCAACGACGTCGTCACGGGTGGCAGCGGCGCTGACTTCCTGAACGGCAACCTCGGCAACGACACCGTCACGGGCGGCGGCGGCAACGACGTCATGCTCGGTGAAGGCGGCGACGACAGCCTGGTCTCCGATTCGGTCGAAGGCGCGGCGGTCAGCCTCGATGGCGGCGCGGGCGACGACGTCATCACGGCGACGAGCGCGAACGCCTCGATCATCGGCGGCGACGGCAACGACTCCATCACCGTGACCTCGGTTGGCGTCACCGGCACCCAGGTCAACGTGCTGCAAGGCAACGGCGGCGACGACACGATCACGTCGAACGCCATCGGCCGCGACTCGGTCCTCGGCGGCCAGGGCAACGACCTGCTGACCAGCAACGGCGGCACCGTCGGCGACTTCATCAACGGCAACCTCGGCAACGACACCATCGTTGGTGGCGGCGCGGGCGACACGCTCCTGGGTGAAGACGGCAACGACAACATCACCGCCGCCGGTGGTGCTGACACGGTTACGGCGGGTGTCGGCAACGACACCGTCGATGGCGGGACCGGCAGCGACAACATCAATGGCGGCGACGGTAACGACAGCATCCTGGGCGCTGCAGGCAACGACGTCATCGACGCCGGCACCGGCAACGACATCGTGCAGGGCGGCGCCGACGACGACAGCCTCACTCTCGGCGACGGCAACGACAGCGCCCTCGGTGAAGCTGGCAACGACGTGATCTCGGGCGGCGCTGGCGCCGATACCGTGGACGCGGGCGACGGCAACGACGGCGTGACCGGCGGTGAAGGCAACGACGTCCTCGAAGGCGGCCTCGGCAGCGACAACGTCGACGGCGGTGGCGGCAATGACGCCCTCGGCGGCGGCGACGGTTCCGATACCCTCCAAGGCGGCGACGGCAACGACGTCCTCACGGGCGGTCTGGGCACCGACTTCCTCCGCGGCGGCAACGACACCGACCTGTTCGTCTTCGCCTCGGGCGCCTCGGGCGTCACGGCGGGTACGCTCGACCAGATCCTTGACTGGCAATCGACCGACTCGCTCGACTTCACCGGCGCTACGTCCGCGGTGGACGGCGTGAACTACCTCGAACTGAGCGCGTCTTCGTTCGAAGCGGCCGCCAGCCTGGCGAACGCCCAGATCAACGCCGGCACCGTCGACTATGTCGTGGTTCAGGTGGGTCCGGACGTCGTCGTGTTCGGCGACCAGAACGGTGGTGTCGCAGGGGCCGAGGACGCGGTCGTGCTGGTCGGTCGTACGCTGGCCGACATCTCGGCGGCCAACTTCGGAGCGGGCAACAACGTCCTCAACGGTACGACTGGCAACGACACCCTCGCGGGTGAAGCTGGCAACGACACGATCAACGGCGACACCGGCAACGACAACATCAGCGGTGACTCCGGCAACGACCAACTCAATGGTGGGGCCGGCACGGATACGCTCAGCGGCGGTATCGGCAACGATACCCTGACGGGCGGCACCGAAGTCGACGCGCTGAATGGCGGTGCGGGTCTCGACACCTTCGTGTTCGCCAACGCTGACAGCGGGATCACGGCGGCCACGGCCGACACGATCGCCGGCTGGGTCGCCGCGGACGACAGCATCGACTTCTCGGGTGCTGCCGGTTCGGGGACGAACTACGCAGAAGCCACCGCTGCTGACTTCGCCACGGCTCTGGCCAACGCGGATACGGCCATGGACGGCACGGTGATCTACTATGCCGCCGAAGTGACCGGCACCGGCGTCTACGTGTTCTTCGACACGGATGCGGACGGCGACGCCGACACCACGGTGCTGCTCTCCGGTCAGACGCTGGCGAACATCTCGTTCAGCGACATCATCTAAGACACGACCACTTCTAAGGATCGGGCCGCCCCTCGGGGCGGCCCTTTTCTTTTGGGCGTAGCGTACGCCTTGCGCTTCATGGCCCAGAGGCCGCGATCCGCGCCTCGAATCCCTGCGCGCCTGTGCTGCTCGCGCTCGCCAAGGCCGCTCCGCACCGCCCGCCTCGCCCTTTCCCTTTGCTCCCGTCGCGGACCCTGGGCTAAGTCCGGGCCTCCATGTCGAACGCGGCGCTCTTCCTCCATCCGAACGGCTACGACACCACCGGGCAGGCGCTGCTCGGCCGCCACGCCGCGGGCGAGAGCTTCCTGCGGGGGTTCCTGCGGCACGCCGACGTCGATCGCTATCACTTCTGGAACGTCGCCGGCCGTCCGCAGGCCGAGCTCGAGGACCTGGTCAACCGGATCCAGCCGCCCCGCAAGCCGGTCCGCTGGATCGGTCAGCTGCGCCGCGATGAGCTGTCGACGCCCGGGGTCCTCAACGTCCCGTCTCCCGAGATCGACGCCGAGGCCTGGCAGCGCGCGCCCCACGGCGCGCGCCACTACGCCCTTTGCGGCCTCACCCACACGACGGCGACGGCCACCGTCATGCGCCTTATCCCCGACCTGCTGATCGCGCCGACCGAGGACTACGACGCCCTCATCTGCACCTCGAGCGCGGTGCGCGACGCGGTCGAGACCCAGCTCTCGGCCATGCGCGACTACATGGCCGACGCCTACGGCCCGCGCCGACGCCCGGAGCCGATGCGCGCGACCATCCCGCTGGGCGTCAACGTCGACGACTTCGCCACCACGCCCGAGCACCGCAGCGCCTGGCGCGCGCGGCTCGACATCCCCGACGACGCCGTGGTCGTCCTCTTCGTCGGCCGCTTCAGCGTGCGGACCAAGATGAACCCGGCGCTGATGGCCATGGCCCTGGAGCGCGCCGCCCGCCGTACGGGAAAGCCCGTCTACTGGGTCAACTCAGGCTGGATCGAGCCCGCCGCCGCCGGCCCGGGCTTTCACGAGGAGACCCGCAAGCTCTGCCCCTCGATCCACTACCGCGAGGTGGACGGCCGCCCCGCCGACGTGCGCTTCTCGATCTGGTCGGTGGCCGACATCTTCATCAGCTTTTCCGACAACATCCAGGAGACCTTCGGCCTGACGCCGGTCGAGGCGATGGCGGCGGGCCTGCCGTGCGTCGTCACCGACTGGGACGGCTACAAGGACACCGTTCGGGACGGCATCGACGGCTTCCGCGTCCCCACCGTCACGCCGCGGCCCGGCTTCGGCGCGGACCTGGCCACCTGGTTCGCCAACAAGTGGATCAGCTACGAGACCTATGTGGGGGCCGCCGCCCAGTACACCGCCGTCGACCTGGACCGCGCCGAGGCGGCCCTGGCGACGCTGATCGATCATCCGAAGATCCGTCGGTCCATGGGCGAAGCGGCCCGCCAGCAGGCGCGCGACGTCTTCGACTGGGCGGCGATCATCCCGCAGTATCAGGCGCTCTGGACCGAGCAGCGCGCCCGGCTCGCCGCAGCCTCGCCTGAGCCGACGCGCCGTCAGAACCCGTACCGGCCCGACCCCTATGTCCTGTTCGCCGGCTACCCGACGAGACACCTCTCACGTCATGATGTGGTCGTGCTGAACCCGGGCATGGACTGGCCGGCCGCCCACGCGCGGCTCAGCGGGGCGCTGGCCGTCTATAGCCGCTTCAACCGTCCCAGCGACGCCGAACTCGAGGTGGTGATCCAGGCGCTGGCCGAGCACGGTCCGATGCCGGTGGCCAAGGTGATCGAGTTGATCCCGACGGGCCGTCGCAATTTCCTCGAGCGCGGGCTGATCTGGCTGGCGCGGCACGACGTCGTAGCGCTGCATCCGGGCGGCTGAAGGCCGCGCCCGCAGCCCTCCAGAAGGTCGCCAACGCCCAAAACGCAGACGGCCGGACGACGGATCTCGCGATCCACCGCCCGGCCAATGCGACACAGCCACTGGAGAGCTAGGCTGACAGAGGAAACCTAGCGCAAAGCCTCGCCATGGAGAAGCTTGGCCAGTTCACGACTAGGTCATCACCAAACCGCCCTAGAGCGCCACCTGGATCCGCCTGGAGATCGCGACCTTGCCCTCGCGCCAGACCCGGTAGTCGGCGACGTAGGTTCCACGGGCCCAACCCGTCGCCGGTCGCCGTTTGCCCACGTAGACGAGGCTCTGCGCGCGCCAGGCCTTGAGCGGCTCGGCGCGGCTCTTGGCCAGCACCGCCCCGTCCGGCGCCTTCAGTTCCAGTTCGACCACGTCGCCCGGCTGCAGCGCGATCGCGCGGACGTACGACACCAGATAGGGCGCGGCGGCGCTGAAGGGCCTCACGCCGCCCGCCTCCAGCTGCTCCTGGGTGAGCTCGCCATCGGTGAAGCCGGCGTTCAGCACCACCCCCTTGCGGTAGACCATCTTGGCCGCCGCATCGGCCCGCCACAGACCCGGCTGGACGCCACACGCCGCCTGCGGCTCCGGGGCGAAGGGATCGATGATCTGCCCGCCCCGCCGGACGGTGAAGTGCAGGTGAGGGAACTCGGTGTTGCCCGACAGGCCCACCCGCGCCAGCGGCGCCCCGGCTTTCACCACGTCGCCGACCTTTACCCCGATGCTGCCCTTGGCCAGGTGGCAGTACTGGGTCTCCCAGCCGTCGCCGTGATCCAGAACGACGCCATTGCCACACTCGGCGTTGGTCACCGGCGGCGCGCCCGGCGCCCGTATCGAGATGTCGGCGACTCCGTCCCGCAGCCGCGCCACGCGGCCGGGCGCCGCGGCCAGCACCGCCACGCCACGGCGCTGGGCGGCCATGTCGGGGATGCGGATGTCGATGCCGTTGTGCTTGTCGTAGGTGTTCAGCCCGCAGCGATAGTCGCGCGTCGCCGGCGTGGGATCGCGGTCGACGTAGTGTTGGATCTCGCACGTCCGGCCCAACTCGCAGGCCAGCGGAAAGTCCAGCACGGGCCGCGCCGTCTGCGTGGATGCGGGGGGCGCCAGGGCGGCGAGGGCGAGGACTGGGAGCGCGGCGACCTTCATGCGGGGACCCTGGCGATGCGGCGGGACGAAACTATGGCCCTATTGGAAACGGATGCCGGTCAGCGCCGCCAGCCGGTCGGCGTCGGCGGCATAGACCTGGCGCAGATGCGCGACGTCGTCCGGCGTCAGCCGCGAGGGATAGTCGATCGCCTGGCCCACATGCACCTCGCGCGCGGCGGGCGTCGGCGCCTGTGGCAGGTCCAGTAATCCGCGCACCCGTTGCAGCGCCGAGCCCGGATCGCCGCGCAGCTCGTCCGACGTCAGAAGCAGCAGCTGCTGACGCGGGAACAGGCCCAGCAGCCGCTCGACCTGTTCGGCGTAGAAGCCGCGCTCGACATAGCTGAACTCGCGATGGTGGCCCCAGGGGTCGGCGGCGAACAGGCGCTGTCGTCCTTCGCGGATGCACCAGGCGAACGGGTGGGTCTCGACGCCTCGCGCATACTCCATCCGCCAGTGCGACCACGCGCGCTGCACCGGGTCGCGCAGGACCATGATGACCTTCATGGCCGGGTTGTAGGCGCAGATCCGCTCCAGGCTGTTCGGCCAGTAGCTGTAGATCGGCGTCGCCTCGCCGCAGGGCCGCCCCGCTGGGGCCGGAAACCGCGCGTGATAGGCGCGATAGTCCGGCTCGGACCAGTCCTGCCCCTCGTCGTCGAAGAAGTGCAGTTCCTTCTCGGTCGGCAAGGCGATGTCGGGATATTCGGTCAGGTAGTCGAACAGGGCCGTGGTCCCGCCCTTCTGGGCGCCGGCGATCAGGAAGCTGACGAGGGGCGGTTCGGCCATGGTCCGTGCATCCCCCGGTGCGGCGTTTCGGGCAAGGGGCTTCTGACGCAGCCCGGGAGCCGCTAAGACGGCGTTCAAACCTGCGCGCCGGATGAGTCCCAGTGGGGTCCATGGGGGGCGCGCCTGCAAGGCGGACGCATGAAGACGGTGATCCTGGCCGGCGGCCTGGGAACGCGCATCTCCGAGGAGAGCCAGTTCAAACCCAAGCCCATGATCGAGATCGGCGGCCGGCCGATCCTCTGGCACATCATGCGGCTGTACGCGCACCACGGCTTCAGCGACTTCGTCGTGTGCCTGGGCTACCGCGGCTATGTGGTGAAGGAGTACTTCGCCAACTACGTGCTGCATAACGCCGACCTGACGGTCGACCTGGCGACAGGCACGATCGAATACCACGCCACCAACCACGAACCCTGGAAGGTCACGCTGGTCGAGACCGGGTCCGACACCATGACCGGCGGCCGGCTGAAGCGCGTGGCGAAGTACCTGGAGCCGGGCGAGCCGTTCCACATGACCTATGGCGACGGCGTCGCCGACGTGGACCTGACCGCGCTGACGGCCTTCCACAAGGCTCACGGCAAGGCGGCCACGATCACCGCCGTCGCCCCGCCCGGCCGCTTCGGCGCGCTGGATATCAACGACGGCCGCGTCGACCGCTTCATCGAGAAGCCGCCGGGCGACCAGGGGCTGATCAACGGCGGCTTCTTCGTCCTGAACCCCTCGGTGATCGACCGCGTCGACGGCGACCCCACCATCTGGGAGCGAGAGCCGCTGGAGGGTCTGGCTGCGGACGGCGAGCTGATGGCGTATCGCCACGACGGCTTCTGGGCCGCCATGGACACGCTGCGCGACAAGAACATCCTGGAAGGCCTCTGGGCCTCCGGCGAGGCGCCGTGGCGACGCTGAACCCGGCATTCTGGGCCGGAAAGCGGGTCCTGCTGACCGGCCACACGGGCTTCAAGGGCTCGTGGGCGTCGATCTGGCTGACGCGAATGGGCGCGGAGGTCACCGGCCTGTCGCTCGCGCCCGACCAGAGCCCCAGCCTGTTCGAGATGGCCCGCGTCGCCGAACGTGTGGATTCCCATCTGGGCGACATCCGCGACCCCGCGGCGATCGAGGCGGCGCTGGCCGGCAAGACCTTCGACCTTGTCCTGCACATGGCCGCCCAGGCGATCGTGCGCACTTCGGTCGAGGATCCGCTGGGCACGTTCGACACCAACGTCATGGGCACGGCGCGGCTGCTGCAGGCCTTGCGCGGACAGCCCGAACTCAAGGCGGTGCTGACGATCACCTCGGACAAGGTCTACGCCAACAACGACTCGGGTCGCGCCTTCCAGGAAGGTGACAACCTGGGCGGCAAGGACCCGTACTCGGCGTCCAAGGCGGCGGCCGAGATCGTCGTGCAGAGCTTCGCCAAGAGTTACTTCAAGGACGTGGCGGTCGGGACGGCGCGGGGCGGGAACGTCATCGGGGGAGGCGACTTCTCGCGCGACCGGCTGGTGGCCGACATCGTGCGCGCGACCCGCGCCGGCGAGGCCGTTGTGCTGCGCCATCCCGAGGCCACGCGCCCCTGGCAGCATGTGCTGGACTGCCTGGCCGGTTACTTCACCCTGCTGGAGGCGCTGGCGATGCGCCCCGACGCGCCACGCGCGCTGAACTTCGGCCCCCGGCCCGGCGGCGCCGAGGTCACGGTGGGCGAGCTGGCGACGCTGGGCGTCCAGGCGCTCGGCGGTAAGCCCTGGGTGCACGAGCCGGACCCGACCTCGCTGGAGGCCAAGGCGCTGGCCATCGACGCCACCCTGGCCCGCACCGTCCTGGGCTTCGAAAGCCGTCTGGAGGCGCCCGACGCCGTCGCGCTCACCATGGACTGGTACGGACGCCAGGCGGCCGGCGAGGACGCGCTGTCCCTTTGCCTGGAGCAGATCGAAGGCTACGAAGCTCGCAAATGAGTTCCGCTCCCCTCTGCCGCTTCTGCCGCGCCCCGCTCACCCGCACCTTCCTCGACCTCGGCGACCAGCCGCTGGCCAACAGCTATCTGACGCCGGACCAACTAGCGGCGGGGAACGAGCCGGTGTTTCCGCTGCACACCCGCGTCTGCGACCGCTGCTTCCTGGTCCAGGCCGACCACGAGGTGCCGGCCGAGGCGATCTTCGACGCCGGCTACGCCTATTTCTCGTCGTTCTCGCCGGGCTGGGTGGCGCACGCGAAGCGCTACGCGGAGGCGATGATCGAACGCTTCGGCCTGGGGCCGGAGTCGCTCGTCATCGAGGTGGCCAGCAACGACGGCTACCTCCTGAAGCACTTCCTGGCCCGCAACGTGCCCGTGCTGGGCATCGAGCCCACGGCCAACACCGCCGAGGCGGCTCGCGCCATCGGCGTGCGCACCGACGTGGTGTTCTTCAACGCCGAGACCGGGCAGGCCCTGGCGGCCCGTGGCGACCGCGCCGACCTGATGGCCGCCAACAACGTGCTGGCCCACGTGCCCGACCTCAACGCCTTCGTGGCCGGCTTCCGGCACGTGCTGAAGCCGGAGGGCGTGCTCACCTTCGAGTTCCCGCACCTCCTGAACCTGATCCAGCTGGTGCAGTTCGACACGATCTACCACGAGCACTACTCGTACCTGTCGCTGGTGGCGGTGGAGCAGGTGCTGGCGGCCCATGGCCTGCGCCCGTTCGACGTCGAGCTGCTGTCCACCCATGGCGGGTCGCTGAGGCTGTTCTGTTGCCACCAGGCGTCGGCCCACAAGGAGACCGAGGCCCTGCGCACCCTGCGCTCCACCGAGGCCGCCGCGGGCCTGAGCCGCATCGAGACCTACGAGGGCTTCGCCGCGCGGGTGGACGCCATGTGCGAGAGCTTCCGCGCCTTCCTGGCGTCGGCCAGGGACGACGGCAAGGCGGTCGCGGCCTATGGCGCGGCGGCCAAGGGCAACACCTTCCTCAACCACTGCGGCGTCACCCGCGACGACATCGTCGAGGTCTATGACGCCAATCCCGCCAAGCAGGGCCGCTACCTGCCGGGCAGCCACGTGCCGATCCGGGCGCCCGAGGCGGTGAAGACCACACGCCCCGACTACGTCGTCATCCTGCCCTGGAACCTGAAGGACGAGATCACCCAGCAGCTGGCCTTCATCGCCGATTGGGGCGGCAGGTTCGTCGTCGCCTCGCCGCTGACGCGGGTGCTGGACTGATGCGCTTCACGCCCACCCCGATCGCGGGCGTGGTCCGCGTGGAGGCCGAGCCGCACGCGGACGAGCGCGGCCTCTTCGCACGCCTGCATTGCCCGGAGGCGTTCGCCGCAGCGGGCATTCCCTTCGAGCCCGCCCAGACCAGCATCTCGCGCAATCCGAAGGCCGGCACCCTGCGCGGCATGCACTATCAGGCCGCACCGCACGCCGAGACCAAGCTGGTGCGCGTCACCCGCGGCCGAGTGTTCGACGTGGCGGTCGACCTGCGCCCCGACAGCCCCACCTACCGCCAATGGACCGGCGCCGAGCTCTCGGCTGAGAACCTGCTCGGCCTCTTCATCGATGAGGGCATAGCCCACGGATTCCTGACGCTCGAGCCCGACAGCGACGTGGTCTACCAGATCGCACCCGCCTATCGGCCGGGCCACGACGCGGGCGTCCGGTGGAACGACCCGGCCTTCGGGATCGACTGGCCGGCCGCCCCGCGATTGATCTCGGAGCGCGACGCTTCGTACCCCGACCATCGGGGCTGAGAACCTCGGCGCCGTCTGCTAGAGATTGCGCCCTATCGAAATGGACCTGGACTTCAATGGCTAACGAAAAGGCGCTCGAGGCGCTCTCGCGTATCGGAGAGACCCCAGACTGGCGCCAAGCGCTCATCCGCCAACTGATCGCCTTCGAGGGGCAGATTCAAGCGCCTGGCGTCGATGTGCGCGAGGAACTGACCGGTCCGTTGGTGGACGCGCTCTACGACGACGACGCGGTCGTGCGGAAGACGCTGTCGACCGGCGTGACGTTCGAGTTCCTCTACCGCTCCAAGATCGCCCGCGACTTCGTGATGTCGCAGCCCGAGGCGCCCGACCACGCCTGGGAGCCGATGACGAGCCGGATCCTGGTCGACCTGGCCCGCGGCAAGACGAGGGGGGGCGCGAGGAACGTCGTCATCGGCGGCGCCTACTTCGGCGACCACGCGGTGCTGATCGCGCGCCAGATCGCCGGCAATGGCGGCGTCGTGCACGCCTTCGAGCCCAACAACGACCAGCGCGGCATGCTGATGAAGAACGCCGAGCTGAACGGCCTGACCAATATCAAGCCGCGGTCCGAGGGCCTGTGGCACGACAGCTCGACCAACCTGAAGCTGGTGGGCTTCGACAGCTTCGCCAGCGCCGAGGTGGCCGAGGCGGGCGACGATACCTTCAAGACCGTGACCATCGCCGACTACCTGAAGGCGTCGGGCGTCGAGGTCCTGGACCTCATCGTGCTGGACATCGAAGGCGCCGAGCTGGGCGCTCTGAAGGGCGCGGAGCCGTTCCTGGCGCAGCCCAAGGGTCAGGCGCCCGACATCCTGTTCGAGGTCCATCGCCACTACGTCGACTGGTCGAACGGGCTGGCCAACACCGACATCGTCAAGCTCCTGACCGGCCATGGCTACACGGTCTTCGCCCTGCGCGACTTCAACTCCAACTACGACCTCGCGGGCAAGCCGGTCGAGCTGATCCCGGTGGACGACGTCTACCTGGAAGGCCCGCCGCACGGCTTCAACATGGTGGCGGTGAAGGACACCGCGGTGTTCGACGGCCCGGGCTATTCGATCGTGAAGGGCGTCAGCCCCAAGTACCTGCGCCACAAGGATCCCAAGCTGCATCACCCCGTGGGCGGGCTCTAGCGCCTTGGCGGGGCAGGCCACCGTCGTCGGCGCCGCCGGCTTCGTCGGGGCCCGTCTGGCCGCGCGGCTGCAGGCCGACGGCTGGAGTGTGTGGGCCCCCGCCAAGGGCGATCCGGCGCTGTTCGAGCGCGACCTGGGGACCGTCTTCTACTGCGCGGGCCTCACCGCCGACTACGACCGCCGTCCCTTCGATACGGTGGAGGCCCACGCCAGCCTGGTCAGCGAGTTGATCCGCGCCGACCGGTTCGAGCGGCTGGTCTATTGCTCGTCCACCCGGCTCTACGACGGCCAGCGCAAGGACGTGGCGCACGAGGCCGAGCCGCTGGTGTTCGATCCCGCCGACCCGCGTCGCGTGTACGACCTCTCCAAGGCCCTGGGCGAGAACCTGACCCTGACCCGCACCGGCGGCCGCGGGGCCGTGGCGCGGCTGTCCAATGTCTACGACTGGGCGGACGGCGCCCCGGGCTTCCTGTCGGAGTGGCTGATCAGGGCGCGCACGACCCGCGACCTGGTGCTTGAAAGCAGCCCCAACATCGCGCGCGACTACATTCACCTGGACGACACGGTGGAGGCGCTGATCGCGCTGGGTGATCGAGGCCAGGGGATCTACAACGTGGCCGCCGGCCGGCTCTCGACCAACGCCGACATCGCCCGCGTTTTCGAGCGCGCAGGCTGGTGGGTCAGGTTCACGGGCGACGCCAGTCCCCTTCCTCCGCCCAACGCCAGCGCAGAGCGCCTCGCAGGTCTTGGCGTCGTCGCCCGACCGGTCGAGGATGTGGTCGCCGCCTACCTGGAGGGTCTGCCCGCGTGAAGCTTGTCGATCATACCCGCGAGAGCCTGATCGGTTACATCACCGCCCAGTGCGCCGCGATCGTGCCGGACGGCCGCGAAAGCGAGTTCCGCAAGGCCGTGGACGCCCACATCGACGAAGCCCTCGAGCGGATGCACGTCTGCATCAACGCCTGCGCGCCCTGGCGGCCCGACCAGTTCAACGTGCTGCAGAGCTCGCAGCACTGCATCTTCCTCTACTACCTCTCGAACACGATCTACCGGCGCTCGGGCGATACGGCGGCCGGCACGCGCCTCTTCCTGATGAACAAGGCGCTCAACGGCATCGACCTCTTCTACGAGATCCAGATGCCCGAGGTGTTCTACATCGGCCACTCGGTCGGGATCGTCCTGGCGAAGGCCACCTACGGCAACTACCTCGTGCTCTATCAGAACTCGACCGTCGGCCGGCACAAGACCGACATCCCGGTCATCGGCGACCGGGTGGTGCTCTACCCCAACACGGCCGTGATCGGCCGCTCGGTGATCGGCTCGGACTCGGTGCTGAGCCAGGGGACCAGCGCCGTGAACAAGACGGTGCCCGAGGGCGTCATCGCCTTCCGCTCCGGAGGCGCGGACCTGGCCTTCGCGCCTCGGCCCAACGACCTGTTGCAGGAGTACTTCCGGCTGTAGGCGCGCTGGACTCGCTCAGGCGGTCTTCTTGAGCCCCGGCCGTTCCGTCACCGCGCGGTGAACCATGGCGTAGAAGTCGGCGGCGAACTGCTCCGTCTGGCCCAGAGGGCTGGCCCGCAGCCGGTCGCGGATGGTGGCGCGGAACTCTCGACGGCGCTCCACGTCGGCGGCCAGCTTGAGCGCGATCTCCAGGTACTCGTCGAGGCTTTTCGCGCACAGGTCGCCGAAGCCCGCGTTCGACAGGATCGAGTAGCTAAGCCGCTCGAAGAACGCCTCGCCCACCATGCTGACCAGGGGCACGCCCATCCACAGGGTCTCGGTGGTGGTGGTGCCGCCGGTGAGGGGGAACGGGTCCAGCGTGATGTCGATGTCGTTGTAGTGCGGCAGGTGAGCCCCGCGAACGGCGCGCCATATGATCCGGTCCGCGCTGACGCCTTCCAGGGCGAACTGCTTCTCGATGTTCCTCCGGAAGCTCTCGCCGCTGGCCTCGGGGCGCACGAAGGCGAACTTCGAGCCGGGCGTCGCGGCGACCACGCGCGCCCACTGGCGCAGCACCTCGCGGCTGTACTTGTGCGGGTTGTTGGCCGTGCCGTAGGTCACGAAGCCGTTGCGGTCGGACGGCATGTCGGGCGCGATGGCGTGCCGGTCGACGAAGAACTGCTGGCCCAGCGCCAGCCAGGTGTGCGGCATCACCAGCGGCGTCTCGACCAGATACTCGTCCTTGGTCGGCCGGCTGAACGGGTCGCAGATGAAATAGTCGATGGTCGAGAGACCCGCCGAGTGCGGATAGCCCAGCCAGCTGGCCTGAACCGGAGCCGGGCGATAGGCCATCACCTCCAGCTTGTTCATGTGCGTCGAGCCGCCCAGCTCGATGAGGATGTCCAGCTGGTCGGCGGCGATGTTCTCGGCGGCCTTTGCGACGCCGATGTCGCGCCACCAGCGGTAGGCCTTGATCCGGCTCTCGATGTGCCGCTGGGCGGCGTCGGGCTGGCCCTGATTGAACGAGTAGACATAGACCTCGAACCGCGGATCGACGTGGTCGAACAGCGGCATGGCGAAATAGCCCACCGGGTGCTGGCGCAGGTCTGACGACATGAAGCCCAGGCGGATCTTGCCGTCGGCCGGGCGCGGCGCAGGGCGCGCGATCTTGCGGCGGGCGGCGGCGGCTTCCTGGTCGCGGCCCCAGATGCGGTGCTGCTCGACGAGCTCCAGCCGGTCCGCGTCAGTGCGCACCCGGGCCAGCTGCTTCAGCAGAGCCGTGTGGCGGCCGTGGCGAGCCCAGCTGCGGCCCAGGGTCTCGAAGTCGCCCACGGCGTCCAGCGCGTCGTAGTCGGCCACGCGCACGAAGACGTCGGTGAGGATCTTGTTGGCCGCATCGGTGAACTCGTGCCGGCGCGGCAGCAGCGACAGGGCCAGCTGATAGGCCTTCTCGATGAAGGCCCCCTCATCGCCGATCCGGCTTCGCTCCCAGGTCTCGACGAGAGCGGTGGCGGTCTCCAGGCGGCCCGGGTCCAGCTGGTAGGCCTTTTCCAGGTGATAGTTGGCGCGTTCCCGATCGCGGTCCGCCACCAGCATGCCCAGCTGATAGTGGATCCATGGCACGTTGGGATTGGCGGGCAGCTGCTCTTCGAGGAACGCCTCGCAGCGGGTCAGGTCGCCGGCGCGGCGCATCACCATGGCCTTGCTTTCGGCCAGGCGCAGGTCGTTGGGCGCAATGGCCAGCGCCTTGTCGATCGCCTCCTCGGCCTCGGCCGTGCGCAGCTCCTCGTTCAGGATGCCGATCATGTCCAGCCACGCATCGGCGTTGTCGCGCTTGACGCTGATGGCGGTGCGCAGGCGCATGAGCGCCGGCTCGATCTTGCCCAGCTTGCTGAGCGTCCGGCCCAACTGTCGGTGATACTCGCTGTTGCGCGGCTCCAGGCGGATAAGCTTCGTGAACATCGCCTCGGCTTTGGTGAGCTCGTTCAGGTCGATGAGCACGTTGCCCAGGTTCTGCTGGGCGGCGAGGTTCTTGGGCTGGAGCTTGATGGCGGCTTCGAAGAGCGGCACAGCCTCGGCTTGGCGGCGCAGCTTGCGCAGCAGGACACCGCGCGTGTTGAGCAGGTCGTAGTCGCGGGGGTGGCGCTCGAGGCCTTTTGCCGCGGCGGCCTCGCCCTCGGCGAAACGGCCGGCGTTGTAGAGCTGGACCACCAGCGCGCGATAGACCTGGACCGTGCGGGCGGGGTCTTCCGCAATCGCGGCGCTGAGGTGTTCGATGGCCTCGTCCCGACGGCCCGCACTCAGGGCCGCCTGCGCCGCGTTCAACCGATCGCTCATTCCTGGACCTTTTAGCCGTACGTCGGGCCCGACTTACGGCGCTCGCTTGGCCATGGCTAGGGCCACGCGAGCGCACTTAGCGCGAGAAGCGCCATTTCAGGACCAGGATCGTCGCCGACAGGGCGAGGCAGACGATGTTGGACGCCGCGACGGGCCAGCTTCCGGTCATCAGGCCGTACGCGGTCCAGAGGACAAAGCCGGTCACGGTCACCGCGTACATCCGCAGGGAGACGGCCGAGGCGTCGCGCTCGCGCACGATCTTGACGATCTGGGGGGTGAAGCTGGCCATCGAGCAGAGGGCGGCGCCCGTGCCTACGAGGTCGGCGGCTGAGAACATGGGGGCTCAGGCCCGTTGCGCGTCATTGTCCATGGGAACGCTAACGGTGATGCGGACCCCGGGTTGCTCGGATGTGATTTCCAGCCTGCCCCGCAGCTGCTGGGCCATCAGTTGGGCGACCGTCAGGCCGAAGCCGGTCTTTGGCGCCGCCGGGTCCATGCCCACTCCGTTGTCGGCCACCGAGAGCTCGAAGCCGTCCTGGGTGCGGCGCAGGCCCACGCGGATGCGCCCGGCCGCGCCGTCGCGAAAGGCGTGGCGCAGCGCGTTGCTCACGGTCTCACTGACCAGCAGCGCGACCGGCGCGCCGTGGCGGCCCGGAATATGAACGCTCTCAAGGTCCAGCTCGATGTCGACGCCTTCGCGCCCGGCCGACCCGGCGAGGTCGCCGACGATCTCCCGCACGAGGCCCGACAGCTCGACCACTTCGTAGTCGTCCGACCAGGTGACGTGGCGGTGGGCGACGCTGACGGCGGCCACCCGTAGCTGCACGGCCCGGAGCGCCTGGCGCGCCGTGTCGTCGCTCACCCGGCGGCCTTGCAGCATGACGATCGACGAGATCAGCTGGAGGGTGTTCTTGACCCGGTGCTCGGCTTCCCGCTGCCGGGCCATCTGGCGTTCGAGAGCGGCTTCCGGGTTTTCGTCGCTGGGGCTGACCATACTGACTCCCGTCATCGGCCGGGACCGACGTTCCACCCTAGGACGGGCGGATGCATCTTGCCACTCGGCGCCGCGAGCGCGGAACGGGTCACGTTGAAGCGGTCCGGACGGGAGTGCGCAAAACGGCCGGCTTGACCGGAAAGGGCCTGCGGGCGAAAGCGGCGCCTCATGAACATCCTGATCGTTGGGTCCGGCGGCCGCGAACATTCGCTGGCATGGAAGATCGCGGCGTCGCCGCTGGTGAAGCGGCTCGTGGCCGCGCCCGGCAACCCCGGGATGGCGGCCCAGTGCGAGCTGCGGAACGTCGCCGTCACCGACGTCGATGGCCTCGTGGCGCTGGCGCAGCAGATCGCCGCCGACCTCGTGGTGATCGGACCCGAGACCGCGGTGGCGGCCGGCCTCGCCGATGCGCTCGCGGCAGCGGGCATCCCGTGCTTCGGCCCAACGGCCCAGGCCGGCCAGCTGGAAAGCTCCAAGGCCTTCACCAAGGCGTTCTGCGACCGCTACGGCCTGCCCACCTCGGCCTATGCCGTGTGCGAGGACGCTGAGGCGGCCAAGGCGGCGCTGGAACGCTTCGCTCCGCCCTATGTCATCAAGGCCGACGGGCTGGCCGCCGGGAAGGGCGTTGTGATCGCCTCCGACCGCGCCGAGGCCGAGGCCGCGATCGAGGACGCCTTCGGGGGTCGCTTCGGTCAGGCCGGCGCACGGGTGGTGATCGAGGAGTTCCTGGAGGGCGAGATCGGCTCGCTGTTCGCCTTGTGCGACGGCAAGACCTCGATGGTCTTCGGCTGGGCCCAGGACCACAAGCGGGTGTTCGACGGCGAGCAGGGACCGAATACGGGCGGCATGGGCACCTATTCGCCCGCGCCGGTCTTCACGCCGGAGTTGGTTGAGCAGGTGCGCACGCGGCTGGTGGACCCGGCGTTCGCGGGCATCGCCGCCGATGGGGCGCCCTATCGCGGCGTGTTGTTCGTGGAACTGATGGCCACCAAGGACGGGCCCAAGCTGGTGGAGTTCAACACCCGCTTCGGCGATCCCGAGTGCCAGGTCCTGATGCTGCGCCTGAAGAGCGACCTCGTGCCCTACCTGCTGGCCTGCGCCACGGGCCGGCTGGCCCAGATGCCGGAGCCCGAGTGGCGGGACGACGCGGCGATCTGCGTCGTGCTGGCGGCCAAGGGCTATCCGGGCACGCCGCAGGCCGGTGGCGTCATCAAGGGCGCCGATGCCGATTTCGGCGCGGACGCCGTGGTCTTCCACGCGGGAACCTCGCGGGACGCGCAGGGCGTGCTGCGCGCCGCGGGCGGGCGGGTGCTGAACGTCTGCGCGCGGGCCGGCACGCTGCGCGAGGCGAAGGACAAGGCCTACGCAGCCGTCGACGCGATCGATTTCCCGGACGGCTTCTGCCGCCGCGATATCGGCTGGCGTGCGCTGGGCTAAGCGCCTTCCGCCACCGCCTTGAGCGCCGGCAGCGCCACGGCGTGCCAGGCATGGCCCATGCCGCCCTGGATGCCCTCGACCTCACGGTCGTCGAACTGGTCCCAGCCCGAGTGGACCAGCCGCACGTGCGTGCCGCCGGGAATGTTGCGCAGCCGGATGTCCACGTGCGTGTCGGGCAGGCCCCACGAGAACGCCAGCCGCCTTGGAGCGTCCAGCATCTCGATCCGGCACGCGATGCCATCGGTGGGGTCGCCTGCGAGGCGACGCGCCCGGTCGGGCTGCAGGTAGAAGACGTGACCGACGACCGGCTGGAAGCGCAGGCAGCCCATCCACTGGGTCACCAGCGTCGGATCGGTGATCGCCCGCCACACCCGCTCGCGCGGGGCCTCGATCTCGATGATGGAGGCGACATCCTCGACCATGGCCCGCCTCTGAGGGCCGCCGGCCGCCCCGTCAAGCGCTTGCCCGACGCCGCGTCACCGGTAAAAGGACTTCAAACAAATGTACGAAGCGTGGGAGTGCGCCATGACCGAAGCCGTCACTGCCGAGCAGGAGCGCGAGGCGCTCAACACCGGCACCAAGGAGGTCGCCGAGACTCACCGCTTCGACGAAGGCGCGCTGGCCCGCTGGATGGAGGCCAACGTCGAGGGCTACCAGGGTCCGCTGGAGGTCCGCCAGTTCAAGGGCGGCCAGTCCAATCCGACCTACCAGCTGATCACGCCGAACCAGAAGTACGTCATGCGCCGCAAGCCGCCGGGCAAGCTGCTGCCGTCGGCCCACGCCGTCGACCGTGAGTTCCGGGTGATCTCGGCGCTCTATCCGACCGGCTTCCCGGTGGCCAAACCGTACGGTCTCTGCACCGACGACAGCGTTGTGGGCACCATGTTCTACATCATGGACATGGTGGAGGGCCGGATTCTCTGGGATCAGTCGCTGCCGGCCTACTCGCCCTCCGAGCGGCGCGAGATCATCCTGGCGAAGATCAAGACGCTCGCCGACCTGCACAACACCGACTACGTGGCCGTGGGCCTCGAGACCTACGGCAAGCCAGGCAACTACATGGCCCGCCAGGTCGACCGTTGGACCAAGCAGTACAAGGCCTCGGAGACGGTCCACATCCCCGAGATCGAGCGCCTGATCGAGTGGCTGCCGAAGACCGTGCCCGAGCAGGAACGCACCTCGATCGTCCACGGCGACTACCGCCTCGACAACATGATCTTCCACCCCACCGAAAACCGCGTGGCGGCGGTGCTGGACTGGGAGCTGGGCACGCTGGGCGAGCCCCTGGCCGACTTCACCTACCTGCTGATGAACTGGATCAACGGCGGGATCTCGCAGATCCCCGACCTGAAGGCCCACGGCATCCCGACCCTGGACGAGGCGGTGGAGTACTACTGCGGGCTCACGGGCCGCAGCGGCCTGCACGACCTCTACTGGTTCTACAGCTACAACACCTTCCGCCTCGCCGGCATCCTGCAGGGGATCGTGGGCCGGGTCCGCGACGGCACCGCCAACAGCCCCCACGCCGCACAGCAGGCCGACCGCGTGCTGAGCCTGGCGGAGACCAGCTGGAAGTACGCCAAGCTGGCCGGCGCGGAGTAGCGGCCCTCCTAACCTCCCCCGCGAAGCGACGGGAGGTGAGGTCGTAGCAAAGCGTCCAGCGCCGCCTCGTCCTGGAACACCGCGCGGACGGGCCAGGGCTGGATGCGTGCGCGCCAGGCCGGGGGCAGGCGGGCCCAGTCCTTTTCTGTGGTGACCAGGCGGGCGTCGAACTGCGTGGCGCGGTCGGCCAGGCGGGCGAGCTCGCTTTCCGAGTAGGCGTGGTGGTCCGGGAAGGGCCAGAAGTCGGCCAGCTCGCAACCGGCCGCCTTCAGCGCGCGCTCCACCTTCCAGGGTTTGCCGACACCCGCAAAGCCTACCTGCGGGCCGGGCGGAGGGGGTTCGGCGGGTTGCAGCCGGGCGATCAGCACCGGGACGCTCGCCAGACTGCGCAGCAACTCCGGGTCGGGCGCGTCCAGGTCGGCGGGCAACAGCAGGACCGCGGCGTCGGCGCGGGCCAGACCGGCCTTCAGCGGCTCGCGCATCGGTCCAGCCGGGAAGACCCGGCCGTCGCCGAAAGGCCACTCGTCGTTCCGCGTTTCGCCGTCGACCACCACCAGCGACAGAGACTTCTTCACGGCCGGGTTCTGGTGGCCGTCATCCATGACGATGACCGGCGCCCCGGCCTGCGCCGCCGCCATGGCCCCGGCCGCGCGATTGCGCGCCACCCAGACGGGCAGGTCCGTGGCCAGCATCACGGGCTCGTCGCCGACGTCGGCAGCGGTGTGGTGGGGCTCGACCCGCAGCGGACCGGCCTGGGCGCCGCCATAGCCGCGGGTGAGCACGTGGCCGCCCAGCCGGCGGGCGATCTCGCGCACGACCGGGGTCTTGCCCGCGCCGCCCATGGTGACATTGCCGACGCAGATGACGGGCACGCCCGGATCGACGGGCTGTCCGCCCGCGATCCGCCGCGCCGTGGCCCAGGCCCAGATCCACGACGGTGGGGTCAGCAGCGCCCGCAGCACCGGGCTGGGCGAGCGCTCGCGCGTGTACCACCACTGGGGCGTCGACAGCTTCATGCCGGCAGCAGGGGTTCGAGGCGGGCCAGCGCGTCGTCCAGGGCCGCGCTCTGGCGGTTGGCGTAGGCCTGAGCCGCCTCGCCCATGCGGCGGCCGATGGCCGGGTTGTCCAGAAGGCCGCGGAGATGGCGCGCCAGTGCTGCCGCGTCGGGGGCTTTGATCGCGGCGGCCTCGGCCAGCAGGTCGGCATAGGGCTCGGCGGCGTTCGACACGTCCGGCCCCGTGAGGATCGGACGCCCGATCCGCGCCGGCTCCAACGGGTTGTGGCCGCCCACGCCAGCCCAGCCGCCGCCCATCACCACGATGTCGGCCAACCGGAAGAACAGCCCCAGCTCGCCCAGGGTGTCGGCGACATGGATCTCGCCCGAAGGCGCCTCGCCGGCGGCCCGGCGGGTGGCGGCGAAGCGGGCCGCGAGGTCGGGGCCGCGGTCGGGATGGCGTGGCGCCAGGATCAGCAGCGCGCCGGCGCCGGCGACGCTACGGAACGCCTCCACCACGATCTCGTCCTCGCCCGGATGGGTGCTGGCCGCCAGGACCACCCTGCGCCCGGCGCACGCCTCGCGCAGGCGCTCCAATTCGGCCTCGTCGGCGGGCAGGGGCTCGCCCGCCAGCTTCAGGTTCAGCTTCGGCCCCGGCGATCCGCCCAGTCGGCGCACGCGCTCGGCGGTCGCGTCGTCCTGCGGCAGGATCAGGTCGAAGGACGAAAAGATCTCGTGCGCCGCCACCGGGAAGCGCCGCCAGTTCCGCGCCGTCCCTTCGGTGATCCGCGCCGAAATCAGGGCCAGCTTCACGCCGCGCGCGTGGGCCTCCTGGATCAGGTTGGGCCACAGCTCGCTCTCGACGAAGATGGCCAGCGACGGACGCCAGTGGTCCAGGAAACGCGCCACCGTCCGGGGCGTGTCGATGGGCGCGTACTGATGGATCACGCCGTCGGGCAGTCGCCTGGCCAGCATCTCGGCGGCGGTGGTGGTGCCCGAGGTGACCAGCAGGACCAGCCCGGGCTGCGACGCCCGCAGCGCCGCCACCAACGGGAGCAACGACGTCGCCTCGCCCACGCTGACGCCGTGCAGCCAGACGAGGCGGCCGTCCGGCCGGGGAGGGCGGGCCCGGCCGAGGCGCTCGTCCAGGCGCGCGGCGTCTTCCTTGCTGCGAGCGGCGCGGCGGCGCAGCAGCATCGGCGCCAACGGCTCGAGGAGCGCCGTCAGGACGGCATAGAAGGCAAGGGGGCTGGGCCTCACGCCACCTCGGTCGGCGCGAGGCGGCAGGCCCGGACCGTGCTGGTCTGGACCTGCAGGGTGGCGTGGCCGATGCGGAAGCGGTGCTCCAGCCCCTCGCAGGCCATATGCAGGAAGCTGTCGCCGTCGGCGTTGTGGGGCCGCAGCACGTGTGCGGTCATGGCGGTCTCGGTGGTTGAAATCGCCCAGATGTGCAGGTCGTGGACATCCTCGACGCCCGGCAGGCCGGCCAGGTATCGGCGCACGGCCTCGACGTCGATGTCGCGCGGGGCGGCGTCCAGCGCCAGATCCGCCGAGTCGCGCAGCAGGCTCCACGTGCCCAGCACGATGACCGCGGCGATGACCAGGCCCAGCACCGGGTCGATCCAGAGCAGGCCCGTCTGGGCCATCGCGAACGCCCCCGCCACGACAGCCAGCGAGACGCCAGCGTCGGCGGCCATGTGCAGGAAGGCGCCGCGGACGTTCAGGTCGGAATGGCTGCCGCGCATGAACAGCATGGCCGTCAGGCCGTTGATCACGACGCCCAGGCTGGCGGTCAGCATCACCAGCTGGTTGTCCACCGGCGCCGGCTCACGCAGCCGATGGGCGGCCTCCGAGACGATCACGCCCACGGCCACCATCAGCAGGATGGCGTTGGCGAGCGAGGCCAGGATGGTGCCCTTGCGCAGGCCGTAGGTGCGCCGGCCGGCCGGGGCCCGCCTCGCCAGCACCACTGCGCCCCAGGCCAGCAGCAGCGACAGAACGTCCGAGAGATTGTGCCCGGCGTCGGCCAGCAGCGAGAGCGACCCGGTCCAGAGGCCCGCGGCGACCTCGGCGGCCACGAACAACGCATTGAGTCCTACGCCGATCGCGAAGGCGCGGCCCATGTCGGCCGGCGCATGATGATGGTGGCCGCCCCCGTGATGGTGGTGGCCGTGATCGTGTCCGTGGGCGTGATGGTCGTGCGCGTGAGCCACGGGGCCTATGTCTCACCGACCTCGGGCCCGATCAACGCGATAACAAGTAACGACGCGGAGGGCGGCGAGCTCGGCGATGCAGTTCAGTGCGCGCCGCAGGCGCAATCTTGTTTGTCCACGAGCCACACGAACGCGGGAGAACGCTGAGCGCCGATCATCCGGCTCCGTTCCTGTGGTTCGCGTGGCTCGTGGACATTCTCGCGGCGCTGACGCGCCATTGCGGCTGACAGGACTGTGCGCCCCTTGTCAGCCGCGCCCCACGATCGCCTCTGCCCTCCGGGTCGCCGCCGACAGGCGCGCGGACCACGCCACGATGAGACCCTCGATCGCGCGGTCGTCGGCGTCGGCCGGCACGTAGAGCGGGCCGTCCCAGACCACGGCGCCCCTGCCGAAGGGAGCGGCCCACATGACCTTGTCCCAGGTGCTCCGCATCTGGGTCGCGGGGCTGGCGGCGATGCCCATGAGGTAGACGGCCTGGCCCGAGCGTTTGGCGATCTGCAGCGAACCGGCGGCGATCACTTCGTTGGGACCGCGGGGGCCGTCGGGCGTGACGACCAGGGCGCCGCCCGCCTTCACCCAGTTGGTCGCCTCGCGGATGGCGGCGACGGCCTGGCGGGCCTTGGCCGCGTCGCCCTTCTTGGCCGACGAGACGCGGATCGCCGGGAAGCCCGACATGTCGAGCGCCCGGGCGATGAACTCGCCGTCGGCGCTGGGCGAGATCAGGCACTTTGTGCGCTTTCTCCACCATTGCGGGGCCGTCGCCAGGCAAAGCGGGATGCGGCCGTGCCAGAACAGCGCGATGGCGCCCTTGGCGTCGTCGACCAGCACGGGCTCGACGGCTTCGACGTTCTCATGCCGCCAGCGGATGGTGCGCAGCACCAGGCGCAGGTAGGTCCCGAGCAGCCAGCCGAGGAACGCCTGGACGCCGTCGGATCGCAGCAGCTTCTTCAAGCCGCGGGCTCCGCCTCTTCCAGGTCCTGGTACTGGGCCAGGCGCGCGTAGAGGCCCTTCGACTTCACCAGGCTGGCATGGTCGCCCGTCTCCACAATCCGGCCCTGGTCGACCACATAGATGCGGTCGGCGCCGCGGACGGTGGACAGGCGGTGGGCGATGAGCAGGGTCGTGCGCCCCGCCATCAGCCGCTTCAGCGCCGCCTGCACCTGGGCCTCGCTCTCGGTGTCGAGCGCGCTGGTCGCCTCGTCCAGCAGCAGGATCGGCGCGTCCTTCAGGAAGGCGCGGGCGATGGCGATCCGCTGCCGCTGGCCGCCGGAAAGGCGCGTCCCGCCTTCACCGACGAGACTGGCGTAGCCGTCCGGCAGAGCCGCAATAAATTCGTGAGCCGCGGCGGCCTCGGCCGCGGCCTGGACCTCGGCGTCGGTGGCGTCGGGGCGCGCATAGGCGATGTTGGCGCGGATGGTGTCGTCGAACAGGAACGGCTCCTGGGTGACCAGCGCGATCTGGTCCCGAAGTGAGGCCAGCGTCATCTCGCGCAGGTCCTGGCCGTCCAGGGTCACGCGGCCGCCGCTGACGTCGTAGAAGCGCGGGATCAGGTTGAGGATCGTGCTCTTGCCGCCGCCCGAAGGGCCGACCAGGGCGACCGTCTCACCGCGCCGGGCCTCGAGCGTCACGCCCCCCAGCGCTGGGGGCCCGTCCCCGCCATACGAGAAGCTGACGTCCTCGAACCGGATGGCGCCCTCCGAGCGGGAGATGGCATGGGCGCCCGCCTGCTCCCGCACCTCGGGCTCGACGTCCAGCGCCGCAAACAGGCGTCGCGCCGCCGACATGCCCTCGGCGAACACCGTCTGCAGGTTGGCCAGCTGGCGCAGCGCCTGGCTGGCCATGGTCAGCGCGGCGATGAAGGAGAAGAACGCGCCGGCGTTCATCTCGCCCACGGTCGAGCGCCAGCCCGCATAGGCGAAGACGATCGCCACGATCAGCGACATCAGGAGTTCGGTGGCCGGCGCGGCGCGGGCCCGGGCGTTGGCGCCCTTGGTCAGGTGGCTCTGGCGCCGGGCGACCACTTCGGCGACGCGGGCCTCCTCATAGGCCTCGCGGTTTTCCAGCTTCACGACGCGCACGCCGTCCAGGCTTTCCATGATCGCCGACGACAGCGCCGAGGTCTCGGCCATGGCGCCCTTGGCGGCCTTGCTGGTGCGCTTCGAAAACCGCCGCATGATCAGGCCGGCGAGCGGGACCACGCCGATCAGCACCAGCGACAGCATCCAGTCGTTGGCGACCATCACCGCCACGGCGCCCACGAAGACCAGCAGGTTCTGGGTGTAGTTCACGACCCCCGCGGTCGCGGCCTCGCGGATCAGGCCGGCGTCGTAGAGCACCGACGAGACGTAGACGCCCGAGTGCTGGCTGCGCAGGTGGGCGAGGTCTGCCCGGACCAGCTTGCCGAACAGCTGCACCTGCACGTCGCCCACGACGCCGTTGCCGATGCGGTTGACCAGGGTGGCCTGGACGATCTGGGCGACGGTGCGGGCGACCGCCAGGCCCGCGATCGTCAGGGGAATCCAGAGCAGCGCGCCGGGCTTGTGGATCACCAGCAGGTCGTTGGTCGCCGGCTCGATGATCTGAACCAGCCGCGCAGAACAATAGGCCACGACCACGGCGGCCAGCATGGCCACGGCCCAGCCCTTCCACCGCGGCGCCATGTAGATGCGGGCCACCCGGGCGACCAGCGCGCGGGCGCCAAGCTCCGGCGGGGCGGGGACGCTCATGGGGGTTGGGTCGGACGTTGCGGCGGCGGTGTCAAGCGACTGTCGGGCGCCTTGGCTCTTCCTTGCAGGAAGGACGGCGCTGGCCGAACCGTGGTGCGTCAAATCCGATTCATCGCCGCCGCCGCCGCGATCACGGAGGCGGCGAGCGGGGTCGGCAGGGCGTCCAGCCGAAACCAACCCAGGCCGGTGTGCTTCTCAGGCTCGAGAAGGGCCGGCTCGCCCTGGAAGCTTCGCGCCAGGTATGTCGGCGAAACCCAGTGTTGATCGGGGAGGATGAGGTCCACAACACAGAGGAGCTCGAGCGGGCCGAGGATCAGGCCCAGTTCCTCCGCGATTTCGCGGCGCGCCGTTGTCTCCGTAGGTTCGCCTGCGTCGACCTTGCCGCCGGGCAGGCTCCAGCAGCCCGCTTCCGGAGCGCGGCCGCGGCGGATCAGCAGGAGCTCGCCGTCGCGCTGGATCACGACGCCGCAGCCGACCCGGGGCTGGTTTGGCGATGGCTTCGTCATGGGCGGACCCTAGAGCCTGTCCGGTTCAGATGGAATCGGCGGCGAACCTCAAGCTGGCGAGCGCCGGCGGACTTCCCCGGCGGCACGGCTGGCCCTAGTTAGGCCGACATGACCGCCCCGGCCGACCGCTTCGACCTCAAGAGCCCGCTGGGGCGGATGAAGACCTACCTCGACTATCTCTGGAACGACCACGCCTACCTGCGGCTGGGGTTCTCGAACGCGCACTGGATCAGCGAGGAGCTGGTTCGGGCCAATCAGCCGTGGCCGCACCAGATCGCGGAATGGAAGGCGCGCGGCATCAAGTCGATCGTCAACCTGCGCGGCGGGTTCGACGCCAGCTTCCACGCCCTGGAGAAGGACGCCTGCGAGCGCCTGGGGCTGAACTTCGTGAACTTCACGATCACGTCGCGCGAGGTGCCGTCGCGCGACCGCGTTCTGGGCGCCAAGCGGCTGTTCGAGACGCTGGAGTACCCGGCGATGATGCACTGCAAGTCCGGCGCGGACCGGGCGGGCATCATGAGCGTGCTCTACATGCACTTTCGCAAGGGCAAGACGATCCGCGAGGCGCTGGACCAGCTCTCGTTCAAGTACCTGCACATCCGCCACGGCAAGACCGGCGTGCTGGACTACACCTTCGCCCGCTACCTCACCGAGGGCGAGCCGGCGGGCATGAGCTTCCTGGAATGGGTCGAGAGCCCGATGTACGACCCGGCCGCCATGAAAGCCGACTTCCGCACCAACATGTGGGGCAACCTGCTCACCGAGAGTGTGCTTCGGCGAGAGTAGTCTGCCTTTCCCACGAAGTGGGAGAGGGGGACCGCACGCCAAGGCCGAAGGCCGTAGACCGGGTGGTGGAGAGGGCGAGCCTCATCCGCGAGCCTGTGGTCCGACCTGGTCAGTCGTTGGGCGGAAGATCGTCCCGCTCTGCCCGCCGCTTGCCCTTCCCACCGCCCGCTCTTCGGCGGGCGAATCTAGTGCGCGTGGCCGTCGTCGGCGCCCGGCGTCAGCAGCTTGTGGGCGTGCAGGACGAAGTAGCGCATCAGGGCGTTGTCGACGGTGGCCTGGGCCTTGGCGCGCCAGGCGCGGGCGGCTTCCTCGTAGCTGCCGAAGGCGCCGACGAAGTCGACGCTCGCGTAGTCCTTGAACTCGGGCGGGCCGTCGAGGGACTTGAGTTCCCCGCCGAGGACGAGATGGAGAAGTTCGGTGCTGGGCATGGGTTAGATCGTTTCAGCTGAAATCATTTCCGCGGGCCAATATGCTGGACGAGCGGCAGGATCAATGGGGCCAGCGCCGGGGTAGCGCAGATCAGGCTGGCCTGCGACGGTCTGGCGCGGTTGTAGCGGAAGCCTTCGCCCGTGTGGTCACCCACGAAGCACCCCGCCTCGCGCGCGATCAGATCGCCGGCGGCCACGTCCCAGTCCGACTTGCGCACCGGCGCCACGGCGGCGTCGAAGTCGCCGGCCGCCACCAGGCACATGCGATAGGCGGTGGAGTTGCGCTGCTCGACCTGCATCGCCGGCCAGGGCGTGGGCCACGACCAGTGGCCGAAGACGATGGGGTCGCCCACCATCCGGCAGTCGGCCAGTTCCGTCGCGTTCGAGGGCGAGATCGCCTCGCCGTTGCGGGTCGCGCCCCGGCCGGCGGCGGCGGCGTAGATTTCGTGGCATTCCGGCGCGAACACCACGGCGGCCACGGGCAGGCCATCCTCGACGACCGCGATCGCCACCGACCACCAGGGCCGTCCCTTCAGGAAGGCGCGCGTGCCGTCGATCGGATCGACCACGAACAGGCGACGGCAGTCCATCCGGCTCTTGTCGTCGGCGGTCTCCTCGGACAGCCAGCCGTAGTCGGGCCGCGCGCCGCGCAGGCGTTCGGTCAGCAGCTTGTCGGCGGCCAGGTCGGCGTTGGTGACCGGCGTGCCGTCGTCCTCCTTGTATTCGATCTCCAGGCCCTGGCGTCGCAGGTCCCAGGCCAGTTCGCCGGCCTCGCGGGCCGCGTCGAGGATGAGGGTCAGGTCCTCTCCCATTCCGGCGTCTAGAGACCCGCGATGGCGAGAGCGTCGACGAGCAGCGAGGGGGCGTTGGCGGCGCCGCGGAACTCCAGGTCGGAGCCGGGCGTGACGCGGCTGAAAATGTCCAGCAGGTTGCCGGCCACGGTGATCTCGTTCACCGGATAGGCGATCTCGCCGTCCTCGAACCAGAACCCGGCGCAGCCCACCGACCAGTCGCCGGTGTTGCTGTTGAGCGACGGGCCGAACATCGAGGTGATCAGCAGGCCGTTTCCGGCGTCCTTCATCAGCCCCGCCTGGTCCTTGTCGCCCGGCATGAAGGTCAGGTTCGAGGTCGAGACGCCGGGCGGTCCGGCGAGGCCGCGCGAGGCGTGGCCGGTGGTCTTCATGCCGAGCTGGCGGGCGGACGAGGTGTTCAGCAGCCACGTGGTCAGCACGCCGTCGTCGATCAGGTTGCGGGCCTCGTTCGCCACCCCCTCGTCGTCGAAGGGCGAGGATCCCAGGCCGCGCAGCTTGTGCGGGTCGTCGCGGATGACGACGCCCTTGGCGAACAGCTGCTGGCCCAGCTTGTCCTTCAGGAACGACGCGCCGCGGGCGATGGCCGGGCCCGAGATCGCGCCGATCAGCGGGCTCATCAGCGCGCCGGCGAGGCGGTTCTCGAAGATCACTGGGGCGGTGGTGGACGCGATCTTGCGCGCGCCGAGACGGGCGGCGGCTCTGCGGCCGGCCGAGTCTCCCAGGCTTTCCGGCGAGGGGAGGTCAGCCTGCCAGCGGGTGGAGCGCCCGTCGTGGCCGGTCTCCATGCCGTTCTCGTCGCCGGCGATGGCCGAGGCGCTGATCGAGAACCCGGACGCCTGATGGACGCCGGTGAACCCCCCGCTGGTGACCATGGTCCACTGCGACGACGACCAGGCGCCGGCCGCCCCATCCGAATTGGTCACCTTGGGGACAGCCCGCGCCGCGGCCTCGGCGATGCGGGCGCGCTCTTCCAGCATCTCGGGCGTCGGTTCGCTGGCGTCGTAGAGGTGCAGGTCGCGCATCGGCTCCCGGGCCAGATGCTCGGGGTCGGCCAGGCCGGCATAGGGGTCCTCGGGCGCCAGGCGGGCCATGGCGACCGCGCGCTCGACAAGCTTGGCGCGCGCTTCGGGCGAAATGTCGGATCCCGAGACCGTCGCCTGACGCTTGCCCACGAACACGCGGAGGCCCAGGTCGCGGGACTCCTCGCGCTCGACTTCCTCGAGATCGCCGTTGCGGACGGTGATCGACAGGCTGCGCCGCTGGGCGCCCACGGCCTCGGCCGCGTCGGCGCCCGCCTTGAGCGCAGCGGCGACGACGTCGTTCAGAAGGGTCTCATCCATCGCCGGGATATGGCCGACCCGGGCCGCCCGAACAACCCTACGGGATGGCGTAGAACAAAAGGGCCGCGGCGATGGCCACGTAGCTGATCCAGGTGGCCAGCACGCCCAGGGCCCGCGGCAGCGTCGCGGAGGTCGAACGGGAGAGGCCGATGGCATGGGCCAGGCGGCCCGCGAACAGGATCGCGCCGATCGGGTGGATCAGCAGCGGCGGGGCGTTCACCAGCGCCAGCAGGGCCAGGCCGGCCATGGCGGCCGGCACATATTCGGTGGCGTTGCCGAAGGCGCGGATGGCCTGGTTCAGCGCCGGCACGCCGCCGTCGCCGATCTCGACGTGGTGCTTGCGCCGCTGCCGGGTGACGAGCACCGACAGCACGAGCAGCAGGATCAGGTGCAGGCCGGCCCAGAGGGCGGCGGCGTGGGCCGAAGCGTTAGCGTCCATGGGCTGCGTTAATCCACCGGCGCGCCGTCACCCGGCAACCCCAGGCGTCCCCACATCTGCGTGACCTTGGCCACGGTGTCCGGGTCCATACCCAGCTTCTCGCCCCATTCACGGTGGGTCTCGGGCGGCCACTTGTTGGTGGCGTCGAGGCCGATCTTCGACCCCAGGCCGCTCTCGGGCGAGGCGAAGTCGAGGTAGTCGATCGGGGTGTTCTCGATGACGGTGATGTCGCGGGCCGGGTCCATACGCGTGGACAGCGCCCACATGACGTCCTTCCAGTCGCGGGCGTCGATGTCGTCGTCCACGACGATCACCCACTTGGTGTACATGAACTGCCGAAGGTAGCTCCAGACGCCCATCATCACGCGCTTGGCGTGGCCGGCGTAGGCCTTCTTCATCGACACGACGGCGATACGATAGCTGCACCCCTCGGGCGGCAGCCAGAAATCGACCACCTCGGGGAACTGCTGCTGGAGCAGCGGGATGAACACCTCGTTCAGCGCCTCACCCAGCACCGAGGGCTCGTCCGGCGGCCGGCCGGTGAAGGTGGTCAGGTAGATCGGGTCCTTCCGCATCGTGATCGCGGTGACCTGGAAGACGGGGAACTGTTCCACCGAGTTGTAGTAGCCGGTGTGGTCGCCGTAGGGCCCCTCGTCGGCGTACTCGTCCAGCAGGACGTGGCCCTCCAGCACGATCTCGGCGTGGGCCGGCACCATCAGCGGCACCGTCTTGGCCGGGACCAGGTCCAGCTTGGCGCCGCGCATCAGGCCCGCGAACTGGTACTCCGACAGCGTGTCCGGCACCGGCGTCACCGCGGCCAGGATCGTGCCGGGGTCGGCGCCGATGACCGCGCAGGCGGGGAGCGGCTCACGCTTGCCCTGCGCCTTCCACCGCCGGTGATGCTGCGCCCCGCCGCGGTGGGCCAGCCAGCGCATGATCGTGCGGTCCTTGCCCAGCACCTGCATGCGGTAGATGCCGAGGTTGAAGTCGTCCTCCCGGCTGTCGGACGGCCCCTTGGTCACCACCAGCGGCCACGTGATCAGCGGCGCCGGCTCGCCCGGCCAGCAGCCCTGGATCGGCAGCTTGGTGAGATCGATCTGGTCGCCCTTGAGCACGACCTCCTGCACCGGCGCGGTCTTCCGCACCTGGGGCCGCATGCCCATGACGGTCCTGGCCAGCGGCAGCATGTCGAAGGCGTCCTTCAGGCCCCGCGGCGGCTCGGGCTGGCGCAGGAACGCCAGCAACTCGCCCACCTCGCGCAACTCGCCCGCGGTGGTGCGCTCCTTGCCCTCGAGCGTCACGCCCATGGCCACCCGCTTCACCGTGCCGAACAGGTTGACCAGGCAAGGCATGGTCGAGCGTTCGCCGTCGGCGCGGATGACGTTCTCGAACAGCACCGCCGGCCCGCCGGTCGCCAGCAGGCGGCGCTGGATCTCGGTCATTTCCAGGTGGGTCGACACAGGCTCGGTGACGCGGACCAGTTCGCCCGCCGCCTCCAGCTTGGCCAGGAACTCGCGCAGCGATCGATAAGCCATGGCGCCGTTTACCTGGGGCCGGTGAAGCGGTCTAGGATGCGGCCCCACGGAGAGCACATGGCCCGCCTCGACCTCGACGACCTGCCGCCCAAGATCGCCGCCCTTCTGGCCGGCCTGCCCGAGGGCGAGGATCTGGTGCTGGTGCAGCACGGCGCGGTGGTGAGCCGCCTTACGGTCGCCGCGCCGCCACCCGCGGCCGAGCCCGAGCCGGACCTTCCGCCCGAGCAGAAAATGGCCGAGGTGTTCGAGGATTTCCGCGCCGCCATCGAGGACGAGTTTTGAACGCTGCCAGCCACATCCACGCCACCGCGCGTCACACGACCCACTACCTGTCGGCGGGCGACCCTGGCGCCACGCCGATCATCTTCGTCCACGGCTGGCCCGAACTCTCGATTTCCTGGCGCCATCAGCTGCCGGTGTTGGGCGGGCTGGGTTTCCATGCCGTCGCGCCGGACATGCGGGGCTATGGGCGCTCCAGCGTCTATTCCCGGCACGAGGACTACGCAGTCGAGCACGCGGTCGCCGACCTGATCGAGCTCTTGGACCACCTGGGCGCGGAGAAGGCGGTGTTCGTCGGCCACGACTGGGGCGCCCCCGTGGTCTGGAGCATGGCCCAGCAGCACCCCGAGCGGACCCTCGGCGTCGCCGCGCTCTGCGTGCCCTACATGCCCGACGGCTTCGCCCCAGAGACGCTGATCCCGCTGGTGGACCGCGCCGTCTATCCCGAGGACCAGTTCCCGGCCGGACAGTGGGAGTACATGCTGTTCTATCGTGAGAACTTCGCCGCCGCCTGCGCGGGCTTCGATCAGAATCCGCGCGGCTTCGTGAAGCTGGCCTTCCGGGCGGGCGCGCCGGGCGGCGAGGGTCAGCCCGCGGGCACCGCCTTCGTCCGCGCCAACGGCGGCTGGTTCGGCGGCGCTTCGATCCCCGACGTGCCGCGTGACGAAAGCGTGCTCACCGCCGAGGACGAGGAGGCCTACGCCGAGAGCCTGTCGCGCAACGGCTTCTTCGGCCCCGACAGCTGGTACATGAACGGCCCGGCCAACATGGCGCACGCTGCGAGGGCGCCCGGAAAGCGCCTCGCCATGCCGGCGCTCTTCCTGCACGGGGCCTATGACTATGTCTGCGCGACCGTGGGGACGCGCCTGCCCGATCCGATGCGCGCGAACTGCGCCGATCTCACCGAGGCGGTCGTCAGGAGCGGCCACTGGATGGCCCAGGAGAAGCCGCGCGAGGTCAACGCGGCCTTGGCGAAGTGGCTGGCCGCGAAACTCCCGGAGCTGTGGCCGGCCTAGTCAAGGAACGAAGCCGCCGGTCCGCGGTTCTGCCTGCTCCACGGAGCTCGGCATGAAACCCAGGACGCTATTCTTCGCCGGCGGTCTCGCCCTTCTTGTCGCGGGCTGCGCGTCCATGGGCGCGTCCCGCAGTCCCCAGGCGCCCGAGCCCGCCCAGCCGATCGACGCGGCGTCCCATTTCACCGGCCGCTGGTACGAGATCGGCCGGACCCCCATGAAGCTCACCGATGGCTGTGTGGCGGGCTACACCGACTACCTGCGCGAGGGCGACAAGCTCATCCAGCGCGACGGCTGCCGTGACGGATCTCCGGCGGGCAAGGAAAAGGTGGTCGCCGGGCCGCTGAAGATCCTGAACCCCGGGCAGAACACCAAAGTCCACGTCAGCTATCGCCTGTTCGGCGTGCTGCCGGTCGGCCGGACGTACTGGATGCTCGACCACGGCGAAGGGTGGTTCATCATGGCGACCGACGACTTCAAGCTGGTCAACCTCTATACGCGCAGCCCCCGGCCCTCGACGGAACTGGTCGCCGACATGACCGCGCGGACGCGCAGCCTGGGATATGACGTCAGCAAGCTGGAGTACCCGACGCAGTTCCCGCCCGGCCAGAACTAGCCTCGCGTCGCGTCCCAGGCCTTCACGACCGACTTCTTGGCCACCTTGCGAAAGCGTCGCTCGAGGAAGCTGCGCAGCGAGCCCGGGTGCAGGGTCTCCAGGCGCGCCAGCACACTGGGATAGTCCTTGTAGTGGGCCGTGAAGTGATAGGTCTGAGGCTCGGCTTCGATCAGCATTTCACGCTCGTCGAACGGCACATCCACCAGCACCAGCGAGTTGTCCTCGTCGCGCAGCCGGGTGAGGAACTTGCCGTTCACCTTGAACGACGGCCGCCCGTAGCTGGTCCCTTCCTCGACGCCGGGGAAGCTGAGCACGATCTTGCGCATTTCGTCTTCGGTCATGGATCGCCTCCGGACTTCAGGTTGCAGACCCTGATCGGTAACTGCCGTTCAAGACCGCAACCGATCCCGGCCGAGGGCGCCAAGACGGCAGGCTCAGTACGCCAGCGCCACGCCATCCTTGCGCATCTCGGTCGCGGCGGCGTAGCGGCCCGGCCAGCGCTGGATGGCCTGATACCCACCATAACCACCCGGGGCAGGTTTGATCTGCCAGCCGATCTTCGCGAGCTCGGCCTGGGTCTTGGCCGGCACGCCGGTCTCCAGGTTCAGCACGCCGGGCTGGCCAAGGTCCTCGCCGGTGGGCTCGCTGCCGCCGTCGTGGTGCCAGCGGGGGCTGTCGCCGGCTTCCTGCAGGCCCAGGCCGAAGTCCACGATGTTCGAAATGATCTGCGTCTGGCCCTGGGGCTGCATGTCGCCGCCCATCACGCCGAAGCTCAGCAGCGGCTGGCCGCCCTGGGTCGCAAAGCCCGGGATGATCGTCTGGAACGGCCGCTTGCCGGGCGCATACAGGTTGGGGTGCCCGTCGGTCAGCGAGAACAGCTCGCCGCGGTCCTGGAACATGAAGCCCAGCCCGTCGGGCATCAGGCCCGAGCCCATGCCGCGATAGTTGGACTGGATGATCGAGACCATCATCCCGTCCTTGTCGGCGGTGGTGAAATAGGTGGTGTCGCCGCGGCTGGGCGCCTGGCCGTGCGCCACCTTGGGCTGGATGCGGTCGGGCAGGATCAGCTTCGCGCGTTCCCTAGCGTACTCCTTCGAGAGCAGCCAATCGATCGGCGCCTTGTAGAAGGCGGGGTCGGCGTAGAAGCGGGCGCGATCCTCGAAGGCCAGGCGCTTGGCCTCGACGCCGTGGTGGATGGCGGCGGCCGACTGGAAGCCCATCCCCTTCACGTCGAACTCGTTCAACATCGCCAGCATCTGCAGCGTGGCCAGCCCCTGGCTGTTGGGCGGCAGGCCCCAGACGTCGACGCCGCGATAGTCGACGCTGCGCGGCTCGACCCACTCGGTCTTGTGGGCGGCGAGGTCGGCCTTGGTCATCCAGCCGCCGATGCGCTTGAAGTAGCGTTCGATGGTGTCGGCGATCTCGCCCTCGTAGAAGGCGCGGCCGCCGCCCTCGGCGATCAGGCGGTAGGTGCGGCCCAGGCCGGGGTTCTTGAAGATCTCGCCCTCGCGCGGGGTCCTGCCGTCAGCGACCCAGACCTTCTTGAAGTTCTCGATCTCCTCGATGGCGGTGTTGCGCGAGAAGTTGCGGTTCGAGGCCTCGACATAGAAGGCGGTGTTCTGGATGACCGGCGCGCCCTCCTCGCAATAGCGGATGGCGGGCTGCAGCAGGTCCTTCCACGGCAGCCTGCCGTAGCGCTGGTGCAAGGCCCACCAGGCGTCGACGGCGCCCGGCACGCTGACCGAGATGGCGCCGTGGCTGGGGATCGTGCCCTTCGGGGTCGCCCGCTGCCGCACGGTCTCCAGGCTGAGGCCCCTGGGGCTGCGGCCGGAGCCGTTGAGGCCGACCACCTTCTTCGTCTTCGGGTCCCAAAGCAGCACGAAGCAGTCGCCGCCGATGCCGCAGGCGATGGGCTCGCCATAGCCCAGCACCGCGTTTGCCGCGATCGCCGCATCCACGGCCGAGCCGCCGGCCTTCAGGATGTCGATGGCGGCCAGGGTGGCCAGGGGGTGCGCCGTCGCCGCCGCCCCATGCACGCCCCACGCGGCGCTGCGGCCGGCCCAGGTGGCGCCGTCGATGCGGTCGCCGGGCCCGACGTCCGGGCGGTTGCGATTGGGATTCTCGGCCCGGCTGGAGGCGAAGGCCGGTGTGGCGGCCGCGGCGGCGGCGGCGGCGGGGAGGGCGGCGAGGAACGTGCGGCGGCGCATGCAGGACTCCGGCTGATCGACGAGGTGTAGCAGATGCCGCGGGGCTCGCTACGGCGGCGTGGCGCCTGCGGTCATGGCAATGGCGCCGTGCGTCATGGCGGGCTTGAGGCGCCTGCGTCAGACTCAGGGCCTGGAGTTCTTCGCATGGCCAACCTCGTCGTCGCCGCCGACGCCCCCTGGATCGCCCACGCCGTCGCCGCGGCTGCGCTGGGCCTGCACATCGGCGGGGGCAGCCTGGCGATCGCGTCGGGCTATGTCTCCATCTTCGCGAAGAAGGGCGGACGGCTGCACCGGCTCAGCGGCAACGTCTTCTTCGTCTCGATGCTGGCGATGGCTGGGGTCGGCGCGATCGTCTCGCCCATGCTGAACGAGGATCAGTGGACCAACACCACCGCGGCGGTTTTCGCCCTCTACCTGACACTGACAGCCTGGCTGGCGGCGAAGCGGCGGCCGGGTGACGTCGGCCACGCCGAGGCGGCGCTGGTCGCCGCGCCCCTCGGCATCGCGGCTGTGGGCCTCTACTGGGCCACGGTCACCGGCGGTTCAGGCGCTTACAGCGTGGTCTATGCCTTCGGCGCGGTCAGCGCGCTGGCGGCGGTCTGCGACCTGCGGATGCTGCGCGCCGGCGGCCTTGCGGGCGTGGCGCGCACCGCGCGGCACCTCTGGCGGATGAGCCTCGCCTTCTTCGTGGCGACGGGGTCGTTCTTTTTCGGCCAGCCCGATTTCCAGCCCGACTGGCTGCGCGCCACGCCGCTGCCGATGATCATCGGCCTGGGGCCCCTGGTGCTGATGGCGTTCTGGCTGGTGCGCGTGCGATTCCCGCGACGGCGGCGGTCGCGCGCGGCTGCGGCGTAGCGCGAACGGCTCCGGCTCGCCTATCTAGGGGGCATGACGAGGCTTCTTCCCTGGATCGCCCGTGCGGCGCTGCTCGCCGTCCTGGCCATCGCCTTCGCCGGCGCCATCGACCCGCACCACAACGCCGAGCGCTCGGCCCAGCCGGGCGATGTGGTCGAGCACGTGGTCTACGGCTACCTGCTGACGGTGCTGACCGTGGCCTCGCTGCCACGGGTGAACCCGTGGTGGATCGGGGCCGCCTACCTGGGGATCGGCGGCGGATTCGAACTGATGCAGGTGTTTGGGCTCGTCTCTGGGACGTTCCAGGCCAAGGATCTGGTCTCGAACCTCACCGGCGTGGCGGCGGCGATGATCCCCCTGGCCCTGGGTCGCCGCGCTGGCGGGCGGGCATAGAACCGCACTAGGATCAGTCGGCGAGGGTTCGGCGACAGGAGCGGCGGCGTGCGAATAGGGGTCATGGGATTGGCGGCGGCGACCCTGATCGCCCCCGCAGCGGCGATGGCGCAGGACGCGCCGGCCAACCTGACCCTGACCTGCAACGGGACGGATTCGGTCCCCGTCGCCATCGCGCCCAACGCCTGGAGCAGCCGCTACGCCTACGCCATGGGCGGCGTCGTGCAGAACCGCCAGGCCGCCCAGCTGGGCGTCATCGTCGAGGGCGGCAAGGTTCGCGTGCGGCCGCCCAAGAGCTCGATCCCCCTGTTCGCCAAGGACGACCAGGACGGGTGGTTCGAGCTGACGGACGTCTCGATCGACCGGCTTTCGATCCGCGGCCGGGTCAAATGGAACCGCCTCGACCGCTCGAAACTCAACATCGACCGCCGCACGGGCGCCGCCGACTTCGGCGCCTTCTCGGGCGTCTGCCAGCTGGTCTCCACCACCCCCGAGGCGACGAAGTTCTAGGCGGCGGGCGGAGTCTATGCCGCTGGCGTCAGGGCCAGCGCCTTCAGAGCGTCGTCGATCGGGATGAACAGGTTGATGCCCACCGGCGCGCCGTTGATATCCATCCCCGACACGCAGATCCCAATCACCGCCCCGGCCTCGTCCAGCAGCGGCCCACCGCTGTTGCCGCCGTTAATGACCACGTCGCTCTGGATGTAGGGTAGGCCCTCATAGGTCCGCACGGCCGACACGATCCCCTTGGTGACGGTTCCCTGAAGCTTGGCGTCCAAGGGTGTTCCGATGGCAAAAACAGGTTCGCCCGTCCCTGGCGTCTGGCTTCGCAGCACAAGGGCGTGGCGCGTTCCGGCGTCAGTCTTGACGATGGCGACATCCCGACGGCGGTCCAGCCGAATGACTTCCCCGACCGTTTCCGCCCCGTTCGACCAACGGACCTTCACGTACTTTGCATCGCCCACCACATGGTGGTTTGTAAGAAGATAGCCCTCGCCCGAGAACAGAAAGCCGCTCCCGTGGCCGGCCCCTGCGAAGATCGCCGCGACCGAGTCGGCCGAGTTGGCGATCGTGCGCCTCGCCAGCGGCGCAGGTGTAAAGCGCAGCGGATCCGCCGACGCTGTCACCGCGCCCAGCGTCGGCGACGTGGGCGAAGTGACCAATTGGCGATAGTCCGACGACGCCAGAAGCGCGCGTACGTTGCCGCGGAAGGCAGCGTAGAACGTGCGCTCGACGCCATCCAGGGAGAGCTTTCGCTCTTCGCCGCCGGCCGTCGTCTGGATCCGCTGGACCACCTCACGCCGGACGTTGTCGTAGAGTTGCCACTCGACGCTCATCCGCATGCGCCCATTGTACTCGACTTCGACCTCCCCCATGCCGCAGAACCGGCCATCCATCGCCGTGATCAGTGCCGCGACCTGATAGCGGTCGGCTGTAGGGCCATCCTCAAACAGGTTGGTGTTCAGTGTCCGGGAGAAGCCGGCTGAGACGTACTCCTCCCGGAAAACAGATCCGAGGCGAGCCGTATCCGGACGCCAGTCGGAAGCTCGCCATTTCAGCGGACTGGGCAGCACCGAACAGGTGATGATCGATCCCTCGTAGCCCCAGGTGGCGCCCTCCGGAATCTGAAATGCCGCGCGGGCGAACTTGACCGATTGCGCCGTCTGGCCGGCCGGTAGCGGTGGCACGGTGACGGGCGGCGGCATCGTAAAAGCCGGCGCTGCGCTCGCGACCCCAGCTAAGCTCAGCGCCAGGACTCCAAAGATCGACGCAGCAACGCCTCGCAAGACCGCCCCCTGTGTACGACTGCAACCAAACCTTGCTTCACATCCTGAGCGCGAACATTCAACCCGCTGCGCCGCCCTCGCTCCACACCGCCAGCTCGTTCCCCGCCGGGTCGGTGAAGTGGAATCTGCGTCCGCCCGGGAAGGCGAAGATGGGCTTGGTGATGGCGCCGCCGGCGGCGCGGACCTTGGCTTCCATGGCCTCCAGGTCGTGGGCGTAGAGGATCACCAGCGGCTTTGCGACGGCGCCCTCGTCCTCCTGGCCGGTGTGGAAACCGCCGTCCAGCCCCTCGTTGAAGGCGGCATAGTCGGGGCCGTAGTCGGTGAAGCCCCAGCCGAACGCCTGAGCGTAGAAGGCCTTGGTGGCGGGCAGTTCGCCGCCCGGCATCTCCACATAGTCGACTTTGCCGTCCTCACGCATGCGCACCTCCGATGTTGCCAATTTGTTCTATATCGCGATTAGGGCAGAGTCCAGACGGCGGTCTTCTTCACCTCCTGGTCCTCGAGCTCGCGGGTCGTGGGCACCTGGTATTCCGCCAGCTTCACCAGGCCCTCGCGGGGGAAGTAGCTGCGGCCCGGGTCGCCGATCAGCACCGTGGCGCCGGCGGCGCCCGCCTGGGCCAGCCAGGCCATCACCCGGTCGGCCAGCGGCTTCTCGTAGCAGATGTCGCCGGCCAGGATGACGTCGGCCCAGGGCGGCGGCGGCGCGTCCAGCAGGTCGGCGCCGGTGTAGTCCACGGCCACCCCGTTGACGGCCGCGTTCAGCGAGAGCGCCTCGCCGCAGAAGGGGTCGATGTCGGCGGCCAGGACGCGGCTTGCGCCGGCCCGCATGGCGGCGATCCCGACGATCCCCGAGCCCGAGGCGAAGTCGATCACGGCCCTGCCGCTCACCACGTCGGGCTTGTCGAGGACGTAGCGCGCCAGCGCCTGGCCGCCCGCCCAGGCGAAGGCCCAGAACGGCGGCGGCAGGCCGATCTCGGCCAGGGCCTCCTCGGTCATGCGCCAGATCGGCGTCACCTCGTCGGCGAGGTGCAGCGTGAGCTCGGGCGTATGCGGCGGCGACTGCAGGCGGGTGTTGGCGACGATGAACTGGCGGCGCGCCGAAGGGGGGATCATGACGCTCCTTACCGGAAGCCGTAAGGTGGGCGCCATGCTCGCGTCCGATCCCGCCGCCGCCGAAAGCCGCCTGCGCGCCCTGTGCCTGGCCCTGCCCGAGACCGGCGAGCGGATCAGCCACGGCATCCCGGCCTTCGACGTGGCGGGCAAGATGTTCGCCTACTACCGCCACAACCATCACGGCGACGGCCTGACCTGCGTTTGCGTGAAGACCACCGGCCGCGACGAGCAGGAGTTCCTGTGGGAGGCTGACCCGGACACCTACTCCAAGCCCGCCTATCTCTGGCCCTCGGGCTGGGTGGCGATCTGCCTCGCGGAGGAGCGGGTGGACTGGGACCTGGTGGAGTCGCGCCTGCGCTCCAGTTGGAGCCTCGCGGCGCCGAAGCGGCTGGCCGGCGCGCTGGGCTAGGCCTCGTCGAAATGGACGAAGGCGATCTGGTTGTAGTCGAGCAGCCAGTCCAGGAAGCTGTCGGCCACGTCGGTCACTTCGCCCGTCTCGTGGTCCATCTGGAAGACGGCGCCCTCGGCCGGTCGCGCGCCGTTTCCGGGCGTGCAGAGGAAGCCGTAGCGGTCACCGCACGAGTCCGAGGCGAAAGCCACGAACGCCGCCGGCGTCGCGGCGGTCCGGTGGGCGTTCAAGCCCGCGGTGATCTCCTCGGGCGTGAAGAAGGCCTCGATGTCGCTGGCGTCGGCGTCGGCCTCGATCAGGCTGTTCGACAGCGAGAGCGTCGGCAGCGGCAGCCCCACCAGCGTCACGGCGTGCACATAGGCTTCCGGGAACCGCCGCCCCATGCGGTGCTCGGTGATGGCGAGGTCGCCGGAGTCGACCAGCTCGGGCAGCAGATCGGGATCGCCCCACTTGTCGGCGAACCGCTGGAGGGCGAGCGCGGCTGGCTTCACTGGATCACCGTCTGGACGACGCCGCGCTCCTCGGGCGAGGCGCTGCCGCCCTTGTCCTGCCGGTCGGGCTTGGACGAGGCCATGCGCATCACGTCCATGTAGCTGGGCGCGGTCAGCATGCCGGACAGCACGCCCTTGTCCCGCAGCAGGCGGTGGGTGCGGGGCAGGTTGTAGCAGGGGACGTGCATGAACATGTGATGCTCGCAGTGGTAGTTCACGTAATAGGGCGCGAGGAAAATCCGTTCCAAGAGGCTGGCCCGCGTGGTGCGCGCATGACGCAGGGGGTCGGGCTCATCCTTGGGGATGCAGGCGTGCTCGGCGATGTTGCGCAGGCGGGTGACCAGCGGCAGCCAGGTCGCCGACGGCAGCCACCACAGCACGAACCAGGCCCACCAGAAGCCGAAGGGCGCCGTCAGGGCGATCGTCACAGCCCCGCCGATGAAGAACCGCGGCCGGCGCTTGATGAACCCCCAGATCAGCTGAGGCGCGCTCTCGCCCGGCCGCTTCTCGCCGATGCGCTTGAACAAGGGCGCCCAGCGCTGCTTGAAGTGGGTCTGGCCGGTCAGGTCGCGGACGATCTTGCGGCGCAGGCTGACCCGCGTGATCGGGAACGGCGCCGATAGGCCCAGGTCGGGATCCTCGGCCTGCTGGGCGAACTTGTGGTGGCCCAGGTGGTAGGTCCGGTACTGAATCAGGCCGCCGGGCGTCAGGTATTCGCCCAGCCAGTCGTTGACCTTCAGGTTCGGGTGCAGCGCGCCGTGGGCGGCGTCGTGCATGAGGATGGCGAGACCCAGCTGTCGGGCGCCGATGATCATCACCGCCAGCGGGATGGTGATCGGGAACGCCATGGCCATGGCGGCGGCCAGGCCGATGACGACCCAGGCATGGGCCAGCATCGCCGGGCCCTTCCACGACGACCGCGTCGACAGGGGGTTCCACTCCTCCGGTGTGAAATAGTCCTTGGGGGCGACGCGGGCGGCGGCGGCCATCAGCGGTCTCCTTGAAGGGCAGAGTGGGACGGGCGGGTGTCGAGCAGGGCGGTCATCTCGAGGACCGCTTCGGAAAGTGTGGCTTCGGTCGCGCCTTCGCGCAGCGTGACGCCCAGCGCCAGCGTCCAGAACCGTCGGGCGGCCGTGGCCGAGGGCTGGACCTCGGACCAGCCGCGCTGGTGGCGAACTTCGCCATAGGCGCGATCGCCCTCGGCGTGCAGCCGCTCGAAGGTACGTTCCACCAGCGGGGCCAGGTCCTGGCGCCGTCGGGTCAGCGACAGGGCTTCGACGAACAGCGCCAGCCCCGGAGAGCCGATGACCGTCTCGACCAGGCGACGATTGTAGTCCCGGCCCGAGGCGGCGCCCGCGGCAGCCAGTTCGGCCTGGCGGGCCACGTACAGCACCTCGCGGCAGGCGGCCTCGACGAAGAGGGCTTCCTTGGTGCGGAAGTAGTAGGTGATCTGGCTGGGGTAGGCGCCGGCCGCCTTGGCGATCTCGGCTACCGACACCGCCGACAGTCCCTTGGCCTTGAACAGCTCGACCGCCGCGTCCAGCAGGCGCGAGCGCATCCGCTTGCCGGGCTCACGCACGGCGCGCACCTCCGCCAGGGATTGCACGGTCGCCATGCCGTTCTTGTATGTCATACAAGAATGCAAGTCAAAGGCCGCTCATAGCCTCTCTGGCGGCCCTGCGCGCTTTCGCCGCTGCATCCTTTCGTCTTCTCGTCACGTGGCGGCCATGGTCGTACGCCACGGTCCTCAGACCGACGGAGGCGTAGCGTATGACCCGGGGAATTCTCGACGGACTGATGCGGCTGATGGGCCGCAAACCGAAGCGGCGGCGGATGTCGCTGCCGGGCTGGACGGTGAAGCGCTAGAAAGCGCCCGCCGCGATCGCCAAAAACAGGATCAAGCCGGCCCAGGTGTTGGAGCGGAACAGCTTCAGCGCCAGGGCCGGATCGTCGGTGCGCACGCGCGTCGCCTGCCAGGCCACAAGGTGGGCGGCGTAGAGCGCGAGGCCGGCGTAGACGAAGGGGCCCAGTCGACCCGTGGCGACCGCCACGGCCGGCAGGGCGGCGGCGACCGCATAGAAGATGAAGACGGCGCGGGGCGCAGCGTCGCCCAGTCTGCGGGCGGACGACTTCACGCCGGCCAGCGCGTCGTCCTCCAGGTCCTGGATCGCGTACACGGTGTCGTAGCCGAGGGTCCAGGCGACCCCGCCCAGATAGAGCAGCAGGGCGGGCAGCAAGGACGTGGCCAGCACCACCTCGGGCGCGACCCCGTAGAGCCGGCCGGCCATGAGCATCTCGGGGATGTGGGCGGCCGCCGCATAGCCCATCAGCGCGCCCCAGTTGAACGTCAGGCCCAGCCACGCCTGCGGCCACCAGGTGATCCGCTTCATGAACGGGTAGGCGGCCACCAGTCCCAGCGACAGCACGCCCAGCGCCCAGCATAGCGGCGGCAACGCCAGCAGGATGATCAGCGACGCCAGACAGCACCCCAGCACGAACGCCCAGGCCTTCTTGATGCTGATCTGGCCCGACGCCACCGGCCGAAGGGCGGTGCGCGCAACCTTGGCGTCGATGTCGCGGTCGACGATGTCGTTGTAGGCGCATCCGGCCGCCCGCATGAGCGCCGCGCCCAGGAAGAACAGCAGGAGCAGCACCGGGTCGGGCAGCCGCCCCTGCATCGCCGCCGCCAGCGCGATCCCCTGCCACCCGGGCAGCATGAGCAGCCAGATCCCCGCCGGCCGATCGAACCGCCCCAGCTTCAGCCACGGCCGCAGAGCCGCTGGCGCATAGGCGTCCACCCAGTTGGTGGGCTCAGCGTCGGGGAGGGGAGCGGAAGCGGTCATTCTCTCCCCTTTATGGGGAGGGGCAGGTCGGCGCCAGCCGGCCGGGTGGGGAAGTGCGGGTCGGAGCGCCGAGGTCGGAGGGATGGCGTCGTTGGCGCAACCCACCGACTTCTTGACAATCGCCGATCAATGTTCTATGTTTGTTCTATATGAACGCCCCTCCGGTCCTTACGCCTGAGCGTATCGACGCCATGCTGTCGATCATGGCCGAGGTGTGCCTGGGGGCGGTCGTGGAGGCGGGTCAGCGCCAGAAGGTCGCCGCTGACGACGAGGCGTTCGAACGCTCCGGCCGGGCCCTCAACCAGGCCTGCCGCAACCTGCGCCAGACCATCGCCATGAAGCAGCGCTTCGACCGCGAGGAGGTCGCCAAGGCCCGCGAGGCCCAGGCCGGCGCCGAGGCCGACCGCAAGGCCGCCGAGCGCGACCGTCAGGCCAGGATCGAGTTCAAGCGCAAACGCGTTCGCCGCCATCTCGAGAACATCGTCTGGGACGAGTACGACGACGAGGACGCCGACGCCTTCTGTCACGAGGTCGATCAGCGCCTGTCAGACCTCGTCCACGAGGACGACTTCCTCGACACGCCCCTCGAGGCCCTCATCGCCCGCCTCTCCGACGACATCGGCCTCAACGACGAGCCCGAGCCGGAGACGGAGGCCGCCGAGGCTGTTCCGGAGCCTCCGCCTCAAAAGCCCTCTCCCCCTTGCGGGGAGAGGGTTGGGAGTGGGGGTGTCAGCTCGGCGCCTGAAGGTTCGCACCCCCACCCCCGGCCCCTCCCCGCAAGGGGGAGGGGAGACGTGGTTCCTGAGCCAGTTCTTGCAGAGGTCGCTCCGCCCAGACCCCCCGATCCCCCGCCACAGCCCTACATCCCACCCTGGGAAAAGCTCCGACCCGGTCAGCGCATGCCCGGCGGCTCCGGCTGGTAGACGAACGCCGCTGCGACGCACGCGGCGGCGGCGTCCACCTGTGGCCGCGGCGCAACCCTTGGCCGCAAGCGTCGCTGACGCTAACCGGGTTCCTTGACCGGCTCCCCAGCGCCGCCTAGCCTTCCAACCTTCGAGGCCACGAACGAGGGAGGTCCGTCAGAATGACAGCTGTCGTAACGACCAAATCCCGCGCACGTCATCTCGGGCCGCCGCCGCCGCTCCGTTAAGTCCGAGCCGCTTCGCCGCGTGGCCTGACCGGCCACACTCGCGAAGCCACCCCGCGCGACTCCAAGGCAACTCCCATCCGCGGTCCTCCGAGCCCACCGGCTCGAGGCCCCCGCCAAGCCACGATCCCTTTTCCGCGTCCGGACCTGCGTGCGCTCTCAGATGAGCCCCGGTCCGGCGCCCGCATTCGAGACGTTCCATGACCGACCATTACGAGGATGAAGAAGAGACCCGGGAGCGGCAGCTCTCCAACGGCAAGGTGCTGGCCTTCGTGGCCGGCTACTGGCGACGACGGCCGTGGCTGATGGCCGGCACGGTGGCGCTGACGCTGATCGCCATCGGGTTCGACCTGATGATGCCGTGGGCCGCCGGACGGCTGGTCGACGCGGTCGCGGCGGGGCCGGGCGACGCCGACCCCGCCTGGCGCGCCTGGGCGGTCTTCGTCGGCGTGTACCTGGCCTTCTCGGTGATCCGGAACACCGCCATGCGGTTCCTGATCCCCTTCTCGGCCACCAACATGAAGGAGATGACCGACGACGGCTTCCGCCGCGTGCAGAGCTTCTCCGCCGACTGGCATGCCGACACCTTCGCCGGGGCCACCGTGCGGCGGCTGTCGCGGGCGATGTGGGGCTATGACGTGGTCACCGACGCCGTGCTGATCTGGTTCGGGCCCGCGGTCATCGTGCTGGTCGGCCTGTGCGTGATGATGCTGGTCCAGTGGCCGATGGTGGGTCTGTTCGCCGCCGTCGTGACGGTGATCTACATCCTGTCGAACATCTACCTGACGGCGCTGTGGGCGCGGCCGGCGAACCTGCGCTCGGTCGCGCTGGACTCGCGGATTGGCGGCGCCCTTTCGGATTCCATCTCGTCCAACGCCACGGTGAAGACCTTCGGCGCGGAGGCGCGTGAGGAGGCCCGGATCGGCGGAGTCACCGAGCTGTGGCGCAAGGCGACGATGAAGACCTGGGGCCGGTTCACCGACCTTTGGCTGTTCCACAACCTGATCCTGGTGGGCCTGCAGGCGGGCTTGACGGGCCTGTTGCTGCGCGAGTGGGTGCAGGGCCGGGCGAGCGTGGGCGACATCACCTTTGCGGTGACCGCGTTCATGCTGATGAGCGGCTATCTGCGCAACATCGGCGAGAACATCCGCACGGCGCAGAAGGGCATGGACGACATCGAGGACGTGGCCCGCTACGCGCAGACCGCGGCCCAGGTGCCGGATCGTCCCGCCGCGCCGGCGTTCCGCGCCGACCTGGGCGAGATCGTTTTTGACCGCGTGACCTTCCGCTACAAGTCGGCGGCCGAGCCCTTGTACGACCGCTTCACCCTGCGCATCGCGCCGGGCGAGCGGGTGGCGCTGGTCGGGCCCACCGGCTCGGGCAAGTCGACCTTCGTGAAGCTGGTGCAGCGCCTGTACGACGTGCAGGAGGGCGCCATCCTGATCGACGGCCAGGATGTGAGCCAGGTGACCCAGGGGTCGCTGCGGCGCGCCATCGCCGTGGTCCCGCAGGACCCGGCGCTGTTCCACCGGTCGCTGGCCGACAACATCAGCTATGCGCGGCCCGACGCCACCGAGGCCGAGGTCGCGCTGGCCGCCCGGCGGGCGCGGGCCAACGACTTCATCGCCAGGCTGCCCAAGGGCTACGACACCCTGGTCGGCGAGCGCGGCGTGAAGCTGTCGGGCGGGGAGCGCCAGCGCGTCGCCATCGCCCGGGCCTTCCTGGCCGACGCCCCGATCCTGGTGCTCGACGAGGCGACCAGCTCACTGGACGTCGAAACCGAGCGCCAGGTGCAGGCGGCGATGGAGGAGCTGATGGTGGGCCGCACCACCATCGTCATCGCCCATCGTCTGTCGACGATCCGCGGCGCCGACCGGATCCTGGTCTTCGACGAGGGCCGGATCGTCGAGGAGGGCCGTCACGACGACCTGGTGAAGAAGGGCGGCGCCTATGCCCGACTGCACGCGGTGACGGAGGGCGTGGTGTAGCCGGAACCTCAGGTGCGTGCGACGGTTCCTCCCGCTCAAGGAGGAGCCGTCGCATGGCCGAGAAAACGCCTGAGGCCCCGCACACCGTGCCGGCCGGGATCATGGACGAGTGGCTGGGCCTGAAAGGGCCCAACGGCGAACTGATGCACCAGGGCAAGCCGGCCCTGGTCGTCGACCTGCCCGACGACGAGGACGACGAAGACTGACGTCCGATCACAACGCCGGGGACGGGACGTCAGAGCGCCGCGTCGAGCGCGTGGGCCAGATCGCCCTTGCGCTGCACCCGCACGCTCTCCAGCCCCAGCCAGCCCGCCATGCGCTTCAGCTCATCGGCGAGCTTCACGGGCGTCGCGTCGCTGGCCCAGGGTTCGGCGTGGGCGGACTGGACGATCAGCACGCCGGCCTTGCGGTCGGACTTCAGGTCGACGCGGGCGGTCAGGGCGTCGCCCTCGAGGAACGGCAGAACGTAGTAGCCATGCTGGCGCTTTTCGGCCGGGACGTAGATCTCAATCCGGTAGCGGACGCCGAACATCCGCTCGGTGCGCTCGCGGAACCAGATCAGGTTGTCGAACGGCGAGAGCAGCGAGGTGGTCTCAATCCGGCGTGGCCGCCGCGCGCCGGCGTCGAGATAGGCTGGTTCGCGCCAGCCCTTCACGGCCACCGGCAGCAGGTCGCCGGCCTCGACCAGCTCGGCGATGCGGTCCTTGGCGCCCTCCACCGGCATGCGGAAGTAGTCGCGCAGGTCCTTCGACGTGGCCACGCCCATGGCGCGGGCGGCGATGCGGTAGAGCTGTCGCTGGGCTTCGGCGCGATCCGGCGTGGGCAGCTCCCACACCGCCTTGGGGATCACCTTCTCGGGCAGGCCATAGACCCGCTCGAATGTGCCGCGCCGGGTGGCGGTGGTGAGCTCGCCGGCCCAGAACAGGCACTCGACGGCGCGCTTGGCTTCGCTCCAGCCCCACCAGCCGCCCTGGCCCTTGTGCCCCATCTCCAGCTCGCTCGCCGACATCGGACCGCGCGCGGCGATTTCGTCGCGAACCCGGTCCACGAAGTCGCGCCGTTCCCGCAGGAACTTGGCGACCCCCTTCCAGACGCCGAGGCCGGCCCGGGCGTCCTCCATTCGCCAGCGGAACAGCGGCTGGCTGGCGACCGGCAGGAGCGAGGCCTCATGCGCCCAGTACTCGAACAGCGGCCGCTTCCTGGACCAGGCGATGTCTTCCAGCATCTCGCGCGGGTAGGCGCCCAGCCGCGAGAAGGCGGGCAGGTAGTGAGTGCGCGAGACCACGTTGACCGAGTCGATCTGGATCACGCCCAGCCGGTCGACCAGCCTGGTGAGCTGGCGTTTCGCCGCCCCTCGCTCGATGGGGGGCGACTCCCGATCGCCGCCGAACCCCTGGGCGGCCATCGCGATCCGGCGCGCCTCGCCGGCGGTGAGCGTGTCCTTCATGCGATCCCCACGAGTCAGACCACCACGCTAGCCGCCGAACAAAGGTGGAACAAGATTGAGTCGGCGGATGGTTAACAAGCGTGACCTTCGCCTCGGGCCAGGCAGAACAAATGAGCACTACCTGAGGTGGATTGTCGCATTCGCGTCTAAGGCGAGTTCCAGGCTGTCGACGATGCGCTGTGCAGCGTCCATTGGCGAGGTCTGGGAGGTGTCGATGGTCAGCTCCGAGGCGATCTCAGGATAGTCGAACGCACCCTCGTCCGACAGGCGCTGGAACAACTCGCGGTCACGCAGCTTGCCAAACGCGGCACGATCGGCGCCTTCGACGCGCCGCGCCAGTTCGCGGGGTGGACAGGTAAGCTGGACGAACCGCACCCGGCCACCCTGCCTCTCAACGGCTGAGACAGCCATCTGCGGAAAAGTCGGGCTGACCGTCGCCTCGGGCGCGAACGTGAACACCAGAGAGCGGCCATCACGAGCCGCGGCCTCGAACACCTCCAGCCAGAACCGCTCGCGCAGCCGGCGAAAATCCGGGCTGCCGAACGGGAACACCGCGGCCACCGCATCGACCATCAAATGGTTGTGGAACAGGGCATAGCCGGTTCGTTCGGCCAGCACCCGGGCGATTGTCAGCTTCCCGGCGGCGGCCGGGCCGTGGACGAAGACGAGCTGCATCGAGACACTAAGGCTCCAGCCGCCCGTCGGTCAGAGCGGCAGGCTCGAACGGAAAGACCACGTCCGGGTCGGGCGCATCGATCGCATCGGCGATCTCCGGCGGCGCCAGCTGTTTCAAGAGGTGGCGGATGATGTTGAGCCGCGCCTTGGGCTTCTTGTCGGTGTGAACGATGGTCCAGGGCGCGTCGGTCGTGTGGGTCCGACGCAGCATCTCGTCACGGGCGGCGGAGTAGTCGCCCCACTTCTCCTGGGCGACGGCGTCCAGCGGACTGATCTTCAGCGCCTTCAGCGGATCGGTCTTGCGCGCCTCGAGACGGTCCGCCTGCTCCTTTCGGGAGATATCGAGCCACAGCTTGATGACCTGCACGCCGCTGCCCGTCAGCATGCGTTCGAAGACGGGCACGTCACGCAGGAAGATTTCCTGCTCCTCCGGCGTTGAGAACCCCATCACCTTCTCGACGCCCGCCCGATTGTACCAGGACCGGTTCAGGATCACGAGTTCACCCTTGGCGGGCAGGTGCTCGACATAGCGCTGGAAGTACCACTGGCCGCGCTCGCGCTCGGTGGGCTTGGGCAGCGCCACCACCCGCGTGGAGCGGATCGACAGATGCTCGACGATCCGCTTGATCGCACCATCCTTGCCGGCGGTGTCGCGGCCTTCGAAGATCACCAGGTCGCGCTCGCCCGCCTCGATGGCGTGCTGCTGAAAGCGCACCAGCGCCACCTGCAGGGCTTCGAGTTCGCCGTCGTCGTCGTCCTTGGCCATGGCTACCTTTGTGTCTGGTTGGGGGTGGCGCGGCCGTCGGCGGTGACGATGGTGACCGGACCACGGCGCGCCGTGGGCGGAACCAACGCCGCGAGGTCGCGGTAGATGCGGTCGGTGTCGGCGCGGGTGCGGGTTACGACACAGCGGGTCGATTCGCCTTCGCGTCCCCAGGCGCTGGAGGTCGAACTCGCCACACCGCGGGCGCCCTCGAGGTAGCGTTCGACCGCCGCCTTGGTCTCGCCGTCGACGCCACAGCAGTAGCTGCCGAAGTCGATCTTCACCGAGCACGGCGCCTGGGCCGTGGGTACGGTGGCGCAGCCGGCGGCGGCGAGGAAGGCGAGGGGCAGGAAGCGCAGTATCATCGAATCCGCATCTGGCGCGCCGGGTGCGGCGCGGGCAAGGCCGCGCTAGAACGCCCCGAAGGCAAGAAGGCTCAAATGATCCGCCTCTTTATCCCGCACGACCTTGTCGCCGGCGCGCGCCTGGACCTGGATGAGGGCCAAAGCCGGTATCTGGCCGCCGTCATGCGCCAGGTGGTCGGCGACGCCGTACTCGTATTCAACGGCCGCCAGGGCGAGTGGCGGGCGACCGTGGCGGCCGTGGGCAAGCGGGAGGTGACCCTTCACGTCGAGGCGCAGACCCGAACTCAGGCGATCGGCCCCGACCTCGACCTGGTGATCGCCCTGGTCAAGCGGGCGCGGCTGGAGACCATCGTCGAGAAGGCCGCCGAGCTGGGCGCCCGGCGTGTCCGCCCGGTGATCACCGAGCGCACCAACGCCGACCACACCCGCGTCGACCGGCTGCAGGCCATCGCCACCGAGGCGTCGGAGCAGACCGGCCGGCTGGACGTGCCGGAAGTCGTTGAGCCGGTGAAGCTGGAGAAGCTGATCGGCGGCTGGGAAGCGGGTCGCCGCCTGCTGTTCTGCGACGAGGCGGGAGACGCGATGCCGGTGCTGCAGGCGGTGGGCGAAGGCGGCTCGTGGGCGATCCTGATCGGGCCGGAAGGGGGCTTTTCCCCGAAGGAGCGCGAGATGCTCCGATCCCTGTCCTATGCGACGCCGGCGACGCTGGGGCCGCGAATTCTGCGGGCCGACACCGCGGCGATCAGCGCGCTCACACTCTGGCAGGCCGCGGTCGGGGATTGGCGCTAGCGTCCGACGCAACCCAGGAAATCTAGCCCGGGCTTGAGCTTGGCGGAATTGCGCCCACCTATCCTGACGGCGTAAAGACGCGGCCTGGGCGGGACCTCAACCCGGCGACTAGGGCGGTTCGCCCGTGGAGGAAATGTATGGCCGAGGTCGCCTGCGACGATCGTCCCCTGGTGTTCGAAGACCTTGTGCGCTGGATGGCCGATGGGGCCAAGCCCGCCAGCGAGTGGCGATGTGGCGCCGAGCACGAGAAGTTCGTGTTCAAGCTCGCCGACCATTCGCCGGTCCCCTATGAGCCGGGTGGCATCAAGGCGCTGCTGGACGGCCTGACCCGCTTCGGCTGGACGCCGGTGATGGAGGGCGAGAACGTCATCGCGCTGGAGCGCGGCATGGCGAACATCAGCCTGGAGCCGGGCGGCCAGTTCGAACTGTCGGGCGCGCCGCTCGAGACCGTCCACGACATCTGCGAGGAGACCGGCTCCCACCTCAACGAGGTGAAGATCGTCGCCGATGAACTGGGCCTGGGCTTCCTGGGGCTTGGCTTCACCCCCGTCTGGCGGCGTGACGAGATCCCGGTGATGCCCAAGGGCCGCTACAAGATCATGCGCGAGTACATGCCGAAGGTCGGCAAGCTGGGCCTCGACATGATGTTCCGCACCTGCACGGTGCAGGCGAACCTCGACTTCAGCTCCGAAGCCGACATGGTGGCGAAGTTCCGCACATCGCTGGCGCTGCAGCCGATCGCAACGGCGCTGTTCGCCAATTCGCCGTTCATCGAGGGTAAGCCGTCGGGCTTCGTGTCCAGCCGCGCCAACGTCTGGACGGACACCGATCCCGCCCGCACCGGCATGCTGGACTTCGTGTTCCAGGACGGCTTCGGCTTCGAGACCTACGCCCGCTACGCGCTGAACGTGCCGATGTACTTCGCCAAGCGCGGCGACCGATACATCGATCTGGCCGGCCGCTCGTTCGTGGACTTCATGGACGGCAAGCTGGTCGAACTGCCGGGTGAGCGGCCCACGCTCAAGGACTGGGCCGATCACACCACCACGATCTTTCCCGAGGTCCGGCTCAAGAAGTACCTCGAGATGCGCGGCGCCGACGCCGGGCCGTGGAGCCGGCTCTGTGCGCTGCCGGCGCTTTGGATGGGCATCTTCTACGACAGCCAGGCGCTGGCCGCGGCCTGGGACCTCTGCAAGGACTGGAAGATCGAGGATCACGAGCGCCTGCGCGCCGACGTGGCCCGCGTGGGCCTCAAGGCCCAGATCGCCGGGCGCTCGGTGCAGGAGGTGGCCAAGGACATGGTCGCCATCTCCCGATCGGGCCTCAAGAACCGCAACCGCCTGTCGGGCGGCATGGTCGACGAGAGCGGCTACCTCGCCGAGTTGGAACACATCGCAGAGACCGGCGTGACGCCGGCCGAACGGCTGGTGGAACTGTACAACACCCGCTGGGGCGGCAAGGTCGATCCGGTGTTCGAGGACTTCGCGTACTAGCCACCCGAACGCAGGCGCGCCGCAGCGTCTGAAGTGGCCCTTTGCGCGCGGCGCCGGCGGTCTAGAACGGACTCATGGGCGTCTGGTCGGGATCCTGTCATTGCGGCGCTGTCCGCTTTCGCGTCGAGGCCGAGATCGACGAGCTGACGCGGTGCGACTGCTCGCTCTGCCGGCGCAAGGGCGCGCTGATGGCCAAGATCCACGAGAGCGGACTGACGGTTGAGGCCGGCGAGGATCAACTGACGCTCTACCAGTGGAACACCAGGGTCGCGCGCCACTGGTTCTGCCGCACCTGCGGGATCTACACCTTCCACCGCAAGCGGGCGGCGCCGGATCACTACGGCGTCAACGTCGGCTGCCTCGAGGACTTCGACCCGCAGGCGTTCGCGTTTCGCCTCGCGGACGGCTTGACGATGAGCGTACGGTCTGGCGAGGGTCGCCCGGAGTGGAGCGGCCCGCGCGAGGACTGAGATGCCTGTCACACTGCCGAAGTACGCGCACTGGGTGGCGGAACGGCGCTTCCTCGTGGATGCGAAGGCCTTGCCCGCGCTCGACCTCGGCCACGCCCGCCGGATCGAGGATCTCTATGTGGAGGGCGGTCGCCTTCGATTGCGCGCGACCACCGACCTGTCCAACGGCGAGCGGACCTTCAAGCTCGCCAAGAAGTACGCCCCGGACAATCCGCTGATCGGACCGATGACCAACCTCTACCTGACGGAGGAAGAGTACGCGGTCCTGAACGTCCTGCCCGGTCAGCGACTGTCGAAGCTGCGCCACAAGGTCGGCGGCTTCATCATCGACGTGTTCGAGGGCGCGCTCGAAGGCCTGGTGACCGCCGAGTGCGAGGCGACCAACCGGATGGCCGCCATGCGCTTCGACGTCCCCGAGTGGTGCGTGCGGGAAGTCACCAACGAGCCAGCTTACACCGGCTGGCAGCTGGCCCAGAACCAGTCCGCGCCGGCCGCCTAGCGGGCGCCGTCGTCCGCCCGAGGCATGCTGACGTTCGGGGGCCAGTGCTCGCGCTGCGACGCGCCGCTGCCCGAGTCGGTGTGCAGCACGATGTCGTCGACCGAGGGCGCCGCCTGGACCGGAGGCGCATCGACGGCTTCCTGGGCCGCTTCGGCGTCGTCGGGCGAATAGACCTCGACCTTGTTCGTATAGAACGCCAGTCGCCCCGCGATCTCCGCCATCGCGGGGTAGGGCTCCTCGTAGCTCCAGATGGCGTTCTCGGCGAAATGGCCGTCCATCTGCAGCGTGTAGTAGGACGCGTCGCCCTTGTAGGGGCAGTGCGTGGCATGGGCCGTGTGGGTCAGGAACGCCATCGAGACGTCCTCGCGCGGGAAATAGACGACCGGGGGATAGCTCGCTTCCTGCAGGACCAGCGCGTCGCCTGAGTCGGCGATCACGTGGCCCTGGTACCTGGCGCGCCAGCGGCGGCCGGCCGGCGTGATCGTGATGGGATGGTCGGGGCCGGGTATCTTCATGGGGTTCGCGTCTCCTGACGGTCTGAACGCACCAGCTCGCGACCGGCTGCCAAGGGATATGGGCGCCCGTCCCGGCGGCGCCAGGCGCCCGGCCGACGGCGGTTTGCTTGTGTCCTGAACGGGTTGGTGGTTCTCTGCCCGCAATTCAGGCTAGGCCGGGTCGAAAAGACCCCGTGGGAGACGTAGGCCGGCCCTTAGGATCGGAAGCAAACCCTCAAATGCCAATCGTACTGCTGGCCGGGATCGTCATCACGCTGGTGACGGGTATCCCGGTGCTACTCCAGATACTCCGCCATCACCCGCGCGGCCTCATCATCCTGTTCTTCGCCGAGATGTGGGAGCGCTTCTCCTACTACGGCATGCGCGGGATCCTGATCTTCTACCTGACCCAGCACCTGTTGTTCGACCAGGACGTGGCCAGCGGCCAGTACGGGTCGTACACCAGCCTCGTCTACCTGCTGCCTCTCATCGGCGGCATGCTGGCCGACCGCTACCTGGGCACCCGCAAGGCGGTGGCGTTTGGCGCCCTTCTGCTGGTGGCGGGACACCTGACCATGGCGGTCGAGGGTCGCCCGGCGACCCAGACGCTGACCTATGCGGGCCAGACCTACAACGTAGCCATCGAAGGTCGCATGGAAGACCGCTCGGTGAAGCTGGTGGTGGGCGACAAGGCCTACGACTTCTCGGCCAACGAGGCGGGCGGCTTCGAGATCAAGGACCTGCCGGCGACCGCGCCGCTACCGGCCGTACTGCCCAAGGGCTCGTACGAGCTGAAGAAGGACGTCGATCCGTTCGGCAAGAACGCCTTCTACCTGGCGGTGGCGCTGATCATCATGGGCGTTGGCTTCCTGAAACCGAACATCTCCACGATCGTGGGCCAGCTCTATCCGCAAGGCGATCCGCGACGGGATTCCGGTTTCACGCTCTACTACTACGGCATCAACCTGGGGGCCTTCTGGGCCTCGTTCGCTTGCGCCTGGTTCGGCCTCAACGTCGGCTGGTGGGCGGGCTTCGGCCTGGCCGGGGTCGGCATGGCCGCGGGCTGGGTCGTCTTCGTGCTGGGCAAGAAGCACCTCGAGGGCAAGGGCGAGCCGCCAAACCCAGCGCTGCTGCAGGAAAAGGTGGCCGGTCCGCTCAATCGCGAGTGGCTGATCTATCTCTGCGGCGTGCTGGGCGTGATCCCGGTGTGGTTCCTGGTCCAGCGCAACGACTGGGTGGGGGTGATGCTGATCGCCTCGACCCTCGCGGCCCTGGCCTATGTGATCTACTTCATCGTCACCCAGTGCGACAAAGTTCAGCGCGAGCGCATGATCCTGGCCCTGGTGCTGGTGTTCGGCGCGGTGGTGTTCTTCACCCTGTTCGAACAGGCCGGCACCTCGCTCAACCTCTTCGCCGCGCAAAACGTCGACCTGAACCTTACACGGCAGGCCAGCACCTTCCTTGGCATCCCGATCGGCAGCGCCGATCAGCTGGCCGCGGCCGGGATTCAGCCCACGGGATTCTGGATCGACACCGGCATCGGCGCGGCCCAGACCCAGTCGTTCAACGCCGGCTTCATCCTGATCTTCGCCCCGATCTTCGCGGCGATGTGGGCGTGGCTCGGCCGGCGCGGCCAGGCGTCGAACCCGGTGATGACCTTCGGCCTGGGCCTGATCCAGGTGGGCCTGGGCTTCCTGGTGGTGGTCTGGGGCGCCGGGTTGGCCAACAGCGCCTTCCAGGTGCCGCTGATACTGCTGGGCCTGCTCTACCTGCTGCACACCACGGGCGAGCTCTTCCTGTCGCCGGTGGGCCTGTCCGAGATCACCAAACTGTCGGTGGCCAAGGTGGTGTCGTTCATGATGGCCATCTGGTTCCTGGCTTCGTCGATCGCCCAGTACGTCGGCGGCTTCATCGCGGGCCTCGCCGGCACCGAGACGGTGGGCGGCCAGGTGCTGAACCCCGAGCTGGCGCTGAAGACCTCGCTGGGCGTGTTCAACACGCTGGGCTGGGGCGGCTTCGCGATCGGCGTGGCGTTCGTCCTGATAAGCTTCCTGATCAAGCACTGGGCGCACAGCGAGACCGAGCCGGACGAGAAGGTCGGCGCCTGACCCCAGGCCTCGGGCACGACGAAGGCCGCGGAGCGATCCGCGGCCTTCTGTGTTTTCGGACGCCCGCTAGCCGAACGTCTTGCGGATCCGCAGGAACGTGCCGCCGGGGGTCTGGTTGGTTCGCTTGTCGTCGACCGAGGTGGCCTCGGCCCCGGCCGTGCGCAGGCCGCCGTAGAACGCGTAGGTCTCGTGCAGATTGCGCCGGGTCGCGTTCGGCAGCTCCAGCCGGATGTTGAGGTCGGGCTGCGGCTTGTACTCGATGAACGGCTTCACATAGGTGTTGAGCTTGCGCGTGTAGACGAGGTTGTAGCGGTAGGTCGTCTCCCTGAACCCGCCGAACGCATCGACGCCCCACGTGATGTCGTACTGCGGCATGTCCCAGGTGAAGGTGGCGTTCCAGTCCAGGCCCCGCAGCGCCGACTGCGACCGAGTCTCCATCGTCGTCGGGTCGGTCACCTCGCTCCAGCGCCTGGTGAGGTTGCCTTTCAGCAACGCCCCCTTCGCACCCAGCCGGTCGAGCGGAAGGGTCAGGTCGAGGGCCAGGATGTCCTTGGTCCCGTCGCCTATGTTCTCGGGCCGGTCGAACACACTGCCGCCTGGAGCCCTGACGGGCCCCCGGTCGACCACGTCGCTGAGCTCTGCGTGGCGGTAGCTCAGCGCCACCGACCCTGACGTCCAGAACCGTTGCTCCAGCGCGACTTCGCCCATCCAGGCCTGGCCGGGGTTCAGATCGGGGTTGCCCGCCGTGACGCCGCCCGCCTGGTTCAGCCCCCCGGCGGCGACGAAGTCGTTGAAGTTCAGCTGATCGACCTCGCGCTCAAGGCGTAGTCGCAACTGGGTCATCTCCAGCGGCGCCCAGCTCACCGCCAGCCGCGGCTTGAGGTAGCGCAGCGACTTCTCGAGGACGACGTCGCCCTCGGAGCTGATGGTCGAGAACTCGTAGCGCAGGCCGGCATCGACCGTGATGGTCTCGAACGGACGCCAGGCCGCCTTGGCGAACAGCTCCTTGCGGTCTTCCTCGACCTCCACGGAGCCGGCGGGCAGACGGACGATGGCCCCGTTGCGGCGGAGCGTGGTCTCGCTGTCAAGCGAGTTGACGGCGCGTTCGCCGCCCACCTCGAACGAGAGCTTTGGATCGAAGCGATACTTCACGACTGCCCGGCCGATGGTTTCCACGGTGTCGCGGTCGACGAGCAGGCGGTTGGCGACGTCCGGCGCGTCGAAGTTCTCGGTGACCAGCCGGTCGCGCCCCGTGCGCAGGGCGACCAGCTCCACGTCCCAGTCCGCGCCCAGCTTGCGCGAGTAGCGGGCCCCGAACTCGGTGTCGTCCTGCTCCTGCAGGTAGACGTACTGCTGGTCGGCGACGGGGGTCGAGAAGATGCGGGTCTTCTCCTCGAACTTGAAGTCGTCCGTCAGGAGGCGCCCGTTCAACCGCAGGGAGCCGCCCAGCACGGGCGCCTCGGCCGCGGCCGTGATTGAGTAGAACAGACCGTCACCCTCGGCGTCGTAGCCGTTGAGCACCGTGGGTTCGCCGACCGTGATCAGGGCCCCGCGCCCGGCGCCTGCGCCGTCGTCCAGCCCGCGCGCCGCCCGCCCCGAGGCCTCCCATTTCACGTCGCCCAGCGCGCCCGAGCCCTCGATGCGCATCTGGCCCAGGTCGCGGCCGTCGTCGATGTGGTTGTCGGCGATCGCGAACACGCCGCGGATGCTGTTGTCCTTCTTCTGGATGACGTTCGCCATCACCGTCTTGCCCTGCATGTCGATGCCGGGCGCGCCGCCGCGGATGATGTCGATGCGCTCGACCTTAGACGCCGGAATTCGGAAGAGGACGTCCTGCAGGCTGTCCGACTTGCTGGACGGGCGCTGCCCGTCGATCAGCACATTCCCGGCCGCGCCCTCGAACCCGCGCACGGAGGCGCCGTTGTCGAGCGTGAAGCCGGGGATCCGATTGAGCATGTCCACGACGGTCGCCGGCTGCTGGGCCGCGAAGAAGGCGGTCGCATAGCTGGTCACGCCTTGCTGCACGGCGGCTTCCGGCGCCGCGGCGATCGCCGCCTGCGCCAGGAACTGAACGAATGGCATCGACGATTTCTCCCCAAGAACGAGGGGAGAGGTGGCCTGCAGCGCAGCCCTGGCGCGAGTTAAATGCCTGTAAGCTCGATTAAACTTCGGCAATGCTAGGTCATGCCGGCCGACCGGTCAGCCTCCGAAGGTCTTGCGGACGCGGAGGTAGACCATCCGTCCAAACTGCACGTCTCGATCGTCGATGAACCTCAGCGCGCCGGTGTCGCGGGGGCCTGCGAACGAGCGGCGGGTGTTGCGCGAGCCGCGCTCGGTGAGGTTCGACAGCTCGGTGCGCACCGACAGATCGGGCCTGGGCCGGTACTCCACGAAGAGCTCGACATAGCTCTTGAGCTTCTCGTCGGTGATCTGGTCGACGCGATAGTAGGTCTCGCGCCAGGCGCCATAGACGTCGACGCCCCAGTTCATCCGCCACCGGGGCAGGTCGTGGGTGAAGTGGGCCTCCCACGACAGCGGACGCAGGCCCGAGATCTCGCGCGCCCGGCGGGTGGTGGGGTCGGTGACCTTGCTCTCGCACCAGGTGGCCGAACCGCGCAGCTCGGCGCCCTTCCAGCCCAGCTTGTCCAGCGGCAGCGTGCCGCTGATCGCGAATTCGTCCTTCGAGCCGTCACCGATGTTGCCGGGGGCGTCGAACACCCCGCCGCGACCGTCGAACACGGGCGCGCTGTCGATCACGTCCTTCAGTTCGAAATGGCGCCAGGTGAGGACGAGCGCGCCCTTTCCCCAGAACCGCTGCTCGATCGCCACCTCGCCCACCCAGGCTTGTTCCGGATCGAGGTCGGGGTTGCCGGCCTGGACGCCCGCGCCGGTGTTGAAGCTGGTGTCGGCGACGAAATCGTCGAAATCGAGCTGGCCCACCTCGCGCTCGATGCGAGCGCGCACCTGGGTGTTGGGGGTCGCGGCCCAGCTGGCCGTCACCCGGGGCTTGGTGAAGTATAGAGTCTTGGACAGACTCACGTCGCCCGACGAGGTGATCCGGGAGGCCTCCTGTCGCGCACCCGCCTCGAAGGTCCATGCCGGAAGCGGCCGCCAGGTCGCCATGGCCGAGACCTCGCCCCGCGTCTCCTCGACCCGCACGGCGCCGGCCGGCAGAGGCACAGGCATGCCGTTCTCGACGTAGCGGGTCTCGCTCTCCAGCCAGTTGAACGCCCCCTCGGCGCTGGCCTCGAACGAGAGCCGCTCGTCCTGGCGATACTTCAGGACGCTGCGCGCGATGCTTTCGCCGGTCTTGTTGTCGAGGGTGAAGAAGGTGATCTCGCCGGGCTGGCGGAATGTCTCGCCGAAGTGCTCGTCCTCATTGCGCTGGAGCAGCACGACCTCGAGGCTGCTGCGCGGGCTAAGCGTGCGGTTGAAGTGGGCGCCGGCCTCGAGTTGCTTCTCATCGTCGCCGTACTGGTCGAACTGGCCGCTGGGCGCGGGGAAGCTGATGCGGTTCTGTTCGTCGTAGTTGTACTCCTCGGAGCGCAGGAGGCCGTTCAGGCGCAGGCGTCCGCCCAGCGCCGGGGCCTCGTAGGCGCCGGTCAGCACGATCTCGTGGCCCTGGCCCTCGGACTCGATGGCGGACCGCCGCAGCACCTGCCCCGTCGGCGAGATGCGAAGTCCTGGACCGTCGCCGGCCCCGTCGTCCGTGAACCGCGCCGCCAGCAGGCTGGCTTCCCACGTGCGCCCGTTGCTGCCGCCGGACCCCTCGAGACGGATCGCCGGCGCGGCGCGGCCGTCGTCGACCACGTAGTTGTTGGCGACTGAAACCAGGCCCCGCACGCCGCCAGTGGTCTTGCGGACCACGTTCACCAGCACCGTCTTGCCCTGCATATCGATGCCGGGCGCCGAGCCGCGGATCAGCTCCAGCCGCTCGACCTGGCTCGCCGGGAGACGACGCAGGATGCTCTCCAGGTTGTCGGTCTTGGCGGCGGGCCGCTGGCCATCGATCAGAACATTGCCGGCGGCGCCCGCGAACCCACGCACGTCGTCGCCGCTATCGAAGGTGAATCCCGGGACGCGGGCGATCATCTCCATGGCGTTGACGGGTTGGAAGCTGGCGAAGAACTCGGGCCGGTAGTTGATGACCCCCTGCTGCGCGGCGGCTTCGGGCGCGGCCGCGGCGGCGGCTTGCGCCAGGAGGTGGACGATAAGCATACCGGGACTCTCCCAAGAGCGCGGGAGAGTTGCCCTGCGGCGCAGCCTGGGGGCGAGTTAAATGCCCGTAAGGTGCATTAAATTCCGGACAGAATGCCGCCAAAGCCGAGGGTCAGACCGCGGTGCCGCCGACCGTCAGGCCGGTGATCTTCAGCGAGGGCTGGCCCACGCCCACCGGCACGCTCTGCCCGGCCTTGCCGCAGACGCCGACGCCCAAGTCGAAGTCGAAATCATCGCCGATCATGGTCACCCGGGTCAGGGCAGAGGGACCGTCGCCGATCAGGGTCGCGCCCTTGACCGGGGTCGTCACCTTGCCGTCCTCGATCAGGTAGGCCTCGGTGCACTGGAAGACGAACTTGCCGTTGGTGATGTCCACCTGGCCGCCGCCGAAGTTGGCGCAGTACAGACCCTTCTTCGTGGAAGCGATCATCTCCTCGCGCTTGTGGCCGCCGCCCAGCATTGCGGTGTTGGTCATCCGCGGCATGGGCATGTGGGCGTAGGACTGGCGGCGACCGTTGCCGGTGGCGCTGAGGCCCATGAGGCGCGCGCTCATCCTATCGTGCATGTAGCCCACCAGGATGCCGTCCTCGATCAGGATGGTGCGCTCGGTGGGCGTGCCCTCGTCGTCCACCGTCAGCGATCCGCGGCGGCCCGGCAGAGTCCCGTCGTCGAACACGGTGACGCCCGGCGCGGCCACCCGCTCGCCGATGCGGCCCGAGAACGCCGAGGTGCCCTTGCGGTTGAAGTCGCCTTCCAGGCCATGGCCCACGGCTTCGTGCAGCAGCACGCCGTTCCAGCCGGGGCCCAGCACCACGTCCATCTCGCCGGCCGGGCAGGCGACGGCGTCCAGGTTGGTCAGCGCCTGGCGCAGCGCCTCGTCCACCTGATCCTGCCACTTGTCGGGGCTGATCCAGGCCTCGAAGCCGGCGCGGCCGCCGGCGCCGGTGTAGCCCTGCTCGCGCCGGCCATCGCGTTCGACGGTCACCTGGACGTTCACACGGCAAAGGGGGCGCACGTCACGGATCAGCCGGCCATCGGCCCGGAGGATCTCGACCGTGCGGCGCTCTCCGGCGATCGAGGCCATCACCTGCACCACCCGCGGATCCCGGGCGCGGGCCCAGGCGTCGATCTCCTGCAGCAGCGCGACCTTGTCGGAGAAGGCGGGCGAGCTCAGCGGGTTTTCCTCGCCGTAGAGCTTGGTGTTGGTAGCCCGCGGCGCCTCTGCGGTGACGCCCGCGTACCCGCGCTTGGCCAGCCGGGCCGAGTCGGCGGCGCGGCGGATCGCCGCTTCGGAAATCTCGGACGCGTGGGCGTAGCCGGCAGTTTCGCCCGCCACCACCCGCAGGCCGAAGCCCTCGGTCGAATCGTAGGCCGCCGATTTGAGCCGACCGTCGTCGAACAGGAACGACTCGCTCTCGGACCGCTCGACGAACAGTTCGCCGTCGTCGGCCCCCTGCAGGGCGTCAGCCAGGATTTCCTGGGCGCGGGCGGGGTCGACCCCAACGGAATCGAGGATCGAGGGAGCGGGCACTGGAGCGTTCATGCCTGGAAGATAGGGGCTCGAAGGTGGGGCGTCACCCGCGAGATGGCTCTTGGCCCTCGCCAGCCTCTCTTTTCGTCTTGGGGACGATTCGCGCCTGCTGCAGGGCCGTTGCAGTCTGGCCAGCGCCCGCAGGGTCCGCTCCCCGCCCCATTCCAGAACAGGCCGCGAGCGATGCAGCGATTGCGGCGAGACGTCGCGCCATTTCCGTGTGCAAACGACGTCGAGAGCCGGTGGACGCTACGTAAGACCCGCCGACGCCTTGGCAAGCCCGAACGATGCGCGTATGGACCCCGGCGAAGGGGCCGGTCGGGCGTCGCGCAAGTCGCGCCCGCGCGTCCCGTTCCGTAGCGTCGGACCGCCTGTTGTTGAGGGCGTCGCCGGCCAAACTGACCGAGGGGACATGAAGTCGAGCTTTCACGGATTGCGGACGCGGGCGGCAGGCGCTCTCGCGGGCGCTGCGGCGGCGTTCTGGGGCGCGGCCGCCATGGCTCAGGACAAGTTCGGCGAGCCGACGGACAAGGCGATCGACCTGCAGCCGGGGGTGACCCCGCTGCGCCACGACGCGATCTGGTTCCACAATTGGATCCTGATGCCCGTGATCACGGTCATCACGCTGTTCGTGCTGGCGCTGCTGATCTGGGTGGTCATTCGCTATAACAAGAAGGCGAACCCGGTCCCGGCGAAGTTCACGCACAACACGATGATCGAGGTGATCTGGACCCTCGCGCCCGTCGCGATCCTGGTCGTGATCTCGATCTTCTCGTTCAAGCTGCTCTTCGCCTACAACGACATGCCGAAGCCGGACCTCACCATCAAGGCGGTCGGCTACCAATGGTACTGGGGCTATGAGTACCCCGACCAGAAGATCGGCGAGTTCGTTTCGAACATGCTGCCGGAAGACGAAGCGAAGAAGGTCGCCAAGCCGTACCGCCTCGCCGTCACCGAGCCGCTGGTCGTTCCGATCAACAAGGTGGTCCGCGTTCAGGTCACCGGCGCCGACGTGATCCACGCCTTCGCCGTCCCGTCGTTCGGGATCATCGCCGACGCCATTCCCGGCCGCCTGAACGAAACCTGGTTCAAGGCCGATCGCCTGGGCACCTACTACGGCAACTGCCGTGAGCTGTGCGGCGTCGACCACGCCTTCATGCCGATCGAGGTCCGCGTCGTGACGCAGGCCGAGTTCGACGCCTGGGTCGCCAAGAAGGGCGGCTCGGTCGCCGGCGCCGCGCCTGCGCCCGCTCCGGCCGCTGCGCCCGCCGCCGAGGGGGCTCCGGCCG